>Ga0315277_10000002_pt1 | contig 522900 bp, 549 predicted proteins | sample YL17G05_15_MG_FD_203695 | JGI IMG/M metagenome (GOLD analysis project Ga0315277, IMG submission 203695) | Sediment microbial communities from Yellowstone Lake, YNP, Wyoming, USA - YL17G05_15 | ecosystem: Environmental > Aquatic > Freshwater > Lake > Sediment | place: USA: Wyoming | collected...
AATTGTTTGTTGATACATCCGGCAACGTAGGAATCGGAACAACTGCTCCGCGTTATCAATTGACTGTTGACGGCACTGCCTCTATCTCTGACGACTTCTATGTAACTGGCGATGATGTGTTATTCCGACCATATACCAACGGGACCGACAGCTTTGTAATTGCTTCTTCTGGCTGGGTAACTGGTGATGATTACGGGCCATTATTTAATGTAAATACAACCGCTGCCTCAATTTCCATGAATGGAGATTTGGCAGTATTTAAAGATTTTAATGTTGCCTCCGGCGCGATTCAGCACGATTATTCAAGCGGCATAACCTATATTGATAGTTTGAATATGGGCGCTTTGTCCTTTGATACCGATGCCGGAGTCGTCAGTTGGGTTGATATGCCAGTAGCCACCACCGCGGCCAGTATTGTGGAAAGCTATACTGCCCAACTGGACGGCAATCCAATGATTACGGTTTATGGATTAACCGATGGTTCAGGAGGAGTTACAAGCTTGGGTGTTGGTATTGGCGACACTGCTCCTTCTTATATGTTATCTGTCGACGGCACTGCCTCAATCTCTGATGACTTCTATATCGGCAACGATTCTTTAATCTTTGACTATTCTTTGGATAAATTCTTATCATCTTCTTCCTGGTCTGTCTTGGGCGACTTTGACATAGATGGCACAGCATCCATCTCCATTGCCTCATTATCTCAATACGCAATTTTTGGTGATATTGCTACTCCCTCATCACCGGGTCTTGGTATGGTCTTCCACGATACCGGAGATAATTCATTGTTGTATTATGACGGAACAGGCTGGCAGAACTTAGCCTCTCCATCAGGAGCTGGAACAATATCAGGAACAGGTTCATCTGGTTATATAGCTTATTGGGATGGAAACACTTCTTTAAATTATGACTCTGGCCTCTACTGGAATTCAGGCAGTAATTATCTGGGTATTGGCACTATTTCTCCAGATTCCTCCTTAGATGTCGTTGGCCAGATAATTGCCTCCTCTTCTTATTTTGGATATGCTTCTCTATCACAGGACTTCCAGGTTGGCACGAATAATCTCTATGTCAACGTAGGAAGTAGTTCCATGGATTTTCTCCGGGCTTCTGTATCAGACAGTTTAACTGTATCCGATATTTTGAAAGGAGGAATTCTTACTGACGGAACAGCAATCTGGACCAGTGGAAATCTTACCGGAGCAGGAAGTTTGGCCTTCAATTACGCCTCAGTTGCTCAAGACTTTGCGGTTGGCAATTCCTTGTTCTATGTTAATGTCGGTTCTCAATCATATCAATTCGGCGGAACAGGCACGGCCAGTTTTGCCGGACCACTAAATATTAGTGGAGACATAGATATTAATTCTGGAAAGTTCATTTTTGACAATTCTGGCTACTTCGATATTGGCCAAATAGCCACTCCCTCAGATTCAACTGGCAGAATATTCCATGATGCTGATAATTCCTTACTATACTATGACGGCACCGGATGGCAGAATCTGGCATCAGCAGGAGGAGGCATATCCGGCGGTTCACAAAATTATATCGGTATCTGGAACGGTGCGGACAGCATGACTTACGATACTGAATTCTACTGGGATAATACCAATAATTGGCTGGGCATCGGCGATATTACTCCCGATGCAATGTTAGATGTTAATGGTGGAGCTTCAATTTCCCAGGATTTCTCGGTTGGCGATTCCTTATTCTATGTTAATGTTGGTTCTTCTTCCGTGGATATGGGTGCAGCCGGTTCAGATGTATATATTGGTATAGAAACCGGCTCCACAACCAACTTGATTGTTGAGGGTACCGGAAATCTCGGTATTGGCGACACTAATCCCGGATACAGATTATCGGTTGACGGCACAGCTAGCGCCAGCGGCAATGTTTATTTCTCAACCTTAGCCGGCATTACTGATATTGATGCTGATGGGAGTGGTATGTTGTATAGTTCTTCTGATTTGAGATTAAAGAAAAACGTCGCTGATATTGATAATGCTTTGAGTAAATTAATGACTTTGAGAGGAGTTTATTATAACTGGAAGACACCCGAGGAGGGCAATGACTATATTGTTATGGATGGCACAGTTCTTCACATGGGTTTTATTGCCCAAGAGGTGGCCAGTAGCGCTGTTCCGGATGTGGCTTATACTCATAATTCGGACGGGGGTGAGGTTTATGCAATTAGAGATTCTGAGATTCTCGCCCTAACGGTTGAAGCAATTCAGGAACAGCAAACCCAGATTAGCGATATCTACAGCGCTTTAACCATCGAAGCCTTGGGCAACGTGGGCATAGCCGGCACTGCTTCAATCTCCGGAGATTTGTATGTCGGCGGTTTGGCCACTGAATCAGCTGCCTTTGTCTATGTTGACACCGAAGGCAAACTCCACGCCGGCGATTCTTATTCCGATTTGTCGGAGTTTATGCCTTTGGCTTCCCAAAGTTTTGAAGCCGGTGATGTAATCACTTCCAGGCCAGCCACTGACGAGGAAAAAGCAAATGGACTGACTATTGAGCCGTTTATCGGGGTAAAAGCCACAATTTCCTATGACCAGAATTTGTTGGGAGTAGTTTCTTATTCCGATATACCTGCTCTGGGCGCCAAACTGAACAACAACTACTTGCCGATTTCTCTGGCTGGCAGGGTGCCGGTGAAGGTTTCCACGGAAAATGGGGCAATCAAAGAAGGCGATTATTTAACTTCTTCAACTTTACCCGGTGTGGCAATGAAAGCCACCAATGCCGGTCCGGTTATAGGAAAAGCATTAGAGCCATTTCCCAATGACCAAACCCCAATGACCAATGACCAGGGTTACCAAACTGGAAAAATCCTGATGTTTGTGAATTCAACCTGGTATGGCGGTGAGTCGTCGGAAATTGTTCTTAATCCTGACGGAACGATTGACGATAAGGTCACAGTTGAAACCGGAGGCACGGGTGATTTCTTGGCCAATCTAACTGCCGGATTAAGGAATCTGGGAGTTGATATTGTTGATGGGGTGATTAAGGCAACGCAATTGGTGGTTAATGAAGTGAAAACAAAAGTCCTCAGGATATCGGTTGAGCAGGGCAAAGATGCGACCGTTGGTTCAGCCACGATTCCTGCCCAGCAGATTGAATTTAGGGTTAATAATACTTTGGTTGAACAAGATTCCAAGATATTCGTATCATTTACTACCGATACTGGCGGCAGAACCTGGCACATTTCGGAAAAAGTTCCGGGCGTTGGATTTACAATTAAATTAAGCGATGTCACACCCGAAGAATTGAGTTTTGATTATTGGATTCTACAAGTAGAGGGGAGTAATGAGCAGGGAGTAGGGAGCGATGAGCAACCGACCACACCACCAACCGATTCCGGATATTGCGGAGACAATACTGTCCAGCCTGGCGAGGAGTGTGATGACGGGAATTTGATTGATGGTGATGGATGCGATGCGACATGTATAACCGAAATTGTGAGTGAAGAGCCACCCGTAGAAGAACCACCGGTCGAGGAAGTCACGCCACCAGTAGAGCCAGTGAGTAATCTCTAATCTCTAAACCCTAATCTCTAAATAAGCTCAAAATAACAAATCTCTAAACAATAAATTCTAATCTCTAATGGAGAATTCAAATCAAAACAAAAAACCATACGATTTAGAAGAAAGAACCTTCGAATTTGCCAAAAGAGCAATGCAATATTTTAAAAATTTGTCTCGTTCTGTTACGAATTTGGAAATCGCAAAACAAGGAATTCGTTCTAGTGGTTCGATAGGCGCTAACTTCATCGAAGCCAACGAGGCCTTTAGTAGAAAAGACTTCTTAATGCGCGTAAAAATTTCTCGCAAAGAAGCAAAAGAAACTATTTATTGGTTGCGTCTCTCCGAACCGAGCGAATCTCAATTAACAGAACAAGAATTTCTTCTAAATGAAGCTACCGAATTGATGAAAATTTTTGGGTCAATTGTCGAAAAATCAAAGAAATAGATTTTGAAATTTGATATTAGAATTTTGGGTTTATTTAGAGATTAGAAATTAGAATTTAGAGATTTAAAATAATGTCCAAAAAACTTCTCATCATTATTGCTATAATTATTGTGCTCGGGGGAGCAATCTTTTTTATTGCTTCCAATAAAAAGACCCCGCAGCAAACTCCTGGCGGGGCCGAAAACGAAATCCCTGGCCAGGAAAAAACTTTCAACATTGCTCCGAGTGATAATGCGGAAAATAGTATTTATACCGATTCGCAGTACAAATTTTCCTTTGAATATCCCAAAGATTTTACAGCAACCAAATTTCAGGAAGGAGAAGATGGAGACAGTATATTAGTGCAAAAACAAGGGAGCAAAGATGGTTTTCAGATTTTTATTGCTCCTTTTGACGAGCCGGGACCATTGACCAAAGAGCGGGTTTTAGAGGATTTGCCTGATTTAATCATAAAAAATTCCGAGCAAAGAGTTCTTAAAAATGGAGAACCTGCTCTTATTTTTTTCAGTGAAGAACCGTCTTTGGGCGAAACCCGCGAAATCTGGTTTGTCTTTAATGGTTTTCTTTATCAGATTTCGACTTACAAAGAATTGGATAGTTTAGTGGCAAAAATACTGGAGACATGGAAATTCCAGTAAAATTTTCAATTCTCAATTTACAATTTACCCGCCTGCAACGCAAAGCGTAGCTTTGGCGGGCAGGCAATAAATTTTCAATGAGCCAATTTTCAAACGTTTGTATCATTGAAAAATTGTAGCATTGATTGAAAATTAAAAATTAAAAATTGAAAATTCAAGCCCAGCATGAAAAACCTATTAGTTCTCACAATTATATTTATTGGTTTATTCTCTGCTTTTAATGTCAGAGCAGGTATTATAGTAAGACCGGTTTTTAATGCCGGGCTTGTTGGCTATTGGTCTTTTCAGGAAGGCGCGGGAAATAATGTTTACGATAAAAGCGGAAAAGGAAACACCGGCACTTGGTATGGCACTGGCTCGCACTGGGCAGATGGCAAAATCGGGAAAGGAGGAAGTTTTAATGGGAGCGATGATTATGTTGATTTAGGCACTTCATCAGATTTGCCTGAAAGAGCCCCTCTTACTCTTACGGCTTGGATTAACGGGAACAATATAAGTGGTACTGTCAGAGTCATTGCGAGATGGGATGCAACAGGCACTAAATTTGCTTTTCAGATGACTGTTGATAGCAATGTCGTTAGTTGTACTGCGAGAAATGTTGATACTGATGATGTATATTATGTAAATGTAAATCAAGTAGTGGAAACCAATAATGATAAATGGGTTTTTGTCGCCTGCGTAATGGGAGATTTAGAAATGTATGGCTATAGATACGGAGTGGCAAATTCGAGGCGAGCAGCAGGTAGCGATATAGGTTGGGATGCATCTGGTACTGGCGCCAAAACGACCATTGGAGCAAACTGGACTGCTGGCGCTGCAAGCAGTTATTTTCCCGGCATTATTGACGAAGTCAGGGTTTATAACCGCGTTTTAAGCGAAAGTGAAATCCAGCGGATTTATAAATTATCCCAGCCGAAAATCAATGCCTCGCAAAATAACCGGCTCACCAATGGCTTGGTCGGCCTTTGGTCATTTAATGGCTCGGATATTTTACAGAATGGCGGCTCTCCACAATTTGTTCAATCGGGTTCAACGTACAGCACTAATTCAATTACCTTAACTGGCGTGAGTGCGGGAAATCTTTTAGTTGCTTTTGTCAGCACTAACAACAATAGTCTGGCAAACACAAGCATTTCGGACAACAAGGGCAACACCTGGAATGCTTTAACCAATAGACTTACCAGCGGTGGTAATTACATGAGGGTTTATTATGCTATGAATGCAGCTGCCGGGGATACCACAATTAGTGTCACAAATCCAGTTGGTGATTTTGGCTGGTCTGTTCATGAGTATTCTGGAATTGCCATGAGCAATGCTCTAGATGTTGAGGGTTTTTACAGTAACGAGGGCGATACCGAAACTTTTACTTCAGGACAAATAACCACCACTAATGCGCATGACCTCCTGGTGTCTATTGTGGCTAATGAAAGTAACTCCAGTGCGATTACATGGACGGGCAGTTTTAATGAGAGAACAGAAGAAACGGACCATGAGCACAGTACGGCTGACCGAGTGGTTACTTCAACGGGGAACTATGAAGCAACCGGAACTTATAGTAATGGTAATACATGGTATGCTTGTATAATCGTCGCTTTCAAGGCAGCGAATTTAGCCACAGACCGTTCTGGCCAAGGAAACAACGGCACTATTTATGGCGCTGTCCCCGCTATCGGCAAAGTCGGCCAGGCATTGAGTTTTAACGGGACAACCGATTATGTGTCAACCAATTATCAGATGACGGATAATCAAAGTTTCAGTTATAGCGTTTGGTTTAACGCGAGAACCCTTTCAAGCGGCGATCATGAAATTTGCGGAAATGAAAACATCCAGGCGCCTCCAGCTGCAAGGGGGGCCTCTATACGTTACTGGTACGATGGTGGTAGTACATATCTTCTACTCGCGTACATAGCAGATTCTTCTGGCGAAGACCAGGGCCCTTATTATGATTTGGGAGCCTCTTTAAATACTTGGCATCATGTTGTTTTAGTTTATGATTACGCTGCCAGCATGGCCAAATTGTATGTAGATGGAGTTTTCCATAATACAGGGACTGATTCCGATACGGTGAATGGATTTGATACACACGATGTGCCCGACTCCTGGAATATCGGAAGACAATTTTACGGATTTTCTTATTTCGACGGCAAAATTGACGAAGTCCGGGTTTATAACCGAGCTTTAAAAACCAGTGAAATCACTGCCCTATATAATTCCGGCTTGGCAAAAATCAATGCTTCGCAAAATAATCAGATTACCAATGGCTTGGTGGGTCTTTGGTCATTCAACGGTTCGGATATTGATGGTAACGAAGCTTATGATAGAAGCGGAAACGGAAACAAGGGCACAATTACCGGCAATACCACTAGGACCATCGGTAAAGTCGGCCAAGCTTTGGATTTTGATGGGAGCGGTGATTATGTGGATATTGCGGATTCGGATATTACGGATATTACCGGAGCAATTTCTGTTTCGGCATGGATTAAAGCGCGGGCGATATCGAGCGGAAGCGGAAATAGAGAAATTCTACTTAAATACCAAGACTCTTCTGCCATGTACTCTCAATATAGGCTAAAATTAAATAATAAAAATGTTGTTTTCACGATTAGCGACGGAAGCAGCTTTGGGACTGTTACTACTAGTAACGACCCAATAGCAATAGGGAATTGGTATCATGTAGTTGGTGTATGGGATGGCACCACTAACTCAGGCGGTATGAAAATTTACATCAATGGAGCGTTAAATACAAGTGCCCAATCGACAATTTCCAGTATCTGGGATCCGGGTGATGGGGTAAATTACAGAATGTTCATCGGAGGCGACTGGTTGGGCGGACAGCAGGAGTATTTCGATGGTGTTATTGACGAAGTTCGTCTTTACAGCCGCGCACTGACAGCCCAGGAAGTGTTGAGATTATACAACCTCGGCCGATAGCCGATAATTCTCAATTTACAATTTACCCGCCTGCAACGCAAAGCGTAGCTTTGGCGGGCAGGCAATAAATTTTCAATGAATCAATTATCAATGTTTGAAAATTAAAAATTGTATCATTTAATGAAAATTGAAAATTAGAAATTGAAAATTAAACCAATGCCTGAAAATCTCCAAAAACTCATCAAAATAAAAAAGCCCCCGATTATCATCGGCGCGATTTTGGCATTGTTTGTTGCCGTATTTTTGATTGGAATAATCAGCACTTCTTTATCCGGCGGCTCGGCAATTAAAGTTGTTTCCGCGCAAAATGTTTTTCAATCGGACGAAACTCCGCAGTTTATTTTTATTTACAAAAAACAGGCGAATATTTTTAACCTAATCCTTACCAGTCTTCGGGGTTTTTTCACCAGTGAAAGCATAAAAATTAATGCTTCGGTTAAAATATTTGATTCCAACAGCAGGCAGATAGATGGTCTTAATCCCCAAATCAAACAGGAGAAAAACGGCAAACTAAGCGTAGAGCTTGACCATTCCAAATTCCAGCAGGAATTAAGACCGGGCCAGTATGAAATGGTGATGGAAATTACTGACAATGGCAAAACCTATACCCAGACGCAGGATTTCTATTGGGGAGTTTTGGCGATTAACACGAACAAATCGATATACCTGCCGGATGAAGAGGCTTATTTACAATTCGCCTCGCTGGATAAAGAGGGCCACACTTTGTGCAATTCCAAATTGGAATTGCAAATCCAAACTCCAAACTCAAAAACTCAAATACTCTCTACTAATGATGGAACAATCAAATACAGCGGAGAGTGTAAGGGCGATAATGTAACCGAAGTTCCCGACTATTTTGCCTATTATAATGTAAGCAAAACGGGCAAATACGAGATGAAACTGACCAATCTGGATAATGGTTTTGAAATTACGGATTATTTTGAAGTCCGGGATTCGGTAGAGTTTGACGTAGAAAGAAGCGGTCCGACCAGAATCTGGCCTTATGCCAAATACGAAGTGAAGATAAAAATCAAAGCCAATCAGGACTTTTCGGGAGAGATTGTTGAAACCGTGCCCATGACTTTCATCATTGAGGAAAAACTGGGAGCGAAAATAGAACCGTTGATGGATAATTATACCAAAATAATCACCTGGCAGGCGGAAATCAAAAAAGACGAGACCAAGGAATTCATTTATACTTTTGACGCGCCTAATGTTAGTCCGTATTTTTATCTGTTAGGGCCACTGAGATTAAAATCCCAAGCCCCAATGACCAATGACCAATTCATTGAGGCGAGGCAGTGGCAGATTGCGGCTGATGCCGAGACCGAACAATTTATTATTGATAACGATATTACCACTAATAGTTGCGGAAGTGGTTGCTGGCAAGTGCCGAGCGATTGGAATAGCGCTTCCAATAGTATTGAAACTATCGGTGGTGGTGGTGGCGGTGGAGATTCAGCTTCAAATGACGATACCGGCGGCGGTGGCGGTGGCGCCTATGCAAACGGCGTCAACCTTGATTATATTGCGGGAGCCCAGAAACAATTTGGCATCGGAGCATCCGGTTCAGGAGGATTCAATAGCGGCTCTGGCACAGACGGCGGCAATACTTATTTTAATGCCACAAGTTTGGCGAATTGTGAGACCGTTGGTTCGGAAAGTTCAGGGAGTAATGGCTGTGTTGGCGCCGAGGGTGGCAAGGGTGGGACGAATGCGGATGGTGGAGCTGGTGGAGATGACCAGAACAGTGTCGGCAATACCTTGAGAAAGGATGGCGGTGCTGGCGGCGCTGGGTGTGTTGCCGGCGGCCAAGGCGGCGGCGGAGGTGCAGGCGGGCCGCATGGAATTGGCGGTGCTGGCGCTAATGGCACCGGAGATGCGAACCCGGGTTTAGGCGGCGGCGGTGGTGGTGGTGGTGGTGGTACTAATGGAAGTGTGGGTTCAGTAGCTAGCGCCTCTACGTCATGTACTGGTACTGGAACCACTTCCGCCCAGGGCGGTGGCGGCGGTACTAATTGGTTGGGAGTGGATGATGGCATGAGAGGTGGCATTGGCGCAGATCTTTTTGGCGGCGCAGCTTCAGCCGGAGGCGGAGGCGGAGGAGGCGATGATGGTGGTTATGGCGGTGTTGGTGGAAATGGTAAAGATTGGACTGCATCATATGGCTCCGGAGGAGGAGGCGGTGGTGCCGGAGATACTGAAAATGGCGGCTATGGCGGTAATTATGGCGGTGGCGGCGGAGGCGGAGAAACATGCACTGCTGCCGAATGCCATGGTGCGGGCGGCCTGATTCATATTGCCTATACTCCTTTAAGTTTTACGGTTTCCGGCACATGCAAGCAATACGACCAAAGTAGCAATTCCACCGAGACCCCAATGATAAAAGTAGCGGTTAATACCAGCATAAACGGCACTACTGGCAGTTGTTCTGCCGGTGCCTGGACAGTAACTCTTAGCTCTGCTCCCGTTGAGGGAGATGTGATTACGGTTTGGGCTGGCGGAGTTAATGTTGATAATAGAGCAGTTGCCGTAACCTTATATGACGGTTCGGGCTACACTATCAGCGGCATTCCTTTATACGAACATCATTTGTCTATTGGCAGCGCTGACAATATTATTGCCTCAAACAGCGATTTAGCCATTTATGATAATTCGATTTCAACTGATGCCGATATTTTCTTTGATGTTAATGGCGGCAATGGCCTGATTGCCTGCGTCAATGCTGGGTGCGAAAATGCCGAGGTCTATATCGTGGCATCAAACAAATACGCGTTGGGTTCTGCCAGCGCAAGATTTGCGGAGATTCATGACATTGAAATTGACGGCACATTCGATATGACCGGCACGGGAAATTACGCTTCTATATCCGGTTCTTGGTGGAATGATGCTACTTTTACTCCCAATACTTCCACAATTTTCTTTATGGCTTCCGACAGCACGGAATTGGTCTCCCAGTCCACTGACGGCACTTATGCTTTTTATAATGTCCAATTCGGCGATAATACCACTACTTCTTATACCGGCCACTGGGATTTTAATGGCAATGCCACTATGTTTGATGTCAATGGTAATTTGGCTATTGAAGGTGGAACTCTGCACGGATTAAAAAATATCAATTTAGCCGGTAATTTGACCATTGAGTTGCACGGTGATTATCTGCGAGATAATTACACTCTTACTTTTGACGGGACCACTACGCCCGTGACCTGGGCAGATAGTCGCGCAGCCCCGGCTGATATGGGTATGGTGAGTATTAATGGTACAACTAAAAGAGTGGCTCTCGGTTCATCGGTAAAAGCCAATGAACTGACAATTGCCGCCAGCCAAATTTTGGATTTGGGCAGTTCTGGATACATTTTGACTATTGGCGGCGATGGAACGAGCACGACTCGGCCATTTCAGAACAGCGGCACCTTGGATTGCGGCACCAATTCTACGGTTCAATATATTGCTTCGCAATCAACCGATATTGAAGATACGGATTACTTCAATCTCAAACTTGCCAGCGCCAGTACTACCTTTACTATTACCGGTAGTGCAGCAACAATTGTAACTTCCGGCAGTTTTACTATTGATTACGGAACTTTTAACGGCGGGGATGATACGGTTACGCTCAAAAAAACCGGCACCGGCGCTATTTCGATTTCCGACACCTTCACGCCCGCTACGGGCACAATCAATTATGCCGGAAATGGCGCAACCACCGTTGCCTCAATGTCCGCTACGGGTTATTACAATCTGGAAATCGGCAATGCCACCACCCAAACCGCAGCCAGAACATATACACTTGAAGCCAATATTACTGTCAGCGGAACATTATTGCTTGGTCCCGATACCGGTTCTTTCACTCATATTTTAAGCGCCTCAACTTTTACCTTAACCTTATCCGGCACAGGCACGCCGTTTCAGGTTAATAATAATGGCTCGTTTACCAGTTCAACTTCTACGGTTAGTTATACTGGAAATGGAGCAACTACCATTGCTTCGGCAAGTTATTATACTTTAAGCATCGGAACATCTAATAATGCCAATATCACTTATTCCGCAGACGGAAATCAAACCGTAACCAATCAAGTAAATCTTCAATCAGCCGGTTCCGGATATGTTAATACTTTTGATTTGGTTTCTTATAATTTAGGCGTTGGCTCTACCACAAATAATAGTGGGAGAATATCCGTTCCTATAAGGTCCGCCCTTACTCAATCGGGTGGAACAACAACGGTTCAGAGCTCTAATTCGGGATTATTTAATATTGGTGGTTCCGGCACAACTACTTTTTATAATTTTATCTTTGGTTCGGGAAATCGGTATTATGAACTTACAATGGATGGCGATATCGGCGTTTCGGGTAGTTTCGAAATTGAAAGCAGTTTGGGTGGAACTTATGTATTCCTTACCTCTTATGAGTTGGCGGTTTGGGGGAATTTTACAGTTAGCGACGCGAATGGCTTTTTTACGTCATCGGGAACCTTAACTTTTAGCGGAACCACTAATACTACTTATACTATTAACGGTTCATGCGCTTTAAATGATGTCACCATTAATAAAACTAATGCCGGTACCGACAATGTTACGCTTGCCGATAATTTACAGGTGTCGACACTGACTATTACTGACGGAAGACTGGTTCAGGGGAATTACCGTGTTTGGGCTACTGCAGCAGTATCTGTTGGTATAAATGGTGAATGGAATAATATCGGCACTGGAGATTTAACTTTAGGCGGCACTTTTGCCAATTCCGGCACAGTTGTTTTTAATACCAGTAATAATGGCTGCACCGGCGGTGGCATAGCTGATGGTATCGAGATTACTTCAAATGCCGGCGGTACGCAAAGAAACTGGACTTCAACCTCACCGATTGAAATGTATAATGTCTCGGTCACCGACATGACCAGTACTCCGGATATCATTGTTTATTCCGGTACTTTCAGTAACGTCGGCCCCAAATGGGCTCTTGCCAAATGCAGTGATTATTCCACGCCCTACAACAGGATTAAAGGCAGTACTAGAATCAAAGGAGGAACGAGAGTAAAATAAACTTTAAATTATTCCAAACTATATCAAACTATTTCAAATTATGTCAAAACAAACCCAAAATCCAAATGACAAAAAATATGATTTAGAAGAACGGACGGCTAAATTTGGTGAAGGCGTTATCGATTTTGTCAAAACCATTAAGAATAATGGGATTAATTTGCTATTGATAAGCCAAGTAGTAAGGTCTTCTACGAGTATTGGCGCGAATTTTATGGAAGCCGACGGCGCGGAATCGGGAAAGGATTTCAAACACAAAATTGCTATCTGTAAAAAAGAAGCCAAAGAAACCAGACATTGGTTAAGGATGATTGCCAGGGCCAATCCAGACGACACCGATGAATGTAGAAAATTATGGAGAGAAGCCCACGAACTAACCTTGATTTTCTCTTCAATGTTACGTCCCAAAAAGAAAGAGTCGGATGTTTGAAATAGTTTGGATTTTGACACAGTTTGGATTTATTTTGGAGTACTTTGGATTTTGAAATAGTTTGGAATAATTTTACACGTCCTATTTTGAAATTGAATTTTATTTAAAATTAATGCCTAAATCTAGACGAAGACAATCAATAACTAAGCGAATACCCTGGTCCTGGAAAAGAAAAAGGAGGAAATTGAGAATTTTCTTTGTTTTGATATTTTTTGTTGTTGCGGTATTCGGATTTTTCGTGATTCGGGGCAAGTGGTTTGCTACTGGAGAATCTGATGCTAAAAAAGTGATTCCCCAATTATATACCCAATCATTGGAAGTCAGTCTGGGTAACAAAAAACTTACCGTTACTCCAATGGCCGGCAATCCCGTAAAAGTCATTCAAAAAGATGTGCGCTATATATATGAAGGCGCATACAAGAATACCGATGTTATCCAGACGAATTATCCCTATAAAATCAAGGAAGAGCTGATTTTTTACGGCAAAGGTCATCCCTTGGAATTCAGATATAAGATAGGTAACATTGAAAATTTTATTGTTGAAAAAGACCAGGAAGGCAATATTATTTTCTACGACAAGCAAAAAGCAAAAAATCAGACCGAATTGAGCAGAATTTTTACCATTCCCGCTCCTTTTATTGAAGACAAGATTACCAAACGTTCTTTTTCCGCCGTAAAAAGCGAGATTAAAGGCGATTTGTTGATTATAACAATCGACCCAAGCTGGATGGATAAAGCCACTTATCCCGTAATCTTGGATCCGACCATTGAAATAAATGTTTTGAATGTTTATTCCCACCCTTCTTACGGCGAAGATTGGATAGTGGAATTTACCACCAAAGGCAAGGCGGATTTAAGGATTATTCCCCAGGACCAGGCCACGATTGATGATGATGAGTTTAAATCATTATCTTGTGATGGAGAAATCCGTGAGCCTCAGATTTTGCCCAGGGATGTAATTTATTATCAGAATTGGGAATGTAGCGGCATAGGCAAAGTTGTCCACAAAACCCTGAAAGCCGGTCATCATACCCTGAAATTTGAATTTAGCGGATTAGAGGGCTATGCCGAAGATTATGCTTATAATAATCCCGGCAGCAGGGCAAAAACCGTTACATTTCTTGCCGGGCAGTATGGAGGAGGGGGAACAACCGGTCAAAACGGTCAAGCGAGCCAAAGTTTTTCCGATTTTAGTTTCGAATTGGTCGAATCCGGCGTAGTGGTTAAAAGCGCCTTTATTATTTTTGAAGCCCAGCTTAATGGTCTTACGGACGGTGGCAATGCCGCTGGTCATGTTTTGGCTTTTGACGCTGGTTCCAATGTCAATGCCTGGACTGGAACCAATAAAGTGAGCCAAGACCAAAGCGCAACTGTTTTACAGTATCAGGATACTACTGGCAGTATGTATGTCCGTCTTCTTTTTGATGTTACTGCAGAAAGCGAATTAACTGCATATGCGGGTAGGGGCGCAAGCTTATCTTTTCAGCTTGGCTATTGGATTAATAATGCTACTGCTGGTTATATTAACAGTGCCAAGGCAAAGCTGATGCTGACTTATACTTATGACGATGCTTCAAATAGCATTACCAATACGGTTATTTACCCTTTGAGTTCTGATGCTTCAACTGATGTCGGCTCTCGCCAATCAGCTGCACCAACCAGCACTTGCACAAAAAATTCTACTTGTCCGTTGTTTAATTACAACATGAATATAGCGGAATTTTCCCAAAAATTAAGCCAATGGTTTGAACTTGGAACTTATAATGACGGCAACAGCAGTACGGACGTGGTAAACAGCGTTAATATTCAGCTCAACGACACCGACTCGGGTAATTTTATACTGGAAGCAACCCAAGGTTCTGGTCAGGGGAATTGGTCAGAGGGGTGGTGGAGCGAGGTTCTTGGATTTTCTGAAAATACCAGTCAGCAATTGGAATATTACTTTACTACCGGTGCCAGCGGAATTAACTATATTACAGGGGGAGAGGTTTTGGAAACTTATACTGCCTCGGCCTCTGCTTCTACCAAGACAAGAACGGTGTCTTTTCCGATTGGGGTGGTAAGCAATGGTTCAACTGTGGCTCAGCAATCAGCTTCAACCACGGTTTACTTTGCTGAAACCGGGGTTACCATTAAAAGTGCCTGGTTTAGAATTATTGTTTCTGGAAATGATGCCACTGGCGCTCGCAGTCTGACTGTTTCTTCTAAAGTAGGGAATAATGCCCAAAGCGGAAACCTGGTTTATGCCTTTGATGCGCCAGCCATTGTTATTACTGAATCATATAAAATTAATCATGTTATTGCTTCTGGTTCTTATGCGCCTGGCTCTGATTATGATGAACTTGATAATGCTACAGCAACCAGCGGAAAAACCGTTACTCTTTATACAACAGCAAATAATACTGCCGTCCGGGGAGTTTCAGCTGAATTAATGATTACTTATACTTATACCGGTGAATCTTATGGTTATTTATCCAGTCATCAGCTTTTTGCTGGTCAATCAGCGACAGATGGCAATGATACTTCCGAAACCTTGACCACCGCCAATTCGGTTTTGCCGGAATCCACCGAGAATAAGACCATCAGGGCCGCGGCTTTAAGGTCTAGTTTTGCAGTATCTGATTCTGGCGCTAATGTGGGTGCTAATGTTTGGGGCCTTGATGCTAATCTTGCTATTAGCGGGCCAACTTGTTCAGCTTCTTATGATGGAGATGCCAACGCTGCAGATGCCTTTCAGGAATTCTATAAAAACGTGACATCGGCAATGACCATTTACAATGACCGAAGTTATAGTGCTTGCTATGCCGATGACCCTGACCCCGCTACTGCTGGCGCCAAAATGAATGGGATTTTAATTTATACTTACCAGCTTGACTTACGGCCGCCATCGGATGAAACAATCAGAATCAAAGGCAATACCCGCATCAAAGGCGGCACGCGGCTTAATTTGGAAGATTCTCAAGAAGCGATTTAAATCCACGCAACATATAGCGCATAACACGTAACAAAAAATAAACACTTTTGCTGTTTGTTTTTTTGTTGTGGTAAAATATAAGCATGCTTTCAAGACTGGAAAAATTTCTGTTTTACTCTTTTCTTTTTTTTATTCCTTTTCAGATTAGAGCGACGATTTCCTGGCAGGGGAGCGAGTGGGATTCCATATTTTTGTATTTAACCGATTTGTTATTAATCGGCTTTTTATTTTTCGGGCTTATCAATAAAAGAATATCGTTCAAAAAAACCGGTATTCTTTTCCTCCCGAGGCGGACCAGCCTCGGGCTGGTATTTTTGTTTCTGGGCTTGGCGGGAATTTCCTTGTTTGTCAGTACGGATTTAGGAAACAGTATTTTCCGACTGATAAAGCTTTTGGAATTCGTTCTCCTATATATATATGTAAGCAAAAACGCCCATATATTCAAAAATTTATATAATGTATTAATCGTTTCGGCTGTTTTCCAGTCAATTTTGGCCATTGCCCAATTTTTTAAACAATCGAGCTTGGGTTTGAAATTCATTGAAGCGGGTCAGTATCTTCCCGGCGCACCCGGAGTAGCCACCTTTATTATGGGCGATGACAAGATTATGCGCGCCTATGGCGGTTTTCCCCATCCTAATGTCTTGGCCGTATTTTTGCTATTCGGCATTTTTTGTTTTTACTATCTTTGGATTTCCAATGTCATTAAAGGAAAGTTTCGTTACATGTTATATGTTATGTGTTATATGTTATGTGTCTTCGCTCTTTTTCTCACCTTTTCCCGCGGCCCGATTTTGATTTTTTTGATTATTAGTTTTTTGTTCTTGATTGTCAGATTTTTCCAGTTGCGAAAATTATATCATACCGAAGAAAGATTATTGGCCGGCAAAAAATTGATGATTTTGGCTGTGATTTTTGTTTTTTCCTGCCTGATTTCAATTGTTGTTCTTTCTCCTTATCTTAAATCCAGGTTTTTTACTATTTCCTTGCAGGAAGAAGCGATAGATTTAAGGTTTTTCTACAATAAAATGGCCGTTTCTATGATTAAAGATAAGCCATTATTGGGAATAGGTATTGGTAATTTTGTTAATTTTTCCCACAATTATCCGGCATTTTTAAGAGCCGCCGCAAAACTTGCTGCTTCCGGTGGTTTGACCGGTGGACAGGTTCCCGAATGGATTTATCAGCCAACCCACAATATTTATTTACTGATTGCTTCGGAAATCGGAATTTTGGGCGCGTTAATCTTTTTAATATTTTTATTTAAGAAATTTACTTACGGGGTTGGCCAGATTTTTAAAAATCTTAACGAAATCAATCCTTTGTTTTTTCTTTTCATTGGATTTTTGATTCTTGCTTTAAGCGACCATCTTTTCTGGACTCTACAGTCGGGAGGGATAATTTTCTGGCTCGCATTAGCCTTATTAGAAAATCCAAACTATTTCAAAATCCAAACTATTTCAAAACAACCCCAAAATCCAAATGTTTAAAAATTTAATCATTTGAGATTGATTTGGAATAATTTGAGCTTTGAGATAATTTGAAATAATTTATGCAATATATAGCTGATTTTCACATTCACTCCAAGTATTCCCGTGCCACGTCCAAGGACACGGATATTGATAGCCTGGCGAAGTGGGCGAAAATAAAAGGAGTTAATGTTTTGGGCACCGGCGATTTTACTCACCCGTTATGGCTGAAAGAATTGAAAGAAAAACTGGAGCCAGCCGAAAAGGGCCTTTTCCGCTATAAAGATAAAAAAATAAAAAATAATCATAACGGATTTTTGATTAACGGAAACAATCATCAACCGGAGACGAGATTTATTCTGACTACGGAAATTTCCAGTATTTATGCTAAGGGTAATAAAACCAGGAAGATTCACAACATAATTTTTGCTCCCAATTTTGAGGCAGTGGAAAAAATTAACACCCATCTGGGATGGATTGGTAATTTAAAATCCGATGGTCGGCCGATTCTGGGTTTGGATGCCAAAGAATTGGCAAAAATTGTTCTGAATATTTCCGAAGATTGCTTGATTATTCCTGCCCATGCTTGGACGCCCTGGTTTTCTATTTTCGGTTCATTTTCCGGGTTTGATTCGATTGAAGAGTGCTTTGAAGAATATACAAAGTATATTTATGCTATTGAAACCGGATTATCAAGCGATCCGGAAATGAATTGGCAGTTAAGTAAATTGGATAATATTACCTTAATCTCTAATTCCGATGCTCACAGTCCTGCTAAAATTGGCCGCGAGGCCAATATTTTTGAAGGCGAAAAAATAGATTACAATTTGATAAAAGAGGCAATAAAGAGAAAGTCCGAAGAATTGAAACTTATAAAAACCATTGAATTCTTCCCCGAAGAAGGGAAATATCATTGGGATGGCCATCGGAATTGCGGAATTGTTTTCAGTCCCGATGAATCGTTTAAATACAATAATGTTTGCCCGCGCTGCGGAAAACTATTGACCATCGGAGTGATGAACCGGGTTCGCCAGTTGGCTGACCGGCAAGCAGGCGAAAAACCGGCAAATGCCATTCCTTTTCAAAGATTGATTCCCCTGGAAGAAATAATTGCCGATGTGCTTGGTATTGGCACGGGCACCAAGGGAGTTAATGAGCATTATAAAAACTTAATTAAGGTTTTTGGCAACGAATTCAAGATTTTATTGGAAGTCAGAAAAGAACAAATTGCCTCTGTCAGTTTACCGGAGATTGCCGAAGGCATAGACAAGGTAAGGCAGGGCAAAATTTCAATATCTCCCGGTTATGATGGAGAATATGGGAAAATCAGTATTTTTGGCGATGGCGAAGAAAGACCAAAAATCACCGCCAGCCAGGAAACCCTATTTTAATCTATGGAAATTGTAAGCACAAATTCCGTTTTAAATCTTCTATATACTCACCGTTATATTTTTTCTTTTTTGGGCGCTTTTTTTGAGGGTACTTTTATTATGATTTTGACCGGCGTTCTTTATAAGCTTGGCTATTTTAAATTTTGGGCTCTGCTGTCTGTATTATTATCCGGCTATTTTTTAAATGGAGTAACATGGTATTTAATCGGAAGATATGGAGGTAATCAAGTTTTAGAAAAATGGGGCAAGCGCCTCCATTTAACTAAAAATTTAATAGAAAAATTAGAAGAATATTTTAAAAATCATAGCGCAAGAACGCTTTTTATAACCCGAATTACTTATGGTTTTAGCATGCTTAGTTTTATGATTGCTGGCAGTTTTAAAATGAAATTTAAAAAATTTGCGGCAGTTAATTTGGCGGCTACCATTATTTGGGTTTTGGGCTTGGTTGGTATTGGATATATTTTTGGTGCAAGCTATAAAGCCCTTTCAATCGTAACCAAGAGTATCAGAATCGGACTAACTATTGGTATTTTTGCAATTATAGTTTTAATTTCTTTTCTGATTGTTTATTGGCTAAGATGGTTTGCCAGGACAAAATTTATCCAAGATTTAAGTGAGCACAAAGAATCAGAATTTTTGCGTTGGGTAGGAGAAAAAATCAGTAACTTCGGCAAAAAATGATATAATAAAAATAGGATGAGTAAGTTTTCTATCAATAAAATAATTAGAACTCTAATCGGAGCGGACCTGGTGTTTCTTTCGGCTCTGGGTTTTGTTAGTCCTGTTTTCGCTATTTTTATTACCAATCAAATTAAAGGCGGAAGCATAGAAGTAATTGGTTTTTCGGCCGCCATTTACTGGATAACTAAATCAATTCTGGAAATACCGGTTGGAAGATTCTTAGATAAAAGAAAAGGCGAGAGAGATGATTTACATTTTCTGGTTACTGGCTATTTGATAGTTGCCTGTGTTCACTTTGGCTATTTATTTAGTTATTTGCCGTGGCACATTTATGTTTTACAGGGAATTTTTGCCGTGGGACTGGCGATGTCCTGGCCAGCTTGGTATGCTATTTTTACCCGCCACGTTGATAAGGGCAAAGAAGGATTAGAATGGAGCGTTCAGGACGCTGCCTATGGAATCGGCACGGGAATAACCGGAGCAGTGGGAGGGATTTTGGTGACTTTCTTCGGATTTAATTCAGTATTTATGATTGCGGGGATATTTGCCATTATTGGCGCCCTGCTTCCTCTGCTTATTTCAAAAAACATCAATATTAGAGAAAGGGGTTATTTTGGATTTTTATGGAAAAAATAACCAAAAACATGACCATTGACGAGGTTTTGAAGAAATATCCGCAAACAGCGGAGATTTTTCTAAAATACGGATTTCATTGTTTGGGATGCGCCGCAGCAACTTTTGAGACGCTTGAGCAAGGAGCAACGGCCCATGGGATTACCGCAGAAGAGTTGTTGGAAGATTTGAACAAGGCGACAAAATAAGACGTATGGATAATAAAGAAATCGCAAAAATACTTTATGAAATTTCTGAATATTTGGCTATGGAAGATGTGCCGTTTAAACCGAGGGCTTATGAAAGGGCAGCTATGGTTGTTGAAGAGTTGGAGGACAGGGTAGGAGATATTTATAAAAAAGAAGGACTGAAGGGATTAATGAATATACCGACCGTTGGCAAGGGCATTGCCGAAAGGATTAAGGAATTGATAAAAACCGGTAAAATCAGATATTACGAACAATTAAAGAAGAAAACTCCGGTTAAGGTTGACGAACTTACGGTTGTGGAAGGGGTCGGTCCGAAGATAATCAAGAGATTATACAAAGAAATTGGCGTAAAGAATTTAACCGATTTGGAAAAAGCTGCTATGACTGGAAAAATCAGAAAATTGGAAGGATTTGGCCAGAAAAGTGAAGAGAATATTTTGAGAGGAATAAATTTTCTCAAGAGTAGCGGCGGTCGTTTTGTCTTGGGATTTATAATGCCGGGAGCAAGAGAGATTGAAAAAAGAATTGGTGATTTTCCTGGCGTTAAAAAAGCAATTATTGCCGGTTCAATCAGAAGAATGAAAGAAACAATCGGCGACGGCGATTTATTGGTCACTGTTTCTTCTCCGCGGGCAGGGCAAAAGATAATGGAAATTTTCGTGAACATGCCCGAGGTGATACACGTTTATAGTCAGGGGCCGACAAAATCTTCGGTAAGATTGAAAAATGGTATGGATTTTGACCTTCGGGTTGTGCCTGAGGAAAGTTTTGGTGCGGCTTTGCAGTATTTTACTGGCAGCAAAGACCATAATATCGAATTAAGGAAAATTGCCATTAAAAAAGGATTAAAACTTAATGAATACGGAGTGTTTCGGCCCAAGGCCGACCAGCCTCGGGCTGGTAAAATGATTGTTGGCAAAAACGAAGAGGAGGTTTATAAAATTTTGGGCTTAAAATGGATGGAGCCGGAATTAAGAGAGAATGCAGGAGAAATCGAAGCTGCGCAAAATAATAGATTGCCGAAAATAATCGGCTATAACGACCTCCAAGGGGATTTACAAATTCAGACAAATTGGACCGATGGCTCAAATTCCATTGAGGATTATGTTGAAGAAGCAATAAAATTGGGCTTGGAATATATTCTGATTACCGACCACACCAAAAGCCTGGCAATGACTCATGGATTGGATGAAAGAGGATTGGCGAGACAGGGAAAAGAAATAGATAAAATAAACTCCCGCCTTCGTTCTTCGAGCTACGGCGGGCAGGCAAAATTCAAAATTCTCAAAGGTGCGGAAGTTAATATTTTAAAGGATGGTCGACTGGATATCAAAGACGATACTTTACATAAATTAGACGTAGTTGCCATTGCCATTCATTCTGGATTTAAAAGCTCCAAAAAAGAAATGACCGAAAGAATTATCAAGGCAATGAAAAATCCTCATGCCGATATCTTGTTCCATCCCACGGGCAGGTTAATCAATCAAAGACCGCCATATGAAGTGGATGTAGAAAAAATAATCAGAGTAGCCAAAGAAACTAAAACAGTCTTGGAAGTTAACGCTTATCCGAATAGGTTGGATTTAAAAGATGAATATGCGCGTATGGCCAAGAATATGGGCGTAAAATTATCCATTGATTCTGATGCTCACCATGTTTCGCATCTTCATTTTTTGGAATTCGGCATTGCCCAGGCTCGCAGAGGGTGGGTGGAGAAAAAAGATGTAATAAATGCCTGGCCAGTAGAAAAAATGTTAAAGATGCTAAAGCCATGAATAAACTCCTAAAATTTTGGCTGCCAGTTATATTATGGGCGGGAATTATATTCTGGCTTTCTTCAATTCCTGATTTGGAAAGCGGATTAAAGCAGGATTTTATTTTGCGAAAAACTGCTCATATTTTAGAGTTTGCCTTTCTAACATTTCTACTAATCCGAGCAATAAATCAAGAAAATTTATCTATCAAGAAAACAATAATTTTCTCTTTGATTATTGCTCTTTTTTATGCTCTGTCTGATGAATATCATCAGACTTTTATCGGAGGTCGCCAAGGAACATTAAGGGACGCCGGAATTGATAGTATCGGTATTTTATTGACTGGCTTAGTGTGGTATATTAAAAATAGGAAAAGGTCGGGTTTAGAAATTAGAAATTAGAAATTTGGTAAATTTATGTTTTATAATTGTTGTCATTTTGGTTTTTTGGCAGTTGTTTTGATTGTTTTAGGCGCCCTGGCCCTTTTGACCAACATGGGTTGGATAAATTCGAGTATTTGGCAATGGTGGCCGATTTTAATTGTTGGCGCGGGAATTTATCTTTTGATTATTCAGAAAAGAAGGAAAAAAATGACCATTCCCCGCGTTTTGGAAAGAATAGCCAGCGACGAAAAAGTTCAGGAAAAGCTTTCGAAAATCATCAATACCGTTGATGAAGTTGTGGATAAAAAACTGGATGAATGGCATAAGGAGGTAAGCCACAAAAAACCAACGAAAGATGAAGATATTGGCGGAGAACAAGAGAGCTAAATTCGATTACGAATTACTGGAAACCTACGAAGCCGGTTTGGTTCTTCGGGGGTTTGAGGTGAAAGCAATAAAAACCGGCCATGTTAATTTATTGGGCTCTTATGTCGTAGGTAGGGAGAGCGAATTTTATTTAATAAATGCTTTTATACCGTCTTATCAGCCGTCAAATACTCCGGAGGATTATGATCCTTACAGAAGCAGAAAACTATTATTAAAAAAATCCGAGATTAATTCTTTAATCGGCAAAGTCAAGACAAAAGGGTTGACATTGATTCCAATAAAGATATATACTAAAAAATCCAGGATAAAACTGGAATTTGCCGTCGGAAAAGGCAAGAGAAAGATTGACAAGAGGGAGATAATAAAAAAGCGCGATATGGAACGAGAGGCTGGACGTCGTTTTAAAAATTAGAATTTTGAATTTAGAATTTATTTAGAAATTAGAAATTAGAAATTTCATTGTGAAGCAATGGTAAGGGGGTGAAGGGTTTCGACAAAAAGTACTTTTAAAACAAGCAAGTCGAGGATGTCAGTTAGCTCGTAAAAATCTGGCAAAATATAAGTGCAGTAAATTTTGCACCTGCTGTAGCTTAATACCTATAGCAATCTTAATCACTAACTCTCAATAGGTGATTAAGGTTTCATAGTTCCTCATTTGAGGTATTGAGATAAGTGTTTTAGTTTGTCCAAGCTAAAACACTGATAAAAATTGGACTAGATTATTTAGATTTTTGTCTGTTTTATATTCATATAATCGAATTCAATAAACAGAATATGCTTGTAGATTTATTTTAAAAAAACTTTTTGGATAGGAGTTCAACTCTCCTCACCTCCACATAAATTTTTCGCTTCGCTCAAAATTTGAGTATTTAGTATTTTGTAGTTTGTATTTTGGGCGAGTGAACTATTTTTAAAAAAGCGAAAAAATTTATCCCTAATTACAAATTACACACACTAATTACAAAATGTTTGATTTCGAAAATCTTGACGTTTATCAAAAATCAAAAGAACTGAACAAAGAAATTCTTAAATTCCTTGAAGAAAATAAATATATCGATTCCTATTTGAAAGACCAGCTTCGTCGGGCATCAATAAGTATAGTTATTAATATTGCCGAAGGAAGTGGTAAATATTCTAAGGCGGACAAAAAGAATTTTTATACAACTGCGCGAGGGTCAGTATATGAATGTGTTTCATTATTTGAGATAATTTTAGAAGAGAATCAAATTACCAAAGAAAATTTTGATAGTTTTTACCAAAAATACGAAATTATTTCCAAAATGTTATTGGGATTGATAAATAGTCAAAGACAGTAAACACTTCTTCAAAAAAACGATTTCTAAATCAATGTTTATAAGAAAACCATTTTTCTTCAAAAAATTTCATAAAGGACCGAGAATTGTGGCCAATGAACAAATTAGAACCCTCCAAGTTCAGGTGATTGATGAAACCGGAAAAAATTTGGGGATTTTGGATACAAATAAAGCTATCGAGCTTGCCAAAGAAAGAGAGTTGGATTTGGTAGAGATTTCATCAAAGATCCAGCCGCCTATTTGCAAAATAATCAATTACGGAAAATACCAATATATCCAGGAGAAAAAAATTAAAAAACAAAAAGCCCAGCAGAAAAAATTCGAAGTAAAGGAAATAAGAATAGGCTTCACAACCTCTCCACACGATTTAGAAATAAAAGCCAGGAAAGTGGAAGATTTCTTAAAAGATGGTCACAAGGTAAAAATTGATATGAAGCTAAGGGGCAGAGAAAAAGCCCATGGAGACCTTGCCAGGGAGAAATTAAATACTTTTTTAACCATGATTACCGTCGATTTTAAGCTAGAAGAAGAGACAAAGAGAACCCCAATGGGATTTAATTTACTAGTATGCCCGGGAAAACCAAAAAATCAATAAGTAAAAGATTCAGAATAACCAAGAATAAAAAACTGATGCGCCGACCACAGCATCAGGATCATTTGAGTGCCGGAGATTCAGGCAAAGAAAGGAGAAGGAAAAAAGGATTTAAAATGGTCAAAGACAACACGGCTAAACAGTTAATAAATACACAATGCTAATATGACAAGAGTTAAAAGAGGAGTTCAAAAAAGAAAAAGACGAAAGAAGATTATAAAACAAGCCAAGGGATTCAAGTGGGGGAGAAAAGCTAAATACAGATTAGCCAAGGATGCTTTGCGTCACGCCTGGACTTACGCTTACCGCGACAGAAGGGCAAAAAAGCGGGAATTTCGTCAGCTTTGGAATATAAAAATTAATGCTATCTGCAGAGAAAATGGAATTTCCTATAGTCGATTTATAAATGCCATAAAAAAGGAAGGAATTATTATTGATAGAAAAATTTTGGCAGAACTTGCTGAATTCAACCCCGATATATTTAAAAAAATTATTGAGAATGTAAAAAAATAATAGCGAGATGACAGTGTTAAAGGGGCTGAAAAGCCCCTTTTAATAATCTAAAAATTGAGTTAAAATTAAATCAATGACAATTAAAGACGAGATAAAAAGCTTAATCTCTAAAACAACAAGAGAGACAGTTGAATTTATAGTTGAGACACCCGAAATTAGAAATTATGGCGACTATGCCACTAACATTGCTTTGGTTTTGGCCAAAAAACTCAAAAAAGACCCGATTCAGATTGCCGAAGAGATTAAATTTAAGATCATTTCATTTTTGAAAAAGGGAGATATAATCGAAAAAATAGAAATAGTTAAGCCTGGATTTATAAACTTATTTTTGAAACCGGATTTTTTACAGAAAGAGTTGAAAAATATTTTAAAGCAAAACAATAAATTTGGCAGCCAGAATATCGGGGGAAATAAAAATGTGGTAATCGATTATTCCTCGCCTAATGTGGCCAAACCGATGCATGTCGGTCATTTGCGCTCAACCATTATTGGTCAAGCAATTTACAATTTGTATAAATTTTTAGGTTATAAAACCATTGGCGATAATCATCTGGGTGACTGGGGCACTCAGTTTGGAATCATGATTGCCGGATGCAAGAAATATAAATCGAATATTTCGAATCTTGAGAAGATTACCACAAATGAGATGTTGAATATTTATGTTAAATTTAATCGAGAGATTGAAAAAAATCCCGATTTACAGGAAGTAGCCAAGCAGGAATTTAAAAAACTGGAAGACGGAGACGGGGAAAATCGAGAAATTTGGAGAATTCTAAGAAGGAAGTCATTAGAAGATTTTAATAAAATCTACGAAACCCTAAAAATTAAATTTGATTTTATTCTCGGGGAAAGTTTTTATGAGGAACATCTGAAAGAAGAGGTTCAACATGCTTTGAGAAAGAAAGTAGCCGTTACAAATTCTGACGGTTCGATAATTATTCCTTTGGATGAATTTAACCTGATTCCATTTTTAATTCAGAAATCCGATGGAGCAACGCTTTATGGGACAAGAGATTTGGCCACCATAAGAGAGAGAGTTAAAAAATTCAAGCCAGAAAAAATAATTTATGTAATCGGCAATGAACAAGCCTTTTATTTGCAGCAGTTTTTTCGCGCAGCTGAACTTTTGGGATATATTTCTTACAATAAATTATTTCATATAAAATTTGGTTTAGTTTTGGACGAAAGCCACAAGAAATTAGCCACTCGCGAAGGACGGGTAGTTAGCGCCGAAGAATTAATAAATAAGGTTGTCGAATTGGCAGAAAAAATAATCAAAGAAAAAAACCCCAAATTACCGGACAAAGAAAGAGAAAAAGCAGCCAAAATCATTGGCGTTGGCGCATTAAAATATAATGATTTATCGCAAAATCGTCAAACAGATATTGTTTTTGATTGGGCCAAAATGCTGAGCTTTGAAGGTAATTCCGGGCCCTATCTGCAATACACCTATGTTCGATTGGCGAGCATTATAAGAAAAACGAAATTAACTGATTTTAATCCCAAATTTCTGAAAGAAGAAAAAGAAATAGAAATTTTAAAAGAACTGATAAGATTTCCTGAAATTGTTCAAGAGACAGCCAAGAGCTTCCAGATAAATAATTTAGCCAATTATTTATTTAAACTGGCAAATTCCATGAACAGTTTTTATGAGTCGTTACCGGTTTTAAAAGCCGAGAAAAATATTAAATCAGCTCGATTGGCTCTAATTAAGGCGGCTTCGATTGTTTTGAGAAATGGCCTGAATTTATTGGGCATAGAAATCTTAGAAAAAATGTAGAAATATGATGAAACTAAATAATCGTTATTTTATTTTACGTCACGGTGGTTCGCAATGTAATCGGGATGGGTTTGTTTGTTCTTGGCCAGAGAGAAGAGAAAACCCCCTTACAAAAGAAGGCAGAGAGCAGATAAAGAATATAATTCCTAAAGCAAAAAAATCCAAAATAGATTTAATCTTTTCTTCTGATCTTTTAAGAGCAAGGCAGACGGCTCAAATTGTAGCTGAGACGCTTGGGCTGAAAGTAAAATTTGACAAAAGATTAAGAGAATATAATTTTGGAATATACAACGGTAGACCGGCAGAAGAATGGGTTAGGTTTTTAAATGGTCAAAGGGATATGTTTAAAAAAAGACCGTCGAAAGGAGAAACAAGAAGAGAAATAAGAAAAAGAATGCTTGATTTTATAAAAGATATTGATAAAAAATATAAAGACAAAAGAATCTTAATTGTTAGTCATCGCGAACCATTATTGGAATTACAAGCGGGCTTGATGGGTTTAAGTGATGAGGAAATATATAATAACAGCGTAAAATTAAGACTTGATACAGGAGAATTTAGAAAATTATGCTAAACATTTCTGAAGTAGAGAAAAAAATATTGGAATTTTGGCAAAAGAACAAAGTATTCAAAAAATCCTTAGAAAAAAAATCACCCAAGGGTGATTTTGTATTTTATGAAGGACCACCAACTGCTAATGGTAAGCCCGGAATACATCATGTATTAGCTAGGGTATTTAAAGATTTGATTCCGCGATATAAAACTATGCAGGGATATCGCGTTGAAAGAAAGGCAGGCTGGGATACTCATGGATTACCCGTGGAGCTAGAGGTTGAAAAAGAATTGGGTCTTAAAAGCAAAAAAGAGATTGAAAATTACGGCATTGATAAATTTAATCAAAAATGTAAAGAAAGTGTTTGGAAATACAAAGAAGAATGGGAAAAAATGACAGAAAGGATTGGTTATTGGATGGACATGGAGAATCCGTATATTACTTATGAAAATGATTATATCGAATCTCTGTGGTGGATCATAAAACAAGTCTACGAGAAAGATTTATTATACAAAGGATACAAAGTTGTTCCGCAATGTCCGCGTTGTGGCACGGTTCTTTCATCTCACGAAGTTGCTCAGGGTTATAAAAATATTGAGGAAAAAACAGTAACTGTAAAATTTAAATTAAAACAAGGTCAAAAGATTGGCAATTTTAAAGTTGATAATAATACATATATATTAGCTTGGACAACTACTCCTTGGACGTTGCCTGGCAATATCGCCTTGGCAGTAGCCAAGGATATTAATTATTCAATTTTGGAATTGAGAACCTCTCTACGTCGTGGTATTTCTGGCGGAGAAATAATATTTACACCTGGCCATTATATTATCGCAACTGATCGAACTCCAAAACTAATAAAAGAGGGTAATTATTTTACCGGCAAGTCCCAAGATATTAAGGGGCAAGACTTAATCAGTTTAGAATATGAGCCATTATTTCCCGGAATAATTAAAGGTAATGAAAAAAATGCTCAAAATGCTTTTAAAATTTATCCAGCTGATTTTGTTTCAATCGAAGAAGGCACGGGCGTGGTTCATACGGCAGTGATGTATGGGGTAGAAGACTATGAGTTGGGTGAAAAAGTGGGATTGCCCAAGGTTCATACCGTTAATTTAGACGGAACCTTTAATGAATTGGTGCCGCAGTGGAAAGGAAAATTTGTTAAAGACGTAGAAAAAGAAATTATTGAAGACCTGATAAAAAGAAATCTTTTGTTCGGAACAGAAAATTATGCCCATGACTATCCATTCTGTTGGCGTTGCGAATCACCCCTGATTTATTATGCTAAAGATTCTTGGTATTTTGCTATAAGTAAATTACGGGACGAATTGATTAAAAATAATTCAAAGATTAATTGGGTGCCAGAGCATATTAAAGAAGGAAGATTTGGCGAATGGTTAAGAGAAATAAAAGATTGGGCGATCTCCAGAGAAAGATATTGGGGTACCCCGATTCCTATTTGGGTATGCAAGAAATGCGGAGAGATAAAAGTGGTGGGTTCGCGAAAGGAATTAGGAGTTGATGAAAAATTTGATTTACATCGTCCCTATATCGATGAAATTAAATTAAAATGCAAATGCGGTGGAGAAATGACAAGAATTTTAGAAGTTATGGATTGCTGGTTTGATTCAGGAGCAATGCCGTTTGCTCAATCTCATTATCCTTTTGAGAATAAAGATTTGATTGATAAGAAAAAGCAATATCCGGCTGATTTTATTTCCGAAGCTATTGACCAGACACGAGGGTGGTTTTATACCCTATTAGCAATTTCTACCCTATTAGAAAGGGGTACATCTTATAAAAATGTAATTTGCCTGGGTCATATTTTAGATAAAGATGGACAAAAAATGTCCAAACATATTGGAAATATTATTGACCCATGGGAAATGATTGAAAAATACGGCGCGGATGTTGTACGGTGGCATCTTTATACTGTGAATCAGCCAGGAGAGACAAAAAGATTTGACGAGCAGGCATTAAAAGAATCAGGTAGGATGTTTATCACCTTATTAAATGTTTTAACTTTTTACAAAATGTTCGTCAGTAAAGAAAAGATTGATGATTTGAAAACAAAAAATTTGAGCAATGTTTTAGATAAATGGATAATTTCAAAATTAAATTTGTTAGTTCGGGAAACTACCGAAGAATTAGATAAATATGATATTACGACCGCTGCCAGAAAATTAGAGAGTTTTATTAACGACTTATCTGTCTGGTATTTAAGGCGTTCAAGAGATAGATTTAAAAATGGTGACGAGAAAGCAATGATGACTTTGAAGCATGTTTTAATAAATTTAGCAAAATTAATCGCACCCTTTATTCCTTTCACGGCAGAATATATTTATCGAGAATTAAACGGTAAATTAGAATCAGTGCATTTAGAGAATTGGCCGGAAGTTGAGAAAAAATTGGGTGATGAAAAATTAGAAGCAAATATGGAATTAACTCGAGAGCTTTGCAATCTAGGGTTGGGGTCTCGAAGCGCCCAAGATATAAAAATACGACAGCCATTAAGTGGGCTTACAGTTGGTAAAAAATATCAAAATTTAGATTCTCAATTTATAGATTTAGCGAAGGAAGAATTAAATGTCAAAAACATAGATTATCAAATTGAGCTTGGAGATGAAGTAAAGTTAGATACAACAATTACAGAAGAATTGAGAGAAGAAGGAATGGTTAGAGATTTCGTGCGTCAGATACAGGCAAAAAGAAAAGAAGCGGGCCTAACTCCGAAAGATAAAATTAAAGTATATTATTCCGAAAACAAAGAAGTTATTGAAAAACATTCAGACCAAATCAAAAAACAAGTCATTGCCGAAGATATTTTGTTTAGCAATGAATTTAAGATTGAAAAAATTTAAAATTGTCAGCCTAAGGCCGATTCGCCTCGGGCGGAAGAAATCATGATTAAAACCGAAGCGATTATTTTAAAATCAGCCGACTCCAACGAGGTGGACCGGCTTTTGACTATTTATAGCGAAGAAATGGGAAAAATTAATATTTCTGCCAAAGGTGTAAAGAAACTAGAAAGCAAGTTACGTTACTCAATTGAGCCGATTTCTTGGGTGCAGATGATTTTGGTTGAGGGCAAGAATAGTCTAATTTTAAAAGACACAGTTATAAAGGATCAACTTTTAAACATTAAAAAAGATTTGGGGAAAATAAAAATTGCTAAAAAAATAACAGATTTGATTGATGAAGCAATCGCTGGGCAGGAAAAAGATGATGATGTTTGGCGCTTGATTTTAATGACACTTAAGGCTCTTAATGAAGATAAAATTTCTTTTAAATCAGCAGTAGTTGATTTTCAGAATAATTTAATAAAAATCCTTGGCTATGACCCTGAAGCAGTAAGGGAATTAAAAGATATCTATTAAAATGATATAATATAAATTATGGAAGGAGATTTTCAGATTAAACAAATAGAACCGCAACAAATTCCCGAGCAAGAGCCTGAACTTAAGAAAAAAAGAGGAGGGTTAGTTTCTTTATTTCATCGTAAAAATCTTCCCAGGACAGTATTTTCTATAATTTTTATTCTCCTTTTAATAGCTATAGGGGCAATTATTTGGGGTCAAATCAAGTTTAGTAAAAATAATATTCAAATTAATGTTAAAACTCCTCAAGACATCGCTTCAGGGAAAGAGTTTACCTTAACGGTTGAATATATAAACGATAATCGAGTCAATTTGAATGATGCTTATTTAATTATCGATTATCCGTCGGGAGTTTTTTCTATCGAGGGAGAGGAATTACCCCGAGAGCAAAGGAATTTGCAGATAATTCGTAAAAAATCAAGTGGCCGAGAAGATTTTAAAGTAAGATTCGTGGGAGATAAAGGCGAATTTAAAAACGTAAATGTCAGATTGGAATACAGGCCACAAAATATTAGTTCTCGTTTCGAGAATTCTGTATCTGCTCGAATAGAAATCAACTCGGTTTTAATTGCTATAAAAATTGACGGTCCCGATAACGTGATGTCGGGACAAGAAGCCGGATATTTAATTGAATATGAGAATAAGACAAACCGGGAAATTTCTGATTTAAGAATAGAGATAGACTATAATGAAGATTTTAAGATTAAAGAAACTAATCCAGAACCGGTAAAGGGAAGTAAAAATATTTGGCAAGTCAGTACTTTGAAAGCTGGAGAGAAGAGGGCAATTAATTTGACTGGAACATTAGAGGGCAACGAAGGTGAGGACAAGATCGTAAGAGCAACCATAGGCTGGGTTGAGAACGAACAGTTTCTTCTATATAGTCGTTCGGAGTACAATACAAAGATTGCGGCATCACCTCTGCTGCTTTTTGCAGAATTGGAGGGTATTGACGAAGAAGGATGCAATATTAATTCTGGCGATCATTTGACTTATAAAATTAGCTTTAAAAATAATACCGACGTAGCCTTTAAAGAATTAATTTTAAAAACATTTCTAGAAGATAGTGTTTTTGATTTCAGAAAAGTTAATTTAGGGGGAACAGGATTTTTTGACAGTCGGCAAAGTATCATTACTTGGGCCGGCGGTGAGGTTCCAATGTTAGACTTATTAGAACCGGGAAATTCAGGTGAAGTAAAATTTACAGTAGACCTAAAAAAGCCGATTCCAATGAGTGGCTACAATGCCAAGAATTTCCAAGCTAAAATAATAAGCGAGATAGGAACATTAACTGTTCCGGCTAAATTTGCTATTTCGGAATTAAAAATCACCAAAGAGTTAAGCTGCAAAATCAATACTGACCTTAATGTAAAGTCCAAAGCTTTTTATTATGACCCGTTACCAAGTATTCTGAACAAAGGACCACTGCCGCCAAAAGTTGATGAAGAGACCACCTACGCTATTCATTGGGAAATTACCAATAGTACCAATGATGCTGAAAGCGTAAGGGTATCCTCGGTATTGCCCCAGGGCATAACCTGGCTTAATTATTACATTAACAAAGTTTCCAATAGTCAAATTTATTATAATGAAAGAACCAAAGAAGTAACTCTGGAGATTCCAAAAATTCCGGCAGGCGTTGGTTATACCTTGCCCGTTTACGAGTTTATTTTCCAGATAAGTCTTACTCCATCAATAAATCAGATTGGACAAGCACCGCTTTTAATTAATGATACTATTATTGAAGGAAGAGATACCTTTACCAATATTAATTTGAGAGGGGAAAGCTCAGATGTTAGTACCACCATTCCAGACGATCCAAAAGCAGCCTATATTTATGGTCGAGTAGTCGCTAAATAAAAATTTTATTAAGAATACCATGGAAAATTTAATAGAAAAGATTGTATCGCTTTGCAAAAGACGGGGGTTCATTTATCCCGGTTCAGATATTTATGGCGGATTAGCCAATACTTTCGATTTTGGTCCATTGGGAGTGGAATTAGCTAACAATATCAAAAAAAGCTGGTGGAAGAAATTTGTTCAGGACAGAGACGATATGTATGGTTTAGATGGTGGTATTTTAATGAATCCCAAAATCTGGGAAGCATCCGGCCATACCGCAGGTTTTATCGATGTCTTGGTAGAATGTAAAAAATGCCATAAAAGATTCAGGGCCGATCAAATAGATTCTAAAAAATGTCCCGAATGCGGAGGAGAGCTTACCGAGCCGAAAAAGTTTGTCCCGATGTTTAAAACATTTATCGGGCCAGTGGAAGATTCTTCTTCGATGGCGTATTTAAGACCGGAAACCGCTCAAGCAATTTTTGTCAATTTTAAAAACATAATCGACAGTTTTCATCCAGAAATTCCTTTCGGTATTGCTCAAATGGGAAAGGCCTTTAGAAACGAGATTACTTTAGGTAATTTTATATTTAGAAAACTGGAATTTGAACAAATGGAAATAGAGTATTTTATTCAAGAAAAGGATTGGGGAAAATATTTTGAACTATGGAAAAAAGAAATGGAGGGATGGTTTTTGGGTTTGGGCATAAAAAAGAAAAGTGTCCGTTGGCGCGAACATAAAAAAGACGAACTCTCTCATTATTCCAAACATACCGAAGATTTGGAGTATAATTTCCCATTCGGCGGTTTTAAGGAGCTTTATGGTTTGGCTTATCGGACCGATTATGACCTGAAAAATCATTCCGATAAAAGTGGTAAAGATTTAAGATATATTGATTTAAAAACCAATGAGAGATTCTTCCCTCATGTAATTGAGCCATCTTTTGGCTTGGAAAGAACAATGTTGGCGGTTTTATCTGAGGCTTATGATGAAGAAGAAATAAAGGGAATAAAAAGAGTAGTCTTGAAATTTAAGCCCAGTTTAGCACCGATCAAAGTGGCAGTATTCCCGCTTTTGGCCAACAAACCAGATTTAATTAAAAAGGCCAGACAGGTTTACGAAATTATAAGACCGTATTTCTTGGCGATATGGGATGACAGAGGGAATATCGGAAAAAGATATTATGCGCAAGACGAAGCCGGAACGCCATTTTGCGTAACAATTGATTTCGATACATTAGAAAAAGACGATGTTACGGTGAGATATAGAGATTCAATGAAACAGGAAAGAGTGAAAATAGATGAATTGACGGATTATTTGAAGGAAAAATTAAATGAATAAGCCGTATCAAAAATTTATTTTTAAAAACGGACTAAGATTAGTCACTGTTCCGATGAAAAACACAAAGGCAGTGACTGTTTTAGTTTTGGTCGGTACCGGCTCAAAATACGAAACCAAAGAAATCAACGGCATTTCTCATTTTTTGGAGCATATGTTTTTTAAGGGAACCAAGAAAAGGCCAACCGCCTTAGCCGTTAATGAGATATTGGATAGGGTTGGGGGAGAATTTAATGCTTTTACCGATAAAGAGGATACGGGTTATTGGGCCAAGGTAGATGGCGGACATATTGACTTGGCCCTGGATTGGGTTTCCGATGTATTTTTAAATTCCAAATTGGAAGAAAAAGAGATAGAAAAAGAAAAAGGAGTAATAATTGAAGAAATAAATATGTATCTCGATACCCCAATGCTCTATATTGAAGATCTTTGGGAAGAATTACTTTATGGTGACCAACCCGCTGGTTGGGGTATAGCCGGTAATAAAAAAGCGATAGCCAAAATAAAAAGGGAGCAATTTATAAATTATATGCGAAGTCACTACTTAGCCAAGAACGTGGTTATTGTGATAGCGGGCAGCGTTAAAGAGAATGAGAAGCTAAAAACAAAAATTGAATATTATTTTAAGGGCATAAAAACAGGTGAGTCAAAATCTAAAAAAAGAACAATCGAAGTTCAGAAAAAGTCGGAAATTCTGATTCATTATAAAAAAACCGACCAAACTCATCTTTATTTTGGGGTGCGCGGCTACGATAATTTTGATTCCCGTAAATATGCATTGATACTTTTGGGCACAATTTTGGGCGGCAATATGAGCTCTCGGTTATGGATTTCAATCAGAGAAAGGGAAGGATTGGCTTATTACATAAGAACATCTTCTCACAATTATACAGACAGCGGTTATTTAGTAACTAAGGCAGGTATTGATAACAACAGAGTGGAAAAAGCAGTAGAGATAATTTTAAAGGAATACAAAAAAATTGTTGAAGAAAAAGTTAGCGAAGACGAATTGAAAAAAGCCAAAGACTGTATTAAGGGTAGAAGTATTTTGAATATGGAAGAATCAAATGTCCAAGCAACTTTTTACGGGGCTCAAGAGCTTATAGAGAATAAAATTTTGACGTTGGAGGAAAAATTTGCTAAGATAGAAGCAGTGACAGCGAATGATATTCAAAGAGTAGCAAGAGATATATTTAAACCAGAAAAACTGAATTTAGCGCTTATCGGACCATTTAAGGATAAACAAAGGTTTCAGCGCTTGTTGAAATTATAAGACTTATGGATAAATCAAAATCAATCAATATTTCCTGGAAATCAATTTTAAAAGTTGTTGCTGTTATTTTGTTTCTGATTTTTCTTTATTTAATCAGGGACGTTATTATAATTTTCATTTTTGCCTTAATTGTTGCTTCGGCTATTGCTCCAGTCGTTGATTTGCTGGAGAAGATAAAAATACCCCGAGTTCTCGGAGCAGTAATTTCCTATATAATAATAATCGGGCTTCTGGCATTTTTAATTTCTTTAGTTGTGGCGCCGGTTATTAGGGATATAAAAAATTTATCCTCTAATTTGCCGGAATATATTGAGAGCCTGACATTGAAGTTTAAATCCTTTGAAAGAACTTTTTCGAAATACGGGGGTGCCATAGAACAAATTCAGAAATTTTTTATCCAACTGGGTGAACGTTTACAATCTTCGGAAAAGGGCGTATTTTCCGGGGTTATAAATATTTTTGGTGGGATATTTTCTTTCTTTTTGGCCTTGGTCATCTCTTTTTATCTTTCTGTTCAGAAAAAAGGCGTTCAACGAATCTTGGGCTCAATTAGTCCATTTAATCATCGAGATTACATTCTGGATCTCTGGGAAAGAGCTCAAAGAAAACTTGGTCGTTGGCTTCAAGGACAACTATTTCTGGGAATAATTGTCGGCGCGTTGGTTTATATTGGATTATATTTTCTTAATATAAAATACGCCCTTTTGTTGGCTATTTTAGCGGGCGTATTAGAAATATTTCCCTATATCGGTCCGGTACTTGCTGCAATTCCGGCTGTAATTATAGGACTTTTGCAGGCGCCAATTTTAGGTTTTTGGGTTTTAATTTTGTATGTGGCGGTTCAACAGATGGAGAATTATTTAATCGTTCCCCTGGTTATCGGCAGAGTAGTCGGCTTGAATCCTATAATTGTAATAATGGCATTATTGGTCGGCGCTAAATTGGGCGGGATTTTAGGAATGATTTTGGCCGTTCCCCTGACAGCTGTATTCGCGGAATTTGTAAAAGATCTTGTTAAGAAAAAAGTATAATTATACTTATTATAATTACTAAAATTTGCGTTATTAGACCCAAGAAGGTAATTTTACCTTCTTTTTCTTTATCTTTTGGACCGTGAAGAAAACTGTGGTGAAATTTCATATATTTTTCAGATAAAGTTGGAGATACTAAAATCCACATAAGACCAAGAAGAATATCGGGCAAAATAGAAAAGAATATTCCAAATAGAATAAAAGACCAATTGTTTAATAGATGATTTTGCCAAACAATCAGAAAAACGATTAATAAGCCAACTAATCCATCAATAGTAATTTTAAATAAATCAAAAAAAAGAGATTTAAAACTTTTATTTTTTCGAAAATTTCTTATCCCATAATTTATGTATTCCCAGTGTGAGAATTTATCCAGAATAAAATGACTGATAATTCCCAAGATTATAATTAAGCCAAGATTTTGTGTCTTGGCTCCAATGACCGCACCAGCTAAAATGTGGGGGGTGAGAATCATATTATATGAATATTATAACCAAAAACAACTTAACAATAAAGGTTTTTTTTGTTAAGCTGAAATTAAGATGCCCGGTAGTAGATTTTTGACTGCTACCGCGGTAGCAAATAAATTTTAATTAGTCAAAAATTCACTACTGGGATGGCAAAATTATATATCGTCGCAACACCAATCGGTAATTTGAAGGATATTTCTATCCGGGCCTTGCACGTTCTGGAAGAAGTTGATTTAATTTTATGCGAAGATACGCGGGTAAGCAAAAAATTGCTCGATTATTATAACATTAAAACTTTAGTTGAAAGCTATCATCAGCATAGCAATATTAAAAAATTAGAATATATTAAAAATTTATTAAAACAAGGTAAAAACCTGGCCTTGATTTCCGATTCTGGTACGCCCGGAATTTCCGATCCCGGAAATAAACTAATAAGTATATTGGTAAATGAGTTGATGAGTAATTTAGAGATTATTCCTATTCCCGGACCGAGTGCGATAATTTCAGCTGCCAGCATTTCTGGCTTTCCCATGGATAAGTTTATTTTTCTTGGTTTCCCGCCGCACAAAAAAGGCAGGCAGAAATTTTTTAAAGAAGTTACGGGATACAAATATCCCGTGATAATCTATGAATCACCTTATAGAGTTATAAAAACCCTGAAAGAATTGAATAATTTTGGCAATTTTGATATAGTAGTCGGACGCGAACTAACCAAGATGTTTGAGACCGTTTATAGGGGAGAGATTAAAAATGTAATCAATCAACTGGAAAAAAGCACAATAAAAGGTGAATTTGTAATTGTAATAAATAAAAAAATATGAAAAAGAAAATACTTATTACAACTCCGATATATTATGTAAATGACAAACCGCACATCGGACATGCTTATACAACTTTGGCTGCCGATGTTTTGACGCGGTTTTTTAGAGTGCAAGGAAACGAAGTTTTCTTTTTAACCGGCACAGATGAACATGGAACAAAGGTTGCCGAAGCAGCGGAAAAAGCAGGAAAAAGTCCTCAAGAAATATGCGATAAAAATAGTGAGTTTTTTAAACTTGCCTGGGAAAAGCTGGGTATTAAATACGACCATTTTATTAGAACAACCGATAAAATTCATGAAAAAACAGTAATAGATTTTTTGAACAAGTTAAAAGAAAAAGACGCTGTTTACGAAAGGGAATACGAAGGACTTTATTGTGTAGCTTGCGAGAAATTTTTAACTGAAAAAGATTTATTAAATGGTTTTTGTCCCGACCACAAGACAGAAGCGAAAAAAATTACTGAGAAAAATTATTTTTTTAAACTGAATAATTATTTGGATAAAGTAGAAAACTTGATTGTTAAAGATGAATTAAATATCGGGCCGGAAAATGCCAAAAAGGAAGTTTTGGGCTTATTGAAACAAGAGTTGGATGATTTTAGCATCTCTCGCCAGAAAGAGAGAGTTAAATGGGGGATTGATTTGCCTTTTGATAAAAATCAGACAGTTTATGTCTGGGTTGATGCGCTTTTGAATTATTATACCGGCGACGGGTCTAAAGAATTTAAAAAATACTGGGAACACGGAAAAGTTATTCATTTATTGGCAAAAGATATTTTGAAATTTCACACTATTTTTTGGCCAGCCATGCTGTTGGCAGCAGGCAAAAAAGTGCCTGATAGAGAATTTATTCACGGATTTTTTACCATTAATGGACAAAAAATAAGCAAGACCCTGGGCAATGTTATTGATCCGGTGGAAATAGTTAATAAATTCGGCATCGATGCTGCCAGATATATTCTTTTATCTCAATTTCTCTTTGGTCAGGATGGAGATGTTAAGCAAGAAAAATTTGTAGAAAAATATAACTCCGATTTGGCGAATGGATTGGGAAATTTGGTGGCGAGAGTTTTAACATTGGTAACAAAATCAAAAATCAAAAATAAAAAATCAAAAATTAGCGACGAGATTCTTAAAACGGCTAAGGAGACAAAAGAAAATTACGAGAAAGATATGCAAGATTTTAGATTATTCGAGGCGCTTGAGGGAATTTGGAAATTGATTGGTTGGTGCGATGAATATATCGAGAAAAATAAACCCTGGCAATTAGTTAAAGCTCAGGACTCAAAACTCATTACTCAGGTCTTGAATAATCTTTTGTATTGTCTTTCCGAAATCGCCGATTTAATCGCGCCGTTTTTACCCGAAACCAGTGAAAAAATAAAAACGCAAATTAAATTGGGAAAATCAGAAATTTTGTTTCCAAGAATATAATGTTAGTTGATACACACGCCCATCTTAATTTTAGTGATTTTGAAAACGACCGAGAGGAAATCATCGGTCGTTGTTTAGATAACGATATTTGGATAATCAATATCGGCGCTGATTACGAGACATCGAAAAAAGCAATAGAAATTGCGGAAAAATATGAAAAAGGCATTTATGTCGCAGTTGCCTTGCATCCGCATGATGTTTTGACCGAAAAATTTGATTATAAAAAATACAAGGAATTAGCAGAAAATAAAAAAACCGTGGCCATTGGAGAATGCGGTTTGGATTATGCTTTTTGTGAAAATGACGAAGAAATCCAGAAATTACAGCAAAAAGTTTTTATTCAACATTTGAAGCTGGCAAAAGAAGTTAATAAACCGGTTATTATCCACTCCCGCCGTTTATTTCCCGAAATTCTTCAAATTATCCAAAATACAAACTACAAATTACAAACTACCGGACCAGGGGTCCTACACTGTTACATGGGTCGTTGGTCTTATGCTGAAGAATATTTGAAATTGGGATTTTATATCAGTTTTACTGGCTTAATCACTTATGCGCGGGATTACGATAAAGTAATTAAAAATACTCCCTTAGAGCGAATTTTAATCGAAACCGACGCACCATATTTAACCCCTGAACCTATTCGCAAACCGGAAAATAATCCCAGAAACGAGCCGCAATATGTCGAATATGTTGCCCGTAAAATTGCCGAGATAAAAGAAATTTCATTTGACAAAGTCGCTTCTCAAACCACTCAAAACGCCAAAACCTTGTTTAATTTGCTATAATTACTAGTGAGGGAGAGAGGCTTTGTTTATAATAAAATTATGGAATATAATCCTTCAAAAATTGAACCAAAATGGCAGAGGAAGTGGGAGAAGAATAAAACGAACTTTACTGATTTAAAAGACAATAAAAAACCCAAGTTTTATAACTTGGTAATGTTTTATTATCCGTCAGGAGATAAAATTCACATTGGTCACGGCTACAATTATACAGGAGCCGATGTTTTTGGCAGATATAAACGAATGAACGGTTTTAATGTTTTTGAACCAATGGGAGCAGATGCATTTGGTTTGCCCGCAGAAAACTATGCCATTAAAACTGGTGTTCATCCGGCAAAAAGCACTAAAACGAATATTGATTTTGGAAGAGAGCAACTTAAAAAACTGGGCCTGATGATTGATTGGGATAAAGAAATCAATACATCTCTTTCCGAATATTACAAATGGACACAATGGTTATTCGGTATTTTGTATAAAAATGGATTGGCTTATCGCGCCGAAGCACCGGTTAACTGGTGTCCTTCCTGTAAAACGGTTTTAGCCAATGAGCAGGTAATTGCCGGCTTGTGCGAGAGGTGCGAATCGGAAGTAATTCAGAAAAATTTAAAGCAATGGTTTTTTAAAATCACGGATTATGCGGAAAAATTATTAGAGGGGCACAAAAAATTGAATTGGCCGGCAAGAACTATTCTTATGCAGAAAAACTGGATCGGAAAGAGCGAAGGCACAACCATAAAATTTAAAATTGGTGAATTTAAAATAGAGGTATTCACAACAAGAATTGACACTATTTTTGGTGTGACCGCCTTGATTTTAGCCCCCGAGCACGAATTAGTTGCGAAAATTACGACTTCCGAATACAAAAAACTAGTTGATAACTATATTTTGGAAAGCAAAAAGAAATCCGAGCTCGAAAGAACGGATTTGGAAAAAGAAAAAACCGGAGTATTTACCGGAGCTTATGCAATCAATCCGTTGAACAATGAGAAAGTTCCGGTTTGGGTTAGCGACTACGTAATTGCCACTTACGGCGGGGGAGCGGTAATGTTCGTGCCGGCGCACGATAAACGTGATTACGAGTTTGCCAAAAAATATGGTTTGGAAATTCGCGAAGTTGTATCCGGGGGCAATATTTCTAAAGAGGCCCCGAAAGAATCCTTTCAGGATTCAACGGGGCAAGCATTTGTTGATTATGGAACATTGGTTAATTCGGGAGAGTTCAACAACTTAAAATCAGATGAAGCGATTAAAAAAATTACCGAATGGCTGGAAGAAAAAAAACTGGGGCAGAAAAAAATAAATTATCATCTAAGAGATTGGTTGATTTCCAGACAAAGATATTGGGGCGCTCCGATTCCTATAATTTATTGTGACAAATGTGGCGAAGTTCTGGTGCCAGAAAAAGATTTACCAGTAGAATTACCAAATTTGAAGGATTTTAAACCGACCGATGCCGGCGATTCGCCATTAGCTCAGTCAAAAGAATTTGTTAATGTTAAATGTCCGAAATGCAAAGGCGATGCCAAGCGAAGCACGGAAACAATGGATACATTCGTTTGTTCTTCCTGGTATTATTTAAGATATTTAAGCCCTCATCTGAACAGTAAGCCGTTTGATAAAAACTTGACCGATAAATGGTTGCCGGTTGATCAATATACCGGCGGCGCAGAACATGCTTGCCTGCATTTGCTTTACGCAAGATTTATCACAAAAGTTCTTTATGAACGGAAGTTCATAAATTTTGACGAGCCATTCACGAAACTCAATCATCAGGGAATGATTTTGGCGTCCGACGGAAGCAAGATGTCCAAATCGAAAGGCAATGTGGTTATTCCGGACGATTACGTTAAAAAATACGGAGCAGACACATTCAGGATGTACGCATTATTTATCGCTCCTTTCGAACAAGGCGGGGCATGGAACGATAAGGGGATAATCGGGGTTAGTAAATTTCTTAAAAGAATCTGGTTTCTGTTCGAAAACGAAGGAAAGCTCGGCACCAAAACCAGTGAAAAATTAATCCAGAAATTGCATTATACGATTAAAAAAATCGGAGAGGATATAGAGAATTTTAAATTCAATACTTCTGTTTCTACAATGATGGAATTGGTGAATTTATGGTCTGAGAAAGATAATATTCTGTCAAAAAAAGATGCGGAAAATTTCTTGAAAATTCTGGCGCCGTTTTGCCCCCATATTGTTGAAGAAATTTGGTTTGAATTAGATCATAAAAAATCTACTTTCGAAGAGTCGTGGCCGAAGTATGACGAGAAATTGATTAAAAAAGAAACTTACGAACTTGTAATTCAGATAAATGGTAAGGTTCGCGATAAAATTGAAGTTGGTGAGGAAATTTCCAAAGAAGAGGCGGAAAAACTTGCCTTATCAACCGATAAAATTAAAAAATGGCTTGGAGACAACAAACCAAAAGTGATTATTTTTGTTAAAGGAAAGTTAATCAATATAGTGATATGAAAAAGAAAAATATAGCTGTTCTAATTTCCGGGCACGGCACGAATTTGCAGTCGATTATTGACCACGTCAAGGTCGGAAAATTGAAATGCAATTTGGCTGCGGTGATAAGCAATAAAGAAGATGCTTATGGTTTAAGGCGGGCGAAAAAAGCCAAAATTCCGGCTTATTTTATTGACCATAAAGATATTCCGCGCGAGGAACACGAAAAAAAGATTATTGAGATTTTGAAAAAATATAAAATTGATTTGGTGGTTTTGGCCGGCTATATGCGTATTTTGACCCTGTATTTCATCAGGCAATATAAAAACCGGATTATCAATATTCATCCGGCTTTACTGCCGTCATTTCCCGGAACCGACGGTTACGGCGATACTTTCAAATACGGATGTAAGGTTGGCGGCTGTACAATACATTTTGTTGACGAAGGCGTGGATACTGGCCCGATAATTTTACAAAAAATTAATCCAATAAAACAAAATGATACCCTGGAATCTTTCAAAAAACGCGGACTGAAACTTGAACATCAGGCCTTTCCCGAAGCAATCAAGCTTTTTTGTGAGGGTAAGTTAAAAATCGAAGGGAGAAGAGTGAAAGTGAAGAAATAAAAACAGGGAGCGCATGGGCGCTCCCTTGTTAATCGGTGGATTACTTGTAGAAAGTCATATTCTCCTTGTTCTCGATGAGCGGGCCGGAGTTGGTAAGCGGCGGACGTTCTGGTCTGTTGGGCATGATCGAGACATGAGCCGCGATTTTGTCCATCGACTTAAAAAAGGATTCAAGGGGCTTCGAGATAGCTTTAACGATCTTTTTCACAATAAACCTCCTTTATTCGGAATACTCTAATTATACCATATCTATATTATTTGTCAATATATGGAAATAAAAATTGGGAGCGGTTGAGCCGCTCCCAATTAGTTTTGCTTTTGAGCCTTCGATGCCTTTAAATCGGCTAGAACCTTTTTGAGTTCGGATCTGTGCGCATCAATAGATTCTCGTAATCTTTTTTTCTGGATTGGCCCCAAAGGAGCATTTTCGAGATGATTTTGATCCATCTTAATACGATCTCGTAAGTATCGAATCTCGCTGTAAAATTGTCTTTCGGTCATGGTTCCTCCTTTTTGTGCCCGGGGAGGGAGTCGAACCCTCATGGACTTGCGTCCACACGATTTTGAGTCGTGCGCGTCTGCCAATTCCGCCACCTGGGCTTTATTATTCTTTTGTAAAATTACATTCCTTATTACTACACTTTACCTTATCTTGTCTGGTTTTGACAAGCAGAGAATCGCATTTTGGGCATTTTTCGCCAGTAGGTATATCCCACAAAGCAAATTTACAATTCGGGTAATTGTTGCATCCATAAAATATTTTTCCCTTTTTGGTTTTTATTTCAATTATTTTTCCTTCGACACACTTAGGACACTTAACCCCTGTTGAATTTTCGATTGTTTTTGTATTTCTACATTTGGGGAAATTTGAACAAGCCAAAAATTTTCCGAATCTACCCATTCTGATTACCATTGCCGCTCCGCATTTTTCGCAAATCTCATCTGATTTTTCTATAAGAGCCTTCTTTTTGACAATTTCATCATATTTTTTCTTCAAATTTTCTTCAAATGGCCAATAAAATTTTTCGATTATTGGCACCCATTTTCTTTTTCCCTGGGCAATTTCATCCAAGTCATTTTCCATTTTAGCCGTGAATTTTATATCCACAATTTGAGGAAAATGCTCGGATAACAAATTGTTAACTAAAACACCCATTTCTGTTGGACAAAGATATCTGATTTTTTTAATAATGTATCCTCTTTTTTGAATGGTTTCCAAAATCGGAGCATATGTTGATGGTCGGCCAATGCCGTTTTCTTCCAGGGCCTTTACTAAAGTTGCTTCAGTATAGGGAGCGGGTGGTTGAGTAAAATGTTGATTGGAAATAAGCTTTATTAAATCTAATGGCTCATTTTTCTTTAATTCCGGCAGAATTAAATTCTCACTTTTTATTGGCCAAACCTTCAAGAATCCGTCAAATTTTAGAATATGCCCCGTGGTTCTAAGTCCGTAAATGTGGTTATTTTTACTTTTTGTGGTTTCAATATCAATAATGGTATCGTCAAAAATAGCTGGTTCCATTTGGCAAGCAATTGCTCTCTGCCAGATCAGATTATAAAGGACAAATTGATTTTTATTCAGATATTCTTTTATCTCTTCCGGTTTTTTTTCGAGAAAAGTTGGCCTAATTGCCTCGTGAGCCTCCTGAGCAGTTTTACTTTTAGTTTTGTAGAAATTCGGTTTAATCGGAAGATACTTTTTGCCGAAATCCTTGTAAATCAATTCCCTGATTTTGTAAATTGCCTGACCGGCTAAATTCAAGGAATCGGTTCTCATATAGGTTATAAGACCAACGGATTTTTTATTTTTCAAAGTAACGCCTTCATATAATTGTTGGGCAATGAACATTGTTTGTTTGGCCGAGAATCTTAGTTTTCTGGATGCTTCTTGTTGTAGGGTGCTGGTGGTAAAAGGTGGCAGCGGGTATCTTCTTATTTCTTTTTTTTCAATATTGCCTATCCCATATTCAACACTTTTTAAATCTTTAACAATTTCCTCGGCCTGGGTTTTTGTTTTGATGCTGAGTTTGGAGATTGTTTTATTATCTTTTTTGGTTAATATGGCAACAAAATTTGGATTATTTTTAAATTCTGCTTCAATGCCCCAATATTCAGTAGGCTTAAATCCATCAATTTCTTTTTGTCTTTCAACGACTAACCTAACGGCCACCGATTGAACTCGACCAGCCGAAAGTCCGCGCGCCACCTTTTTCCAGAGCAGGGGAGACAATTTATACCCAACCAATCTATCAAGAATTCTTCTGGCCTGCTGGGCGTCAACCAGGTTTATATCGATATCGCGAGGATTTTTAAGAGCCTCCTCGATGGCGGGCTTGGTTATTTCATGAAAAACAATCCTTTTGGGATTTTTTAAATTTAACGCTTCTTTTAAATGGAAAGCAATCGCTTCGCCCTCCCGATCTTCATCGGTAGCTAAGATGATGTTTGAGAATTTCGGTACCTGATCCTTTAAATATTCAATATTTTTTCTGGCCTTGGCAATGATTATATATTTGGGCTTAAAATCATTTTTAATATTTACCCCAAGCTCTCTTTCCGGCAAATCTCTAATGTGTCCATAAGAAGCATAGACCCGATATTTGGAGCCTAAAAATCCCTGAAGAGTTTTTGATTTGGTTGGACTTTCCACTAAAACTAGCTGCATATAATATAATTGCCTTTACCCAAATTACGTACCACCCTTTTTAATTCTAAAATCATTAATGTTGAATTGACAATTCCAGTTGGCAGTTTGGAAATTTTAATTATTTCATCAATATGCGTTGGTTGGAGCGACAAAATCGAAAGGATAATTTCTTCCTCTTTATTATCAGGTTTAATCTTTTTCTTGGGAGTTGTCAATAAATGAGATAAATTTAATTCTTCCAAAATATCCTCAACATCAGTAACTAATTTTGCGCCCATTTTAATTAATCGGTTTGTGCCAATGGAATTTTTTTCGTAAATTGGACCGGGCACAGCAAAAACTTCTCGATTTTGGTCTAAGGCCAAGGCAGCAGTAATCAAAGCACCGCTTTTTTCGGGCGCCTCTATGACTATCACGCCCAAGCTTAATCCACTGATAATTCTGTTTCTTTCGGGAAAAGTAAATTTTGTTCCGTGAACACCTGGAGGATATTCGGAAATTACCGCCCCTTGTTGACTTATTTTCTCGCCTAAGTAATAATTGGGGGGCGGGAAAAAGCTTGCCTTATCTAGGCCGCTTCCCAATACGGCAATTGTTCTGCCGCTAACCTCCAGGGCCGCCTGATGGGCAAAACTATCGATTCCTCTGGCCAGGCCGCTAACAATGGTAATTCCCAATCTGGCTAATTTCCCGCCAATATCAAAAGCAACCTGCTTTCCGTAATTAGTATATTTTCTTGTTCCGACTATGGCTATTGCGACTTTATCTTGGGGAAGGATTTCTCCTTTAATGTAGAGCTCTTTCGGGGGACTGGATATTTCTTTTAATAGAGCGGGGTATTCTTTGTCTTTTAAAGTGATTTTTCTTATATTCTCTCGTGTTGAACTTGACATATTTTGGTCATTATGCTATACTTATGTTGTGATTGAAAATTGAATAAATTCTTGTTTCTAATCCTGCCTGTTGAGTGACGAAAGCCAATCTACCCTCCTTGATTGCGTTAGTAGTCAAAATGTTTTCAGGTTTTTTCGCCTCTGCGGGACAATCTGAAGCGCTCACGGGTAGGGTTAGGAACAAGAATCAGAAACAGCAGTCCGGATTGTTTCGGCTGCTTTTTTGATTATTTCTTTTAGCTGTTTTTCTTCTTCTTTTGAGAATCTATTTAATACAAATTCAGTGGTATCAACTTCATGCGAAGGCTTGATGCCGATTCGGATTCTGGTAAAATCTTTGGTTCTTAATTCATCAATAATCGATTGCACTCCCTTGTGTCCGGCCGAAGAAGAATCTTTGCTGACTCGAATTGTACCAAAAGGTAAATCAATATCATCATGAATAACAATTAAGTCTTGAGTATTGAGTTTTGAGTATTTGAGCTCTTTTTTAACTGCTTTGCCCGAATTGTTCATAAAAATATCGGGCTTTAATAATATAACATTCTTATCAGATATCTCGTCTTTTAACGCGTCAATTACTCTAAACCCGATATTATGTCGGGTTTTTGTGTATTTTCTTCCCGGATTTCCCAATCCAACAATTAAAATCATATTTCACTGATTAGTTGTTTAATGTAATTTTTTATCTCTTCGTAATTTTCCAAACCTGCTTTTGGCTTTAAAATATAAGCTTTTTGTCCTTCTAAGATAATCTCATCAGACATTAAGAACTGGCCTTCTTCTAGATTACTGATAATATGGAATTTAATTTCATCCAAATTTGTCTTTTTAACCAGATTCCAGGCATATTTTATGTCAGTTAAATCTATATTGGTTTGGGTGTGACTTTTTAGGGTTTTCCAGATGCTTAAAATAGTGGGAAAGTCCCAAATAAAGTTAAGAGAAAGAATTCTGTTTTTTAAAATATTTATTATTTCTTGCTGTCTTTGAATACGAGCAAAATCCCCGCCTAATTGATTTCTGCTCCTGATATATTTTAAAGTCGTTTCTCCGTCTAAGTGGTGAACGCCCCTTTTAATAGAGAAGGTTTCATAAGAATCATAAGGAGCAGGGAAAAGAGGGTCATAAATATCCTCTCTTACCACTACGTCAATGCCATCCAGCTGGTCGATTAGATTTTTCACGCCCTCCAAATCAAAAACAACAAAATAGTCAAAAGTCAGACCGGTTATTTCTTCTAATTTTCTACTTATTGGCTCGATACTTTCTTTTTCGTTTTTTCCAGAGTCAAAGAGAGAATTTATTTTCGTATAATAATCCTTTTCCGGAAATTTTACCAATAAATCTCGAGGGATAGATACTCCAATCGGCTTTTCTCCTTTGGGGCCTGTATTAATTATTATAATTGTGTCAGTTAATTTTTCGCCATGGTAACCTTTGCCCGGAATGCCCAAAAATAACAGATTAACCCTTTCTTTTTCTTTTAAATCCGACAGAGAAGCCAAACTTGTCTGCCCCAAGTTTATAATTGGATTTTGACCAACGATGATTATTTCCCTTTTCGAATATTTATTTAGAGGAGAGACGGCTATGGCTAAAGAAACAAAAATAATAATGATGAGAATTATCACCCATTTTGATTTATTTTTTGGTTCTTGAATTTGTTTTTGCATCGATTATAATTTAATTATATCATTTGCCTTATAATAGATAAACTTGTATAATGGATTTATGCTTGATAAACCAAAGATATCACAGACAAAATATTGGTTAAATTTTGTATGGGAAATTTTAAAGATTGTTATTATTTCTTTAGCGATCATTATTCCCATTCGTTATTTTTTAATTCAGCCCTTTTTTGTTAATGGCGCATCAATGGAGCCAAATTTTTTTGATGGCGAATATTTAATTGTTGATGAAATAACTTATCGTCTCGAGAAGCCCGAAAGAGGAGATGTAATTATTTTTAGATATCCCCTGGATCCTTCCCAATTTTTTATAAAAAGAATTATTGGTTTGCCCGGAGAGACTATTAAAATAAATGATGGCAAGATTTTTGTTTATAATAAAGACATAGTTCCTCAAGAAATAGAATTAGATGAATCTGATTATCTGAATAATATTTATACGCCTGGCAATATCGAAACTACATTAAAAGACAATGAATACTTTGTTTTAGGCGATAATCGTCGGGCTAGTTCTGATTCAAGAAAATGGGGGACAGTGCCCAAAAGATACATTATTGGCGAAGCATGGCTAAGGGCATGGCCCGTTAGTAGAGCCGGTGTAGTTAAAGACTAAAATTATGCTAAAGAAAAGAAAAAAACATGGTAGGCGAGGCAGACCGAGTAAACCGAGAAAGCCCCGCTTATCAAAAATAAAAGTTCAGGCGCCCAAAGGAACTCACGATATTTTACCGGAGGAGCAAAAATATTGGGATAAACTTAGAACGGTAGTTGCTCAAGCGGCAACCAATTATGGATTTGGCAGGATAGATACGCCGGTTTTTGAAGATGTTAGGCTTTATATCAAGGGAACCGGTCAGAATACCGATATCGTACAGAAAGAAATTTATACCTTTAAAACAAGGGGCGGCGAACAACTCGCTCTTCGCCCTGAATTTACTCCCGGAATAGTTAGGGCCTATATTGAACACGGAATGAAAAACTTACCTCAACCGGTTAAGCTTTACAGCATTGGTCCGGTTTTTCGTCATGATAAACCCCAGGCTGGCAGATATCGGCAATTTCATCAAATCAATTTTGAAATTATAGGCGATCCAACTGAAGTTAGCGATGTGCAAATTATTCAGACTTTTGTTTCTATTTTGAAAAGATTAAACCTGAAAAAATTTACTATTTTTATCAACAGTCTCGGTTGTCTTATGTGCGCGCCAAAATATAAGAAAGACCTTTTAAGTTATTATAAAAAAAGATTAAACAGAGTATGCCCCGAATGCAGGAGAAGATTTGATAAGAATTCATTAAGATTATTGGATTGCAAAAACGAAAAGTGTAAAAAAGTGACCAACGAAGCGCCTCAAATATTGGATTATTTGTGTGATGAATGTAGGCTCCACTTTAAAAAGGTATTGGAAATTCTGGATGATCTAGAAATTCCCTATATTCTTAATCCTTATTTGGTTAGGGGATTAGATTATTATACTAAAACTGTTTTTGAGGTTTGGGAAGACAAAGATGATTCTGGGCAGGGCGCTCTTCTCGGCGGTGGTCGTTATGATAATTTAGTAGAAATGTTTAAAGGCAAGTCTACGCCAGCAGTTGGTGCCGCAGCCGGGATGGAAAGAATTATTTCTTTTTTAAAAAAACAGGATATAAAAATTTCTGAAATCGAAAAGCCGAAAGTTTTTATGATTCAGCTGGGAGAGTTGGGCAAGAGAAAAAGCTTAAAATTATTCGACGAATTCCAAAGAAACGGAATAAAGGTCGGCGAAGCATTCAGTAAGCCAAGCATTAAATCTCAGCTTAAAATAGCCGATAAAGAAGGAGTAAAAATAGCTTTAATTCTGGGTCAAAAAGAAGCACTCGAAGATAGTATCATTATCAGAGATATGGTCTCTGGTGTTCAAGAAACAGTGCTAATTGAAAAGGTTATTAATGAAGTTAAAAAAAGATTAAAAAATTAATAAATTAAATTTAATTTATGAAAGATTGTATATTTTGCAATATAATAAAAAAGGACTCCCCAGTCGATATTCTTCATGAAGATGATAATTTTATTGTTGTAAAAGACATTAAACCCTCGGCCCCTGTTCACCTTTTGATTATTCCCAAAGAACATATAGATTCGGTTAATCACATAGAGAAAAAACACAGAGAGTTAATGGGCGATATGTTTTTATTGGCCAAGAAAATAGCTCATGATTATGAAATAAGCGAGGGATATAAGTTGGCTTTTAATACTGGTCGAAAAGGAGGACAGCTGATTGACCATTTGCATTTACATTTAATGGGCGGCTGGAACGAGGAACAAAAGTAATAAAATTTAAAATATGGAAGTAAAAAGGAAACCCAAAGAACCTACTTCTTTTTTATTGAGACGCTTTACCCAGAGAGTAAGGGAAAGCGGGATTTTGGTTGAAGCAAAAAAATCACAGTTTTATAGGAAAAAGTTAAGTCGTGGCCGAAGAAGAGTAAATGCCCTGGAAAGAGAAATAAAAAGAAGAGAGAAAATTAGATTAAAAAAATTAGGAAGAATTTAATATGTTACGAGAACAAATTAACCAGGATATAAAAAAGGCAATGCAGAAGAAAAACGAACTGCTGCTTTTGGTATTAAGAGGATTAAATGCCGCTTTTCACAATAAAGAGATTGAAAAAAGGACCAAGTTAAGCAAGACCGAGAAAGATATTAAAAAATTGGAAGAGTTAAGCAAATTGACCGAAGAAGAAGTTTTGGAGGTAATTTCCAGTGAAGCCAAAAAGAGGAAAGAATCAATTATTGAGTTCGAAAAGGGCGGAAGGCAAGATCTGGTAGAAAAAGAGAAAAAAGAATTGGAAATTCTTATGAAATATCTGCCGGAACAGATGAGCGAGGAACAGATAAAAGAAAAAGCCGAGAAAGCAATTGCCGAAGCTGGCGCAGTCGGGCCAAAGGATACGGGCAAGGTTATGGCTTTATTGATGCCAAGAATTAAAGGTAAGGCCGAGGGCGGTATTGTAAGTAAGGTTGTTGGCGAGTTATTAAAGGAATAGAAATGAGCAGGGTAAATTTTGAAATAAATAAATTAACCCCAGACAAGACGAGTGTAGTTTTTTTAAAGAAAATCGCCGAAAAGACTGTCAAGATTATAAAATTAAAAGGATTTAACGAAATCAGTATTGCAATTGTTTGCAATACAAGAATGAAAAATCTTAACAGAAAATATCGGGGGAAAAATAAGACAACCGATGTTTTGGCTTTTGACTACGGAGAAATTTTTATTTGTTTGTCTCAAGCAAAAAGACAGGCAAAAAAAATAAAACATTCGTTAAAAAAAGAATTGGCCATTTTGTTAATCCATGGCATTTTGCACTTAGCCGGTTACAACGACAGGACAAAGAGCGGATATAATAAAATGGTTAAATTACAGGAGGATTTATGCCAAAAAACAATATAATAGTTGGATTAGACGTTGGCACCAGTAAAGTTAGAGTGGTTATCGCTTCGGTCAAGAGCAAAGAAGACACAAAGCCTAGAATAATTGGTGTTGGCGAAAGCAATTCTTCCGGAATGAGAAAGGGGGTCGTTGTTGATATTGAAGAAATGACTAAAAGCATTAAGAGAGCAATTGACCAAGCCGAAAGAAGTTGTGGCATAAACATAGAAAGAGCTTATGTAACTATTGGCGGTAACCATATTAAGGCAAAAACCAGTAAAGGAATTGCTGCGGTATCTAGGGCCGATGAGGAGGTTTCCGAAGAAGATGTCATGCGAGCCATTAATAGTGCTTCTGCTGTTTCTTTGGACCCAAATCAGGAAGTAATTCATGTTATCCCTCGAGAATTTAACATCGATGGTCAGGCAGGTATTCAAGATCCCCGCAGTATGACCGGAGTAAGACTGGAAGTAGATACTTTAATTATTGAGGGGCTATCTCCCTATATTAAAAATTTAAGGAAATGTCTCAGTAGTAATGGATTGGAAATAGAGGGGTTGGTTTTAGATGCCTTGGCTGCTTCAGAGTCGGTCTTGACCAACAAACAGAAAGAATTGGGAGTTTTGGTTTTAGATTTCGGCGGCGGGACAGTGGGGATGACTGTTTACGAAGAAAGGAAACTGATTCACGTTCACATTTTACCGATTGGCGCATCTCATATTACTAACGATTTAGCCATTGGCCTGAGAACAAGTGTTGAGACGGCCGAGAAAGTAAAATTGACTTATGGTTCTTGTTTGGCCGAAGAGATTGGGAAAAAGGATGTTATTGATCTTTCTAAAATCGACGAGAAAGAAGAAGGAGTGGCAAACCGAAAAGAGATTAGTAGAATTATTGAGGCCAGAATAGACGAGGTTTTTAGCTTGGTTAATAAAGAGCTGAAAAAAATCGACAGGGAACGATTTTTGCCGGCTGGCGCGATTTTAGTTGGCGGTGGCTCAAAAATTCCCGGCATTATTGATTTAGCGAAAGAAAAACTAAAATTACCAGTTCAGTTAGGATATCCCCAGGGATTTGAAGGATTGGTTGACAAGATAGATGACCCTGCTTTTGCTACGGTAACAGGATTGATATTCTGGGCTCTGCAAATGCAGAGCGGGAAAGAAGATGGTAAAATGTTTCCGGCGATTAAATCTTCCGTTAATCATGGCATGGCAGATAAAATTAAAAGATTATTTAGAAGTTTACTACCTTAAAATACTTGACGTTTTTTAAATATTGAGCTAACATAAAAGCTCAATATTAATTTCTAAAAATTATGCCTCAAATAAAACCAGACATTGAAACATTTGCCCGAATAAAGGTTATTGGCGTTGGCGGTAGCGGAGGTAACGCAATTTCTCGGATGATGTCCTGTGGAATAAAGGGCGTTAGTTTTGTCGCTATTAATACCGATGTCCAGGCCCTTCACAATAGTCGAGCCGGAGAAAAAATTCATATCGGCAAGGTCTTAACCAAGGGACTGGGAGCAGGAATGAATCCTGAAATCGGGCGTCGGGCAGCCGAAGAAAATAAACAAGAACTTCAAGAATCACTTAAGGGTGCGGATATGGTTTTTATAACTTGTGGTTTGGGTGGCGGCACGGGAACCGGCGCTTCTCCGATTGTGGCTGAGTTAGCCAGAGAAGCCGGTGCTTTGACCGTAGCTATCGTTACTAAGCCTTTTTCTTTTGAGGGTTCGCAAAGAGCTAGGCTTGCCGAAGAAGGCTTGGCAGAACTTAAGGATAAAGTAGATACTATCATCATTATTCCCAATGACCGACTTTTAAGTATTATTGATAGAAAAGTTTCGCTTTTAAATGCTTTTGAAATTGTTGACGATGTTTTAAGGCAAGCAGTTCAGGGAATTTCTGATTTAATTGTTTTTCCCGGAATAATTAATCTTGATTTCGCCGATATCAAGGCAATTATGGAGAACGCCGGACCGGCGATTATGGGTATTGGTCGGGCAACCGGCGAGAACAGGGCAACCGAAGCCGCCAGGGCAGCAATCGGTTCACCGTTATTGGAATTTTCAATCGAAGGAGCAAAGGGAATACTTTTTAATGTTAGTGGCGGAACAGATATGGGAATGTTGGAAATTTCCGAAGCAGCCAAAACAATTACCGAAACCGCTGACCCGGATGCCAAAATAATTTTTGGCGCAGTTATTGATGAAAAAGCCAAGAAAGGAGAAATAAAAATTACCGTGATTGCTACTGGTTTTGGCGAGAATTATAATCAGAATTCAAATCATCAGTTAGCAATTGAAGATAAAAAAGTTCCTCCGTCTATCGAGGTAGAGAAGAGGAAGAAAAAAGAAAAAGATAAAGAAGAGAAAAAGGAAGAGGCGAGAGAAGACAACAATATTACTGTTTATAAAAGTCCATTGCCCGAAGACGAAAATGAATGGGATATCCCGGCCTTCATCCGCAAAAAGAAATAAGCGATTTTTAGATTGTGGATTAGCACTCTTGACATGAGAGTGCTAATTTTATAAACTGGATATATATGGTAAAATTAAATATATGCGATTAGATAAGTTTACAACTAAAGCCCAGGAGGCGCTGCAGGATGCTCACGGCGTTGCCAGTGAGCGCGGTCAGCAGCAAGTTGATACCCTTCATTTATTAAAAGCTCTTGTTTTGCAGGAGGATTCTTTGGTTTTGGCTATTTTTGAAAAAATGGGAACTGATGTAAAAAATATTGATAGAAATATAGACACAGCCATAAGCCGACTTCCGAGATTAACCATTATGAGCGGGAACATTATGCAGGCATATTTAACCCAGGATATGGGTCGGGTTTTAGAGCAATCGTTTAAAGAAGCCGATAAAATGAAAGATGAGTTTGTTTCTACCGAACATTTTCTTTTGGCTATATTAAATACTCCCACCAAGGCCAGGGAAGTTCTGGAAAGCAATGGTTTGGATTATGATAAAGTTTTAAAAATCTTGGCTAGCATCAGGGGAGGCGAGCAAGTTACCGATGCCGAGCCGGAAGCCAGATACCAGGTTTTGGAAAAATACACAAAAAATCTTACTGAATTGGCAAGAAAAGAAAAACTGGACCCGGTCATCGGACGCGATAATGAAATCAGAAGAGTAATGCAAGTTTTGAGTCGTCGAACAAAGAATAATCCGGTTTTAATCGGTGAAGCCGGGACAGGTAAAACCGCGATTGTTGAGGGTCTTGCCCAAAGAATCGTTAGTGTCGACGTGCCGGAAAATTTGAAGAATAAAGAATTGATTAGCCTGGATTTGGGCGGATTGGTGGCCGGTACGAAATTCAGAGGCGAATTTGAGAATCGTCTGAAAGCAGTTTTAAGAGAAATTGAAAGAGCTCAAGGCAAATTCATTCTTTTTATTGATGAACTTCATACCTTGGTTGGGGCCGGCGCAGCAGAAGGAGCAATTGATGCTTCAAATATGTTGAAGCCAGCTTTATCCAAGGGCGAGCTTCATGCTATCGGCGCCACCACCTTGAAAGAATATCAAAAATATATTGAGAAAGATCCGGCCCTTGAAAGAAGGTTTCAGCCGATTTATGTCAGCGAGCCGTCAATTGATGACGCGATCGCCATGTTAAGAGGAATTAAGGAAAAATACGAAGTTCATCACGGAGTGAGAATTATTGACCCGGCAATCGTCGCCGCAGTTAATTTATCATCGCGATATATAAGCGACAGATTTCTGCCCGACAAAGCCGTTGATTTGATGGATGAAGCAGCTTCTGCCCTGAGAATGGAAATTGACAGTATGCCCATAGAATTAGACCAGATGAAAAGACAGCAGATGAAATTGGAAATCGAAGTTCGGGCTTTGAAAAAAGAAACTGACCCGGATTCGAAAGAAAGATTGAAAGCGATTAAAAGGGAAATTGCCAACTTGAAGGAAGAAAGCAAAGAATTGGAGCTCCAGTGGAAAACCGAAAAAGATATTATTTCGAAAATCAGGCAATTCCAGAAAGATATTGATTCGTTGAAGGCCGAGGCCGAAATTGCCGAGAGGAAATCAGATTTACAAAAAGCAGCTGAAATTAGATATGGAAAAATTCCCGATTTGGAAAAGAAAATAAGAGAGCAGCAAAAGAAATTAGTCGATGCCCAAAAGAAAAAAAGAATTTTAAAAGAAGAGGTAACCGTTGAAGATGTGGCAGGGGTTGTTTCCCGCTGGACAGGTATCCCGGTTTATAAAATGCTGGAAGAAGAAAGCATCAAGCTATCCAAAATGGAGGAAGAGATAAAAAATAGGATTGTTGGTCAGGAATCGGCAATTTCGGTTGTATCCAATGCCATTAGACGCAGCCGGGCAGGGATATCCGAGGAAAATAGACCAATCGGCTCATTTATGTTTTTGGGTCCGACCGGGGTTGGTAAAACAGAATTGGCCTTAACTTTAGCCGAGCTAATGTTTAATAGCAAAGATGCGATTGTCCGTTTGGATATGTCCGAATACATGGAAAGACACACGGTTTCCAAAATTATCGGTTCCCCGCCGGGTTATGTTGGTTATGATGAAGGCGGACAATTGACCGAAATTATCAGGCGCCGACCCTATAGCGTGGTTTTATTTGATGAAATTGAAAAAGCTCATCCCGAAGTATTTAATATTTTACTCCAGATTTTAGACCGCGGCAGATTAACCGATGCCAAGGGCAGATTGGTTAATTTTAAAAATACGATTATTGTCTTGACTTCGAATGTTGGCAGCGAACATTTACAGAAAATGGCGGAATTCGGCTTTAGCCACAGCGGTGAAGCGAAGAGAAAAAAAGAAGAGGAAACCAAAGAAAGAATTTCTTCGGCCTTAAAGGAACAATTCAGGCCGGAATTTCTTAACCGCTTGGATGAGATTATAATCTTCAACAGCTTGGGTCCGGAAGAAGTCAGGCAGATTGTTGATTTACAGATAAACTTGGTTGAAGAGAGATTAAAAGATAAAAAGATTAAAATCAATGTTTCAATCGGAGCCAGGAATTTACTGGCGGAAAAAGGTTTTGACCCGGATTTTGGAGTGCGTCCATTAAAACGAACAATCCAGCAATTGATATTGGATCCGTTGGCCAAGATGATGGTTGAAGGAAAGGTCAAAGAAGGAGATAAAGTGAAAGTGGACGTGAAAGGAAAAGAAATATCGATTGAATCGAGTATCAAGAAAATTAAGCAAATTGTGAAAGTATAGAATAAGCCCTTGCTGCGCAAGGGCTTTTAGAATAAAAAAAACAGGCATCGCCGATTAAACGACGATGCCTTTTTCTTTGGGGGTTTGTTGCTCGAGGGGCTTGTAGGGCGTGTAAACGATAATACTGTCTTCAAGATCCCATACATTTTGTTGTACGCCATTGACATGTAGCACCAGGTGAGATCGATTTTCGTGCAGTTGTCTCTTAACTTCTTCAGCGGTTTGACCCTCTACCTTGGGACCATTTTTGATAAAAATGTCTTTAGGTCCTTCAGGACACCAACAAGCCGCTCGAAAAGTGCAATTGTTCATTTTTCCCTCCTCAATTATATTATACAAAATTTTAATAGTTAAAAGAATAACAAACTACTACTACTAATATTTTATCTTATTTCGTTTTTTATTGTTAGCAAAATATTGCTATTAAAATAATTCGATATAATAGTTTAACACAATAGTGCGGCCGCACCATGCGGTTGAAAATTGTAAAAATAAGAATTATAATTAAATTATGAGATTACCCTTTACCGAAAAGTTTTTATGGGATTTATATAAATGTACCAAATTTACAGCAGGCGCTTTAAATAAACTTGCTTCCCCCCGTTTTCGCGGTATGCATGGAATAATAGATTTTTTGAAATATCCTGATTATTCGGACCTTAAGAAATTAGAACAAAAAAGATTGGGCAAAGAAAGATTTGGTCGATTGATTAGGTATTTAAAATATAATGATTATTTATATGTTAAAAAAGACAAAAATAAACTTGCTATTATACTTACGTCAAGGGGTGCAGAAAAAATTTTAGAAATTAAACAAAAGATTGAGGGATCGCCGAAGAGAAGAGACGGAAAATGGCAGATGATAATTTTTGACATCCCAGAAGATATAAGAAAAAGAAGGGATTATCTCCGAACCGGACTTAAAAGATTGAAGTATCAAAAATTACAACAAAGCATTTGGATTTGTCCTTACGACGTCCTTAAAGATACTCAAGAACTGATTAAATATCTTAAATTAGGACCATTTATAAAGTTACTTTTAATAGAAGAAATAAAAACCTAACTAAATTTTTAGTGTTTAACTATATGGTGCGGCCGCACCATATAGTTAAACAAACTATAATAAGTGATTATGGTAATCGATTATAATAAGTGATTACAGTTTATGTATTTTGTATAATGTATTTGCATAATAAGTGAGCTTATAATTCTTTTGGTATTAGTGAATGAACAACCGTTGACTGAAAAAACGACCTTGCTATTTTGGTGATTTTTTGCTATAATTAAATAGAAAAAAGGTCGAGGATAAATTTAAATAGCATATATTTTTAATACGATATTATGAGATTAGCTAAAACTTTTTTAGCAATAGGAATTGCGGTAATCTTTGCTGTTTTTATTGGTTATGGTCTATACGTAATTTATGAGTCCCCAAAATACGGAGATTGTTATGGTGAACCGGATTGCTATAGAGATTTAGAAACGCGGCAGCATGAATATTACAGAAATAGTTTTTTTATACTTATAATTATCGGAACCATTACCCTTGTTGCGGGAATTCTTCTGTCTAAGATGGAGGGCATTGGTTCCGGATTGATGGGAGGCGGAATCTTAGTGATACTTTGGTCGTTGGTTCATACTTGGGAATATTGGTCGACATTTAATAAATACGTTAAATTGATTGCTTTGGGTGTTGTTTTGGTAATATTAATCTACTTAGGATACAGAAAATTAGAAAAAAAGAGTACGCCAATTCAAAAAGCCCAGTGATGGGCTTTTAAGTTTCTGTTGACCAACAAAACAATTTTTATTATGCTGAAAATATGGAACAATTGAATACGCCAAAACAAGTCAGACGGAGAAAGCTTGTGACTTTTTTTATTTTTTTAATTATCCTGGTTATATTTGTAACCTGGGCATCGATTGAAGTAAATCAGTGGTGGAAAGTCAGAAAAGAATATGTCAGAATGGGTCTTGCCAGCGACAAGTTTCCTTATGGAATGTATGTGCCAGAAGAATTTGTTAAAAAATGTCTATCGTTAGAGTCGCAGTCAGGGCAGTTCATGGCGTATACGCCAGAAGAATTTATTGAGAAATGTTCATTATTAGAGTTGCAGTTAGTTCGTTAATTAAGATTCAAGATAGATTAAAATAACTATTTTGACTATGTCCGATAAAGATGAATCAATTTTTTTTGAAAATCAGGAGATTGATCTAGTCAGTGGACGACATCCATTTAAAAAATTTCTGAAAAGAAACTGGTTTAAGATAATCCTACTTATTTTTATAGGAATAGGAGCCTGTGGTTACGCGATACAAAGATATACAATTTGGCAAGAGCAAAAAAATGAAATATTTTTAAAGTATCAAAAGCAAGTAGAAGAAATACGATTAAAAGAGGCAGAGATAAGAATAGCCGAGGAGAGAAGAATGCAAAATAAAGAATTATTAGATACCTGTATTAAGGATGCGGGAGCGGTGTACGGTCAAGCTTTTAAAAATGAATGTAAAGAAAGAGGATTACAAGATAATTGTGCGTTACCAATTAGTATAGCTGACTTACATAAAGATTTTTATAAAGAATTAAGAGATGAATGTTATCAAAAATATCCTCAAGAATAAATTCATAAAAGAAAAGTTGAATAAATAACAAAAATAGTCCATCGCTGGGCTGTTTTTATTAAGGTTTACTTGTCAGAGTGCTAAAACGGGGTTATTATGATGGTGTCGGGACATTTTTCACCGCACTGGAGCGGAGGGGCGAGGAAGCCCGACAATTATAAAAAATCTTCCTTGTCCCATCCAGCTTATAAGAATTAAATATAAATTTATGGATAGCCACGAAAAAAGGTTAAAAGATTTCCTAAACAAATCAGATGAGGACTTATTAATGATTATAGAAAAAGAATTTGATAACCCTGATAGCTATTTAGCTCGTGCTGTTTTACAAAACAATTTAAACAAAAGCATTGTTAATTTGAAAAATGTAATAGAAAGTGGCAATACAAAAAATACAGAAATTTCTATCGTCTTGGCGACATTGACAATGGTTATGGCTACAATTGCCGTCATTCAGCTTTTTGGTTTGGAATTTGATTCAAAATCTTTTAAAATTTGGAGCTTGGGAATTCTTTTGGTTTCTTCCTTTATGATGGTTAAAATTATGATTCCAATACTTATTAAATCAATGCGAAAATTATTCAAAAAAAATAAATAAATCTATGAAAGGAAAAATCAAAAATCTTTGGATTGATTTAGATAAAGACGAGAAGCGTTTTTATAAAATGATTCTTGGCTCTATTGTTGCGGTTATCGTAATGAAATTGCTGGATTTTGTGTTTAGCGATATTACAATTTTTATGCTTATCGCTTGGGTTATTTATATGGGAATGAGAATCAACGGACTAAAAGAAGAAAAAGAAGAATTACAAAAAAAGATTTCAAAATTTATAGACACCACTGACCACTACGTAGAAGAACTAAAAGAAAAAATAACAAAATCAGAAAACGAAAATAAAAAATAAAAATAAATCTATGAGTTTAATTGGAGTTATTCTCACTATTTATATTTGGACATTACTTGTTTTGGTTTCAGAACAAATAGACGGCTTAAAGGGAAAATCCCTTAAAGAGAAAGTGCTTTACATAACACTTCTTTTTGGCATAGTAATCGCAGGGATTATTTTATTTTAAATAAATCTATGGAAGAAAATAAAATATCTAAAAAAGTTTTTTTTCGTTGCGACTATTGTAAAAGGGCAGTATGGAAAGGTGAAAAATGTTATAGAGACGGAAAAATTAAGTGCTGTGATAAGGAAGATTGCAAATTTAAACATAACTTAGTAAAGCTTAAAGAATAAATTAAGTCTATGAGTATTTGGGATAAAATCTTTGGAAAACTAAAATTGTTTTTTAAATTTCTCAATAGGACAAACTCCCCATCAACATCTATAAAGGTAAAAAATAGTAATATCGATGGCGATGTCGTAGGAAGGGATAAAATTATCAATGAGCGGGCGAAAGATTTGAAATCGTTTGAATTCTTTTTAGAAAATTCCGAGTGGAGAAAGGAATTTATAGACCATCAAGAGGTTTGGGTTTGTGAAAGTGATAATACTTATCAAATAGTAATTGGTTATGAGTATAGGGATTTTGTAGAAGATTTTACAAGAGTGTATCCCGACAAGAATGCTCAAGCTTATTCTGTATATTTAAAAATTGGCGAAGTTAAAATAAAGGATATTCTGTTTGTTTCTTGTGATGGCGGAAGAATACTTATTCCTGTGCCAACGCCAATAAATATCGATGACAAAATAATATGGCGTTATTACAAAAACTTTTTAGAATATAAGGTAGCAAAAATTGCTGGAGTTTTTGGAGACTATAATACAATCGAAAGCGTAGCAAGAAGGTCGGGGATTGAAATAGTTTGATTTACAGCTGCCTTTTCGGGGTAGTTCTTTTTGTTTTAGCTTCATCTACTGGTAAATATCGCTAAATAAGGGCATTTCTATTGACTTTGGCAAAGAACGGAGATAAGCTAAAAATACGATAAACATTGCTTATGTCCCACAAAGATATGAAAACTTTGATGGGAGGGAAGCAAACTGCCTCGTTAAACAAGTAGCCTCTTTCGGCTATTTTTTTATTTGTAGACAATAAAGGTCGTTAAAAAAATAATCAAAACTAAAACTATGAAAAAATATTTAATAACAATTTCAGCAATAATTCTTTTACTGACGGGAACGATTGTATGGGCAAAGGGGCAACCCAGCGACCCAATGGGAGCGGTTTGGGATGCAATAAGAAATTTACAGACCCAAATCAACAACATTCAGTTAACCCCCGGACCACAAGGCGAACAAGGAATACAGGGTGAACAAGGACTAGTGGGTCCTGCGGGTCAAAACCTAAAAGTATTTGATGCCGATGGAAAAGAAGTCGGAATTTATGTAGGTGGCGAATGGACTGTTGTGGAAGGCATGGAAGAATATGTGTATATACCAAACTACAACGCAGTTCTAAGAATTGATGAAATGAATGTTATTAATGCATACCATGTTTATGGAACATTGCTTTATACTACAAATGATTGTACTGGGACGGCATACAAGCAGGCACTCGTCAATGAGGCTATTCCGTATAAGGTTTCGGAAATTGTAGATAATGGCAGAGACGGTATGGAATACATGGCTCTGGGTAAGATACAAAAGAACGTTTCAATAAAAAGCCGTTGGAATTCAGGAACAGAAACCTGTGGACCCTATGTTACAAGCCTTGATGCCATGGTTGCCACTCCAGCAGAGTTAAATTTTACAGGACCATTTGAGCTTAGGGCAGAGTAAAGTATATCAATTTGATAAAGGATAAAATTCTACCCTGAAAGGTAGGATTTTTCCTTGTTTTCTACGAGTTGTTTCTCCATGAGGGACAACTCGCTTTTTAAAAAACTTGTTTTGCTAATTATAATTAAAGACGATCCAGCACCGAATTTTGCGAGATTCTTCACGGCGAGGCGCTGCGCCCATAAAGGATGTGGCTATTCGCCACTCGCGCCTCGCGAAACAATATATTGGCAAAATTGATGCGGGGCAAGCGCGGAAGTGGAGATTAGGGATACGGTGGACTTTACCCCGTAGACGCGCCCCTGAGGTAAGTTTACCCTGTTAATTAATTAGAATATTTAACATGGGCGTTCTTCGGGATTGACAGGATAGTAATTATATGCTATCCTGTTATTACAGAAAGGAGGACAATATGTTAAGGATAAAACTATCCGATTTAACTTACGAGATTTTAGTAGAAATCGTTACAATTTACGATGAGACAGTCGGCGGTCACGGCATTCGTTATCTGTATCCCGGTGAACTGAATAATATTTTGCAGGATGTCCAAAAATATGGTGCCGCAGAACGAAGATATGGTTCAAGTTTAACGATTCATTCTAAGCTTTGGATACAGTGCGATTTTTCTTACCGTGCTAAGCCAGTTATATTTTTCCGATTTGACGCTAATGTTGATTTTCATTCGAAGGGAGATGAAAAAATAGCGCTAAATTTGGAGAGAAAATTTGAGGAAGCAGTTGATGAATTTCTGACAAAAAGGGGGTTGGCAATATGAAAACACGCGGGTCGAGACAGTGAGTTTCGATCCGCTTTTTTATTGACACAATATCATTCTTCGTGCTATTCTATTTTTAGTTCTTAAATTTGAAATAAAGGAGGCAAGATGAGTTATAAATTAAAGGTTGAAATTCCGCGAGAAGTCGAAATAAAAGTTATTTTACGGGGGACTGATTCATCTGTTTTTGATCAGGGAAGAAAATTGGAAGAATTTTTGAAAAGAACATTTCCCGATTTAGAAATCAGATGTGCAAATTTCGAAACAAGAGGAGAGAATACTTTTTACGATATTAGATTAAGATGTCCGTCGCAGGACATTGAAAAAATCGGGAGCCGAATAGATGAATTGACTTCCGGGTTTCAAGAAGAAAAAAATAACGGGTAGAGGTAGGACCAATACCCGTTTTTTATATTAAATCACTATCAACCAGGTTCCCTCCGGGCCTTGGCCCGTAGGGCCAGAGGCTGAATTGTTCCGCTAAACGGACTGGATATATTGACAGGATAGTAATAATATGCTATCCTGTTATTAGTTTGAAAATTTAAGAAAAAGGAGGTTCAGGGTGATTAAACAAGAATCGATAAGGGAGGTCAAGGAAAAAATCGAAGGGGACTGTGCGATTTTTATGTTCTTGGGGATAATCTTCCTTGTGCTCTGGTGGATTAGCTTGCTCCTGTTTTTTTTCACGGGCAAGGCAAAAGCTATTGCCTTGTCCATCTGGGCACCGTTGATTAATTTCCCCTTGAATGTTCTTTGCTGTTTTATCGTGATCTTGGTTGCGGCAGTTATCTTTGTTGTTTTTTCTATCCCCCCAATCTGGCTCATGGAAAAAAGAGAGAAAAGATTTCTCAAAGAACTCAGCGCAATCGAACAATTTTATTAAGAGAAAATAGGGGGTTTTACCGAAACGGTTTAACCTCCTTTTTTATTGACATAACATCATTCTATATGTTATCCTGTTTTTAGTTCTTAAATTCTAAAAGGAGGTATGAAATGGCAGTAATGCGCATTGCACCAGAGACCATGAAAAGAGTGACTATTTCGCCCAGCGAAAAAGACGAAACCGTTTTTATGCTTCAGGTAAAGACCGAGGAGTTGAGAAACAAATTGAATCGAGAACTGACCAGCGACTGCGATGTCACTGTTCGCAGGCCAGGTTTTTGTGCGTTTATAATTGTTTGTCCATCTGAAAAAGAGGAAAAGATCACAGAAGCATTAATCCGAAATGCCAGCGAACTGGGAATGAAAATAGGAATTTGAAAGGAGATTAGAATGCCTTTCAGTATTAAAGAGCGCGGCAGCAGGTTTAAATTTGAAGTAACGCTTTCGAAAGAGAAAAACCACAGAGATTTTGACGGCAAACTTCACGAATTCAAAGCGAAGTTAAGGCAAGTGTTGGGAGACGAGTTTCGGGTTAAAGCCGTATATTCGATGCACGATGAAGAGGAGACATTCACAGTCAGCGGTCCTTTGAAAGAAAAGAAAACCGTAAGAGAAATTGTCGAAAAATTCGCAGCAGAATTTTTCAAAAAATCCAAATAAAGGAGGAGGCTTAGATGCCGATAACTAAAATAGAAGAAAAGGAAAGCCCGAACGAAACAAAATGCTGGCTCAAAGTGATAGTCATAGGAAAAGAGGGAGAAGACGAGAAAAAGGTTTTTGCAGAAGGAAAAAGAATTCGCTGGGTTTTGCGAAAATTAGAAAAAGCATTGGGATTTAAGGCAAACAACGGTTTACCCGTAAAAGCCAATCCGCCCTTTTATTTTTTCATCGTAGAATGTCCGTCGAAAAACAAAGACAGAACCAGGGAGGCGATAATAGAAATCGTCGAAGCCAGCGGAGAAACGCATTATGTACATTAGTTCGTTTGAGGGGTCATTAAAACCGACCCCTCTTTTGTTTTGTCCAAATTATTTGACAAAACAATATTTTTCTGCTAAAATAGAATCAATCCTGAACAATCAGGAAATTCAACGCCTTGGAGGAGGTATTATGACTGGAGAATTGGATGGCTTGAATCGTTTGGTTTTTGACGGGCCTTTTAAGTGTTCTTTGTCGAACAAGAGAGAGGTACCGGTACGCAATCTGGTGATCGTATCCAGAAACGGAGAAGTTTCTAATCTCCCCGTGAATCTAGTTCCCGGGGCGCAGGATGCGGTTCATGGAGTGCTTCTTGATTTGGCAAAGAGCCAAGCGACAGCAGCCGGACTTGAAAGGTCTCTTTCGAACGGAGGAGCAATTTCGCTCGGAAACGGCCTCTTCTGGCTAAAGTCAGAAGCAAAGATTTTTTAGCCCGTCATTCCTCGAAAAGAGGAAAAACCAAAACCCATCCAAGAGTTTCGGGCTATAGCCCGAAAACAACCCTTGATTGAAAAAAAGGAGGGAGAAGAAAAGACGAAAACGGGCGATGTCCGAAAAGGACATCGCCCTCTTTTATTTTTACTTGTGTTTTATTAATTTTTCGTGGTATGCTAAACTGTAATATAGGAGTAACATTATGGCAAATTTAGAAATAATTGATAAAGAAAAAGAATTGCTTTCAAGGGTGGCGGCGGGCGACAGAGATGCCTTTGGCCAGCTTTATGATTTTTATGCTCCGAAGATTTTTCGTTTTATCCGCTTGAAAGTTGGCTCGCAAGTTCTGGCCGAAGACCTTTCTTCGGAATCGTTTTTAAGAATTTGGGAATATCTCAAAGAGCAAGAAAGAGAGATAGAAGAAAGCTTTCGGGGGCTTTTATATAGAGTTGCCCGTAATTTAATCGTAGATTATTACAAGAGAAAAAGTTCTCAAGAAATATTAATCGACGATGATTTTAAAGAATTCCTGGAAGGACACTTGATTGGCGATGATTCAATGGTCAGGGAAGACACCGAGGAGGTTCATCGGGCATTGGTTAAAATAAAAGAAGAGTACCAAGACGTGATTATTTGGTATTATGTTGACGAGTTATCCGTACCGGAAATAGCCAAAATTATGGATAAATCACCGGGCGCAGTCCGCGTGTTAATCCATCGAGCTCTTAAGACATTAAAAGACCATTTGGAAGAGGCTGAATAAGGGCTTGTCCCGAGTGTAGTCGAAGGGTGTAATAAAAGTGTAACAAATGAGGCTAGTTATTCGTCTTCTATAGTAGACGGACAAAAGACGGAAATCGTCTCATGGATGTAATTTTCAGAAAAATTAAGAATTTACAGCGAATTCAACCTGATGCTTCTTGGCTCATAAGGCAAAGAAGCTTTTTGTTATCTGAGATATTCGGAGACCAAAAACCAATAAAAGAACGGAAAGCTGTTTTGGCTTTTCCGTTTTTTGATTTTTCCAAAATTTTCCGTCCAGCTTTTGCCGTTGCTTTTACAATAATAATTTTAGTCAGTTCCTTTGCTACTGTGGGAGCAATTAGCGCTTCGCAGAACAGTTTGCCGGGTGATTTTCTTTATCAGGTTAAGACTGTTCTTGAAAAAACCCAACTTACTTTTACTCATGATTCCGCAAGCAGAACAAGGCTTTCGGTAAAATTTGCCAATCAAAGAATGGATGAATTTACCCAAATGATTCAAAAGCCGGAAAAGAAAGAAGATATTCAAAAGACAGTCAAGGGATTTACCCAGCAGATGGTCGCGGTTCAGCAAGAGATGAATATTTTAAAAGAAAAGAATGCCGAGAAAGCAACCGAGGTAGCAAAATTGGTTCAAGCCCAGACACCCGTCTATGAAGAAGCTCTAATTAAAGGCGATGAAAAACTTGGCTATGTTCTTCCCGGAGAAAAACAAGGACTGAAAGATGATATTAATCAAGCATTGGAAGAGCTGAATAAAACCAAAGAATTGGCAAACGAGTTAACAAAAGAAGAAACAAGCTCAATTCAAGAAACAGAAAATGAAACCGAGAATCCAGAAGAAATTATTGTTCCGGGAGAAAAAGCCGAACAGACTGAATCAGTTTCTGTCCAATTTGAAAATCTTCAACCAACAACCGAAGGGGTTGAGGTTGATAAAGTTGAATAGTAATAAATTAGGTAGTCGTTATAAACTAATTATTAATAAGGTCGGTAACGGCTACAAAAATTGGGTCTCTAAGACCCATATAAAGGTCGAAAACAAAAAAATTCCTGATTTTATAGATTCTAATCAGCCCAAGGTTGACTAGAACCATAAAATCAAGGTAAAAAATCGAAAATGAAAAAGTTTATATCTATTGCTTTGGCAGTGACTACAGTAATGTGGTTAGTGGGAACATTTTATGTTCCGGTTGCCAAAGCAGCCGTAATTGATGGCGACATTGTTAGTCCTGACGCCTCATTCGTCGATGCCGATGGAAACACATACTTTCCGTATGATGTTTTTATTGTCAAAATCGTTGGCACAAAGACTTTCAAACGTCTTGTCTTAAACCCTCAGGTTTTTGACAGCTACGGACACTTAAAGTGGAGTAATATAAAGAAAATCTCAGCCGCCACTGTTGCTGGTTATACCACAGCTTCTTTGGTAAGAGCCATAGACGATACAAAAGTCTACAAGCTTTCTCCGAACGGAGATGTAGGTACCAAGCAGTGGGTTGAAACCCTTGCTTGTTTTACAAGCAAAGCCTATGACTGGGATTCTGTCTATATAATTAACTCTACTGATCGAGACAATTACACCACTGGTGCAAGTATTTGTGGTGGTGGTGCTGCCGAGGGTCCGATAAGCCTTTCTTTGGCTTCTGACAACCCGGGAGCTGCTACTATTCCGCCAAATGCTCAGGGCGTTACCTTCTTGAAGGTAAAAGTTGACGGTTCAGGAACCGTTAATCAACTTACAGTTACCAGAAAAGGCGCTGGTGCAGTTGCTGATTTTGGCGATACATACGTCTACAAAGATGGAGTTCGTCTAACTTCGGGCAGAGCGCTTTCTACGGCAACAAGTAAAGTTAGCTTTATCAACTTGGGCATTACTGCTCCAGCTGTGTTTGAATTTGTTGCTGACATGAAGTGGGCGAGCGCGAGTTCAGCAGGTGCAACCGCCGGAGATGTTAATTACTTTGCTATTGAGTTGGCTTCCGAAGTAACCGGAACCGGAACTGTTGGTGGGATCTTTCCACTCAACGGTAATCCAATGGGAATTAGCGGAACCAATGCCGGTACAATAACCGTTGCAAGAAGCGGTTCTAGTGCCAATAACGTAACCATTGGTTCAAAAGAAGTTGAAATTTCCCAGTTCAAAGTAACTACCGCAACTGAAGGAGGTTATATTAAAAGAGTCAAACTCTTTAATAATGGCACAGCTGACAATAACTTGATTACCAATCTTAAATTAAAGGATAATGCTACAAGTACTACCTTAGCTACCGCTGCTTCAATTACCAGCGCTGGTTATGCGGATTTTGTGCTTGCTACTCCTTATTACATCAAGAAAGGAGAGAACCAGATTTTCCGCGTTTACGCTGATATTGGGGCAACCAAACCGGATAGAACGATTAAACTCTATCTTGAATTAGCTACTGATATTTTGGTAACCGGAAATATTTATGGTTATGGTATGCCAGCCGATATCTCTTCTTATGATACTGCCGCTGACTCTGTTGCTATAACGTGTAAGGGCGGTGACTTAACCTTAAATAAGATTGGTCCAAACGCCGGTAAGATTGGAACCACTACTTCTGACACCGTGTTCCTTGAATACACAGTGGCGGCAGCCGCTGATATCACCATTAAAAGAACAGAATTGATATTCTGTCTTGACCATGGTGGAAATGGTTATAATACCATTACAAGCGCTGGCGCTGATGTTGAAGATATTAAAATCAAGGACAAGGATTCGGGTGCTATTATAGCTGGTCCTAAGGATGGTACTGCGTTTAATGACGGCGTGAGAGCAACAAGTTGTCCTGGCTCAACTCAAGGTGCGTACGAAGCTTTTACGGATACTATTGATTTAACTGCTGGCACGACAAAGACTTTCCAGGTTGTGGCTGATATTAAGACAACTAACACTGGTTCACTTATAGTTGCAGGCGACAGGATGAAATTCATCCTTTACAGCTACGCTACATTAGTTGGTAGTGGTAGTGTTAATTATATGAAGTATGCCGGTACCACTGATGCGGTGCCCAATACAGCCATAGTTCCATCTGGCGATATTGCCGGAGAAGAAATGACTGTTGCGGCAGCCAGCTTGGCTTTAACCTTGGCAGCCAGTCCATCTGGCACAACCAAGACCTATATTAAGGGTCAAGCCGGAGTAGAAGCTGTGGGAATTATCTTTACAGCTAGCACAGCATCCGATATCAAAATTAACAGCATTACTTTGGTAAGTGAAATTAAAGACAGCACAGCATGGACCGATGGTAAAGACAATAACTATGCTAAGGACAGTATTGGTAGTGTCTATATCTACGACAAAGATACTGCTGCCTTAGTTCCTGGTTCAACAGCCAGAGGATTTACCAGCGGAACCGCTTATGAGCACGTGGTTTATACTGGTCTTAGTTGGACGATTCCTGCTGGATCAAGTAAAACCTTGTTGGTTAAGGGAGATATTTCTTCTGCTGCTCCGGCAAGTGGGTCTACTGCCGATACTTGGATTGCCTTTGACATTGAGAATGCATCCGATATCTCGGCAGTTGACGTAGATGGCAATTCAGTTACTGCAACCAATAATGACACCAACAACGGCAGCGGTACTCCGACTACTTACTTTGGTATTGGTGGGTATGGTTCATTAGCTGCTGTTGCTGCTAGCGATACACCGGATAAGGCAATTGTTGTTATGGGAACCGCTGACAATGAAGTGAGTAAATTTAAGTTGACCGGAACCGACGAAGGTTGGTACATTGAAAAGTACTCGGTTGTGCTGATTGATGGTGATACTGTTGCTTACACGCCAGACGCAACCAATGGTCACTCCGAGAACTTTACTGCCATGAAACTGAAATATCAGACTCAGAGCCAATGGGGAACTTCTAACTGGACCGTATCTTCTGGCAAGACATTTGGTTCTACTGCCTCTTTAGCTTTCAGCTTTAGCGGCAATGACAGAATCTATATTCCTAAAGATGATAACGCTTTTGTCACTGTTTTAGCTAGTATTAATAACTATAACGGTGGTAGTGGCGCAAGGTCCAAGGTTCCATTCAGAATTTCTACGATTAGCGGCAGCTCAGACTCATTTGTAGCTTACGGCGCTCAATCTGGTAAGTATTTAACCGACTTCACCGAGCCATCTGCAGCTGGATTTAATCTCCAGTTTACAGCTCGTTCAAAGCCGGTATTTGCCAAGAGTGCTTGGTCAGGTGCTGAACTGGAATTAGCCAGATTTAGTATTACTGCTGTTGGTTATGATGTAGTCTTTGATGGAACAGCAAGTAGTTCTAAATATGACAGTGATGATGAAAATATTGCCAGTGCTGATTTGGAATTTAATGTAATTGGTTCTGCCCAGGATGATGCAGTTGGTGGTCTTACTCTTTATGACTGGAATGAAAACATAGTCGCTTCAGCGGCCAGTGTTCAGTGGAGTGATACTGTTTACAGTATTACTGCTCCTTTCGCGTTTGAAGAAAGGGATGTTACCGTTCCAAGCGGCACCACCAAGGAATTCCATATTGATATATCTGCTTCTGACTTAACCGATTTCGTGAAAACTGATGAATATGTTTATCTGCAATTAAAGAATGACTTAGGTGGAGATTTGGCTACTGGTAGCATGACTTGGGGTTCAAGAAATGTTGTTTACCATGATGGTACTAATGAAGAAGGTATACTCTCTGGAGCTGGTAGTGGTAATGTTGACGCAAGATACGGCATGCCTTCTCTGATTAAGAATATTGGTCCTTTGCCAGTTACTTTCAGAACCTTAAGAGGCACAGGTACTCCATAAACTTGATTCGGACCCTTCACTTTCTTCCTTGTAGAAGTTGCGAAGGGATGAATATGAAAAACCCCCCGATTTTCGGGGGGTTTTTCATTCTATTTAATTTTTGATATAATAAAAAATATGAGAAAGATTTATCTTATTGGACTTATAGTCCTTGTCGGACTTATTCCGTTCAAAATTCAAGCAGCGGAGATTATTGACGGCGACTTAATTCGCACTCAAGGAGATTTAGATGTTTATATTGTCAAAATACTTGGCGCGGAAAAATTCAAACGTTTAATTCTTACTCCCGAGATATTTAATCAATACGGTCATTTAAAATGGGAAAATATTAAAGAAGTTAGTCTCGCCGAGCGGGATGAATATATTACTTCTGATTTGGTACGCGCCGTAGGAGATGATAAGGTCTATAAGCTTTATCCCAGTGGAGACGTTGGAGAAAAAAGATGGATTAAGACTGCTAATGATTTTCTTGATTTGGGCTATGACTGGAATGCTATTTATACAATAAATAACTTTGAGAAAAATTATTACTTGCCTGGGGAAGACTTAGAAGCTCCGACAGCTCCGATTAAAGAAGAACCAGTCGTCCCGGCTCCTTCTCGTAGTCCAATGACCATTAACGTTCCGGCTGATTATTTAACCATTCAGGCAGCGATTAATGCGGCAATTGACGGCGATACGATTGCGATAAAAAACGGAATTTATAATGAAAATCTCAATATAAATAAAGGCGTAAAATTAATCGGAGAATTTCCTTCAAGTATTATTATCGATGGCCAGGGAAAGGATAATGCCATAAACATTACTGCTGGTAAAAACATTCTTATTCAAAGAATTGTTGCTAAAAGCAAAGATAAATACGGAATTTATTGCCAGTCGGATAATTCCGTAACTTTAACCATAAAAAATAGTACACCAAAAGATTCCGGATGGGGCATAGTAGCAGAGAAAAATTGTCAATTAACCGTTCTTAATAATTTAATTTACAACAATAAAAATTCCTCCAATACCGATGGAGCAGGTATCTTGATTAAAAATAATACTTCTTACGGAATTATTTCCGAGATACGCAATAATACCATCGATGATAATTATCATGGAATTTGGAGTGAAAATGCAGATTTGAAGGTAATGAATAATATAATTACCAGCAATATTGGAGGGAAGGGAATAACGGGAAATACGGGGATTTATCATACTGGAACTGGCAAATCAGATAATATTTTTAACGATGTTTATGGAAATGGTTGGGAATACGGCGGAGATGCCAAGGCAGGAAATGGCAGTATTGTTGTTTTCCCCAATTTTATTTGGCCATCTCAACGGGATTATCATCTGAGAACTGGAAATACCGGTTATTCTCTTTGTCTTGATGCTGGCTATCCTGATTATATTTATAATGATGCAATTTATAGCAGTAATACCGCTAGAAATGATATGGGCGCGTATGGCGGCCCGGACAATATTGGTTGGAATCCGTAGGGGTTGATTTTTCTCTGAAATTCTGCTATTTTTAGGGTAGATGAATATCAAGAAGAAAATACTTTTTCTTGTGACACAGTCTGAGTTTGGTGGAGCTCAGCGTTTTATTTATATATTCATAACTTCTCTGAATGAATATAACACTGTAGTTGGCACGGGGCCGGAAGGAGACGATAAAAAAGGTCTTTTGTCGGTCTTAGAGGAAAAAGGGATTAGTGTAAGGCGCCTTAAATATCTCAGGCGGAGCATTAATCCCTTATTTGATTTTTTGGGGATGCTTGAGATTTTTCATCTTATAAGAAAAGAGAAGCCGGATATTCTTTTTTTAAACAGCACCAAGGCTGGAGCGATTGGCGGTTTAGCTGGACGACTAGCTAGAGTTAAAAGAATAATTTATCGAATAGGCGGCTGGACATTTAATGATCCCTGGCCGAATTGGAAAAAGAAGTTATATATTTTGATAGAGAAATATACTGCTAAATTTAAAGATTATATTGTTAATAATGCCAGTTCAGACAAAAAGCAAGCAATAGAATTAGGCATAAAACCGAAAAAAGAATTAACATTAATCCATAATGGAGTAGATGTCTCTCGACTCGAAAAAGAATTTTTGATAAGAGAAGAAGCAAGAAAAGAATTAAATCTTAATCAATCTGATTTTGTTGTTGGGGCAATCGCTAATTTTTATCCGCCAAAGGGATTAAAGTATTTAATAGAGGCTGCTAGTCTGTTATCGGGTAAAGATATTAAATTTATAATTATTGGTGATGGTGAAGAAAGAACTCTATTAGAAAGAATAATCGAGGAGAAAAATTTAAAAAATAATTTTATTTTGAAAGGAGTTATTCCCGAAGCATACAGGTATTTAAAGGCATTTGATATATTTGTTTTGCCGTCAGTTAAAGAAGGCTTTCCTTGGGCTATTTTGGAAGCGATGTCTGCCAAGGTACCTGTTATTGCCACTAGGGTCGGAGCCGTACCGGAAATTATAGAAGATAATAAAAATGGAGTATTGATTGAGTCGGGAGACCCGCAAGCGATAGCGGATTCAATAATAAAATTATCGAGAGATGAAAATTTCAGAAACAAGATTGCTGTCGAAGGCAGAAATACGGTTATTGAAAAATTTAATCTAAAAAAGATGATTAAACAATATGAAAATCTGTTTTCTATCAATTGATGTTGAGAAAAGGGAAGAAAACGGTTCTTTTGAGGGGACAGAGAAACTGGATAATATTCTGAATATTTTTAGAAAGCATAGAGCAAATGCTACGCTTTTTGTAACCGGTGAAGTTTTGGAAAAATATCCTTATCTGGTTAAAAAATGGGAAGAAGACTACGAAATTAGTTGTCATAATTATTATCATGTTCCATTAGATAGGTTAGGCTTAATCGAGAGAGAAAAACAGGTAGTAGATTTTATTGGTTTATATAAAAACAATTTTAACGGGCCGCCAAGAGGATTTAGAGCCCCTCGGAATATTGTTGATAACGAACAATTTTCTATTTTAGAAAAATACGGATTTTTATACGACGCCAGTGTATTTCCTAGATATCCGTGGTGGAAAAAAAGATACGCAGGTTTTAGGGGCAAGTCACCAGTCAAGCCATATTTTCCGGATATGGAAAATTATAAAAAACCTGGCAGGCGGAAAATCTTCGAAATACCCGAATCGGGTCTTGCTTTTTCTGTTCCGTTTGTCGGTACCTGGATTAGAGGATTGGGAGTATTGATTTATAAAATGCTTTTATTTTTCAAAAAGCCGGAATTTATTTGTTTTAATATGCATTCTTGGGACGGAGTAAAATTCAAAGGAAAAAGTTCCAAAAACAGCGGAGAAAAATACTTAAAACAATTGGATAAAATACTTGGTCATTTAAAGAAAATTGGCTATGAATTCAAAACCGGCGAGCAAATTTATGAAGAATTTTCAGAAAATAAATAAACAGGAATATAAAAATTGGCTGGACAAAGTCCAGTTTAAAACATTTTTTCATGAAACCGATTGGCACGAATTTCTGGAAAAAGAATTTAAATGGCTGAAATTCGAATATTATTTATATAAAAATAAGAATAATGAAGTATTACTGCCGATGGCTATTATTGGCAAGAAACTGATTTCGCTTCCGTTTTGCGAATATGGTGGACCATTGCGCCTAAAAGAATTTGATTTAAATGAATTTAACAGAGATGTTTTAACTGAATTTGGCGATGGTATCAAAATAAAAATTTGGCCACAAGTTTCCGAACTCTCAGGGGATTCGTCTGGTATTGTAAGCACTGTATCGAGTCATTGGTTGGCAGATTTAAAATTTGAAAACGAAGTTTGGGATTCTTTTAGAAAAACCCTAAAACATGAAATCAAACACGCGCAAGAGCGGGGGTTAGAAATTAAGGCATCTAAAAACCCGAAGGAAGTGAGGAAATTCTATGATCTATATACAGCGAATTTAAAACGAAAAAGAACCATTCCTTATCCTTGGTCTCTGGTCCAATTTCTATGTCAAAGTGCATCTAGCGAGCTGTTATTGGCCTTGTATAAGGGGAAGATTGTGGCAGGAAGCCTATTCTTGAATTATAGTTATTTTGTCCATTATTTCCTGAGTGCTTCTGATTATAAGCACAGGAATTTGGGAGCTAGTCATTTGATTATTTGGGACAAGATAAAGAGGTTAATCGGACAAGGCAAAACTTTGGATTTGGGCGCATCGCCCATGGGCTCGGCGCTGGAAATTTTCAAACGCGGCTGGGGAGGAACGGAATACCCAATTTATCAAATCGGAATAAAAAGGAGCGAAGAAGGTCTTCGCTCGTCAAAATTAAGATATATCTGGGGCCTGTTGCCCGGTTTTATAATCAGAAAATTCAGTCCTTTTTTGATAAAATACCGGTTATAATTTTATCGATATCTTTTTCAGTGAACCAATTCTGCAGAGGGAAATTAATAATTCTTTTGGCCGCCTCGGCCGTATTGGATAGATTCGGATAGATCGGTTTATGCCAGATGTGTGAACAAAAAATATGTTTTTTCCTGAGCTTATTGAATAATTCATCTCGATTCATATTTTGGGGAACAAGAGCAGAAATATGGGTAATTCCTGGACTGGTCTGAAAACCGATTTTATTTAATTTTTCCTGAAAGTATCGGGCTAATTTTATTCTTTTTTGGGCTTGTTCTCCAAAATTATCTAGATACCGATTAAAGATTTTTAAAGATATTTTTGATGCTTTGCGCGGCTCGGAATAATCTTTAATGGCAAGAATTTTTTCTTCTTTTCTGAATTTTTCCGAAAATTTAGCCAGGTACGGGAATAGACGAACAAATTTAATCAAATTAGTTAATCTAAATTTATATTCGGCAAGATTAAGGTCAATAGGATTTCTGGAAACAAGAAACCCGCCATTTATTGAGGGAATAAATTTGCTTAAACTAAAAAACGCCGCGTCACCAGAATTTCCAAGATATTCGCTTTGATTTTTTATGCCGAATGAATGGGCGCAATCCTCGATGATTTTCAGATTATATTTCTTGGCAATTTCCGAAATTTTATCCATATCATTCGGAAAACCATAGGTATGAGAAATAAGAATTGACTTGTTTTTGGGAGTAATTCTTTTTTCGATTTCTGGAATCTGAATATTAAAATTTTTCAAATCTATATCAAGGTAAGTCGGCTTGATATGATAATGCTCAAAAATAGGTAGAAAAATATCACAAAGATAAGACGGGACCAGCATTTCCGAATTTTTCAGCCCCAATTCTTCAATCGCGACTTGAAAAGCCGAACGGCCAGAATCGGTGAATAAAAAATGGCAATTCGGAAAAAATTTTGATAATTTTTCTTTGATTTCTTTTTCCGAAGATTTGCCAAAAAATAACTTTAAATTTTTTGTATTAAATTTTATTTGCGGATGGACAAACATATGAGAATTTTAATGCCGATTTTACACTACCCGCCGGTAATCGGGGGATTTGAGGTTTTTTCCCAAAATATTGCCGAGGGGATAGTCAAAACCGATGATGTTTGGGTTGTTACAAGTAAGGTTATAAATACGCCAAACCAAGAAACAAAAGGTAATTTGAGAATATTCAGGACATCGGCTTGGACCCTTAAGAACCTTTCTTACAGCAAGCCCTGGTTTATTTTTGGGTCGATGATTTGGATTCTATTTAAGTCAATTAAATTGGTAAAAAAAGAAAAAATCGACTTAATCCATGCTCAAGGTTTTTTAAGCGGAATTTTGGGTTATATTTTAAAAAAAATAACCAAAACACCCTATATTTTAACCATTCAATCAGCTGATTTCAGTGTATATCATCCGCGTTTGAATATCAACATTATTAAGGTAATTTATCAAAAAATAGAAAAAATAATTTTTAAAAACGCCGATTTCTGCCACGCAGTAAGTTTTTACCTCGAAAATCATCTTAAACAACGCGGCGCAAAGAAAACCATAACTATTCCCGACGGAGTGAGTGAAAATAAATTCAAGCCCGATAAAAATAAGATTACAACCAGAGAAGAATTGGGTTTTGATGCGGAAAATTTAATTGTTTGTGTTTCCCGCTTGGAGCATAAAAATGGAACACATGACTTGATTATGGCAGCCGAATATCTGAAAGATTTAAATTTTAAAATTATGGTTTGCGGCGATGGCTCGGATAGAGAAAAACTGGAGAAAATGGTGGAAGAATTGAATCTCAAACATAAAGTATTTCTTATTGGCGATATTCTTCACGCTGATTTGCCGAGATATGTCGCTTGCGGGGATATTTTTGTGCGCCCTTCTTTGGCCGAGGGATTTGGCATAGTTTTTTTGGAGGCAATGGCAGCGGGATTGGCGGTTATCACTACGCCGGTTGGCGGAATTCCCGATTTTCTTAAGGATGGAGAAACGGGCTTATTTTGTGAGCCGGGAAATCCAAAAGACATAGCCGAAAAAATTAAGATTTTAATCCAAGACAGAACCCTAAGAGAAAAACTTATCAAAAACAGCAGACAAATGGTTTTAGATGTTTATAATTGGGATAAAATCAGCGAGCGCTTAATTGATGTTTATAAGCAAATTTTAAATCTATGAAAATAGTCATTGCTTCGGGAATATATCCTTCGGATATCGGAGGTCCGGCAACTTACTCGCAATTGATTGCGAGAGAATTTATTAAACAGGGATTAGATATAAACGTAATTTGTTATAGTGACGAGAAAGATAACTTTATTGACCAGCAGGAGAAATTTAAAATAAAAAGAGTTTTAAGAAAACACAATGTTTTACTCCGTTATTGGATTTATTTTTGGAATTTACTTAACCTAGCCAAAGACACTGATGTTATTTACGCTCAAGGACCTCTGGCAGCCGGTTTTCCGGCAATGTTAGCATCAAGGATTTTAAAGAAAAAGTTTGTGATTAAAATTGTCGGTGATTATGCCTGGGAACAATATTACAATAAAAATTCGAAATCCGAAATTCGAAATCCGAAACCTGATGATATAGAAACTTTTCAGAATAAAAAGTATGATTTTTGGACAGAGCTAAGAAGAAAAATTCAGAAATTGGTAGTTAAAAAAGCCGATAAAATTATTGTTCCCAGCGAATTTTTGAAGAAAATAGTTTCTCGATGGGGAATTAATCCAGATAAAATTTTTGTTGTTTACAATTCTGCATCCGGAATAGAAAACATTAAAGGAGATTTAAAAATTGGCGGAGATATTATTATTTCTGGCGGGAGATTGGAACCCTGGAAGGGGATGGCTGCTTTAATTGAAATTATGCCGGATTTATTGAGGGAAAATTCCAATTTCAGGTTAATTATCATTGGCTATGGTCCGGAGCGCGATAATTTAAAACTTAAAATTAAAGATTTAAAACTGGAGAACGAGGTTCGACTAATAGACAGATTGCCGCATCGAGAATTTTTGGAGTATTTCAAAGCAAGCAAGATATTTGTCCTGAATTCCGGCTATGAGGGTTTTTCCCATCTTCTTTTGGAAGCAATGGCAGTCGGTTTGCCCATTATTACCACCAATGTTTGCGGCAATCCGGAAATAGTAAAAGACGACTACAATGGGCTGTTGGTTGAATACAATAATAAAACCCAGCTCAAAGAAGCCATTTTGAAAATCTGGAAAAACAATGATTTACAGAATAAATTCAGCGAAAACGGAGAAAAAACAGTTTTAGAGTTTAGTCTCGAAAGAATGCTCAATGAGACAATCAAAATACTTAAATCATGATTGCTTTACTCCAAATCAATTATTCAAAAGACCATTCCGAGGTTACCTTGCCCCTGGGGATTTTATCTGTTGGTAGCGCTTTGAAAAAGGCGAGTTTTGAGGTAAAATTGATTAATATCACCGAGAAGGAAATCGACAAAACCGTTGATGAAATAATCGGTTTAAATCCCGATTTTTTGGGTGTTTCGGTAATGACCGGAATTCAAACTCGGCACAGCGCCGAACTTTGCCAAAAACTGAAGAATAAAAGAAAAGATTTACCGATTGTCTGGGGCGGAATCCATCCTTCGCTTTTGCCCGAACAATGTCTTGCGGAAGATTATATCGATTATGCGGTAATCGGCGAAGGAGAGATAACAATAGTGGAATTTACAAAGCAATTAAAGGGCAACGGCAATTTTAATCAAATAAACGGTCTGGGTCATAAAAACAGAGGAAAGGTTATAATTAATCAGTCGAGAGAATTTATAAAAAATTTGGACGATTATCGGCTTAATTTCGGTCTTTTGGATTTGAATAAATATCTTTTTAAGCTTAAGGAAGCCAAAAAGGCGATTGCTTATAAAACCAGTCGAGGATGTACATATAACTGTAATTTTTGCTACAATCGGGCTTTTAATAGAGGTAAATGGCGAACCTGGTCGATTAAATCGGTTGTTGAAGATATTGATTTTTTGAAAAAGAATTATGGCGTGGATGCGATTAAATTTTACGACGACAACTTTTTTATTGACCGCAACCGAGCTTTGGAAATATTGGAAAAAATCGATATCCCGGCGCATACAGAAATAAGAATCGATATGATTACCGATGGTTTGGCCAAAAGATTAAAAGAGTTAAGGGTAAGCGAATTTCTAATTGGCATAGAATCAGGCAGTGACCGAATGTTAAAACTGATTAACAAGGGCTACGCTGTCGACAAAATCAAAGAAGGAGTTAAGATTTTGGCCAAATACGATTTATATACCACCTATTCGACAATAGTCGGTCTTCCTACCGAGACGAAGGAAGAGTTCAACAAAACCCTAGAATTAATGTATTGGGTTCATAAGACTCACCCCAGAGCGGGATTTACAATGGGCGCATATTTACCTTATCCGGGTTCGGCAATGTATGATTTTGCAATTGAACAGGGATTTAAGCCGCCAGCCAGAACAGAAGATTGGGGGGACATCGATAGGTTCAGAAAAGACTTTTTTTCTCCTTGGGTGGACAATAAAATGATTTGGCGAATTCGGGAGTATTTCAAGTTTTTTAGTTATAAAATTAGTTTATTGAATAAGTGGTTAGAATTTAGAATCAGAAACAGATTTTTTACTTTTTCGTTCGATATTCCGATTATTGAATATCTGGCAGGCTTAGCCATAGAAGAAAAGGGGACTGTCGGTAAATTATTAAGAAAAATTCATTCATTAGTCAAAAAATTCAAATGAACCCCGTTAGATATCGTGATAGTATTTCTAACGGGGCAAAAACAAAAATGTCTAACGGGGTGAAGCTTTTATTCGTATCGGGAGATACCGCCTTGGCGCAAGGGAAAAAAGGACCCTTTTATTATTTGTTGGAAGAATTTTCGAAATACTGGGAACGCATAGATATTATTTGTCCGAAGACCAACCAAAAGATTTTCAATGTTTTTGGAAATGTTTTTATTCATAGCTCAAATAAATCGAGAATTTTTCATCCCTGGTTTATTTTGAAAAAAGGGATTGAAATCTATAAAGAGCAAAAATTTGATATTTTCGGAGTTCACAGTTATCCGCCGTTTTATAACGATATCGGGGGCAGGTGGCTTTTTAACAAAATAAAAACTCCTTATGTTTTGGAGGTTATGCATATCGTTGGTCACCCGAAATCAGGCGATTTTAAAGAGCGGTTTTATAAAATTTTAAACCGAATTTTTCTCAGATTTAGTGCCCGAAAAGCCAAAGCGATAAGGGTAATTAATCAAAAACAAGTTCCGGGATTTTTAAAGAAATTCGGCATCGAAGAAAGAAAGATAAAATACGCCCCGGCATTTTATATTGACTTACAAACATTTAAACCGATAGATTTGGAGAAAAAATATGATTTAGTTTTTTCTGGCAGATTAGTTAAAAATAAAGGAATACATCTGTTGCTTGAAGCAATTAAAAAACTCAAAGCTCAAAACTCATTACTTAAAACTATTATAATCGGCGATGGCCCGTTAAGACCAGAGATCGAAAAATATATTAAAGACAATAATTTGCAAGCCAATATCGAGCTCTCTGGTTGGTTACCAAGTATTGAGGATTTGGCTAAGGTTTACAATCAGTCAAAGATTCTTGTGATGCCTTCTTTTAACGAAGGCGGACCGAGAGTAACATTGGAAGCGATGGCTTGCAAGGTGCCGGTTATTACAAGCAGGGTAGGGATTATGTTAGATATAATCAATGAAAACGACAATGGATTATTTATTGATTGGAACGTTAACGATATCGCCGATAAAATTTCGTTATTACTGAAAGATGAACAACTATATAAAAAAATTTCCGAAAACGGCTATCGGGCCGTTCAGCAGTTTGAAAGAAAAAAATCAATCAAAAATTATGCAGAAACCTATCAAAATTTGTTACATTCTGCCGGAATATAACGAGGATACAGATAGTCATTTTTATCATCATTACGAACGCCTGGAAAAACTTTCCGATAAGTTAGACATTTTTTTGATTGCCGAGAAGGGCGATTACGCAAAAGAATTGATTTTACGCATGGGACGATTTTATATTCAAAAATTTAAATTTCTACCCTTTAGATTTTTGGAAAACTTTTTTATAATTTTGCGGGCCAGGATGCTTGGCTATAAGAAATTTTATACTCATATTTCCTATATTAGTGCTATTAATGCCGCGATTATTTCCAGGTTATTTGGCGGAACATCTTATTATTGGAATTGTGCGATGAATTGGTTATTTAAACAAAGAACATTATCTGGTTGGGGATACAAATTGAGCATGAAATTGTCCCATTATCTAGTAACCGGAAGCGAAGAAATGAAAAAGGGATACGCTGAACATTATAATTTGTCTTTGAATAAAATTAAGGTTTTGCCGAATTGGATTAACCTTAATAGATTTAAAGTTAAAGAACAAATCCCGAAAGTTAAAAACACTTTACTGTTTGTTCATTGGTTGTCAAAAAGAAAAGGAGCAGATATGCTGGTTCCAATTATGAATAATTTAAAATTAAAAATTAAAAATTTAAAATTAATGGTCATCGGTGAGGGACCTTATAAAAACAAATTGATAGACGAGATAAAGGACAGTGGATTGGAAAAACAAATAAATGCGTTGGGAACGGTGCCCAATAAAGAAATAGCCGGTTATTATAATCGAGCCGATGTCCTGATTATGCCTTCAATGGAAGAAGGATTTCCTAGAGTTTTATTGGAAGCAATGGCCTCCGGGGTTCCTTATGTTGCCTCTGACGTTGGTGCGGTTCGGGAAATTTCTCCCCAAATTGCCCAAAGATTTTTAGTCAAGCCTGGTGATGTAGAAGTATTCGCCCACAAAATAGAAAGTTTGCTTTCAGATCAAAAATTATATTTAAATTTTAGAAAAGAAGAATTGGAAAAAGTTAAAGAATTTTCTTTGGATAATGTAATTAATAAATTTATCAAACTTTTTTCATGAAAATTATACTTACAACTTCTCCAAGAGCCGAAGGAGATGTAGAGAGAAAGGGTTTGCCATTTTTAGGCATCGGCTATATTGCTGGTTATGTGGAAAAATTCAGTCATCATCAGATTGAGATTTTCGATGCCCATACTTACGGATTGAACGCTTCTCGGACAGCAGAAAAAATATTAGAGAGAAAACCGGACGTGGTTGGGATTCACTCGATTACCGATAATAGATTTAAAGCCATAGCCCTGGCAAAAGAACTAAAAAAAAGAAATAAAAATGTTATTGTATTGATGGGTGGTCCGCATTTTTCTCTGACCGCGAAAAATGCCTTAGAAATTGTTCCGGAAATAGATTATATTATTAGGGGAGAAGGAGAAAAATCGGTTGTCCAATTTCTCAATATTTTAGAAAATAAAGGCGATATTTCCGAGGTTTCGGGATTGGCTTACAGAACAAAAAGCGGCGAAATTATAGAAAAGCCTTTAACCGATTTGATAATGAATCTTGATGAATTGCCAATGCCTGCTTGGCACTTATTTGATCTAAAAGAGTATAACAAGCCTATAGATGGCACAAACATTCGTTCTATAGGCGTTTTAAGCGCCAGGGGATGTCCAAATGTGTGCGTTTACTGCGCTAATGCCAGGTCAGTATTAAGATTAAGAAGTCCGAAAAATTTTGTGGATGAAGTTGAATATTTAAACAAAGAATACGGCTATAAAGGATTTGATTTTTGGGACGATACATTGACAATGGTTAATAGTCACGTAAAAGGGGTCTGCGAAGAACTGTTGAGGCGAAATCTAGATATAGCTTGGTATGCCCGAGCCAGAGTCAATACAGTTAATAAAGAATTACTCGGATTAATGAAAAAAGCGGGATGTATAAGAATAAGTTATGGAGTTGAATCGGGCAGTCCGAGAATTTTGGAAATAATCAAGAAAAATATCACTATTGATCAGGTTAAAAATGCAGTTCAATGGTCTTCGGAAGTTGGTATGGTTGTTTTAACTAATTTTATGGTTAATTTGCCCGATGAAACATTGGACGATTTAAAGCAAACCATTGGACTGATGAAATGGATTAATGGAGTTAAAAATTCTTGCGCCGCATATGGATTTACGGTTATTTATCCCGGCACGGAATTGGAACTTATGGCAAAACAAAGGGGGATTATGCCCAAGGATTTTTCCTGGAATAACCCCTATGAGTCTCCAAAATACAAAGTAGCGGGCACTGACCCATCTTTGTTTTATATGGAATGGCCAGGCGCCGAATTGGAAAAAATTAAAGCCGCAATGACAAGAGAGCTGGGAATTAGGGGTAATGTATTCAAAAAGGGCTTTAATAAATTAATAAAAATAAAGTCATTCGGAGAATTAAAAGAATTAATTGGGGCCGGGATAAATTATTTTAAAAAATGAAAATTACCTATATTGCCAATACCCGAATACCGACAGAAATGGCTCATGGTCTCCAGGTGATGAAAATGTGCGAAGCATTTGTAAAAAAAGGCGCAGAATTGGAATTGATTGTGCCGTGGAGGTTCGGAATATCCGGACTCGCCAAAAAAGACCCATTCGAATATTATCGAGTCAATAAAAATTTTAAAATTAAGAAAATATTTTGTTTCGACTTGACCCCGTTAAACAGATTTTTGGGTCCGATTTCGTTTTTAACCCAGGCTATTTCTTTTGCCTTTTTTGCATCCATCTATTTACTGTTTAAAAAGTCGGATATTATTTATTCTCGCGACAGATTCAGTTTGTTTTTCATAGCATTTTTAAAACAAAACATTGTTTCGGAGGTTCATCAACTGCACAGAAGTTTATTCACCTTTTTGTTGGAGAGAGTAAAGAAAATTATTGTTATTACTCAGGGTTTAAAACAATCACTAATAAACAAGGGGATTGGAGAGGAAAAAATTTTAGTGGCGCCAGACGGGATAGAATTAAAAGATTTCGAGATTAATACCAGTAAAGAAGAATGTAGAAAAAATTTAGGCTTGCCCCAAAACAAAAAAATAATTCTTTATACCGGTCATCTTTATAAGTGGAAGGGAGTTGAAACCCTGGCTTTGTCTTCCAAGTTTTTAGACCCCAGCGCATTGATAGTTATTGTTGGGGGGATAAAGTGGTATTTGTCTGGTTTTAAGAAATTTGTTGAAAAAAACAATCTGGGAAAGGTGCTCGTTTTGGGCCACAAGGAGTATAGTCAAATTCCGTTTTATTTGAAAGCGGCTGACTGTTTGATTTTGACTGGAACCCAAAATTACGAGACGTCAAAGAGTTACACCTCACCAATGAAAATGTTTGAATATATGGCATCATCGAGGCCGATAGTGGCTTCGGAGCTACCGTCATTTAAAGAAATTTTAAATGAGAATAACTGTATTTTTGTTGAACCAGATAATCCCGAATCAATGGCCATCGGTATCAAAAAAGCATTGAATGATTCTGTTTTATCCGAAAGCATTTCCGATCAAGCATACCAAGATGTCAAAAAATATACGTGGGATAATCGCGTCAAAAAGATTTTAGAATTTATTAAAAATTAAAACATTGGAATTTGATTAGAAATTAAAAATTAGAAATTTTTTAAAACAATATGTGTGGAATAAATGGATTTTCCGTCCTGGGCGGATCGGCCTCGGGTCGAAATAAAGAATTAATTGAAAGAATGAATAAAAAAATCCAGCATCGGGGGCCGGATGACGAAAGTTTTTATTTGGATGAAAACATTTCTCTTGGACACAGAAGATTATCGATTATTGATTTATCGCTGAACGGGAGACAGCCGATGTTCAATGAAGACAAATCGCTCGTCCTGATTTTTAATGGTGAGATTTACAATTTTCAGGAGTTGCGTAAGGAGTTAGAAAATAAAGGTCATAAATTTTGTTCTAAAAGTGACAGCGAAGTTATTCTTCATCTTTATGAAGAACACAAAGAGGATTGCCCAAAATTTTTAAATGGAATATTTGCTTTTGCGGTCTGGGATAAGCGGAAAAAGGAACTGTTTTTGGCGCGAGACAGAATCGGTGTTAAGCCCTTATATTATTATTTCAAAGATAATAAATTCATCTTTTCGTCTGAAATTAAGGCTATTTTAGAGCACGACATTAAGCGAGAAATTGACCTAGAAGCATTTAATCATTATTTTAGACTAATGTACGTCCCGGCTCCGTTAACGATGTTTAAAGGCATTTATAAGCTTCCACAGGCACATTATTTGAGGTTGCGGGGCGAACAGATAGAAATCAATAGATATTGGAATATTCAAGATTTCAAGGAAATAAACTCTAAACAAGAAATTATTGACAAAATTCAAGATTTAATGAGAAAATCAGTCCAAGGTCAGCTTTTGTCAGATAGGCCAGTTGGAGTGTTTTTGAGCGGTGGCATTGATTCAACTTCTGTTTTGGGGATTGCCAAAGAATTGACGCAAGGCAAAATTAAAACATTCTCGGTGGGTTTTGACATAGAAGATCCTAATAATAAATTTAATGCTGATCTGAAAATAGCCCGAGAAACAAGCAAGTTTTACAATACCGAACATCATGAGCTTATAATTAAAAGTGAGGATATTTTAAATAATTTGGAAAGAGCCGTTTACCATATGGACGAGCCAGTGTCAGAGCCTACACAAATTGCTACCATGCTTTTAGCAGAATACGCGAAAAAAGAAGTAGCGGTGGTTTTGGGTGGAGACGGGGGAGATGAATTATTCGGCGGGTATAAGAGATATTATTATAGTTATTTTTTAGATAAGTATAAATTTATAAGATTTTTTCCATTTTTAAAAACAAAAGTTTATTTTAAATTTATGTCGCAAAAAGAGAAAGAAGTCGGTAAGATTTTAAATAAGGGCGTAAACAACAAAAAAATAACTCAACAATATTTTAAAAGAAACTATTTCAAAAATAGTAAATCAAAATATACAAATCAGTTTATGTTAACAGATTTGAAAACCTGGCTTGTGGACGAATCATTAATGCGTTCTGATAAAATGACAATGGCTAATGGCTTAGAGGAGCGAGTTCCTATTTTGGACCATCAATTAATAGAATTATCCGTAAAAATACCCAGTAGGTATAAAATGTTGAACAAGGATCAAGGCAAGGCGATTTTTATTGAGGCAATGAAAAAATATTTGCCAGAACACGTATTAGGCTCAGAGAGAAAAAAGGTTTGGATGACCCCGGCCTCTCAATGGTTAAGGGAGAACCTAAATCAAAAAGCAAAAGAAATTCTATCTCCGGATTATTTCCCGGAAAATAAAAAATATTTTAATTTCGACGGCATTCAAAAAATGTTCGATGATCATATTGAAAAAAGAAAATATAACCTCAATTTAATTTGGGCTTTAATTACTTTTCAAATCTGGTCCAAAAATATTTATAGATGAAAATAATTCCTAAAATTTTAGAAAAAACAGGATTAGATTCCAAGATTACCAGACGACATCTGGATGATTTTATTAAAAATAACCGAAGTAACGGCTTAACTCTGGACATCGGGTGCGGAAATTCTCCTTATGCCGATTATTTCCCAAATAGAGTTGGATTAGACACGGCGAAGAGAGAAAAGGTCGATATTGTGGCCAGTGTTTATCAACTGCCTTTTCCTGATGAAAAATTTGATAATATTCTATGTACCGAAGTATTGGAGCACTTGCATTCTTCCAAGGAAGCTATCGAAGAAATGGCGCGGGTTTTAAAAAGAGGAGGAATTTTAATTTTAACCACTCGATTTCTTTTTCCTCTTCACGATATTCCGGATGATTATTATAGATTTACTAAATACGGCTTACGATATTTATTCAGAGATTGGCAGATTATTGAGCTGAGAGAAGAAACGGATACGCTGGAAACTATTGCAGTTTTGCTTCAGAGAATCTGTTATCAGTGCAGTGGTATTTTTCTAAAACCTTTGAAATTGTTAATTTTCGGCATAGCAAAAATAATTCCTTTATTTTCATTTTTAATTAAAAAAGAATATGGGAATATAGGAAAAACAAAACCAGAAACAAATATAATGAGCTCTGGCTATTATTTGGTAGTCAAAAAGAAATGAATAAAAGCAAAGAAAAGAAAAAAATAAAAGTTTGTTATTTCGGTTTTTACGAACCCAATACTTTCAGAGACGAAGTGTATATTGATGGCTTGAAAAGAAACGAGATAGAAGTAATTGAATGCAATGATTGCTCCAAATCTAAGCTTCTGAAATATTGGCGTGTTTTTTGTAAGCATTGGCGAATTAGAAAACAATACGATTTAATGATTGTAAGTCATTCAGGCAATGTCCTGGGACATTCAAATCATTTTATTGTTCCTTTTGCAAGATTAATCACAAGAAAAAAAATTATTTATAATGCCCTGTGCTCAAGTTATGAAGCAGCCATCTTAAGCCGAAAAATAGCAAAAAAAAGTTCTCCAAGTGCCGGGCTTTATTGGTTAACTGATTACTTGTCTTGTCTGTGCGCTTCTTTGGTTTTAGTTGAAAGCGAAGAACAAAAAAAATTCTTTATTGAACACTTTAAAATCGAAGAAAAAAAATGTATCAGAACATGGACCGGGGCTAACGATAAAAAGTTTTTTATTGAGCCAGTTAAAAAAAATAAAAAGTTTACAGTGGTATTCAGAGGGGGATTCCTGCCTGAAACAGGTATCGAACACGTTTTTAAAGCCGCCAAAAAACTAGAAAATGAGAACGTTGATTTTTTAATATTGGGATATCCAAAAACAGAAAAAATTGAACAAAGAATTAAAAACATAAAATCCGAAAATCTGGAAGTCATCACCGATTATCTTCCTCTTGACAAACTGAGAAAACTTATGTTATCGGCTCATGTCAGTTTGGGCCAATTTGGAGACAATGAAAGAATTCAGCGAACAATTCCTTATAAGGCCTTTGAAAGCCTGGCATTGGGTCTCGCTTATTTGACTGGAGAAGCAGCTGGCGTTAAAGAGCTTTTGACCAATAGAGTGAATTGTTTGTTCGCCAGGATAGCTGACTCTTGCGATATTGCTCAAAAAATATTAGAATTAAAAAATAATCCGGAATTAAGAAAAAAAATAGCCGAAAACGGCTATAAATTGTATAAAGAAAAATTAACTCCCAGGGCCCTGGGAAAAGAATTATTGGGCATTATAAGAACAAAATTAGACGCGTTTTAAAATTAATAAGGTTTTTTTAGTTGGTTGGCGAATTTATTCGTCAGAAAAATAATATGAATAAAATATCAAAAGCAATAATTATAGCTGCCGGCAGGGGGAGTCGTTTAATGCCCTTAACTGACGGTAAGCCAAAGTGTCTTATTGAAGTAGGAGCTAAAACTATTTTAGAGAGGCAATTCGAGGTTCTAAGAGGGCGTGGAATCACTGATATTATTGTAGTCCGAGGTTATAAAAAGGAATTAATTAATTACCCAGAAATAAAATATTGCGAAAATACTGATTATTTAAACAATAATATTTTAAAATCTTTGTTTTATGCCGAAAAAGAGATGGATAAAGGATTTATTTTTTCTTATTCCGATATAATTTATGGAGAAGATATTGTTAAAACATTATTAAAAACCAAAGGAGACATTGTTTTAGTTGTTGATACTAATTGGCAAAAGCATTACAAAGGAAGAAAAAAACATCCAGTTGGTGAGGCAGAATTAGTAAAAGTTAAAAATGGTAAAATAATAAAGATAGGAAAGGATGTAGTAAAAATTAATGAATCTCATGGAGAATTTATTGGCTTGGCAAAATTTTCTGATGCAGGGGCAAAAATAGTTAAAGATATATACCGCGATTTATTGAATAAATACAAAGAAAATGATTTCTTTCAACATGCTAAAGAATTTAAAAAAGCATACTTGACAGATTTTATTCAAGAATTAATTGATCGTGGTAACGAAATAAATATAATTAATATAAATCACGGCTGGATAGAAATAGACACCGACGAAGACCTAGAAAGGGCAGAAAGGCAATGGGGAGATTAAATTTATAAATATATGTCAAAAGATATTAATTACGATTTAGCCTTTTGGAAAACAAGGGCAAAGAAATATAATAATTTAGAATGGGCTAATCACCGTTTATATCTTAAAGAATTCGTTAAGGCCGGTGATTTTAGAAAACAAGATATAGTATTAGATGTAGGTACGGGAACGGGTATTGTCGCTCGAGCAATTTTTCCTTTTGTGGGGCAGGTTATTGGCCTGGATAAGTCTCAAGATATGCTTGAGCATAGTAATTGGCATGGAAACATGTATTTTATTAGAGGAGATGTTTGTTGCCCCATATTTGCCGAAGGAGTATTTGATAAAGTTACGGCTAGACAAGTTTTTCATCACATCTTAGAAGACACTCAAAGAGCGATGGATGAATGCTATAGGGTTTTGAAAAAAGGCGGAGAAATGATTTTTTCTGAAGGGGTGCCGCCTAGCCTAGGAGCAAAAAAAGATTATATAGAAGTTTTTAAACTTAAAGAGAAGAGGTTAACTTTTATGCCAGAAGACCTTGAGGCTTTAATGAAAAATAGCGGCTTTAAAAATGTTAAAATGAAAATAATCTGGTTGAAAAAAATGAGTATTAAAAACTGGCTTGCTAATAGTAATTTGTCTTCAGCTATTCAGAAAAAAATATTTATGCTTCATAAAAATTTTCCTGAATATGTTAGAAAAGCCTATAAAATGGTTGAGACAGATGGGGATTGTTTAATTGACATGAAAATGGTTATATTAGTAGGTAAAAAATAATAAAATAACTTTTATGCCCACAGATGAAAAAACTAGAAAACTAAGACACTGGAAAAAGAAAATAATAATTATGGCCTGGATAACTTATGCCAGTTTTTATTTAATCCGGGTAAATTTCTCGGTAGCCATTCCGGGAATAATTAAGGAATTTGGCATATCAAAGACAGAAATTGGAATGGTGCTCACGGCTTTATTTTTTGCTTATGCTTTTGGTCAGTTCGTCAATGGTCAATTAGCTGATAAGTTTGGTGCCAGAAAATTAGTTTTTATTGGGCTTTTGGTTTCTTCTATAATCAATATAATTTTTGGTTTTACCTCCGGTTTTTTAGCTGGAATGATGTTGCTTTGGGCCCTGAATGGTTATTTTCAATCCATGGGCTGGTCGTCAATTGTTAAGACTGTTTCTTGCTGGTTTCCTCGAAAAACTCGAGGCAGGGCTTCGGGAATTTTGGGTTCTTCATATATTTTCGGTTCAGCAGCATCTTTGGCTTTAGCTGGTTTCATTGTTGGGGCATTTGGTTGGCGTTGGGCTTTCTTTCTGCCGGCGTTTATTACGGTAATCATTGCTACCCTTTGGTTTTTGAAAATTAGAGAAAGTTGTGAAGAAGAGGGCTTCGAACCCGTAGAAGAGGATATTATTAAATATCAAGGCATCAGACATAGTTTTGGTTTAATTCTTAGAGATAAGGGTATCTGGTTAGCCTCTTTTGCCCTTTTTGGTCTCAATATTGTACGCTATGGTTTTATAGATTGGGCGCCTACTTATTTTTTTGAAGTTCAAAAAGCAGCCATTTCTTTGGCCGCTTATAAGACCTTGGTTTTTCCCTTGGCTGGAGTAGTTGGCGCTCTTTTTTCTGGTTGGGCTTCGGATAAATTATTTAAGAGTCAAAGGGCGCCAATGGCAATAATTATGCTTCTTGCTTTGGCGTTTTTCAGCTTTATATTTCCCAATATTCCACAAGATGCTTGGATTTTAAGTTTGATTGTTTTGGCAATTATTGGTTTTTTAACTTTTGGTCCTCATATGTTAATTGTTACTGCCATTCCTATGGATCTTGGTACTAAAGAAAGAGCAGCCTCAGCTACTGGCTTTATAGATGGTTGGGGGTATATTGGGGCAGCTTTAACTGGAGTAGGAACAGGATTTTTATTAGATAATTTTAACTGGAGTTACGCATTTTATTTCTGGATATCCGGAGCCATAATAGCTGCTATTTTAATGGTTATATTATGGAAACATAAAAGAGAAGCCTAATTTATTGTATAATCAAATTTAAATTGGAAGAAAAAAAATAGCCGAGAATGGCTATAAATTATATAAAGAAAAATTAACCCCCAAGGCCCCGGGAAAGGAATTATTGAATATTTGTCATCGCCTTATTAAAGACTAACAAAGTTTTTTCAGCTGTATTCTCCCAAGTAAAGGTATCTGCTTTTTGCCGGCCTTTATTTATCAATTGTTCTCTTAAATCACGATTTAAGAGAACTTTTTTTATACATTCAACAAGCTTTTCTAAATTATTGGTCTCGAATAATAATCCGGCATCTCCTATAATCTCGTTGATACTGGTATTATTAGCCGCAATAACAGGTAATTCGTGTTTGAATGCTTCTACAATAGGCAAGCCAAAGCCCTCAAAAGAGGAAGGGAAAACCAGCATCCTTGCTTTTTGATAGATGTAATTTAATTGTTTATCCGGTATATAGCCCAAAAATAATACTTTTTTTGACAATCCATAGAGCTTGATTAAGTCGTCAATTTCTTTTTTTACTTTTTCGTTTTTTATTATCCCCGTAAACACTAAGTTCAAATCAGGAAATTCATATTTTAATTTATTCAGGGCCTCTATTAATATTTTGTGGTTTTTATGGGGCCAAAATGTTGCTGGGTAGAAGAGAAAGTTTTTAGGCAGCGAAATAGTATCCTTATCAATCTTTTTGTTATCAGCGCCCAAGTAAATAGTGGTAATTTTATTCGGATTAATTTTATATTTTTCTACAATAGTCTTTTTTGTATAGTTGGAAATGGCAATAATATGGTCGGAATTCAAGGCAGCGTATCGGTAATTTTCTTTTCTGTATTTTAAGTATTTTTCGGAGAAATTTTCTGGGAAATATTCATGTTGTAGATCGTATATCGTAATGATTATTTTGGTATTTTTTATACCTTTTGGATAGATAATTGTTGCGGGGGAAAAGAGCGTGTCTAAATTTTTTTTATTTACAAATGCCTGTATTTCTTTTTTAACTATTTCTTCTTTACGCAAATCATCATTTTTTATTCTCGCAACCAATTTTAAATAAGCTCTCAAGGGATTGAATATAAAGTCGCGGCGAATGTCAATGGTCTTTAGTTTGACATTTTTATTTTTTTTGTATCTCCCTTTAAGATATTTATAATTATATAAGTTTATTAGAAGATAGTATTTGTTATCTTTATCAATATTAAAAAGATTATCAAGAAGATTCTGTATATAAGTAAAACTACCCGCGCCATTCGGGCGCAGTACCCACAAAAGATTAATAGCTATATTTTTAATAGGACCTTTCATTAATTTTTAACAAACTTATTAATAATGTTTTCGTATACTCTTTCAGAAGAATTTGAGTCGACATATTTATGAGTCAAGCTTCGGCAATTATTAATCTTTTTTGAGTATTCTTTCATAAAATTATCTTCATTGTTTATGCAATTGCCCAAAGTATTTAATAAAGCGTCAAAAGTTTTTACTGTCGGGCCAGGCAATAGATTTTCAAAATCATCATATAATGATCTGTGTTCTGTTTTATATTCTTCAAGATCATACAAATAGAAAACAATTGGTTTTGAACATAAAAGAAAATCATAACATACAGAGGAGTAATCCGTTATAAGGGTATCAACATATTTTAGAACCGGATAAACATCGGCTAAACTGTTTAGGGCTTGAATATTTTTGTAAGAAGCAGAAATCTGCAAAGGCACTTTTTCAACAGGGTGTAATTTTAGAAAAAAAATACTGTTATTTTTTGCTAAAAAAGAATTTAATCTTTCCCAATTAATCGGAATATTTATTGATTCAGATTTATAGATTTTAGTATCTCTATAAGTTGGCATATAGAGAATAATTTTTTGTCGCTTTGATTTAATGGTGCCAAAATATTCAATTAATTTTTGATCTTCTTCAAAAGGACTGTTGATGTTTTTTAAGAGCACATCATTACGTGGGAATCCAGTTATAATAACATCCTTTGCTTTTTTGCCGAAAGCACTTTTTATATATTTCTTTGTCATTTCTGAAGTCCAAGCCATCACATCATATTTCTCATACTCCCAAGGGGAAAAGAATCTATTTCTCAACTGTTGTAAGATGTTACCGTGGTATAATTTGTAAAAATAATTGTTTGTTAAATCTGAATCTAAGCCTATTTTTTTAGCAATAGTTATTCCATGCCACAAATTTATTTTCTTGGCTCCATTTGAAAGAAAATAACTAATATCATAATTTGTATGCACATTAAAAAAATATATTCCTCCTCGCACAGCGTAATAATGACCTTTCAAAGAATTTAAATAATACGCTTCGAATCCTTCTGTTTTTAAAATTCTGACGATTTTTCTACTTTTTGATATCCAAATTTTTCTAATATTCATTTTATTAGAACTATGAGAATCTTGTAAATATAAAAATAACCACTTTGAATTACCAGAAAAACTTTCACCCCTCGAGCCAAAAATCCAGATTTTCCGATCCCTTGGAACAAATCCTACAAAAAAATATATTATATGCAACAATAGATATTTTATCGTAGTTTTTATACGCATATTAAATTACAATTGATCTTTTTTAAAATTATTTAGTCGCTCGAAATGTGCTCGAGATACATCTTTGATATAACTTTTAGTTTCGCGCAGAAAGACGTCTTTTTTTTCTCGATACAACCTAGCAACTTCTTTCCAATACCAGGAGCTTATGTTTTCGTCTTTTTCTTGGTCATATGAAAGCATTGGACAAATGGATATATTAATTCGAGAGAATCGGTAGACAAAAACATAAACGGCTTGAGCCATTTCTCGGGCTTGCGGAGTTAGTTTTTCAATTTTATCGACCCTGTCTAAAATCTCAAAATATTCTTCTTTTGTTTTGGGCTCCAGGGCAAAGCCCAATCCGGCGGAGTAATTATCACCAGCCGTAATTGAGGGGATGGCTTCCATTGCGGGCAATTCAAAACCAGCCGAACCAATACATGTGATAATTAAATCTGCGCAATTAATTAGACTCCGCGTATCTATTTGTTTATTCTCGTCTATATAAACAATATTATCAGGACATTCGGAAAATAATTTATTATAAGACACGTCTTTGGTGGGGTACCATTTAATCGAAGGATGTTGTTTGAAAATCCAGTTAACTTTATTATTTTTTTTTGCGAATTCAAGCGTTTGGATAAACCAGTCATAGTAATCTTTGAAAATTATCCAGCGGAAGGTAGAATGCGGCCAGTCGTTAAATACGTGGAGCATAATAAAGACATTCTTTTTGTTTAGACTAAGTTTATTATCTTCATTAAAAGATGTTCGGTTGGTATAGTACCTATTATTTTTTGAGAAGGCATTTAAGCCATCGCTGCTGCCTTTACCCGCAACCTCTTTTTTGAAAACTTCCCAGAAAACATCTTTGAGCCTTGGTCCCAGCTGGTCGATAATTTGGAGAATATCAGATTGAGAAGGCTTATAGGGATCCTCAATCTCTTTTAAACTCTTAAAACATCGTAATGTTGCCTGATAATGACCAGTATGCAGATATCCCTCATAACCATAGCGTAGAGCAGAGCGCAACATAACACCACTGTAAATTCCTTGTTGGTGAGAGACTAAAACGCCGGCATAGTTCTCATTTTGTAGAATATTTTTAATTTTAAGATGCCGAAAAATACAGAGAGCAATGATCTTAAAAATTTTAAAGTCGATTTTTTTAATTGTTGCAACCTGGTTCTCGTATAGATAAGCGTCATAAACAATATCGCCATACCTTACTCCGTCATAATGAAACCCGAGAATATCCTTGGTAAAATAAATCTCAAGAAATTTTAAAAGAGCAATAACTATAGCGCGTAGCTTTCGTAGCTCCCTGGGCAGTGATTTATTTCGAGTCGTTACTATTTCGACATCGGGAAAGTACGATTGCAATAATTGATACTCTGAGCAGTCCTTTTTACAAAGCCAGGCAGGGGTATAACCTCTTGCCTGGTTTATAATCATAGCAAAAATCGCACTTCTGTGAATAATCATTATTCGTCCCGGTTCTTCGATGAGTAATTTTTTGCCTTTATTTTTAATCTCAAATTGCGACCAAAATTTTCTGTTTTCTTTAAGGAATTCATTAAATTCATTCATAGTTTCTTTAGATAATTTAATATTTTTATCTGTCAGATCTATATTCTTTTAATTTGGTGGGCTTTGCATAGGGATATTTATTTGTTTTGTTGGCAAAGTTGAACACCTCCACTTGAGGTATCAATATAAGCATGTCGTCTGTTTCTAAGGCACATTCTAGCTCTTCTTCGGTAGCCAACTTTTCATACACTTTTTCACCGCGCCGAATACCAATAATCTTAATGGGGATATCTTTATCGGGGGAATATTTTTTAATAACCGTTGTTGCCAAGTCGAGAATATTTGTTTTGTCCATCTTAAAAACAAATATTTCTCCTCCCTGCATTAATTCAGTCGCTCTAAGCACCAAATTAACCGCTTTAGATGTCTCCATAAAAAAACGGGTCATTTCCGGATCGGTTATAGTAACTGGTCCGCCTTTTTTAATCTGTTTCCTCCACAAAGGAATTACGGATCCTCGGGAATTCAAAACGTTACCGAACCTTACCGCGGCGAATTTAATATTACTTTTTCCACTAACGTAATAAGCGGCTGTTATCAATTTTTCCATCATTAACTTGCTTACGCCCAGAACAGAGAAAGGAGCGGCGGCTTTGTCGGTAGAAATAGCAATGACTTTTTCTAGGTTATGTTTTATTGCTAAATCAATAACATTTTGAGTTCCGATAATATTTGTTTTAACCGCTTCGAAAGGATTGTATTCGCAAAGATGTATGTGCTTTAACGCGGCTGCATGAAAGCATATATCGGTATCCTCGAAGGCTTTATCCATTCTATCCTTGTCTCGTATGTCTCCAATAAGAAATCTCAATCTATCGTCTTTGCCGACTTTATTTATTAACCAATGTTGTCCATATTCATCATTGCTGTAAATACGAATTTGGGAAACCTCATATTTTAGAAGTTGACGGACAATTTCCGAACCGATTGAACCCGATCCGCCGGTAACTATAATTTTTTTGTTTTTGAAGATTTCTCCGTTAATTGTCATATAATTGTAGAAATTAATTTATTAACTATATATTTGATGTCGCTTTCTTTTAAGCCGATGTAAAATGGCAATGCCAAAGAATTATTGCTAATATCCTCTGAAATCGGAAAATCTCCCTTCTTGTAACCAAACCCCTTTTTATAAAAACTAAACAAATGGATTGAAGGCAGATATGGTTTGGTGCTTATTTCTTGTTCTCTCAATTTATTTATAACTTCATCCCGATTAATTTTTTTGTTTTTTATTTTAACAACATACACAAACCAAGTATGAGTATTATTTTTTGCTGTCTGGGGAATCTGAATTAAATCCTTATATTTTTTTGATAAGTATTTGGTATATAGCCCGGCAATCTTCTGTCTTTGCCTAATCATAAAATCAAGCTTTTCTAATTGGGCCAAACCAACGGCCGCACTCATTTCATCCATACGATAATTGTACCCCAAACGTTCATGGTCTAACCATTGCATATTTTCAGCTCTGCCTTGATTTCTTAAACTGCAACATAATTCATATATTTTTTTATTATTTGTTGTTATCATCCCGCCTTCGGCAGTAGTCATCTGCTTATTGGGATAAAAAGCAAACACAGCGGATTCTCCGAATGTTCCAACCCTTTTTCCTTTATAGGTGGCACAAACAGATTCGCAGGCATCTTCAATTATTTTTAGATTATATTTTTTAGCTATTTTTAAAATCGGGGTCATGTCGGCTGATTGGCCAAAAATATGAACCACTAAAATCGCTTTGGTTTTTTTTGTGATTTTTTCTTCTATTTTTTGAGCATCTATATTATAAGTAAGGGGATTTATATCCACAAAAACTGGTTTAGCGCCTACATACAAGATACAATTTGCCGAAGATACGAATGAAAAAGGCGTAGTTATCACTTCATCACCCGCGTCTATATCAGCAGCGATCATGGCCAAATGCAATCCAGCTGTTCCGCTGCTAACCGCGCAGGCATATTTGGTGCCGATTTTTTTTGCAAATTTTTCTTCAAATTCTTTATATTTTGGCCCCAAACTTAAATTCCCGGACTTTAAAACTTCCAGAACATATTTTTTTTCTTCTTCTCTAATATACGGCTTAGCTATTGGATATTTTTTCATCTGAGTTTGTTTTTTTAATTATTTTCACAGGTATTCCTAGCGCTATCACGTTCGGAGGAATGTTCTTATTTACAAAGCCAAAAGCGCCAATGACCGAGTTTTCGCCTATGGTTGTTCCCGGCATTATTACCGAATGAGAGCCTATTCTGCAGTTTTTCTTAAGTACCACCTTACCCTTTTTATTGTCGATGGTAGAAACGGTATAGATGGAACAATGAGAGCCTATCTGAACATGGTCTTCAATAATTACACCGTTTTTTGCATTAATATAGGTAAATGCCCCTATGTCTGTTTTATAGCCTAATTTAAGATTTTTTTTGTGTTGAACAAGCCAGTTATATTTTGTTGGCTTTCCTTCTTCGATTTTGGGATATTTCCACTTTTTAAATCTTTCTTTCATTTTCTTATTTTAATAGGTAATTTGTTTATTTAATAATTTAGAATTGATTTCTAATTCTTCTAAAATTTTGGCGACTCTAGGGCCGGTTTTACCATCGCCCCAGGGATTAACAACTTTTTTTAATCTAGACAAATAAATTTTATCAAAAAGTGATTTGCGAACAGCTGAATAAATTTCCTTTTTGTTATAATCAGCATTTATTATGTTATTTCCGTGTTGACGGCCAAGCTGACGAGTTCCCACGTTAACAACCGGGGTTTTAAAAGATGAAGATTCAATCATGGCGGCGCTTGAATTGCCAACCCAAACCGTCGCTTCTCTTTCTAGGGCCAAAAATTGCTTATATTCCAAGTTAGAAAAAAAATGAAATAAAGGATTATTTTTTTCTTTTTTAAATTCCCTAATTATTCGTCTACCTCCGGCATCGGCATTAGGATAAATAGCTACTACTGGCAAATTAAACTCCTTTATTGCCGCTATTGTTTCTCTTACTTGTTTTCCCGCCTCCTGCCATTCTTCACTTACCGGATGCTGGGTTAGCAAGATTATCTTCTGTTCCGGATTAATTTTAAGATACTTAAATAAAGTCTTTCTATCGGGTAGTTTCTCACCTAAAATTACATCTAAAGCCGGGGCACCAACTACACAAATTCGCCAATCTTCTTCTCCCATTTTTTTAATTCTTCTGGCTGATAATTTAGTCGCTGGAAAATGAAAATGAGATAATTTAGTAATAGCATGACGAGCTACTTCATCAACAGTAAAAGTTTTGTCTCCGCCGTGTATATGACCGACTGGAATTCCTAAATAAAGGCAAACCATAGCCGTGCAAAGCATTTCCGGCCGATCACCCAGAATTAAAACAAAATCAGGACTATTATTAATAAAAGCTTTATTTAATTTACTTAAAAAAACACCGCAGAAATTAACTATCCCAGCCCGATCGTCGGTTCTAAAAGTAGCTTCAATTTTTGTAATTTTTTTAAATTCCTTCTTTATTTGATTGATTGTTTTGCCAAATTCAGGTAATAAGTGCATTCCGGTTACATAGATATGTAAATTTAACTTATCGCTATTATTAATAGCTCTAAGGATTGGTGTCATTAAACCAAAGTCTGCTCGCGTACCCGTTATATAGGCAATTTTCTTTTTTGTTTTATTCATATATCATAGTGAGATAAATTTATTTGTCTTGCTGCTTTTTTCTAGGGCATGGAGGGTTTGTAATATTTGATAGTCTTCTTGAAACGTATAGGGGTACTTCTTTTTTCCGGCTATGGCGTCTAAAAAATATTTAATTTCTTCTCGGTACGTACCTTCCGCAATAAAATCATATTTCTTTTTCTCGCCTTCTTTTAATTTTATAATCTTCCATTTTTTGTCTTTTGCCCGGTATAATTTAATCTCGTAATCCATCCATTCCCAATTTAGCACGCCCTCCGAACCAATTATTCTTAAAGTTCTAAAAGGCGCCCGAGCCAAAACATCCACGGCAATATTTCCAATAATATTATTGTCAAACTGTAAAACCGCTGAATAAACATCATCGGCTGGCATATCTAAATCAGAAACCTTATCAACGAATCCACCAACTTTAATCGGCTTTGACCGCAAAATATCAACAAGCCACACCAATTCAAAGACAAACATTTCTCGAGCGCCACCAGTTTCTTTTTTGGAAAAATAAACTTTTCGGTAATCCTCCCAAGGATGCCAGTCGGGCAAATATAGGCCCAAGTGATAGTTAAAAGATAATACCTTGCCAATCTCGTTATTAGTTATCAATTCTTTGATTTTTTTCACGGCCGGGAAATAACGAAAAGTACAAGACGGCGCTGCCACAAAACTGTTATCAAGTAATTTTTCTAATTCCTTGTATCCTTTATCAATGATAGTTGCTTCAACAAAAAAATGTTTTTTATGTTTGGCGGCGAATAAAAAATATTCATGATGAAGATTGGGTGGCGTTGAGATAATTAAAGCGTCTGGATTCACCTCATTAAAGGCAGCTTGAAAATCTTTATAGGTCTTAATCCCATATTTTTCTTCTGTCTCTTTTCTTCTCGTTGCAAGTGGGTCAAATCCAAAAATCTGGCTTTTATCGATGCCATTATGTAAAAGGCATCTTATCCTTCTTTTTCCCATTGAGCCTAAACCAATTTGTAAAAATTTCATTTTGGGCATAATATTTAATTATTTTTCTGCCAAAATATTTTTCCAATTTAAAACTAATTGACCGGTAATTAACAGCTTGTTTTTTCTCTTCCCGATAGTATAAGTTGTCAAATAACCTTTTTTGTTTTTTAAATCAATATTGAATTTGTCGGGGAATATGGTAATCTTTTTAAATCCGGATTTTTTTAAACAAGAAATAAAATCCGATGTTTTGTAGGTGTTGTAATATTCAAATTCTTTATCTTTATCGCTGTCAGAAACTTTTATTATATAGTTTTTATTGTCATCTAACGTGGTTCTGATTAAACAATATTTGTCCGTTGCTTGTGCTAAGTTTTTAACAGCTTTTCGCCAATTTGGAATATGGGCTAAAACCATATAACATAGAACTAAATCATATTTCCCAAATCGGCTTAGGTTAAAGATATTACCGATTTTAAATTTAATATTAGACCTATTAATAAAACATTTCTTGGCTAATTCTATGTAATGCTTGACGATGTCTATGCCAAGATATTGATAGGATTTATTGAGCTTGTCTAAACTATAAACAAAATGCCCGCAACCACAACCAACATCTAAAATGCTTTTAATGGAAAGTTTTTTGACAATCTTACGCATCTGTTTTGCCTGTTCCATTTCCGGCTCTGATCCCATTGCCCTTTTTAGCATTATATCGTCATACCACTTTCTATTTGACCAATGTTTCAAGGATTTCTTCCTCATATTTTTCTTAATTAAATTTCCTAAAAACAGGTTTAATCGGCTTTCCTTCTAAGTATTTATCTATTCCCTTTGCTAATGCCATTTTATATACCTTAAGCGTTTTTTTGATTGCTTCTAAAGTAGTCTCCAACTCTTTTTGTTTATGAGAATAAGAATTGGTTATCCAGGGAATCAATATTCCTCTTTTTAGCATTTCTTGAAGAAACAGGGTTCTAAACTCATAAGAATCTTTTTTATTTTTATCCTTAGCCACAAAGTTTAATCTACCTGGAAATCCTTCAAAGTAAAAATTATTTCTAATTCCCAAATCTTCGGCTATTTTATTAACTCCTTCCATTAACTTTTGGTTATAATTCCAAAGATGGTCAAGAACATTATGCTTTTTAAAAAAATCTATAGTAGCCATCATCGCCCCCAATTCCGCCATTGTAGCGCCAAAAGTAGTAGAGATTAAAAACACTCTTTCCTGTTTATGCTCGATTCCTCCTAATTCCATAACTTTTCTTTTTCCCAGTAGAGCATCAATTGCATATCCGTTGGCGATTCCTTTTCCAATAGTAACCAGATCTGGCGTAAATCCATAGCGCTTATAAGAAGCATAATCAACTCGGAAAGCACAAGAAATTTCATCGGATATAAGTAGGGCATTATTTTCGTGAGTAAGCTTCTCTACTTTTTTTAAGAAATCTTTCTTGGGCTGGATATGAGTGGTTGGCTCTAAAATTACACAGGCAACCTCGCCTTTATTTTTTTCGAAAACTTCTTTTAGGGAGTCAATATTATTGAATTCAAAATTTACAGTTAACTTTTTAATTTCTTCGGGAATCCCTCTATCTACCACTGTATTCCCAATAAACCAATCATCATAAGAGAAGAAAGGATGATTAATACATCTCACAATTAATTTCTTGCCAGTATAAGCTCTTGCTAGTTTGGTTGCTGCGGTGGTAACCGTGGAGCCGTTTTTGGCAAATTTAACCATATCCATTCCCGGATATAATTCCAATATCTTTTGAGCTGCCTCCAGTTCGGTTCCAGAGGTCTTGGGAAGATTATTTCCTTTTTTTATTTCTTTAATAGCGGCTTGGTCAATTTCTGGCTGAGCATAACCTATGGTAACTGAGCGGAGGCCCATTCCGTAATCCAGGTATTTGTTACCGTCCGAATCCCATACATAAGCTCCTTTCCCCTTTTCTAAAATGGCAGGAGCATTTTCCGGAAATTGGTCATCGCCCCTGCTGTAGGTATGAGCACCGCCCGGAATTAAAGCGTGAGATAATTTTCTTAATCGATTTGATTCAGTAAATTTCATAGATTTTTTAAATAAATTTTTGAATATTTTTTCTTAAAGCGTTTGCTGTATTCCTCTACTCGTCCCTGATTAATTAGGCGATCTTTGGGAAATTTTCTAAAATATAATTTTATTGCCTCAAGGGTTGATTTGTATTTTATTTGATGAATAAAATTAAATACTTTTTTAATAAGAGTATAATCTTCCGAATAATCTAAGGTTAAGCGAATATCTTTTATTGAATGATATTTTTCGAAAGAGTAGGTTGTGAGTTTAAATCCCGGAATTTTTTTAAAGTACCTTCCCCATCCTTCTGTATTGGAATCATCTTTTATATTGATAACTTTATTTAAGGCCGAAACAGATATTCCGTAAGAAAAAGTTCCTAACGGTAAATCTATCGGCTCAACAAAATCATAGCCCTTTAGTAATAATTCTTTGGTTTTATCGATGCATATTCTATCAACGAATAAATCATCGCCATCCCAGGTAATAATCCCATCTAAATTATATTTGTCAGCAGCCCGTTTGTATCTTTTTAAAATATCCGTGGGATGACCGCGAAGAATTTTAATGCCTTTTTCTACCGCTAAACTGGCTAAAACCAAGTTTTCCTTGTCGGTCGTAGTAGCGAAGATAGTCAAACTTTTATTATAATTTTTCAAGGCAAAATTAAATACTTGTTCAATAAAAGTCGCACTTCCCATCGGTAAGAGCATTTTTTTATCGAGCCGGCTGGAGGCCAGCCGTCCGATTATTACTAATCCAATTTTCATTTTAATTTATTTTTTAATTTCCATTCCCCATTGACTTTTTCAAAGATATCTCTATTCCAGAATTTTTCCAATATCTCCCAGAATTCTCGGTTTGAATATCCGGTAAACGCAAGAAAATCATCAAGTATCTTATCGTCAAGTTTATAATCTTCTTTGTTTGCAGCTTCAACGGCTTCCGCCCGAGTCATGTATCCGTATCTCACCATTCGTGAGGCGATATCAGTCACTTGTTGATGACCGAATTTCGGATATTTAAGCCAGGCATCCATCAGATATCCAACAGTATCAATTTGAGTAAAATCATCAAGATGTCCTGCACGCTTCCATTCATTTCCCAGGTCTCTGAACCCCCATTGTTTTGCTATCAAGTAATGTTGATATGAATTCCAGGGAGCAAAATAACTCAGATAGATCGGATCGATTTTCGACTCATTGATCTCCTCAACTGATGGATATATGAACTGATTCAGATCCTTGCGATGCACTCCTCGTTTAGCCCAGAAGTCAAAATCAATTGGTTTTGTAACATCGTTCATGATTTGTTCTTTACAAGAATATGTTTCCTTGGTCTGATACCCCCCATATTCGTAGCTGACATTCTCACCGTAGACAAGTAACGGAATATTAAAGTTTATAGCCATGCGTATGGGATAGACATAGATCGCTAGATCCATGGGATATGCCGCGCGGCCCCACTCCTCAAATCCGACACGGACCATCTTACGATTAATCTTCGAATTAAGTGTGAGCGTGATTACGTCACAGCCAAACGACTCGCCAAGATTCTTGAAATTTTTTCTTCCAGTTTCCGTCCAGCTGAATAACGTATCCGCAGAAACTAATAGTGGGTTCATTCCCATAAGCTCTTTCATAACATAAATTTGATAATGACTATCCTTTCCGCTACTCACCGCGATCATACAGTCATGAGAACCATCTTTACTCCGATATTTATCACATAATTGTTTTAATTCATCCCAACGTTTTTTCCAATCAATCGTTTCTCGTTTTTCATAGTTACGACATGCCGAACAGACGTCCTGGTTATCAAAAACTATTCCTGGACGAGTATTGGGCATAACACATTTTTTACAATACTTTATTTCGCTGTTTAAATTTTGTTTGACGTTGATTTCATTCATATTTTTTAAAAATTTTTATTTTTTTAATTTAATTTTTACGCTCTATTCGACTTTTATCAATGCGATTATTCTTCATATTTTCATTTCTAATAAAATCCTTTGAATAACATTATTCAGGTTTTCTTGTTCAATCAGTTTAGAATTTTTTTCAAAATAAGGAGAAATATATCCACGAATAGTTGTATTGTCAAAACATTTCAAATAATTGATAATTTTTTCTTGTTTTACAATAAAACCATTCGCGATTTTTTTTAAAGCACTTTTACATGATTCAACATCTTTGACTTTAAATATCTCCGAACAATCTCTATACCAGGGGGAACCAAAGATCAGGGCTGGCCTTGACCTTAAAATTGCTTCCCACGCAGCCGTTCCAGTGACCGTAGCAACTGCTTGAGATTTATTAATTAAAGCATATGTATCAGCTTCAATCGGGATTACTTGAACATTTTTTAATTTGGCTATTTTTTTATAATATCCCTGATACCGATAGTCGAAAAAAACCAATCCTCGACGAATCCATTGGAGTGGGTGCTCTCTTACACAAATAATCCAACCCGGGGGAAGTGAGGCGGATAAAGTTTCAATCATTAAAATTTGGTCAACAAATATATCTCCTAACGGAGAGGTGCTGAGTTCGGGTTGAAGATGAAGCGGAACATAAATAAATTTTTTATTAAAATCAGGTTCAATTTGAATGCTGTTATACTCTTTTTTAAGATTTTGTTTAAATCTGCTGTTTATACTTTGTATTATTAGTTGTAAAATATTTTCATTTTTAAGATAGTTTTTCAGTCTTTTTAATCTGTGTACAAATAAATTAGATTTAGAATATTCATTTTTCAGTATATCTATATATACCGGCGTAGCATCACGCTTAGAGTCCGTTTGCAATTTGTAGTATTCTTGCAGATCTTTACTTAAATCTTTTAAGGAAAAATTTTTATCCTGATTTTTTTTAAGCTCTTTATGTAAATCATCGCTCCCTTGCCAAAAATCAGTATAAGTCATTATTCTGCCGGTGGTTCCCGCATCTTCAAGCATAATTGCTTTAATATTTAATAAGTGCCCTAATTCATAAATAAGATAACTACAAATATCGTGCGGAATGGAGCGATGAATGATTACATCTGGTTTGTATTTTTTGAGGACACCGTACCAGTATTGCAGCATATTATAATATAAATGTTTTCGTTCGTCTGTGTGCAGTTTGCCGGGCCACCTGTTCATCATTGTTAAGATTAAAGATTCGACCTTATACAATCGCTCAATCAGATCTTTTCCCGGTGGCGGAAATTCAGACATATCAATGCCTTTGGCTGGTATTCCCGGTATAGCATCCAAGAGATTATGAAAAATAGTCTCCGAGGGTTTATATTTTTCTCCCTGAGGCCAACTTATCCAATAAATAATTTTATTCGACTCTCCTTTTAATTTCGGCAATAAATTGGCTTCTTTCGAGTTCATGACGTCCCAGATTAAAAATATTTTCATATGATTATTCTCTAATATTATAAATTTTATAAAAATAAGATTTTTTATCTTTTAATAATTCGTTTGGCACGCCTTGTTCAATAATTTTACCCCCTTCTAATACCAGCAATTTATCACAATTAATTACAGTGGACAACCTATGGGCAATCATTAAAACCGTAATTTTGCCTCTAAGGTTTTCGATTACCTTCTGGATTCGCATCTCTGATTCATTGTCAAGAGCGCTGGTTGCTTCATCCAATATTAGAAGTTTTGGATTTCTAGCCAGAATTCTGGCTATAACGATTCTTTGTCGCTGACCAGCTGAAAAGAGAACTCCTCTTTCTCCGACAACAGCAGAGAATTTTTTTGGCAAGGTTTGTATAAAATCATATATATTGGCCTTTTTTGCTGCTTGTTTTATTTCTTCATCACTAATAGTGTCATCATAGAATCTAATATTATTAGTAATGGTATCATTCATTAAAAATATATCTTGGGGGATATAGCCGATATTTTTTCTCCATTGTTTTATATCAATTTTTGAAATACTCTTTCCATCCATTAAAATTTTACCACCCCTAAGGGGGAATAGCCGTAAAACTAAATCAACAATAGTAGTTTTCCCGACCCCGGAAGGGCCGATTAAGCCAATCATTTCTCCCTTTTTAATATTAAAGCTTAGGTTGGCTAAAACTGTTTTATCCGCATTATAAGAGAAATTTACATTTCTAAATTCTAAATCATCATTAAACTTAAAAGGTTCTAATCCTCTATTTTGTTCTCTGTTTTTACTGGCCTCTTTTTCAAAGATTAATACATCTTTCAAATAGGGGGCCAATTCATTAGCCACGTGCAGGCATTGTTGTAGGTCTTGAATATATTGAAAGATTCTGTAGATTAGATATGTTATTGGAATAAAGGCGGCAAAAATGAAGCCGGGAGTTTTATATGCGAATGCGAATACCAGACAAACAAAAATTAAACTAATTGGTTGAAAAATAAGGCTGGTAGCGTTTCTGAATAAGAGAATTCTTGTTTTGAATTTTTTTAGTTTGTTAAAATATTTTTTCCCCATCTCGATAACTTTATTGTTAATAAACATGGCTTTTGTTGTTTTTATTCCTATAACATTCTCATTAACAAAATGAGCGGTTTCTTTATTGACAGTGGCTACTTTTTGGGAAGTTATTCTTACTTTACGCATTATAGGTCTTAGAAAAAGGAACAGGATACTTCCCAGGATAAGAGCAAATAATGTGACGCGGGACGAAATACTTATTGCTATTGTCACATATATTATTAGGCCGGTTGACGTTATTATGGTTGTGCTAATGGTATCTAAAAGGCTTGTACTATTCGCTATATCCACTTTTAAAAGAGTTTCTAAATAGCCCAATTTTTGTTTTATCAGATAGGACCAGTTAGCGTTTATGGTTTTACCGAATAAATTATTTCTGGTTTGTTCTTCGTAATTTGCGCTAATTTTAATTTTAATATAGTTGCAAAAAATTAAAGCGAGGGCTTTAAAAACAAATAATAAACAAATAAAAATAAGTAGATATTTTAAACTGAAATCAATATTGAAATATGAAAAAGCCTTTTTAATGGTTTGAGACACTATACCAATCTCGCCAAGCTTTTCCTCTGTAGCAATAGAGATTAAAGGAATTGCAGCACTAACTCCAATGCCTTCCAATGTACCGGTTACAAACCCCAATATTATTAAAAAGAAAATTTGCAACCTATATTTGCCGAAAGCTTGTTTGGATAATTTTATTATTGTTATTAATTTATTTTTTGACATAATGTCTGGCTCCCCTAAAATTGATTTTGCCTTTAAAGTATAAATCATAAAAACCTTTTATCAGTCTATCGGCACTATCTATATCTTTTGTCGTGTGTATAAAATGGTCCATTATCAACTCTTTATTGGCCTTGAATAGTAATTTATAAAATTTTTCTTCCGGAATATCGGTAAAGTTGACGGTTAACAAATCCGAATTCTTGAACTTGTTGAAAAAATCTTCCGGCCCAGCTAATAAACCCTTCTCTATCGCTTCGTAATACAATTCGCTGCCAGGGTAGGGGGTCACGGGTCTAATTGTTCTGATTTGATCGTATAAATTATATTTTTTGATTAGTTTTACATTATTCTTCAAAGATTCTTCGGTGTCTCCTTTGTTGCCCCAAATAAAATTTAACCCGAGCCCCACCCCTGCCTTATTTGTGATTTCTGCAGCCATTATATTTTGTTCAACTGTAGTATTTTTATTCATCAAATCCAATACCTTTTGGTCCGACGATTCCATTCCAAAATTAATAAATTGACAGCCGGATTCTTTCAAGCTGTTAACGATTTCCTCGTCAAAAATATCCACCCTTGCATTACATGAAAATTTGATTTTAAGGTTATTTTGTTCTAAAGCGTCCCGAAATTCAAAAGCCCTCTTTTTTGAAAAAACGAATAACTCATCACCCATGAAAAAATAATTGATACCATATTTGTCGTTTAGAAACATCATTTCTTCTATGATATTCTTTATGCTTCGAAACCGTATTCCTTGTTCCATTCTGTAACAGAAATTACATCTGTTAACGCACCCTCTGCTTGTCAGAATATCCGATGTTCTATCATCTTTGGTTGCTCTAAATAATTTTAGCTGGGCAGTATATTTGTCCATTGGGAATAGCGACCATTCTGGAAAAGAAATAGAATCTAGTTCTATAATCGGTCTCCTCCTTTCGTTAACTACAATGTCGTCCTTGTCCCGATAAGCGATGCCTTTTATTTGAGAGAGATTCCCGTTATCAAGCTTACATTTTAATAGTTCGACAATCGTTTCTTCGGCTTCTCCCATAGCTATTATGTCAGCATCGGTTTTTTCCAATACATATTCTGGTATGGGAGTTGGCCCATGTCCGCCCAAAACTAACCAGGCGCCTTTTTTAAATTTATTTACCGTATCACAGAGATCTAATATTGTTTCTCTAAATCTTGCCGCCATAAAGCCAATGCCAATCAAATCATAACTTTCGTTTTTCAAAAAAAACCTAGCCAATTCTTCATTTGAATAATGAAAAACATCTTGGCAGCATATTTTTACATCAACTCCTTCTTTTTTTAATGCTGCCGCAAGATAACCTATTCCTAATGGCAAGTGATTATCATCTTGATATATGTCATGAATAATAAATAATACTTTTCCTTTTTGCATAATTTCAAAAGATTTCTTTATGAACCATGTCTTTTAGTCTTCTTTTCGGAACACGTAAAACGCCTTTTTTATCAAGCCAGTATTTTATATTTTTTTTAAATTTTTCCTCGACAGACTTCTGCTTGGGATAGCCGAGAGCTATTGCCAATTCAATTATATAATCCTTTGGAACATTTAAATATTCAATCAGTTTATCTCTGTTTAGCGAACCAATTATACAGCCTGCTATTCCTTTCTCTAATGCAGTTAATAGTGTGTTTTCTATCGCTAAACCCACGTCATATTTAGCATTAGTACTTATTTTAGTGTTAGAGATTATCAAAATATAAGCAGTGGGCCTTTCTCCTTTTTTGGGGGCTCCATTTTTCAAATAACCTGCCCAATTGGTGCATTCAAAAACTCGGTCAAGATTCTTGGTTATTAAAATATATTCTAATGGTTGAAGATTGGCAGAACTCGGCGCAAGCCTAGCCGCGTTTATAAATAAAAATAGGTCAGATTTTCTGATTTCTTTTTGAGAAAATTTTCTTATTGTCCTTCTTTTTAAGATTAATCTATATGTATTCATTTTAATTTAATCCCCATTTTTTCTTTTATCCCGCTTCCTAGGGCTTTTTTTAATTTTTTCAATGTTTTCACAAGATTATCTACATTATCTATAATTATTGCATGTTCATCATCCGGAAATTTTTCTTGTGAATTACCTTTTACGTAAAAAAAGATATCCGATGGCTCAAATGCTACCGACATATAGAGTACATCGTGTTCTGAACAATGCAATCCAAAAGCTATTTCTTTGTTTGTGAGTCTTCCGAGCCTGCCAATAGCTTTTAAGTTGGTATCTTCTACTTTTTGTGATAACTGAGTATGAATAAATTTTATATTCTTTAATTTTTTACTTATTTTAACTATTTCGCCTTCGCTTGAAATGCCGGTGGCTATAAAAATAGGTTTGTTTGTTCTTTGCAATTTTTCTAAAAGAGCATTATCTGAAACAGAAGTGCTTAAAGATTTCCAAAAATCAGCCCCGGCCGAGTCAAGAAAGGGAATCATATTTTTATCCGTGATTGTAAAACCCATTAACTTATTGTTTTTGTGAGCAAAATCTATCGCATCTTTATAAAAATCTTTGCTCAGCGGTTTTCCCCACTCTTTTATTTTTTCATAACGTGTAGGTTCTAGAACTTGAAAAGTAATTGCATCGATATTTGTACCAATCAATTCCCTAAGCATTTTAAATGCTCTTGTTTCGCTACCTTTATGATTTAAGCCTATCTCTGAAATAAACATTTTATATAAAATATTTTAATGACTCTACCCCGCTTTTATGATATAAAGTGCGGGGTTTATTATTTAGTAAAGACATTTACATAAAAAGCGGATTTAATAGGTTTTATCATACGAATTTGTAATTAACGTTATAAAATGATGGGCTGTCTTTGAAGTCTTTAAATTTTTTAATCATCTCGTCGATTCCATTTTCTAAAGAAATTTTTGTCTTAAAACCTATTTTTTCTATCTTGTCATAATTTACAATAAAATTTCTCTTATCAGGATCAATTTCTCCAGAAACCATTTTTAATTCAAAATTACTTTTAGGCCTGATCAAATTAGCGATTTCTTTTTTTACTACATTCATGTCATTGTTCCCGACATTAAATATTTGGTTTCTAAATTTATCAAATTTCTCTACCATTATTAGAATTGATTCTGCAAAATCTTTTACGTGAATGAATGTTCTTACAAAAGTAGGATTACAAATTTCTAAATATTTATATTTAACAGCCTTAAAAACGAATTCATTGACCAATGTATCAAGTCTCATTCTGGGAGAAAAACCAAAAGCAGTGGCTGGTCTCAAAATAATATAATTGTCTTTATTTTTAATAATTTTTTCTGCCTCGTATTTGCTTTTCGTATAATCTAATATTGGCTTCGGTTCGGTTTTGTCCTCAAAACATATTTTACTGCCCGTTTTTCCGTAAACACTGGTAGTAGAAGTAAAAATTAAAGGGATATCTTGTCTTAAATCATTGAGTTTTTCTACTAAGCTTTTGTTAATTTCATAACATAAATTTGGATCCTTGCGACAAGCTGGCTCTCCAACTAAAGCAGCCAGATGAACTACTATATCTGTGTCTTCTAATGCTGATTTTAAAACCCCATAATCTCGAAGGTCTCCTTTGATAAATTCAAGGTTATTAGAATTCGAATCAATTAATAGCGGTTTCTGATTAAAGATTAGGGCATCAACTACTTTTACAAAGTAACCCTTTTTTAATAAAAGGGGCGTTAAAACCGATCCAATGTAGCCCGCTCCCCCTGTTACTAAAATCCTTTTTTTACTAAGATTTGTTGAAATATTATTTCTTAGATTCATTGTTATAATCTGCTTTAGTCATTATTTCTACCAGTTCATTAAATTTAACCTTAGGTTCCCAGCCCAATTCTTTTTTTGCCTTGCTATAATCACCCCGCAATAAATCAACTTCGGCTGGCCTGAAATAAGCCGGGTCAATCTCTATAACAACTTGCTTGGTTTTTTTGTCTAATCCTTTTTCTTTTACACCTCTACCTTTCCAAACTAAACTGATATCCAAATATTTTGCTGCTTTTTCTGCGAATTCTCTGACGCTATGAGTTTCATTTGTTGCTAAAATATAATCATCGGGTTGAGTCTGTTGCATCATTAACCACATTCCTTCAACATAATCCTTGGCATAGCCCCAATCTCTTTTTGCGTCTAAATTCCCCAAGTATAGTTTTTTGTCTTTGCCCAGTTTAATTCTTGCTAAACCGCGAGTAATTTTTCTGGTAACAAAGGTCTCGCCTCTTCTTGGCGATTCATGATTAAAAAGTATGCCATTACAAGCAAAAATCCCATAACTCTCTCTATAATTTCTGGTCATCCAATAAGCATAGACCTTGGCGCAGCCATAAGGAGAACGAGAATGAAATGGCGTTGTTTCTTTTTGAGGCGTCTCGGTTGTCTTGCCGAACATTTCACTGGATGATGCCTGATAAAATTTTGTCTTTAATCCTCCTTCTTTTATGGCATCAAGTATTCTTGTTGTGCTCAATCCAGTAACATTCCCAGTATATTCAGGAAGGTCAAAACTTACTTTAACATGACTCTGGGCTCCTAAATGATAAATCTCATCCGGCTGAATTTTTTCAAGTAATCTATTTATGTTGCTGCTATCAGAAAGGTCTCCATAATGCAAAAACAGCCGCACGCCATTAATGTGCGAATCTTGGTAAAGATGGTCAATGCGGCTCGTATTAAAAGTGCTGGTGCGTCTAATCATGCCATGAATTTCATACCCCTTTTTTAAAAGTAATTCGATTAAATATGAGCCGTCTTGACCGGTTATCCCGGTTATTAGTGCTTTTTTCATGGGTTTGTATTTTTTATTTTATTATGCTTAATATTCTTCTAGAAATTATTTTAATATCTTTTTCAATAAGATTAACTCCGCTTGGCAGAATTATTCCTTCTTTATAGATGTATTCAGAATTTATGTACTTTTTTCTTTCTTTAAAGTATGGAATTTTATTCATTGGTGCAAAAAATGGGCGGGTCTGAACGGCGTAATTTTTTAATTTTTTATATAAAAGATTAACATTTATATTTTTTACAGTTACGGCATTCATCCAATATGATGGATTGGTGTTCGGCGTTTCTTTTTGAAATTTAATTATATTTTTTTCTATCAGGGGAGCCAGATATTTTTTATACCACTTGTTAATAAGTCTTTTTTTTCCAACAAATTTATTTAATCTTTTTAGCTGGGCATACCCAATTGCTGCTTGCAAGTTCGTCATTCTATAATTATATCCAAGCTCCCGATGGAAATATCTTTTGTCTTTGGGGTGTTGGCCTTGGTTTTTTAGAATATTTATCTTGTTGTACAACATTCTTGAATTGGTTGTAACCATACCGCCTTCGCCCGTGGTGATAGTTTTGTTTCCAAAAAAGCTAAATGCATTGGCGATTCCAAAAGTTCCAACGATTTTATTTTTATAGGTGGCACCATGCGCTTCAGCGGCATCTTCGATGACATACAAATTATATTTTCTGGCTATTTTTAGGATTTTATCCATTTCGCAGGGATTTCCGTAGAGGTGGACAACAATTATTGCTTTAGTTTTTGGGGTAATTTTCTCTTCAATTTTGTCGACATTTATATTATATGTTTCTATGTCGCAGTCAACGAAAATCGGTTTTGCTCCAACATACAATACCGCATTAGCAGAAGCTACATAGGTAAAACTGGGGACAATAACTTCATCATTTTTTTTAATACCCAGGGCCAGTAGAATAAGGTGCAAACTTACTGTTCCGTTAAAGGTTGTAACGGCATATTTGGTTTTGTTAAATTTCGCATATGCTTTTTCAAATTTTTCAATATATCCTCCCCATCCGTACATGCCCCGCAAATATTTCCCTCGCGAAGAAATCCACCCGGAATTTAAGCAGTCATTAACATACTTTTTTTCTAAAGATGATATATTTGGTTCGGCAACCGGGTAGTATTTCATGTCTTTATTTTTTTTGTTATGGTTGATCATATTTTAAAGAGAATACTCTAAATATTTCATTAAGATTTACTACTTGTTTGTTGCAACAACAATTAGGGTATCGGCTTTTCCAGAATTAATTAAGTAATTCTTATAAAAATCCTCAAGCCATTTGTAATTACCAATGGTATGGTATGACGGTTTATCTATTTGTGGTTTATTATGGATATGCCAATTCATAAAATTTTCTATTCCGTAACGTTGCTTAAAGCAGACTTTATATTTCGGAAATCCTGCTTTTTTTATAATTTTAATCAATGTATCTGAGCTAAAATATAACAAATGTGCTCTTTGCCAATAGAAGTCATAATATGCTTTATTCGATTTTAGCATTAAGTCGTTAACATTCGGTACCTCGATAATGGCCTTACCGTTTTGTTTTAGGTACATTCTTAATGTTTTTAGAAATTTTATTGGGTTACTAATATGTTCTAAAACATGAAATAACGTTATACAATCAACTTTTTTGTTCTCTAACAGCGATTTAGATTTATATATATCCGTATCTAATACCCGAACGGTGGTTACTTTTCTTGAGATTTCTCGTCGTTGTTTCGAAATCTCAACTCCAATAATATTGAAGCCACGTTTATCCATTTCATTGATAAAGAATCCATAACCAGAGCCTATGTCTATAATCGTAGAATTTTTAGATATAGATTGAGAAACAAAATCAGCTCTTCTCGCAGTGTCATCAGCTGAATTTTTTTTGATTACTTTTATATCGATTGGTCCCCCTATATTTTTTGATTGTCTGTTTTTATTATAAAACTTTTTATCGTCTTCAATTGAGGGAAGAGGCGACAACTGAATTAGATGGCACTTATTGCATTTTACAACTTTATGTCTATCAGAATCTCTTAGTCTGTTTGCGATTAGTTCAAATTTTTTATTTTTACAGATGGCACACTTCATTTTAATGCTTTTTTCATTTTTTATTTTTGCGGCGATTATGAATTATAACTTTTTAATTAAGTCGATCTTGCGCCTTCCTTTTTTGTAAAGGCCGCGTCGCAGATAAATACAGGGGAAAACCCAGCAATCTTTTGCTAAAAGAGTTCCGGGTTCAGTAACGGTATTGCATCCTATTTTAACCCTATCACCTAAAATAGCGCCGAATTTTTGCAAGCCGCTATTTTCTTTTCCAACAGGAACGTTTTTGCTGTCCAGTCTAAGGTTTGCCAGGATAACGCCCGCGCCTATATTTACATTATTGCCTAGAATACTATCGCCAATAAAATTAAAATGAGGCGCTTTTGATCCGTCCAGCATCAAGGTATTTCTGGATTCGGTACAATGTCCCAGAATGCAATTTTTTCCCAGAATTGTTCCTCCTCGTACGTAGGCAGCCGTGCCAACAATGGAGTTTGGCCCAATTATTGCCGGGCCTTCAATATAGGCAGTTGGTTCAATTTTTGCGCCCCTCGCTATAAAAATTTCATCGCCTATCAAAATAGCTCCATTTTTTACTTCGCCTTGGATACGCTTTTCTTTTGGAATTGTTTTTAGGATTTTGAGAGCAAAATCTGGCAAATAAGGTATAATCTCCCAAACTTTTTCAATATTATTAAAAATATCTTTATATTCAAAGTTGGATAAGTCAAAAAATTTTTCCGGTTTAAACATATTACTAAAAGTTATTGAATTTTTTTTCTTTTAAGTGCTAGGTAGTTTAGAATGTCGGGCGTTTTTTGGTGATTAAGCATGTAAACCATTTGCCGTTCAGTTCGATATTTTTTTGTTTTTGCTTTTCCCCTTGTTGCTTCAGTTACATCTACTTCAAGCGGATTTTTAATATTGCCAGTATATTGGAAGTTGGATTTTAGATATATATACCAACCAGCGTCATTAGACATAGCCGTTGTTAATTCTACGGCATCGTTATTAAGTTGATGGGCAATCGCTTTTAATATTTCCACACATAGAGATCCCAGTCCCATTCCCTGTAAATCGTCGGCTATTGCTACACCGAGTTCGGGTATATTTACGCCATGCCGTTGAGAATGTGGATTCCCCCCCGCTTTCCATAAAAAGAAATGTCCAACCGGTTTACCGTTTTGCTCAATGATGTATGAAGTATCAACTTTTTGCCGGGCATTTTTAATTGTTTGAAGTAGCGCAGATTCTAATTTTTTTTCATTATTCCACGGATAGGGGCAGAATAGATCTCGTGAACGTTCACTTAATTGGTTTTTAAACTCTTTTAGTGGTTTTAGGTCATTTTCTAATATATTCCGAATGATGAACTGTTTGCGATTTCCCAAATCAAATGCGATAGTTAGTTTCCAGGGATGAATAACATCAATATTGATGTTATTCATATTTATAGATTTTTTCTGTGCTTTCTTCCGAAATTCATCAAATAGTTTTTTTATTGCCCTTGCTAGGTCCATGATATTGTTTAATTTTATTTTACTAATTCAGGCAAAATATTTTCATCGGCAGCAATATCTCGAATAGCTTTTTTGCCAACAAGTTTATTAATATTTTCTTGAGTAGGATTAAGGCCATTACCAGGACGTTTATACGCGAGATTTTCTTCTTTAATAATTGAACCTTTGGCAAGATTGTTTTTGGCACAAATGCTTCTTCGCATACTGATCATATTTTTTAACTCTCCCGGGGTTGGGTTTTTTTGTTTTTTTCCCAAAGCAGCTTCAGTTTCTTTAATATTTGTTACATATATAGCAAATTCTTCTGGATTTAATGAGGCTTTATGGTCGGGTCCGGGCATGTGTTTGTCTAGGGTAAAATGTCGTTCTATAACTTTAATATCAAGCGCTACTGCTGTAATTGCAGCAATATTTCCTATAGTATGGTCAGAAAAACCAACGAAAGGAGCATATTTTTTTAATATAGCAAGTGTTCTTAAATTTTGTTCTTCAAGTTTTGAAGGATAATCGGTGTTGCATTGGAATAAAATCAATTTTTTATTTTTTGATATTGAAGAGAAGATTTTAACAGCAGCCCTGATTTCTTTTTCTGTTGCCATGCCCGTAGACAGGATAAGCGGTTTATTGAGTTGGGCAATTTTTTTAATTAGCGGATGGGTTACTACATCTATTGAGGAAAGCTTATAGGCCGGAACTTTAATTTTTTCTAAAAATTCAATACTGGCAAAGTCATATGGTGTGGAAAGAAAAATTATACCCCTATCATCGCAATATTGCTTAATGGTCTTAGTGTCTTTGAAGCTTAATTCTAACTCTTTTAACATTTTATACTGTGATTTTTTTTTGCCGATATTATTATTTTGATATTCTGCCTTTGGCGCATTTCTCCGAACCAATAATTCCGTAGTAAATGTTTGAAATTTAATTGCATCAGCATTAGCCCGAATGGCCGCATCAACTAATTGTTCAGCCAATTTAACATCACCATTATGATTAACCCCCGCCTCGGCAATAATAAACACAGGGGAGTCATCGCTGATTTTTTTATTAGCTATTTTTATATACATGTTTTAAAAAGTAATTTATTGATTTTTGTAGATTTTTTCTTTGGTTGTAATTATCCTCGTGAACTTCAAAAACAAGACGCAAATTTTTATTCAATATTTTTTTAATTATATCAGGCAAGTTTTTTATTTCCCCCTCACCCAGAGGTACTCCTTCTTCGTGTAAAGTATTATTATTCGGATCAAATAAATTTCTACTATCATTCAAATGTACTATATCGTTTTTCTTTAAAGCTTCAATTTCTTGCATAAGATTTTTATTAACTATTTTTTTTAAATCAGCAGGAAACAATCCTTTATAAATTTTGAATAATTCTTTTCCTTGAGCGTGTATTCGAGATGCTGCTTTGTATAAAGTAAAAGTGTGGCAAAGATCTAGGGCAATACCAGCTCCTGTTGTTCTAACTTCTTTAAAGCCTCGGCCCGAATATAATGGGTAGGGATTCCCGAGAGTATTTAAATTAACACTAAGCTTATCTCCGAATTCTGGGGTTGGCGTGGTCTCAATTTTTAATTCAATTTTTTTCTGTTTTGCGTAGTTAGAAACTGTCTGAATTGCTGGCCAGACTTTTTCAGCAAATTGTTGTTGCCAGTATTCCAATTTTTCTTCAGGAGTATCTCCTGATTTCTGCCATTCAGTTTCAGGTATTAGCGTATTAAGATGAAAGCTTATCGCTGGATTACCGATTCGGCCTGGCAGGTCGGTAACAAAATCAATTGCTAATTTAATATGTTCAATTGATAATTCGGGTAAATGATAGAAATCCAACTCGGTTAAAGGTAAATTAGACACCATAACAATTACTGGTAATTTTCCTTTAGCGTTCGTTATTTCTTGAAAGTTTTTATACTGTTGATTTTTTGCTTTTCCCCATAACCCCTTTTTGCCATTAGCAATAAGGAGCATAAGCCCTGTTGCTATATTTTTTTCTTTAAACAGTTGCAATAAGTTAAAACTCATCATTAGATCGACTGGAGAATTGGCATTTGTAGGTATAAATATGGTGCTCATTAAATTTATTTGTTTTTCAATAAAAGACTTGCAAAATCAAAATCAATCTGTTCGTCAATATCAATTGCTCTTTCTTGCGGTATTTCTATGTAGCCAATTTTTTTTGCATCATAAATAAAATTAGCAGTAAAAGCATGTTTTTTTGAAAAAATTTCTACAACTCCATTTAAGGCAAAAATATTTTTGGGAAGTAGCTGGCTCTGATAATATTTTTTTATACTCACTCCCCGCATAAGCGGTTTCAGTAAATTATTATGTGCCTTATACATCCAATAAGGATGATGAACGCCAGTCATTTTGGTAACGCTTCGGACAAGGGGCAATTTTTCATTGTAAATTGTTTTTATTGCCCGAACAATATCCTCTTTTGTTCTTAGGGGAGCTGTTGGTTTAAGGCATAGAACATAATCATAATCTTCGTTTTTTTTCTTTAAGAAATTTAGACAATGTCGTATAACTGGTTGGTCGGAGGTTTTATCTTTAGATATATTTTTTGGTCTTAAAAAAGGAACTTCTGCCCCATATTTTTTGGCAATTGCAGCAATTTTCTTGCTATCGGTTGAGACGATTATTTTATCAATCGAGGGGCAGGTTAGAGCAGTTTTTATTGTGTAATAAATTAGAGGTTTTTTATTTAATAATTTTATGTTCTTTAGGGGAATTCTTTTGCTTCCTCCTCTTGCCGGGATAATTGCTAAAATTTTTTTATTTTTATACATAATAAATTTTTTTCATAATCTACCCCATCTATTGATTCTTTTCTTTATTTTATTTTTCATCTTTTGATATATGTCCACGGTTTTTCTTTCAACTTTTGGCGATAAAATCCTTAAAATCTCCTTTCCCAAAATTCTATATTGACCACCAACTTTATTGGCTTTAATCATGCCTTTTTTAAGAAGGCGCTTTATTGTGCTTTCACTTATCTTTAAAAAAGTCCTAGTTTCATTGGTAGTGTATACTGAATTTGGTTTTATTTCGTCTTCCATATATTTAAACTTAATTTGTTTTTATTCGGGTGTCAATAGGTGTCAAGCGGTATCAAGCATATTCCGTAGATAAACAAAAAAAGAGCAATCTCGCGCTCTTTTCGTTTACTTATCTTCCCCCTCCGCGGAGAACAATGTTAATTGTTTTTAAAATAATACCTAAATCTAAAACAAAAGAACGATTTTTAACATAAAAAAGGTCATACTGAAGCTTTTCAAAATTATCTTCTATTGATGATGTGTAGCCGTGTTTAATTTGGGCCCAACCGGAAAGACCCGGTTTTATCAGATATCTTTCTTGATAGAATGGTATTTTGGATTTAAGCTCTTGATGGAATTCCGGTCTTTCTGCTCGGGGTCCGACAAAACTCATTTTCCCTTTAATTATATCCCAAAGCTGTGGCAGTTCGTCTAGCCTGGCTTTTCTTAGAAATTTTCCGAATTTGGTTATTCTGGGGTCGTTTTTCTGAGCCATTTTCGGTCCATCTTTTTCTGCATCTATAATCATTGAACGGAATTTGAAGAGATTAAAGGGTCTTCCGCCTTGACCCACCCTGGTTTGTTTGTAGAATATCGGTCCAAGTGATTCGAACTTTATAATCAGCGCAATTATAATCCAGAAAGGAAGGGATAAAATCAAAAACAAAAAAGCAAAGAAAAAATCAAAAATCCTTTTACTAATTTCATAGAGAGCTTTTTCTCTTTGAGATATATTTTCCAGAAACCAGACCTGATTAATGGCGGTCAAGGGAATTCGTTGGGCGACTTTTTCATAAAATTCTGAAAGATTTACAAAATCAATTTTATAACGAATACACTCGAAAAGATTTTGGATTAAATCCGGAGAATGATATATCTCTGGAGCTACTACGACCACGGCAATTTTTTCTTGTTCCAATAACTCTTTTAAGTTTTTTATTCCCTCGGTTATTTTAATTTCTGGAAAATCGGTTTTATCTATTTCCTCATGGTTTTTAATAATTAGTTTTAACCTATATCCAAGTTGCGGATTTTTGATTATTTCTTTTGCCAATTCTATTGCCTGAAGATTATAGCCGATAATGGCAGTGTTCATCCTAAGTTTTATGGATCCGGCCAAGAAATTAAACAGATGTCTCCAAGTATAAAACAGAACGATGAATACCAGAATATTTAAAAATAAATTTGTTTTAGGCGTGATTGCGCCAAAAGCAAAATTTGGAACAAGATAGAAGAATATTACCGAAATCAGGCCGCTAATTATCAGAGCGCGAATAAGGGCAGAGGAGAATTCTACATTATTTTTAGCAATATCTAATTCATAAAGATTATGAATATAGAATATAATTAACCAGATAATGTAGATTATCGAAAAGGGTAAAAGGTGTTTTTCAAAAATATTAAAATCAAATGCTCGATAACGAATTGTCAAAGCAATAACCAAAGAAGCATACAAAATAAGTATGTCTCCAATTAAAAGAATGAATTTTTTGATTTTCATTTTCTTAATTTTAATGATATTATATTTATACGTAATTGACAAGGATCTTAAAGTTAAAGTAATATTAATATATTAATATGAATCCATCTTTAACCTATGTAAAAATACTCCGCTGGGGGATTTTTATTTCCCTATTTTTGCCGTTGGTTATTTTTTCCCAATATATTTCACCATTCCATTTTGGCAAAATGGTTGTTTTTCGGGTCATTGTGGAATTTCTGGCGGTTTTTTATATTCTTTTGATTATAGTTGATAGAAATTATCGTCCTAAGTGGACTCTTCTTTTAATCGCTTTTTCGGTTTTTACGGCCCTCTATTTTTTAACTGGCGTTATCGGAGTTAATTTTTATAACAGTTGGTGGGGTTCTCTTGAAAGAATGGGTGGCATTTTTAGTTTTCTGCATTTCTGGGTTTATTTTATTATTTTGACTAGCGTAATTAGAAATATAGAAGACTGGAATAAGGTTTTAAAAATCTCGGTTCTTGTTGGTCTTTTTTCGATTTTATTTGGTTATGGCCAGCGCTTAAGATTAGGAGATTTTTTTGTGGGTTGGCAGCACGGAGAAAGAGTAATTGGCACAATTGGCAATCCGGCTCTTTTTGCTGGTTATCTTCTGTTTATTTTTTATTTAGCCCTCTTGTTTTTGTTAAGAAAAGAAACAAAGATACAGGAAAAGGGATTTTTTGCGGCAGTGATTATTTTGGGAATTCCGATTTTATTGATGACCGCAGTAAGGGGGGCAATACTTTCATTTTTGGGCTCTATTTTCCTTTTGGTCTTATTTTTTATTTTTACCTCAAAAAATCGGAAGGTTAAAATTTTTCTGTTGATGGCGGCAGTTATTTTTATAATTTTAACCGTGTTTATTTTATTAAATAGGAGTCAGCCCTGGGTGAAAAACATCAGCTGGTTGAATAGAATCACGGATATTTCTATTGGCACTTCCACTATTCAGACCCGATTATGGTCGTGGAGAAGCGCTGTTTTGGGCTGGGAAGAGAAGCCGATATTTGGCTGGGGTCCGGAAAATTTTATGTTTTTACATATGAAATATTTTGACCCCAGACACTTCACTCATCTGGGCTCAGAGACAATCTGGGATCGAGCTCACGATATTATCTTAGAGATGTTGTCGACAGAGGGTGTGGTTGGTCTTTTAAGCTATTTATCTATTTTGGGTATCGTTTTTTATTTTTTGATCAAAAGATTTAAAAGAGGAACCGTTGACGGATTGACTTTCGGAGTTCTGTCGGCAGCCCTAATTGCTTATTTCGGTCAGAATCTTTTTATTTTTGACACTTTTGCTAATTATTTCTTATTCTTTTTAGTATTGGGCTATATTAATTTTTCGGTTTTTAAAAAAGATCAGCCCGAGATTCCTGTGTCGGGACCCGCTCAAAATCCTTCTCTTTTTTTAATATCCATCCTTTTAATATTGGCAGCCTTTATTGCTTATCAAACAAACATAAAGCCGGCTCGAGCTAATTTTGCCTGTACCCGGGCGATTATCGCTGGTCAGGGTGGCAATGCCCAAAGGGCATACGACAAATACGTAGAGGCTCTTAATTATAATACTCCTCAGGGAGCTTACGAAATAAGACATAAATTAGCCACTTTTGCCATTCAGGTTTCGGAATCTCAGAGACAAAAAAACGGGGATTTTGATCCTTCGTTACTTCGCTATGCGATAAAAGAAACGGAGAAAAACATAGAAAAATATCCCTTTGATACAACCCCCTATCTTTACGTGGGAAGAATGCATATTCTTTTAATAGGAAAAGATCCTGAAGCCGGCAAAAAGGCAGAGGAATATATTGGTAAGGCAATTGCTCTCAATAATAAAAATCCTCGAATTTGGTATGAATTGGGACAAGCTCAGACGTCCCAAAAGAAATACCAAGAATCATACGAGAGTTTTAAAAAGGCGCTTGAACTTAACCCCAGTGTTTCTTTGTCTTGGTGGTTTTTGGGAGTAGTTGCTTATCAGGTCGGAAATTACGATGAAGCGGTTTACGACGTCGAGAAAGCAATGGCAATGGGTTATGCACAATACGAAGACAGTGTTACAGATTTAATGCGCTTGATAAATATTTATGAAAAAGCCGGAAACATCCAGAAGGTTATAGAATATTATCTTTTGGCAATAGTCGAACAGCCGGGAAATCCTCAATTTTACGCCTCTTTGGCAGCCGCCTATGCCAAGGCAGGAGATTACAATAAGGCAAGAGAGACAGCCTTAAAAGCGGTGGAAATAGATCCCAAATTTAAAGAAGAAGCAGAAAAATTTATTAATTCATTGCCCTATTGACAATAATATTAATAATTTGTTAAATTCTATTCATGGTAAAAAACCTAAAAATAGCCATTATTGGATTAGGTGTTGTGGGTAAGGCACTACATGAGTATTTTGAAGGCAAGGCAGAAATAGCTGTTTATGATATAAATAACGGAACATTTAATAGTGAAGCGCAGAAAGAAATCGTCAATAAATGCGATTTCGCTTTTATTTGTGTTCCCACGCCAAGGAAAGAAGATGATTCTTGTGATATCTCTACAGTAGAAGGGGTGGTTTCTTGGCTTAAGACACCTTTAATAATTATAAAATCAACTGTTGAACCAGGAACAACCGATAGATTGAAAGAAAAATACAATAAGAAAATAATTTTTTCACCGGAATATACTTCCGAAAGCAAATACTACAATCCCATAATGAGAAAAATTGAACATCATCCTTTTATGATTCTTGGCGGAACCGAAGAAGAAGTTGGAATGATTAAAGATACTTTTGTTGAAATATCTGGTCCCTTGGTCGAGATTTTTAGTTGTAGCGCGAAAGAAGCAGAATTGATTAAGTATTTCGAAAACACTTTTTTTGCGGTCAAGGTCGGGTTTTCAAATGAAATGAGAGAAATTTGCGAAAGAGCGGGAGTTGATTATCATAAAGTAAGATACGGATGGTTATTGGATCCGCGAATAAACAAAATGCATACCCTGGCTTTTAAAAGTTCTAGGGGTTATTCTGGCAAGTGTCTTCCTAAAGATCGGGCAGCAATAAATGCGTGGTGCAAAAAGAAATTGAATTACAAGCCGCCAATAATTGACGCTGCTGGTGAATGGGATTTAGAGAAGAAAAAACTTGACAAGTAATTTTTGATTTGCTAATATAGAAGTACGTTGAGTGGGGAATGTCGCAAGACAAACCTCTTACTACGGGAAGAGAGACCTCTGGCTATATGTCGAGGCCTCTTTTCTATTTCAGGGTTTGACACTTTTATTTTATGAATTTATACTAAGAAATGTATCGTGATTACGTTTCGCGATCCGAAAGGGAGTCAGAACAAGTACCCATTCAACACGTAGTATTGGGGTTTAACTTTCTGGCTCCCTTTCGTATCAATTTTTAGATGTCTGTGGTATAATTTATTTAGGATGATTTCTTTATCTAAAAAAGGAAAATTCTTTTTGACCCTGCTAATTTCGGGCGGGCTTTTTATTTCTTTGTGTTCTTTCGCCTCGGCCCTTGAAGCAGGGGATAAAGATACTTTTTACATTGATCCTTCCTATGATTCAAGTGGGAGGAATCAGGTATCGGCTACCCTAAAGAAGATTTCCGACAAAGTATATTTTTATATAGAAGATGAATATTGGAGCGCACTTTCAAGCAATGACCAAAATTCTTATCTTGTTTTAATTGATAATATTGCCAAAGAATTTGATAACACGATTTATCCTTCGCTTCATTATATTTTTGGTTCCGAGTGGAGTCCGGGCATTGATAACGATGAGAAAATAACTATCCTTTTAACCAATATTAAGGCTACAGCCGGAGGATATTTCAATTCAAAAGATGAATTTACAAAGAGCGGAGAACCCGCCTCTAACGAAAGAGAAATGCTTTATATAAACGCCACCCAGATTAATAATCCTTTGATGAAAAGTTTTATTGCCCACGAATTTCAACACTTGATAGCCTGGAACGAAAAAGAAAGAGCGCAGGGATTGTTGGACGATATTTGGTTAAATGAAGCGAGAAGCGAATATGCCCCAACAGCTGCCGGATATGACAGCGTTTATTCCGGTACCAACCTGGAAAGAAGGATAGGCGACTTTTTGGCTAATCCTTTTGATTCTTTGACCGAATGGAGAGGAGATAGATTCGATTATCCTCCGGTCAATATCTTCGGCCACTATTTAGCCGAACAATTTGGCGAAGATATTTTTTCTTTAATGCTTAAAAATAATAAAGTCGGGATTTATAGCGTAGAACAGGCCATAAAAGACAAGGGATTCAATTTTAGTTTTTCCCAAATTTTCAATAATTGGACGATTGCCAACTATTTGAATAATTCTTCTTTAAGCGATGGTCGTTACGGCTATGAGAACCCTTATCTCAAGGGCGCGATAAATGTTTCGCCAATAAATTATAGCATCGTTTCTACCAGCGTTATTAGTATTGCACAAAACATAAAAGATTGGGCTCCTTACTGGTATAGATTTATCAACAAACAAGACGCCGGAACGATTGCCGGAGATTTGGAAATAGAATTTGAAGGAGGCGTTGAAAGGGGAAATTTTAATGTTTTTTATATTATTGAATATTTTTCAAGGCCAACCCTAATTAACTCTCTTGCCCTATCTAATCAGAAAGGAGTTTTAAAAATTCCGGATTTCAAGAATGATATTGATTCGGTAACGATTATTGTTTCTAATCAGTTTAAAAAAAGCGGCTTTAACAGCAACGGAGAATCAAATAATTTTGTATTGTCCGTGGCCACCACTATTTTTGGAGAAGAGGTGCCGGAACCCCAGCCTCAACCAGAGCCAAATCCCAATAAATTAGCCCGTCCAGAAGATTATGGTCTTAAAGAAGGAGATCTAATCAGGGCAGAAGGAGATTTTGACATTTTTATCATTAATCAGTACGGCTACAAGCGATTATTCCTCAATCCGGCGATATTCAATATGTATGGACATCTCGGCGGCTGGAAAGCGGTTAAAACCGTCACTCCTGCGGTCAGGGATGCTTTTATTACTTCTACTCATTACCGTTACGTTGATTCGCCCAAGGTTTATTTTTTGGAAGTGACTGGCGGAGATACGGGTATTTTGCACTGGATAAACATGACCGCAGATAATTTTTTGTCTCAGGGCGGTAAATCCGAATCGATATTTACCATCAATAAATCCGAATTTAATTGGTATCCCAAGGGAGTAGATAAAAATTCACTGCAATGAGATTTTATTAAAGAGATTATGCTTTATAAACTTTTTGGCGATCCGAATAAGAAATACTTGCAGAAAATCCAGCCGATTGTTGAAGAAATAAACAAGCTCGAATCAAAATTCGAGCGTTTTTCTAATGAGGAGCTAAAAAATTTAACTACTGAATTTAAAACCAGACTAGAAAAAGGAGAATCGCTTGACAATATTTTGCCCGAAGCTTTTGCCGCGGTCCGTGAAGCAGCCAAAAGAACTTTGAAACAACGCCATTTTGATGCTCAGTTGATAGGGGGAGTCGTTTTACATCAGGGGAAAATTGCCGAAATGAAAACTGGAGAAGGAAAAACCCTGGCTGCAACATTGCCATTATATTTAAATGCCTTAGCCAATATGGGCGCTCATTTGGTAACTGTTAATGATTATTTGGCCAGGCGTGATACGGTTTGGATGGGACAAATTTATAATTTACTGGGATTGTCGGTTGCCTGTATTAATCACGAAAATTCATATATTTACGATCCAGAATATAGCAGTCAAGAAAAAGATCAAATCAGAGATGACTTGGGGAGCTTTAAGGTAGTTGAAGATTATTTAAGGCCGGTTTCGAGAAAAGAAGCTTATTTGGCCGATATTCTTTATGGCACGAATAATGAGTTTGGCTTTGATTATCTCCGAGATAATATGGCTTATGGCAAAGATGAATTGTCACAGAGAGGATTCAATTATGCGATTGTTGATGAAGTTGACAGCATTTTAATTGATGAGGCGAGAACACCGCTGATTATTTCTGCCCCGGATATTGAGTCAGCTGATTTGTATAAAAAATTCGCCAGAATTGCACCACAATTAAAGAAAGATGCTGATTATAAAATTGACGAAAAAATGCGGGCAGTAACCCTGACTAATGAGGGGATGGACAAAATTGAGAAAATTTTGGGCATGGGGAATATTTATCAGGAGAAAAGTATTCAGGTTATCCATCACCTTGAGCAAGCCTTACGAGCCGAAGTTTTATTTAAGAGAGACAAAGATTATGTAGTAAGAAATGGCGAAGTAATCATCGTGGATGAATTTACTGGTCGTTTAATGCCTGGTAGACGTTATTCCGGCGGATTACACCAGGCGATTGAAGCCAAAGAAGGAGTTGAGGTTCAGAAAGAATCAAAAACCTTAGCCACGATTACATTTCAGAATTTTTTCAGAATGTATAAAAAATTAGCCGGTATGACCGGAACTGCCCTAACCAATGCTGAGGAATTTGATAAAGTTTATAAATTGGATGTGATTAGTATTACAACCAACAAACCAATGATTAGAGAAGATTTAGCCGATTTAATCTATAAAAACGAAGCCGGGAAATTTAAGGCAGTAGTTGAGAAAATAAGAGAATTTTATCAAAAAGGACAGCCAGTTTTAGTGGGCACGGTTTCCATAGATAAGAACGAACATCTGGGGAATTTGCTTAAAAGAGAAGGCATACCTTGCAATATTTTAAATGCTAAAAATCACGAAAAAGAAGGAGAAATAATTGCGCAGGCAGGTCAATCAAAAGCAGTAACCGTGGCCACGAATATGGCTGGTCGAGGAGTAGATATAATATTAGGAGGAAATCCGCCGGATGAAAATAATGCCAAAAGAGTCAAAGAACTTGGCGGTTTATTTGTTCTTGGCACCGAAAGACACGAAGCGAGAAGAATAGACAACCAATTGCGCGGTCGCTCCGGTCGTCAGGGCGATTCGGGGATGAGTCAATTTTTTGTTTCTCTGGAAGACGAATTAATGCAAAGATTCGGCTCGGACCGAATAAAGAACCTAATGGACACATTTAAAATTCCCGAAGACCAGCCGATTCAGAATAAACTGATTTCCAATGCCATCGAAAAGGCCCAAGCCAGAATTGAGGGATATAACCTGGATATCCGACATCATGTTTTGGAATATGATGAAGTGATGAATAAACAAAGGCAGGCAATTTATAAAATGAGAAAAGACATTTTATTCGCCAGCGACGAGGAAATACATAATCAAGTAAATGAGTTGATGAATGATGGGGAAATGAAAAATTATCAGGAAAAGCATAAGCAAATTTCTGATAATGACAAAGCAAATTTAGAAAGATTTATAATGTTGAGAACCATTGATATGCTTTGGATGGAACATTTGGAAACAATGGAATGTCTGCGCGATAGCGTTAGATTGCGTGCTTATGGTCAGCGCGATCCGTTGGTAGAATATAAAAATGAAAGCCGAAGATTATTCGGCCAGATGATGGACGAAATTAATAATGCAATTGTAAATATATTAATCGGCGCAGAAATTCAAAAAAATCCAGCACCCCGACAAAGGATTTCCGAAGTTAAGCCCACCAAAAACAAAATCGGCCGCAACGACCTTTGTCCGTGTGGTAGCGGAAAAAAATATAAAAAGTGTTGCATCAATAAAAAATAAACTTTACCCCACACCAAAATTTTTGGTGTAGGGTTGCCAAATATTTTTTTTTATTTTATACTAAAAAATCAATTTTGAATTAATTCCATGGGGATTTTTTTAAAACGACAAAAATTGACCGAACAGAAAGGTTTTCATGACCGACAAAAGAGTAAGGTCCGGCTGATTATGCTGGGGATTTTTATTTTAACCATTGTCGCCGGCAGCTTAAATTATCCGAATTTATGGGATAAAGGAGTTGATTGGATAAATTCCAATATTGGTATCAAAATTCCTCATTTTTATAAATTGCCATTTAAACTCGGCTTGGATTTACAAGGCGGTACGCATTTAATTTATGAGGCCAATCTTTCAACCATAGAAGCTGGCGAAAGAGATGCGTCTCTTGACGGGATTAGAGACGTAATTGAAAGAAGGGTTAATATTTTTGGAGTAGCCGAACCAACCATTCAAATAAATAAATCCGGTGATTCCTATCGTTTGATAGTTGATTTGCCGGGAGTAACCGATATTCATCAAGCAATTGAAATGATTGGGGCTACACCATATCTTGAATTCAAAGAACAAAAAGAACAAGCAGAAACTGATGAAATTTTAAAAAGACAACAAGAAGGCGATGAAGAAGCCAAAAAAATTGATCCTTATTTTAAATCAACTCAATTAACTGGTCGATATCTTAAAAAATCTCAATTAGCCTTTGATCAGACCACCAATAAGCCTCATGTAGGATTAGAATTTACCGACGAGGGCGGAAAAATTTTTGCTGATTTAACCAAAAATAATGTTGGTAAATTGTTAGCGATTTATTTAGACGGGTCTCCAATCAGTGCTCCTCGTGTCCAAGAGGAAATTACTGGCGGTAAAGCCCAGATTACGGGCAGTTTCACATTGGAAGAAGCCAAAGAATTGGCTCTGCGTTTAAATGCTGGAGCCTTGCCAGTGCCGATTAATTTAATCAGTCAACAAAATATCGGCGCCTCTCTCGGGCACGACTCATTGGTTAAAAGCTTAAAGGCGGGGCTTATCGGCTTTTTGGCTATTCTTCTTTTTATGGTTGTGCTTTATAGATTAAGTGGTTTTTTTGCTTCTCTTTCTTTGATTATTTATGTGATAGTTCTTTTGGCTTTATTTAAATTGATACCCGTTACTCTGACTTTGGCCGGGATTGCCGGGTTTTTACTTTCCATGGGTATGGCAGTTGATGCCAATATTTTAATATTTTCAAGAACCAAAGAAGAAGTAAGGGAAGGAAGAGGTTTTTTTGATGCCCTGAATGTCGGAGTTAAGAGAGCTTGGCCATCGATTAGAGATGGTAACTTCACCACAATTTTAGTCGGCTTGATTCTGTTTATGCTTGGAACAGGTTTCGTCAAGGGTTTTGCCCTCACCCTGATTATTGGTAACTTGATTAATATGTTTTCAGCCATAGTTATAACAAACTATTTAATAAAATTCTTTATAGGTGGTGGCGCAGAGGGTCATAAAAAAATTTGGTTATGAATATCTCGTTTATAAAATATCATAAGATTCATTATTTTATTGTCGGAGTATTAATTATCGCCAGCGTAATTTGTTTGGTTGTTTTTGGTTTAAATTTGGGAGTTGATTTTCTTGGTGGGAGTATTTTGGAGGTTAATTTCGAAAATAGACCGGTCAATACAGTAATTCAGGAAAAGTTGGATAGTTTAAATTTGGGCGAAATTACCATTCAGCCAACCGGTGAAAGAGGGGTTATTTTAAGATTAAAAAATATCGACGAAAATACTCATCAGAAAATTCTTTCTAAATTAGGCGAAATTTCAAAAATCGAGGAGGAAAGATTTGAAAGTGTCGGACCGACAGTGGGTAAAGAATTAAGACAAAAAACCATAATTTTAATAACCGTTTCACTAATCGCCCTGCTTATTTATATTGCCATTGCTTTTAGAAAGTTGAAATGGCCAATTTCAAGTTGGCAGTATGGCGTTGTTTCGGTTATAACTCTATTTATAGATATTCTTATACCTTTTTTGGTTCTGGTAATCTTGGGAAAATTTTACAATGTTCAGTTCGGTATTCCGATTGTCTCTGCCCTATTGACGATTTTAGGTTATACCATCAATGATAAAGTAATTGTTTTTGATAGGGTCAGGGAAAATATTCTCAGAACCAGGTCTGATAATTTTTCTGATACCGTTAATTCCAGTTTAAATCAGATACTCGGCCGTTCTCTCGGTACGGGCTTTTGTACGCTTTTGGTATTATTTTCCATATTTTTCCTTGGTGGAGAAACTTTAAAATATTTTTCTCTGACACTGATTATCGGGATAATTGTCGGTACCTATACTTCTTTATTCATCGCCAGTTCTTTATTGGTAACCTGGAATAGATTTAAAACAAAAGGTGCTTGACATTGTTTTTTTAGTATGATATATTAATTTATTGATAAAAATTAAATTCAATTTAACAGGGTAAAATTATGGCAAAATCAACATCCACAAAAAATATTAATAAAACCTTATCTACCAGAACAGAAAAGGCATTATTGTTTTTGACAAATCCGCGAGTCAGAGACGTAATTGAAAGAAGGTTTGGAATTAAAAACGGTAAAATTGAAACTCTTGAGGCAATTGGTCATGGTTATGGTATTACCCGAGAACGGGTTCGTCAAATTGAAGAGAACGGTTTAAGGGCCTTAAAATCAGAAAGAGTTTTACCGTTGTTTGAACCAGTTTTTGCATATTTGAATGATTTCTTTAATGAACACGGTAATTTGGCCGGTGAAGAATATTTGTATTGTACTTTGACCAATACAAATGAATTTCATTCTTTAAGAGGCCAGCTTTATTTGGTTTTAACCATTGGTGACCCATATCAAAGAATAATTAATGATGAACGCTTTAACCCTTACTGGATAACCGATAAATCAGCCAGAAATGTAGCCGAAAAAGTGGTTGATTTTTTAGTCGATCATTTCACCAGGCAGAATAAAGTTTTTCACGAATCAGACGTCTTAGATGTTTTGTCTCAAAAGCATTCGAATCTGCCACAAAAGATGCTTTGTGTTATATTGGATATTTCCAAGGAGATAAATAAAAATATTTTTGGTCAACTGGGCTTGACCCATTGGCCGGAAATTTCTCCTCAAGGAGTCAAGGACAGAGCTTATTTGATATTAAAGAAAGAAGGGAAACCCCTTCACTTCACTCTGATAACCGAATTGATAAATAAAAGTGATTTTGGCGATAGATTGGCCCATACCCAGACCGTTCATAATGAATTAATAAAAAGCCCCAAATTTGTCTTGACTGGCCGAGGTACTTACGCTTTGGCTGAATGGGGTTATGAACCGGGAACCGTAGAAGAGACAATAGAGAAAATTTTAAAAACCAATAAAAGACCGATGACCAAAGAAGAAATATTGGAAGCGGTCTTATTGCAGCGTCAAGTTAAGCCAACTACGATATTGCTTAACCTTCAGAGATCTCCCAAGACCAAGAAATTAGGTGATGGGAAATATGCTTTGGTTTAATAATTAACATTAACAATCATATTTTTAGATAACGGTTATAATATGACTGGCGGATTGCCTGACATTTTCAATATTTATAAGGTAATACTCCTGGGCTATTGGTGGATTTGGCTACCGGTGGCTCTTTTTTTTATTTTAAGAATGATGTGGCTGGATTATATCCGTTCCGAGTATTTGAAAAGCATTAAGTGGACACTTTTGGAGATAAGCTTTCCAAGAGAGGCGATAAAAAGTCCCAAGGCGATGGAGCAGATTTTTAGCGGATTGCATGTCACAGAGAGAAAACTTAAATTTAAGGACAAATATATAAAAGGCGAACTTCCAACATGGTTTAGCATTGAAATAGTGGGCGATGGTGGAAGAATCAGAATATTATTAAGAACACCAGAGAAATATAGAAATTTAGTAGAGTCCCAAATCTACGCTCAGTATCCGGATGCCGAAATTTCGGAAACCCAGGATTATGTCAATGATTTACCATCCGGTATTCCCAATAAAGATTACGATATCTGGGGAACTGAGTTGATTTTAACTCAACCCGATGCTTATCCAATCCGAACCTATCCTTTCTTTTTTCAGGAAAAAGAAATTGAAGAAAGAACCGATCCGATGGCTGGTCTTTTTGAGTTTTTAAGCAGTCTGAACTTCCAAGAACATCTTTGGCTGCAAATTTTGATTAGTCCTGTTGACGATGAATGGAAAAAAGAAGCAGAAAAAGTGGTTGGAAAAATTCTTGGCAAGGAAGTAAAAAGTTCAAAAAAGGGAGGATTATTGATTGTTAAAGAGGTTAGTGGTTGGTTTGACGCGTTTTTAAAGGGAGTTATGGATTTTTTTACCGGACCATCGACCAAGGCCGAGACCAAAGAAGAGAAAAAAGTAGAAAATTTAGCTGCTTATCTGAGTCCTGGCCAAAAAGAAGTAGTTTCAGCCATTGAGGCCAATATTGCCAAATTAGGACTTAGAACAATGATTAGAGAAATATATTGGGCCCACAAGGATATTTTTTCTAAAGACAAGACAGCAGCGGTTGGCGGATTTTTCAAACAATTTAACACCCAGAATCTTAACGGTTTTAAGCCGAATAAGTTGGTTACTCCGGGCCGGAGCAAAATATTTAAAAAACGTCGAGAGCCGGGTCAAAAAAGATATATATTAAGGTTATATAAAAACAGGCAATTTATTTTCCATAGACCCAGAAGAGGGTTCGTATTCAATACCGAAGAACTGGCTACTGTTTTTCATATTCCTCTCAAATATGTTAAAGTGGAAAGAATTCCCAGAATTGAGGCCAAGAAGGGCGGACCACCCACCAGTTTACCCACTATTTAATCAATGAATTATGGACAATAACGATATTACAATTTTTGCCGAGACAAATTTCCGCAACAGGAAAACAAAATTTGGCATTAAAACCGATGATCGCCGACGCCACATGTATATTGTGGGAAAAACTGGAACTGGCAAGACCGCCCTCTTGGAGAATATGGCTGTTCAGGATATTCAAAAAGGATATGGCGTGGCGGTTGTTGATCCTCACGGCGAATTTGCCGAGAAAATGCTTGATTTCGTTCCGTCCAGTCGGGTAAATGATGTAGTTTATATTAACCCGGCAGACATCGAACATCCAATCAGTTTTAATATTATGGAAAAAGTCGGACCGGAATATCGTCATTTGGTCGCTTCCGGATTAGTCGGTGTTTTCAAAAAAATCTGGTTTGATATGTGGAGCTCCAGAATGGAATATATAACCTACAATACTGTCTTAGCTCTTTTGGAATATCCCGGCAGTACATTAATGGGCATTAACAGAATGTTGGCTGACAAGGATTATCGTCAAAGAGTAGTAGAAAAGATTACCGACCCGACTGTTAAGGGATTTTGGAATAACGAGTTCGCCAAATACCCGGATAGATTCAGGGAAGAAGCAGTGGCGCCAATCCAGAATAAAATTGGCCAGTTTATTTCCAGTCCTTTAATCAGAAATATTATTGGCCAAGTTAAATCCTCTATAGATATGAGAAAAATAATAGATGAAGGCAAGATTCTGATAGTTAATCTTTCAAAGGGAAGAATAGGAGAGGATGCCAGTAATCTTTTGGGTGCTTTGGTTATAACCAGACTGCAATTGGCCGCCATGACCAGAGTTGATGTTCCGGAAGAAGAGAGAAGAGATTTTTATCTTTATGTTGATGAATTTCAGAATTTTGCCACCGAAGCTTTCGCCAATATTTTATCCGAGGCCAGAAAATACCATCTCTGCTTGATTTTGACCCATCAATATATTGCTCAGCTTGACCAAATGACTGATAGGGGAAAAAGCACCAAAGTAAGAGACGCAGTTTTTGGCAATGTTGGAACACTTATTACTTTTCGTGTTGGTGCATCTGATGCCGAATTCTTGGAAAAAGAGTTTGTGCCAGAATTTACGATTGACGATTTGGTTAATTTGGATAAGTATAATATTTATTTGAAATTAATGATTGATGGAGCGGCTTCTCGAGCATTCAGCGCAATCACCCTGGCGCCATTTCCCAAACTGGAAAAATCATGTCGGGATAAAATTATCAAAGCCTCCAGAGAGCACTACAGTGTGCCCAAGAAAGATATTGAAGAAAAGCTGATTAAGTGGAGTGAGTCGGTCCAACAGGAAGAAGACAAGAAGAAAAAATATGATGCTACTTGTTCTCAGTGCGGAAAAAAGACAAAAGTCGCTTTTCAGCCAGACGGAGTAAGGCCGGTTTATTGTCCGGATTGTTTAAGAAAAACAAGAGAGGTGGTAACCAAGCCCGCAATAGAAACCAAAAAAGAAACAATTTCTTTGGAAGAAGCAGTAAAACAACCGCCCCAATCTTTTAAAAAAACTAAAAAAGAACCCGACTTAGAGGAAGTCCGCAAAGCAATTGAAGAAGCAATGAAAGACGAAAAGAAATAAAAAGTCGCCCAAAAGGCGATTTTTTGGTATCATTAATTTATGAGTTTAGAATCACCAAAATTTGAAACTAAAATTGGAACAGAATTGAAGCCAGATAAAAAAAGTGAATTTCTCCCCAACAGAGAGGAGATTTTTAAAAATTGGCAGGAATTAGTTGTCGGTGAAAAGAAGGAATCGGATATAGACATGGACAAACTTGATGATGAGCAATTTAAGGATTTACTTTCTAAAAGAATAGAAGAAAGATTAGATGAAACTACCAAAATTTTAGGATTAAATACAGACGAGAAATTAATTAAAAGAATGAATGAAGCTAAAATCAAAGAAGAAAAAGCTGAGGTTCAGGAGGAAGTGATTAAATCGGTTGCGAAGCAAATAAATTCAATACCTGTTGGCAAATGGGCTTTTACTCCAAGAGAAATTGAAAGGGAGAAAAAATTAAATTGTTCTGGGGCGGCATTGATTTGCGGAAGTATGTTAAATAAAATTGGCATAAAAACTGAGTATGGCAGTCCGGCCAATCACGCTATGAATTTTGCAGAATTGGCCGACGGGTCCTTGCTGTATGTAGATTCTAGAAATAATATAGTTAAAAAAATAGAGACAGAAGAAGAAAATTTTAAGGGAGTAAAAATTAGAAAGATTGACGATGAAAATATTGAATATAAAATCGTGCCGTATTTTCCACAAAGAGATGCCATTAAACCCATTTTTAACAACATAAAATCTTTAAAAATAGAAGCCCAGAAAGAGGATTCAAAAGATAAAGATGCTAAAGAAATTTATAGAAAGGACAAAAAGATGGTTGATTCGGTTGATTATTTTAAGCTGGGTGAAGAATTATATCCGGATTTAAATGATTTTCGACAGACAAAAGAATGGCAAGAGGAGGAGAAAAGAATTAACAAGTTACATGGCCCCGATGACAATCTGCTAAGAATTAAAGAAAGATTTGAAGTATTAACTCAAAAAGAACAGAAAAGATTGATAAAGGAAACAAATAAGAAAAAGGAATTTATCCGAGAATTTTTACTTTCGGACGCTAAGGTTAAAAGCAAATTATCAAAATCTCTTTTTGGCTTCTTTTCTGATATTAAAAACGAATTAGTTCCTTTAAAAAACTGGAACGAGGAAGAATACGAAAAATTTATAGGAAATTTAATCGACAGAACCGTAATAGAGGAGAGGCCAGAAAAAGATATAGACGAAGAGGAGGAAAAAGACTTGACATAGTTCAATATCTATGCTAATATTATAATGTCCTTTAATGGACATTTTAATTTAAAAAAAGGAGGAACAAATGTATTTAACAATCGATAGCGAAAGGACCAGGATTCACAAAGGAGACGTACTTACGTTTTACACCGATGCAAGTCTGACGCTGATAAGCCTTACTCGAGGAATAATTCCTATTGAGTTTGCCCACGAGTCAGGCGATCGCGCGGATGACAAGATCTTTACGCCTCTGACCCATCCGAAACTGGGGGACATGGAGTGGGTCGCTAAGCTGATTGCTCTTGCGGCAGGGCTCAACATTAAACTTGTAACTCACGGCGAAGAAAAAACAAGATATCTTTTTGTGTGAATCCCATCCATCGATTACCGGAGGGCCAATTGTTGGCCCTCTTTTTTTATTTCCTTTTTTCTGTTATGATGGAATTGATGAAAAATTTGGAAGAATTGAAAAAAATCAGGTTGCGAAAGTTGGAGAATTTGATAAAAGCCGGAATAAATCCCTATCCGGCCGAGGTTTTACGTACGTATACGAATCAGGAGGCGTTGGATGCTTTAAAGAAACTTGCGAGCAAGAAAATAACTTTGGTGGGCAGGATTCGTTCAATTAGGGAACACGGCGGCTCTACTTTTTGTCATATTGAAGACGGCACAGCTCAAATTCAGATTTATTTGAAAAAAGATAAAGTAGGAGACAAACAATATAAGTTGTTTTTGGAAAATATTGATATTGGTGATTTTATTGAGGCGACCGGAACTCTGTTTTTAACCAAGAAAGGCGAAAAGACGTTAAATGTCTCTAGGTGGCGAATTATTGGTAAGTCTTTATTGCCATTGCCCAGCGAATGGTATGGACTGGAAGACGTTGAGGAAAGATTCAGAAAAAGATATTTGGACTTGATTTTAAACAAAGAAATCAAAGAAAAATTTATCAAGCGTTCGGAAATTATCAAGAAAATCCGAAAATTTCTGGACGAGAACGGATTTTTGGAAGTGGAAACCCCGATGCTGCAAACAATGGCTGGTGGCACCGTTGCCCGTCCTTTCAAAACCCATCTTAATGCCTTGGATATGGATTTATATTTGCGAATCGCGCCAGAACTTTATTTGAAAAGATTATTGGTTGGCGGGTTTGAAAGAGTTTACGAATTGAACCGCAATTTTAGAAACGAGGGCATGGACAGAGAACATAATCCGGAATTTACCATGCTCGAATTTTACGCTGCTTATTGGGATTATCAGCAAATGATGGATTTTACCGAGAAACTATTGAAATCTTTAGATAATAAAATATTCGGAAAAAAGTTCGAGCGCGTTGAGTATGATAAGTTGATTCACCCCGTTAAATCCCGCAAAGCGGGAGCTGCGAAGCAGCAATTTAACGGGGCAAGCGATAAAGAAATTTTCGCCAAGATTAAAGAGCCGACATTCGTGATTCATCATCCGGTAGAAATTTCGCCATTGGCGAAAAAATTGGATAAGAATTCCAAAAAAGTAGCCAGATTTCAACTAATTGTTGATGGCCTCGAAATCGCCAATGGTTGGTCGGAAATCAATAGCCCGCTTGACCAAGCAGAAAGATTTAAAGCCCAAGAAGTAAAAAGAAAAAAAGGCGACCAAGAAGCCCACCAATATGACAAAGATTACATTGAAGCCCTGGAATACGGCATGCCTCCGGCTGCCGGAATCGGTATCGGCATCGACCGATTGGTGGTTTTATTAACTAATTCCAAAACTTTGCGGGAAATAATTTTATTCCCGACAATGAGACCGAAAAAATGATACGAGACGAAGCACTACAATTGATTCAGGAAAAAATTCAGAACCAGAATTTGGTAAAACATTGCCTGGCAACAGAAGCGTGTATGCGAGGCCTAGCGGAAAAATTTGGTGAAGACCAAGAGAAATGGGGATTAACCGGCCTGCTTCACGATATTGATTATGAAGAGACAAAAAATGACCCGGACAAACATTCTATTCTGGCTGCGGAAATTTTGGAAAAAGCAGGACTAGAAAAAGATATTGTTGAGGCAGTAAAAACCCATAACGAAAGACACGGCATTGCGCCGGAATCTAGAATGGCTAAAGCCATATTCACGATTGATCCTTTAACTGGTTTGATTGTAGCTGCGGTTTTAGTGCTTCCAAACAAAAAAATCGCGGATTTGACCGCAGAAAATGTTTTAAATAGATTTGGTGAAAAATCATTTGCCCGTGGCGCGAACCGCGAAATTATTTCCAAGTGCCAGGAATTATTGGATTTAAGTTTGGAAGAATTCGTCAAAATCGGTTTAGAAGCAATGAAAAAAATAAGCAATGAATTAGGATTATGATAGACGTAAAATTACTTCGCGACAATCCGGAAAAAGTGAAAAAAGCTTGTGAAAATAAACAAGTTAAAATTAATATTAATGAAATATTGGAATTGGATAAAAAGAAAAGGGGATTGATTCAGGAAATCGAAAGCATGAAAGCGGAGCAGAAAAAATTGGGCAAAGAACAGATAGATAAAGCCAAGGAATTAAAGGAGAAAATTAAAAACTTAGAACCGGACCTGGAAAAGACAGATAAAGAATTCAACGAATTATTTTTGCAGATTCCCAATTTACCTTTGGATGACGTGCCGGTTGGGAAAGACGAATCGGAAAATAAAACCATAAAAGAGTTTGGCAAAAAACCGAATTTCAAATTTAAGCCGAGAGATTACGTAGAATTAGCCAAATGTGACGACATTATTGATGTGGAGCGGGCAGCCAAAGTTTCTGGCACGCGTTTCGGATATTTGAAAGGCGGAGCGGTTTATCTGGAATTCGCTTTAATCCAATTGGCCTTTAATGCTTTGGTTGAACAAGGTTTTTGCCCAATTGTTCCTCCGGTAATGATAAAAACAGAAATGATGAAAGGAATGGGATATATGGAAAAGGGAGGAGAGGAGATTTACCAACTTCCCAAAGATAATTTGGTACTGGTTGGTACTTCCGAGCAGTCAATCGGTCCAATGCACGCTGGAGAGATTTTTAATGAAAAAGAATTACCTAAAAGGTATGTATCTTTTTCTTCTTGTTTCAGGAGAGAAGCGGGTTCTTATGGTAAAGACACCAAAGGAATTTTTAGAGTCCATCAGTTTTATAAAGTTGAGATGTTTAGTTTTTGCCATCCGGACAAATCCAGGCAAGAACATCAATTTTTTCTGAAAATGGAGGAGAAATTAATGCAGTTATTAAAAATTCCCTACCGCGTGGTAGAGATGTGTACTGGCGATTTGGGCGACCCGGCTGCGGCAAAATACGATATTGAAGCTTGGCTGCCGAGCGAAAATCGTTATCGCGAAACCCACTCGACTTCAAATTGCACCGACTTTCAAGCCCGAAGATTAAATATCAGATATAAAGCAAAAGACGGGAAAATGAATTTCGTGCACACTTTAAACGGTACGGCTTTTGCTACGGGCAGAATAATTATCGCCATTTTAGAAAATTATCAGCAAAAAGACGGAAGCATAAAAGTTCCAGCTGCTTTACAGAAATATACGAAAATGAAAGAAATATGAAAGCGGTTTATTATCGGAAAAGAAAAAAGAAGAAAATTAGGGGACTGATATTTATAATTTGTCTCTTTTTTTTAATTTTAGCCGGGATATTTTTTGTTCTCTTTCGATTTAAAATAAAGACATTAGAGATTTCCGGTAACAGAGAAGTAAGCGCAGAAGAGGTTAGAAGTGTTTTAAATTATAAAAATATTTTTTCCGCTACTGAGGATAAAATAAAAAATGATTTATTTAAAAAATTCCCCCAGATTTTAGAATTGGAGGTAAGCAGAGACATGGCAAAAAGAGGAATCGAAATTAAGATAAAGGAAAGAGAAGAATTTGGGATTATTTGCCGGGCGGAAAAAATAAAACAAGAAAATATTGAGATAGATCAGACCCAAAATTGTTTTTATATTGATAAAAATGGAGTTATTTTTAAAGACGCGCCCCAAACCAGCGGTTCTTTGGTAATACTGATAAAAGATTACTCGAACAGAGATTACAAACTCGGAGAGAAAATTTTTGAAGAAAAAATAATGAATTTTATTTTAGAAACAAAGGATTTTTTGTCTTCCGAAGTTGATTTGAAGATTGTTGATTTTAATATTCTATCTTTTCCGCCGGATGATTTAAAGGTTGTTATTGATGAGGGGTGGTATATTCTATTCAATTTACAAAAAGAGGCCGGAGATCAGCTCTCGGCCTTAAAAGCGGTTTTAGATGAAAAAATAAAAGATAAGAGGAACGAATTGGATTATATAGATTTAACAATCGAGAATAGGGTGTACTATAAGTAATTAGGGTATATAATATACAAAAATTGAATTGCCGATGACCGTGACTGGTTGGTAGCGATCGAGCCACATATAAAAATCAGTCTGTTTACTGAAACCTTTTGTCGGAACGGCTTGATTCTGTTGTTTGAAGGTGGCGGAGATTGCCAGCCAACTGCCCCTGGCTTCTTTTGGATCGCGATCCGCCCACCAACGTTCAAATTTATCGCCTAAATAGTATTCAACCGTTGCTCCGCCAAAATAATCGACTTTAATTTTTCTGATTTGTTGCTCGTCAACCCATTTGGCGAGTCTTTTTAAATCCTGCCCCCAATCAAGATTAGAATCGGTGACATAAATATAACCGTTTTTTGCTCCGCCAATTATTTCATTAAAATGAGTTAAATAATATGGAAAGATATTCAAGGACGACAAGGCATACCAAAAAAGCAGAAATCCAACAAGAATTTTTATATAAGTTGCTTTTTGGGTATTTTTAACATATTCAAAAATTCTTTTAATTTGCCCTGAAATAAGAATATAGACAAACGGAAAAGTCGGTAAAATATGGCGAACACCGATATTTAAGTTGCTTCTGATGCTTACGAACCAATAAACAGCCAAAAATATAAGCATAGCGATTTCAGGAAAATACTTTTTCAATATCGGGCCAAATGAGCTAAAAATCCTACGAGTGAAACCTTTCGGAATTTGCCAAGCCAAAAACAATAGGGCGATAATGGTAAAAATATGAAGAGCCAGGGGCGGCTTTATTGCATAGACAATGGGAAAATAACTGAACCAACCCACATTATTTACCTCTCCCAAAAAATAGGTCGTATTTCCGCCAGTCGCTCTTTGAAAAACCATAAATAATCCAAGCAGATATTGGGCATATGGTCTCAGTATTGGTTTTTCGACCATCCAGTCAACCAGTTTAGCCGCTGGTCGGAATGGAAAATGAGATGAGTGATATTGGGTATCGGAAATCTGTTTTTCAGCCGGATAACCGGCAACATGGAAAAGATAAACCGGATAAACCAGAACATAACCGATAATCATTATTAGGGCAAATTTTAGACAATAATTTATAAAGGGTTTCAATAGATTTTTATTTTCGCGCCATTTAATATAAATCCAGATTAAAATTAAAAGACCGAAATAGGGGACGAGCAGGAATAAAGAAAATTTAATCAATTGAGCTAAGCCGAAAAATATTCCGGCTAAAATAAAATTCTTTTTGGTCGGTAATTGTAACCATTTTACAAAAAAATAAATAGCGATAAAAAATGCCGCGGCCGCACCGACATCGGTAGTGACGTATCTTCCGTGGGCAATAAAAGTCGGGGAAAAAGAAAATAAAAAGACCGCAAATAAAGCAGCCCATTTTCCATAAAGTTCTTTTGTCCATTTATAAATAAAAAAGCCCAAGGCGATTAAAAGCAAAAGCATGGGCAAGCGTGACCAGAAAATAATTTTATCGGCATCATTATTGGAATAATATAAAAAAGAAAATCCAAAATCCCATTGACTGTTGACCTCGTCTTTCCAGGATTTAAGTTGAGAAGGAAAATTTATGCCATTGATAAATAAAAGAGGAATAGCCGATAAATCCTTTAAGAGTGGCGGATGTTCTGGATTTAACCGCATATCCTGCTGGGTTAAATATGAATAACCAGCCGGAATATGGGCCACTTCATCCATAATCGCCGATTCCTGTTTTTGGGAAATCGTAGCTAAAATTGACATTACGGCTACTAAGGTTATAGCCAGAATAGCAGGTAGTTTTTTCATATATTTTTATTATATCACATTATTGAAATTTTATGATATAATATAAAGATATGGTTGAAGAAATATACAAAGAATTTAAAAGAAAAAGAGCCGAAACCTTAAAACAGCCCGAAGTTAAGGAATTGAGTCCGGAGAAAGAAAAAGAGATTTTAAAAGAGACGCTATCCCAGCACATCGAAAGGATTCAGCCGATTACACCGGCCCAGCAGCAAACAATTACTCAGGCTACTCAGCAGATAAAAGACCAGCCGAAAGAAAGGCAAATTCAGCTTTTGATTAATTTAGCTTTCGAAAAAAGTGTTATCGAGGCAATCGAGGTGGCAAAGGGACTTGATAATCCTTATTTAGTTGACGAGCTTCACGATACTCTGGTTGATGAGCTTTATAATAAATTAGTTGAAGAAGGCAAGTTAAAGAAATTATAAAAAATGAGCGTAAATCAATTTATTTACCTTGGTATTTTTATTATCATCCTTTTGATAATTGGCGTGATAAGTATTTTATTTTTCGAGAGGAAAAGAACCAAAGGAACGATTACCCGAGCTCTGAATATGAGCTTATTTTTAATTAAGGTTCCCCTCGAGACAAAAGAAGATTTTTCAGTCGAAGAAAAAAAGAACAGAATTGGCGTAATGGAACAATTTTTAACCAGTATCACCTCATTAAGAGAGAAAGCTTCGTTTAAGCAGATTTTTTATGGCCAGCCGTTTATCGCCTTAGAAATAGCTATTCCGTTTATCGGTTCAGAAATTTGTTTTTATTTGGCGGTTCCCAGGAATTACGAAACATTTTTAGAAAAACAGGTTTATGGATTTTATCCGAAGGCTACCGTAGAAAGAATTGAAGATTATAATATTTTTAACCCCGAAGGTTTTTCCGCCGGCGGGTTTTTTGTTTTGGAAAAGAAAAGCATTTTACCATTGAAAACATACAGGGACCTGGAAGTTGATCCATTGGAAAGCATTGCCAATGCTTTAAGCAAAATTGAAGAAATTGGCGAAGGCGGAACGATTCAGATAATCCTGAAGCCGGCAGGAAAAAATTGGAATAAGCTCGGATTATCGATAATCAAGAAAATGAATCAGGGCGCAAGCTTTAAAGATGCCCTGAAAGGGAAACCACCCTCGAAACCCAAGCCAAATGAACCAATAGTTCAAGCAAAAGTTTCCCCGGCTGATGAGGAGATAATCAAGTATTTGCAGGCCAAGGCGTCAAAGACCGGCTTTCAGGCAAATATTCGTTTTGTATTCTCCGCAAAGACCGAACCGCGAGCCGAAGAGCTTTTGTCGCATGCCGTAGGTGCCTTTAACCAATTCAGCGCTCCCAATTTAAATTCTCTAAAATTTAAAAAAGCTAAGAGCGGAAAATTAAAAAAACTCTGCTTCAATTTTTCTTTCAGGTTATTTAATCACCGAGAAGGAATGATTTTGAACAGCGAAGAGATTGCCGGCATTTTTCACCTTCCCTTAACTCGGCTTGGTTCACCGAAATTAAAATGGTTAAAAGCAAAAGAATCCGCTCCGCCAACGAATTTGCCGAAGGAAGGAGTCATGCTGGGTCAAAACATGTTTCGCGGAGAAGAAACAATTGTCCGCATGCTCCCCGAAGATAGAAGAAGACATCTTTATATTATTGGCCAGACCGGAACCGGTAAAACAACTCTAATGCTGGACATGATTCGTCAGGATATTAAAAATGGTAACGGTTTGTGTTTTATCGACCCTCACGGCGATTCAGCCGAGAAAGTTTTAGGAATGATTACTCCGGAAAGAATCGAGGATGTTGTTTATTTTAATCCGGCTGACGTGGAAAGGCCCATGGCTCTGAATATCTTGGAGTTTGACCCAAGTCATCCGGAACAGAAAACCTTTTTGACCAATGAGGTAATCAATATTTTTAAAAAATTATGGGAGGCAATTCCCGAGGCATTTGGTCCGATATTTGAACAATATATGAGAAATGCCTTGCTTTTAGTCATGGATGACCCGGAATCCGGATCAACTCTGTTAGAGGTGCCCAAGGTTTTGGCTGACGAAGAATTCCGTCATTACAAGCTTTCAAAAACAAATAATACCGTAGTTAAGGATTTTTGGATAAAAGAAGCAGAAAAAGCCGGAGGAGAAGCGGCTCTAGCCAATATTGTTCCTTACATTACCAGCAAGACCAACATTTTTTTGGCCAATGATGTGATGCGACCGATTCTTTGCCAGCAGAAAAGTGCTTTTGATTTTAGAGAAATGATGGATGGGAAAAAGATTTTCATTGCTAATTTGTCAAAGGGGAAGCTGGGTGATGTTAACAGCAATTTACTTGGTCTAATTATTGTCGGGAAAATTTTAATGGCAGCCCTTTCTCGCGTGGATACGTCGGAAGAAAAGAGGCCGGATTTTTATCTTTATGTTGATGAATTTCAGAATTTCACCACCGAAAGCATTGCCATAATCTTGGCCGAAGCCAGAAAATACCGCTTGGATTTGATAATCGCCCACCAGTTTATCGCCCAATTAAGAGAAAACATCAGAGATGCGGTTATCGGCAATGTCGGGAGCATGGTAACCTTTAGAGTAGGAGCCGATGACGCCGAATTCTTGGCCAAACAATACGAACCAGTATTTAATCAGCAGGATTTAATGAACATCGATAATTTTAATGCTTATCTTAAGCTTTTGATTAACAATCAAACCAGCACACCGTTTAATATCAGAATTCCGTTTCGAAAAGAGGGTAATCCGGAAATTGCCTCAAAAATCAAAGAATTATCAAGATTAAAATACGGCCGAGAAAGAAAAATTGTGGAAAAAGAAATTCAGGAGCGTTCAAAAATTAAATCCGATGTCGGTGGAGCCGATGTTCTGCCTGAGACACCGGATTTAAGATAAATGGATAAAAATTAACCTAATTATTCTAATTAACCTAATTAACCTAAAATTTTAGATATTTGGTCATTGGGATTTGATTAGAAATTAGAAATTAGAAATTAGAAATTATGAAACGAAGTGACATTGTGGCGATTTTAGTTTTAGGCGAGATTGCCGCCTGGTTAATCTTGTCAGTAGTAAAAGGGTTTTTAAAACCTGAAATTTATGATAAAATTTCAGGAACGATTCATTGGGGATTGCCGATAATTTTTCCGATTGTTTGCTTGATTTTCATTTACGTCGCTCACATACTTTCTAAAAAATTTGCCGTTATTTACGAGGTGGCAAAATTTATTCTTGTTGGCGGTCTGAATACTCTGGTTGATTGGGGTATCTTGAGTTTTTTGATTTTCACCTCCAAAAATTCCGGCATCAGCACGAATAAGGTTATGTTCGAAGTTTTTTCCGTGACTCTTGTTTATTATATTTTATTTAAGGCAATTTCTTTCATTATCGCCACTACCAATAGTTATATTTGGAATAAATTCTGGACATTCAGAAGAAAAACCACCGAGACGGTAGGCAAAGAATTTACTCAATTTCTGGCCGTTTCAGTTATTGGATTTTTGATTAATGTCGGCATTGCTTCGGTTATTTTTAAATTTATTCGTCCTATTGGTGGACTGAATAATGACCAATGGGGGTTGATTGCCGCGGCCATTGCCACTGTTATTTCTTTGGCTTGGAATTTTATAGGATATAAATTTATAGTTTTTGAGAAAAAAAATCTAACCACAGCCCCACCCACCACCCTTAATTGAAAATATATTATAGGCAGAAAAATTTTAAGGAGCGTGAAATATAAAATATGATCAACCTAGTGTTATATAGAAAATACCGGCCCCAGAAATTTTCTGAAGTTGTCGGTCAGGAGCATGTAATAAAAACTTTAACCAGCGCCCTAAAATCTGGCAAAGTTGCCCATGCTTATTTATTCGCTGGTCCGAGGGGAACGGGCAAAACCACGGTTGCCAGAATTTTGGCTAAGGCCGTGAATTGCCTGGATGATTCCAGTTACGAGCCCTGTAACAAATGCGAATCCTGTCTGGATATTATGGACGGCAGAGCAATGGATTTGATTGAAATTGACGCTGCTTCCAATCGGGGAATTGAGGAAATACGGGAATTGCGGGAAAGAGTGAGATTTACTCCCACCCGAGGCAAATACAAGGTTTTTGTCATTGACGAAGCCCACCAGCTGACCAAAGATGCGTTCAGTGCGCTTTTAAAAACCTTGGAAGAGCCGCCGGCTCACGTTATTTTTATTCTGGCCACCACCGAACCATATAAAATGCTGCCGACAATTCTTTCCCGGGTCCAGAGATTTGATTTCAGAAAGTTTTCTTTAACCGACATTGTAAAAAGATTGGAAATGATTGCCGGCAAAGAGGGGATTAAAGTAAACGAGAAAGCATTGAGAATTATTGCTTTGAACTCCGAGGGTCATATGCGCGATGCCGAGAGCATGTTTGGCCAGGTGATTGCTTTCTGCGGCGATAAAGAGATTGGGGTTGAAGATATTGAAAATATTTTGGGAATCGTTGATATTAATTTGGCGATAAAATTTATTGATTTATTGGCCCAGAAAAAATCAGCCGAAGCATTGACTTTTATTGATAAATTTGTTAATCAGGGATATGACCTGGTTCAGTTTGTGGAATCGTTGATAACTTATTCAAGAATTTTATTATTGGTGCGGGTTAGCAGGGATTTATCGAAACTGGTAAAAGAGGAATTGAGCGCCGAGCAATTGAATACGGCATTGAAGCAGGCTGAACAATTTTCAATTCAAGAATTATCAAAAACAATGGAGATTTTTATCGAGGCTCTTTACAGAATGAAACATTCGTCTTTTCCCCAGGTTGAAGTGGAGCTGGCGACAGTAGAAATTTGCGAAAGACATTATTCCGGGGTCGTCTAATGGTAGGACAAGAGCCTTTGAAGCTCTATATCTACGTTCGAGTCGTAGCCCCGGAGATAGTCTTAATTTTAAGAAAAACCCGAGCAAATGCTCGGGTTTTATGATATAATTAAAATATGGCTCAAAAATATTGCGTATTGTTTAGATTCTATGAGTAATAAAAATGAACAAAATCGGGTAGCGATGTTTAGCATTCATGCCGATCCGTTGGCGGCTATCGGGAGTCGCGAAAGTGGTGGTCAGAATGTTTATATTCGTAATCTTGTGATTAATTTGGATAAGCAGGGTTGGAGAGTCGATGTTTTTACGCGCTTCGATGATTCCAAAAAGAAAACAGTTGCCAAGATAGGTAAGAATTCGCGGGTAATAAGGCTAAAAGGCGGAAAGCCGGCTTATATTCCGAAAGGTCAACTACATCCCCATTTTCCGGAAATTTATAAAAACTTTTTAAAATTTATTAATTTCCAAAATCCCTATAAAATATTTCACGGCCATCATTATGACGGCGGCTGGATAGCACTTCAGGCCCATAAGGAATTTAATAAGCCATTAATTGTTAATTTTCATTCTTTGGGGCGGGTGCGGTTTCAAACCCAACGGTTATATGCCGTGGCCAGCAATGAACAGAAGATTTTTGAAGAACGTTTTGCGATGGAGCAAAAAATCATTAAAGAGGCTTCTTTGGTTATCTCTCTTGCCGATACAGAAAAGAGAGATTTAAATCTTCTTTACGGCACACCCTCGGAGAAGGTTGCAGTTCTTCCGGGCGGAGTTGATATAAGGGAATTCATGCCGCTATCCAAGAATAAAGCCCGTGAAACCCTGCGTTTATCAAAAGAAGATTTTATTTTATTGTTTGTTGGACGCTTGGAATGGCGGAAAGGAGTTGGTACCCTTATAAGCACCGTCAGACTGCTTAAGGAAAATATCCCAAACGTTAAAGCTTTAATTGTTGGTGGAAAGATTTTTGGATCGAGAAAAAACAAGGATGATTGGAATGAGTATCAAAGACTTTTAAAAAAGGCCGAAGAAGAGAACGTGGGTGACAGTATACATTTTGTCGGTCGCGTTGACCAGGGTCGTTTACCGCTTTTTTATTCGGCTGCCGATATTCTGGTTGTTCCCTCCTACTACGAGCCCTTCGGACTCGTTGCCTTGGAGGGGATGGCTTCCCAAATACCGATTGTAGCCTCTCGCAAAGGAGGATTAAGATTTACGATTAAAGATGGTCAAAGTGGTTTTTTGTTCGAGCCGCGAAATCCCCTGGACCTGAAAGAAAAAGTTTTACAAATTTACCGCTCTCAAGAACTGGCGGCCTTTTTAGTAAAAAATGCCTACCAAGATGTTTTGGAAAATTATTCCTGGAAATATATCGCCGAAAAAATAAACGATATTTATAAATCTTTTATTTAATCTGATTATGAAAATCGCGCTTCTCTCACCATTTGAAGAACCAGTACCGCCGGAAAAATACGGCGGCACAGAGCTCGTTGTTTATAATCTCGCTGAGACGCTTATTGATTATGGCCACAAAGTATATTTACTGGCATCCGGTGATTCCAAGACAAGGGCTCAGCTCGTTCCTATATTTCCTCGCGCAATTCGTAAGGAACCAATGGCATCCGATATGAATGTTCGAAATTCGTTAAAATATATTGGCATCGGCCGGGTAGTAGATGAATTAATGAAGATTAAACCCGACATTATTCATAATCATATCGGCTGGCGGTTTATCCCTTTTGCTCATCATCTTCGGGTACCAACATTGACCACTTTACACGGACCGTTGGATGTGGCTTATCAGCAATTTGTATACGGTTCGTTTTCAAGCGCATCATATGTTTCAATAAGCAATGCCCAGCGAGAGCCTTTTCCGAAATTAAATTATGTTGCCACAGTTTATAATGGTATCGATTTAAAGGCATTTAATTTTGTTGATAAGCCAGGTGAATATTTGGCATTTCTGGGAAGGATTTCACCCGAAAAAGGTCCAAAAATAGCCATCGAAGTTGCCAAAAAAGTTGGTATGAAGCTGAAAATAGCAGCTAAGGTCGATGCAGTCGACGCAGAATATTTTAAAAAGGAAATCGAACCATTAATTGATGGCAAGCGAATTGAATTTATCGGTGAAATAGGCCCGGATACTAAAAGTGATTTTTTGGGGAATGCCTATGCTTTATTGGCTCCTATTCAATGGCGCGAACCCTTTGGATTATTCATTGTTGAAGCGATGGCTTGCGGCACGCCGGTTATTGTCACAAATATGGGTTCGGCACCAGAATTGATGATTGACGGCGAGACAGGGTTTGTGGTGCCGAATAAAATTAGTAGCTTTGTCGAGGCAGTAAAAAAGATTCAGCAAATCGACAGAAAAAAATGTTATAATAGGGTTAAAGATTATTTTACCAAAGAGAGAATGACCGAAAACTATCTTCGCGTTTATGAAAAACTTATCAAAAAATAAAAAAAAATTAAGAATAGCCCAAATAGCGCCGCTTTGGGTTACTATTCCTCCTTTAAAATATGGCGGCATTGAAAGAATTGTTGCCATGCTTTGCGATGGTTTAGTAGAAAGGGGTCACAAGGTAACGCTTTTTGCTGCGCCGGGCTCGAAAACAAAGGCAAAATTAATTACGGTTTTTGACAAGCCATTGTTGGATGCCAAAATCTCCTGGTCTAATCCAATTTGGAATTTAAGAAATTTATCTAAAGCGTTCGAAATAGCCAATCAAGGAGAGTTTGATATTATTCATTCCCATCTTGATTTATGGGCATTGTTTTTTCAAGGATTGACCAAAACCCCGGTTCTTCACACGATGCATAATCCCTTGTATCTTTCAGACGCCGATGTTTTAAAAGACGATAGGTTGCGATTATTTTCTGAAGAAGCCCACAGAACGAACATTGTTCTGATTAGTGAATCGGCCCGTAGTCAGGCAATGGTAAAACTGCCGAGAGCCAAGGTTATTTATAACGGCATTGATTTAAGTCATTTTAAATTTAGTCCTGTTGGTGGCGACCATTTTGTTTGGATAGCCAGGATGAATAGGCACAAAGGCGTGGAAAATGCAATTGCCGCTGCCGAAAAAATGGGAGTAAAACTACTTTTAGCCGGTCGCATCGACCCGACTCAGAGGAAATATTTCAGAAAGGTTATCAAGCCGCATCTTAACAAAAGAATTAAATATGTTGGCGAATTAACCGAGAATCAATTATCCGATTTTTACGGTTCGGCAAAGGCCTTGCTTTATCCGATTGAGTGGGAAGAGCCGTTTGGATTGGTAGTCGCGGAATCAATGGCTTGCGGTACGCCGGTAATTGCTTTTCGTCGAGGTTCAATGTCGGAACTGATAGAAAATGGAAAGACCGGCTTTGTTGTCGATAGCAATTTGAATAAGCTGGTGGGAGCCATGAAGAAAATTGAGCAGATTGACAGAGCCCTGGTTAGAAAACGGGTTGAGCAAAGATTCGGCAAAGAAAAGATGGTCGATAATTATGAGAAACTTTACTACAAATTATGTCTAAAAAAATGAAAAAACTCCGCATTGCCACAATGGTAACCGGTCATTTCACCACTCCTCCAGCCAAGGGTGTTATTTATGCGCCGATGGATATTGCTATTTGGGTTAGCGAGGGCTTGGTTAAAAGGGGTCATCAAGTCGATTTTTACGCACCCGTAGGCTCAAAAATTAAGGTTACTAAAGTTGTTAGCGGTGGATTGCGGGCACTCAAGAAAAATGGCGAAGAGACCGTTCTTAAAAATCTTCGCGCTGGTGGTGCCGAGATAAACAAGGTTTTTAATCTCTGGGACCAGTATTTGATTGCCCAGATGTTCAAAGAGGCGGAAAAAGGTAATTACGATATTCTGCATATTCATCCGGTTGACCGAGCTCTGCCCCTGGCTTTGTCTCATTTCAAGATTCCCGTGGTTTATACGCTTCATGACCCGATTTATCCTTGGCGAGCCGAGATTTTTAAAATGTTTTCTTCTCCCAATCAATATTATGTTTCCATCAGCGATGCCCAACGGAAACCGGCTCCAAAATTAAATTATCTGGCAACCATTTATAATGGAATTGACATTGATGCCTTTCCTTTTTTCCGAGATAGCGGCGATTATCTTTTATTTGTGGGCAGATTGCATCCGGAAAAGGGCGTTGCCGAAGCGGTAAAAGTGGCACGACGAAGCAATGAGAAGCTCTTGATTATCGGACCGCCCGTGACAGGTAAATATTGGGAAAAGCGGATTGCTCCTTATTTAAACGAAAAAATTAAATATCTCGGATATGTTCCCTACAATAAACTTTTCCGCTATTATCGAAAGGCTAAAGCCATTTTGGTGCCTATTCAGTGGGAAGAGCCGTTCGGTTTGGTGATGATTGAGGCAATGGCTTGCGGCACGCCGGTAATCGCCTTTCGTCGCGGTTCTGTTCCGGAGGTGGTTGTTGATAATAAGACGGGCTTTATTGTTGATACGGTCGATAAGATGGTTGCGGCTGTCAAGAAAATTGATAAAATTAACCGAGCTGATTGCCGAAGACACGTCGAGAAGAATTTTACCATTAAACATATGGTTGACCGCTATGAAGAAGTTTTTTTAAAAATCGTTTCTTGAGAGCCACTCATATTGGGCTCTAGACCGAGGTAGTCAGTATGAAAAACAGGATTTCTCCTGTTTTTTTGATATAATAAATATATGAAAAAAATTATTTTATTGATTTTGGTCATTTTGACCGCATTTGGATTGGTGATATATCTTGGAAAGAATAAACAAAATAGTCAGATACAAGAACAGAACAATAATCCTTTGCAAAATATCCCGGAAAGTAATGATTCCGAAAAATTTTCCCCTCCCATAGACAGATGGTCGGAGCGGATAACAAAAAAACCTTTCGGCATTTATATTTCTCCGAAAAGTTCGCCAATTCAGCCTGAACGTTTTTCCGGCTACCATACCGGGAGTGATTTCGAAATATTTTTCGATGAACAGGATAAAGATGTGGAAATTAAAGCCGTGTGCAGTGGTCAGTTATTGGAAAAGAGATATGTTTCCGGTTACGGAGGAACAGTGGTTCAGCAATGTAAATTCGAGGGGCAGGATATTACGGTTCTGTATGGTCACTTGAAACTTTCCAGCATCGGAATCAATATTAATCAGCAAATATCCGCAGGAGACAGAATCGGTATTTTGGGCAAGGGATTCAGCAGTGAAATCGATGGCGAGAGAAAACATCTGCATATAAGCATTCATAAGGGTTTATCCGTTGATTATAGGGGCTATGTCCAGAAGTCCGAACAATTAAGTAATTGGATTGACATTGTAAAATATATTGATTAAAAAACATATTGGCGTTATTATTAAATTATGAACAAGAAATTTTTCGTAATTTTCATTTCGATAATTGTAATTGTAACAGCTCTGTATTTGATAATGTATTTTACCATCCCGAAAAATCAGGAAAAGCCGGGGAATAATCAGGGGCAGTTATGTATTGATTCCGGAGGGAGCATAACTACGGCCAATTGCTGTATATCCGCTTCCGATTTCCCTAATCTTTGTTTAATCGGTTCTTGCGGGTGTTCTTCCGACAACAGCCACGAAATAAAAATCTGCGAATGCCCAAACGGTTGCTGGGACGGGACCAAATGCGTAGAACGACAGACGGGAATCGATACCAGCGATTGGGAAACTTATACTAATCCCAAATATCCCTATACCATGAAATATCCGGTCGACTGGACAATTGAACACGATTTTGGGCCCAATGAGATTCTCGGCCACGGCTATTATGAGTCAAATGTGTTTAGTGGTCCGAGTGGGTACGCCCTGGTATTCGCCGTTGTGCCGAAAGACGAAGATGTTATGCCCATACCCAGAACCGGCGTAGGAGCAGGGGATTTTGTGGACAGTGATGAAACAGTAAATATCAACGGAACAGAAGTTGGTATCAAATATCTTGTTTTTGAAGATAAGGTTAAAGAAATATTTTTTAATGATTTCGAGACCGGAGGATTGTGGGGCAGGGCTTATTTGAGTTATTTTGGAGACGAAGATTACAGGGATTTTGATATGACCAATGCTGAAGAGGTGGAAATTGCCAAAACAATTCTCGAAAGTTTTGAACTCGTCTCGCCTTAGAATAATCAAAGAAAATTGTAATCAAAAAAGGAAGTTCTTACGAACTTCCTTTTCAATTAAACCTCGGGAAGGTGCGTTGGAAAAAGTTTCGGATTGCGTTTAGGAAAAAACAGATAACTGCTGCGATATGCCACCAAATGGACATATTTTTTGCTGGCGGGCACGGACTTCCATTAAGCCCTTCATAAAAATCTAAACTGCGCATTTTCCCTCCTTGCCCCGTTATGCGGGGCTTATTTCACTTTTATAACCAGTGTGCAATAATCCCGTACCATAATCGGCGAGCCACCCCTAAGTCGATATGCGTTGTTGCCGATTTTCCATTTCGCGTTTTTAATAAAAATCGGATAAATGGCTCTGAATCCTTTTTGTTTGTTGCTGTTTCCGGGAAGAGGAAAGAAAATGAATCGGTCGTGCTCATTCAATTCTCCGAAAGTAAGTGGTTCGAACATTCTGGGTGGCATTCTGCATATTTTTTTCTTCAAATTACTCGCCAGTTTCGTTGTCATTTTTTCCTCCTTGCCCGCCTTGGGTGGGCTTGCCCTGCCGAAGCCACGTCAGACGTGGCGTAGGTGGGCTTCGGTCATAATCTTACTCTAAGTCGTGTCTCTTGTCAATCTCGCCTGATAAGAGTATGATAAAAATGTATGTCCATAGAAAAGCCAAAATTTGAGAAAAAAGAGAAAAGAGAGCCGGTGATTGATATTGAGACGGAAAAATCGGTTCTGGAAGAATGGGAAAAATTTGGCCTGAAAAGCGAGATTGAAGATTTTGTTTTTGGTTTTAATGAATTATTTCCTCCGGGCGAACGGGCCGCTATTCATTCGGAGAATTTTGAATCAACCGACAAATTTGTCAAAAAAGCGGAAAAAAGTTTCAAAAAATTCAAGGCAAATAATCTGGAGGCGAAAGTTAAAGAAACAGAAGACAATACCAGAAAATCTATTTTGGCTTTTGCGGTTAATGAATTGGGCATTGATCCGTATAATCCCGAAATAGCCAAGACCGAAGAGATAATCGAGGAAATCGAAGGCGAGAAGAAAAAATTGATTGTAAGGCATTTCAAAACCAACCAGCCAAATTTATTTTTAATCCACGACACCATTGACTGGTATTTGGAAAGCCAAGCAGAAGAAGAAAAATGAAAAAAACCAACATATTTATATTTATCGTTATTTTGGCCTCATTTGTTATTGGAGCTTATTTTTATCCCAAATTTTCAACTAGGATCGTCTCTCATTGGAACGCCCAGGGGCAGGTTGACGGCTATATGTCGAAATTCTGGGGTTTGTTTTTGTTGCCGATTATTTTATTGGTGATGTGGCTGATGTTTATTCTGATTCCCAAAATTGATCCCCTGAAGCATAACATTGAAAAATTCAGAAAATATTTTGATGCTTTTATCGTTCTGATTATTTTGTTTTTATTCTATATTTATGTTTTGACTATTTTCTGGAATCTGGGCGCGAGATTCGATATGGGCCGGGTCTTGCTGCCGGCCATGGGCATACTTTTCTATTTTGCCGGAGTTTTATTGAAGCATGCCAAAAGAAACTGGTTTGTCGGTATCAGGACTCCCTGGACCCTGAGCAGTGATAATGTCTGGGATAAAACTCATCAGCTCGGCGCCAAATTATTCAAAATTGCGGGAGTAATCGCTTTTTTGGGTATATTTTTCCAGAAAATCGCCTTTTGGCTGGTGATTATTCCGATAATTCTTTTCGCTATTTTCGTCTCCGTTTATTCCTATCTTTTGTATAAGAAAGAAGAGAAAAAATGAAGTAATTCCCGATATTTGTTATCAAAAAGCCGAAGACCTTTGGTCTTCGGCTTATTTTTTCTCTGCCCGTGATATCTTTTTTCTTAGTGTCTTTTCAGGCCACCACTGCTTTGGAGGATTATTGCGATGATGAATGCCGCAATCAGAGGGCTGAAAGGACCCACGAACAGGGCAAGAAAGAAGAATATAAATCCGCAGATAGCAAAAAGCTTAATCCAATCCAGTAATTCTCCCATTTTTACCTCCTTTTCTTAAGATATTTATATTACCAAATCTATTTATTTTTGTAAAGATTTTTGATAAGATGGAAAGTGTGATGTTTTTGAGTTAATTAGTTGATTGGTTTCTGAGTTTATGATTAATTCAACCAAATTCGGAGAAATTGTGATTGATAATAAAAAATATCACCAGGTTTTGATTATAGGGGATTCGATTGAAGAAAGGGATTACGAAAAATTACAGGAGCTGTTCGGCACCTCGCATAAAATTGGTGAATGGGAGGTCGAAAAACTTTTAAAAGGAAATCCGCAAGTTATTATTGTTGGAACAGGCCAAAACGGGGCAATGGAAGTAGACGATAAATTAGTTGATAAGTTCAAAGCCCTGAGTATTGAAACCATCATTGATGTCACTCCTAAAATAATCGAGATTTATAATGACCAAATCAAACTAGGTAAACGAGTTAACGCATTGATGCATACTACCTGCTAAAAAACTCATTAACTATTATATATCAAGTTTCGTAATTCCGCTTTTCGCGGGTTTTTATTTTGGAAAACTCCGATATTTGTTTCGGTTTTTAAAAATGGTAAAATTATGTTTTATGATTAATGTTTCGAATCTGACAAAAAAGTTTGACGATTTTATTGCCGTTGACGATATCTCCTTTAAGGTAAACAAGGGAGAAATTTTTGGTTTTTTGGGACCCAACGGAGCGGGGAAGACTACAACCATAAAAATGCTGACTACGCTTTTGCATCCGACCAGCGGCGATATTCAAGTTAACGGATTTGACCCGTTGAAAGACCAGGACGAGGTGCGTTGTTCATTTGGCATTGTTTTTCAGGACCCGAGTTTGGATGACGAATTGACGGCTTACGAAAATATGGAATTTCACGGCGTGCTTTACGGGGTGCCGAAAGTCACAAGGAGAACGAGAATTGAGGAATTACTGAAATTTGTGGAGCTTTGGGACAGAAAAGACGACTTGGTAAAAAATTTTTCCGGCGGAATGAAGCGGCGGCTTGAAGTTGCGCGCGGTCTGGTGCATCATCCCAAAATTTTGTTTTTGGACGAACCGACTTTGGGACTGGATCCGCAAACCAGAAATCACATTTGGACATACATCAAAGGATTGAATCAAAAAGAGCAAATGACGGTTTTTCTCACCACTCACTATATGGAAGAAGCGGAACGGGTTGCGCAAAGGGTTGCGATTATTGACCACGGAAAAATTATTGCTCAGGGCACGCCCGAAGAATTGAAACGGCAAACGCAAACCGATTCTTTGGAAGATGCCTTTCTGGCCCTCACCGGAAATACGATTCGTGAAGAAGAGTCCGGCTCCGTGGAAAGAATGAGGATGGGGAGAAGAATGCATCATCGTTAAAATAAAAATATGCCCCGTACTAGAACTTCGACTGGTGCGGAGCACCCGATAATAATTTTAATTTGTCGAAGTTTCAGTACGGGGTATGAAAGTAATTTATATTCTTTGGTTAAGACAATTGAAAAGATATTTCCGTTCCAGGTCGAGAATTGTCGGTTCGATTGCCCAGCCGCTTTTGTTTTTGCTGGCTTTCGGTTATGGTTTCGGTTCCATATACCAGCGGGCCGGCCAAGGCAGCTATATTCAGTTTCTCGCTCCGGGCATCATTGCCATGGGTATTCTTTTTACCGCGGTTTTTTCCGGCATCGAAATAATCTGGGACAGGCAGTTCGGATTTTTGAAAGAAACTCTGGTTGCTCCGGTTTCGCGAATGAAAATTATGATTGGCAGAACTTTGGGCGGGGGAACGGTGGCAATATTGCAGGGTTTGATTGTGTTTTTGATTTCTTTACTGGTTGGCTTCAGGCCCGGCGGCGTGCATTTAATTTTACTTGCCCTGGTTTTTATGGCTTTGATTTCCTTGTTTTTTACCGCTCTGGGAACCGCCATTGCTTCGATGCTTCGGGATATGCAAGGATTTCAATTGATTATGAATTTTCTTTTAATGCCGCTTTTCTTTTTATCCGGTTCCCTGTTTCCCTTGAATGGGCTGCCGAAAGCACTGACCGTGGTGGCGAAAATCAATCCTTTATCTTACGGAATAGACGGTTTGCGCGGAGCTCTGGTTGGCGGAGCGCAATTCGGCCTGGCTGCGGATTTTTTGATTTTGGGCGTAATTACCGCCCTGATGTTGATAATCGGCAGTTATCTTTTTTCCAAAATACAGATTTAAAATTATACGCAACTTGCTTGGTCCCGCTTTTCGCGGGATTTTTGATTGAAAAAACCCGATTTTCAGGGTATGATGAAAATGTATGAGTATCGAGAAGCCGAAATTTAAAATTGTAATCGGAGAAAAAAGGAAAGAACAGCTTGATGCCAAAGAAAAAATAGAGAAAAGACTTAGGGAAGTCGCTGCCTGGGGCTTTCTTACCTTAAGCAGTTTTGGACTGGTGAAAGCGCTTATTCCGGAGAAGCCGAAACAAGGAGTGACTCTGGACGAAATAGTGTCGGTTCATATCGATAAAGACAAAAAACTAAAAACCAGTGAACGGCAGGAACTTTATAAAAAAATAGATTATCTAAGACAGCAATTCGGGGACTTAACCGTTTTTCAGCTTCACTACTTTTCCGAAGCCAAAGCAGATACCAAGCCCAAAAATCCTCCAATCAATGGATTTAACAAACTTCATTCCAAACTTGACGATAGTATGTTGAAAAGAATCTGGAGCGAAAAATATTATCCCAAGGACTGGATAAATGAGAGAGTCAAGGAAATAAAATATGTTGAAAGCGAAGATTCGATCCCCGTGGTTCCCGACGAGTACGGACTTGATCCCAAGAAATGGAAGGCGGCGGCTCAATTCAGCCCTCAGCCGATAGAAAAGGGGAAAATAACATTTTTCAGACCAGCCGGTTCTCTTTCCGAAGATGCCTCTGCCCGACAAATTGTCGCGGCTCTTGATTGTTGTTTCAGCCACGAACTGGGTCATGCCAACGACTGGATAGAAGAAGACCTGAATTTTAAGCAGCGCGTGGAGTTTTTTTATGATGTATCCCGGCAGTGTTTTGAACAGGGGCGCTTAACTACCAATTATGTCGAGGCGATTAGAAACGAAAATCCGCAAAAGGAGAGGTATTATAAAACCGTTGAATACTGGGCCGAGATGTGCAAAATATATTTTGGCGTACCCGAAGAGTTTAAAAAAGCCGACCCCGAAGCATTTGCACTGGTCGATAAATACGTAAAAATGGAAGATCCAAAATACAATTGCGTTGAAAAAAACGAGCAAAAAATGGAGGCAATTAACAAAATAGCGGAAAAATAATCTGAACATATAAACAAATGAAAAAAATCATTTTAATTGTAGTTGGAATTGTTATTTTGGGTACAGCGGGGTGGGGGATATATTATTTTTCAAAACCCGCGCCACCCACCCAACCGTCAGGAAACCAAGATCAATTAGTCGATTGGAAAACCTATCGAAATCAGCAATATAAGTTTGAAATTAAATATCCCCAGAATTTTCTTTTCAACGAAGGCGGCAGTCCCATGTTTGCGGTTGGTGAGTTTTTCGTGGGTACGGGAACCAATTTGGTGACAATCAGTCTGTTCGACGATTCGTATTCGGGAACAAATTACGTGGATGCTTTTATAACCTTATCTGTTGGTGATAAAATATCGGAAGCTTATTGCAGCAAAGCCCAGAACGAGGGAAGTACGGAAATTATTGATTTGTTTAAGTCCAAAACAATTGACAACCTTCAGTTTTATCGGGGTGAGGCGGATGGCGCAGCTGCAGGCACTTTTGTCAAAGACGTGATTTACCACGCATTCTATAATAACGATTGTTATGAGGCGACCCTGAATCTTTTTCAGGGTAATATCGGAAACTATCCAGAAGGAACCGTTACCCAAGTCAACGAGACCGAAGTTTTTAACAGGCTCGAATCTGTTTTGGCAACATTCAAAGTTATCCCGTAAAATTACCCTCGGTAATTAACGGGACGAATTTTATGAGTAAAAAATGGTATATAAAAATTTGGAAGATGGAAAAATACCTGGATTTGTGGTCAGTTAATCATACTCTTGCGAGTTGTTTGCTTGCGGGAATTTTTATATCTTTTAATATACCCTTATTAACCAGTGTGGTGATTTCTTTTCTGATATTGATTGGCTGGGAGTTTTTCGAAATTTTTCACCACGTCCACGAAACAATAGAAAACAGAATATCGGACATGGCTGTGGGGATGTTGGGTTTTTTCATTACGTATTATTTGATGAGCCACAATATCTTTAATAGGAACGGTCTTTTTTCGGTCGTTTTTGCTTTGTTTTTTGTTCTGGAAATATGGGGCTTTTGGGCTTATGAAAAAATTAAAAACGGAGTAAAAATATGAAAAAGACAATTTACATCATTTTATTCACGTTTTTGGGCATACTGCTGCAATTTTTGTTGCATGCGGTGGTTGAAATTTGGTATATTAATCTGCTAAGTCTTAATTTTTCAAAATACGGTTTTGGCCTTTCCTGGGCCCAGTGGTTTACGATTCATTCCGTACTGACAATTATTCTTTTAATTGCTGGTGGTTTGTTTGGATTTTTCGCGGGAAAATTTGCTTGGAAGAAAATATATGAGAAAAAAATTAATAATTAACAAGTAAAAATATGGAACAAAAAACAAATGAAAATCCCCAGCCGGAAAAGAAAACGGAAAGCGGGGTAAATCCTTTGGCGATTATCAGCTATATCGGGCCGTTTTGCCTTATTCCTTATTTAAGCAAGGAAAAGGATGATTTTGTGAAATTTCACGCCAAGCAGGGCTTGGTTTTATTTATCTTTGAGGTAGCTACCTGGGCAATTTCTTGGGTTTTTCCGTTTTTGAGGTTTTTAATGAATCTTGTCTCTCTTGTTTGGTTGGTATTCAGTATTATCGGCATCATTAACGCAATAAACAAGCAGAAGAAACAACTGCCCTTTATCGGCTCCTTCTCCGGTAAGATAAAGTAATTCACCCTGTTAAAAACTATGAAAGAATCTTTCAAAAGACGTTTATTTTACAAATTGGCCAACAACAGGCCGGTTAAATTTTTCCTGAAAATTTTTCCTTCCCGGGGAATGGCATCTCGATTGGAGCACAGGAATATAAAAGGAAAAAGAAACGAGTAAATATGAAAATTCGGGAGATTAAGGCAAAATCAGTACTTTCAAAAACCGATCTGGGCAGTGATTTTGTGATAAATCCGTATGTCGGTTGTATGCATGGTTGTATCTATTGTTATGCTCGATTTATGAAAAGATTTACCAATCATTCCGAGCCCTGGGGCCATTTTATAGATGTAAAAATAAACGCCCCTGACTTGATTCCGGAAAAAACCGATAAATACAAGAATAAATCAGTATTGATGAGTTCGGTAACAGACGCTTATCATCCGATTGAAATAAAATATAAATTAACCAGAAAAATCCTTGAGAAGCTGGTTCCGTTGGGAGTAGAACTCAATATTTTGACAAAATCAGATTTGGTCTTGAGGGATATCGACTTGTTGAAAAAATTTAAAAAATGCCTGGTTACGATTTCTTTGTCGTTTTTGGATGAGAAATTAATAAAACAAATAGAGCCATTGGCATCGTCGGCAAAAAGAAGAATCGATGCCTTAAAAGAGCTCAATAAAGCGGGGATTAAAACAGCGGTTTTTATCTCGCCGATTTTTCCGGAAATTACCGATTGGCGAGAAGTAATTAACAGGACCAAAAATTTTGTTGGTGAGTATTGGTTCGAAAATTTAAATCCTTATTTTGCGATTCGAAACAATATTACAAAATTTTTAAAAAACAATAAGCCGGAATTGATAAATAAGTATCAAAAAATCTGGTTGGGAAAAGACAATTATTGGGCAACAGAGGAGAGAAAAATAAGAGATTTTTGTAAAAACAACAAGCTTATCTGCAAAATCTATTTTCATCACGGGGCTTGACCCCACACTTTTATTTTAAAGGTAAGGGTTGACAAGTTTTGCGGGTATGATATAATAGAAATATTGATGGCTTTATGGCTGTCAAAATTCAAACAGGAGGTGCGCATAGAACAGTGCGCAAAGAATATCGATCTAGATTGTAGATGATCGATCTCCCGGCCGAGGCCTTTGGACAACCAAAGGCCTCAACTATTTTTCGGAAATAAAAAAGAGCCTCGCTGAGCGGGGCTCTTGTCTTTCTCCTCCGATAAAAATTCTTTAAGCTTCGGGTTTCGGCCACTTCTTGAGCAGGTCTTGTAGATCCCTGTATATTTTCTTGACTCTTTCGTGGACTCCCCACAGCATTCCGGTAATCACAAATCCGATCCAGCAGATTATCGTTTCTATAGCGATGTCTGCCGCCAGTTCCTTTTTGCCTTCCGAATACAATCCTACGATTAGCCCGATTCCCACACAGCCAAGAATAAAGAAGATGATGCCGAAAATGTTCATGAATTTTTTCATTTTAACCTCCTCGCCCTCATCCTACCCCAATCATCCTCGCTTGTCAATCCGCACCAGCGGGGGCCTGCCCTGTACACGCGCTCCTCAAGAGTGCGAGGGTATAAGACTTCAGCTTGAGGTAAGCGCTGTTCGGTGGTATGATGGAAGCATGCCCGGTAGTGAATTTTCGACTGCTGCGGGGCAGCAAGATAATTTTTAAATAGTCGAAAATCTACTACTGGGTGTGAAAATTAAACTCAAAACCCTCATTAAACTGGTTCTGGCGACGGTTTTTTCCTTGGTCTGGTTTATTCTTGTGCAAGCGGAGTACGAAATTATCACCAAGCCGGAATTGGCTAAAGATTTCGCGATTATCAGCGGCACTTATTTGGTTATTTTTTTCGGCTTTGTTTTACTGATTATAGCCGCAGCCGTTATTGCTTTACTTTATTCGATTAAAAAGACAAGGAAACAGAGTATACTAACTACTAAATACTAAGTACTAACTACTAATTTTGGGGCCTGCCAATCCGTAGTCTTGCGCGAAGGATGGGGCATAATAGAGGAGTATGGTGGTAACCTCTTGACTTTTGAATTAAATTTTGGTAAATTAGCAATATGGCTAAATTAGTGAATTGGGGGATTTTTGAGAAGAAATTGAAGGAGAAAAAGCTGCTTACTTTCACCTCTTTGGATGTAAGGCGTATTTTTGGGGTAAGCAAAGTGGCTGCTACCTTTATTTTACATCGCTACACCAAGCGAGGTTTTTTAATACGTTTAAAGCGAGGTCTCTATTCTCTTTATGACGCTAATATTTCTGATCTTTATTTGGCCAACAAACTCTACGAGCCCTCCTACGTTTCCTTAGAATTTGCTCTTTCGTATTATAGGATCATTCCGGAAACAGTCTACGAGATTACCTCTGTAACATCAAAATCAACTCGTCATTTCAGTGCCATTGGTAAACTTTTTAGTTATCACCGCATTAAAGCAGAAGCTTTCACGGGATATTCTCTGAATCGTCAAAGAGGACTGTCATTCACAATTGCTGATCCGGAAAAAGCCTTTGTTGATTTGTTGTATCTTCGCATTCTTAGCCATAAAAAGCCAATAACTCGTTTCAATAAGGAAAAAATTAACATAGCCAAAGCTCTTCGTTATGCTAAATTATTTAATAATAATAAACTAATTAGTATTACAAAAACCACACTTCGATGATTACTCAAGATACAATTAAAACGTTAACTGTCCGACACCAAACCAGTGAATTAAATATTATCCGTGAATATTTTCAGCATCTTTTTCTTTCGCAACTCTATAGACTAGAAGGAACTGAAAACCTTCTTTTCAAAGGTGGTACTGCTTTAAGAATTATTTATGGTAGTCCTCGCTTTTCCGAGGATTTGGATTTTTCTATTTTTAACGTAAAGCAATATCAGCAAAAAAAATTTATTGAAGATTTATTTACCAAAGTTCTTGCTGAAATAGAAAAAATCGGCATCAAGGTGGAAATTGGACCCAAACCCGGCGCAACTACCGAAGGATATTATGGAGATGCAACCTTCAAATTATACGATTATCAGATTGTTGGTGCTGAGATAAATGTTTCTTCTCGCAATGGTCGGGATATGAAGGGGGAAGTTGATAGTGTTGCTAACGATTTTGTGCCTACTTATAATCTTTATCATTTACCTCAGATAGAGCTTATAGAAGAGAAAATTTTTGATGCCTTATTAAAAAGAAAAAAAGCTCGCGATTTTTATGATTTATACTTTATTATGCGAAAAGGTCTTTTGGAACCAGACCAGAAAAAGCGATTAGCCAATGAAAGAAACATTATTGAATCAGAAGCGGAGAAAGTTGATTTCAAAAGCGAGTTATCCGCATTACTACCCAAAGATCAACAAGATATCATTAAAGATTTTAAACAAAATCTTATTAATGAATTAAAACGTCAACTAAATGGATTTTAAGATATGAATCCTGTTAGAGAAAACTTTATGTGGTATACATATCTTCTGCAAAGTAAAAAGAATAAACGCTGGTATACTGGCTGTACCGCTGATTTGGGGAAGCGCCTTAAAGAACATAACGAAAATTTAGTATTTTCTACAAAGGGTCGAGGGCCGTTTAATCTAATTTATTATGAGACGTGCTTTAATAAGGATGATGCTTTTGCGCGTGAAAGATATCTGAAGTCCGGAATGGGCAAAAGGTATTTGAAAAACCGTTTAAAGCGCTTCCTTTCTCTAACGGGATGAAAATAAAAGATTTAGCAAAAGAATGCTAATTTATTGAATTACTAAAGAACTAAAGTGCTCACATACTTAAATTATGAGTAAAAAAGAAGCAAAAAGTTATCCACAACAAGAATATTGACACCCGACCATTTGGTCGGGTATCATTAAATTATGGGGAGAGAATTAATTACAACAAGACAGAAACAGGTTTTATCTATCATCTATAACTGGATTAAAAGCTCGGGATTTCCCCCTTCTTTTAATGAGCTTAAGGATGAATTAGATATAAGCTCTAATCAAACGATTTTAGATCATTTGGCTAACTTGGAAAAGAAAAAATTAATAAAAAGAGAAGAAGGTTCGGCTAGGGGGATAAAAATTTTAAGTAAAGGTTATGGAGTTCTGGGAGTAAATCAATTGATTCCAGTTGTGGGCACGACAGCGGCCGGTTCTTTTATTGAGGCAATTGAAGAAATGGAAAATTGGGAGGAACTATCACAAGAAGTTGCTAAATTAAATGATGATTTAATGATAGTAAAGGTAAGCGGAGATTCGATGATTAATGCGGGTATAAATGATGGCGATTTCGTGTTAATTAAAAGAACCAACAGTTTTAAAAAAGGAGATATTGTTTTGGCGCAAGATTCAGATGGCACAACCTTAAAAAGGATAATATTTGAGAGAGGTAAATATCTTTTAAAAGCAGAGAATCCAAAATATGAAAAAATTGAATTATCAGAAGAGACCGAAATTATTGGCATTTTAGAAAAAAAATATTTAAAAGAAAATCTTCTAAAAGATAAGGAGTCGTTTAATGTTTTAATTCGAAGGCCGAATGGTAATGGAAAAACCCCTTATTCAACCACTGATTTATTTGCTCAGAAAAAAATTGATCTTCCCATTACCACAGATCCGTTGGTATTGGTTGGGGATGTCATAGAAAAATTAAGACTAATTCCAGATAAATCTATTTCTGTAGTCGTAACCTCTCCACCGTATTGGAATTTACGGGATTACGAAACCGATGGACAAATCGGGAGAGAAAAAAATCCTAAGGATTATATAGAAAAAATCGTTAATGTTGGGGATGAAATTTTAAGAGTTTTAAAAGATAATGGCGCATATTTTTTAAATATAGGGGATACGTATGTTGATAAGAATTTACAAATGATTCCTCAACGAGTAGCTATCGAAATGCAGAATAGGGGATGGCTTTTAAGAAATCAGATAATTTGGCACAAACCAGATCACATGCCGTCACCTGTTAAATCCAGATTCACAAACACGTATGAACCAATTTACTTTTTTACCAAGAATGACTGGGAGAAAAGAGTACATTTTGATATAGATTCGGTTAGGGTTCCACATAAGACAGAAAACATTCAAGGACCAAAAAGACAAAATTATAATGGCAAATTTTTAGGAAATGAAAAAAACATCGGAGCTTCACCGGGTGCAAGAATGTCAATATCCGAGCCTAAATATACATTGAAAAGAAAAGTAGAATTACCTCAAAATTTAATTGCAGATTATTTAAAAAAATGGAGAATAAAGAGCGATCTAACGGTAAAACAGATTGATAAATTATTGAGTTATACCCATACAGCTGGTCATTGGTTTAGAAAAGATGCGGGCGGATCATTGCCATTACCAGAAGACTGGGAGAAATTAAAAGAGATATTAAAATTCGACAATAAATACGACAAGGAAATGACCGAGACGGAATTGGTTTTACAGGTAGTAAGAAATCATCCAAATGGAAAAAACCCTGGCGATTTATGGGAAATTAACACTGCGAAAAACACCTTTGCTCATTTTGCGGTATTCCCTGAAGAAATTCCCAGAATGGCTATTAAATCATGTTGTCCACCCAATGGTATTGTGTTAGATCCATTTGCAGGAAGCGGTACAACGGGAAGGATCGCTAAAGAATTGAACAGGAAATCAATTTTAATAGAAATACAAGATAAATATTTAGATATTATTAAAAAACGATGCGGGAAAATAAATATTATTAAATAAATTTATGAACAATAACGAACTTCAAAAAATAGAAGAATTAGAGAAAAAATACTTTTTAGAACTTAAAGAACTCTTAGAGGATAAAAAAGAGGAATTAAAAAAGGGATTTGATTCTCGTTTGCATATTCGAAGAGATACCGAAGGCATAAGTTATAACGAGAACGAAGTCGCAGCTGGCGCAGAAAGGGTATTGATGGCATTGATATGTCGAAATAAACCAGATTGGGAGGTTAATAGTTCGCCAATAAGTTCGAATTTATTATTTGAACTTCCGAATACAATTATAAATATTGACGCGAAGACTTATAAGGAGAGAGCAAAAGAAGAAAATAAAGTTAATCTAGCTAGAAATCAGACTAGTTATGGGCAAAATATACATATTATAAGCCAAAGAACGGGCACTAGATATACTTGGAAGGCCGCATTAAAACCAATTTATCGACACGAGCAAAAAGGAGAGCTTGTTACCATATCTTTTATAGTTAAATTTATTTATGATAACAATGATCAAAGTCTTAAAGAAGTTCAGTTAATCAATATTCCAAATGGGAATTTAATTGAAATTTACGGGAGAGGATATGGAAGAGGAGAAGAAAATATTTTTTGTAGGGGTAAATCTTCAATAGCCGCTGGAAAGCCGGTAAGAGATATAAGATTTAAAATTAGCGCATTTGAGACACCGCAACTAATTAAGGGATGGAAAAGAAAAGAAATAATTTATAAAATAAATTGACAAACCGAATTTTTATTTGGTAAAATAAAATCTTTAGAATCAGATAAGTATTAACTACTTAATATGGTTCTTGGGGGATTATAACCCCTTGAGCCCAGAACGAAACAAGGCTAATAAATTTTAATTTATTAAGCGTAGTATTAGCGAGGACAATAAGGGGTTAAGTATTCTAATATATTTACTCTTTTGGGTTCTCGTTTTTAATTTGGCTAAGGAGGGGCAGTTCGACTTTCCTAAAGCCAAGATAACAATTAAGTAATCGAAAGATTAAATTAAAAAATAAATATATGCCAGCAAAAAGAAAAGCCGACCCAGAAAAGATTAAAAAAATTCTAGAGAGACGCGGCTATAAAGATGGCGAGCCGCCATATGGGTGGGAGGTACATCATGTTAAACCCTTGGCCGAGGGAGGCAAGGATACCTCGGGGAATGTTCGAGTTATTCCGGCTCGGAAACATCGTCAGATTCATAAAAACAGAAAAGAACGAGGCGAAGAATAAAAAATCGAAAACCAGAATTGCGGACTACCGGCAATTCGAAATTTAATTATTAAACAGGTGACAATAAATTTACTTATGCCATTTATACCGCAAATACCCAAATTATTCACGAAACAAAATGTAGAAAGTCTTAATCCGAATCAATTTGGCATTTATGGAATATTTAGACAAAATCAATGGATCTACGTAGGAAAAGGCGATATCCGTAAGAGATTACTTGATCATCTAAATAGGGATATTCCGTGTATTATGAATACCGGGCCAACTCATTGGGTTGATGAAGTTTTGTCCGAGCCGCAAATGTCTATTCGTGAAAAGCAACTGATTACTGAATTAAATCCTTCATGCAATCAGAAATTGGGATAAGATTTATGAGGTATCGCTTAGTAGAAGTAGGCGAGGGTCGGCGTGGCGTGTCGCTGGATATGGAATGATTGTGAATATGGATTTTACCCAGCGGGGCGCTACGATTCAGACCCAAGCCGGTCGAACAGTGGAAACCGCGGGAGTGATTTCTGAATTGTTCAGAAATTACTCCCGAAAAATCAATAAAATTATGCGTAAAGACATCGAATTTGGTCAGAAAATAAAAATGCACATGGGTTCGCGAGGAGAGGTTTTTATCAGTTTAATGATATTAAATGAGGATGAAAATTTATCAGAAGAAGTAGAGTTTTCAATTGACACGGGTTTTAATGGTTATCTTCAACTACAGGAATCAGTTGTTTCGAAGTTAAAGCTTAAGATAATTGATAAGAAAAGATCTAAAGGATTTGATGGAGTAGAAAAAGAAGTTGGAGTGACCACAACAAAAATTAGATTGTTAAATGAAGAAATGGGGAATTTCCCAATTCAGATAGTAGAAAGTGGTCCATTTTTAATCGGGACTAATCTATTAAAGGATGCAGGGAAAATGATTATTATCGATTATAGAAATGGAATATTTACCTTAACAGGCGATAAAAAAGTACAAAAGAAAGTTAATAAAGCAGTTGAGAAATATGCAAGATAATGAAATAGCGAACCTAAAAGCCGTCGGTCGAAGGCTTTTAAAATTGACTTGAATGACCCAAAGATATACGATGAAAGTGTATGGCGAAGTTTTACGGTGGGGCAAGTTCATATCTTATTAAATTGGATAAATTAAATAAAAATGCCGCAATACTATATTTGGGCATTTTGATTTTTATTTGGTATGCTATTTTTGTAAAAAATTTTAAATACCTGAATTCTTGGGAAGGCATGGTAGGAATTATAATTATATTTGGGCCTTTTGCGTGGTTTGCGTATTATAGATATAAAAAACACATCGTAGGACACGGTAAATTTTATCGCGGAAGAAAGGGCGAGGGCGCAGTTTGGTATAAATTAAAAGAACTTAGTGATGAATATTCTGTTTTTCAAGATATAAAACTAAATTCTAATGCAGGGAATATTGATTTTGCGATTCTCGGGCCTGGTGGGGTTTATGCGCTTGAAGTTAAAAGTCATTCGGGGAATGTTGATTTTAATGGCGCTGAATTGACGCACAACGGCAAGCCGTTTGAGAAAGATTTTTTAAAACAAGCCAAAAGCGAGGCATTACAAATTCACAATTTTATTAAAGGAAAATTAAATTTGGATATTTATGTGAAGCCGGTTATAGTTTTTTCTGGGCGTGTAAATATACATTTTGGACTAAAACCGATTGATGGCGCATATGTTATTGGTAAAAACTTTTTAGATGAATTTTTTAATTCGGAAAATAGAATTAATTTCCCCAAATTAAAAATTGAAGAAATATTAAAAGAATTATCAAATAAAAAATAAAAATTAACTCAAACATATGGCACTTATAAAATGTCCAGAATGTGGTCGTGATGTTTCGGATAGTGCGGTTAGCTGTCCGCATTGCGGCCATCCAATCAGTTCTAATAATAAAACCGTAGTGCAATTAGATTCGGCGCCCGGAAAAAGAAAAAGAAGTACCGCGGCAGATCGCTGCAACAATACAAGAAATCCAAGCCCGGGAAAAAGAATTGTTTTCCTAACTCATCCGATCCTTAGAGGCAGAACCGAAATTTCGGTCTCCTGCCTCTTTTTTATTTCCTTGAAAATGTTGGTTTTGGGGGAGCTTGCCCTGAATGTGGTTGAGGGGTATAATAAAGGTGGTGAAGAAAACAATTTACATCATTTTATTCACGTTTCTGGGCGTGTTGCTGCAGTTTTTGCTGCATGCGGCAGTTGAAATCTGGTATATCGGCCTTTTGATGCGCGATTTTGAAAAATACGGTTTCGGTCTTTCCTGGGTCCAGTGGTTTACGATTCATTCCGTACTGACAATTATTCTTATCATTGCCGGAGCCGCATTAGGCTTCTTCGCTGGGAGATTTGCCTGGAAGAAGGTCTATATAGAAAGAATTAGAGGGTGAGTTTACCCCGTTAAATCTTGTCCGCCTTAGGCGGAATTTAACCGGGGGAGGGGGGTTTAAGAAATAATGTGAAATTATATGAAAAAATTATGCCTGCCCGCCTCTGGCGGGAGTAAAAAAGAAGCAAAAGAAGATTAAAAAACTAATTTATTTAAGAGACGCTTATGTTCACTAAATTTATAAAACTTTACGATAGAACTGTTAAAAAAATGTGGCGTATTCGCGCAGGTGGTAAATTACGATCCATGAAAGGATCTTTGACTGAAAAAATGGCAGACGAAATGATTTCATTGGCCTGGAAGAATATTGGAGGAGAATTGTTGCGAATTAAAATCGATAAACAAAAATACCCCGTTAGAGATAACAAGGGTAATGTATATAGATTGTCTCAGGATAAACAAGTTTATATTGATGGTAAATTCGTACTCTCTATCGAATGCAAGGCATATGCCGAGGTAGCAATGTATAAACGAATATTGGTTGATTCTTTCCTGTTTAAGAAACAATTTCCAAATCTTAAATTTTGTCTTTTTCAGTTAGAAAGTATGCTTGGTGGTGATTACTCAATAGATGTCAATCATTCTCTCGGAAGTCCTTCGGTAAAGGTTCTAGAATATCATTTTCCCGATTTAAATATAGAAATCATTACCTTGCTTGATGGTGAGCGCAATATAAAAAGAGAAATACATAAACAAGAATTTTATAAACCGTTAAGACTAGATCGTCTCGAACATGCTTTACATTATTTTGAAGAGACGTTAAGAGAATATCTCTAAATAAAAAGTTTCGGCGGTAATTCCTTAATTCTTTTTTTGGCGGTTTCGCAGTATTTTTTAGAAATATCTATACCAATATACTTTCTTCCTATTTCTGTTGCGCAAGCGGTTGTTGTTCCTGCGCCATTAAATGGGTCAAGCACTATATCGTTTTTATAGCTAAATAATTTTAGTAGTCTAAAAACTAATTCTTCGGGGAACATCGCGGGATGGTCGTATTCTTTCATGTTTCTTTCCGGAGCAATAGGCCATTTTGCATAGACCCATTTTTTAAATTCATCTCCCGTTATATCAATATTTTTAGAATCACCAATTTTCTTGTGAGTTTTTTTACAAAATATCTCTATAAATTCCCAAGTATATTTTAAGTATGGCATACTTGGGCTTTTCCAGCTTCCCCATGCAGTATATTTGCAATTATAATTATTTTTTTCCCATAGAAGCTCTCCCTTCCATAATAATTTGAGATCAAGTAATTGTTTAGATATCAAGTGATGAGTTGGAATATAATCAGAAAAAAGTGGTTGAATATTTAAGCATAATCGGCCGCCAGGTTTCAGTACACGAACACATTCTTTCCAGATGTTATTTAATTTTTCGAAGTATTCATTCCAATTTACGGCATCATTTTTCTTATCATTTTTATAATTAAGCCCGAAGTTATAGGGTGGCGAAGTAATAATAATATCGATAGAATCAGATGGCAGATCTTTTAGAATTTTTTCACTATCGCCACATATAATTTTATTTACAAATTGACCAATGCTATCCGACTCCTGGACTACAATAGATTGGTTTTGGTATTTAGTTCCATTTCTTATTTTTTCTTTTATTTCTCGATTTTTTACTTTTCTTTCCCTTTTTAGGAGTCGTGCATCAGGATATAAGTTTGTTGGTTCTTCCGTTTCTAATGGTTTAATTTGTTTTTCTAATTCTTCAAAGCTTCTGATAATACGAACAACTTTTCCTTGAATAATTAATTTTTTTGTAAAGATTGGTTTAAAATCGGGATTAGCTGGCTGTAGGCGAAAACCATTTTTTTCTTTGTAAATCTTTTTTAATGTAACTTCGCTGTCATTTATTAAAGCAACCACAGTTTCTCCATTATTGGCCGTTGGTTGTTTTTTGATAATTACAGTATCTCCGTCAAGAATTCCCTCATCGACCATGCTATCTCCTTGAATCTTTAAAGCAAAATGCTCGCCGGAGCCAATGCTGGTTTTGGGAACTGTAATTGTTTCTTTATCTTCGTAAGTTTCAATTGGTTGGCCAGCGGCGATTATACCGAGTAATGGAATCTCGGTTAGGTCTCGAGATTTTTTATTTTCGGAAATTTGGATTGTTCGGGGTTCGTCCTTCAAATATCCTTTTGATTTTAGTGCTTCTATGTGTTGGTGAATGGTTGCCGTGGATGATAAATGAAAATGCCCTCCAATCTTTTCAATAGATGGAGAGTAATCGTGTTTTTTAATATATCTTTTTATATGGTCAAGAATTTGTTTTTGTCTTTTTGTAAGCATGGACGTTTATTTTCTTGACATTATGGATAACTCTACCTATAATTTAATTGTATACCGAAAAAAAACCGAAAGTCAAGATAATGCTTGTGGATAACTTTTCGGGACAGAAAGGTCGTTAATATTGGTTAAAATTTACAAAAACATGAATAAATTTAATCGAACACAAAAATTTACAAAAGCGAATATCGCAAATATTCCCGAAAATAAAGCCATTGTCTATAAAATAAAGGATGTCAAAGGCGAAAATCTATACACCGGAATCGCTGGTCGGGGGCGTGGACAAGATCGGCTTTTAGAACATAAAGAGTTGAAGAAAGAAATAATTCCCAGCGGTACGAGATTTCAGTATGCTCAAGTTAAAAACAAAGACCGCGCAGAACAAGTCGAAAAACAAATAATTAGAAAGGAACAACCAAAATTTAATATAAAAGAAAAATAATAAATTTATGGAAATTGTATTAATTGCAACGCCTTCAAAAAGAGACGAATTAGATGTTTTATTTTACGAGATAGAAATGTTAAATAAATCGTTTCTTCTAAAGATTAATTCCAAAAACATGCTCGAAAATTGTCGTATTGAATCATTTCTCATACATGCAAGAAATCTCATAGATTTTCTAGAAGATCACAAAATGAATAAAGACGATATATTGTGTTCAAATTTTATAGACAAGGATGAGAAAAATATTAAAAAGGTTAACATTTCTATACCTTGGCAAATAAAAAGAGGAATAAATAAGCATTTATCTCATTTAACGCTTCAGCGCACCAAAGAGAAGTTAAGCTGGAACATGAAGATTATCAAAGACAACATAAACAAAGGCTTATCTGTTTTTTTAAAACAAATATCCTCAAAATATTTTCCCACAAAGGGTGGATTAATATTAGATGATTTTATTAAGCTAATTCAGTAGTAATGAAAGATAGACTAGGAACGGGCAAAGGCCCGCTTTATAAATTGACATTCGGGGTCAGCGGGACTAAAATGAGGGTGTAAGAATAAAAATAAATTTATGAAAATAGAAAAATTAAGTAAAATTAAGGAAGTTGATATAAAAAAAGTATTTGATAGCGAATTAAGTTTTACGCATTGGTTAAAAAATAACATTGATCAATTATCAGACATTGTAGGTATAGAGATTGAAAACATAGAAAAAGGACAAGGAGTAGGAGACTTTATTTCCGATTTAATCGCCAGTGAAGTTAATTCGGAGAATAAAATCATTATTGAAAATCAATTGAAGCAGACCGATCACGACCATTTAGGAAAAATAATTACTTATGCATCTGGTATTGGCGCAAAATACATTATTTGGATTTCTAAAAAGATAAGGGAAGAGCATCAGAAAGCATTAGAGTGGCTTAACGAGAATAATAGCAATAATCTATCTTTTTTTGGAATTGAATTAGAAGTTATTCAAATTGACAATTCGAAACCAGCTATAAATTTTAAGCTTATTATCGAGCCAAATGCATGGGGAAGAGAGATAAAACAAACCAGTGAACAAATAGACGAGAGACATAAAAAATATCTTTTATTTTACACAAGATTAGTAGCTGAATATGAAAAAATAAAACCAGAATGGAGCCATCTGACTCCCCGGCCAGATAGTTGGACGGGTTTTGGGGCCGGTAAGTCAGGATTTAATTTTAATTGGGCTTTCAGGGGGAACAATAGATTTGATATGGAATTATTTATTGATACCGGCGATCAGGAAGAAATAAAGAGTTATTTTTCTGAATTAAAGAAATATCAAAAAGCAATCAATAGAAGAATACCAAAATTGTCATGGGAAGAATTACCAGAAAGAAGGGCTTCCAGAATAGCTCTTTATTACCAAATGGATACCTCGGCAAGAAATATGGACAATAAGCAAATAGATAAATTAATAGTTTGGGCGATTCAAAAAATGGATTTATTTAAAAAAGTTTTTCCAGAATACATTAGAAAACTTAAATAACTAACCAAGATTTAATTTGAGGGGATATGAATTTTATAAAAGACTTAGAAAAAAGAAACATTATAACTCGCGAAGAACTCAAGATGTATGTAGTGCTTATTTGTTCATATTTATTTTCTTTAATATGTATTTATAAACTTAACTTATCATTATTGGGTATGGGTATGCTTATTGCTGTTATTGGCGGGATGGGCAATTTATATGTAATTGATTATAATAATCTTTCCATGCCCATTTTGCCCTGGAAAAAAGAAAGCCTTGTGGAGCTGAAGAAATTAAATCCGGGGCGTCGAATTTGTATATTAAATTCTAAAACCAAACTTAAATGGTTAGCAGACATATTTCATATTGGTAAAACTTATCATAGCTTAGGTGATTTTCTAATTTATATCGGTGCAGCATCATTGGTATTATCATTAATAATATCTTTTGCTGGAAAAATTATTTAAAAAATAAATTTATACTTCTATTTAAAGTATTTAAAGTAGAATTAGTAAAATGAAGCTTCCAAAACTTAAAATAAAAACAAAAGGGCAGCTAACCGATATTGACGGCAGAAAAGTAAAATTTCGCATTGGGAAATATGTAATTTTACCTCAAAGCAATTATCCTGAAAAAGTTTTCATTTTGCAGGAAATCTTTTTTGAACCAGGGACAATGATTCCTAAAAAAGCCAAGAGAAAGAGAGAAATCCGCATAGGATATTATATTTTAGGAAAGAAACCAGGGATGAAGGGTAGATGGGTGTGGGGTCAATTTTGCCCATTAATTTCGCGAAATGATTTGAATAAACTACTCAAGAAAGCTAGAAAAGAAAAAATTATTATTTAAATAAATAAAAATGAAAAGCGTGAAAAAAGTGGCGATATTTGATATTGACGGGACGATTTTCCGCTCAAGTTTGCTGATAGAAATCACCGAAGCGCTTATCCAAGATGGTTTGTTTCCCAAAGAAGCAAAGAATGTTTATGCGAAAGCATACGAAGATTGGGCTAATCGCAAAGATTCTTATGACAAATATATCGGCGCGGTAATTAAGGCGTTTGAGAAAAACATCAAAGGAATTAAATATGATGATTTTTCAAGAATCGCGAAAAAAGTTATTGCTTTTCATAAAAACAGGGTTTACCGCTATGCGCGGGATTTGGTTAAGGAATTGAAAAAGAAAAATTATTATCTTCTGGCTATTTCCAACTCTCCCAAATCAATTCTCGATGAATTCTGTAAGCATCTTGGGTTCAGTAAGGTTTACGGCCGACTTTATGAATTCGACAAAAACAAGAGATTTACCGGCAAGGTTTTATACAGCGAGCTTATTGAAGATAAGGCAAAGATTTTGAAACGCGCCGTTGAGAAAGAAGGATTGACCCTGAAGGGTTCAATCGGGGTAGGCGATTCAGAAAGCGACATTTCTTTCTTAAGAATGGTGGAAAAGCCGATTTGTTTTAATCCGAACAGTATTCTTTATAAATACGCAAAACGTTTTGGCTGGGAAATAGTCGTAGAAAGAAAAGACGTCATTTACCGAATAAATAAAAATTAACCCCAAACGCGGCAACCGCGCCCGCCTCGTCTGAGCGAGGCATCAGACTCGCGATGGCGGGCAGGGAAGAATTTTAATCAGCGATTGGAAATAATTCCACATCGGCTAATTCGTGCGAATGTGGTAAAAGGGCGAGAATAAAAAAAATAAAAAAGTATGAAAAAGAAAATTCTAATTATTTTAATAATTTTGATTATTCTGGGTATCGGCGGATTTTTTGTTTATAAATATATTTTTCAGCCCAGGGTTGAAGAATCGGCGAATAAGCCCCGCAAAACATCCACTGAAAACATGGTTCTGATATCTGCGGGCACTTTTATGATGGGGCGCGAGCCCAGGGAGGGCTGGGGCGCGATGGCGGCTCCGGAAATATTTGGTGATGAATTGCCAGCTCACGAGGTTTATGTAGACGCATTCTACATTGACAAATATGAGGTGACAAACCGCGAGTTCAAGGAATTTGTTGATGCTACCGGATATGAAACAGACGCAGAAAAAGATGGTTGGAGCACTGTAATGGTTCCAACAGAGGAAGCAGACGAACCGTTTAAGGGCACTGATTTTGGTTGGAAAAGAGTAGAGGGAGCGAGCTGGCGTGCACCGAAAGGGCCTGGCTCAGATATTGAAAACCTGATGGACCATCCCGCTGTGCATATAAGCTGGAATGATGCGGATACCTATGCAAAATGGGCCGGAAAAAGGCTTCCGACAGAAGCCGAATGGGAAAAAGCTGCAAGAGGCGGAACAAATACAAACTGGTTCTGGGGCGATGATTTGGACGGCTCCGGAAAATATGCAAATATTTACGGCGAGCACCGGTTTGATTACAAATACCCTGCGGAGGTTCTTGACGGTTTTAATGAAACTGCGCCTGTTGGCTCTTTACAGCCGAACGGCTACGGGCTTTATGACACCGCAGGAAACGCATTTGAGTGGGTTGCAGATTGGTACCAGTATGATTATTACAATAACAGCCCGAAAAACAATCCGAAAGGGCCTGAAACTGGCACAGAAAAAGTGGTAAAAGGCGGTTGCTGGTATTTGTGTGAATGCTACATAAGGCCCGCGAACAGGGAATGCTGCAGAAACATCAGGGATCATGACGATGCAACCGGCTTCCGTCTGGCGCTTGACGTAAAATAAACCACGAACCGTAGTAGAATTAACTATCCCAGAAGGATAAACCTACGGGGCAAGCGGGACAAGCCCCAGTAGTATAAAGTGCGCTTTAACTACGGGATAAATTTGAGGAAGTATGAAAAATCGGTCGCGATGGTCATCGAACCGGTTTTTTGATAAAATAAAGATGTATGATAAAAAAACAACCGACAAAAAGATATCATTTAATTTTAGATGCCGTTGAAGTAGAGGATAAATATTTGATTGACAAGGAATTTTTGAAGAATTTTTTGGAACAAGCCACCAAACTGGTCAATATGAAAATCCTCTACGGCCCGATTGTCGTGGAAGGGGTTCCGGAAAATCCGGGGTTGTCCGCTTTCTGCGTAATCGATTATTCTCACATTTCGATTCATACTTTTACCGAATCCAAAGAAATTTATCTGGACGTTTTTTCCTGCAGCCCCTTTGATTATTCGAGAATAGAGAATTACATAATTAAGAAATTTAATCTGAAACCCGAGCAGATTTTTAAATCGAAGCCGGAATATAAACAACACGGTTTAATCTCCCACATCGGCTAATTCGCACGAATGTAGCATGAGGCATTATTGCATTATTATTGCTGGTTTGCTTATCTTTAGAGCATATCGGCTAATTCGCACGAATATGGCATAAAGCAAATTGATTTGTTATAATATATTCGTATGAAAAACTTTAAAAATTTGGGCAGAAAATTTAAGGCACTGGGCAATGAAAGGCGATTGAGAATTATGGAAGAACTATTGAAATCCAAGAGACTAACCGTTGGGGAAATCAGCGACAGAATTAAACTTTCTTTTCGAAGCACTTCCAGACATTTGAAAGTTTTGGAAAATTCAGAGTTCGTAAGCTGGGAGCAGGTTGGTATAAATATGTATTATTTCATTTCACCCGAAGCCCCGAAAGAATTTCTGAATTTAATTAAAACTTAGTTCAAACCACGCATCGGCTAATTCGCACGAATTAGCCGATAAGGAATTAGAAATAATTTTATGAAAAAAGAATTTACAATTGAAGAGGCAAAAAGAATCGGGGATAGTATCGGCATCGATTGGAGCAAATACGATTTGGAACAATTCAGAATGGGATTGGGCGTTGAATTGGAGCACGGGCTTCATGACCCGGAAACCAATGTCACCAATGATGACGAATCGGTGACCGGAAAAATCGCCTTGGCCCATCTTAAAGAAATTCCCGATTATTACACTCGATTGGACAAAATGGAAAAAGAAGCCGAAGGTAAGAATTGAACAATGAACAAAGAGATTCTAATCGCTATATTTGGCGTTATTTTGCTCGCAGGAGCCGTTTATTTGGTATTTGTACTAATTACCGGGAACAAGCAGGTCGCTTGCACAATGGAGGCTAAGATTTGTTCGGATGGTTCGGCCGTGGGCAGAACCGGCCCCAATTGTGAATTTGCCCCTTGCCCGGAAAACGACGATTACAAAAACATTTCTTACGAAATAGAAGGCCAAACAAAGACACTGAAAGACGGGACCAGCACTCGATATTTCGGAAATAATGCCTTTGGCGATTTAAACGGAGACGGGATGGAGGATGTTGCTTTTATCTTAACCCACGATTTTGGCGGAAGCTGGACATTTTATTACGTTGCGGTTGCCCTGAAAATCACAAATGGATATCTGGGAACGAATGCAATATTGTTGGGTGACAGAATCGCGCCCCAGACTACGGAAATTCGCAACGGAGAAATAATCGTCAATTACGCGGACCGAAAACTCAATGAGCCGATGACAGCGACTCCTTCAGTCGGGATTTCGAAATATTTCAAGATTGTGGACAATAGACTTGTTGAAGTGACAAAATAGAATGATTAATCTATTTAAAATAAAACTGAAATGGTGGATGATGATTTTAATTTCTATTCTTTTCGGCTGCTTAATAATGTTATTGGAAATTTTATTGATAAAATAAAAATTAACAAAAACCCATGGAAAGTCAAACAATAAAATCAACCGGGTGTTGTGAACCGTTTAATCCCGAACCGTGGCAGGACAAGGAGATTATTTGGAATAGTAAAATTTTTGTCAAAGACCATGTGGCGAGCTTTTTTCATATTCCAATGAACATGGGAAAGAAAATCGTCAAGAATATGGCATTAATCGAAAAAGCCGGGGCCAAGGCGTCGTATCAATTGATGCTCACCGACGAGAAATCGTCCTGGGGCTCGGATATTTATATTGATGTTGTCAAAGAAGTTCCGGGCGCGCAAATGGCAACTCTTTCCGGAACTTTTTTGACCAAAGTATTCGAGGGGCCGTATCAAAATGTCGGAAAATGGGCCAAAGAGATGATAGAATACGTCAAAGGCAAAGGAAAAGAATTGAAAAAGCTGTATTTCTCTTACACCACCTGTCCGCGCTGCGCCAAGGCTTACGGTAAGAATTATGTGGTCCTTTTCGCACAGATAGATTGATATTGACAAATTCTGCGGATATGATATAATGATAATGCCTGAATAAGACATTATTTTATTTCAAAAAAGGAGGTTAATTGTGAAGTGTCCCGATTGTAACGGGGAGATGAATACGGCAAGACCTTTTTATCTGTTTGTCTCATGCAGATTTCGGGAGATCGCATATGCCTGCAAGATTTGCGGCAGGTTTTTCTGGGATACCGGCAAACCGGTTTTTTCCAGGAATCTGGAAAAGGTGTTTCTGAAGAACGGAGATATCGTCCATAGAGACGATTATGGGAAAGAAACAATTATGAAATATGATTTAAGGGGAGGGTAAGATGCATTGGCACTAGAAAAGCCAATCTTGAAACAGATGCAGCCAATTTGAGCCCGGGCGAGGTACGGGCTCTTTTTTATTCCCGGGCTTTTAATGTTGGGGAGTTTGTGCTAGTATATTCCGTGAGGAGGGAAAAATGCAGAAAGATTCAAAGACCCCGGATGAAGCCTTGGATGAATTGAAGAAGTTGGTTGCTGAATTAAAACTTTTTTTGGGTTTTCAGTGCGATGTTTTTTCTGCGGGTTGCTATGAATGTAACGTGACCGGATGTCCAAACCATGCAGTTATCTGCTCATTGGCCTGGGAAGCCGGAGAAATTTTCCTGGACACAGGCATTAAACCTGCCGAAGAAATGTTATTGATTTTTCTGAAATCCAGAAACAACGGGCTAAAACTTCGCGGCCTTCATGCTCTTGAAAAGGCAAGAACTTCGGGTAAATTTTTAACGCTAAAAGCACTCTTAGAACTGGACAGATTCAAACGAAATGTAGTTAACTGGCATATTTGCGAACAAGTGGATTCATTTTTGAAAGCCGAGAAAGCGTGCCTTAATTAGACGGAGAGATAAAAGAAAATATCTCTCCTTTTTATTTCCCGGCTTTTAAAATTGAGCGGTTTTATGGTAGAATAGCGTTATATTGAATTAAGGCAATTAAAAAGGTCGCAACCATAATAAAAAGTAAAAGATACAAAAAATGGGCGTAGGATGGGCAAACAAAAAAAGACGCGATAGAAAGGCAAGAAAGAGAAGCAAGAGCACAACCAGAAAAAATCAGGGAAGAGGTAGAAAATAGGTCATTCAACAAAGTCCAATATCAATATAAAGTCCAATATCAATATATGGAAACCAGACATCCCAAAATTGGATTAGCCTTAAGTTGTGGCGGGACAAGAGGCTACGCCCACATTGGCGTAATTAAAGTATTGGAAGAAAACGGAATTCCGATCGATTTTATTGCCGGTTCAAGCGTCGGAGCATTAATCGGCAGTTATTACGCTTTTTTTAAAAATATTAAGGAATTGGAAGAGATGGTTTTTTCAACAAACTGGCGTCAGGTTTTATCGTTGGTTGATTTTTCTTTTCGCGGAGGCCTGATTAGGGGAGCCAAGACCGAAAAATTCATTGACCAAATTTTGAAGAATGTAACTTTTCCTCAGCTAAAAATACCCTTTGTTGCTGTTGCCACAAGTCTTAAAAGTGGAGAAGTCGCGGAATTATCCGAGGGGAAAGTTTCTTCTGCTGTTCATGCAAGCATATCGGTCCCGCTATTTTTCAAACCGAATTTAATTGATGATAAATTGCTTTTTGACGGAGGAATATCCAACCCCGTTCCGGTTGATACGGTAAAAAAGATGGGCGCAGACATTGTAATTGCCGTAAATTTAATTAATAAAAGTTTTTTTGAAAGAAAGCTTTTTGCCAGGGAAGGGAGCTCAATCTCGCGGAAATCGGTCCATTTCCTTCATTATAATTTAGCAAAGAAATGCTCGGCATCGGCGGATGTCATAATCGAACCTCGGGTTGAGGGGTTGGATATCGGCGTAATAACCAAGCTCTTAAAGGGAGAAGTAAAAGAGATGATTTTAGAGGGTGAGAGAGCCGCCAAATCTGCTTTACCCAAAATAAAAGAATTGATTAAACAGAAATAAAATGACTGATTTTAAGGAAAGGGTTTTAGCCGTAGTCGCCAAAATTCCGAAAGGGGAGACGAGAAGCTACAAAGAGGTGGCGATTGCAGCCGGAAGGTCGCGAGCATATCGGGCGGTAGGAAATATAATGAATCGCCACAATATTAGGGGATTACCCTGTCATCGGGTGATTCGCAGTGACGGCTCTTTCGGCGGATACAGATGGGGCGCCAAAAAGAAAGCGGAAATTTTAAAATCGGAAATGAAATTGACAGGATAGCATTGTTGTACTATCCTGTTTTTGGCTCTTAATTTACGAAAAAAGGAGGAAAAATTGATTAAAGGATACAACAAACTGATTCGGGACAGGATTCCGGAAATTATCGAAAATGCAGGAGAGAAACCACGTTTCATAACGCTGAGCAGAGAGGCATATTTCAAAGAAATACAAATAAAGATATTGGAAGAAGCAAAAGAACTGATTGAAGCCAAGACGACAAAAGAAGCCGTCGACGAAATTGTCGATATCCAGGAACTGATTGATACTTTATTAAAAGAATTGGGCATAACAAAGTTTGAATTTTGGGAGCTGCAGAGAAGAAAAAACAAGAAGAGAGGAGGGTTCAAAAAACGATTGTTCTTAATCGGAACAGAAACCGAGCCCCGACCGTAGCGTCGGGGCTTTTTTATTCCCGGATTTTTAAATTGATCCTTCGCCTTTGACTAAAGGTGATAGGATTGACATAATTTTATTGGTTTGCTATATTCTAAATTAGCACTCTGAACAAATTTTTGGGGTCTAGTAAAAGCGCATCCTGGGCTGGGCGACCAGCCAACCATTAAAGGCTCTAGAGCGCCTCTATGTCTCGTGTGAGGAATAAAACGAGAAAGGGCGAGGCAGGGAATGGATAACGTACGCGCAGCTAGACCCCTTTTTTATTTTCGGGTTTTAAAATTGTCTGAATTTTTGATATAATTAGTATGGATAATAATTAAAAATATTTTTATGAAAGGATTTATTGAATTTATTCGCACCCAGGGAGTGGTAGGGCTGGCAGTCGGCTTTATTTTGGGCGGCGCGGTTTCCAAGGTTGTCGCATCTCTGGTTACCGACATCATCAATCCAATAATCGGGGCTGTTCTGGGTTCGGCTGCCGGTTTGGATTCCGCATCTTTTAAAATCGGGTCAATCAGTATTCTCTGGGGTCACTTTATCAGCGTGATTATTGATTTCTTGATTATTGCTCTGGTGGTTTATTATGGATTTAAAGCTCTGAAGTTGGACCAGGCAGACAAAAAGCCGTCATAATAATAGTATAGTAAAAATTATGAAAAACTTCGTTAAACTAATCATCAGTGTAGTTGTTTGTGAATTTGCCGGAGCTATCGGGTCGTTTTTTACCACTCCTGCGGTTAGGGGCTGGTATCCGACTTTAATCAAGCCGTCTTTCAATCCGCCCAATTGGCTGTTCGCGCCGGTCTGGACAACTTTATTTTTATTGATGGGAATAGCCATGTTTTTGATTTGGAAGAAAGAGAAAAGAGGATTAACCATTTTCTTTGCCCAGTTATTTTTTAATGTGCTTTGGTCAATAATGTTTTTTGGCTTAAAGTCTCCTTTGTTGGGTTTTATTGTAATTGTGATTTTATGGTTTTTGATATTGGCAACAATTGTAAAATTCTTTAAAGTTTCGAAAACTGCCGGCTGGTTGTTGGTGCCTTATATTCTTTGGGTTACCTTTGCCAGTATTTTGAATTTCAGCATTTTGATTTTGAATTGACCTGTTTTCAATAAAATTAAAAAATGATAAAGAAAAATTGGTCCAAAAGAGTAACTGAGGAAAGCAATGCTCTGGACTTGGAAGAAAGTGTCTTTACCTGGAGAAATCCCAAAAGAATTGCTTTGTCTTTAAAAATGTCAGCCGAGTTAAGCGAGAGAAGAAAAGGGACGCCATTTCAATCGGCCATGTCCATGCTTAATTTTTATATCAACCGCGCCGGAAAAAATTTAGACCCAAATCAAGAGAAAATTTTAGATCAAGCAAAAGAAGAATTGAGGAGGGCCTTTAAAAGAGAATAATATTTGGTAAAATAAAATTATGAAAAAATTAAATTTATCTACAATCGGTCTTTTACAGGCATTGGGCCTGACCGTTTATTGTGCTTTGGTGGTCGGGGTTATGCATTGGTTCGGGCAAGTATTTTTTGCTCCGCCGGGATTTTGGGGTTCGCTTTTGATACTTGTTCTACTCGTTTTTTCCGCAGCTGTTTCCGGTTCGATCGTTTTCGGCTACTCTGCTTATTTGTTTTTGAAATACAAAAAAACCAAAGAACCATTATCCATTCTGGCTTTCACTCTGCTTTATTGTTTGGCAATTATCATAATTATAGTGATTCTTATAGTCGCCTTAGCCTAGAAACGTTAATTAACGAGAGAAAAGAAAAAAGAGTAATCAGAAATGATTACTCTTTGCGTTAATGAACTGATGGATTGGGGTTTTCTTTCAGGAGAATTACTTCGAACCAAAGAGAGCATAGCTTGGTTTCTTTTCCGTTTTTATCCATAAACACGATATCGACCGGATCTGGCCCCTGAATAATGTTGATAATTTGAAACGGTCCTTCGCCGTATTTGGCTTCGTAGTCTTTTAAAACCGCAACGAGATAAGGTGGCCAACCCTTTTTGGTTTCGACCCATTTCATCCAATCTCCTGTTTTCATTTTTACCTCCTTGCTATTAACCTATCATCGTGGCAGGAGATTGTCAAATTTTCATCATTTTTATTGACACAAAAAGATTTATAATTTATAATTTAGAAAAATAAAGACAAGGAGGCAAAAGGATGAAATTCAGATTTTTGGCGATTGCATACATTATCGGGTTTTATGTACCCAAGGATGAAAAAAGATTAACGGAGATAAAGCACAGCATACAACTCGGATTAGCGGGCCTACAACTGGAAGGTTTAATCGATGAGTACAGATTCGGCTCTTGGCCAAAAGGAAGAGACTTCAGTTTGATGGTTCGTTGCGAAATCGGCAAAAGCGAGACAACTAAGGAACGGCTCATAAATTTGTTTAAGGAAAACAACATAGAAATAGGAGAGGAAAAATTTTAAAAGGGTAAAGACGCGCATGCATCTTTACCCTATTTTTTAAAAAAAGTGTCGGGTTTGACCAAGAAAGAGGAAGGGGTTAACCCGGTTTTGCCTTGGGTAGAAAGCGGTTTTAAGGTGTGGTCAAACCCGACTTAAAGGTACTAAAGGAATTGTAATTCATACAGGATAAATGTCAATAGATTGACAAAATATAGTTTAGATGCTATAATTGTATTAGGAGGTTAAAATGAAAAGTTTTATAGTGGCAGTTCTTTGTTTGGCGATTCTGGCAATCGGAATCATGATAGGCGTCAGGGGCACAGAGGCGCGATTCGAGAAAGAATTCGAGTCAGTAGATGTCTATCCAACCGGGAGTTTTACGCTCACTTTCTTGGGCAACGAAGATGCTATTGATCTTGCAGGCAAGGAGGCCTTGACTGCTGTAGTGGAGCAGTTTGTGATGGATCTCGCTGAAGCTAGTGCTGAATACCGAATTGATGGAGATATTAATCACATCAGAAGGTTGGGTGCCCGATTGGGAGGCGACAGGGATTACGAGTCACGATTAAGAGACTTATTATCACCACCAAGTCCGTTAAAAAAGGATTAGTTTTAACCGCAATGGGCGGGAGCTTTAACTCCCGCCCTCTTTTTTTGAACATTGTAAAGTGAAATAAAATCGGTTATAGTTTGTATTAATATTATGGGACTAGATTCGTCACAATTAACAGACGAAGAGGTTTCTCGTTTGGTTCAATCGGGCAATATTAAGATATTTGGAGAGATTGTCAATCGATATGAAGAAAAAATAAAACGCTATGGCAGGAAGTTTCTTAGCGGAACCGAAGATATTGAAGACATTGTGCAGGATACATTTATTAAGGCCTATGGAAACATTCAGGAGTTTGACGCAAAGAAGAAATTTTCTTCCTGGCTTTATCGCATTGCCCACAATGAATTTATTAACGCTTTAAAAAAGCAAAAGAAAAAACCATTGTCAATTTTTGAACTGGATACTATTCTGCCTTATCATTTTGAGAAAGAAATGCAGCAGGAGATGGATAGGGGCGAAACAATTAAAGCGCTTGATAAATGTCTTGATAATTTGGATTTGAAATATCGAGAGCCGATTATTCTTTATTATCTTGAAGGTTTGGATTATAAAGAAATTGCCGATGTGTTGCGTATACCAATTTCAACCGTGGGCATTCGTTTAAAAAGGGGGAAAAATAAAATAAAATTTATTTATAATAAATTAATTCATAAAACTTATGAGTAAATATGAGATTTTAGAAAAGATTAAAGAAGAGGTAATAAAAATGAAACCCAAATCACATTTTGTTTTTAAAACAATTATTTATGTGCTGGGTTTTATTTTTATTTTTCTTTTCGTTATTTTTTTGGCGAGCTTTATTATTTTTAGCTTGCGCATTAGAGGGGCCTGGTATTTTCCCGCCTTCGGCCTCAGGGGCTTGGGATTATTATTTGCTTCTTTTCCTTGGCTTTTACTTATTTTTGCAATAATTTTTATTGTAATCTTGGAGGTTTTTGCAAAAAGGTTTTCATTTGTTTATAAGAAGCCATTGCTTTACTCGATTTTGGGAATAGTGATAATTGTTTTTCTGTTAAGTTTTATTATTGGTCGTACCTCTATGCATTCCCGATTATTCAGAAGCGCCCAAGAAGGAAGATTACCAATTATGGGACCAATGTACCGAGGGCAATTTATGGAGTCTCCCCACAATGTTTTTATTGGCAAGGTGTTGGAACTGAGTGATAATGGTTTTAGATTAGAAACAAGAGAAGGAGAAAATTTAGAAGTTATCATCCCTTCCGAAATTAAATCTCCCTTTAAAGAAAGTATCGAGAAAGACGATATTATTGTGGTAATGGGCAAAAGAGATGGTTCGGTTATTCGGGCTTTTGGCATTCACAAAGCCGTAAACGATAAAGACATTTATTTTCCCAGAAGAGAACGCATGAGAGGCCCCGTGGAAATGAAATAAATTTTTTATTTGGGCCCAAGCTTTTTTCTATTAAAAATAATTAATTTAAAAATTATTATATGATCAAAATATCCAAATTATTTAAGTGGGCTTCGGGTCATAAATTTATTACTGGTATTATTGTTTTAGCCATTATTTTCGGTGGTTATTTTGGCTATAAAAAATTAAATGACAACGGACAGCAGCCACGTTATGTGTTGGCCTCTGTCGAAAAGGGAACTTTAATTGTCTCGGTTTCCGGAAGCGGGCAAGTTTCCGCTTCGAATCAGGTAGATATAAAACCCAAAGTTTCAGGCGATATAATTTATATGGGAATAAAAAATGGCCAGCAGGTTAAAACCGGCACTCTTTTGCTTCAATTGGATGCAAGTGACGCGCAAAAAACAGTGCACAATGCCGAAATAGCCCTTCAGCGCGAACAACTCAGTCTGGAAAAAATGCAAGGCATTACCACTGACGAGGGAGACATAAGAGGCACAAAAGAGAAGGCCGAGGACGATGTCAAAAAAGCCTACGACGATGGATTTAATGCAGTAGCGAATGTATTTTTGGAACTCCCGGATATTATGAGCGGACTTAATAATATGCTTTTTTCCTATGATTTTGAACAAAATCAAGCGAATATTATTTACTATGCCAATGTTGTTCGGAAATATGACGAAGAGAAAGTTTCTCAATATGAAAAAGATACATACAACAAATATCAAATTGCGAGAGAGATATATGATAAAAACTTTCAGGATTACAAATCGGCAAGCAGATTTTCTGACCTGGAAGTTATCGAATCTTTAATCAACCAAACATACGAAACAATAAGATTTGTCGCCGATGCAATAAAAAGCACCAACAATCTGATTCAGTTTTATAAAGAAGAACTTTCTCGGCGGGAATTCAGGACGCAAGCGCTCGCCGATACCCACCTCGCCAATCTTAATAGTTATACCGGCAAAACAAATAGTTTTCTTTCGGGTCTTCTTTCCATCAAAAATACCATTTTGAACAATAAAGAAGCCATTGTTAATGCTGGTTTTGATATTGATGACCAGGAAATTCAGGTAGCAGAAGCAGAAAGCAGTCTTTTGGAAGCCAAAGAAAAGCTTAACGATTATTTCGTTCGCGCCCCGTTCGCCGGGACGATTATCGGCGTAGCTGACATTGAACGAGGAGATTCGATTTCTCCCTCCACAACTATCGCCACCCTGATTACGAAACAACAGATTGCGGAAATTTCCCTGAATGAAGTTGATGTGGCAAAAGTAAAAGTCGGACAGAAAGTAACTCTTGCTTTTGACGCCATTGATGGCTTGGAAATTACCGGTGAAGTTGCAGAAGTTGATTCTATCGGGACGGTAACTCAGGGCGTAGTGAATTATAATATAAAAATTTCTTTTGACACACAGGATGATCGGGTGAAACCCGGAATGAGCGTTTCCGCCTCGATTATTATTGACGTGAAACAAAATGTTTTATTGATTCCCAACTCAGCAGTAAAATCACAGGGCGATATATATTATGTGGAGACCTTAAACGAAACTAATTTAGCCAATCAGGCCACTGCCAATGTCACCGGGATAATTTCAAGTATTCTCCCAAATCAGCAACAAATTGAAATTGGCGCAGCGAATGATTCATACACCGAAGTTACGAGCGGTATAAATGAAGGCGATACAGTGGTAACGCAGACGATTACGGGCGCCAGTTCAAATTCTTCAACCCAACAAAATAATAGCTTCAGAATACCGGGCGTTACTGGCGGCGGAGGATTTCGTGCGGATTAAAATATGATTGAATGCAAAAATATTAGTAAAATATATAAAAGCGAAGCAGGTGAGACCCATGCTCTCATGGGTGTTTCTTTTAAAATTGAAGATGGGGAATTTGTGGCGATTATGGGACCCTCGGGTTCGGGTAAATCAACTCTGATGCATATTTTGGGCGCCTTGGATACACCGACAAGCGGAGAATATTTTTTTGATGGTCAAAATGTAGCGGAACTATCCGATGATGAACTGGCCGATATTAGAAAGAAAAAAATTGGATTTGTTTTTCAGTCTTTTAATTTACTTCCTCGGGCCACGGTTTTAAGAAATGTAGTTTTGCCTCTGGTATATGCCGGTGTTCCGAAAGAAGAGCGCGAAACAAAAGCAAGAACGATGCTCGAAAGTTCGGGATTTGAACAATCGCATTTTTTCCATCTTTCCAATCAGCTTTCCGGAGGGCAAATGCAGCGCGTTGCCATTGCCCGGGCCTTGGTCAATGATCCTTCTTTGATTCTTGCCGATGAGCCGACAGGAAATCTTGATACCAAGACAGGGGAAATAGTGTTGGATACCTTTCAGCGTCTCAATTCCGAACAAAAGCGCACAATTATTCTTATCACTCATGAGCGCTATGTAGCAGAGCACGCTCGAAGAATTATTCATATCCGCGATGGCGAGATTTTTGAAGACGAACAAAATCATTCTCGTCGCAACACCAATAATAAATCTTTATGATTATCAGCGACTTAATTCAAGAAACATTTGCGGCAATAACCGTGAATAAAGTCAGGTCGGGGCTGACTATTCTTGGTATCGTGATTGGTATTGGTTCGGTAATTGCGATGATTTCCATTGGTCAAGGGGCAAAAGGCACGATTGAGGCGAATATTGAATCTATTGGTTCAAATTTAATAATGGTTATGCCAAGTTTCCAGCGTAATGTCGGTTCGCAGGTTAGCGCCGGCCGCGGTTCAGCCCAAACCCTCACCCAAGAAGATGCCGATGCGATTCAAAAGGAAATCACTCTTGTCAAGGCTGTTTCTCCCGAAATATCTAGAAGATATCAGGTTACCGCTAAAGGAAAAAATACCAACACTCAGATTATCGGCACGGTTCCTGTCTATACTGGCGTAAGAAATGTCCAGATTGACATTGGTTCATTTATTACAAATCAAAACGTGCAAAGATTAGCCAAGGTTGCTGTGCTTGGTCCCACTACCCGAGACGACCTCTTCGGAGAAGGAGTAAATCCGGTTGGTCAGACCATTCGCATCAATCGTATAGATTTTAAAGTAATCGGCATAACCGAATCAAAAGGCGGAACAGGATTTGGCAGTCAGGACGATATGATTTTTATTCCTCTTTCCACTGCCCAACGTTTTCTTGTTGGCAGTGATTACGTAAATACTATTAACGTTCAGGCGATTGATCAATCTTCCATGGCAGCTGTTCAGCAACAAATTACCAATCTTTTAATGCAACGCCACAATATCACCAATCCTCAACTTGCCGATTTTCAGGTAATGAATCAAGCAGATATTGTAGCTACTGCTTCTTCAATTACCAATACTTTTACAGTTCTGCTTGCCGCTATTGCCAGCATTTCTTTAATTGTCGGCGGAATCGGCATTATGAATATGATGCTGACTACCGTGACCGAGCGTACTCGTGAAATCGGTTTACGTAAGGCAATTGGCGCCAAGAAAAAAGATATCAGTACCCAATTTCTTACCGAATCCGTGATGCTTACTTTTTTCAGCGGAATACTGGGAGTAATTTTGGGTTGGGTTTTTTCTCTTATTATTTCAAAATTTGGAGGCATTAATACCACAATTTCGTTATTCTCAATTTTGTTGGCTTTTGGCGTTTCGGCCGCAATCGGGATTATTTTTGGCTACTATCCCGCTAAAAGAGCCGCTGGGCTTAATCCTATTGAAGCGTTGAGATACGAATAATAATTAACATTGTAAAAAATTTATGAAAAAAATACTACCAATCATTATTATCGTAGTTATGGTTGTGGCAGGTTCATTTTTTGCGGGCATGAAATATGGACAAAGCAAAAGTTCAGGTAATTTTTCGCAGAGAAATTTTCAAAATTTGTCGCCCGAAGAAAGACAGCAAAGAGCCCAACAAATGGGTGCAAATGTTGGCGGAAGAATTAGATTAGGACAAGGAGAAGATGGTTTTGCGGGTGGAGAAATAATTTCAAAGGACGATAAAAGTATCACTGTAAAACTTCAAGACGGTGGTTCAAAGATTATCTTTTTTTCGGATACGACCCAGGTCGGGAAATTTGTGGATGGAACCTCGGGCGATTTGGAAATCGGCAAAACCGTCATGGTTAATGGCACAACAAATCAGGATGGCAGCATTACTGCCCAGTCAATTCAGCTACGGCCGTCGGCAGAACCGGCTCAACAATAAAAATTTATAGACTATGATTGCCGGTTTTGTTAGAATGAAAACATATGGCAGTTAAGAGGAATAGAATTGTAACAATATTTATCGTCTTGGCTTTACTCATCGGGGCGTGGCTGTTTTTGAGATTTGTGATTGGCGGACCAGAAGACACCTGGATTTGTGACAATGGACAATGGATAAAACACGGAAATCCGCGTGACCCCATGCCTACCAGTGGTTGCGGGGAGGAAAAAGGGGACATAGAGGAGAAAGAAGATATTTCCGAAAAGATTAAAGTATTTAAGCCGCAAGTCAATGAAATTCTTTCTGGTCCGATCGAAATCGAGGGCGAGGCAAAGGGGTCTTGGTATTTTGAGGCGGTTTTCCCCATATGGTTGATTGATGAAAATGGAAATATAATCGCTCAAACCAGTGCTTGGGCTCAAGACGAGTGGATGACTGAAGATTTCGTACCATTCAAAGCGGAAATTGAGGCTCCATCGGATTTTTCCGGAAACGCGACATTAATTTTAAAAAATGACAACCCTTCGGGGTTGCCAGAATACGATAAAGAGATACGGGTTCCGATAAAAGTTGACAAAAAAGATTCGTCCCGCGAAAACGGGGCGAATTTAGTTTTAATTGATGTACCATTTCTTGCCCAGGCGCCATTTGGTCAGTGGAGCGATCCCATTTATCAAAATGCCTGTGAAGAAGCGTCATTATTAATGGCGATTTTATGGGTTAATAGAGTAAAGTCGATTTCCAAAGAAGAAGCAACATTGGAGTTAAAGAAATTTGCGGATTTTGAAATAGAAAAATACAATAATTTTTATGATCATTCCATGGCCGATACCGGTCAATTAATGCGTGATTATTTCGAATATGATAATATTGAATATCGGGAAAACATTGTTGCCGAAGATATTATTAATCAGTTATTGAACGGAAATCTGGTAATTGTGCCGATAAATGGCCAAATTTTAAAAAATCCATTTTACACCCCGCCAGGCCCAGCCGAACATATGCTTTTGATTATTGGTTATGATTGGACTACCGAAGAGTTTATTACCAATGACGCAGGCACGCGCCAGGGAGAGAAATACAGATATGATCAAACTATTTTATGGGAAGCTATCCGTGATTATCCCACTGGCTACAAGGAATCGATTTTAGAGATCAATAAAGTAATGCTGATAGTTAAAAAATGATTTTTATAAGCAGAGAAAAATTTGAAGAATTGGTGGAAGAAGGAATAAAAAAAATTCCAAAAAGATTTTTGGAAAAATTAGATAATGTCGATATTGTAATTGAAGATGAGCCAAACGAGGAACAGAAGAAAAAGATAAAACTCGGACCCAATGTAAGGCTTTTCGGACTTTACGAGGGGGTGCCTCAAACCAGAAGAGGATATTACTCCGGGGTTTTGCCGGATAAGATAACAATTTTTAAAAAAACATTTGAAGAAGTTTGTTCCAGCGAGGAAGAGATAAAAGAAAGAGTTGGGCAGACGGTTTGGCACGAAATTGCCCATCATTTCGGCATGGATGAGGAAAGGGTGAGAAAATTGGAAAAAAAGAGAAAAATGTGATATATTTAATTTTATGGAACTGAGACAAAAAAGTTTCCTTGTTTTAATAGCAATTATAATCGGTATCGGTATCGGAATTTTTATTTGGAATCTACTTGGTTCGGTTTTGACCAAGGGAATTTTTTATTATAAGGTTGATGGCGATAAGGCAGATTTATTTTCGGCCAAGGACAGTAATACCAAAAAAATTCTTTCGGTTTCTGCCCGAGAAATCGATCCCGGTGATTTCCGGCCGCCAAAGCGGACCTATGTTTCTCACGATCGAAAAAATATGGTTTATTTCAAACAAGTTGACGAGAAGCCCCTAGAAAATCAGGAAAATCCGGAATTAATTGCTTACAGGGTTATTTATGAACCCATGTTGGTTAATTTAAAAAATAAAAAAGAGACCAAAATTAATCAATCAATGGATTCCGCCAGTCTGGTTTTTTCATCGGACGACAACCAGATTGCTTGGATTAAGCAGATTGACGAGGCCACTTATCAGGAAATAGAGACAAGCGGGAAAAAAAGGGAGCTTTGGATAAGTAAGATAAATGGTGATGATGCCAAACTTTTGACCAGTTTTGATGAGAATTTAATTTTGTTGGAAGTTTGGAGCAGGGATTATATTTATTTTCAGGGACTTTGGGATGTGAATAATCGTAGCATGGGGAGAATAAATATTAAGACAAAAGAAATTGAAAATATGGTGCCTGGGCAGTGCGAAGAATTTTTGGGGAATTGCCAAGATATAGAATTTTCGCCAACCGGAAATAGATTTCTTTATGAAATTTATACCAAGAAAGATGATAAAGATATTACCGCTCTTTATTTGGGCGATTTCGACAAAAAAGAATTTTTAGAGGTTTTGACAACTGACCAGATTAGCGACAGATTATGGTTGGATGACGGGGAGAGATTTTTCTATACCGAACAAAGCTTGGTTAAAAGGGGAGACGGGACGGCAGAAATGGATACGAGAGAGACGATCCATTTAGTTGATATTAAAAATCAGATAGACGATAAAATATATTCGGGGAGTTATATTAGTCAATTGACTCTTGATTTAGTAAAAAGGTATCTATATTTTCTTGAAAAAGAGAAAAATGGAGAAAATTTTAATTTAAATAGATTAGATTTAAAAACCAAAGAGGTAAAAACAATTTTGACGGATAATTATAATAAAATTTTATTGATACAATAAAATTGTTACAACAATTTCCTAAAAATTTTTATTGGGGCACAGCCACATCCGCATATCAGGTGGAAGGGGGAATTAGAAATGATTGGTCACTGGCCGGAGAAAAATATAATGCCGGTATTGCTTGTGACCATTATCATCGCTACGAAGAAGATTTTGATTTGGCCAGAAAAATGAACAATAACGCCCACCGATTTTCCATCGAGTGGGCGCGCATTGAACCGGTCGAAGGAAAATTCAATCAAGCTGAAATAGAGCATTATCGTCAAGTTATTGTGGCGCTTAAAAAAAGAAACTTGGAGCCTTTTGTTACGCTTTGGCACTTCACTCTTCCCGATTGGTTCGCCAAAAAGGGCGGTTGGCTGGATCTGGGAGCTCCTCAATACTTTCAGAGATATGCGGAAAGAATGGTTAACGAGTTTAAGGATCTGGTCAAGTTTTGGATTACAATGAATGAGCCGGACATTTATCTTGCCCATTCTTATCTTAGGGGTTATTGGCCCCCTTTCTCAAAAAGTTTTTTCAGAACTCAACAAATATTGGGAACCTTGGTAAATACTCATAAAAATATTCATCGGGCAGTTCATAAGATTTCCCCCGATTCTTTTGTGGGTATCACAAAATTCAATACCCAATTTAAGGGAGTGTTAAATTTCTTTTCAGATTATTATTGGAACCATCAGATTTTACAGGCGATTAAAGATCATAAAAGATTTTTTGATTTTATAGGCTTGGATTATTATATTAGTCATTCTTTATTTGAAATATTAAAAATTACCAAAAGAGAAAAAACAGATATGGGCTGGGAAATCCGTCCGGAGGGGATCTATAACGTACTGAAGGACCTGGAAAGATACAAAAAGCCGATTTATATCACCGAGAACGGTTTGGCCGATGCCAAAGATACAAAGAGGGCAAAATTTATTATTGACCATTTAAAATGGATTCGTAAAGCAATCGAAGAAGGAATTGATGTTCGGGGTTATTTTCATTGGTCTTTGATTGATAATTTCGAGTGGGACAAGGGATTTGAGCCGCGATTCGGATTGGTGGAAGTCGATTATAAAAATAATTTAAAAAGAATTCCTCGTCCCAGTAGCAAGGTTTACGCCGAGATTTGTAAAAACAGTGCTATAAATATATAAATATGTTTTTGGATATAGCTATCGGAATTTATGTGGCTGCTTTTTTAGGGCGGATGCTGGGCTTTGGCCCGGATGCATGGTTCTTTATCGGGGGCATCCTAATGACAGTATTGCCGGATAGCGATTTTTTATACTATTTTTTAAAGCGTAAAAAAGACAGGGATAGAATTGATGACTGCAGTCATCGTGATTATATCCATTATCCGTTAATTTATCTTCCGCTCGGTACTTTTATTTTTTATTTGTTTGGCGGAAACGAATGGGCGCTTCTTTTCTTTTTTTGTTCTTTTTTGCATTTTATTCACGACAGTATCGGTATTGGTTGGGGCATAAAATGGCTTTATCCTTTTTCTACAAATAATTTTGGATTTTTTTATCTTTATTCCAGAAAAGGGAATAGGAGTCCGAAAAGAATTTTATTCTCGATTAACAAAGAACAGATGGGTCATTATGTCAGAGAATACGGTGATAAAGATTGGTTCAAGAATATCTATTTGAAATTGCATCCGATTGCCGTTGTAGAGTATACGGTTTTTGTTAGTTCGATTATATTTTTATTATTTTATATTTTATGATTTGGTTATTAATTGTAGTTATAGCTCATCTTTTTTACTCTCTGGTTTTTGTAATTGATAAATACATTGTTTCTAAATCATTGCCTCATCCGATTGTTTACACTTTCTATGTAGGAATTTTGAGTATTGCGGTATGGGCCCTGATTCCTTTTGGTTTTTGTTTTCCATCGGCATATTATGTTTTTTTAAGCATGCTGGCTGGTATTGCTCAAGTCGGAGGATCTATTTTTTTATATCGATCTTTAAACTTGGGCGAAGTTTCTCGGATTATTCCTTTCATTGGAAGTTTTGTGGCTATTTTTATTTTAGTTTTGAGCACTCTTTTAATAGGCGAAAGATTGAGCCTTCAACAATACATTGCCTTTATTCTGCTTGTTTTGGGCAGTTTAGTCGTTTCATACCTGCCTTGCCGGCAGGCGGGTAGAAGAAAAGAGTTTTTCCAGAAACCCTTTGGTTTGGCGATTATCGCGGCTTTATTTTTTGCCATATTTTGGGTTATAACCAAATATATATATTCCGGCTCCAGTTTTGTTAGCGGGACAGTTTGGGTAAGAACGGCAGTGGCTTTTGTTTCTTTGTTTTTACTCTTGCCGAGAAAAAACCGCGAGCTTATATTCAAAAAGACCGATGAAATTAAGCGCAAAACAGTTGGATTTGTTATCTGGGGAAGAAGTTTGACAATCGTCGCTGCTTTATGTATGTATTTTGCTGTTTTTTTAGGAAGCGTGACCTTGGCTAATGCCCTTCAGGGTCTTCAATATGCTTTTATTTTTCTTTTGGCCCTGTTATTCTTTAGAAAGATACCAAGCTTAAAAGAAGAACTAAGCAGAGAAATTATTGCCCAGAAAATTATTGCTATTATTTTGATAACTCTGGGTTTATTCATTTTGATTATATGAAGAATAAGAAGATATACTTTGATTATGCCGCGACCACGCCATTGGATAAAGATGTTTTGAAAAAGATGTTACCGTATTTAAAAGAAAAATACGGTAATCCTTCATCTATTCATAAATTCGGTAGAGAGGCAAGTGCGGCAATTGATAATGCCAGAATTCAAGTGGCTAAATTTTTAGGTTGCAAAGAAACCGAAATTATTTTTACCGGCTCAGCCTCGGAAAGTGATAATTTAGCAATTAGAGGACTGATAAAAAGTTTACGGCGAGCAAAGGGAGCTGGAGAAAAAATTCATATTATTACCTCACAAATAGAGCATAAAGCGGTTTTGGAAACTTGTAATGACTTGGGAAAAGAAGGAATTAAGGTAACTTATTTACCGGTTGGGCCGGATGGGATTATTAATATAGATGATTTGGAGGTCGAGATTACACCGGAGACAGATTTGATTACGATTATGTATGCCAATAATGAAATGGGCGCGATTCAGCCGATTAAAAAAATCGGGCAAATAATCAAAAAATTAAATCAAAACAAAGAACACAGAATTTATTTTCATGTTGACGCGGTTCAAGCAGCTAATTGGCTGGATTTAAATGTTGATGAATTGGGAGCGGATTTGCTTACTTTGTCTGGACATAAAATTTACGGGCCAAAAGGTGTAGGCGTGCTTTTTGTCAGAGAAAATGTTAAAATTTCTCCAATAATTACTGGCGGAGCGCACGAGTGGGGTTTGAGAGCCGGAACGGAAAATGTAGCCGGAATAGTCGGTATAGGAGAAGCGATTGAAAAAGTCAAAAATCCCCGCCTCGCCGGCAGGCAGGAAAAGTCAAAAGTCAAAATTATTGAGAAGTTTAGAGATAAATTGATAAAGGGAGTTTTAATGAGGATAAAAGGCAGTAAGTTGAACGGATCGATAAAAGATGAAGATAAATTGCCGAATATTGCTAATTTCAGTTTTGAGGGCTGTGAAGGAGAGGCACTGGTAATGTATTTGGACCAGGAAGGAATCGCGGTTTCCACTGGTTCGGCATGTACGTCCCAGGCCCTTTTGCCGTCCCATGTATTAATCGCTATGGGTTTATCCGATTTGGAAGCCCATTCCAGCTTAAGAGTAAGTTTAGGAAAATACACAACCCTACAAGAAATTAATTATTTTCTAAGAGTTTTACCCAGAACAATCGAAAAATTAAGAAAAATATCCGGGAGATAAATTTATGTATAACAAAAAAGTAATGGAACATTTTACCAAGCCCAAGTTTTTTGGTAAAATAGAAGATCCCGACGTAATTGGCAAAGCCGGAAATCCACGCTGCGGGGATTTGTTGACTTTATATTTAAAAATTGATAAGAAAACAAATAAGATAAAAGATATTAAATTCGAAACTTTGGGCTGCGCAGCCGCTATTGCAGCCTCAGATATGATTTGTCAATTATCTATGGGGAAAACCCTGGATCAAGCAGTAAAAATTAATTTTCAAGACGTCTCTAATGAACTGGGAGTTTTGCCTCCTTTAAAAATTCATTGCGCTCAGCTAGTCACTGAGGCTCTAAGAGATGCAGTTAATAATTATCCGCCCAAGGCGGACAAGCAAAGGTAAAAATTATGAAGATAGATATCAAGAGTCTTAAAAAATATATAGTCCCAGCTATTTGTATTGCGGTGATTGTAGCGGGTACTTTCGGATTGTATTCCTGGAAAGAATCCAGGTCAAAGATTATTCCTCCTCAGAAAATGAGTGAAATAACTTTAAAATTTATTAATGAGAAAATCTTACAAGGTCAGAGCCAGGCATCTGTAGTTGGCGAATTAGTCAAAGAGAGCGGAGTTTACAAGATGAAACTAAACATTGCCGGACAAGAATATACTTCTTATGTTACGGCAGACGGAAAAGTATTCTTTCCGTCGGGCATGGAAATTCCTGCTGAAATTTTGGCAGGCGGTGAATCCGGCGGTTCTCAGCAAAATGCCGGCATTCCCAAAAAAGATTTGAGCCAGGCCCTATTGTTTGTAATGAGTTATTGCCCTTACGGTAATCAAGCCGAAGAAGCAATGCTGCCGGTAGTTAATCTATTAAAAGATAAAGTAGATATTCAGATTCACTACGTAATTTATAACAATTACAACGGCGGCGGCTCTAAATATTGTTTGGACAAGGATAATAAATATTGTTCAATGCATGGGATTCAAGAATTAAATCAGGATGTTCGCGAGATCTGTGTTCAGAGGTATCAAAATGACAAATTTTGGAATTTCGTAAAAGAAGCGAACTCCAAATGTACTTCCCAAAATGTTGATACTTGTTGGGAGAGTGCGGCTAGTGCTGCCGGAGTAGACATAGCTAAAGTCAAAACCTGTCAGAAAAATGAAGCCTTGACACTCCTGGAGCAGGAAGTTCAGCTAAGCAGCCAATATGGAGTTTCTGGTTCGCCCCAATTGATTATCAACGACACAGAATCCAATGCTTCAAGAACCTCCGAAGGCTATAAGGCCGCAATTTGTTCCGGGTTTAATAATCCGCCATCAGAATGTTCGCAAACATTAAGTGGAGACAGCGGCACAGCACCGACCGGCGGCTGTGAATAAAGGCATGCACGAGGCATCGCTTTACGAAGAACAGGAAAACAAAAAAGTCAGGTGCAATGCCTGTGATCATCGTTGTGTAATTGCCGAAAACAGACGAGGAATTTGTGGAGTTAGAGAAAACCGCGACGGAAAATTATATAGTTTAGTTTATGGTAAAATAATTGCCGAGCATATTGATCCAATTGAGAAAAAACCATTGTATCATTTTATGCCCGGCAGTTTTAGTTTATCCATTGCCACGGTTGGTTGTAATTTCAGATGCCTGCATTGTCAGAATGCGGATATTTCTCAGATTAGCAAAGAAAAGCCGGAAGAAGTGGAAATTTTGGGAGAAGACATAAAACCGCAAAAAATTGTTCAAGATGCCTTAGATGATAAATGTCCGAGCATTTCCTATACCTATACCGAGCCAACGATTTTTGTGGAATTTGCTCTGGATTGCATGAAACTGGCAAAAGAAGAAGGGTTGAGAAATGTCTGGGTATCGAACGGTTATATGACTAAAGAAACCCTGAATTTAGTTGGCGAATACCTTGATGCTACCAATATTGATTTAAAGGCGTTTACCGAAGAATTTTATCGGGATGTTTGCGGGGCAAAATTAAAGCCAGTTTTGGAAAATTTGATCGAAATCAAGAAAAGAAGAATTTGGTTGGAGGTTACCACCTTAATTATTCCAGGTAAAAATGATTCGGAAAAAGAGTTAAAACAAATTGCCGATTTTATCAAGAATGAATTGGGCGAAGACACTCCTTGGCACGTGTCTCGTTTCTTTCCGTATTATAAAATGAAAGACATACCACCTACGCCAGTGGAAAAGGTTTATCAAGCAGTCGAGATTGGCAAATCAGTCGGTCTAAAATATGTTTATGCTGGGAATGTTTAATGGTATAATCAAGGTATGGAGGAAAAAATAATTATTTTTTTAATTCTTTTTTCTTTTATGGTTTCAACCAACACGGTTTGGGCGAAGTTTCCCGATGATTTACCCGGACCGCATTTGATGCCCGACGACAAGTTTTATTTTTTGAAACTCGCATACGAAAAAGTAGTTTTATTTCTTACTTTTAATTTAGCCAAAAAAGCTGAAAGATATAAAACTTTTGCCGAGAAAAGATTATATGAGGGTCAGCAAATGATTAAAGAAGGGAAACAAGAATTAGCAGATAAACAGGAAGAACTTTATAAATATTATCTTAATAAAGCCAAGGAGACCCTGGAAAAGGCAATTCAAAAAGCCATGGAAAAGAAAAAAGAAGAACTGGCCAAAGAATTACAACTTAGGGCCGAGGAGATAAAAAATAAATTAAGCGAGTCATTCAAACTATGGTAAAAGTTTATTCAACTCCAAGCTGTCCCTACTGCGTAACCCTTAAAAATTTTTTAAAAGAGCGTGATATTCAATTTGAGGATATCGACGTTTCCCAAAACGAAATAGCTCAGAAAGAAATGATTGAAAAGTCGGGACAATATGGTGTGCCGGTAGTGGATATAGATGGAGAAATTATCATTGGATTTGACCAAGACAAAATTAAGAAACTTTTAAAAATAGAGTAAATTTATGATTTACGATCTGATTATTATCGGTGGTGGCCCGGCAGGAATAACAGCCGGAATTTATGCTGCGCGCAAGAAATTAAAGACGTTATTGATTACCAAAGAATGGGGCGGCCAAATGACCAAGGCAACCGAGATCGGAAACTGGCCGGGAACGAAGATGATTTCCGGAAATGATTTAATCAAGCAAATGTCCGAGCACTTGAAAATGTTTGAAATCGAAATAAAAGAAAATAAAGAAGTGATTGATATGGATAAAAAAAATGATATTTTCACAGTTCGTGATAATGATCAAGCATATGAGGCAAAAGCAGTAATTATCGCTACAGGAAAAATTCCAAGAGTTTTAAATATTCCCGGAGAAGAAGAATATAGAGGAAAGGGTGTAAGCTTTTGCGCAACCTGTGATGCTCCGATGTTTAAGAATAAAGAAGTGGCGGTGGTCGGAGGCGGAAATGCCGGCTTTGCCACAGCAATAGATTTGATAAAATACGCCAAAAAGATTTATATTCTGGAATTTTTTCCGGAAATGAAAGGTGATCTCGTAACCAAGGAAAAATTGGAAAAAACCGGCAAGGTGGAATTTCATACCAATGTAGCCGTAAAAGAAATAAAAGGAAATAAGTTTATGGAAAGCCTAACCTATGAAGACAGAAAGACCAGTAAGGACCACGAGATAAAGGTTGAGGGAGTCTTTATTTCTATTGGTATGATGCCCAAGGTCGGTTTTGCGCAAAAATTGGTGGAACTGAATAAAATCGGAGAAATCGTGATTGATAAAGACAATTACACAAAAACCCCTGGATTATTTGCGGCTGGTGATATTACGGATATAAAATACGAACAAATTGTGATTGCCGCTGGAGAAGGTGCCAAAGCAGCTTTAGCCGCAACTGAATATTTGAAAGGGAAGTAATGCTCGGAATTTATTTTCATGTCGACACATGTCAGCCACCCCAGCGGGTGGCTGCACTAATTCTCGGTCTCGCTGGCGTCTTCGGCGCCAACCATGCGCTCGACCTCCGAAATTGTCTCAGTGACAAATAAATCTTCGCCGAGAGAAGCAAATATGATATAATTAAACTTATGAAAACCCATGATTTGATTATTATTGGTGTCGGGCCAGCTGGGATAAGTGCCGGTATTTACGCCAAGAATTTCGGATTGGATTGTTTGATAATTGGTGAAAATGTCGGGGGATTAATTAATTCCGCTTATAAAGTGGAAAATTACCCCGGCATTTTTAATATTACGGGCAAAGAATTATCGGATAAATTCGAAGAGCACAGGAAACATTTGGATATTCCTTTGAAAAAAGAACGGGTAGAGAAAATAAAAAAGGAAGAATTTTTCGAGATAAAAACAGATGTTGGTGACTATCGAGCAAAGTCAATTATTTTGACCCTTGGCACCGAAACGAAAAAATTGGAAATTAAAAATATTAAAAAATTCGAAGGGAAGGGCGTAAGCTATTGTTCCGGTGATTGCGTCTTAATTTTTGAAAATAAAATTGTGGCTATTGTCGGGGGCGCCAATGCGGCGGTGATGGGCGCAACAATGCTGGCCGAGAAAACAAAAAAGGTTTATCTGATTTACAGAAAAGACAAATTAAGGGCAGATGCGATTTGGACAGAACGACTCGAAAAACTTAAAAATGTAGAAATAATTTATAATACCAACGTTATAGAGGCCAGGGGAACCGATTGGCTTGAGGAAATTGTTTTGGATAATGGCAAAAGTTTGAAAGTTGATGGTTTGGTAATTGAGGCTGGAGGCGCGCCCAATACAGATTTAATAAAAAGTCTTGGCGTAAAAACCAATGAATATGGTTATATTGAAATAGACAAGAATCAGGCAACAAATATTGAGGGTGTTTTTGCGGCAGGAGATATCACCACTGGTTCAAATAATTTCAGGCAAATAATTACTGCTTGTTCCGAGGGCGCCATCGCTGCGCTCGGCGCTCTAAATTATTTGAATAAAAAGTGATATAATTAAGGTATAACAATTAATATTCACCCCGTTAAATCCCCGGAGGGGATCCCGCAGGGCGGGATATTTAACAGGGTAAAAAATATGTTTATTAAAGTAGCAATTAATGGATTTGGGAGAATAGGTCGAACATTTTTTCGTTTAGCTCACGAAAGACACGAATTAAGAATTGTAGCCATAAACGATTTGGCTGATTTAGAAAATCTGGCTTATCTTTTGAAGCACGACAGCGTTTATCGCGATTATGCTCGTAAAGTTAGCACTGATGTTAAAAACAAAAAGTTAATCGTTGATAATGATAGAATTGATTTTTTGCAGGAGAAAGACCCGAGCAAATTGCCCTGGGCAAAATTAGGCGTTGATGTGGTAGTTGAATCAACCGGCTTTTTTGAAACCTTTGAATCGGCCAGTGCTCACTTGAGAGCAGGAGCGAAGAGAGTGGTGATTACTGCGCCAGCCAAAGACGATGATGAAAGCATGAATTTGGGGGCTACGGTTTTATTGGGTATAAATGAAAAAGATATGGTCAAAGTAAAAATTACTTCAAATGGTTCCTGTACAACCAATGCTGTGGCACCGGTGATGGCAGTTCTCTCGGAAAATCCGGGAATTAAAAAAGCAGTCTTGAATACCACCCATGCTTATACCGCTACTCAGAGAATTGTTGATGGGCCCGATGCCAAGGATTGGCGCAGGGGGAGAGCAGGAGCAATCAGTTTAGTTCCCTCAACAACCGGTGCAGCGGTTACCGTAACCAAGGTGGTTAAAAATCTCAAGAATTTATTCGACGGAATTGCCATTAGAACGCCGGTACCAACAGTATCTTTAGCTGACGTTACTTTTGTTGCCAATAGAAAGACGTCGGTTGAAGAAATAAATAATATTTTAACCGAAGCAGCCAAGAAAACTCATTGGAAAGGAATTTTAGGCGCAAGTAAGGAACAATTGGTTTCTTCTGATTTGGTCGGCGTTACTACTGCCAGTATTGTTGATTTGAATTTTACCAAGGTGATTGATGAGGATTTAGTCAAAATTTTGGCTTGGTATGATAACGAATGGGGTTACTCGGCAACATTAGTTGAACACGTAATAAAATCAGGGAAATTAATTCATAAATTAAAATGATTTATTTAGGAGCTGATCACGGCGGATTTACATTCAAGGAAAAAATAAAAGAATTTTTAAATGAACTCAAAATAGAATATTCTGATTTGGGAAATTTAAAATTTGATCCGGGAGATGATTTTAATGAATTTGCCTTAGTGGTTGCAAAGAAAGTTGCAGAAACCGGCGGAAAGGGGATTTTGTTCTGTACTAACGGATTTGGAATGTGTATTGTTGCCAATAAAATAAAAGGAATTCGAGCGGTTGTGCCGACAACAAAAAAGACTGCACAGCAATCCAGGGAACATCTTGACGCAAATGTTTTATGTCTCGGTGAGCATGTAGTTTCTTTCAGAGAGGCAAGGAAAATTATAAAAATTTGGCTGGAAACAGAATTTTTCAATAAAGAAAGGTACACTAGAAGATTAAAAAAAATTGAAGAAATAGAAAAATGAAAGTTGAAATAATTCCTACAATTTTAGTAAATACCTTAGATGAGATTGAAGAAAAGATTGAGTTAGTGGACAAGTATGTAAATTGGGTCCAGTTGGACGTAATGGACGGAGTTTTTGTAAATAACGAAACTTGGCCCCATTCAGTCGTGCCGGGAAAAGCGGAAAAAGGAGTAAGGTATTTTAAAGAAATTCAGAGATTAAAGAAGTCAAATCCACCAGGCGGCGGAAAAGCGAAAATAGAAGTTCATTTGATGGTGGAAAAGCCGGAGGAAGAATTTGAAGAATGGCTGGAAGTTGCGGATAGAATTATAATCCATTTTGAATCAAAAATTACAAACCGAGAATTGGGAATAAGAGATTTGATTAAAAAAGCGCATCAAAAAAAGAAGGGGATTGGCCTTGCCTTAAACCCAGAAACTCATTATGCCGTAGCCACGCCGTTTTTAAAAGAATTGGATTTGGTTTTATTCATGACTGTTCAGCCTGGCTGGGGCGGCCAAGAATTTAAAGAATGGACTTTGACAAAAATCGAGGCCTTGAGGAAAATCTGGCCAAAAGGAGATATTGAAGTAGACGGCGGAGTGAATAATGAAAATATCGAAAAAATAATCAAATCTGGAGCAAATTTAATTTGCGCCGGCACTTATATTTATAGAAGCAAAGACATTGAAAAAGCAATTAAAAGTTTAAATATCTAAATTATGTACGATATAGTTACTTTTGGTTCGGCGACGAGAGATTTGTTCTTGAAGAGCAAAGATTTTAAGACTCTGAAAAGTAAAGAATTTATTACTGGTCAGGGTCTTTGTTTTAATTTGGGCTCGAAAATTTATCTTGACGATTTATTTTTTGCCACTGGTGGCGGAGGGACGAATGCGGCTGTTACTTTTGCCGGGCAGGGTTTAAAAACCGCTTGCGTTGGCAGGGTTGGCAATGATCCTGGTGGAAGGGCAATACTGGAAGAACTGGAGAAATTCAAGATTAAAAGGTTTATTAGCGAAGATAAAAAAATAAAGACCGCTTATTCTATAGTTCTTTCCGTATCCAGAAAAGAAAGAACGATTTTGATTTATTCTGGCGCTTGTCATTATTTAACGGTTGAAGACATTCCTTTTAATCAGCTTAAAGCAAAATGGATATATATTGCCGGCTTATCCGGAGATTCAGCCAAATTGCTTTTGCCAATAATGAATTTTGCCAAGAAGAATAAAATAAAAGTGGCCCTGAATCCGGGCGCGGCCCAATTATCCTTAGGATTGAATGGTTTAAAAAATATTTTAGCTGCGGTTGATGTTCTGATTTTAAATCAGGAGGAGGGCGCCAGATTAGCGAGCTTGCCATTTAAAAAAGAAAAAGAAATATTCAGGAAATTGGATAAATACGTTAAGGGGATTGTGGTCATGACCAAGGGACCGAAAGGCGTGGTTGTATCCGACGGAAAATATATTTATTCTGCAGGAACATTTAAGGAGAAGAAATACGTGGATAGAACCGGAGCAGGCGATGCCTTTGGTTCGGGATTTGTTTCTGGTCTGATTAGATTTGGGAAAGTTGAAGAGGCAATCAGATTGGGCAGCGCCAATGGCACGGCCGTGGTGGAAGAATTGGGCGCGAAAAACGGATTATTGACTAAAAACAGGTACGAAAAAGAGGCTAGGTGGAAAAAATTTAAAATTACAAAAAATAAATTATGACTTCTCACGAATATATTGCCAAAATTTTAAGAGCTAAGCCGAAAATAATTGAGGAGATGGACAAAAAAATGTCGGTAATTTCCGGAAAAACCGGCGTGCTCGATAGAATAGTCAAAGAAAATAAAGAAAGAATAAATAAGGCCCTAAACTCGCTTGGCTGTCATGATTATCGGTCAGAGAACGTTTTCCGGGTTTTGATTACGCGATTACAGGAAGATGATAGGGCTCTTTATAAATTATTCAAAAAGCCGAGCGGAACAACGAATAAAGGGTTAAAAACTCTTTTTAATTTTGCTTTAGAGCTGGCAAATATTGACCAACTTTTTGTTTTAAAAAAAGAAAAAGCCGAAGAAATTTTAAGAAAAAACCCGCCACCAAACATCATCAAGGCTTTGAAATATAAAAATATCGAGGAATTATTAGCCAAAGAAGATCTAGTAGAAATTTTTGCGGCCCTTCGGTTTGTAGAAACCAATGAATGGATGCACAAAACATTTGATGAAACTTATAAAAATCTAACCCCTAATGATTTTGAAAAAAGAGATGTTGAATTAAGGGTTTTGTCGGGTAAGTGGTTAAAATTAGCGGAAAAATTTGTTGGTAAAAAATATCATAATATCAGTCACCTGAAAGAATTGGGAGTAATTTTTATTATTCCTTTAAAAATTGATAGTCCGGGCGAGACGCTTCGTTTGTTTTCTTTGATTTTGCATTATTTATACGAGATAAATTTTTATTCAGAATTGTTTGAGAAGCAATCAAAAGAACCAGAATTTGGGAATAAGTTGATTTCTCTGCTTAAAGGAGAAGTATTAGAATCGGATAGAAACGAAGGAAGAATGAACTGGATGATAATCCAGCGCTATCTAGCCAAAGACAATCCAGAAGATCCGCGTTTATTTACTCCGCACATAAATCCCGAAGCCCTACATTGGAAAAAGGCGGAGAACGATATAAGTCGACTCGGGAAAAGATTTAAAGATATTGAGTTAGAGTTATGGTTAGAGCTTGACTGGGTTGGGGGATCTTTCAAAAAGATAAAAGGCGAAGAATTAGTAAGCTTTGATTTGGTTGATAATATTATGGCTTTGGTTCAAAAAGAACAAAGAATAAAATATCTTTATCATCATCAAGAAGCTTTATGGAACCATATTTTTGAAGAATATATGGGTGAGAAAAATTTAGAAAAATTAATGGTCGAAAACTTTAATAAAGGAATAATTAATTTAAATTAATAAATATATGATTACTTTTAATTTTTATAATAAATTTAGTTGTTTATTTCGATTTGCATTGTTTCTATTTCTGTTTATATTAATTTTGGGCAGCTCGCAATTATTATCTGCCCAAACCTCCAGTATTTGGGTCACCTTAACAATTAATCCTTGGGGAGGGCCCGCCCCTCTTACGGGAGTAGTTTTCACGGCCAATGTTTATGGTACAGCTACGGGTTCTATTTATTATACTTTCTATTGCAATCGCATAGATACTGGTACCAATATTACGCCTGGATATGCCTACAGAACATCGGTTCCCATAAACTCAGAAACATTTACTCCGCCAGCGGGAATTTGCGACTACGTATATGCTAATCCGGGCGTTTACCTTGCTAAAGTGATCGTAGAGAGAGGAAGCGCGGCAGCCGAAGAAAGATCAACAATGTTTATTTCCACCGCACCGCCAGCAGTGCCAAGTGTTGATATTGAAGCTCGGCCAACTGGTTTAGGAATATATTCTGATGGTCCGATAAATATTTCTTTTAATGCGGGAATCGATCTCCAATGGACAGTTACTAGTGCTGATTCTTGTACTGCTTACGATGGTTGGTCTGGAACAAAAAATACTTCAGGAACAGAATCGGTGGCTAATATTACCTCTCGAAGAATTTTTACTTTAACCTGTAATGGTCCCGGGGGTACTTCTTCTGATTCGGTAATAGTGAACGTTGATCAGCCCAGTTTTTCAGTAAATCTTTCGGCCAATCCCAGTAGCGGGGTCGCCCCCCTTAATGGGGTGGTTTTAACTGCTGATGTTGATGGTTCGGCAGTTGGGAATATCAATTACACTTTTTATTGCGATCGCTCAGACAGTGACACTAATATTGCTCCCGGTTATGTCCACACAAGCACGAATACCTCTGACCCATATTCGGCTCCAGCCGGCGTTTGTAATGGTGTTTATGCTAATGCCGGTACTTTTACTGCTAAGGTTATTGCCGAAAGATCAGGCGCATTGGATGAATCAAGAGTTACAATAAATATATCATCGCCCCCGCCACCGCCCGACACAACACCACCAACTATTTCCAATGTTCAGGTTACAAACATAACCCATAACTCAGCTACTATTGTTTGGACTACCAATGAACCGGCCACTTCCCAGGTGAGGTATGGCATAACTACAAGCTATGGTCAGCAGACACCGGAAAACAGTAATTTGGACACCTCGCATTCAATCGTCCTTAGTAGTCTTCAGTCATCAACAACTTACCATTTCCAAGTCATTTCAAAGGATGGTGCTGGCAATCAGGCAGTTTCCACAGATTTTGTTTTTACTACCGAAGCCATCCCAACTTTATCAGTGGTCATATCAGCTAATCCATCTTCTGGCACTGCTCCTTTAGCCGATGTTGATTTAACAGCCGCGGTTTCTGGCAATGTTACTGGTCCTGTTGATTATTACTTTTATTGCAATCGTTCAGATTCGGGAACGAATATTACTGCTGGTTACGCAGCAAGCTATGTCGATGTTTCTTCAATTAATCAAACTGCTAATAATGCCTGTGATTATGATAATGCGGGAACATACACAGCTAAAGTAATAGTTGATAGGGGTAGTTTACAAGCCGAGAGCAGGATAAGTATTTTAGTTAAATCACCGCCGCCACCTGCTCCTTTTTGCGGTGACGGTTCCTGTAATGGTACAGAAACTTGTTCTTCCTGCGAGCAGGATTGTGGCGTCTGTCCGCCTCGTTGTGGTGACGGCTCTTGTAATGGCACAGAAACCTGTTCTTCTTGTGAGCAGGATTGTGGTGTTTGTTTGCCAACTTGTGGTGACGGCTCCTGTAATGGTACAGAAACTTGTTCTTCTTGTGAGCAGGATTGTGGTGTTTGTTTGCCAACTTGTGGTGATGGTTCCTGTAATGGTACAGAAACTTGTTCTTCCTGTTCATCTGATTGCGGAATTTGTGTCTCTCCTCCAACTCCGCCATTTATAAGAATAGAAAACCCTCTTCTTCAAGAGGACATTAAAGGAGTTATTGACGCTGTCGCTGGTATTCTAAGAGTGATTGCTGTTGGTATAGGCGTGTTAATGATTATTATTGCCGGCATTATCATTATGACTTCTGGCGGCGACAGAGATAAATTGGAAACAGGCAAAAGAATTTTTAAATGGACAATAGTCGGTGTAGCGATTGTTATGGCCGCTAGTTTTATCCTGGAGCTTATTAAGGAGTTAATACCCGAGTAAGTATAATTTTTATGAAAGCGATTGAAGTATTTAAAAAAGCCCAAAAAGATAAATATGCAATAGGACAATTTAATGTCTCAACCGATGAGCAGATAAAAGCAATTATTGAAGTTGCCAAAGATTTAAAATCACCAGTAATTATCGGAACTTCAGAAAGCGAGAGGGAATTTATTGGTACGAAACAAGCCGTGGCCTTGGTTGAAGTTTGGCGAAAAGAGACGGGTCTGCCGATTATTTTAAATGCCGACCACTGCAAAAGCTTTGCCAGTATCAAAGAAGTGGTTGATGCTGGTTACGATATGGTTCAGTTTGATGGTTCTGGTTTATCTTTTGAAGAAAACATAAAAACTACCAGACAAATTGTAGAATACGCCAAAAGTAAAAATCCCGAAATTATAGTTGAGGCAGAATTGGGATATTTAAGGGGTAGTTCGGAAATTCATAAAGAGAAAATAGAAATCAAAGAAGAAGACTTGACTAAGCCAGACGAGGCAAGAGAATTTATTGAAAAAACCGGCATTGATATTTTGGCAGTAGTCATTGGTAATACTCATGGGATAGAAATAGAAGAAGAGCCGCCGCTTTTTCTCGACAGATTAGAAGAGATCCAGAAAGCGGTCCCCGATACGTTTTTAGTTCTTCATGGCGGTTCGAAAACACCGGGAAAAGACATCAAAGGAGCGATTAAATTAGGAATAGTGAAAATAAATATAAATACCGAGCTTAGAATTGCCTATAGCGATGCTCTGGAAAAAGAGATAAAAGCTCATCCGGATGAAGTCAAGCCATATAAAATTTTGATACCAGCAGTAGAAGAAATGAAAAAAGTAGTTGCCGAAAAGATAAAATTATTCGGAAGTGAGGGGAAGGCTTAGGCTCGGAATTTATTTTCATGTCGACACGTGTCGGCCGCTCCAGCGAGCGGCCGCACTAATTCTCGGCCTCGCCTCCGACTGCGTCGGAGACCATGCGCTCGGCCTGCGAAATTGTCTCAGTGAAAATAAATTCCTCGCCGAAAGCAAAGGAAGATTTCAAGTGGGTTGCCTTTTTAATAAAGTTTTGGTAGGATAGAAATATTATGGAATTAGAATTGAAAGCGCAAACCAGAAAAGAATCTGGAAGAAAGTTAAAAACCCTTCGGGAAAAAGGGTTTATTCCGGCTGTGGTTTATGGTTCTGGCCATAAACCAGTTTCTATTCAGGTTGGCTATGAGGAATTTAGGAAAGTATTTGAACGGGCTGGAGAGAGCACATTGGTTAAACTTAAAGTAGATGAGCATATTAAAAATGTCTTAATCCACGATATTGCTAAAGATCCTGTTAGTGATAGTTTTATTCATGTTGATTTTTATCAAGTTAGAATGGATAAAGAGATTAAAGCCGAGGTTCTATTGGTTTTTGTTGGCGAAGCGCCAGCCGTAAAAAGCATGGACGGCATATTGGTTAAGAATATTACCGAAATAGAGGTTGAAGCTCTGCCCAAGGATTTGCCGCACGAGATAAAAGTAGATATTTCCGTTTTAGATTCATTTGATAAGCATATTAGAGTGAAAGATTTAATTTTGCCTTCGGGAGTTAAATTAGGCGCTGAACCAGAAGAAATGGTTGTTTCAGTAATACCGCCAAGAACAGAAGAAGAATTAAAAGCATTGGAGGAAAAGCCGGAAGTTAAAGTTGAAGAAGTGGAAGTAGCGGGCGAGAAGCCAGTTGAAGAAACAGAAGAGATTAAAGAAGGCATAGAAGAAAAGCAAGAATTCAAAGAAGGCAGTTCAAAATAATTAATGTTTAGACACAAAAAAGCTAATATTTTAATAGCGATTTTGGTTTTAGTCGGTTTATTTACCCCGTATCTTTTTAAAGGTACGGGGTTTGCTTCAGCTCAAACATCTTTGGATGAAGAAAAAGAGATGGAGGCAAAAATAAAAGAATTAGAAGAAAAAATATCTAAATATCGAACCGGAGTGATTACAAACCAACAAAGAGCCAAATCGCTCCAGACCGAAATAGAGATTTTAGATAATGAAGTAAACGAGGCAGAATTAGAGATTCAAAGAATAGATTTGATTATCAAAAAATTGGATAATAGAATATCTGAAAAGAAAATGGTAATCAGAGAGGCGGAAAGGGAGGTTGATTTAGAAAAAACCGCTCTAAGTGAATTATTAAGAGAAATTAGTAAATATGATGACGTTTCTTATTTAGAAATAATCCTTGGCCGAGCCCAATTGTCGGACTTTTTATCCGAACTTCATTCTTTAGAAAATTTTCAGGATCAAATTCAACAACTTCTTACTAAGCTTTCTAATTTAAAATCAAATCTAGAGCAAGAAAAAGGCACTCTCACCGACGAAAAGGAAGAACAGCTTGCATTGAAAACAATTCAAAATGAACAAAGAGAAAATCTAGAGAATAAAAAGAAAGAAAAAAAGACCCTATTGGAACAAACCAAGGGCCAAGAACAATTATTTACTCAATTGGTTAAGAAAACCCAATTAGATATTGAAGTCATCAAGAACAGATTATATTATCTTAAAGGTTTTGTGGATGGAGAATCTCTAAGATTTGAAGATGCGTACAAGTTTGCCAAATTTGCATCGATTTATACGGGAGTTAGGCCAGCTTTTCTTTTGGCAATTTTAAGTCGTGAGTCCCAATTAGGGAAAAACGTCGGAACCGGCTCATGGCGGGTGGATATGAAGCCCAGCCAGAGAACATATTATTTACAAATTTGTGAAAAATTAAATATTAGCCCCGATACTTATCCGGTTTCCAAAAAACAATGGTATGGATGGGGAGGAGCAATGGGCCCAGCTCAGTTTCTGCCAGCCACTTGGCTTGGATATGAACAAAGAGTAGCCGAAATAACTGGTAACAATCCACCATCTCCTTGGAACATTAAAGATGCTTTTGTGGCCGCCGCTCTCTATCTAGCTAATAAAGGCGCTAACCAACAGACTTATAATGCGGAATGGAAAGCAGCGATGATGTATCTTGCTGGTTCGAAATGGAACAATTCATCTTTATATTTTTACGGTAACCAAGTCATGGATTTAACTAAACAGATTCAAGATCAGGTTGATATATTAGAAAAAGGATAATAAAAAGCAGAAAATAAATTTTCTATAATAAGAAAAACTTATTTTCTGCTTTTTAAATTTATTTCTGGAATTTTTTGATGACTGACCAGAGATTGCCATCGAGAATTTTTTCCATATTGTGCCAGGATTTGCCAATTCTATGGTCGGTGATTCTATCCTGGGGGAAATTATAGGTTCTGATTTTTTCTGAGCGGTCAGCTGTACCAATTTGGATATTTCTTTGCTGTCCCATTTTTGTTAATTCTTGTTCCATTTTTAAAGCATAAATCCGTGAGCGTAAAATACTCATCGCATTTTCTCGGTTCGCGCCTTGACTTCTTTCGTTTTGGGAACTAACCACCAAACCAGTGGGTATATGGGTTATTCTTATTGCTGATTCGGTCTTGTTTACATATTGGCCGCCCGGACCAGAGGCTCTGTAGGTATCAATTTTTAAATCATTTGGTTTAATTTCTATTTCAGTTTTTTCGGCTTGGGGTAAAATAGCCACACTGGCAGTTGAAGTATGAATTCTTCCGTTTTTTTCGGTTTCCGGTATTCTTTGAACTCTGTGAACTCCGCCTTCATTTTTTAATAAATTGTAAGCATTCTCGCCAGATACTTGGAGAATAACTTCCTTAAAACCCCTTAAACTTGAAAAATTTGATTCCAAGTTTTTAATTTGCCAACCCTGTTTTTCGGCAAATTTGCTATACATTCTGAAAAGATCAGCCGCAAATAAAGCGGCCTCGTCGCCGCCTGCTCCCGCCCTGATTTCTATTATTGCCCTGTCGGGGTTAGTATTCATTACTTTTTTGATTTCTTTGCTCTAGCCAATCTCTTTTTAAATTTTTCTACTCTTCCGGCTGTGTCAATAATTTTATCATGTCCCGTATAAAGGGGATGGCATGCGCTGCAGACTTCGATATGAATCTCTGGTTTTGTTGAGCCAATTTTAAAAATTTTTCCACAACTGCAGTGGATTATGGCGTCGGGGTAATATTTGGGATGAATATCTTTTTTCACGGTAAATTTAATGATATAATACAAATATAGATTAGTCAATAAAACAGTGACCTTGTGTTGTTAATGTTATTGTGTTAACATAGATTTTATGTCTGAGACCAAGAAAAAATCAATAGTTTCCGAAGAATTAGCCCAGAAAATGTTTGAGGCCGGTATTCATTTCGGTCATAAAAAATCAAACTGGAATCCCAAAATGACTCCTTATATTTTTGGCTTAAAAAATAATATCTATATCATTGATTTAGAAAAGACAATGGAAGAATTGGAAAAGGCGATAAATTTTATAAAAGAAACAAAGGAAAATGATGGCAAGATACTTTTTGTCGAAAACAGAACCCAAAGCCAATTTTTAGTTGAAGAAATAGCCAAAAAATGTAATATGCCCTATGTTACCTCTCGCTGGATTGGTGGATTGATGACGAATTTTAAAACGATTAGAAAGAGGGTGGAGCATTTTCTCGACTTAGAGAAAAAGAAGGCAGAAGGCGAACTTAAAAAATACACAAAAAAAGAACAGCAAAAATTTGATAAAGAAATCGAAAAATTAAAGAAGAGATTCGATGGGATAAGAAATTTGGATAAGCTGCCAAATGCTCTTTTTATCACAAGCATCAAATCGCAAATGACCCCAGTTAGAGAGGCGAAGAAGAAAAACATACCAGTAATTGGACTCGTTGACACTGATAGTGACCCTACGATAATTGATTATCCCATTCCTTCAAATGACGAATCTATTTCTGCTTTAAAATTTATGTTAGAGCAAATAGAAGAGGCATTAAAATAAGATCATGACAATATCAGTAGACAAAGTAAAAGAATTAAGAGGAAAGACCGGCGCCTCAATTATGGAATGTAAAAATGCGCTTAGCGAAGCAAGGGGAGATGAAGACAAGGCTCTAAAAATCTTACAAGAAAAGGGTCGGCTGACGGCTATGAAAAAATCAGAAAGAAAAGCCGAAGAAGGGATTGTTGAAGCCTATATTCATACCAACAAGAAAGTCGGAGTTTTATTAAAATTAAAATGCGAGACGGATTTTGTAGCCAGAAATCAAGAGTTTAAAGAATTGGCTCACGAAATAGCTATGCATATTGCCGGCATGGACTCAAAAGATGAAAAAGGTTTATTGGAAGAGCCCTATGTTAAAAATCCCTTAATTACCATAAAAGATTTAATAAACGAGAAAGTAGCTAAATTGGGAGAAAATATTAAAATAGATGAATTCGTTAGATACGAATTATAGTTTATGCTAATAACTATTTCTCAAATAGTTTTTGCGATAAGTATTATAGGAATCTTGGTTATTGTCTTGCGCAAGGTTCCTGTTATTTTAAGATATCCCCGACATCCTTTCGAAGAGATTTCTTTATTAGAAAGAGTTAAAACCAAGATAAATTCGAGTAATTTTTTTCACGAAATATTTATTCATAGAACAGAAAAGATTTTAAGAAGAATTAAAATCATTGTTTTAAAATTCGATAATTTTTTGGCCAGAATTGTTGATCGTCTTAGAGACAGGCTAAAAAGAAGAAAAGAAGAGGAGCAGGAAAATAATGATTTAAACTCGCCATCTTAGCTCAGCGGTAGACCTGCCCGCCAAGGCCTGCGCCGCCTTAGCTTAGCGGAAAAGCAGTGGTTTTGTAAACCATAGACGCGGGTTCGATTCCTGCAGGCGGCTTAGACCTAGGCGCTGGCAGGCGGGGCAACTGTTTTGGGTCATTTATAATATTTTGGGTCGGTGGCAGAGCGGTCAAATGCACCAGTCTGTAAAACTGGGGTCCCTTGGACTACGAAGGTTCGAATCCTTCCCGGCCCAATTTTTGCCCAGGTAGCTCAGTTGGTTAGAGCGCATTCTTGGTAAGAATGAGGTCGGCGGTTCAATTCCGCCCCTGGGCTCACATGAAAAGAATTTATTTCCCCATAATTATTATTGTTTTAATTTTGATTAGTGGAGGAGTTTATTATTTTTTAAAAAACAAAGAACAATCAGTCCAACCGGCAAATATTTTACCACTTATTAAAGATGAAATAAGTCGAGAAGAAATAATGGAAGATTGTATGGTAAAAATTTCCGAGATGTCACCAGTTAAACCAGTCTTGGGAGGAAAATGGTATATCAATAGATTTTGGTTTATCAAAAGCAGCAACAAAGATTTTTATATTGAATATGAAGATGGTCATATTATGGGTCAGATTTTAGTTGAAGCCGGAAAAAAAGATGGTAAATTAGATTATGAAGTCGTGGCTTATTTTGAACCGGGAGAAAACGATTGGATTTTAAAACAAGGAGAAGATAAACTTAGAGGAGAGATCCTGGATTTATACGAACACAGCGAGGAATTAAATCAATGGATAAAAAAGAACTGACATGAAAAAAGAATATATTACAAAATTAGCCTGTAATGAATGTAAACGTATCAATTATCACACTCGCAGAAATAGAAAAACTGTTGAGAAAAAATTAGAATATAAAAAATTCTGTAAATGGTGCAAGAAACGTACGATTCATAAAGAAAGTAAAAAATAATTTTGGGAGCGTAGCTCAATTGGCAGAGCACTGGTCTCCAAAACCAGAGGTTCCGGGTTCGAAGCCTGGCGCTCCTGTCAGGTATTACAAGGGCCGAGATTTTTCCTCGGCTTTTATAAATTTCGCGCTTATTTTTTTATATAATAAAAATTGATATAATAAAATTATGGAAACATTAATAGATAGGCTGATAAAAGAAGGATACCTGAAAACCTCCTTAATTATTGAGGCATTTAGAAACGTAAGAAGAGAAGATTTTGTTTTGGAAGAATTAAAAGGAGAAGCCGATATTAACGCGCCATTACCGATCGGTTATGGTCAAACAATTTCTCAACCATTAACCGTGGCATTTATGTTAGAATTACTTCAGCCCCAGCCCGGAGATAAAATTTTAGACATCGGTGCCGGTTCGGGCTGGCAGACAGCACTTTTAGCTCATTGCGTTGGTGAAAATGGTCAGGTTTTTGCCATGGAATTAATTGAAGAGATTGCTGAATTTGGCAAAAAAAACATTGCAAAATATAATTTTATAGAAAAGGGGATTGTGAAATTTATTCAGGCTGACGGAAGCAAGGGCCTAAAATGGGCTGCGCCGTTTGACAAGATTATTGCCGCTGCTTCAGCAAGGACGCTTCCAAAAGAGTGGAAAGAGCAGTTAAAAATCGGTGGCAGATTAGTGACGCCAGTTAAAGAAAGCATATGGTTGATAATCAGAAAATCAGAAAGAGAATTCGAAGAAAACGAATTTCCTGGTTTTGTTTTCGTGCCATTAATAGAGATGTGAAATTATGAATAAAATATTTCTTAATCGAAAATTTTTATTAATCTTTATCGCTATTTTTTTTGCGGTGATATTTTTACAGTTTTGGGGCGCTGAGTGCGAAGGAGAAGAAAAGACAATAAAAATTGAAAAGGGATGGGGATCAACCGAGGTAGCCGACGGATTAAAAACGGAAAATCTGATAAAAAACAAATGGCTTTTTATCTTTTATGTGTGGGTTAGGGGTTATAACAATCGTCTCCAGGCAGGAGAATACCTTTTAAATACCAAGATGACTATTCCGCAAATTTCCAAAATTCTTGCTAAAGGCGAAACCAGTCCAAATTGGGCAAAAGTTACCATTCCCGAGGGCTGGACCAGCAAACAAATAGAAGAAAGATTAATTACTGTTGGGGTTTTAAAGCAAGGAGATAAATTGCCAAAAGACCAAGAGGGATTTTTATTTCCGGATACTTATTATTTTTATAAGAATTCTTCGATTGAGACTGTGGTTAAAAAAATGCGGGATACCCTTGATGGGAAAGTGACCGAAGAAATGAAAGCAGAAATCAAAAACCAAAACAAAAACCTTTATGATATTTTAATAATGGCAAGCATTTTAGAAAGGGAAGTTGTGAGCGATGAAGACAGGTCAATTGTTTCGGGAATTTTTTGGAAAAGAGTAAAAAATAATTATCCTTTAGAATCCTGCGCCACGATTGCTTACGCTTTGGGGATAGAGAAAAAGCAATATTCATATGAAGATACACGAGTAAATTCACCGTACAATACATATATCAATCTTGGTTTACCACCAACGCCAATTAATAATCCTGGCCTCTCCGCAATCAAAGCAGCAATCTATCCCAAAGAGAGTGATTATAATTTCTTTCTAAGTGCGTCCGATGGAAAGACCATTTATTCGAAAACACTAGAAGAGCATAATGTTAATAAGGCAAAATATCTTCGTTAGAGATTGACAAGTATTTTTTATTGTAATAATATAACATTATAATTAAATAGCCGTAGACAGTAGGTTGCGAAAGCATAAATCCTATCGAGGTAAAAAGTTCATGAGCAATTGAGCTCGTGAGTTTATGAGAATGTCTGCGGCTTAACGCAGATTTTTATTTATGTTAACCAAAACCCAGAAGAAAGAAATTATTAATGACTTAGCTGATAAAATAAAATGTCAGCAAGGCTTGATTTTTACCGATATAAAAGGAATTAAAGTGGTAGACATTCAAAAACTCAGAAGAGAAATTAAAAAAGCAGAAGGCGAATATAAAGTAGCAAAAAAAACGTTAATAAATTTAGCGCTAAAACAAGAGAATAGAAAGATAGATATGGCTAAGTTCGAAGGCTCCCTGGCTTTAGTTTTTGGTTATAGGGATTCTGTTTCTATAGCTAAGATTTTGGTTAATTTTGGCAAGAAAAATGAGAATTTAAAAATCTTAGGTGGATTGATAAATGATATATTTTTGACCACTGAACAGATTAAAGATTTGGCTAATATTCCTTCAAGAGAAGAATTATTGGCAAAATTAATTTGGTCGATTCAATATCCGATCAGTGGTTTTGTGAATGTTTTACAAGGCAATATTAGAAATTTAATTGGCATATTAAGTGCTTTACAAAATTCACCCCGTTAAATATCTCGCATATATGCGGGGTTCCGCTTCGCGGGATTTAACGGGGTAAATAATAATTAAAAATAATAAAAATATGACTGAAGAAAAAAAAGATATAAAAGTGCCGGAAAAATTTAAAAAATTGGTTGAGGAGATTGAAAAGATGAACATGATGGATTTGGCTGAATTGGTTAAGATTTTAGAAGAAAAATTCGACGTTTCGCCGATGGCCGCTGCTCCGGTTATGACTGGCGGTTTGACCAGTGGAACAGGAGAAGGCGCGAAAGAAGAGAAAACCGTTTTTAATTTAGAATTAAAAAATGCCGGTGCTCAAAAAATTCAGGTAATTAAAGTACTTCGAGAAATCACCGGTCTGGGGTTGAAAGAAGCTAAAGACTTGGCGGATGGTGCGCCAAAAATTATAAAAGAGAATCTGAAAAAAGAAGAAGCTGAAGAAATGAAGAAAAAACTTGAAGAGGCCGGCGCTGCGGTAGAATTAAAATAAAGTCTATTCTTATAATAAAAATATCCCGTCTGTTATTTGGCAGACGGGATATTTTGTTTTCTTTTATCTTATTTACGTGTTTATTCTATAAACCTTAGAATCATTTAATATATAAATCGTTTTTTCATCTGGCTCAACCCAAAAGTCTTTTAATGAATCAAATTTTTCAGACATATATTGAATATTAAAATCATCTTTTTTATTTTGGGCAATTATTCTTTTGTTGATTGGGTCAAGAATATAAAGGTTTTTCATCTGGGAATCGGTAAATAATTCGCCACCGTTACCTAGAATAGGACTTACTCTCGGTCTTATTTCTTTAAGTTTTTTACCTTGAGCATATTCAAAAATTAATCCATCCGCTTTTAAAATAAAAACATTTCCATCGACAGCCAATGATTGAGCATTGATTAAGTCTTGTTTAAATTCATTTTTAAGCCATTCTGTTCCCTCGAGATATGTTTCTCCGGACGAGTATTTAAGAATATTTAATTTTTCTGCATCTAAAAAATAAAGATTATTTTCGTAATTAGTTATGTCTTTTATGTTTAGAGTATTTTCAACGCCTGGTTTTAAGAGAAGCGTATTGTAATTATCATTTTTATTATATATATATATTTTTTCGGGGCTGGACAGAAGAACAAGGGAGTCATCTTTTGCCGTCCCCAGTTTAAAAGTGTCTTTCGAAGATAAAAAAACAAGAATATGGTTGTTAGTGTCATTAAGATTAATTTTATAGAGAAAACCGGAATTCAATTCATAGAAATAGAGAGTGTTTTCAAGTTTTAAAATGCCTTGAGGAAAAAACGTAAAGCTGTTTTTGGATAAGTCGGCAATTTCTTCCGGTTCTTCGATATTTATCACATTATTTATACTGTTTTGTTGATTTTCTAAATCTTTTTGAATTTTTTCAAATTTCTGAGCTGGTTTTTCTTTTACTATTTCTGGTAATTTATCCAAAATAGACGAAGCGTTCATCATTAGGGTATCGACCCGTTGAAGAAGCGCTTGACTTCTTGTCTGATCCTGATAAGCTAAAGAGATTTTGCTTTTGAATATTGTTTCGTTTATTCTTTTGGTCAAATTATTTATTTGGCTTATTTTAATTTCATAATATATTTTTTGGAGAAGATAGGGCGAAAGTAAGATAAATGAAATTAAAAAAAGGATTAATAAATAATTATGAATATGAAACTTAAGGATAGCGTTTATTGGTTTATACAACCCAGAAGAAGTTGAAATTCTGTTTTTTATTTTTTCATTAATTTTTATCGAATGGGGACTTAATATACTTTCCAAATCAAGCGTATCGATTTTGGCAATTTCTTCTTGGTCTAATTGTTTTTTCTTTGATATCGTCGCCTTACTACCTGCCTCTAAAATTAAACAGGAAAGATATTTAACTGATGCTTCTTTATTTTTTTTCTGACCCTCTAAATGATTTTTAATAAATTCATAGAGTTGTTCGGTAGAGGACCGAGAAAGCAGTTCTTTAATCTTTTGGTTGGAAGTGATCCTTAAAAGATCTTGGGTAGCAATCAGAAGTTTGTCGTTTTCTTCCAATGTTCCGCTGGCAATGTTTGAAAAAGTTTTAAGAGGCTGGTCATTTTGTTTTTGGGTAGTAAATTTTCTGGCAATATTGCTTATTGCGTCTTTTCTTATTATATAGATAAGCATATCTCCTGTTTGTCCGATATGTATATTATTTTGGGAAAATGCCAGACATGTAAAATCAAGGTTGCCCAACCATTCTTTGTGTCCTCTTTTAGTAAAATCGGCTAAATACATGTTAGCACTTTGAAGAGCCGATTCCAAGGCTTCTATTGTTGTTTTTCTGTGGTCAGAATAGAATTCTCTTTTTATAGCCGAAGCCAAAAGAGTTAGTAAAAAATCAAAATTTTTATGCTTTTTGGGCGGAAGATTAGATATTTTGCCCACCAAATAGAGATTGCCCAGGTTTGTTTCTTCTACATTCAGGGCTTCATAAGAAAAAACCCCGCAGACAGAATCCTTTTTGGCTGAGGGATGATGATAAATTATTTCTCTGAAATAAAGGTTGAAACGAGGCTGGTCCATGTTATTTTATTGTATCTCAAATTAACGCCCTTTACAAGAGAATGAGGAAGGTTTATTATAAGATTATGGTAAAAAAACCAAAGAAAACCCGTCGAAAAACCGCAAAGCGGCTAATCAAACGAACCCGTCCGCATGCGAAAATCGCGGCGAGAAAGAAGAAAATAGTCAAAAGGCCCAAAAAGAAGGTCAAGATTTTAAGATTTAAGAAAAGGGTAAAAAAAATCGTCAGAAAGACAAGAAAAAAGAAGATAGTTAAAAGGTCCAGGCCGAGGAAAGTTATAAAAAGAAAGATTAAAAGAGTGGATAAGAAAAGACCAGTTAAAAAGATTCGGCAAAGAAAAAAAGTAGCCAAGAAGACAAAAAGGCCAGCAAAAAGAAGAAAATCCAGAAAAGTAAAATCAATTAAACCAAGAGTTTATATCGGCAAAGGGGCACTGGAGCAGTTGTTTGAATCTCAATCAAAGTTAAAGCTTTTGAAATTTTTCTTCAGAAATTCAAAAGATGTTTTTCAGCAAAAAGATATTTTCAAAAGATTAAGGAGCAATATTTCTGTATTGCGTCAAGAATTAAATAAGCTGGAAAATATAGGTATTATTAAACAGAAAAAAGCTTGGCTTTCATTTGAGAGGAAAAGAGGCAGAATTAAAAAAGAAAAAAAGACCGTTTATTATCTCAACCCCGGCTTTGATTTTATTAATGAATTAAGAAATTTGATTTTAAAATCAACCATTTCTTCAAAGGACGATTTGATAAATACCGTCAGAAGATTGGGCAATATAAAGCTTTTAGTTTTATCGGGTGTGTTTACGGCCGATGACACTTCCAGGGTAGATTTATTGATAGTCGGCGACAAGATTAATCAGAGAAAATTTAATAATTTTCTTAAGGATCTTGAGGCAGAGGTTGGTAAAGAATTAAATTGCGCAGTAATGACAAGCAAAGAATTTAATTATCGTTATGACATGTATGATAGGTTTGTGAGAGATTTATTAACCGGCAAAAACGAAGTTTTAATAAATAGAGTAAATTTGTGGTAATTTTGGGCGTGTAGTTCAGCGGTTAGAACGTTGCATTCACATTGCAAAGATCTGTGGTCCGAATCCACACACGCCCATTTTTTATTTGGGCGCGATTATTGTATAATAAAATTGTATGACAAGTATGCCTATAGCAGTGGTTTTTTGGCGATGGTATTACGGTCAGTCGGTAAAGGAAGTTTTAACTGCGTGGAGAAATTATATTATTTTTTCTCTGAATTATTTTTCTATTCCTCTGCTTTTAAAAACATTGATTTCTCCGTGGAGACGCGATATTACTAAAAAACCCCGAGGATTTGATTTTAAGGAAATTTTTGAATACATTGCCTTTAATGTAATTTCTCGCGTAATCGGCCTTATAGTTCGGTTCGTCACTATTATTGTTGGAATTATAGTTTTGTTTTTTGTTCTTATTTTTGGATTTTTATTTTTTATAATTTGGTTATGTTTGCCCTTTATAATTTTGGGGCTTTTTATTTTAGCAATAATTCTTTTACTTAATAATGTTTGATTTAAGAAGAAAAAATCTTATATATAAAGCAATTGACCTAGAAAGAGTATTCCCGCCTAAATTAATCAAGGCAGTGAATGGTTTATTCAGCGTTTTGGCAATATTTTTATTTCCGGTACTTTTTAAGCCGGAAATTTTAGGACTAAACATAGAACAGGCACTTGCTTTTTTCTTGCTTTCTTTTTGCTTTTTTATGGTTGGGGTTATTTATTTAATTTTTCTTGATTCTTTGAGAGAGAATTTTTTAATAAAGCTATCATTGGCCGAAAGAATATCCGGAGAAGTTAGTATTAAAAGCCTTAATCTGGCAGAGCATTTAGATTTTCGAGTGGCTCGCGCCGTAGTAAAAGCAAGCAAGTTTTGTCAGAATAGGGGAATTGTTTTAAATGTTTTTTCTATTATTTTTTATTTATGGCAAGATTCGAGAGGAGAATTGATTTTTAGTAAATTTGGGTTGGACAAGAATATATTTAAAGAAAAACTAAAATCAGAATTAGAAAAAATAAGACAGGATGACAATATTAATAAACAAGAATTTGATTCTGTTTTCGAAAAAGCTGCTTCTTTGGCGATTAATAATTTTCATCGTCATATTGAAATAAGAGATTTTTTGTTAGCGGCTGTCGAAGAGTGTGAAGGATTCAAAGAAATAATAGCCAGCCTTGATATGGATTATGATGATGTTAATCATGTAACAGCTTGGGAAGATTATCTCGAATACGATATAAAGAAAAAAAAGCAGTTTTGGCGATTGGATAATTTAATGAAACAACGAGGAATTGGTAAACAATGGGCAGCTGGATACACTGTAAATTTAGATAAATACAGCGTTGAAGTAACAAGTATTATTAAAAAGCAGAATCTTTCTATCCAGTTGATTGGTCATCAAAAGGAAATTTATGCCATAGAGAGAATATTAGCTAGAAGCGGAGAAAATAATGTTTTATTGGTTGGTCGAGCTGGCTCTGGTCGTTCAACTGTAGCTTATAGTTTTGCTCAAAAAGTTATTGAAGGTCGTTCTTTTTCTAATTTGAATGATAAGAGGGTCTTGGAATTAGATATGCAGGCAGTGTTGGCTGGTCTGGACACGCCGGGTGAAATATTGGAGAGGCTAAAAATAATTTTCTCCGAAGCAGTGAGTTCTGGAAACGTGATTTTGGTTATTGACGAGATTCATAATTACCTTGGTTCCGATAAGGGCCCAGCAGCCGTTGATATAACTTCGGTTATTTTGCCTTATTTATCGTCATCTAGTTTTCAGGTAATCGGCATTACCACTTATGAAGGATGGCATAAATACGTTGAGAACAATGCTTCGGTGAAAAACCTTTTTGTTAAAGTTGAAGTTATTGAACCAACTACCGAAGAAACAATACTTATCTTAGAAGATATGCTGCTGGCTCTGGAAATAAGATATAAAATTTCAGTCAGTTATCGAGTTTTAAGAGATATTGTCAAATTAACTGAGCGTTATATCCAAGATGCTCCTTTTCCCGAGAAAGCAATCGATATTTTAACTGAAGCATTTGTTTATACTGCTGCCAAAGGAGAAAAAGCAATTTCTCCAGAAGATATAAATAAAATTATTTCCGAGAGAGTTGAGGTGCCAGTGGGGACAATTCAAGAAACAGAAAGAGAGAAGCTACTAGCGCTGGAGCAAAGGATTCATCAGAGGATAATTAATCAAGAAGAGGCTGTTAAATTAATTTCAGAAGCCATGAGAAGGGCAAGGGTGGGAATTAAGGGCGGTAGAAGACCAATTGGCAGTTTTCTATTTTTGGGTCCGACTGGCGTTGGTAAAACAGAAACCTCGAAAGCTCTGGCCGAAGCCTACTATGGTTCAGATGAAAGAATGATAAGATTTGATATGTCAGAATACCAGGAAGTTTCTTCAATTAATCGTTTGATTGGTTCAGTCGATGCGGGGGAGCCGGGATTATTTACTAAGGCTATTTCCGATAATCCATTTTCTCTGATTCTTTTAGACGAAATTGAAAAAGCTCATCCGAATATTTTAAATTTATTCCTTCAAGTTTTTGATGAGGGCTGGGTAACTGACGCTTTTGGTAAAAAAATAAGTTTAACTGATTGTATAATTATTGGTACTTCAAATGCTGGAGCCGAATTAATTAGACAAAAGGTAAAGGAGGGCAAAAATCTGGAATCTTTTAAAGAAGATTTAACCGATTACTTATTGAAGAATGGAATTTTTAAACCAGAATTTTTAAATCGATTTGATGCCGTGGTTATTTTCAGGCCCTTAACCCATGAACATTTAATCAAGATAGCTATTTTAATGATGAACGACTTATCAAAAAGATTATTAGAGGGTATGGGAATTCGGTTAGTGGTTAATCCAGATTTAATAGAAAAAATCGTTGAGCTTGGTTATCAGCCGGAATTCGGTGCCCGTCCAATGAGGAGGGTAATTCAAGATGAAATCGAGAGCAGAATCGCTAAAATAATCTTAGAGAAAAATCTGAAAAGAGGGGATTTTATAGAAATAAAAGCAAATGAAATAGGGGGTTAGTGTTAATAAGGTGTGGATAATTTAGTTAAAAATTAGCCTCTTTGAGGCTAATTTTTATTTTTATCATAGCTTATAATAAGCGTAATCAAGGGGTTGACATAGTTATTTTTAGTGGAATAAAATTTAAGTATAGTGTTAAATTGTGGATAAAAGTGTTAATAAGTAATAAATTTTGGGGATAAGTGAATTATGTTAATTGGTGAATATTCTCATACCGTTGATACTAAAAAAAGATTAGCTATACCTTCCAAATTTAGGAAGGAGCTTGGATTAAAGGCGGTTATTACCAAGGGATTAGATAACTGTCTTTTTATTTATCCTTTTAAAGAATGGCAGAAATTAGTGGAAAAATTAAGTAGATTACCAATCGGGCCCAGAGATACTAGGGGATTCAGCAGGTTAATGTTGGCTGGAGCAAGCGAAGTTGGTTTCGATAGTCTGGGCAGAATTCTTATTCCTGATTATTTAAAGAGTTACGCCCAATTAAAAAAAAACGTTATAATTGCCGGTGTTTATAATCGATTAGAAATTTGGGATAAGACCAAATGGGAAACATTTAAGCAACAAAATGAGAAAGAGATAGACAATATGGCAGAAAGGCTTGGAGGTTTGGGCGTCTAAATTTTATGCACACACCCGTTCTTTTAGAAAAAGTAATCGAATATTTAGAACCTAAGCCCGGAGAAAATTTCATAGATTGTACAATTGGTGAAGCGGGCCACGCAAAGGCCGTATTAGAAAAAATTTCTCCTGATGGAAGGGTTTTGGGGATTGACATTGACAGAGAGTCTTTAAAAAGAATCCAGCCTCAAGAAAGATTAATTCTTGTTCAAGGAAATTTTAAAGAATTAAAAAAAATTGTTATAGAAAATAATTTTTTAATCGTTAACGGAATTTTATTTGATCTAGGTTTATCGAGTTGGCAGATAGAAGAAAGTGGAAAGGGATTTACATATAAAAAAGATGAGCCGTTAATAATGATTTTAAATGGCAAACAAGTGGTAGCAGCCGAAGAGATAATAAATAGTTGGCCAGAAGAGAGTTTAATAGAGATTTTTAAAAAATACGGTGAAGAAAAATATAGTCGGAGAATAGTAAGAGAAATTGTTAATCGAAGAAAATTAGCACCCATTAAAACAACCTTTCAATTAAGAGAAGTAGTAAGTAGGGCAATTCCTAGCGCTTTCAGCCTGACCCGCAGAGGCACTTTAAATAGAATCTTAGCCAGAATTTTCCAGGCTCTTAGAATCGTTGTAAACGACGAGTTGGAAAATTTAAAACAAGGATTGGAGCAGGCAGTTGAGATTATTGCTCCGGGAGGGAGAATTGTGGTCATTTCTTTTCATTCTCTGGAGGATAGAATAGTTAAAAGATTTTTTAAAGAAAAAGAAAACCAGGGGCAGATGGAGGTTTTAACTGATAGACCCGTAATGGCTGATGAGTTTGAAATTTCTATGAACTATCGTAGCCGCAGTGCAAAACTGCGAGCTGCAGTTAAAAATAGGGATTCTAAGGTATAGCCTTAGAATCTTAGGCGGGGTGTCCCCCCGCCCAAGATTCTAAAAAATATTTATGACCGTTATTAGTTTGGCCCATTCGAATATTATTCGTTTACAAGCCCACGCTTCTTGTAGATATCCAAAGAAAGTTAAGACTAAAAAACTTTTAGTTATGTTTTTAATTTTTGCCATAGGGTTATTCGGTTTAACCTATGTTTTACAAGTAAATAGTATTACAAGTAATGGTTATAAAATTAGATCACTAAAGAATCAATTAAACGAATTAGACGACCAGAATAAAATACTCCAGGTAAGTATTTCTGACCTAAAATCAATAAATGTTCTACAAATAAAGAGCGAAAACTTTGGCATGATGAAAGCCCAAGAAGTTGAATATTTAGCTCTTCCACCAGCTGATGTTGCGATGACTAGGTAAATGAATCTTAATTATGAAAAACTGGCGATTTTATACATTCGTTTTTTTTATTGGCTTAATTTTTGTTGTTGTAGTTCTGCGCTTATTTTCTCTTCAAATAATAAAGCATAGTTTTTACAAAAAATTAGCCGCAAATCAACACCAAAATTTTGAAACAGTTTATCCTGTAAGGGGCGAAATATTTATGAAAGACAAACATACAAACAGCGATTCTCGTTCCCTTCTTTTCCCGATAGCAATAAATAAAGATTATTGGACGATTTACGCCGTGCCCAAAGAAATAAAAGAAAAAGAGGAGGCAGTAACAAAACTTTCTCCTCTTTTAAATATCAACGAAGAAGAACTTAAAAAGAAAATAAGTAAATTAAATGACCCCTACGAACTATTGGAAAATAAGGTTGAAGAAGAAAATTATAATAAAATTAAAGATTTAAACATTGATGGAGTTTATTTTCAGAAGGAAAGTTGGCGTTATTTTCCGGCTGGGGAAATGGCTTGTCACTTGGTTGGGTTTGTTGGTTTTTATGGGGATGAAAAAGTAGGGAGATATGGATTAGAAGAGCATTATGAGGAAGAGCTTTCCGGTAAGACTGGATTTATCGAAGCGAAAAGAGACAGCTTGGGAGAATTGATAAATGTGGGCGAAAAAATCTTAGCTGTTCCAGAAGACGGGGCTGATTTGATTTTAACTATTGATCCCAATATTCAATATTTTATTGAAGGAAAAATAAAACAAAGAGTTCAGGAATTGGAAGCAACAAGCGGTACAATTATCGTTATGGAAGCAAAATCTGGGGCAATTAAAGCAATGGCCAGTTGGCCAACCTTTAATCCCAATAAATACAATGAAGTAGAAGACATTGGTTTATTTCTTAATCCGGTTATTGGCGGTGTTTTTGAGCCTGGTTCGGTTTTCAAGATTATAACCATGGCTGCCGCGCTAGATAAAGGATTAATTGATCCCAATACTACTTATGAAGACAAGGGATTTGTAGAAATAAGCGGGCACATAATAAAAAATGCTACAGAAAAAGCAAACGGCGTTCAGACCATGACTCAAGTTTTAGAAAAATCATTGAATAGTGGAGCGGTATTTGTCCAGCAAAAATTAGGTAAGGATGATTTTAAAGATTATGTGGAGAAATTTGGTTTTGGTCAGAAAACGAGCATAGATTTGAGTGGAGAAGAGAAGGGCAATATTTCTAACCTTAAAAAGAAAAAAGATTTAGAGTATGCCACCGCTTCTTTTGGACAAGGAATTGCCGTAACTCCAATTCAATTAGTTGTTGCTTTTGGGGCGATTGCTAATGACGGGGTTCTTTTAAGGCCCTACATAGTGGAAAAGATTATCTATAAAAGCGGAGAAGAAAAAATAATACAACCGCAAGAAGTCCGACGGGTAATTTCTTCTGATGCCGCCTCTCGTTTAACTGCAATGATGGTAAGTACGGTTAAGAACAGTTTTGATAAAAAAGCCTGGGTGCCAGGTTATTCAGTAGCTGGTAAAACTGGCACAGCCCAGATTCCCGATTTGGAAAAGGGCGGCTATTCTGATGAAACTATTCATACTTTTGGTGAATTTTTCCCCGCCTACGATCCTCGTTTTGTTTTACTTATTAAAGTTGATAAGCCGAAAGGCATCCGTTTTGCCGCTGATTCAATAACGCCGTTAGGAAGACAAATTACAGAATATATTTTAAGTTATTATGAAATCCCACCATTACAATAATCAAGAATCGTGATAAAATTAAAGTATATGCGTAAAATTCTACAAGTTATTTTGAAAAGATTATCTAAGATTGTTTTAGATAAATATAAACCGGTAATCATTGCAGTTACGGGCAGCGTTGGAAAAACCTCAACCAAAGAGGCAATTTATCATGTTTTAAAAAGTCATTTTGGTGAAAAAGAAGTAAGAAGAAATCAAAGGAATTACAATAATGAGATTGGTGTTCCTTTAACAATTTTTGGCTTGGAAACCGCTGGTCGTTCAATTTTTCTATGGCTAATTAAGTTTATAAAAATATTTTGGATGATTATTTCCAAAGTTCCTTATCCGAGTTTTTTGGTTTTAGAAATGGGAGCAGATAGACCGGGTGATATAAAATATTTAACTAACTTTGTGCATCCTAAAGTTGGCATAATCACGGCAATTGGCGAGATTCCTGTTCATGTAGAATTTTTCAGCGGACCAGATCAAATTGTTCAAGAAAAGAAAACTTTGATAAATTGTTTGGACGATAATGGGGTGGCAATTTTAAATTTTGATGATGAAAAAATAAGGCAAATGGCAGACAATTTAAAAGCTAAGGTTTTAAGCTACGGACTAAAAGAAAAAGCCGATGTTCGAGCAACTAATTATGATTTGAAACTGGAATCTGACAATAATGTCAGTGAGCTTAATTTTAAATTAGAATTTAAGGGAAGTACGGTTCCGGCAAAATTAGTGAATGTTTTGGGTATCCAGCATCTATATTCGGCCTTAGCCGCAACTGCGGTGGGAATTACTTTTAGTATGAATTTAGTAGAAATTGTTGAGGCACTGAAAGAGTTTCAGCCATTACCGGGACGAATGCATGTGATAAAAGGAATTAAAAATACCCTGATTATCGACGATTGTTATAATGCCGCCTTATTATCAATGGAAGCGGCCCTAGATAGTTTAAGGGTTTTTGGAGACAGAAGAAAAATCGTGGTTTTGGGCGATATGCTGGAAATTGGTGAATATGCGCCAGAGGCCCATCGTAGAGTGGGTAGGAAAGCGGCCGAAATTGCTGATTTGATTTTTACTATTGGCCCGAGAGCTAAATTTATTGCCGAATCCGCGATTAAATACGGTTTTGATGACAAAAAAATATTTCAATTTGATATTTCGGATGATGCCAGAAAAATTGTTCAGGAAAAAATTCAGGAAGGAGATGTGATTTTAGTCAAGGGTTCGCGGGCGATAAAAATGGAAAAGATTATCAAAGAAATTATGCTGGAGTCGAATAAGGCCGAAGAGTTGCTCGTTTCTTAAAATTTTGCTATAAGATATTTACTGGCCCCATCGTCTAATGGTTTAGGACATCGCCTTCTCAAGGCGGTAATATGGGTTCGAATCCCGTTGGGGCTATTTTTTATATCCTAAATTCGTGATAAAATATAGTTAGAATGATAATCATTTATCTATTGGTTTTTGTCATAGCCTGTTATGCTTTGGTGAGAAGTGGGGCGGTTTTAGTGAAAATTTTAACCAGATTATCTGGTTATTTTAAGTTGACTGAGTTTGTTTTGGCCTTTATTTTAATGACTTTCGCCACTACTTTACCAGAGCTTTTTGTGGGCATTACCTCGGGAATCAAGGGCTTTTCTATTGTTTCATTAGGAAATGTTATTGGTTCAAATTTGGTTAATCTTAGCTTTATTTTAGGTTTAGTAGCAGTTGTTGCCAGAGGACTGAAAGTAGAAAGCAAGATTGCCAAAAGAGATTCCTGGATTATATTTGTTATTGCTTCGTTGCCTTTGCTTTTATTATTTGATAAAAAAATCTCTCGTGCCGAGGGATTTTTATTATTAATTTTATTTGGTTGGTATATCTATCATATCTTAAAACAGAAAGATGCCTTTACTCATCGGGTTCACCATATCAGGCACGACATTACCGGTTTAGAAAAATTATTAAAAGTTTTTATTTATTTTATAATTTCAGCTCTGGTTTTGATTTTTTCTTCTTGGGTTTTAGTGGAAATGGCGAAATTGATTGCTGAAGATTTATATATTCCTTTGTCTTTAATCAGTTTGATTTTAGTGGCTTTTGGCACTTCTTTGCCGGAATTGGTTTTTGGCATGAGAGCAGCTATTGCTAAGCATGAGGGATTGAGCTTGGGAAATATTATCGGCAGCGTTGTGATAAATTCAACTTTTATTTTGGGCCTAACCGCGATAATTAGTCCGATTCAGGTTGAGAATACAAAAGTTATTTATATTGGCGGTGGATTTATGATGGTCGCAATTTTACTCGCCAATCTATTCATCGCTACCAAGAACAAAATTTCCTGGAAAGAAGGATTATTTTTAATGGCTTTTTATCTTGCTTTTTTAATTGCTGAGTTTTTATTAAAATAGTACCATATTATTATGACTTTATTTTTATACATTACAATTGCAGCTTTATTGGGGTTGGTTTTGTATTTTGCGTTTAGAAAACAAACTAGCGGACTGTCTAACGAATTAAAGGAGATTAGGAAAGAATTAACAGAATCAAGAGAAAAAAACATAGAATCATTACAAAAGCAGTTAGAGGAAAGCGGAAAAGCAGCGCGCGAGAGTAGCCAGATTATCAAAAATGTTACCGAAAAATTAACAGAACTTGACAGGACCAACAAACAGGTGATCGGTTTTGCTGAGCAGTTGCAGTCTTTGGAAAATATTTTAACAAACCCAAAACATAGAAGTATTTTAGGTGAGTGTTATCTAGAAACGATTTTGGAAAATATTTTATCACCCAAAGATTATCAAATGCAGTACGAATTTAGGGATGGCAAAATTGTTGATGCTGTTATTTTTGTTGAAGATAAAATTATTCCTATTGATTCTAAATTTTCTTTGGAGAACTATAATCGGATTGTTGAAGAAAAAGACCCTGAAAGAAAAAAAGAATTAGAAAAAATCTTCATTCAGGACTTAAAAACCAGAATTGATGAAACGGCTAAGTATATCCGCCCAGAAGAAAAAACAATGGAATTTGCTCTAATGTTTATTCCGGCTGAAGCCATTTATTACGATTTGTCAGTGAATCAAATAGGGGCAATTAAATCCAATACACGTGCCTTGATAGAATATGCTTCACGAGAAAAACATGTTCAAATTGTCTCGCCTAATACCTTTCATGCTTTTTTGGAAATTGTTTTGCAGGGTTTACGAGGTTTTCGGATTGAGAAAATGGCCAAAGAAATTAGAGCAAATGTTGAAAAGTTGGGTCGGAATATGGCTAACTATGAAGAATATATGAAGAGATTAGGCAATCACTTAACCACGGTTTGTAATACCTATAACACGGCTTATAGAGAACTCGGCAAAATTGATAAGGATGTTGTTAAAATCACCGAAGGCGACAGACAAATAGAGCCATTACAAATTGATAAGCCGAATATTGACTAATTCAATAAAAGACTATAAGCTTGGACTATTGAGATTTAATTAGAAATTAGAATAATTAGAAATTAGAAATTTTATTTTTTATGTTAGCAGTAATAAAAACAGGAGGTAAACAATGCCTTGTAAAACAAGGAGATAAAATAAAAATTGAAAAAATTGCCGGAAAAGAAGGCGATAATGTTGAATTTAAAGAAGTTTTATTGTTGGAAAAAGACAGCAATGTTGAAATTGGCAAGCCGATAATAAAAAATGCCAAGGTTATTGGCAAAATTTTGAAACAAGGAAAAAGGGATAAAGTGATTATTTTCAAATACAAAGCCAAGAAACGCGAAGCAACAAAAAAAGGTCATCGTCAGACCTTTACCGAGATTGAAATAAAAGAAATTTTATTTTCTGCCAAGTAGGGCATTAGTCAGGGTGTCTTCGTCCATATATTCGAGTTCCGAGCCAGTGGATAATCCGCGACCCAAGCGGGTTATTTTTAATTCCGGATAAATTTTCTTTAATTCTGCCAATTGCCGAGCAGCATATAAAGCAATAGTTTCGCCCTCTGTCGTGGCATCGGTAGCAATGATAATTTCTTTTAATTCTTTGTTAGATTTTTTAATCCTTGAAATTAAGTCTTTTAACCGAGCAAGTTGTTTATTTTCGTCCTCGGTCCCAATTACATAATATAAACCATCATATCTTTTTGTTTTTTCAATTGACTCAATGTCCGTGTCTTTTTCCACAATACAGACCATTGTTCTGTTGCGGTCTTTATTTTTACAAATCGAGCAGAGGATTGCTTTTTCGTGATCCGTTTCCATCGTTCGATTGCAGAAATGACAATATTTTATTTTTTTTAAAATAAATAATTTTTTGGCAAATTTTTCAATTTCTTCTCTGGGTTGATTTATTAAATAAAAAACAAATCGGGCTGCTTGTCTTGGTCCGACTGAGGGAAGTTTACTAAATTCGTCTATTAAGTTTTGGATTGGACGGGGTAACATTTTATTCTTCTTGATGTTTTTCCAGGTTTTGGAAACTAACCCAATCCTGATTAAAATATAATTCGGTTTGTCCGATTGGGCCGTTTCTGTGTTTGGCAATAATAATATCGGCAATATTTTTTCTCTCACTTTGTTTAATGTCTAGGTCCTCCCTGTAAATTAATAGAACCACATCCGCATCTTGTTCTAATGAGCCTGATTCTCGTAGGTCGGCCAGGCGGGGAATTCTCGGCGAACGCTGTTCAGCTGCGCGAGAAAGTTGAGAAACCGCAATCAGAGGAACATCTAATTCCCGAGCCAGAGCTTTTAACGAGCGGGAAATTTCGGTTGTTTGCTGAACCGCACTCTCTCGGCTATATGCCGGGGTGATTAATTGTAAATAGTCAACAATAATTAATCCTAATCCGTGTTCGGCCTGCAATCTTCTGGCTTTGGTTTTAATTTCCAAGACCGTTGAAGATGCGCTATCATCAATAAAAATCGGGCTTTCGGAGAGAATTCCGATTGCTTCTTGAATTTTGGTAAAATCATTGATTGGTCCTTTCCCGGACAATCTGCCGGTTCTTAATTTCCACAAATCTATTTTTGCCTGAGAGCACAATATTCTATCAACCAGTTGAGCAGCCGACATTTCCAAGCTGAATATTCCGACCGGTATTTTTCCCTTTACGGCAACGTTTCTGGCTATATCCAAAGCCAAAGTAGTTTTTCCCAAGCTTGGCCGAGAAGCCAAAATAATATAATCAGATTTTTGCAGGCCAGCCAAATAATTATCCAAATCATTAAACCCGGTAGGTAAACCCCTTAGCGTTCCGCCTTCGTGTTTATGTAGTTGATCAATTCTGTCAAATGCTTCTTCAAGAGCTGGTTTAATCGGTATAAAGAATTGTCTTAGAGAGCGCTGGGAGACGGCAAAAATATTTTTTTCTGCCTGGTCCAAGACCTGTTCAATCTCATCAACTTCCTGATAGCTCATCTGGGTTATGCCATGCGCTGCTTCGATTAAATCCCTCAACATTTTTTTCTTCTGGACAATTTTTGCGTATTTAACTACATTGGCAGCAGTTGGTACGGTATTAATCAAAGTTGTTAGGTATGTTGAGCCGCCGATTTTTTCCAGGTCATCTTTTTCTTCTAAGCGGTTGGAAACAGTCATAATGTCAATTGGTTCGTTCTTTTCAAATAATTCCAGCATTGTTTCATAAATGATTTTATGAACATCGCGGTAAAAATCTTCTGGTTTTATAATATCAGCCATTTTAACAATCGCTTTTTTATCTAAAAGTAAAGAACCCAAAACTGCTTGTTCGGCTTCAATGCTCTGGGGCGGCAATTTTTCGAATTCTTTTTCTTTCGCCATAATCTAATGTTATAAACAAAAAAGCCCAGCGTCAATCGGGCTTTTGTTTAAAAGTTGTTTATATGTTGGGGTCTAAATTTTCTTCACTTTTGCTCCCTCTCCCGTATCTTCAATCCAATAGCCGAGGGATTTTATTTTTGTACGCAATTCGTCGGATTTCTTCCAGTCCTTATTTTTTCTGGCCTTTTCGCGTTTTTCAACCAAATTTTTGATTTCTTCGGGAATTTTTTCTTCTTCTAAATTTAAAACCCCAAAAATCTTATCAATTTCTTTAAAAAAATTAAAGGTTTTTTTAGCGCCAACCCTTTTCTTGTAGGAAGTTCTAATGAAATCAAAAATGACTGCCAAAGCTTTTACTGTATCAAAATCATCATCCATTATTTTAAAGAATTCTTCCTTTAATTCTTTTAGCATTTTTAAATCATCCTTTTTGCCGGTTTCGGTATGTTTTACAAAATCGTTTAATCTTTCTAATCCGTTTTTAGCTTTTTCTATGGCTTTTTCGGTAAAATTTATCGGACTACGGTAGTGGCTGCTAATATAAAAAAATCTTAAGCTCTTGGCATCGTATTTTTTAAGAGCATTTCTAACGGTAATGAAATTTTTTAACGATTTACTCATTTTTTGACCATCAACATTCAGAAAACCAGTATGTAGCCAACATCCGACCAAAGGTTTTTTGCCTGAAATAGATTCCATTTGAGCAATTTCAGCTTCGTGATGAGGGAAAATTAAATCTCTGGCTCCACCGTGGATATCGTACTGAGGACCAAAATTCGCCTCGGTAATTGTCGTGTCTTCGATATGCCATCCGGGCCTACCCTTGCCTAATTCAGTATTCCAGCTTGGCTCATTTGGTTTCGAAAATTTCCACAAACAAAAATCTCCTTTGTTCTTTTTTTCTATACCATCATCTATCCGAGAAACAGCATCCTCGGCTCCTAAAACGGTCCTATGTGAGAGCTTGCCGTAATCGGCAAACTTCGAGATATCAAAGTAATATCCATCAGAGATCTTGTAAGCATAACCTTTTTGTATAAGGGTTTTGGTTTGTTTCATTATTTGTTTTATATAATCAGTCGCTTTAGCATATTTAGTGACGGCAGTAATATTCAATTTTTTTTCATCATCATGGTAATATTTTTCAAATTTTCGTGCCAATTCTAGGGGATTGATTTTTTCTTCCTGCGATCTTTTAATTATCTTATCGTCCAAGTCGGTAATATTTTGTAGGTAAAAAACATTATAGCCTCTAAGCCTTAAATATTTTACGATAACATCGAATTGGATATAAGTTTTTGCATGGCCAATATGCATGTAATCATAAACTGTCGGTCCACAAACAAAAAAATGGACCGTTTTATTTTTTATCGGTTTAAAAATCTCTTTTTTTCGGGCTAATGTATTGTATAATTTTAGAGCCATTTTTTGGTTTTGAATATAATCAACATAAAAATTGCCACTACAAATAATATACCTATAATTATCCAGAAATCATATCTCATTCCCAGAATCGGCGAATAACTGGTTTTCATCCCAAAGATGGCAGCTAACAAAGTTAAAGGAAATACTATTACCGAAAAAAGAGTTAAAACTTTCACTATCCGATTTGTTTTATTGGAAAGCAAAGAATCGTTTGCTTCTTGCAATGATTCGATGGTTTCTTTATTGTTTTCCAGTAGAATCCAGACGCGCATATGGTCACCGATTATGTCGGCAAAATAGGGCTCGGTTGATTTGCCGAAAAATTCCGCACCTTTTAGCTTCAGGGACTCTAAAATGGTATGCTGTGGTCTTAATGCTCTACGAAAATCTAAAATGTCGCGCCTGACTACGGAGATATCTTCCACAATTTTTTCTTCTTTTTTGGCCTTTTTGGTTTCAAAAATTTCTTTTTCAATCGTATCTATTTTTTTGGTAATGTGGTCAATTTGACGGAAAGAAAAATTATTTAATTCCTGAATAAGACAATAGAGAAGGGAAGCAGTTGAATCTTCGATATTCGGATCGTGTTGACCCGATTCGCATTTTTTCCAGAATTCCTGCAAGGGCTGGATTTTTCCGTAACGGACAGTAATCAAAGTATTATAAGTAATTAAAAAATCCACTTCCATTGATTTGCTGGTTTTTTCTTTGGAATGGTAAATCGGAAAATGGAGAACCATGTAAAGATAATGGTCATAATGTTCGACTTTTGGTCGCAACGTCGGAACCTCAAGCTCATTTAAAACAAGGGGGTGAAAATTAAAAGTTTCTTTGAGAAAGTTGATATCTCTTTTGTCTGGATCGGAAATATCAATCCAGGTCAAATTTTTTATTTGAATTTTTTCCATTTTAATAAAGGGTTAATGATTAACTATTTTAATTATAACAATAAAAGGATCCCAACGCCATATTGGGATTGACAAGATTTTATAATAAGTGTATAATTAACATAGATAAAATTTAACATAAATTAGCACCTTACAATGACCAAAATGTCTAACGACATTTGGCTACAAATAAATCAAAGAAAAATCTAAGGAGGTATTAAAATGGCTAATGAAGCCGAAAAAAAGGATTGGAGAATTGACAATGTCGAAAAGACCAAGGAAAGATTCGAGAGGGCACGTAAAATCTTTTTTTACTCGATGTTGCCGGGTGTCTTGCTTTTTCTGATTTCTCTTTTTGTACCGTTTTTCGCGGCCCGTTGGTTGTTGCTTATTCCGGTTGCTCTTTGGTATTCAACTCATTGCCTTAAGACGGTTAAAGCCTGGGAAAACTTAGTGGTTTTCCGTTGGGGCAAAACTCACGAAAGAAAACCCATAAGAGAGCCTGGTTTAAGATGGATCTTTTGGCCTGCCGACACAACCAGATTCGTAAAGATGTACGAGAGGAAACTTGATATCCCGCCTCAAAAAGTTATCGTTCAAGAAGACATTATACGGCAAGGCGATACCGCAACAGGCGATACCGCAACAAATGAAAAAAGCCCGATTATCATCACGGTGGACTCGGTGTTCTGGTTTAAGGTGACCAACGCCCTACAATCCGTAATTGCCATAGAGGACGTAGAGGGAGCCCTAGCCCAGCTTTTTGTTACCAGGCTTCGAAACAAATGCTCAGGACAAAGTCTTCAGGGTTTGATTGCAAGCAGGGAGGACATCGTTAAAGATATTCATTCTGAGATAAATACCGAATTAAGGGGTGAAGGAAAAGACGAAGAAGAAGTCGGAGAAAAAGACGAAGAAAAGAAAAAGAGGGACTGGGGCGTTAGAGTCACCAAACTGGGCCTTCAAGACGTTAGGCCACCAGATGATATTGTAAAGGCTCTGCACTTAGTTTTTGCGAAAGACAAAGAAAGAAGAGGAACAATTATTGACGCAGATGCGGAAGCACAAAGAAGAGGAAGAGTGGCAGAGGGTGAAGCGGTCGCAATCGAGAAAATTACAGATGCTCAGCAAGAACGATTTAAAAAGGTTTTGGTGGCAGATCCTGAATTGGGTGTCATTTCCCTTGATACTCTCATAAAATTCGGTCAGAATAAGGGCTGGATAGTCGGTACCGACCTAAGAGATGCTATAAAGGGTTTATTGTCTCCCAAAAAATCAGAAAATTCCAGTCCAAATTCTTAATGTTCATTCTCAAGCCCGTGGCGCGAAATCGCGCTCCGGGCTTTTTCTTTTGCGAGGGGTTGACACAGATATTTTTGGTGAGTAATATTAAATTAGCACTCTAATGATGAGAGTGCTAATGTGAATCTATGCCCGGTGCTACAACTTTGATGGTGCGAAGCACCGCATTGTGGGTCGGAGCATAATCTAGAATTAATTTAAATATTTTACTAACCAATCTAAAACTTCTGAATCAGCTTTTTGATTCGAAGTTGTAGCACTGGGTATGACAATCAGACAACAGAAAATCTTGGAAACAATGGTTAGGGAATATGTGAAAAACCCCAAACCGGTAAGTTCGAAAATTTTAGCCCAAAAGCTTGGATTAAGTTCGGCTACTTTGAGAAATGAAATGATGGAACTGGAAAAATCAGGATATTTGTCTAAGCCGTACACTTCGGCAGGTCGAGTGCCCACGGAAAAGGCATATCGGATTTTTATCAGTTCGTTAGAAAACAGGGGAGCCAAAATTTTGGAAAAAACAAACAAGCAGTCATCCGAAGACATATTTGAAAAGCACTTTAATTATTTATTTGAACAAATCGGAGAAGAAGAAACCAAGGTGTTTATCGGTAAAGAAATTCCTTTGGTCAGAACCAAAAAATACACTTTGATTGTTACTGGATTTAAAACTCCCAATAAAAAACATGAAGTTGTCGGTTTATTGGGGCCGACAAGAATGAGATATGATTATAATATTTCATTGATTAATAAATTAAGAGAAATGCTAGAGGATTATGAGTAAATGAGTTTATAAGTATATGAGTTAATGAGTATATGAGTGACAATAAAGATAAAATTGAATACGTGAGCGAAGACTCTGATGAGCCCGATAAAAAAGTCAAAAAAGTCAAACATCAATTAAAGCACTGCGAGCAAGAACGTGCCGAATACCTTGCTGGTTGGCAAAGGGCAAAAGCGGATTATATAAATCTGGAAAAGAGAATCGAGCAGGAAAAAGCGGAATGGATTAAATTTTCCAATGCAGAACTGATTTTAAAATTCTTGCCGCTTTTGGATAGTTTTGAAGAAGCGTTAAAGCATACCAAAGAAAAAGGATTGGAACATATTTATAATCAATTAAAAGATATTTTAAAAAACCAAGGGCTTGAAGAAATCAAATCCCTTGGCGAAAAATTCAACCCTGAGTTGCACGAAGCAGTGGATAAAGCCGAAGGCAAAGAATGCGGGATTATTATTGAGGAAATTCAAAAGGGCTACAAACTCCACGGAAAAATAATCCGACCTAGTCGAGTTAAAATTAGTAAATAATAAATAAGCCTGCCTGCCTGCAGGCAGGTAAAAAATAAAAATTATGGCTAAAATTATTGGTATCGATCTCGGAACATCCAATTCGGCGGCTTCGTATATGGAAGCAGGCAAGCCGAAAATGATTCCTTCTGCTGAAGGAACTACTTTGGTTGGCGGAAAAGCCTTTCCGTCTTATGTTGCATTTACCAAGGAGGGAGAATTATTGGTGGGTGAGCCGGCCCGTCGTCAGGCAGTGGTAAATCCCGAAGGGACAATCACGGCTGCTAAAAGAAAAATGGGCACTGATTTTAAATACAAGATTTATGGCAAAGAATATACTCCTCAGCAAATCTCGGCTTTTATCCTGCAAAAAGTCAAAAAAGACTCAGAAATGTATTTAGGTCAGAAGGTAGAAAAAGCAGTAATTACTGTTCCGGCTTACTTCAGCGATGCTCAGCGTCAAGCAACCAAAGACGCGGGCTCGATTGCTGGTTTGGAAGTTATCCGTTTGGTGAATGAACCGACCGCAGCTTGTTTGGCTTATGGCTTGGACAAATTCAAGGAAAAAGACCAGCAGGTTTTGGTTTTTGATTTTGGCGCCGGAACTCTTGATGTGACGATTATGAATTTTGGCCAGGGAGTTTTTGAGGTGCGTTCAACTTCTGGCGATACCCAGCTTGGCGGCACGGATATGGATGAGATTTTGATTGATTATATTATCAAAGAATTCAAGAAAGATAATGGTATTGATTTAAAATCGGACAAAATGGCGATGCAGAGAATAAAAGAGGGAGCGGAAAAAGCGAAAATTGAACTTTCTTCGGTGCTGGAAACCGAGATTAATCTGCCGTTCATTACCGCCGATGCCCAAGGACCGAAACATTTATTAATAAAAATTACTCGGGCAAAATTAGAGGAATTAGTTCGACCGATTGTTGAAAAATGTCAGCATTCCATTGAACAGGCATTAGCAGATGCCAAGTTCAAACCAAGCGAGATTGAGAAAATTATTTTGGTTGGCGGTCCGACCCGAATGCCGATGGTGCAGAAATTTATTGAAAATATTTTCGGTCAAAAAATCGAAAGGGGAGTTGATCCAATGGAATGCGTGGCCATGGGTGCAGCCATTCAGGGAGCAATTTTAGCCGGCGAAGAGGAAGTTAAGGATGTTTTGCTTTTGGATGTCACGCCTCTAACCTTGGGAATTGAAACCTTGGGCGGGGTAAGGACTCCGTTAATCGAGAGAAACACCACTGTCCCGACTTCAAAATCTCAGATATTTTCTACAGCCATGGATAGTCAGCCATCAGTGGAAATTCATATTTTACAAGGCGAAAGACCAATGGCGCAAGATAACCGAACATTGGGCAGATTTATGCTTGATGGGATTCCTTCTGCTCCGCGCGGCATTCCCCAGATTGAAGTTACTTTCGACATTGACGCCAATGGTATTTTAACGGTTACAGCCAAAGATAAGGCTACTGGTCGTTCGCAAAATATTACAATTAAAGATTCTTCGGCTCTTCCCAAAGAAGATATTGAAAAAATGAAAAAAGAAGCGGAGAAGTTTTCCGAAGAAGACAGGAGAAAAAGAGACTTAATCGATGCCAGAAATATGGCTGATACTTTGGCTTACACCACCGAAAAGACAATCAAGGATTTTGGTGGTAAAATTAAAGAAGATGATAAAAAAGCGATTGAAGAAAAAATTGCGGTATTGAAGAAAACAAAAGACGGTAATGATGTTGAGGAAATAAAAAAGGCTTCGGAGGAATTATCTCAGGCAATTCAAAAAGTGGGCACCGAGCTTTACAAAGCTCAGCAAGAAGAACAGAAAAAAGACGAAGGCCCGGATTTAAAAACAGGCGAAGGCGAGAAGAAATAAAATATGTCAACTTTACAAAAGCAAATTATATTGGGTTTTGCCGTAATATTATTGGGCGCGTGTTTTTGGTATTTTCTCCATTACGTTTTTTATGTCGGAAATTTAACCGCTGGTTGTTGGATTGCTGGCGGAATTTTGTTTCTTTTATGGGGGATTGGTTTATGCTTGGCAATGCTTTTGATTGACGACAACAAAGTTCTTTACGGCTCATTTCTCATAACTCTCGGTCTATTCGGTTTATTTTTTAACAATGAGCCGTTTTATTATTTGGCTGGATTGATAATTTTGTTTGCCGCGTTTTACAGTGCTTCAGTCATGACTAAAAGAGAAGAAGAAATCCAGGTTAATTTGAATTTTTGGAGGATTTGGCAGAGGGGATTGCCGAGATTATTGACTGCCTTATTTATCGTAGTGGCTTTGGTTTATTTTTTCTCGCCCCACCCAGCCGAAATTGCCAAAAGAGAAATAATAATTCCCAGAGAAATATTCAATTCGGTAATTAAACCATTTGAAAAGTTGATTATCGAACGATTGCCGGAGGGAGTGAATGATTTGGACATTGAGGCGAGCAAGATTTTAACCCCCAAAGAAATAAAGGAATTGAAAGATAAGTATAATATTGAATTAAAAGAAGGCGAAACGCTGAAAGATTTTATTTATAAATTAGCCAATTATCAATTAAATGTCGCCCCCGATCCTTACAAGAAATTTATTCCTATCGGCTTGGCAATCGCTTTGTTTTTGTCTTTGAAAATTGTAAGCCTTATTTTTGTTCCCCTGACAATATTATTAAGTTGGCTGATTATGAAAATTTTATTGGCTTTAAAATTTACCAGAATAGAAAAAGAAACCAAAGAAGTAGAAACAGTAAAATTATAAATTATGTCCAAGGATTATTACAAAATTTTAGGAGTTAATAAAGGCGCATCAAAAGACGAGGTTAGGCGAGCTTATCGAGAGCTCGCCCATAAATATCATCCTGATAAAAAAGGAGGAGACGAGAAGAAATTCAAAGAAATAAATGAGGCGTATCAAGTATTGTCGGACGATAATAAGCGCACTCAATATGACCAATTTGGCACGACCTTTGAAGGATTCTCCGCCCAAGGCGGACCAGCCTGGGGCTGGCAAGATTTTTCTGGTCAAGGAATGAATCTTGATGATTTGTTTTCTTTTTTTGGGCGAGATTTTGGGGGGCAGCAAAGAGGATTTTATAGTCAGAGAATCAATCTGGAGGATTTGCTTTCTGGCATGTTCGGAGATATTTTTTCCGGAGCCGGTTTTACCAGAAGAAAATCCAGAGGCAAAAACATAATATTAGAAATGGAAATTGGTTTTAAGGATGCCTTAAATGGTATTGAAAGAGACGTAAAACTGGATGACCATAATATTAAATTGAAAATAAAGGTTAAAGTCCCTAAAAATTTATCGAAGGAGGAAGAAATATTAATAAAGAAATTAAAAGAAGAATAGGATACAAGGAATTTATTTATCATGTCGACACGTGTCAGCCACCCCAGCGGGTGGCTGCACTAATTCCCTGCCTGCCGGCAGGCAGGTCGGCAAAATTTCGCCTTCGGCGAAACCATGCATTTTGCCTGCGAAATTGTCTCAGTGAAAAATAAATCCTCGCCAAGAGAAGAAAAAAACCCGCCAAATCATTGACAGGATTTTAATTTGGGTGTATGATAAAGAAAAATTTGAAAGGAGGTTTCAAAATGGAAGAAAGAAGGACCGGAGAAGTTCGCAGAAGAATTATGGAGGTTTTGGAAAAGACGGTTGATTCGAGGAAGGAACTTAGGGTTTCTGGTTCAAAAATGGTTGAAGTTCTTCATAATAAAATCGGTGGGCAAAATTTTGTTGAATTTTGCGACATGTTTCGGGAATTGCATTACCTGATTTTATCAGGAAAGTTGAATAGTGCCTTATTGGATCTGGCGATGTTAATTTATTCTAATGTTGACGAGGGTAATCTTGATATAAGAGAGTACCGAAACCGAAGGAGGATCGAAACAGGGGCATAAGCCCCTTTTTCATTTACCGAAATTTCTGTTTATTATATAATGAAATTGATGAATCAGTTGGCGAGTTTGGGAAATTTGAATATTACAAGTTGGGAAGTGGTGATTTTGTTGTTTTTAGTTGGCGGAGGATTTTTATTGGGAATATTATTAGGACGGGACAGGGTTTTTGTTTTATTGTTGGGAAGTTATATTTCTTTTGCCTTAATGGGCGTGATTCCTTTTAAAAAAATTTTTCCTGATTTTTTTGGAAACGAAGAAAATTTTGTGGTTTTAATTGTTACTTTTCTGGTTTTAATCGGTATAATTTATTTTTTACTTTCTCGTTCAATTTTAAAATCCAAGAGAACTGGCAGTAAATATCTTTTCCAAATATTTTTTCTGAGTGTATTTTTTATCGGAATTGTGACAAGTGTGGTTTTTATGTTTTTTCCCAAAGATTTGATTAAAGCTTTCAGTCCAGCTATTTTAAAAATTTTTAATACCTCTACGGCCAGATTTTTATGGTTGGTTATTCCTTTGATTTTTGTGGGGATTTTTAAAGGTCGAAAACCTTCAATAAAAGAAAAAAAATCGATATGAAACTCAACAAAAGAGCATTTGCCCTGGCTACGGGAATTTTATGGGCAATAGCAATTTTTATAGCGACGATTTATGTGATGATAAAAGGTGGTGGAAACACCTTGGTTTTGCTTCAGCAATTTTTCTGGGGATACGGCATTAGTTTTGGTGGTGCGATTCTTGGTTTGATTTACGGTTTTGTCTGGGGATTTATTTGGGGTTGGATTTTTGCTTGGTTGTATAATACGATTGGGAAGGAGAAGAAAGAGGGACAATAGCTCAGATTTATTTTACATGTCGACACGTGTCGTTCCGACCAGCGTCGGAACGCACTAATTCTCGGTCAAAATTTTGCCTTCGGCAAAAACCATGCTTTTGGCCTCCGAAATTGTCTCAGTGTAAAATAAATCTTCGCTGAAATGTTTGAAAATTGAACCATTGAAAATTTATTGAAAATTGGAAATTGAAAATTGGAAATTATGAAAAAATCAAAGGTAATTGTTGCTATGAGTGGCGGGGTGGATAGTTCGGTTTCTGCTGCATTATTAAAAAAGAACGGCTATGACGTTATAGCCGTTTTTATGAAATTTTGGAAAGAAGCGAACAGGAAAAACGAAAACAGATGTTGTTCCATTGAAGCAAAAAGAGATGCCCAGCGCGTGGCAATTAAATTGGGAATTCCATTTTATGTTATTGACGCAAAAAAAGAGTTTAAAAAAAGAGTGGTAGATTATTTGATTAAAGAATATAAAAAGGGGAATACGCCGAATCCGTGCGTGGAATGCAATAAATATATTAAATTTAAATTTTTATTTGATGAGTTGAATAAATTAAAAGCCGATTTTATTGCGACTGGTCATTACGCGAGAGTTAAAAATAGAAAACTTTTAATTGCCAAAGATATAAAAAAAGACCAAACATATTTTCTTTGGATCCTGAAACGAGAACAATTAGCAAAAATTATGTTTCCTATCGGGGATTATACGAAAGAACAGGTGAGGGGATTGGCAAAAGAATTTAAGTTGCCCGTATTTAAGAAAAAAGACAGTCAGGAAATTTGTTTTATTGATACTTGCATTGAGGATTTTTTGAGAAAATACATTAAAGCAAAACCGGGTCATATTATTACGACCGATGGCAAAAAAATCGGTAAGCACAAAGGATTGATATTTTATACCATCGGGCAAAGAAGGGGAATTAAAATCGGCGGAATCGGGCCGTTTTATGTTGTTCGAAAAGATTTTAAAAATAATGTCTTAATTGTATCAAATTCAGAAAAAGATTTATTGCAAAAAGAAATGACGGTGAAAAATGTAAATTGGATTTCGGGTAAGCCGTATGCTGGAAGATGCAAAGTCAAAATCCGTTCAATGGCAAAAATGGTTCTAGCAACAATCAAAAAAAATAAAATAGTTTTTGATAAACCACAAAGAGCAATAACATCTGGTCAGAGCGCAGTATTTTACAAAAAAGATGAGGTCTTGGGAGGCGGAGTTATTGTGTGATAAAATAAAGATATGACTACGCGTGAACTCAAAGAAAAATATTTTGAATTTTTTAAGCAGAAGGGGCATAAAATTATTCCCTCCGCCTCTTTGATTCCGGAAAATGACCCCACGGCTTTGTTTATTTCCGCGGGAATGCATCCCTTAGTGCCATATTTATTAGGGGAAAAGCATCCAATGGGCGATAAACTGGTTAGTGTGCAAAAATGCATTAGAACAGGGGATATTGATGATGTTGGTGATGATGTGCATCTGACTTTTTTTGAAATGCTCGGGAATTGGGGGTTGGGAAGTTATTGGAAAAAAGAAGCGATTAAGATGAGCTGGGAATTTTTAACTGACAAAAAGTGGCTTGGGCTAGACAAAGACAAAATATCGGTTACTTGTTTTGGGGGTGATTCGGAGGTAAAAAAAGACGAGGAATCAGCCAAGACCTGGGAATCAGTGGGTATTCCGAAAAAGAGAATCAAGTTTTTAGACAGAAAAGATAATTGGTGGGGTCCGGCTGGAAAAACCGGTCCTTGCGGTCCAGACACGGAAATGTTTTATGGCGGCGTGGAAATCTGGAATGATGTGTTTATGGAATACAATAAAATTGCCGATGGTAATTACGAGCCATTAAAACAAAAAAATGTGGATACGGGAATGGGAATGGAAAGAACGGTGGCAATTTTGAATAATAAAAAAAGCGTTTTTGATGTTGAACCGTTAAAATCGATTGTTGGGGCGGTTAAGAAATTGGCTAAAAATCATGACCAACGATCTGAACGAATCATTGCTGATCACTTGCGCGCTGCAACTTTTATTTTGGGAGATGAAAAGGGGATTGTACCGTTAAATGTTGAACAGGGCTATGTTTTAAGAAAATTGATAAGACGAGCAATTGATGAAGGAAGAAAAATTGGTATTGAAAAACCATTTACGCATGAAATCGGGAGATTGGTTATTAAGTTGATGGATGATAATTATCCAGGGCTAAAAAAGAATCAAGATTTTATAATTGAACAACTAATTCAGGAGGAAGAAAAATATCTAGATTTAAGATCTGCTAGTTCCGAAATGGTAGGTCGTACTGTAACGGGATCCGTGAACATAGAAGTAATGCCCAGCTTAACCCCCGAACAAATAGGAGAAGATCTTTTTAATCTTCGTACAGCCCAAGGGGTGCCGTTAGATGTAGCGATAGAAGAGATAGAAAAACGGGGAATAAAAGTAACCGAATTGGCAAAAGAGGTTTATGAAAAAAAATTTAAAAAACATCAGGAGCTTTCACGTACCGCAACTGCGGGAAAATTCAAGTCAGGTTTGGCGGACAATTCGGAGCAGGTGACCAAGCTTCATACCGCCACACATTTATTATTAGCTGCGCTAAGAAAGACTTTGGGCGAGCACGTTTATCAAAAGGGTTCGAATATTACTGCGGAAAGACTAAGGTTAGATTTTTCTCATCTTCAAAAAATGACCGCGGAACAAATTAAAAAGGTTGAAGACGCTGTCAATGAAATAATTGTAAGAGACTTGCCGGTTAATTGTTACGAAGTGTCATTGGAAAAAGCCAAAGAAATCGGAGCAATGGGAGTTTTTGAATCCAAGTATGGCGATAAGGTGAAAGTTTATTCGGTTGGTATGTCTGATTGTCCTTTTTCTTGTGAAATTTGCGCGGGTCCGCATATTAAAAAAACCGGAGAGTTGGGACGTTTTAGAATTCTAAAAGAAGAAGCAAGCTCTGCTGGAGTAAGAAGAATTAAAGCTGTTTTGGAATAAAAAAATTTTTGCTATAATATAACCAATGAGCTTTTTTAAGAAAGATTTTGAAAACAAAAAAAATCTTATAGTTTTGGATATTGGTAGTCAATTCATAAAGGCCCTGTTTTTGAAAATTGACAACAAAGAAAGAAGGGGAACTTTATTGGCATGGGCAAAAGAACATTTTGTCGATGATTTTGAAAAACTCTATTTGAATTGCCGAAAAGCGATTCAGAAAGTCGAGAAAAAAACGGGCTGCAGGGCCGAAGAAATTTTTATAGGAATAGGGGGAAACATTTTGAGGGGCACAAGTACCACTTTTTGTTATAAGAGAGAGGAGCCGAGAGAAAAAATTGATTTAACCGAGTTAAAATATTTTATTCAGAAAACCCAATGGAAAGCGTTTGAGAAAATAAGAAAGGAATTCGGTTTAGAAAGCGGATTTCCCGAGACCGATGTGAGATTGGTTAGCGCTAACATTATTAATATCAAGGTCGATAATAGTTGTCTTGAAAGTCCCTTGGGCTTCCAGGGGCATAATGTTTGTTTAAGTATTTTTAATAATTATACATCCCTAGGCTGGTTAGAGGATCTAGTAGGATTGGCCGCTAGATTGGAACTAAGATTGGTCGGAATCAATTCTTCGGCTTATGCTTTGGTTGATTGTCTTGGATTAGATCGTTTTTTAAAAGATGATATTTTGATTATTGATATTGGCGGAAAATTTACCGAAGTTACTATAATAAAAAGGGGCGGTGAGGCGATAGAAACAAGAAATTTTAATTTGGGTGGTCAGTTATTTACAAAGACCATCGCCGATTTTTTAGGACTAAAAATAGAGGAGGCAGAATTGGTCAAGATTAAATACAGCAAAGAAGAAGTGGGTCTCGAAGCGAAAAGAGGGATAGAAAAGCTATTTAGCCAAAACATGAATTCTTGGTTAGGAGGAATAAAAGTTGTGTTAGATGATTTTTCTAAGAAATATAAAGTTTTACCGTCAAGGATTTTTCTTACAGGCGGTGGGAGTAGTTTGTTGGGAATAAAAGAGACACTGAAAAAGAAAATTGGTTTTAAAATAGATACGATTTCCCTTAGTGAAATTGCCAAAATAATAAATAAAACAAAATTTGAAGAAATTCCCTCTCTATGTTTGGCTGTTCTGGCAACGGAGCCTCCAGAGGCCGATGAATTTTCAGCTATTTTAAAGAGAGCAGTAAGATTAATTCAAGGATAGATAAAGACATGGAAAATTTTTATTTAGAAGTAAATGAAGAATTTTTCTCCATAATTGACCGGATTAAAAGAAGCCGGGAGAGAAAAATTACTTTGGTCGTACCCGTTGGCTTGCCGTCGTTACGGAGCATTATTAATCTTAAGATTTTAAAAGAAGAAGCTCTTTCTTTGAGCAAAGATGTGGCTTTGGTTACCGCCGATACATTAATTAAAAGATTGGCCCAGCAGGTAAATTTGATAATTTTAAATAAAATCCAAGAAGAGCCCCAATCCTTGAAATTAAGCGAAGAGAAAAGACAGGTTGAATTTGAAAATAAACTCGGAGGAACTAAAAAGATTATATCCGACATTGTAGTAAAAAGAGCAATTAGGAAGCCAACAGTAGAAGAGAGGCCTGTTTTTGTGCCTGAGCCCGAGGAAATCAAAGAAACCGAGGAAGAAATCGTTCCCCAATCATATATTCCCAAACAAGAATTCAGGGACCTGGGAGAGAAAGAGCAGCAGTTCGATGAATTTTTTATCAAGAAAAGAAAAGGTGAGAAAAAGGAAGAATTATTTTATAAAACTGAGCCGAAAAAAGAAAAACCATCATTTAAATTTTTCACCTTCAAGAGGTTTATTATTTTTTTAATTTTTATTTTATTTGTGGGCGGAGGATTTGTGTTATATTTTATTTTGCCTAAGGCTCAGGTTATTATTAATCCCCAAAAAGAAGATATTAAATTTGAGACCGAAATTATTGCAGATAAAAGTATTGATTCAATTAATTTAGAAAATAGCAAAGTTCCTGCCCAGGTTTTTCAGATAGAAACAGAAGACTCAAGGAAATTCCCAACTACTGGCGAGAAAGATGTTCAAGAAAAGGCTAAAGGCGTAATAACGGTTTATAATCAATACAGTTCAAGCGAACAATCTCTGGTCAAAACCACCAGATTTCGTTCAGAGAATGGAAAAATTTTTAGATTAATTGAGACGGTGGTAATTCCCGGAGCAATTATAGAAGAAGGGAAAATTATCCCAAGCAGTAAAGAGGTGGCAGTAGAAGCTGACGAGCCAGGTGATGCATACAATATTGGTCCTTCCAAGTTTACTATTCCCGGTTTTGAAGGAACACCAAAATATGCTTCTTTTTATGGCCAGTCAAGTGAACCCATGGCGGGCGGCGCAAAGGGAATAATGAAAGTGGCGACTAATCAGGACATAGAGGGCGCTACTCAGATTGTTTCTCTGGAACTTAAAAATAAAGTTAAAGAAGAATTTAAAAAGAAAATACCCAGCGATTTAAAGATGCTAGACGATGGGCAAGTTTTAGAAGTCATAGAGTCTGATTCAACACTAGATCCGGACGATCCAGGAAAAGAATTCACTATTACCGTAAAAGTAAAGGCTTGGGGCTTGGCCTTTAAAGAGAACGATGTTTTGGTGATAATAAAAGAAGAAATAAAAGACAAGATTTCGACAGACAAATTTCTAATCCCTTCTACTATTAAGGTTAATTACAAGAATATAAAAGCCGACTCAGCGAAAGGCAAATTAAATTTTATATGTCAAATAGAGGCGAAAACAGCCTGGAATCTTGATGAATCCGAGCTTAAAAGCGAGCTTTCGGGCAAAAATGAGATTGAAGTTAGAAAATATCTTTCCTCTTTGCCAGAGATTGAAACGGCTAAGGTTATTTTCTGGCCTTTTTGGGTAAAATCAATTCCCCAAAACAAAAATAAAATTAAAATAATAATTAAACCAGAATAGAAAATTCTTGACGTTTTATATATCTTAATATATACTTCAAACACATGAAAAAAGAAGCAATTAGAAAGAGTGGCGTAGTAATTGAAGGGTTGCCGAATGCTAATTTTAAGGTTAAATTAGAGGATGGTTCAGAAGTTTTGGCCCATATTTCTGGAAAAATGAGGATTAATTTTATAAGAATTTTGCCAGGGGACAGAGTGACGCTTGAATTAAGTCCCTATGATAGCACCAAAGGACGGATTGTTTTTAGAGAAAAATAAATATTAGATATGAAAGTTAGAACGTCGGTTAAACGCATTTGCAATAAATGTAAAATAGTTCGACGCAAAGGTCGGATTTATGTTATATGTAGCAACCCCAAACATAAGCAAAGGCAGGGGTAAATTTATTTATGCCGCGAATCGCTGGAATAAACATTCCCGATAAAAAAAGAATAGAAATTGCTTTGACCTATATTTATGGCATAGGAAGGCCTTTGAGTAAAAAAATTTTATTAGAAACAGATATAAATCCGGATATCAGGACCGAAAAATTAAGCGAAGAACAGCTTACTAAATTAAGACAATTTATCGAAAGTGGCAAATTTAGAATAGAAGGAGAATTAAGGCGCGATAAGATGATGAATATTAAAAGATTAAAAGAAATTGGTTGTTATCGAGGAATCCGTCATATTAAAGGCTTGCCCGTCAGAGGACAACAGACCAAAACAAATACTCGGACTGTTCGAGGCAATGTCCGAAAAACAATGGGAAGCGGTAAAAGAAAACTTGAGAAGACTTAAAATTTATGGGAAAGAAAAAAGTAATTAAAGAAACAGCTGAAGAAATCTTAAAAGAAGGAGAGGTCAGAGAAGCTACCGCTAAAAAGAAAAAAGAGGTTAAAGCTAAAAGAATAGATATAGCTAATGTTTATATCCAAGCCACTTACAATAATACAATTGTTACTGTGACTGAACCGAATGGAAATGTAGTAGCCACAGATAGTGCGGGGGCTCTTGGTTTTAAAGGGCCCAAGAAAGCTACTCCATTTGCCGCTACAAAGGTTATCGATTCTTTAATGAATAAAATGCAAAAAATAACATTTAAAGAAGTTAATGTTTTTGTAAAAGGCGTTGGATCGGGAAGAGAGGCAGCTATAAGAGCTTTGGCGGCTAATGGTTTAGAAATTTTATCTATTAGGGATGTTACCCCTGTTCCTCATAATGGTTGCAGACCACAGAAACCTCGAAGAGTATAAAACATGAAAGAACCACCTTGCAAAAAATGTAGAAGAGCAGGGCAAAAACTCTTTTTAAAAGGGGAACGTTGTTTTACCCCGAAATGTGCTATGGTTAAAAAGCCGTACGTTCCAGGTATGCATGGCAGAAAAAGGAGACGTGCTTTATCCGAATACGGCTCTCAGTTAGCAGAAAAACAGAAATTAAAAATAATTTATGGAGTAACCGAGAAACAATTAAGAAAATATTTTAAAGAAGCCGCAAAATCAAGAGGAGTTGCTACAGATGTTCTTTTAGTAAAACTGGAAACAAGAATAGATAATATAATTTTCCGTTTAGGTTTAGCTGAATCTAGGGCTAAGGCTCGTCAGATCGTGGGACATGGTCATGTTTTATTAAATGATAGAAAAATTGATATTCCTTCGATTCGCGTTGAAAAAGGAGACATTATCAAGATTAAAAAGTCTAGTTTAAATAAGGGACTGTTTAAAAACTTAGACATAAGATTGAAAAAGTTTAATCCTCCGGTTTGGCTTTCGTTAGATAAAGAGAATTGGCGGGGTAATATTTTGGCTCTGCCCAGCAAAGAAGATATAGAAAGCCCAGTTGATTTACAAATGATTGTTGAGTATTATAGTAGGTAAAAATTAACTTTTAATAATTAAATTTTATAAAATTATGGACCACAAAATCCAATTGCCGCAAAAGGCTAAGATTATTAAAAAATCGGATAATAGAGCAATTTTTGAGATAGATGCTTGTTATCCCGGCTATGGTTTGACGCTGGGTAATGCTTTTAGGCGCGTACTCCTATCTTCTTTGTCGGGCGCAACAATAACCACTGTCAAAATAAAAGGAGTAAGCCACGAATTTTCTACTATTCCTCACATAATGGAGGACGCTATCCACATAATTCTCAATTTGAAACAGATTAGATTTAAAGTCAATGCTCTCGAGGCATTGCCATTAAGAGTTAATTTAAAGGTGAATGGCGAAAAAAAAGTAAAAGCCAAAGACATTAATTTAAGTTCAGAATTAGAAGTAATTAATAAGGATGCCCATATTGCAACCTTAACTGATAAAAAAGCCAAATTAGAAATGGAAATTGAAATTCAAAGCGGCTTAGGTTATGTGCCGGTAGAACAAAGAAAGAAGGAGAAACTGGAAATCGGCTCTATTGCGATAGATGCAATTTTCAGTCCAATTAGAAAAATAAATTATGAAGTAGAAAATATGCGAGTTGGAGACAGGACTGATTTTAATCGTTTAAGAATTGATATTGAAACCGATGGCAGCATTAGTCCGGAAGATGCCTTTACCAAAGCAGCTGATATTTTAGTGGATCATTTCACGGTATTTTCTAGCCCCAAAGAGATGCCGATTCAAGGGAAAGAGGAGAAGAAAATAAAAAGAACAAAAAAAGCAAAGTCCGTTTCTGCTAAAACTTTGGCAGGTAAGAAGTCTAAAAAATGAGACACAGAAAAAAAAGACAAAAATTAGGCAGAACGCATAGTCAGCGCAGAGCTTTTCTGCGTTCTTTAGTTACACCCCTGGTTTTAAAAGAAAGGATTACTACCACAGAAGGAAAGGCAAAAAAAATAAAGTCTTTTTTAGAGAAGATTATTTCCCGATCCAGAAATAATACCCTAGCTAATCGAAGAATTTTATTAAGAGATTTTTCACCTAAAGTGGTTAATAAATTAATAGAAGAAATAGGACCCAGATATAAAGAAAGACCGGGAGGATATTCAAGAATTATTAAAACTTCTTCTCGAAAAAACGATACTGCTTCAATGGTAATAATTGAGTTAATAAAATGATAAGTAACATCTATAAAATTGATGCTTCGGACAAGATTCTTGGTCGATTAGCATCTCAAATAGCTGTTATTTTAAGAGGTAAAAATAGTCCTGAATTTGCACCTTATAAATTAAGCAGTAATAAGGTAATTGTTTTTAATACTTCTAAAATTGTAGTGACTGGTAAAAAATACGAAAACAAAGAATATATCCGTCACTCTGGTTATTTGGGTGGAATTAAAATTACTAAATTTAAAGATTTGTTTGAAAAAAATCCCAATGAAGTATTTAAAAAAGCAGTTTATAGAATGTTGCCCAAGAATAAATTAAGAGATAAAACAATAAAAAATCTTAAATTGTATGCCAGAGACTACAAAGAAGAATAAAAAAATAAAAAAGACAATTAAAAGAATAAAAAAAGTGAAGAAAGTTAAGACGGAAGAAATGAGTGAAGAGACTCCGAAACCGGCAGAAGAAACGGCAAAGAATTATTTTGAGACTATTGGCAGACGGAAGACGGCTATAGCCAGAGTAAGGCTTTTTACCTGTAGCCCAGCCCAGTCGATTGAGACGGGAAATCTTTTAATTAATGGCCGAAATTATAAAGAATACTTTCCCACTTTTAGTTTGCAAAAAACTATTGAAGCTCCTTTTATTAAGTTAAAATCTTTAAATAGATTCAACGGAACGGTAAAAGTAAAAGGCGGGGGCATAAATGGTCAAGCCGAAGCGATTAGACATGGTCTTTCTCGAGCCTTGGTCCTTTTTGATATCAATTTTAGAAAAAAGCTAAAAAAATCAGGATATTTGACTCGAGACGCAAGAGCAGTAGAGAGAAAGAAATTCGGTCTTAAAAAGGCTCGTCGAGGTCCGCAGTGGTCAAAAAGATAGTATCAGATTTAACTTGACATAAATATTTTAACTTTGTATAATACTATATATGAGCGCTATGAAAAGAATAGTAGCAAAAACTCATAAAGCATTTTTTCCCAGTAAGCATAATGATTTTCAACCCTATGTTTTAAGGCCGAAGAATTTATTTATTCTGGCAGTAATTTTAGTAGTTATAAAATTTTTGATTTTTTCTTGGTTTTTATATTATCCTCAAATAAATGAGTTCGCTGTTGTCACCAACTCTGAATTAATCGAGATGGCTAATAATGAAAGAACGGCCAAGGGATTAGAGCCACTAGAGATTAATGACAAATTAATTCAAGCTGCTCAAAATAAGGCTCAGGACATGATAAAGAATAGTTATTTTGCTCACACTAGCCCACTGGGGACAAGTCCCTGGTATTGGTTCGATAAAGCTGGTTACAATTATATAGCAGCCGGCGAAAACCTAGCCAAGGACTTTACCGACAGCAAATATCTTCATCAAGCGTGGATGAAATCACCATCTCACAGGGATAATATTTTGAACGAAAAGTACCAAGAAATAGGCATAGCTGTTATTGAGGGCAAGATAAACGGCAAAGACACCGTGGTAGCCGTTCAGTTGTTCGGAAGGTTGGCTCCAAGCAAAAAAGTGGAGGAAAAGCCAGAGATAGAACAGCCAGTTTCTCCGGAAGTAACGCCGATAACTCAAAAACAAGAAACTTCTTCTCCTTCGGTGGGAATAGGGGGAGCAACCGAACAAAAAACCGGTCAACAAATCACTAATATTCGGGAATCGGATAATATTTTAAATACTATTTCGGAAAAATCAGATTCAGCGATAAATAAGATATATTTTATTATTGCCGGTTTATTGATGCTGGTTTTATCGTTGACTATTTTCGTAAATTTCAGAGTTCAGTATCCTAAGTTGATTTTTGCCTCTATTATTATCATAATTCTGATTACCGGTATTGCTTCTTTTAATGGTCAGGAATTCCTGAACAGGGGTATCGACATAATTTAATTAATTAATGATATCTTTTAATATGAAGGAAGATTCAATTATAAAGGAGGGTTTAATCTTCCTTTTTTTATTTATTGTTGTTTTTGGTTTTAGCCTTTTTGTTTTTAATGGTCGCTTTATTTATAATCAGATAAAGTACAGTATTTTGGGCGCACCATCGAATGTTTCCGAAAATCAAATTACCGGTTCAAGAGAATCAAATAATAGCAATACTCCTCAAAGATTGATAATTCCGTCTCTAGGCACAGATGTGCCGATTGTTTTGCCAGAAAGTTCTGACGAGAGCATTCTCCAAGAGGCCCTCGAGAAGGGAGTGGTTTTTTGGCCCGATTCGGCCTTGTTGGGAGAAAAAGGGACAATGGTTATTCTCGGTCATAGCTCCGCATATCCTTGGTATAAAGGAGCATATGGTTCGGTTTTTAGCTTACTGAACAAGCTTAAAGAAAATGACGAGATTTTCGTTTTTTCTGCGGAGAAGAAATATGTTTATCGGGTTATTAGCAAAGAAATAAATCTTCCAGAAAACCTAATCATCGAGAAACAGGAAGAAGAGCCGGTGCTTTATCTTTTGAGTTGCTGGCCAGTAAAAACCAATTGGAAAAGGATAGCCGTAAAGGCCGTTTCTATTGACAAAAACTAATTTATATGATATTATTATGAATAATATGAATAAGAACCAATATATTAGCAGGATTAATTTTAGGGTGGCGGTTTTTGGGGTCGCTGCCTGTATTTTGTTATTGGTTTTTATTCCTTTTAATAGTCATTTTGCCCATGCTGCTTGCAATTTCGGTAATTGTGTTCCGGTTTTAAGTATTTCTGTTTCGGTAAATAAAACCACGGCTTCACCCGGAGACGAGATTATTTATACCATAACCTATAGAAACAGCGGCGATGCTCGTGCTACCGGGATAGTGATTAAAGATTCTTTCTGGTATACTAATCAGAATTATTTGAATTTCATCAGTGCCGATCCCGCGCCCGACTCAGGAAACGATACCTGGATTATAGATGAACCTCTCGATTATAACGAATCGGGTCAAATAGTGGTTAGAACGCAAATCAAGTCGGTTCTTCCTTCGAATTCGGTACAAATAAAAAATCAGGTCAGTATCGACAGCAACGAGACGACCCCGAAATACAGTAATTATGTTTCGGTTTTTGTCATCAGCACTTGCCGTTTGAGCATTATCCAAACAGTGCGTAACGTTTCCGATAATTCGCTTTTTGCCAAATCCATTAGTGCCGATGCCGAAGACGAAATCGAGTTTTCTTTGGAGCTAAAATCGACGGGCACAAATCAGGCTGTAAATACGCGAGTCTGGGAGAAGTTATCGAATCGCTTAAAATATGTTTCCGGCAGTACAATGATTGGTGATTCCACAGTCGAAGACGGTATTATCGGTGACGGGATTTATCTCGGAAACCTTCTTTCTGGGAGTACTAAAACAATAAAATTTAGGACAACGGTTGCTTCGAAATCGAATTTTTATGTTGGCAAAAGCATTTTATACAATTACGGCTACGTCAATGCCAGTGATTGTACCACAACTTATTACGACACCGCCAATGTTACGGTGACGAGGGAATCAGAAATTTCGGCTGTCTTGAGTTCGGGCGATCTGAGCATCGATAAATTGGCTCGGAACATAACTAAAAAATCCAGTTTCTGGACCAGCGTTCTTTCCGCCAATCCCGGCGACGAAATAGAATTTTTAATCAAAATCAAATCAACAGGCGAAGAAACCAACAGCGTGAGAGTTGAAGATAAATTGCCGCCAAAAATGTTTTATATTTCCGACAGCACTACTGTTGACGGTAATTACGAGTCTGACGGCATAACCACAAAAAACGTTTATCTTGCTTATGTTTATCAAAGTCTTACCAGAGAGATAAAATTCAGAGTAAAAATAGCTCCAGAAAGCGAATTCAACCTTTATCCTATCAATTTGGTGAATGAATCTTCGGCATGGGGAAACGACGGCAAAGAAATTAAGGATACTGTAAAAATTATTATTAACCAATCAAGCCAATCATCGATTAAAGGCGTAAGTATAGTTTCTGGCCGTTCTCTTTCAGTAATTAAGTCCGGCAGAAGCATTACCAAAAATCAATCCAGTTTAACGGATTCGTTTTCTGCCGATCCCGGAGACGAACTTGAATTCTCAATTCAAGTGAGCAATAATGGGACAGTAGATTTGGATAATGTAAAAGTATGGGATAATCTTCCAAATAATGTATCAATCATTTCCGGCAGCACAAATATTGATGGAATTTCTTGGGGTGGAGATGTAATTGGCGCGGGTTTGGTTTTAGGTAGTTTGCCTCAAGGTCAGGCAAAAACAATCAAATTCAGAGCCAAAATTGCTTCAGTTGATAGATTTGGTTCTGGTTCTACAACTTTAGTTAATGCTGCTTACGTTAGCGCCAATAATGTATCTCAGCTTTCGGATCAGGCCTCAATCATTATTTACAGACCTGGAGAAGTTTTGGGCACAGCGAGTTATGTCAAGACTGGTGTCAATGTTATATCTTTGGCCCTTCTGATGATAATTAGTTGTTTTGTTGCCTTTATATTTTATTGTAGATTTAGAGAGAACAAATTATTGGAGATTCTTAACAATAAAAAGGGAAACAGATTTTATCATTGGTTGATTGGAATTTATTTTAAACTCAAGTTTATTTTTACGGTTAAATTGATGCGACTTAAGAAAGTATATTGGTAATGAATAAGAAATTGATATAAAAATTCCCGCGAATACTTGCGGGAATTTTTATATTTAAATATAATATATATCTATCTTCCTTTTCTTCTTCTTTTCACGACTAATTTCCATTTTTCTTAAAAATAACTCAAGTTGATCCGATTTATAAACCCGATAATTATTAATAGGATGACGATAAGCTTTAAGTTTTCCGCCTTTATCCCAATTTCTGAGAGTTAAGGGCGTGACTCCTAAAACTTTTGCTGCTTGTTTAATTGTATAGTATTTTTTTTGCACTTGTGTTATACTGATAAATTAGTTGTTTACAATATATTTTTTATGTTATCATTATAACATAATAATTAATAATTAAATAAATTTAATATCTATGAGTCTAAAATCATTTTTTTCTAAATGGGCATTTTCTAAAGGAGGCATAACTTTGGAGAAAGTTATCCAGAGATTAGTTTATGCGTTAGTTTTTCTTATGCCTCTTTGGTTTTTGCCCGTAACAATTAATGCTGTAGAGTTCAATAAGCAGGTACTTTTGGTTTTTTTGGTAGTAATTACCATTATTCTTTGGTTGATAAAGATTCTTAACCAAGGAGAAATTCAGTGGAAGAGCAATGTTTTAAATATTTTTCTTGGTGCGTTAATAGTTATTTACGTTTTAGCAACAATTTTTTCAGTCAGAGCTTATGGTAGTTTAGTCGGATGGCCAACTCATTTAAGCGGTAGCCTGGTTAATATCCTGTGTTTTATAGGTTTATATATCTTGATTATAAATAACTTTAAAGGACTGAAAGATACTTTTGGGCTTCTGTTTGTTTTTCTGATATCTTCCGCTGTTACAATTGTTCTTGGTTTAATTCAAGTTTGGGGCGGCTTTATTCTTCCTTGGGATTTTACCAAATCAGTTTCTTTTAACACTCTGGGAACAGTAAACACCTTAGGAATTTTTTCGGCCACCATTCTTACTCTGGTAACCGCCCTGCTATTTGTTGTAAAGAGAGCGAATGTAAAGATATTCTTGATAATTCTTGGTTTGATTAATTTGGTTCTTTTGATTAATTTGAATTTTTGGGTTTTATGGCTGGTTTTGATAATCGGTCTAGCAGTAATTTTGATATTTGGCTTAATGAGAATAGTTAAACTTGAAGAAAGCGTTAGTTGGCTTGCTTGGCCAATAGCTGTTTTAGCTATTGCTTTGATATTTATGTTTTTCAGACCAATTATTCCATTCAGGCCGGATTTACCAGTCGAGGTAGGGTTGAATTATAGAGGAGGCTGGGAGGTGGTTTCCAAAATATTAAAAGATAAGCCGGTTTTGGGAACCGGTCCAGAGAGTTTTGTTATAAATTATTCTAAGTACAAACCACAAATAATTAATCAGACAGCTTTCTGGAATATTAGATTTGCCAATCCTCCTTCTGAAATTTTTACCTTAGCTTCTGACTTGGGATTCGCCGGGTTGGTGGCTTTTGCGATAATATTAATCTGGTTTATATTTTTAGCCGTAAGGAATTTTGTCAGAACGGTCGGCGAGGGAGATAATATGTTAAAACAATTCTTGGAAATAGGATTATTCGCAGGCTGGTTGGGACTGGCCGTAGCCTTTTTTCTCTATCCTCAGAACATAACCCTGATGTTTGTCTTTTGGTTATTATTTAGTATATATTTAGCCGAGAGCTCGGTCTTTAAAGAAAAAATATATAACCTGAGGAAGTCCCCTACAATTCTCTTGGTGGGCAGTTTCTCTTTTGTGGTTATAATTATTTTAATGGTTGGCTTTATTTACATTACAGGAACGAGATTTGTATCCGAAATAGTTTATAAAGATGGATTAGACCTGATTCAAATAAGAGGCGACTTGGACAATGGACTTAATAAGGTGATAAGATCTACCGTTATCAATCCCTATGAAGACAGGACATATCAAGTTCTTGCTCAGCTTTTTATTCTGAAAATGAATCGAGATTCACAATTGTCCAATCTTAATTCTCAACAGCGCCTAAATCTTGTTCAGGTTGATGCGATTAATGCCATTAATTCAGCGGTTCGGGCAACTACGCTTTCTCCTCAAAACGTTGCTAACTGGTTAGTTAGAGGACAAGTTTATAGGCAGGTTATAGGATTTGTAAATGGAGCCGAAGACTGGGCAGAAAGCTCTTACGAAGAAGCGCTTAAACTTGAATCAACCAATCCATTTACTTATACGGAATGGGGGAGAGTGCTTGAAAATCGGGCCGCTCTTTTGATTGCTCAAGGAAAGAAAGATAAAGCTACTCAGGGGGCGATAAATAATTATCTAAATCAAGCTTTGGAAAAATTCAATCAAGCGATTGTCGTTAAACCGGATTATGCCCCAGCTCATTTTGAAAGTGCTCGAATTTATGACCAGCAAGGAAAGTTAAATGAGGCAATTGCCAAGATGGAAATCAACAGACAGCTTTTACCGCGCGATGGTGGTATAGCCTTTCAGTTGGGCGTGCTTTATTACAAGGCTCAGAAATATCCGCAAGCCAAAGGCGAATTTATTAGAGCGATTGTTATAGATGATAATTATTCCAACGCTCGATATTTCCTGGGATTACTTTATGACCGAGAAGGCGATAAAGAGTCAGCCATTGATCAATTTGATAGAATCGCTCAATTAAATCCCGATAACGAACAGATTAAACAGATTCTGGCTAACTTGAAAGCCGGTCTTCCAGCTTTGGGCTCGCCAGAATTGGGCCCACCAAAACAACCCGAACAGGTTCCCCTTGAAGAAAAGCCGAAAGAAGAAAATACGGAGCCGAGACCTTAATAAAATTTTATATGAATCTTGAAGATATTAAAAACCTGATAAAGGAGGGGATTTTTCATAGTCCCAGTAAAGGCGTATTAGACCTGGGAGAAGTTATTATCGAATTGATTAATTATAAAAAAGAGGATCCTGGAGCAAAATATAAAATTGTTGTTGGGAGCGATTCCGAAGTAAGAGAAAAAGGAATAGAATTTGTCTGCGTAGTTGCAGTTCATAGAATTGGGAGAGGAGGAAGATATTTTTGGTCAAGGATTTACGAAGAAAAAAAATTAGATCTAAGAAGCAGAATTTATCAAGAGGCGGTTATTTCTTTGGGTTTAGCCGGAGCTTTATTAGAAAAAGAGCTTGAACAGCATAAATTAAATATTGATATGGGTCAGCCAATTGTTGATATATTCAAAACTTTAGAAAAAGATTCAAGTGGATTAAATCGGGAGATTATTTTCAGTAATGAGTTAGAAATTCACGTAGACATTGGACAAAATGGTCCGACAAGAGAGATGATTAAAGAAATAGTCGGAATGATTAAAGGAAGTGGATTTTTCGTGAAGATAAAACCAGAGGCATTTGCCGCCGCCACTTTGGCTGATAAGCACCTATAAATATGTGTTTAAGCATTCCTGTTAAAATTTTAGAAGTTAAAAATAACAAAGCCATTACTGATTTTAACGGCAAAAAGGAAGAAGTTGATACCGAATTAGTAAAAGACATTGAAATCGGAGATTATGCCATAATCAGCAATGGTTTTATAATAAAAAAAATATCAGCCCAAGAAGCTGAAAAGATCTTTAAAGTAATTAATCCCGCAAAGGGAAAGGAGGAAAAATGAGTTTAGGAGGATTAAAACTCGCCGCTCTTTACAGTTATGATTGTCGAAAAGCAAGAATGCTTAAAATTAACGAACCGCTCTTGAAATTCATCCAAACAGGGGAAAATCAGGAAAATGTTGCTGAGCTGCTAAAGAAATTGACTTCCTATGATTGGTACTGTCTGATTGCCAAAAATAACGACGTAAAAGATCCTTTCGCTGAAGAAGTTGTGAGAGCATATTGGGCAGGAAATGACTTGACGAAGTTAATTTCAGTTGGAAGAAAAAACCTTTTTCTTTTTCATAATTTTACTGTTTTAACCAGCCCCATGCCAGATTTAAGTTCTCGAGATGAATGTAAAATTTCTTGGGGTATGATTAAAGAAGTAACAGACGAGGAATTAATAGTTGATTATGAGGCTTTAATTTGCCAGAATGGCAAATTCAGCCTGGAAGACAGAAAAATTAGAATAAAGAAAGGTTTTTTGGACGAAGTTCAAGTAAGCGACTGGATAAGTTTTCACTTCAATGTCGGACGAGAAATATTAACAGAAGGACAAGTGTTATCGCTCCACAATAAAACAGGGAAGGCAATTGAGTTGTTTAATGAACAGTAATGACCTCGCAAAGATGATTTGCGGGGTCTTTTTTATCTCTTGCCAAAGATTTTGGTATGAGGATAAATTTTGATATAATTTAATCATGGATAAAAAACCCGTAATTGCAATTTTGTCTTTAACCTGTTGCGAAGGATGTCAGGTGGCTATATTTGATCTGGGGGAAAGATTTTTGGAATTTTTGACCAAAGTGAATATTGGGGATTTTCGATTAACCGAGGATTTACCAGATGTTAGACATTACGATATTGCCATTGTTGAAGGAACGGCCATTACCAAAGAACAGTTAAGGCGTTTAAAAATAGTCAGGAAAAAATCAAAAATATTAATTGCTCTTGGTGCTTGCGCCTGCGTTGGCGGTCCTCAGGAAATTAAAGATTATCGAGGCGATAAAAATCGACTTCTGCGTTATGTTTATTCCAATATTCGAGGCATTGATAATCCTAACGTTAAATCAGTAAAAGAATTGGTTAAAGTTGATTTTGAAATTCCGGGTTGTCCAATAAATAAGGACGAGTTTTTCAAAATTATAAATAAAATTTTAAAAGGAGAAAAAGCGGAAATTGAACAAAAGCCAGTTTGTGAAGAGTGTCCGAGAAAAAATAAAAATTGCCTTTTGCTTTTAGGAAAGCCGTGCTTAGGAGCAATCAGCTTGGCTGGTTGCGGGGCGCCCTGTCCAGCTAATAATTTTCCCTGCGATGGTTGTCGCGGCCCGAGAAAGGGAATTAATTTGGAGGCAATGAAAAAAACTCTTAAATTCAAAGCCCATTTATACGATAATGAAATAGAAATGATTATGGAAAGATTCGGAGAGAAAAACGAGATAATTAAAAACAGCATAAAAAAATGAAAATACGCATTGACCATATTGCTAAAATTGAGGGACATGCAAGCTTTACCGCTGATATTGTCAGGGGCGATATGAAAGGCGCCAGAATTAAGATTGAGGAAGGCGCGAGATTATTCGAGGGAATTTTAAGGGGCAGAAAAGACGAAGAATTGCCGGAAATCGCCAGCCGTATTTGCGGGATTTGTCCGGTTGTACATAATTTAACCGGTTTCAAGGCATTAGAAAATGCTTATAATATTCAATTAGACGAGACCGCGGTTTTATTGAGAAAATTGATGATGTTGGGTCAACTGATTAATAGTCATGCTCTTCATTTATTCTTTTTTTCATTAGCTGACTTTTTTGGTTACAAGAGTGATTTACAATTAATTAATGCTTATTCCGAAAGCACTCACGATGCAGTAAAAGTCAGAGATGTGGGCAATAAAATAGTGGAAATTATTGGCGGTCGCTCAATTCATCCATTAACGCCGAGTTTGGGCGGTCTAAGAAAAGCACCGGATTCAGATAAACTGAAAGAATTATTGAATGATTTAAGAAATAATTTGGAATTAGCCATTAAATTGGGAGATTTGTTTATAAAATTGAAATACCCGGAATTTCATCGTGAGACAAGTTATGTTTCGTTAAGCAATCCGGACGAATATGCGATTTATGACGGCAAAGTCAAAGTCGGAAAATTGAATCTTAAACCAGAAGAGTTTTTGTCGTTGGTTAAGGAGTTTCAAGGACCGGATATGGTTGCAAAAAGAACCAAGTTTGCGGGAAATACTTATATGGTTGGCGCTTTGGCAAGATTACACAATAATCGGGAACAATTAAATCCTGAAGCCAGAAAATTATTGGGAAAATCGGGCTTAGAGTTTCCGTGTTTTAATCCTTTTTACAATATTTTAGCCCAGGCAATTGAAGTAGCGCATTGTTTCGAAGAAAGTATAAAATTATTGGAATTATTATTAACCGGGGAAATTAAATTAGCGGAACCGAAGATTACTAGCAGGACGGGTGAGGGGACTGGTGCAATTGAAGCGCCAAGAGGCACTTTATTTTATATTGTTAGGGCAAAAGAAGGTATTGTTGAGGATCTGAATATCATTACTCCCACTGCCCAGAATTTGGCTAATTTAGAAGCGGATTTGGAAGAATTTGAGCACGTCGAAGGATTTAAGAATTTGAAGCGTGAGGAGCGGGCAGATAAAATCAAAATGCTCATCCGTGCTTACGATCCTTGCGTAACGTGTTCGGTACACTAAATATGCATGACTGGTATTTAGCAAATGAAATATTAAAAACCGTTCTTGAGTATGCGCAAAAGAACGGTTTTAAAAAAGTTTTAAAAATAGAAATAGAACTCGGTTCGATTTCCGAACACGGAGAAGAAATCACTGCGGAAAATTTGCTTTATAATTTCAAATTACTCTCTAAATCCACCCTCGCCGAATCCGCGGAATTGAAAATTAAAAAAGTAAAAGGCGAGAACTGGAAATTAATTTCAATCAACGGTGAAACTTGACAAAATAACAGAGAGTATGCTATAATTATAGTATAGGAGGATACTTTGAAAATCAAAAAGATTTTGCTTCAGGCAGTAGGAGGGTTTATTTTTTGGACAGGATCCCTGACTCCTTACATGATTTTTGTGGTGAAAACCACATGGAGCCAGTACTGGAAGTGGTTCGGGATGCAAATTATCATTGTCCCGATCCTTGCCCCGTTAAGCGTGGCATTCATTAACTGGTTCGTGAAGATTCTGTCCAAAAGGCGCCAATAGTCTTGAGACCATGGCGCCTTTTAATTTAATATTGTTCCCACAATTTCCGGGTGGCCGTTGAGGAAGTCACGGCTGGACATTGATTTTTTGCCTTCGGGTTGGACTTGTTTCAAGATTAAAATTCCATTTCCGGTTTGGACGGCTAATTCTTTTTGTTCGGTGAAAAATACTTCACCGATTTTTTTACTTGTCCCGAGTTTAGTCGAGGGGTTTTCAAAATCCGCTTCAAGAATTTTCAAATTCATGATTCTAGATTCCTGATTCTCGATTCCTGTATATGCGGTTGGCCATTCGGCAAATGCCCTGATTTGTCGTTCAATCTCTTCTGCTGATTTATTCCAATCAATCTTCCCGTCTTCTTTTTTAATTAACCTACAAAAAGTCGCTTTTTCGTGGTCTTGGGGTTGAGCTTTAATTTTTCCTTCAATATAATCCGGTAAAGTTTTAACTAAAAGTTCTGCTCCCAAATCCGCCAATTGGTCAGCCAATTCATTGTAAGTTATTTTCGAATTTCGAATTTCGAATTTCGAATTTGCTATAATGGGTCCGTGGTCCATTCCCGCGTCCATAATCATTAAACAAACGCCAGTTTCTTTTTCGCCGTTTAAAATTACTGATTGAATAGGTGAGGCACCACGATAACGGGGGAGCAAAGAGGGATGGATATTTAATGCTTTATATTTGGGAATATCCAGTATTTCTTGGGGAATAATCTGGCCATAAGCGGTTAAGATAATCAAGTCGGGATTTAATTCCTTAATTTTAGTTACCCATTCCGGATTCCTGATTTTATCCGGCTGTAGAACGCTTAAATTGGCCCCCACGGCCCATTTTTTTACCGGAGAAGGAGTTAGCTCCTGTTTTCTGCCTACGGGCTTATCTTGGGCAGTCACGACAGCCACGATTTCAAACTGATAACCAGCCCGAGGCTGGTCGGCCCAGGGCCGAAACTTGCGGAATATCTTTTCCGCAAATTCCGGAGTCCCCATTAAAATTGTTTTGATTTTATCCATATTAATCTACGATTAGCTTTCCGTTAAGATGATCCATTTCATGCTGGATTACTCTGGCTAATAAATTTTTGGCTTTCAATTTAAATTGTTCGCCATTTTCATTAATGGCTTTTATTTTTAATGATTTGGCTCTTGGCATCGGAGCGAAAACATTCGGCAAGCTAAGACATCCTTCTTCCATTATTTCTGTTTTTTTGGAGATTTTTGAGATTTCCGGATTGATAAAAATTTGCTTTTTTGATAAATCTTTATTCACTACAAACATTCTGATACTTTCTCCAATTTGATTAGCCGTTAATCCCATGCCACTATTCTTATTCATTGTCTCAATCATATCTTTAACCAATTGCAAAATGCCCTCATCAATTTTATCTATTATTTGAGTTTTTTTTCTCAAAACAGGATTATTTTCACCTTTTTGGATTTGTAGAATCATAATAAGCTCTCTGGATCAACTTCTGTTTCCCAGTTTGATGGGATGATGATCAATAGTCTGTTTCTTAATTTTAAGTCTTTTATTTTTGATTTAATGATGATATTCCAACGATATTTACCAGTAATTCTTGAAATAAATGCTGGCACCGGACCCAATAAATCAATATCACTAATTTTCAAATTCTTTATTTGGGTTTTTAATTTTTCTTTCAGAATTCTGGTTTGGTTTCTAGCTGTTTCCGGATTTTTATGTTCAAAGCTTAATTTTATAATCTGAGAAAATGGGGGATAGTTGAAGGCTTTCCTATTTTTGATTTCCTCATTGTAGAATTTTTTAAAGTCATTGGCAAGGGCGGTTTTTATGGTAAAATTGTCGGGGTTATAGGTTTGAATTAGAAAATCTTTTTTTGCCATTTTTTGCAACTGATTGATTGTTCGAAAAACTCTTTCCGAGCTTTTGAAATCGGGTAAATTCAGGATTGTTTCAATTGAAATTATTCCCACTAAATCGCCTTTAAGATTTTTGTTAAATAGCATTTGCGAGCCGATTAGAACGGCCGATTCTTCTTTACTGAAATCTTGGATTATTTTTTCTTGCTGAGATGGTTTTTCTGCAATATCACTATCCAGTCTGAAAACTTTTTTATCGGGGAATAATTTTTTGATTTCTGATTCCACTTTTTGTGTTCCGGCTCCGAAATATTTTATTTTTATGCTTTTGCATTTTGGGCATAAAACCGGAGCAATATCATCTTTTCCGCAATGATGACACACTAATCTTCGATTTGGCTTATCTTCGTGATAAATCATTGGTACGTCGCAGTTTTTACACATTGATACGTATCCGCATTCGCGGCAAAGAATAAAAGTAGATGTTCCTCGTCTAGCGATATACAAAATTGATTTGCTGCTTCTATTTAATGCCTCTTGTAATCCGCGACTGATAATGGAAAAATTCCCGTTCTTAATTTCTTCGCGCATATCTATTAAAGAATTTTTCAGCCCAGGACTGACCCGCCTTGGGCGGGCAATTTCCATTTTCAGTGTTAGTTTTGCATTATAAATTTTAGCCAATTGTTTGGCAATAATACGAACATCATAATACGGTCTTCGTCCCCAAGAACGATATAAATCACTGGATTCGTCATTGATAGTGATGGACTTAAGATTTTTAAAAGGAGAAAAAATTATGCCTTTATTTTGGGGCATGATGATTAATGAACTTTTGGTATAAAGAGGCAATTTCTTTGAAAGGAAAATTCGTGCCATTAATCCCATTGGCGCGAAATAATAATCGGATATCCAGAATAGGAGTTTTATTTGTTTTTCGGTTAATATCGGTTCTTTGGAAATTATTTTTTCAATGGGCTTGATTTGAAAATCGGTGAATTTTTTCAAACGCATTTTTTCTTGCTCCAATTTTTTACAATCAACCACAACAGCGTTGATTTTTTTCTTTCTGATCGGAGTTTTAACTATGCCGCCGATTTTAATCGGAGTTTCAGAAAAATAGCTCAATATTTGCGGATTGGGAAAGGGGATTTTGATTAGAGGAATTACGTGGACGATATACATCATTTCTATTTTACCATTTTGAGATGTTATAATGAAATTATATGAACAGGCGACGATTATTTATTGCCATAAATTTACCGGAGAACGTAAGGATAAAATTAATCAGGTATCGGGATAAATGGTATGATTTGGAGCCGAAATCCATCAATTGGGTAAGAAAGGACAATCTGCATATTACTTTGGTTTTTCTCGGATATATGACCGATGACGGGATGTACGAGATTTGTCAGATTATGAAAGATGTGGTCAAGCGGCACGAGCCATTTTCTATTAAATTGGAAAGAATTATTGTCGGCCCACCGAAAGCCACGCCGAGAATGTTTTGGGTCGAAGGAGCAAAAAGTCAGGAATTGGCGGAATTACAAAGAGATTTGGAAGATTCGATTGCTGGCAGAACTTATTATAAAAAAGAGGGCAGGACGTATAGTTCTCATATCACTTTAGCCAGATTTAAATACGAGGCGGCAAAGAAAATAAAAGAAATGCCGGAGGTTAATGAACCATTGAATATTGAAATTCCGGTTGAGAGTATTGAATTAATGCAATCTAGTCTTAAACGCACTGGCCCGGAGTATGTGGTGCTGGAAAGTGTGGAGTTAGGAATATGAAAACCGAAATCTTTGGTATAAAGTTTGATAATCTGACGATGGATGAGGTCCTGGAGAATATTCGAGGCTTTGTGGTTTTGCCGTATTCGGAATTCGTGGTCAGGGCGCAAAAAGACGAAGAATTCAGAAATATTTTGAATAAAGCGGATTTTTGTTTGTGCGAGGGAAGGGGACTGTATCTAATGACATGGTTAGTGGGTAAAAAATTGAAACAAGAGATTAATGGAGTTGAGTTAATTTACAAATTAAATCAAAAATCAAAAATCAAAAATCAAAAATTATTTTTACTTGGTGGAACCGAAGATGTAGTTAAAAAAACAGCAGAGAAATTAGGGGATAGTGTTATTGGTTTTGAACACGGATATCGGGATTTAGATAAAGTCGTTGAAAAAATAAATTTAGCAAAGCCAGAAATTCTATTGGTTGGTTTGGGCAGTCCAGAGCAAGAAAAATTTATTTACAATCATTTATCTAAAATGCCGAGCGTGAAATTGGCAATTGGTGTTGGAGGAGCATTTGATTTTATTTCTGGACAAGTTAAACGTGCTCCTAAAATCATTCAAAAAATCGGAATGGAGTGGTTGTGGCGATTAATCCTAGAGCCACGGAGAGTCAAAAGAATTTTTCTTGGAGTTTTTGGTTTAATTTTGTTGACATTTAAAAATATGTTATCATTAAAAAGTAGAAAATAATTATTAATTTAAATAATAAGTATGTGGTATATTATTGGTGTAATAGTTATTGTAGTTGTAATTTTAGTTTTTTGGCTTGGTAAAAGAAAGCCGAAAGCAAGTGAAACAGAAATACCGGAAGGAAAAGAAGAACAGCCTCCTGCCGAAACAGTTTCAGAGCCGACAGCCGAAGAGACAACAGAAGAGCCGATTGAAACTCCGTCAGAAGAAACGCCCAGCAATGAAGAGGATCTAACATCAACAGACGAAAATCAACCATTGCAATAAGCGCGTCTTAAAATTTATCCCCCACCAAATTTTGGTGGGGGATTTATCGTCTTGATAAGAGGACGTAGGTTTGATAAAATTTAACTATGAAGAAGCTGATAAGAATATCAGTAATAATGCTGATTTTTTTAAACTTGGCGATACCGGCCCAAGCCTTTTTAGCTGATAATTGGTCCAAGGATTTAGTTTATCAAAATACCGAGATACCAAAAATTTTAACTCGGTCAATTTGGGAGAACGATGAGAGTTTAAAAAAATTAATGACTTGGTATCCCGGCGAAGAAAAACAAGAAAATGCTCCACCGGATTATTTTAATATAGAAAGAATTATTATTCACGATATGGGCTGTGACGTAAATGATTTGGGATGCAACGATAAAGAACGTGATCCCATTGAATTAATTCAAGGAATTTATCGTTATCACACAATAACTAAGGGATGGGGGGATATTGGTTATCATTACATTATCGATTATTGGGGCAATATTTACGAAGGTCGTTATGGAGGTAACGGAGTCAGGGGAGCTCATACTTATTATGATAAAAAATGCGACAATTTTAACGTTGGAACAGTGGGTATTATTTTAATGGGAAATTATGAAAATTCCCAACTTCCAGAGATAATGCATAAAAGCTTAGTCAGATTAGTAGCCTGGCTTTCCCATACAAACTCCTTAGATCCGACTGATTTGGCTCATTATTCGGAAGTTTGGAATGCGCCCAAAAATGGCAAGGTATGTGACACTTTCAACGGAGGACTTTTTTCAAGCTTTAATGGTCCGGTAATACTTGGTCACAAAGAGATTGAAGTCAGCAATCCTGATCCCGGAAAAGTTGATTTAAGTAGAGTTCGTCAAGAAGCAAAACAGACAATATCTAATTACAAAAATTATTTATTTACAAGCACGGGCAATTCTAAATTTTATACGATAAAAGACGGCCAACTTCAGGAATTTACAGCCGACCGCTCAAGTTATAATATTGTCACTTTAAACAAAAATCAATTAGATTCTTTTTTAAATATTACAGTTACCAAACTTATAGATGATTCCTTGGTAAAATCATTCAGCCGGGATAGGGTTTATTTAATAGAAAACAATAAACGTAGGCCAATTTTATCTCAAAGACTTTTTAATCTAAAAAAATTTAAATGGAACAAAGTAGTCTCTTTGTCTGACAGAGATTTGGCCGTCTATCCCTTATCTTTAGCGGTTGCTTACCCAGATGGTTCTTTAATTAAAGGGACAGCGCCGGATGTATATCTAATTGAAAAAGAAAAAAGAAGATTAATTACTTCCCAGTTGATTTTTAATAATCGAGATTTTAAGTGGAATAATGTTCTAAGAATCACAGACGAAGAATTATTGAGTCATCCTATCGGTGAAGCAGTTCTTTTAAAAGACGGCACATTGATTAAGGGGCCAGGTCCGGAAATATATTACATAAGGAGCGAGAAAAAGCACTGGATAAAAAGCGTGGATGTTTTTTTGAGCCTCGACTTTAAATGGCAAAATGTAGTTAAAATATCGAATAACGAAATTAATCAATATGCCCTCGGTGCGACCATTGGTTCGGTTGCTGATTTTAAAAATTTAGATAAAGAAGAAATTATTAAAAAAGAAGAAGTTAACAAAGAACCGATAATCAGAGTTGGTATTTATTCAAACGAGATAGGCAGGATTTTTAAAATAAAAGCCAACGGTCCTTATGAAATTTATAAAAACGGAGAATTTTTAACTCTTAAAAATAAAGATGAGGTTTTTGAATTAAAAACCGATAGCCAAAATATTTTTAAATTTATTCCCAAAACAGATAACACTATTTTTGAACTTTTATCTTATCAGGATATTCCTCAATGGAATCCGGATTTAAATGACAATCTTTTCAGAGGCAATATAGAAGTTAAATATTCAAATATTTCTAAAAAAACCTGGGTGATTAACGAGCTTAATTTAGAAAACTATCTTAGGGGAATTGCCGAAGCATTGGACGAACATCCTGATGAATATTTGAAAGCTTTAATTATTGCTGCTCGAAGTTATGCTATTTTTCATATAGAGAACGGCGGCAAATATCAGAATGAAATATTCCATATTCGCAACTGGTCCAATGATCAGCTTTATAAAGGATATGGTTTTGAGAAAAGGGCTCCGAATATAGTAAAAGCGGTTGAAGAAACAAGTGGGACCGTTATTATCTATAACAACAAAACAATGAGAGGACTTTATTCCTCTGATTCCGGTGGCATAACCAAAGATGCTTGTAAGGTCTGGGGCGGTGTCTTTTGCGGGAGCGATTATGGATATTTAAGAGGCGGGATTAAAGACCCAGCCGGGACAGAGCATACTCAATCAACAATTTTAGCCAGTCATGGAGTCGGAATTAGTGCAACCGGAGCCAGAATATTGGCCAATCAGGGAAAAACCTATCAGGAAATTTTGAAATATTATTATCCGGGAATTGAAATTAAGAAAATATATTAATGTCTCCAAAAGTTTTTATAATAGTTTTACATTATCAAAATTGGGACGATACCAATGAATGTTTGAAATCGTTGGAAAAATTGGATTATCCTAATTTTGAAAAAATAGTAATTGATAACGATAAAGATAACCGCGGATTTGCCGGCGGAAATAATCTCGGAATAAAAAAGGCGATGGAAAAGAACGCGGATTATATTTTACTTTTAAACAATGATACAGTTGTTGAACCGGATTTTTTAAGAAAGCTAGTTGGGGCGGGGGAGAGCAATGAAAGAGCGGGAATTCTAGGACCACTGATTTATGAGTACGGAACAGATAAAATTCATTTCGCTGGCGGCAAGATAAATTGGCTTTATACAAAAGGAAGACATGTGACCGGGGCCATTGACTATATAACTGGTGCGTGTCTTTTAATCAAGCGAAAAGTAGTGGAAAAAATCGGCTTAATGGATGAAGATTATTTTCTCTATTGCGAAGATGTGGATTGGTGTTTAAAAGCTCGTAAAAGCGGATTTTCTTGCCTGGTGGTCCTAGACAGTAAGGTAAGCCATAAAGTGTCTAAAAACGCAAAAATCGCGTCATTTTCCTATATCTATTACCATACCAGGAATGGACTGCTTTTGGCCAAGCGCAATGCTCCATTTTTTGTCAAAATTCTGGCTTATTTGAACGGTTTTTTGGTTTATTTGAAACAAGTGATGAAATTGATATTTTTCCCCAAAAAGAAGATTTGGGCAAAAGCAATAATGAGAGGGGTAGAAGATTTTTATAAAGGAAAATTTGGAAAATATGAAAATAGGAATTGATTGTCACAATTTGGAAGAAAAGAAAACCGGAACCGGCCGATATTTGATGAATTTGTTGAAATATTGGGCAAAGGAAAATGCCGAAATTGTTTTGTATTTTAAAAATAAAATTCCAGACGATATTCCCGAGAGCAAAAATTTTCAAAAGAAAATTTTAAAGAGCGGAAGTAATTTTTGGTTCGAACATGTTTTATTGTCTAAGACAATAAAAAAAGACGGGATTGAAATATTTTTTTCCCCATCCTATATTTTGCCATTAAAGACACCAAAAGGAGTAAAAACCGCAGTAGCTATTCACGATATTTCTTACGAAGCGTATCCGGAATGGTATTCTTGGCAAAATAAGATTTCATTAAGATGGATTTCAAAAAGGTCAGCCAAAAGAGCAGATATTATTTTTACTTGTTCGGAATTTACGAAAAATGAAATCCTGAAATATTATAAGATAAAACCAGAAAAAATTTTTGTTATTCCTCTCGCAGCCGATGAAATATTTGCGCCATATCATTCAATTGAAGGCGCGGAATACGGGATTAAAAATAGATTTATCTTTTATGCGGGTGCTATTTTCAATCGTAGATTTATTCCAGAAACGATTGAGGCATTCAAGAAAATTGCCGTGAGATTGCCCGAATACCAATTTCTGATTAGCGGGCCGAATTATACTCATCCCTTTATTGATATTGATAACCTAGTCAAAAAAGTCAATCAAGAAATTAGCCGGGAAGCAATTTTATATAATAACTATGTCAGCGATAAAGATTTAGTTAATTTATATAATGGAGCCGATTTATTTATTTGGCTTTCATCCTATGAGGGCTTTGGTTTACCTCCATTAGAGGCGATGGCTTGTGGGACGCCGGTGATTACTACAAAAGCAGCGTCTTTGCCAGAAGTGGTTGGCGACGCGGCTCTATTTGTCGAAAACCCAAAAGACATAGATGAGATAAACCACGCGATTTATAAAATATTGGGCGATGAAAAAATAAGAAATCGGTTAATTCAAGAAGGCTTGGCCCGCGCCCAAAAATTTTCCTGGCGTAGAACCGCCGAAGAAACGTTAAATAAATTATTAAATCATGCAAAATAAAGCCTCTTTTTATGTTGTTTTGGGGATTGAAATTTTGGCTATTTTGTTAGCGGTTTTTTGGGTATTGCCAAGAGAAGTAGTTTTGATTGCTACCGGTATAATGGTTTTTTATTTTATTTTCAGCAGACTAGAGGATAGTTTGATTTTGTTTATTCTATCTATTACATTATTCGTGGCCTTGCCGATTACTGATGGTTTTGATACAATGGCAAATTGGCGGATTTTGCTGGCGATTTTATTTTTAGTCTGGTTTTTTAAAAAGGGTTATGTAAAAAAGATTTTAAAAGAAGGATTTTGTTGTTCTCCGATAATTCAAATTAAATCCAATTTATCTAAATTTGTTTTTATATTTTTGGGCATCGGGGTTTTATCTCTTATGGTCGCTACTAATCAGATTGTTGGCATTAAGAAATTATTATTTTTAATCAATATATTTTTGTTATTTCCGATTATTCGAGACGTAGCAAAAGACGAAAGAGTGCGGCTTAAAATTATTAAAGCCGGGGCAGTGGCTTTGATTATTTCTTTGGTTATGGGTTGTGTCCAGATAATTTCCACGATGCTTACGCCTCTATATAATTTCTGGCAATGGTGGGCAAATAACGTAATTTCGGTTTTTTATGGCAATAATTTATCCGAATTACTAAAAACGAGCAATACTTGGTTTTCTTATTATTCCGATAGTCCGCCAACCCTAAGAATGTTTTCGGTTTTCCCGGATTCTCATTCTTTTGCCATGTTTATAATTATTGGACTGATATTCGCGGTTTATCTAATGTTATCGCGCCAACAAAGAAATCTGGGTAAGACTTTAATTTGGGCTGTAATTATTTTATCATTTCTCGCTTTAATTTCTTCTGGTTCTCGGGGGGTTTGGTTAAGTGCGGTTTTCCCATTTTTGACGGCTGTATTTTTATTGATTTTCAAAAAACAAAAAATATTCAAATCATTTTTAATAATGTTAATAATTTTTGCTCTTTCTTTTCCGGTTTCTTCATTGATTTTATCTCAATCTCACCAGGATGGCGACGACGCTACTCTGGCGTTTAAACGAGCAAAAAGCATTGCCGATTTAGAAGAATTATCGGTTAAAAGTCGGATGGGGATCTGGAAAGCATCTTTCCGATCAATTTTAAAGCATCCATTATTGGGAGTGGGCATCGGCAATTACCCGATTGTTTTAGATGAGGATGTATCAGCGGCCAAAAAAGGCGCCTCGGCTCATAATCTTTATTTGGACGTGGCTTCGGAAATAGGGCTATTGGGATTGATTGCATTATTACTGATATTTTGGGAAATTCTGAGAAAATTTTGGAAAAATAAAAAAGAAATTTACTCTTTAATTTTCTGTTTCTTTTTCGTTTGGCTTTTGATTTACAATCTTTTTGATGTTGTTTTGTTGAATGATAAAGTTTTGTTATTCTTTATTATTGCGCTGGGGATTGCTTATGCGAATCAAGAATTAAGAATCAAGAACCATGAACAAATTAGTATCAATCAACATTCTGACTTATAATGGCGAGAATTTTATTGAATCCTGTTTAAAATCTGTATTAAATCAGACATATCCGAATGTTGAAATTTTAATAATTGATAATGCATCGACTGATAATACCTTAAAAATAATTCAAAATTTACGAGTTATTAAAAACGATAAAAATCTGGGATTTGCGGCTGGACATAATTTGGGAATCAGAGAAAGCAGGGGAGAATATGTTTTATGTTTAAACCAAGATGTAATTTTAGATAAGGATTTTATAAAATATGCAGTTGAGACGATAGAGAAGGATAACAAGATTGGTTCACTCCAAGGAAAATTATTAAGGGGTTATAAAATTATAGATACTACGGGATTATTAATGTTTAAAAATAGAAGAGTAATTAATCGAGGACAGGGAGAAGAGGACCGGAAGCAATACGCAGCAGGAGAAGTATTCGGAGCTGATGGTGCTGCGCCACTATATCGCAGAGCGGCATTGGAAGATACAAAAATTAATAATGAATATTTTGACGAAGATTTTTTCTGCTATAAAGAGGATATTGATTTGGCTTGGAGAATGCAACTTTACGGATGGAAGGCATTTTATGAGCCAAGAGCGATTGGTTATCATTTAAGAAGCGCGGGCGAGAGAGCGGCCAAGAATTATTTATCTGTTGCCAAAGAAAGAAGAAAAATTCCGGAATATGCCAAGTTTTATTCTTTTAAAAATCAGCGCCTTCTCCAGATTAAAAATGAATTGCCGGGTTTGTTTTTTCGTAATATTTTTGCTATCCTTATAAAAGAGATTGGTGCATGGTCATATGTACTAATTTTTGAGCATTATATATTAAAAGTAATCAAGAATTTATTTAGACAGGCACCGAATGCTTTTAAGAAAAGAAAAATTATAATGACGAATAAAAGAATAAATGCCAAAGAAATGGCAAAATGGATATGTTAGATTCAATTCAAGCGCCACCAAAATATATACCGAAATCCGAAAGATCCAAAAATAAGAAAAAATGGATTGTTTTGTTTTTAATTCTGATTATCTTGGCCCTTCCCGCTTTTTATGCCCTTAAGACGGGGATAGCTTTTAGTAAGATTATTACTATTAAAAATATTGCCTGGGAAAAGATTTTTGGCAGTAAATTTCCATCATCCGAATATACTCCAGAAAAAGACCCCGATAGAATTAATGCCTTAATTTTGGGAATTAGGGGTGAGGGCGATCCTAATGGCGGTTTGTTAACTGACGGAATAATGATGGTTAGCTATAAAAAAAGCACCGGTCAGATTGTTTTATTTTCAATTCCCAGAGATCTATATCTGCAAATGCCGGGCGAAGCGAAATATGAGAAGGTTAATGCCGCTTATGCCTTAGGATTAGAAAAATACAACAATGGATTGGATTACGTCAAGAAAACCGTAGCCTATATTACTGGTCAATATCTCGAGTATGCTTTAGTGGTTAATTTTGAAGCATTCAAAGACCTTATTGATTTAACGGGGGGAGTAGAAATTCACTTGGACCAAAGGTTTGTAGAGGATAAACAATGGTGGTGTGACAAAAACGGAGAAAATTGTCGGCCCTTTGTGGTGGAGGCCGGAGATCAAGTTCTTGATGGAGAAACGGCATTGTATTATGTCCGCTCCAGATTTTCAACCAATGACTTTGATAGAGCAAGGCGCCAGCAGCAGGTTCTCTTGTCTTTGAAAGATAAACTCATATCATTGGGGGTTTTGGCTGATCCCTTGAAGATAAGCGGTATATTGGACGTTATTTCCAAAAACATAAAAACAGATGTTACGCCCTGGGAAATTCCTCAGTTAATCGAAATTGCAAAAAACGCCAAAACCGATAAAATTGTTACTAAGGTTTTTGAAAATTCTCCGGAAGGACTACTTTATCAAACTCAAATTAATGGAATTTATGTTCTTTTACCAACAGAGGGAAATTTCAGTAAAATCAGAGAAACTTGCAAGAATATTTTTAGCATATGAAGCTTTCAATTATTATTACCCATTATCAAACCCCGGAATTATTGGATTTATGCTTGAAATCAATTAAAGAAACCATTGGTGATATAAATTATGATTTAATTGTTGTTGACAGCGAATCAGAGGAAAAAACCGAGGAACATATTAAAGAGAAATATCCAGAAGTTAAGTTTATTTCCTTTAAGAAAAATTTGGGTTATTCTAAGGTGGTAAATGCCGGAATAAAAGAGGCTAAAGGAGATTATATTTTGATTTTGAATGCCGATATAATTGTTTTAGAAGAAGCAATTTCTGAAATGATTGAATTTATGAGAGAAAATCCAAGAATTGGGATTTTGGCTCCTCAGTTATTGGATTTTACCGGCAATATTCAAATTTCTTGTTTTTCCGAACCGACCATCAAAGCCATTTTGGCTCGACGCACTTTTTTTGGTAAATTTAAAAATGGGAAAGAAGCGCTTAAGGAGTTTTTAATGAGTGATTGGGACAGAAAATCAGTTAAAGAAGTAGACTGGGCCCAGGGTTCGGCAATAATGATTAAAAAAGAGGCCATAGATAAAGTGGGCTTATTTGATGAAGGCTTTTTTATGTATTTCGAAGATGCTGATTTATGTCGGAGGTTTCGAGAAGTCGACTATAGAGTGGTTTATTATCCAAAGGCTAAAATGGTTCATTATTATCATAGAAGCAGCAAAAAGTGGGGCGGGTTGTTGGATTTATTTTTAAATAAATATACCAGAATCCACATTATTAGTGCCTTAAAATACTTTCGAAAATATCATGAGAAAAAGAATAAATAAAAGATACATTTTTATAGTGATTGGTGTTCTTGTCGTCGTATTGGTTTTTGGCGCGGGTTTTTTAATTGGTAAGAAATCAGTTGCCTTATCCGGAGCCCACGACAGAATATTTTTTAATAAAGAACTGGGGAAGCCGGAAGTTATTGATTTCAGTCTTTTTTGGGAAGCCTTAAATAAATTAGAAGAAATTTATGTAGATAGCGATAAAATTGATTATCAACAGATGCTCTACGGAGCGATTGAGGGCATGACCAATTCTTTGGGCGATGATTATACGGTGTTTATGAAGCCGGAAAAGACAGAATCATTTATGAAAAGTGTTTCTGGAGACGATAGTTTTGAAGGAGTGGGAATGGAATTGGGGATAAAAGGGAAAGTTTTGACTGTTGTTGCCCCAATTGAGGGCACGCCAGCCTATAAAGCGGGAGTTAAGGCTGGAGACAAGATTCTAAAAATCGGCGATACAACAACCGAAGGGATGCAGGTAGAAGAGGCAGTCAGTTTAATTAGGGGCGAAAAAGGCACTCAAGTAATCCTGACTATTGTTAGAAAAAACTTAGACCAGCCAAAAGAATTTACCCTAACTCGAGATGTAATCGTTGTTCCGGTAGTAAGATGGGAAATGTTGGATAACGATATTGCTTATATTAAGATTTATCAATTTACCAGCAACTTACCATCTAAATTCGAGGATATTGTATCAGAGATCTTGAAAAATAATGCCAAAAAAATTATTATTGACTTACGGAACAATCCCGGTGGTTACTTGGAGGTTTCAAATGAGATTGCCAGCTGGTTTATTCCGAAAGATAAGGTAGTGGTTAGGGAAGAATTTAGAGAAGGCGAGTCGAATGAATACAAAAGCCGCGGCTATAGATCTCTTCAAAATTTTCCAGTGACGGTTTTGGTAAACGGCGGCTCAGCTTCGGCATCAGAAATTTTAGCCGGGGCATTAAGAGACCAAAAAGGGATAAAACTAATCGGAGAAAAAACATTTGGCAAGGGCTCTGTTCAAACTATGGAAACCTTTAGAGACGATTCTTCTCTTAAAATTACGGTAGCTAAGTGGTTTACACCAAATGGAACTTCCATAGCAGATGAGGGACTGAAGCCGGATATTGAAATAGAATTGACCGAAGAAGATATTGACGCGGATAGAGATTCTCAACTAGACAAAGCAGTTGAAGTATTGAGTAAATAAAATATGAAAGTGATTTTATTACAAGATGTTGAAGAATTAGGCAAGAAAGGCGATGTGAAAAACGTGGCTGATGGTTATGCCAGAAATTTTTTGTTTCCTCAAAAATTAGCCAAAATCGCCACCAAAGAAGCAATTGCTGAATTAGAAAAGCAAAAAGAATTAGAAGCCCAGAAAGCTGAAGAAGAATTGAAAAAAATGCAAGAGCTGGCTTCTCAAATCGACGGTATGGAATTTGAAATTATAGAAAAAGTTGATGAAAGCGGCGGGCTTTACGGTTCCATTAACGAGGTTAAAATTGTAAAAATCTTAAAAGATAAGGGATTTAATATTAAGAAGAAACAAATAAAAATTCCCCAACCGATTAAGGACTTGGGGGAATTTCTCGTCACTATATTATTTGACCACGGCTTGGAAGCCGAGGTAAAACTGATTGTGATGGAAGAGAAACCTAAGGAAGAACCTCTGCAACCCTGACTATTCTTTTTCTACTGTCAAAATTTACTTTCTTTTTTGTTTTGAATTTCACTGTTCCGGCTTTGACGGCGTATAAGGTATCATCTTTTCCTCGGCGAACGTTTTTGCCGGGGATAAATTTTGTCCCGCGTTGGCGAATAATAATACTGCCGGGCTTGGCAATTTGCCCGTCATATAATTTCACTCCCAGATATTGAGCTTGGGAATCGCGTCCCAATCTCGTTGAACCCGATGATTTAGTATGCGCCATGTTTTTCTATGTTAACAAAATTAAAAAACTTTGTCAAAAGTAATTTCCAAGATATATTTATTATTTTGGTGGTTACTTTAGTTGCTCTGATTGCTTTTGGTATCGGAAGATTAACAGCTCCGAAAACTGAACCGATTCAGATAAAGAACTTAGAAAAAGCGAGCGTGGAAGAACTAAAACTCCCCACCGAAGAGGGGAGCGTTGAAGAAACAAAAACCGATTATCAGGGGGAAGTGATCGGATCGGTCAAAAGTGAGACGCATTAGACGATTACCATAATAACCTAAATGGAGCTAAAATAATAAAATTTCCGTTTATACTTTACGTCAAACTGCCGAAGAAACTAAATACACGAAGATAAAACAATATAAAAAGGCACATAACAATATATGTGCCTTTATGGTTTTAGGATAAAAAAGAACGGATTAAAACATTTGATTGTTTTAAACCGTTCTGAGTGGGTCCTTTGTCGTTATTTACTCTTAAGTACTTTTATAATATCGTCTCTTACTATGGCAAGAGCAAATATTATCACTGCTGCTGCTTGCAAGATTGCCATCGGAACATTTTTTGTTTTTATTGTGTTGTAAATGAGACAGGTGCCCATAAAGACCAACATAATAGAATTAAAAATTTTCATTTTTACCTCCTATATAATTATACACCCATATCAATAATTTGTCAATCCCGAAAGGTGATTTTTTTGTGCTATAATATATTTATGAAATTACCGAATAAAGAAGATGCGTTTATTGTTTTAACTATCATTCTGGTAGCACTAATTAGTTTTGGTATCGGCAGATTATCCGCACCCAAATCCGAGCCAATCCAAATCAAAAATCTTGAAAAAGCAAGTGTAGAAGAATTGCAAGTTTCTACGGAGCAGGAAAACAGCGAGACAACAGATTATCAGGGCAAGGTAGTCGGATCTTCCCGAAGTGACAAGTACCACTTGCCCGAATGTCCGGGGGCAAAACAGATTAGCGAACAAAATAAGGTTTGGTTTGACTCAATCGAAGCCGCGGAAAAAGCCGGCTATAAACCGGCTGCTAATTGTCCGGGATTGAAAAAAGAGCCTTAGGGCTCTTTTTTTATTTTCTTCACACTGGCTTTTATTATTTTGTATTCTTTATCATTTTTTTTGGCTTGTTGAAATTGTTCTTGAATAGGTGGGGAGAGAGTTTTGATTATTTGTTCTAATTTTTTAATATCATATCCTCCGGATTTTGTCTGAATTAAACGGGTAATGTATCCAATTTCCCCAAAAACCCTTTCTATTTTTTCTTTGTCCAGATAATTTTCAATGATTTCTTTTAAATCATTGATTTTTTTATTGTTTTGGCTATTGCTTTGTTTTAAGGCGAAAAACTCATCAACAACTTTTTTCACTTGTTCGTCGTCAATGGTCATTTGTTCTTTATACAAATGCTTCCACATCGGACATAATCGTCTATAACCACACCAATCGCATAAAGCCGAGGGGATTGGCTGGAATTCGCTTTTTTCGATAGTATTCAGTAATTCCCAGGTTTGTTTTTGCACATTATCCAATTGCTCTTTGGTTCTTTTGGTGGAAATGGTTTCTTGATGCTTGAGAAAATATAAGGTTAATTTGATGTTTTCCGGCCCGTATTTGGCAAATTCCGGCCAACGATTCAAAACCCCGATACAATAAAGAGAAAGTTGTAAGCTATTATTTACATCATTTTGGGCTGGAAATCTTTTAGCGGTTTTATAATCAATCACTTCTATGCCGTCTTTTGTTTTATCAACCCTATCTATTATTCCTCTTAAAAGGCATTTCTGGTCTTTATTATCGGGATTTTCCAGTAAAACTTCAAATCGGGTTTCGGTATCCAAAACCGTAAATTTATCTTTGATTCTGGTATAATTTTCGTAATAATTTTTCAAAATCTTGATTGCTTCGGAAAAATAAATCATATCGGTCTGCTCGTCACCAAATATTTCCGATTCCCAAATTTCTTTCAAATAACTCAGTAATTCATCCAGAGTAGGGGAGAGCGGAGATTGTTTATGGAAGAATTGTAATGCTTTATGTAATTTATCGCCAAAAACCGCCTCTTTTGATTTGGGGGCTTTTATTTTCTCAATAACCTGAAACTTATACTTCAACGGACACTGCCGAAAAGTATCCAAAGCAGAGTAGGAAGTTTTGATGATTTTTATATCGTCCATATTATTCTTTTAATTTTTTCCCGCTATGAAACTGACGATGCATATCGCGGAGGCGTTTGTTGGTGACATGGGTATAAATTTGGGTAGTGGCAACACTTTGATGGCCGAGAATTTCTTGAACAACCCTTAAATCAGCGCCTTGATTCAGTAAATCGGTTGCCAGGGTGTGGCGCAAAACATGCGGAGTTACAATTATCGGTAACCCGACCATTTTCGCGTATTTTCCCACCATTCTTTCTATTGAGCGGACAGTCAGGCGAATAGGGGATTGGTCGCTTTCTTTTCTCTTTTTGTAATTGATAAAAAGTGCCTTGTCGTCATCTTTTCTGGTATCCAGATATTTTTTTAACCAACGCACGGTTCTTTCGGAAAAATAAATGGTTCTTGTGTGATTGCCTTTTCCGGTAATGCTCAATTCCATGTCTTTGGTGTCGGGTTTTATTTTGATTTGCTCTTTATTGAGTGCCACCAATTCAGCTATTCTTAGCCCGGTGGAAAAAAGGACTTCCAAAATAGCCCGGTCACGCAGTCCAATATTGTGCGACGTATTTGGTGTAAGTAAAAGCTTTTCCACTTGATCAAGATTTAAAAACTTTATGGTTTGTTCGCTATTGTCGCGTTTCGCTAACTTTATTTTGTCCATAGGCAAAGATTGGATATCTCTATCTGTAAAAAATGTAAGCAAACTTCTCAACGCAATCAGATAATAATTTTGCGTTTTTTTGCTCAGAGTTTTTTTGCTGATTTCGGATATGGGTGAGCGAGCCATATGGATTCTGTATTGCCAGATGTGGTCAGGAGTCAACTCATGGGGCTTTAAATTCTCATTTTTGGTCAATTTTAGCCATTTAACGAACTTATTGAGATACCGGCCATAGTTTTCCTGGGTTTTCGAAGCAGCTCCCCTCTCGATTTCCAAATATTCAAGGAAGTCAATAATATGTTTTGTTATGGGTTTGTCGGATAATTTCATAAATAGAATAGATAAAATAATTAAACAATAAAATTTTATAAAACCAGCAGGGGATAGCCCGGATTATAATAATATCCCATATGTCCTACGACTTAGCTAGTCAGCTTCGATGCGAAGCCGATTAACTACGATTGTGCGGCCTCCTATCTATTATTATATTCAGGCTAAAATAGGCCTGTCAACTCCTCTGCTCCACAGAGGAGTAAGCTCTAAATCCTAATCTCTAAATCCTAAATAAAAATATTTAGAAATTTATTTATAGGTATTTCATCGGATCCAAATGAGCGCCCAAGGGCAGCATTCCGTACCACATTGATTCAACCCTGAATGTTTGGGTAACGTAGACCCCAAAATGTAAATGGGCGCCGGTAGAATATCCCGTACTACCCTCGTAGCCGATTATATCTCCTGTTTTAACGCTGTCCCCTGCCTTATAAGTTCCGTAGCCGGACAAATGAGCATAAAGAGTAGTCAAAGCATTTTCATGCTTCACAGCTATCCACTTACCATAAGCATATTTACCACAATTACCTATAGCTAAAACCGTTCCATTAAGAGCCGTCCTAATCGGTTCTCCATAGCTTGAACTTATATCTATGCCGTTGTGAAAGCCGGTGGCGTATAATTTCTTGCTATAGGCGGTATATCCATATCCCTGGGTCAAAACGCCTCCCAGAGGCCAGGACAATACCCCAGAACGTGATTCTGGAAGAGAAGTCGGGTCATAGGCCAGCTTTAACTTATCTTCTAATTCATAGATTTGCTGCTGGATTTCTGCCTGTTTTTTTAGGGTATCATCCAATAGGGATTGATACTGCTTTTCCTGTCCTTTAGTTTGAATTAAAAGATAATCCTTTTCACCTTTTTCTTGTTCAACAATCTTTTTTTGACCAGCTAATTGATTTTGCAAACCATATAATTCGCTTCTTTGTTTTTCGGCCTCTGTTCTGTCTCCTTCTAATTGTTTTTTAAGTTCTTGAAACGCTAAAAGATCTTTGTGGACATTTTTTTGGATTGTTTCTATATAATAAACTTGACTTAAAAAATCGGAAAAACTATTTTTTACCAGAGCCATTTCTATAAGTGATTCGTCGTCATATTCATAAAGGATTTGAATCATCGTAGCTAGGCTTTCTTTTCTTTTGTCTATTTCGTTTTGTTTTTCTCCGATATCAAGAGTCAATTCTTCTATTTTCAAGGAAGCATTATCTATTTTTGCTCCGGTAATAGAAATATCATTTCTAAGTTTGGCTACCCGACTTTGAATAAGGGCAATTTGGTTATTCAGAGTATTCTTTTGGCTTTGGGCGGTTTCAAGTTCTTTTTTATAAGCAGCCGCTTGAGCTTCCAACTTTTTAATTTCTTGTTCTTTTTGGTCGATTTGACTTCTTAAATCGTCAATCAAAGAAGCCGCCTGAGTAATTATGGGCAGGATGAGAAATAATAATAATATGAAGCTGATTATTTTTTTTGCGAACATAGGCTTATTGCCTTTTTTGTCCTTTCTAATGTTTTTTCTTTGCCTAAAATTTCAGCAATTTCAAATGGTCCGGGTGATTTATCTCTGCCGCTCAAAGCTACTCTTAACGGCCAAAGCAATTTACCCCGATCTTCGGATTCTTCGGCTTTTTTCATTAGAATTTCTCTCAGTTTTTCGATTTTGAAATCCTCGTCTTTAATGTCGCACAATATTGAAAGTGATAAATTCAAAGATTCAACTATTTCTTTTCTGGTCATATTTTTCCATTTTAGTAAATCAACCTTGTATTTTGGCTCCCTGAAGAAGAATTCGGTTAAATCCCCTACTTCGGAAAGACTCTTTATCCTTTCTCGCTCTAAAGAAATTATTTTTTTTAATTTTTCTCCGGAAATTTCTTCTTTTGTTTTAGTAATAAAATACTTCTGTTCTAATACGTAACCGCCGTAAGCGGGCGGATATTGCTTAGACGAAAAAACGGGTTTGATTAGCTTGGTTTCAATCAAATAAGGAATACAAATGAGGATTAATTCATCTATTGGTTTTTGGCGAATATAGTGTCCGTTAAACCAGTTAAGTTTCTCAATATTGAATACTGCTCCACCCTTCTGAATTTTTTGTAAAGAAAATTCTTCTATTAGTTCGTCTAAAGAAAATATTTCTCTGTCGTTACCGGGATTCCAGCCCAAAAGAGCCATAAAGTTCACCATTGCCTCGGATAGATAGCCTTGTTCTTTATAATCTCTTAGTGATACTGCGCCATGCCTTTTGCTTAATTTTGACTTATCGGGACCCAAAATTAAAGGCAAATGGGCAAATTGAGGCGATTTCCAGCCGAGCGCTTCGTATATCAAGATTTGTTTCGGGGTATTGGAAATATGGTCTTCTCCTCTGATTACGTGAGTTATTTCCATTTCGTGGTCATCAATTACAGCGGCAAAATTATATAAAGGCGTTTCTAAGTCCTTGGCCAATGAGAAATCTCCCAAAACAGAGCTATCGGTTTCTATTCTGCCCCTAATTAAATCATTGAAAACTACTTTTTTATTTGGATTTTTAAACCAGATAATATTCTTTTTATAGGCCCCTCCAGAGTCTAGTAATTGTTTGAGATATTTATCGTAAATTTTAGTTCTTTTACTTTGATAATAAAGCTCATCCCATTGGAGTCCCAACCATTCTAGACCATCCATTATGTCTTTTTCAAATTCTTTTTTAGAACGCTCTTTGTCAGTATCTTCGATGCGTAAAATAAAACTACCTTGATTCTTTTTAGCAAAGAGGTAGTTAAATAAAGTGGTTCGTGCGCTTCCGACGTGAAATAATCCAGTTGGCGAGGGCGCAAATCTCACCCTGATTTTTGAATTTTTGGGCATATTTTTCTATTCGGACTTAACAATTTTTATAATTTCATCTTTTATTTTTTCGGCAATATTCGGTTTATAGAATTGTTTTGCCTTTCCAGACATTTCTTGAATCCTGACGGCATTGCCTAAAATTTTTGATATTTCTTCCATTAGAAGATTAGGCGTTAAGTTTTCCTGTTCTAAAACCACAGCAGCCCCGGGCCGAGCAAAATCATGAGCATTCTTTCTTTGGTGATCGGAAGCAGAATTCGGTAAAGGAATCAAAATACTCGGTTTTCCACAAGCAGCAATTTCGAAAATACTGCTGGCTCCGGCGCGATTAATAATTAAATCAGCCAGAGCATAGGCGTGCATTAAATAATCCGCATTCAGAAAAGACCCGAGATGATAAAACTGTTTCAAGTTTTCTGAAAATTTTAAAATTTTATCCGCTTCCCCGAATATGACTTTTTCGTTTTTCTCGCCGGTTACATGAATAACCTCACTTAGCTCTAAAAGACGAGGAAGAATGCTCAAAACTACCTCATTAATTTTTTGAGCACCCTGGGAGCCTCCGAGTATTAATATTACTGGTTTATTGGATTTTATTTTAAACAGTTCCTTTGCTTGACTTTTATCGCCCAAAGTTAATTTTTCTCTGATTGGGTTTCCGATTAAAATAATTTTTTCTTTTTGTTTTCTAAAATAATTTTCACTGCCGGAAAAAGACAAAATAATTTTATCGGCAAATTTAGCCAAAATCCTGTTGGCTAAACCGGGCGCACTATCCGATTCATGAAGAATAATGGGAATTCGATAAATCCAACTCACGAAAACAACGGGAAAACTACCATACCCTCCTTTGCTGAAAACAACATCGGGCACCCAAACAAACAAATTTATAAAACTTTGAATGATTCCAATAAAAACCTTAATAAAATCTATGGGCGTTGCCAGGCTAAAATAACGTCTTAATTTGCCGGTTGTAATGAACCTGGTTTTAATTCCTTGGTTGGTAAAATTTTCTCTGGCAAAACCATCTGGCCCCAAGTAATAAAAATCAGCAGGCGGATTGCCGGCGCCTTCAAAAGCTTTTTTAATGGCGAGAATGGGGAAAATATGACCACCCGTTCCTCCACCCGTAAAAAGTATTCTCATATATTTAATTTAAATTTAATTAGCGTATTTTGAAATATTCAGCAAGATTCCCATTCCAGCTAAAGCAGCAACTAGAGCTGAGCCACCATAACTTATAAATGGCAAGGGCACACCAGTCAGAGGTATTAATCCGGTAATAGCCGAGATATTTATAAGAGCCTGAATCAATAACCAAGATGTAATGCCGGCAGCTAATAATTTTCCGAAATCATCTGGAGCCTTTTTAGATATTTTTAGACCTTTAAAACCAAGGAGCAAAAATAATGACAAGATGATTATAGCGCCAATAAATCCAGCTTCTTCAGCAAAAATGGCAAATATTGAATCACCCATTGGTTCTGGCAAATAATGATACTTCTGTTGACTATAACCCAGTCCAACCCCCAAAATTCCTCCCGACCCGATTGCTATCAGAGCCTGATTTATTTGATAACTGATTCCTTTTGGATCAAGGTTGGGATTAAGAAAAACCATAAATCTGGCCATTCTGTAAGGGAAAAATTTAATTAGAGCAAAAAAGCCAATTATATAAGAAATTAGAACCGCAAGCCATTGATATAATTTTGCTCCGCTTAAGAAATAGATAACAAACCCAACGATAGCTATTACTCCCAATGTTCCTGCGTCAGGTTGAAAAACCAACAATGCACCAGCTAAAATCATTATAGCCAAAAAGGGAATCAGGGTATTTATTTTTTTATTTTCTTTTTTACTTAAAAAAGCGGATAGATAAATTACAAAACCCAGTTTCAAAAATTCGGATGGCTGTATAAATATTGGTCCCCAAGTGAACCATCTTTGAGCGCCGGCGTGATAATATCCCAAGCCGGGAATAAAAACCAATATCATTAATACCAAAGAACCAAAGAATATAACTAAAGATATTTTTCTCCAAAATTTGTAATTAATTTTTTGACAAATAAATAAAATAATTAATCCCGGTCCCACTCCGTAAAGCAATTGATGGATTAAATAATAATATGGGTTGCCCTTTATTTCTATGGAAATTATACCCGAAGCATTAGAGAGAATAACCAGGCCCAGAATTATAAGTAGAAAAATGACGACTATTAAACTCCTGTCTGCTCGATGAGTTTTCATGATTTTTTTAATATGCTACCCGCTCTTTGACCAGTATAAACCCCTCTTTCAATTGCCATTTTTCCATTAATAAAGACGTACTCAACTCCTCCCGAATATTGGTAAGGATTTTCAAAAGTAGCTTTATCAATTATCTTTTTTGGATTAAAAAGAACCAAATCAGCCCAAAAATTTTCTTTTATAAGTCCTCTATCCCTTAACCCTAATTTAATAGCCGGACCACCGGTTATTTTGTAGATTGCTTCTTCCCAGCTCATTAGTTCTTTCTCCCTGATATACTTTCCCAAGAATCTTGGAAAGGCTCCAAAGCAGCGAGGATGAACCAATTCTTTTTTATTTTGGTAATATTGAAGATTATAGCCCGCACCATCAGAACCGATAAAACTTAGAGGATGCTTTATTCCCATTTCTATATTATCTGGATCAAGGGTGTCTAAAAAGGTAATCATACGACCATCAGAGGCAATTAGCATATTGATTATTGCCTCTTCGGTACTAATATCTTGGCTTTTGGCGATTTCGGTGATTTTTCTGCCAATAAATGTCTTATCAATCGGCGACATGGCTATGGTTATTTTGTCGTATTCATAATCTTTTCTTTCCTGCATTTCTTTTATAATTTTTGTCTTGATAGTCGGGTCTTCCAATCTTTTTAAAAGCATAAATTTCCCCCCTTCGGCTACCCAATCTGGAAGAAGAATATAAAGAACAGAACCGGTAATGGTATAAGGATAGATATCGAAATTAATATTAATTTTCTTTTTCTGAGCTTCTTCGATTAAAGCTATGGCTTTTGCCATATTTGGCCAGAATTTTCTGCCCATTGCTTTAAGATGCGATATTTCTACGGAAACCTTTGTCTTTTTTACCACCTCAATTGTTTCTTCGATGGCCGGTAAAAGTTCCTCAGCTTCTCCCCTGATATGAGAAGCATAAATTCCATTAAAATCTTTTACTATTTTAAGCAAATCGATAATTTCTTTCTGGGGGGCAATTTTTGCATGACTGTAGGCCAGACCGCTAGAAAGTCCGAAGGCCCCTTCTTGAAGAGCGGATTTTAAAAGTTCCTCCATTATTTTTATTTCTTTTGGTCTGAGGTTTCTAAAATCATCTTTTAAAATCCCGCGTCTTATTGTAGAGTGCCCAACCAAACTACCAAAATTCACACCTATTTTCTTTTTACTCAATTCTTCCAAAAACTCTTTAAAAGTTAACCAGTTAAGATTGATTTCTTTTATATCTGCCCATTTTTGAATTGTTTTAATAATATCGGCTGAAACCAAAGGAGCCAACGAAGAACCGCAGTTTCCACCTATTATGGTGGTTATTCCCTGTTTTAATAGGCTTTCTGAGGTTGGGATAGTAAAAATGGTTAGATAAGTATCGGAGTGATTATTTATATCTATAAATCCGGGACTGGTATAAAGATTGGCATCATTAATAACGATATTGGCTTTTAACGCACCTAATTTGCCTATTTTCTTAATTTTTCCTTCCGATATTAATATATCGGCTTCGTATTTGTTGTTTTTGGTACCATCAATAATGGTGGTATTTTTTATTAGAACATCATTCATATATTTAACAGGGTTAAAATAATTTTAAATCTATAAAAAATAAAATTAAACCAATCACAGCCATTACTCCTGAAATTATCCAAAATCTCATAGTCACCTTTGTTTCCGGCCAACCCTTGGCTTCAAAATGATGATGAATTGGGGTTGATAAAAAAACTTTTTTATGTCTAAATTTTTTGGAAAGGATTTGAATTATGACCGATAATGACTCAATTACTAAAATAAATCCAATAAAGGGAAGGAAGAAAAGAGAGTTTGTGAGCATGGCGATAACTCCTAACGTGATTCCCAAAGACATTGAACCGGTGTCACCCATGAAAAATCTAGCTGGATTGATATTAAACCAAAGAAACGCCAATAACGCTCCAACAATCGCGCCGCAAAAAGCGGCTAATTCTGTTCTGCCCTGAAAATAACTGATTATAATATAACTGGAAAAAGCAATCAGAAGCGTACCGCCGAGTAATCCGTCGAGGCCATCTGTCTCATTCGATGAGAAGGCAGATGCCACGATAATAAATATAAATATAGGAACATACCACCAACCAATATTAAAATCTCCCAGAAAAGGAACGTGAATTAGGTCCCAGTCTAATTTAAAATAGAACCAAAAAGCCCCGATTATGGCGATAATTGTAAAAATCACCAGTCTTTCCCTTAATCTTAATCCCCTTCTTTCTCGGCCGAGGTGGAAGATTCCCAATAAGTCATCAATTAAACCAATTACGGCGGCAAATAACAAAATTCCCAAAGGAAGAAGTGTTTGTTTTCTGGTTAAAAAATTATAATCAGAAAAAATTTTATCCGGACCAAAGGTTTTTGTTAAAAATAAAATACCTATCGCTATTGCCGCCACGGTTACCCAAATCAGGATGCCGCCCATGGTTGGTGTACCCTCTTTCCCTTTATGGAGAGAGGTATAAATAGGAGTGGTCCCTTCATTTCTGATTTTCTTGCCTAAGCGGTATTTGTATAAGAAATGAGTTAAAATAGGCGTGGCCAGAATAGCGACCACGAAAGATGCCGCGCTGATTGTTAAAATTTTGATAATCGGAAATATCCCGTTCATTGCCATATATAGGCATCTTGAGCCCAGTTGATTAGTTTTTCGGTATCGGCCTCTCTTTGACTTGAGCCCAGAACAACCGTAATTAAATAATTATTTTCAGAAATTTTATATATAGTCATCATACAACCATCGGCCTCTTCTGTAAAACCGGTTTTGCCACCAATTATTTGAGGAATTTTACCCAATAATTTATTTGTATTTACAAGATTATGGATAAATTTCTCGTCTAAAGATGAGATGGTTTTTTGATTAGTTTTAAAGATTTCAGAAATTAACGGATAATTAAGCGCATACTTGGTTAAATCAACAATTTCTAAAACCGTAGATTGATTCCTTGGACTTAATCCCACCGGGTCATAAAAGGCGGTATTTTTAAGATTTAGCTCTGCTGTTTTGTTATTCATCAAGTTTATAAATTCTTCATAACCTAATCGTGAATTATCCTGGGCTAAAGCCATGGCCGCGTCATTACTCGATTCCATAAGCATAATATAAAGAAGGTTTCTCGCTTCTAATTCTTCTCCGTTAATAAGTCCTCCCTTATCGCCATTGATTTCTACCGAATCCTTGGAAACTTTAATAATTTCATCTTGATTAAAATTTTCTAATGCAATAATCGCGGTCATTATTTTGGTTAAACTGGCGATTGGCAAAACTTGATTTATATTTTTTTGATAAAGAATATTGTTCTTGGGATTGTCGATTTTGAAGTTCACAATAATTGCTGATTTAGCCAAGATTTCCAGGTCATCAATCAACCAGTTTCTGATCGGATAAAATTCCGGATTGATAGTTTTTTCATTTTTGTCTCCGGCTGATTGTTTAATGCTGGCCTGAATCGGATTATTTAACGCTTGACGAATACCCGGTTTCTCATCTCTTAAAGACAGCAAAACCCAGGCTATCGTCAACATTAATAAAATCGTCAATATTTGCAAGAAATATTTCTTAATCATCGTTTTAATTATAGCACAAGTCGAGAAAATAAAAAAAGGCGGAGAAAAAGTTCTCCGCCTTTTCAAAATCGATTATTTTCCGAATTTTAATCCCAAATCTTTCAATTGCTTGTTATCAACTTTACTCGGAGCATTCATCATCAAGTCTCTGCCGTCTCCTGTTTTGGGAAAAGCAATTACCTCTCTAATATTCGGTTCATTGGCCAAAATCATTATTAATCTATCTATTCCCGGAGCGATACCACCATGAGGTGGCGCTCCAAAACTAAAGGCGTGAAGCAAATGACCGAATTTTGCTTTTATTTTTTCTTCTTTTAATCCAATTAATTTAAATACTTTTTCCTGGATATCCGGTTTGTGAATTCGAATGCTTCCACCACCTATTTCATTTCCATTAAGCACTAAATCGTGCTGCCAGGAATGAACTTTTGACGGATCTTTGTCCAATAGAGGAATGTCTTCATCCTTGGGAGCGGTAAAGGGATGATGCATCGGATCCCAGCGTTTTTCATCTTTATTCCATTCAAATAACGGCCAATCAAGAATCCAGGCAAAAGCCAATTCGTTTTTATCTTTTTTATCTTTTCTCAAATCCGGCTTATCGGTTTTGTATTTTTCCATCACTTCTTTATAACCAAGCCTCGGAAATGGGATTTCGGTAATATGTTTTTCTGGCGTCAGTGTTTTAATGATGTTTATATAAAGTTCTTCTATCAGGGAGAGTATTTCATCTTGAGTCGGAAAGCTCATTTCCAAGTCTAATTGAGTGAATTCCGGCTGTCTGTCGCCTCGCGTGTCTTCGTCTCTGAAACATCTGGCAATTTGAAAATATTTTTCCATACCGGCAACCATTAATAGTTGTTTATACTGTTGCGGTGACTGGGGTAAGGCATAAAAATCTCCTTGGTGAGTTCTTGAGGGCACAACATAATCCCTTGCTCCCTCCGGTGTTGATTTGGTTAAAATTGGTGTTTCTATCTCTATAAATCCCCTATCGGTTAAAAAATTTCTAATAAAATGAATTACTTTGTGTCTTAAAATTAAATTATCTTTTATCCTCTTTCTGCGAATATCAAGATATCTGTATTCCAATCTGCGGTCCTCCCCTATTTCATAACCGTCCGTATCTATGGCAAATGGCGGGGTTTCGGCTTTATTCAAAATTTCTAAATTTTCAACCGACATTTCGATCTTTCCGGTTTCGATGTTTTTATTCATCATTTTTTCCGGTCTCTCGTTTATTTTTCCTTCTAATGAAATCACCCATTCGGAACGGAGTTGTTGGGCCAAATCATAAATTTTTTTATCATCGGGAGTAAAAACTACCTGAAGTAATCCAGACCTATCCCGAAGGTCAATAAAAATAATTTTCCCGTGGTCTCTTCGGGAATGAACCCAGCCACAAACTCTTACTTTTTTGCCTATATTTTTAATTGTTTCTTCAATTGAAGTCCTTTCCATATTATTTAATCTCTATTATTTTATAGTGAATTTTACCACTCGGAGTTTGAACCATTACTTCGTCATCTTTTTTCTTACCTAAAAAAGCTCGCCCTAAAGGCGATTCATTAGATATTTTCCCTTGAGTTGGATCGGCTTCTTGAGAGCCAACGATAATAAATGTTCTTTTTCCAACCTTGTTCTGAACAGTAATCTCGCAACCAACCTCAACAAAATCACAAGCACTTTTCTTAGAGATAATTATGGCGTTCTTTACCACCTCTTCTAATTCTTGAATTCTGCCTTCGTTAAATGCCTGAGCTTCTTTAGCTTCTGTGTATTCTGCATTTTCTGATAAATCCCCCATATCTTGAGCCTCATGAATTCTTTCAGAGATTTCGTTTCTTTTTTTTCTTAATTCCGTTAATTCCTCTTTAATTTCTTTAAGTTTTCTTGAAGTTAAATATTTCATTGATTTTTACTTATCTATTAAAATACCAATTTAAAATATCTTTGGCAATAGGCACGGCCGTGGAACTACCTTCGCCTCCGTTTTCTATTAAAATAGTTAGAACAATTTGCGGATTTTCATAAGGAGCGAAGACAGTAAACCAACTATGAGGAGTTTTTGTTTTTGACACCTGGGCAGTGCCGGTTTTACCAGCTGTTTTTATTTGTAAATCAGCCAAAAGGCGCGCCGAACCAGAAATTGTTGCTTCTCTCATTCCTTTTCTGACAATTTCCAAAAATTCCGGCCTGATAAAACTCTGATTAATTATTTCTGGTTTTTTGTCATTTAATAATTGGGGCTGAAAGATTTTGCCACCATTGGCAATCGCGGCTATAGCCATAGTCAACTCCAGAGGAGTAACCGTGATATCGCCCTGTCCAATCGAACAATTATAAGTGTCGCCGGTGTACCAGTCTTCATTTCTGATTTCTTTTTTCCATATAGGATTGGGAATAAGCCCTGTTTTCTCGCCCGGTAAATCAATGCCCAGGCCTTGTCCCCAGCCGAAAAGTTTTAAATATTTTTCAATATTCTCGATTCCCAGTCCTTCAATCTCGCCATATCCGCCGCCCACAGTATAGAAATAAACATCGCAGGACTCGGCAATAGCTTTTATCATATCGGTGGGTCCGTGAGCTTTCCAGTCATTGTATGTCCAAACAACATTGGGATTATATTTATCAATAACGCTGATATAGCCAGGACAGTTAATTTGCTTGTTGGGGCTAATTATTTCCTCCTGCAATACAGCCGAAGCAAGCAAAGGCTTAATAGTTGATCCGGGCGGATAAAGACCCATAATCGCCCGATTAAAAAGTGGTTCATTTTTATTTTCTAAAATTTTTTCAAATAATTCCGGGGTCAATCCTTTAACAAATTCATTATTATCAAAGCTGGGAAAACTTACCAAGGATAAAACTTTTCCATTCTGGGGATTAATCGCTATTGCTGCCGCCTTCGAAGTATGTAGAGTATTTAACTTTGCCTTTAAGGCATTATAAATTTCCTTTTGAAGCTCGGCGTCAATAGAAAGGGTTATATCTTTGCCGATAATCGGCTCTTTGATGGCTAATGTTTTTTGCTTTCTCCCCAAATTATCGGTTTCAACCAATTCTTCTCCGTACAAACCCCTAAGTAAGCTTTCGTAAATAAACTCTACCCCATCTCTACCTATATAATCATCGATAAAGTAATTTTTTTGCTTAACCTCTTCTTCGTCGGCTTTGGCCATATAACCCAAAACGTGAGAAAAGATAGGGCCGTCATTATATTGTCGACGGCTATCCTTTTTTATGCCGATCTCCGGAACATCCGAGAACTCGGATTCTAATAAAAAAGCTTTTTCCGTAGGAATATCTTCCTCGATAATAATTGGATATGGCAATTCAGAATTTTCTTTGATTTTCCCCTCTATATCTTGCTTCGTTTTTTCTAAAGATTGGGCCAATCTTTCTACGATTATACTAAAATTTTTATTTTTAACTAAATCAGCCGGAATAACTACTAAATCGAGCTTAGGAACATTTATAGCCAATGGTATTTTATTTTTATCGTAAATAATCCCCCTTAATGGACTGATGGAATAAGAGCGTATTCTATTCTCGTCTGCCAAACCCTGCCAGTAATTACCCTTAATTATTTGCAGATGAAAACTTTTAACTAAAAGAGTGGCTAAAATTACAATGATTGAAATTAGAAATATTTTGAGAATATTCTCTTCTATTGGTTTCTCCAACTTTTCTCTTTCTCCCTCGGACGATTCCTTTAATCGCTTGGAATCCATGAGAATTTCTTCCGGCTCAATATCTTCGCTGAATTTTCTTTTAACTTTATATTTTCCCAAATCGGGCATATTTTTTAGTTAGATAAAATACGGGTATGGCAAAAATTAAATTATAAATAATTTCTGTAATGAAATTTAGAAACCCGAAATGGAGGCCGATACCGAGTACCTCGGAAAAGACAATTAGTGAAATACCGTAGACAACAATGGTAATTAAAAAAACCAAAGATAACGATAAAAATGTAGCCTTTTTAAAAGTATTTTGACTTAAAAAATAAGAAATATAAGCGGCTATCAATAGTATTGTAACCGAAACACCCAAAGCATTGTGTAAGGAATAAAAATCCATAAATAACCCCCCACCAATTATCCAGGGCAGCATTTTCTTCCAACCCCGCAAAATACTTAAAGATATAATGGATAATAAAATTAAATTTGGATAAGCTCCCAAGATTACTAAATGGGGCAAAATCCCGATTTGAATAAACAATAAAACAATTATATAAAATATAATTGAAAAAATTTTCATTTTATAATAAAAATTTCCTCTAATTTTGCGAAGTCAACGGCCGGAGTGATAATAATTTTTTGAAAAAGTTGATTTTGGGAAAAATCAATGCTTTCTATTTTTCCTATTAATATCCCTTTAAAGAAAACTTTATCCATTCCGGAAGTGATTACTCTTTCTCCTTTTTCCAATTTTTCATTTCTGGGTATGAAATCCATAAAAAGCTTTCCTTTCTCCTCTTCTTTGACTAATCCCTGACTTCTTTCGTTTTCAATCAGGGCAGCTACGATACTTTCGTTATTGGTAATTAAAATTACCTTAGAAAAATCTGACATTGTTTCTGCTATTCTTCCCACCAAAGCAAATTCTTTCGAAATTACAGCCATATCTTTTCTTATTCCCTGATTTATTCCCCTGTCTATCAAAATCCATTCCCTTGGTCCCTGTACATCTTTTCCTACAACTTTGGCCATTTCTAAATTAAGCTGATTTTCTTTTGATATCTTCAGACCGTCTCTTAATATCTGGTTTTCTCTTTCCACTTCTTTCAATTTTGTAATTTCCGCTTCTAATTCCAGGTTTTTTTGTCTTAATTGGGTATTTTCTCCACCCAAATCTTTTATAGAGATAATTAAATCAAAAAAACCGACTACCCTATCGCCCAATCGAATAAAAAAATTCTCCATCGGAGAAAAAACCTTAAAAACTATATTACTTGTATTTTTTGCTAATCCCGGGAAAAAATTTAAAAAAACGAGTCCCGCAATCAGGACAACGATAATAAGTAAATACTTTTTGGATATTTTCATAATGATTTGGTCATTGGCTATTGGGATTTGGGATTTTACCTTGGTACTTCGCCGTAATCCATCTGAACCAAAACTTCGCTTAATTTATCCAACTCTTCTAAAATAATACCGGCTCCCCGAGCCACAGCGGTTAAAGGATCGTCAATTATTTTGACTGGCATTTTTGTCTCTCTACTGATTAATCTATCTATGCCCCGAAGCAAACTTCCTCCTCCAACCATCATAATTCCTCGATTCATAATATCGGCCACTAGTTCCGGTGGCGTTTCTTCAATTGTATCCCTGACAGCGCTAACAATGACTTGATTAGACCTGAAAAGTGCCTCTCTGATTTGATCACTATTTACAAAAATTTCTTTGGGCAGACCGGTTATTAAATCCCTCCCTCTCATCGGTGCTTCCAATAGTTCTTTTAAATCATAAGCGGAGCCGATGGCAATTTTAATATCTTCAGCTGTTCTTTCGCCTAAAACCAGTTTCAATTCGTCATGGGCATAATCAATAATATCTTGATTTAATCTATCGCCAGCCACTTTTAAGGTGCGACTGGCCACAATTCCTCCCAAAGAAATTACGGCAATATCACTTGTTCCTCCGCCAATATCGATTATCATGTTTCCTATCGCCTCCTGGACCGGTAAACGAGCGCCTATTGCCGCTGCCATTGCTTCTTCAACTAAATAAACTTCTCTGGCTCCCGCACTCAGCGCAGCATCACGGACCGCTTTCTTTTCTACCTCGGTAATTCCGGACGGAATTCCTACAATCACTCTGGGTCTGGGCAATATGGCAAAACTATCCTTGTGAACTTTATGGATAAAATACCTCAACATTTGTTCGGTCACCTCAAAATCAGAAATTACACCGTGAATCAGAGGCCTGGTTGCCGAGATATGGGCCGGAGTCCGACCAACCATTTTCTTCGCTTCTTCGCCAATAGCCAAAATTTGACCGGTTTTCTGATTCACCGCCACCACCGATGGTTCGTTGATTACTATTCCCCTGCCCCGAACATAGACTAGAGTAGTCGCCGTTCCCAAATCAATACCAACATCTTTAGAAAATTTTCCCAATAATTTATTAAACATTTTTTAGTATGTCTTTTATTTTTACAATTTTAACCTTCTTCTCGTTTCTTTTTTTGAATTCTACGCTCTGTTTTTTTAATGTTTTTTCACTAACGATTAATCTTATTGGAATGCCTATTAAGTCGGCTTCAATGAACTTGATTCCAGCTGTCTCTTTTTTTCTGTCGTCATATAATACTTCAAAATCATTTTTTTGCAACTCGTTGTATATTTTCTCGGCTTGACTTTTTACTTTTTCATTATTTTCAAAAGTAATTAGATGAACATCAAATGGAGCTACTTGTTTCGGCCAAATAATCCCATCGGCATCATGATAAACTTCTACAATAGTAGCCATCAATCTTCCTAGGCCCAAGCCATAACAACCCATAACAATTGGTTTTTTCTTGCCGTCTTTATCGGTAAATAAGGCCCCCATCGTCTTGCTATATTTAATTCCTAAATTAAATCCGTGGCTGCCTTCGATGCAACTTTCCTTCTGCAGAATCGTCTTGCACATTACGCAATACTTACTTTTTTTCTTCTCCGCGCTCACTGCCCAACCGCATTTGGGGCAGATAAATATTATGCTTTCTCCGGACTCGGCCAGAATTGCAAATTCATGGGACATACTACCCCCAATTGTTCCCGAGTCCGCTTCCATTGGAATGGCTTTTAGCCCACAGCGCTCGAATATTTTAATATAGGCTTTTTCTACCTGTTTATAGTATCTGATTAAATCTTTTTCATCGACATGAAAACTGTACAGATCTTTCATCATAAACTCTCTTACTCGTAAAAGTCCGCCAGTCGGTCGCATTTCGTTTCTAAACTTATTTTGAATCTGATAGAGGTAAAACGGCAAGTCTTTGTATGATTCAACTCTTTTTCTCACCAAATCAGTAATTACTTCTTCGTGAGTTGGGCCAAGTGCTAAATCTTTATTGTGGCGATCTTTCAATTTAAATAAGGGAGGATCGAACCTTTCCCAGCGATCAGTTTCTTCCCATAGAGTCCTTGGCTGAAGGACTGGCAAGAAAACCTCCTGCCCGTTAATGGTATTCATTTCCTCTCTAATAATTTGCTCTATTTTTTTATGAACTCGCCAACCTAAGGGCAAAAAGCTATAAACGCCAGCAATTAACTGGTCAATGAAATCAGCCCTAACTAAAAGCTTGTGACTGATTATTTCTGCGTCTTTAGGCGCCTCTTTTCTGCTTTTATAAAAAAGTTGTGATTGCCGCATAAATTTAAAATAACTTGATTACGTCTCTAAACGTTATAACAATAATTAATAAAATTAGAAGTGCGAAACCAATGGTGTGAGCCAATTTCTCGGTTCTCATATTTATTGGTTTGCCCTTTATTTTTTCAATTAATAAAAATAATAATCTGCCGCCATCCAAAGCCGGAAATGGGATAGCGTTTATAATCGCCAAATTGAGCGAAAGAAAAGCGGCAAATTGCAAAACGTAAATCAATCCAAGCTTTACAAACTGCGATGTCAAAGAATAAATTCCCACTGGTCCAGCCACCTCGCCAATCATCGTTCCTTTTAAAATCAAGGTCTTAATCAATAAATAAAACATCGTAATCATTGTCACAAGCATTCTTCCGGCTGTTTCAAATCCTTTTAAAATTGCCTTATACCAGGGGTAAGAAATTAGTCCGGTTTTTGCCATGGCAATTCCGGTTGCGCCTTCGCCAAGCGGAGGATTGGCTCTGGGGATAATAATTTTTTCAAAGGTTTCATTGCCCCTTTTAAGGCTGAAATTCAATTCTTCACCAATATGGCCAGCTATAAAATTTTGCACATCTTCAACTTCTTTTACCTCGATAACTTCGCTCCTAAAAGATAAGCCGTGAATGGTATCTCCAATTTTTAATCCGGCCTTTTCAGCGGGCGAATCTTTGGCCACTTCGATAATTTGAATTTGGATATTTCTAAATCCTTGTTCCTGGCCTTTTTCTATAAAACTTGGCACACCCAGACCATGAACGATTGAAAGAAAAACTGCAGCTATCAAAAAATTCATAAACACTCCGGCAAAAAGAATAATCGCTCTTTGCCAAGCGGGTCGATTGTAAAAAGCTCTTTTGCTTTTGCTTCTTTTTTCTTCTTGTTCCTCGCCAAAAATTTTAACAAAACCGCCAATTGGGATTAGATTCAGGGAATAGGTTGTCTCTCCCCTTTTAAAAGCAAAAAGCCGAGGAGGAAATCCAAATCCAAATTCATCAATCCTTACCCCGGCTTTTTTAGCACTAATAAAATGCCCCAATTCATGGGCAAACACCAAAATTCCCAATATTAAAATAAAAACAATTATTGTTAGAATCATATTGTCATTACTTCAGATTCTTTATTCTTTTTCATCTCATCAATCTTTTTGTTATAATCGTCGACCAGTTCCTGTAATTCGTCTTTGGCACGGAATTTGTCGTCTTCGCGGATTTCGCCTTTTCTTTCCATTTCCTGAATATCTTTCCAGACTTTTTCCCGATTAAGACGAATGGAAATCCTGGCTTCCTCGGTTTTGTCGGCAATAACCTTACAATATTCTTTCCTCTGTTCTTCGGAAAGAGTCGGAATATTTATCCTGATTAATTCTCCGTCAACTACCGGACTAAAACTCGATTTATTCCTGATTCCTCTTTCAATATCCTGTAAAATGGCCTTGTCCCAAGGCTGAATAATAATTAATCTCGGCTGAGGAACATTTATCGAAGCCAGTTGTTTTACGGGGAATTTTTGATTATAGCAATCAATCTCAATGTCCTCAACCATTGCCGGCGTTGCCCGGCTGGTTTTTATTTTCACCAATTCCCCTTTTAAAAACTGAATGGTATTCTCCAATTCCGGTCTAAGATTATCTAATAATTTTTTATACATAACGCTAAATTTTCCAACGCCAATCTTTGATTAACGTTGGTGCTAGAAATTAAATCTTTGGTTTTTTGAATTTCTTTGATTATTTTGATTAATTTTTCCCGATTATAATAGGTGCTTTTCTTGTTTTTAATCAATAAATCTCTGAATAAAAACAACCAACTATCTAACATGGGAAAAACTTCTTTCTCTTCTTTTGATATGTCTTCTATGTATTTAAAGGTCTCGTTTAATGGCTTCTGCAAAATATCAATATATCTTTTTTCTTTATCTAAGAGAAAATTCTTGGCTATTTTATCTAAAGAAACCGGTTTAAACCTTATTTCTTCCAATCTTGAAATGATTGTTTTGGGAAGTAGGCCTGGTTTAGAAGTGATTAAAATTAAAACTGTATCCTTTTTGGGTTCTTCCAATGTTTTTAATAAGGCGTTAGCCGCTTCTGAATTCATTGTCTCGGCCTTATCAATAATAGCAAATTTATAGAGACCGTTATAGGGAGATAAACTTAAATGTTTTCTGGCTTTTCTAATTTGATCAATAGAAATTATCCCTGCCTGCCTGCCGGCAGGTTTTTTATCTTCTTGAGGAACAATATACAAAATATCGAAAGAGTCGGTTTCTAAACATTCGGCTAACCATAAAGCCGTATCTTTTTCTTCTTCGCCATCTGATCCCCAAAATAAATATCCGTGAGCCAATTTTTTCGTCTCTATTGCCTTTTTAAAAAAATCTAAAATATACTGATTTCTACCAGATACCATATAGAATCAGGATATCACATTCAATGGTTTTTCGCAACCTTAAAAATGAGCCCCTTTATTTCTTTTTCAAACCTCTCTTTGCTGAATTTTTGAACATGCTGGGAGATAAATTTTGGGTCGTAATTTTTTAAACCTGCCTGTCGGTAGGCAAAGTTTAATCTCAAACGACGAACGCCATCTGCTAATACGGCAGCATTCTGATAATCAAAAAATTCTCCGGTCTTACCTTCGATTATTGTTTCGATAGCTCCGCCTTTGCGGTATGCCAAAACCGGCTTTCCGTAACTCATTGCTTCAATGGGAGCGATGCCAAAATCATCTTCTGACGGAAAGATAAAAGCTGTGCAATTTTTGTAATATTCTTGAACCGCCTCATCCGACTGCCAGCCCAAAAAATTGATATTTTTATTGGCTTTTCTCTGTAATTTTCTTTTTTCTGGACCTTCACCAATAATCACTAATTCCAGCCCCAACTTATTAAACGCTTCAACAGCCAAATCTATTCTCTTATATTTTCTCAACTGCGAAACGATCAAATAAAATTCTTTTTGGCCATTTGGATTTTGGGTTTTGGATTTGTTTAGGATTTCGGATTTAGGGTTTAGAGTTTGAACAGGAGGATATATAACAATAGATTCCCGTTTATAGTACTTTTTAATCCTTTGTTGAACTGTCTTTGAAACCGCAATAAATTGGTCCACCCGTTCTGACGCTTGTCTGTCCCAAACTCTGAAATAATGGAGAATAAATCTGGGACGGGATTTATCCCATAAATATCGTGTCGGGCTAAAACAATAACAAATATGAATTGTTTTCGGCCGAGTGATAATGCCCTTAGCAAAAGAGTGACTTGCGGAAATTACTACATCATAATCTCGAAAATCCATGGTTTCAGCAGCGATTGGCAAAAAGGGTAAAAGCAATTGATATTTTTTTCTTAAAAAACTTGGGAATTTTTGTAAAAAACTAGTATGAACTTTTCGATTTGGAAATAATCTTTGTTTTATTTTTGGATTATAAAATAAAGTATAAATCTCGGCATCGGGAAAAATATCCGCCAAAACTTTAAAGGTTTTTTCCGCCCCGCCATAGCTCACCAAATAATCATGTATAATCGCAATTTTCATAAAGTAATTATTTTTAATGTCTCATCTGCGCAGTTGGGCCAGGAAAATCGCTTCACATTTTCGTAGCCCTTTCTCACTAACTCATTACTCAAATACTCATCACTTAATGCTTTATAAATTGCTTCACTGATTTCGTCCGAGTTATTTGGATTCACCAATAATGCCGAATCTCCTAAAATTTCCGGTAAAGCTCCAGTATTAGAAGCAACCACCGGCACGCCCATTTTTTGGGCTTCCAAAACCGGCATGCCAAAACCTTCATAAAACGATGGGAAAACAAACACTTCGGCGTTTTTTAATAATTCCCATTTTTTATTCTCATCAACATATTTCATAAAAATAATATCTTGCCATTTTCCATCCTGTTGCATTCCTGCCAAAATCAATTTATGGGGAATTTTATATTTTTCCTTTATAAATTCAAATGCCTCAATAATTCCATCAATATTTTTTCTCGGATGATCGCTGCCGAGATATAAAATATATTTATACTCCATGATGAACAACGAAAATTTTACTTGGATTAATTTTGTAATACTTAATTAAATCATTTTTTGTACATTCTGACGGCACAATAATTTTGTCCGCTTTTTTGGCATTTCTTTTAGTCAAAAATCTCAGAATTCTTCGCCTAAAAAAAGAATACATTTTTGACACAGCTTCAAATTCCAGACCCTGAACTGTAATCACCAGTTTCGGATGGATAACCGGGAACGTATGTGCTGTAACGAACAAAACATCGGGCTTATTTCTCAACATTTTTAAACTCAATCTTATTTGCGTCCACCCCCATTTAAACGGCCATTTCAAATTCTGTCTATTGTAAATAAAAAATTGATGATTTCCATAATCATCAACCATTGGTAAGTGCTTCAATAACTGATAAATATATTCTTCGACTCCAGTCCTATTTTTTAAATTAGAACTGACTTGTATCCCTATTCTCATTTTTTTGACATTATGCTTCTTTTATAAACTTCTAAATTTTCCAAAGCAATCCCCGTACCCCTCACCACGCAAAGCAATGGCTCGTCAGCCACATAACAAGGCACGCCCGTTGCTTTGGTCACCAATTCATCAATTTTATTTAACAATGCTCCGCCGCCCGATAAAACCATCCCTCTGTTCATAATATCAGCAGATAATTCTGGCGGGGTTTCTTGAAGAACCGCTTTTATGGCTTTAATTATTTCCCGTAATTCACCACTAATTGCCTCAACCACTTCTTTGTTGGTGATTTCAATCGTTTTTGGCAGTCCCTCAATTAAATCTCTTCCCTTTACTTCCATATTTCCTCTTTCCGGATTAGGAACCGCGCTGCCAATTTGAATTTTTACTTCTTCGGATGTTCTTTCGCCAATGGCTAAATTATATTTTTTCTTAATATAATCGGCAATTGCCCTGTCAATTTTATCGCCGGCTACCCTAACCGATGACCAGGCTACGATTCCACCCAAAGAAATAATAGCTACCTCCGAAGTCCCGCCTCCAATATCAACAATCATATTGCCGACTGGGGAATTAATCGGAATTCCCGCTCCAATTGCGGCCAATACCGGTTCTTTTACCAAATATGCTGCCTTAGCGCCCGATTGGATTGCTGCTTCGATTACTGCTCTTCTCTCGGTTGAAGTTATCCCGGCGGGAACAGAAATCATTACTTCTGGTCTGAAAATTCTGAATTTTCCTTCGGCCTTGCTGATAAAATAAGAAAGCATCGCCTGGGTAACCTTATAATCGGCGATTACCCCATCTCTTAAAGGGCGAGAGGCAACAATGGTATCCGGAGTTTTGCCGATCATTTCTTTGGCTTCGTTGCCTACGGCTAAAACCCGATTATCCGTTAAAGAAATCGCCACCACCGATGGTTCATTAACAATCACCCCCTTTTTAGGGACATAGACCAGCGTATTAGCTGTGCCTAAATCAATGCCAATTTTTTTTACAAACATAATAGTACATCCATTCTACCTTAATTATTTTATCTTGGCAATGGCTTTAAAAAATGCTAAATTAAATAATATGACTCGCCAAAATAGAAGGATAATTTTCCTAATTTTTCTACTTATTTTTATAATTCTTGTGCCGATGGTTATTTTTTATAGTGAAGGGTATAGTTTTGATTGGGAAAAAAGAACCATCGTTGTCAGCGGAGGAATGTATTTGAAATCCTATCCTCTTAAAGCAGATATTTTTGTTAATAACAAACTCAGCGGAAAAACCAATAAGTTCGTAAGACGCTTAATCCCTAAGGTTTATGATATAAAAATCAGCAAAGAAGAATATCATTCTTGGGAAAAAAGAATAACTGTGGAACCGGGCCTGGTTACGCGATTAGATGATATATTTCTTATACCTCTTAATCCTAAAATTTTATTATTGGCAAGTGAGAGCCGGGAATATAAATCTTTTTTTGAAAAGCCCTATTCTTTGGATAAGTTAACTGAAATTATCAAGAAAAAATCCAAATACATAATTTTTAAAATTGAAAACATAAATATAGATAAAAGCGGTAAAAAAATTTATTTCTTATCAAATAATAATCTTTATTCAATTATTTGGGATGAAAATAACCCGGAAAATTCAATTCTTTCCGAAATTTTGGTTCCAAATGTTCTAAATTATGTAATTTACAAAGATGGAATTATTTATTTGGATTATTTTAGCGGGAAAATTTTTGAACTGGATGTAAGCAGCCTCCAATCAGCTGAATTTTTTAACCAAGTATTCCCCAGTTTTAATCAGGGCAAATGGATTTTATCCGATGATAATAAAAAATTGCTTTGCCAGAAAGAAAAATCAGTGGAAATTTTATGGTTGACAAATGAGGGTGAAAATACATTAGTCCGCAAAAGGGCGGATATAGAAAAAATAGACCTGGAACAGACAATTAATGGTATTATCTGGTATCCGCGCACTGACCAGCATTTAATTATCGCGACCGAAGAATCAATATTGGTTACCGAATTAGATGGCCGGCAGCCGAGAAACACCGTAAAATTCATTAATACCGAAAAACCGGAAATAAAATACGACGCGGATAATAGAATCCTTTATTTCTTCAGCCAGGATAGATTGTATCAAACAGAATTGTAAATAAAACGGGGGTGAGACGCGGGTCTCACCCCCTTCGTTGACAGCCGCTCTTGCAGTGAGCGACGCGGGGCACCATGAATTTTTTCATGGTTTCTCCTTTCCTTTACGACTTTTCCAGTCCATAAGACCGAATAAAAGCAGTAAACAAAGAACAAATATTGAACCTTTCATCTCCTCTCCTTAAAAACCAAGCTATCAAAAGAAAATCTTCTTGTCAAATTTTATTCCCCTCACTTTTCGGCGAGGGATTTATTTATTAAGAAGACCTCTCGTAGCTTGAGCGGGCACGGTTTCGTAGAAGACGAAGAGCGAAAGCGAGAAAGAAGGCGGCGCCTCGCTGGGGCGCCGACCTGTGTCTTCGTATAAATAAATCCGAGCCTATTTCACCTTCCCTTCTCTCCAATTCTCATTAAACTCTTTCAGTTTCGCGCCAACAATAGTTTCACAGGTTTTGGTGCAATTACCGCATAAAATACATTGTCTTATTTGCTTTTCCATAGCCGGAATTTCCGCATCATCTTTTTTAACACCCAAAACTCTGTATCTGATTAAGTTCTTGAATTGTTTCGGGCCGGTCTCGCCTTTCTTGGCCTTAATCCAAGCCGGACACTTACTCTGACAATACGCACATTCCATACAGGGCCATTCTTCCGGTCCCAATGGTTTCATTGGGATTTTTATATTGGCACAAATCTTGTCTTTATTAAACATTGTATTCGGATTTAAAATATCGGTTGGGTCAAAAATTTCCTTGATTTCCAGTAAATATTTAAAAACATTTTTACCCCATTGTTTTTCCAAATACATACTTCTGCATCTGCCTCCGCCGTGTTCCGTGGCAATTGTCCCATCATATTTAAATACCGCTTCATAAACTTTATCCGCAATTTCCTTGATTTTCTTAACGTCTTCATTGGTGGCTGCTTCGATTACCGGGTCAATATGAATTGTGCCTGTTCCTGCGTGACCATACAAAGCCACTTGCATTCCCAAATCTTTAAATATTTTTCTCAAATCTATCAATAAATCAGGAATATCTTTTATTCTCACTCCTACATCATCAACCGAAACCAATGGCTTGGTAGTTGGTGAAAATTTGGCAGTCATTGGCAAAAGACATTTTCTCACTTCCCAGAATTTTTCCATTTTAACCGGGTCTTTCACCGCTTCGCCAATAAGCTTAAAATTCTTCAAAGAGTTTTCAAATTCTTTTAAGGTCTGCTCGATTTTCTCGTCAAACTGAACAATCATCATTGCCTCGGCTTCTTTGGGAATGCCCAAAGCAGGAAAACAATTTCTGGTTAAATCCAGAGAAACCCTGTCCACCAATTCAACTCCCGAACAATCCAATCTTTTCACTTCCTTGATAAAATTATCTACCTGGTATAAGTCACCCAAATAAACTGCCCAGGAAACCGGTTTTTCGCTTGGTTTTGGCACGACTTTCAGTTTTATTTCCGTAAATATTCCCAAAGTGCCAATACTTCCCATCATCAGATGAGCGATGAGTTCGTTAGTATCCGAGTATCTGTCAAAGGCAAAAACATTATAAGTAGAAGCATCTTGAATATCCATTCTTCTGTTTATAACCGCCATTGCTTTTTTATCGTTTAAAATCTTTTTTCTAAGGTTCTCTAATTTCTCTTTGAATTTTTCAACGCCTTGACCGGTCTCGGTATTGACAATGTTTCCGTCAGCATCAACAAATTCAATTGCCAACATAAAATCATCCAGAGTTCCGTATTTAACTGCCCCACCACCACAGGCCTTGGTTGCCACATTTCCGCCAATCATGCAAGCCCGAGAAGATGCCGGCACAGGAGGTAAAAACAAACCTTTTTCAGTCAATTTTGCTTGTAAATCATCGTAAATAACTGCTGGCTGGGTACGGACATATCCATCGCCAATTTCTAAAATCTGGTCAAAATATCTTGTAAAATCCAAAATAATTCCCGGTCCAACTGCGGTTCCGGCCAAAGATGTTCCAGCTGTTCTACAGGTAATTCCGACTCTATTTTCTCTGGCAAATTTAACTACTTTTTGAATGTCCTGTTTGGTTTTCGGGAAAACAATCAATTCCGGAACAAATTTATAAATACTGGCGTCAGTGGAATAAACTTCGCGCCAAAATCTTTCCGTTAAAATATCGCCTTCGATTTGTTTCTTAAATTCGTCAATTTTTTGTTGAGTAATCATATATTTTAATTATAACTCCAAAAAATAAAACAGAAAATAAAGGACCGAGATTTCTCTCGGTCCGTTTTGTCTTTTCTTATTCCCCCAAATCTTCTACTCGCACTAGCCGTGCAATCGGCATATATATTCGCTGTTCTGCAAAATCCGCATACCCGTCGTCTTCATAAATGTAAGTCATTCTTACTTTGTGTCCCTTAAGCTCCGACAATTTTTTAAGTTCTCCCGGTGAATCCGAATAAACAAAACATAGCTTACTACTGATCTCCGGACTGACGGTGGCCGTTTCTTTCCACATAATTACCGTACCTTTTATGGAATCGGCCAAAAACGCGTCGTCTGTATTTACGATGACTCCTTCTTGGATTTTTTCCATCATGGTGGCAGATTCAGGAATTTTCTCAAAATCAAGATCTCTCAGGCCGCAACAAGCGAGAAATAAAAAAATCAAAAAGAACAATGCTATTTTTTTCACTTTTACCTCCTTTGTTTTCTAGATTAGCATATTATAAAAATATTGTCAATCCCTGCACCAGAATAAATTCGGTGCAGGGTAAATAAAAAAGAGCGAACATCGCTAATGCTTCCGTAGACGGATATCCCGGAAGTCATTTAAGTGGCTCCCCTCTTGACTCACTCCTAATTTGTCCACGAGAAGTAGAAGTAAGCTGGACAAATGAAAGCCACTGCGACATTCGCTCCTTTTTATCTCCTATCCGGGTTTCGACGGATAAGGGATGTGTCTATCTATTATAGCAAATTATTTTAAGGCGTCAACTATTTTGTTGGCAAATTCCTCAACTGAATTAGGGCCATCCGCAGTAATTATTTTCCCATCCACGACCACCGAGTCGCTCTGATATATTGCTCCGTTCTGCTCTAAGACTCTCTGCGCATCTTTATTCAAGGAACTTGTCCAAACAGTTGCTCTTTTACCCCGCAAAACTCCGGCTTTGGCTAAAATTCCTGGCGCAATACAGATAGCAGCTAAAATCTTATTTTGTTTAATCGCATCTTTGGCAATCTGGTATGATTCCGAAATGTCCAAATGCTCCAAGGCTCCCGGACCACCGATAAATACAATTGCATCAAATTCGTAAATGTCCAAATCAATTAGCCTTGAATCTACTGTTACCTCCATTCCATCGACTCCCTGGGCTACTCCCAGCTCATCGCTAAAAGTTTTCACGTCCGCACTCAGTTCTTCAAAAATTTTGTGCGGCACTTCGTATTCTTCGTCGCGGAAATTTTTATAAGCGATAATCATCGCTATTTTTCTATTCTCCAAAATTGTCATATTTCTGCGCCTTTTAATGCTTCGTGGCATTGTTTACATTTATAATTCTCGGGAATTTTATCAATAATTTGCAGGATTACTTTTTTCAGTTTTTCGGTGTTTTTATTGAAAACCTTGATTACCTCCCCGATACTCACCGGCTCAATCCCCTTTTTACCGACCAAACCAACGTCATAATCAGTCACAATGGAAATATTCAGATAACAAATCTCGGCTTCTCTTGCCAAAACCACTTCTGGATATTGGGTCATATTCACCACATCCCAACCCATTTTGGTAAACCATTTGCTTTCAGCTTTAGTAGAAAACCTCGGACCTTGAATTACCACTACCATGCCTTTAGGATGGGCTTTGATTTTGTTCTTTCTAAACACTTTATTGGCGATTTTTATTAATCTCTCGCAATAACAAAAAGCCGGAGAAATATGAATAACCTTGGGCCCTTCAAAAAAAGTATCTTTTCTGTTTTTTGTTCTATCAATAAAATCATCACAAAGCACAAAATCCCCCATTCTAATCCCGGACTGCAAACTACCGACTGCCGAAGGCGCGATAATCGCTTTTACGCCCAAAGATTTCAAGGCCCAAATATTTGCCCGATAATTTATCATGTGCGGCGGAATTTTGTGTCCTCTTGCATGCCTGGGCAAAAATGCAATTTTCTTGCCTTTGTGGGTGGTTAAAAATATCTGGTCAGATGACTTACCGTAAGGAGTTTTCACGTTTACCCATCGACCTTTGCCAAAAAACTCATAAAACCCCGACCCGCCGATTATTCCAATTTCCGCTTTGCTTTGCATATAGGTTAAGATTATTTATTAAGAAGACCTCTCGTAGCCCGAACCGCATGGTCAAGGGTGAGGGTGAGAAAGAGCGCGGCGACACGCTGGGGCGCCGACGCGTGTCTTCGCATGAATAATCTTAATAATGTATTAGAGCTTCAACTTTATAATTCTTTAATTTCTCTCTCCCTTTTAAAAAATCCAATTCAATCAAAAACGAAATGCCGAGGATTTGACCGCCGAGTTTTTCCACCATCTGGCAAGTTGCTTCCATTGTTCCGCCGGTTGCCAAAACATCATCAACCAACAAAACCTTCTGGCCTTTTTCAATCGCATCTTCGTGCATTTCGATGGTATTAGTGGCGTATTCCAAAGTATAATCAGCGGAAATAGTTTTATGGGGTAACTTTCCCTTTTTTCGAATAATTGCCAAACCGGTTTTCAATTTATATGCCATTGCCGCTGACAAAATAAAACCTCGGGCATCGATACCGACAATAATATCCGGCTTGCCCCGAGCGGAGTCGAAGGGTTCTGCCATTTTATCAATCGCAAAACTAAACGCCTCCTTATCTTGTAGCAATGGCGTGATATCTTCAAAATTCACCCCTTTTTCCGGCCAATCCGGTATTTCCCTGATTTTTGATTTCAAATCCATAACTTTGAAAAAGATTACTCGCTAAAAAAGACAATTTCGGAGGCCGAGCGCATGGTTCCCGCGAAGCGGGAGCGAGGCCGAGAATTAGCGTGGCGACGCGCTGGAGTCGCCAACGCGTGTCTTTGTGTGAGTAATCTTTTTTAGTATCATATTAATAATTACAGCAGAAAGAATGCCAATCACCGCACCAGCCAAAATATCGCTTGGCCAGTGCACGCCAACAAATATTCTAGCTAAACCTATTAAAATTGCCGCAACAAAATACCAGGCTCCCAATTTCTTATTGTAAAGAAAAACCCCCATTGCCAAAGCAAAAAAGAAAGCCGCATGCCCCGATGGAAAAGAAGCATAATTCTGGTTCTCGGCAATTAACTTATTGGCTGTTTCCAGAACCAAATATGGCCGCGCACTATGATAAAAAAATCTTATAATTTCCGTAAATATCAAACGAGATAATACAACCGAAATAGCAGCTGAGATTACCATTATTCTATTTTTAATAATGTCTTTCTTTGGCCAAAATAACAGAACCAAGAGAATAAATATGAGAATATACTGAAAATAATCAGCTAAAAAAATCCCAATCCAGTCCAAAAATTTCTGGTTTCCCGCCAAGGCGTTTAATTTCTCAAAAATAAAAACATCCAGCATAAATAAATTATACTGGATTAAAATCCTCTTATCAAATAAAATTTATCCCTTATATCGTTTCATCAAAAGAGAATTGCTGACCACGCTAACCGATGAAAAAGCCATGGCAGCAGCGGCAATTGTCGGATTTAAAAGCCAACCAGTAAAAGGATATAAAATTCCCGCGGCTATGGGAATTCCGATAACATTATAAAAGAAAGCCCAGAAAAGATTTTGTTTGATTTTTCTTAAAGTATATTTACTCAAATCAATCGCGGTTATCACATCCCGGAGGTCATCTTTAATCAAAACCATTTCACCCGTTTCCATAGCCACATCTGTGCCGGAGCCCAAAGCAATTCCCAAATCAGATTGAGCAAGAGCAGGCGCATCATTTATTCCGTCTCCAACCATCGCCACGACATTGCCTTCGTTCTGTAATTTTTTGATTTCTTCTGATTTTTCTTGAGGCAAAACTTCGGCCAATACATAATCGATGCCTAATTCTTTGGCTATTGCTTCGCCGACCCTTTTATTGTCTCCAGTGATTATAGCTACTTTCTTGCCTAATTTGTGTAACATTTCTACTGCTTCTTTGGAATATTCTTTTAGAATATCAGCAACAGCAATAAGCCCGATGATCTCTTGATTTTGCGCCAAAATCATCACTGTTTTGCCTTGATTTTCCAGCTCCTCCATCTGTTTTTCAACTGATTGAATATCAATATGATTATCTGCCATTAATTTTCTTGTGCCCATCAAAATTTTTTTGTTTCCTAAATCAGCCGAAACGCCGTGACCCGGTATGGCTTGGAAATTTTGAACATCCGATAATTCGATTTTTTCCTCTTTTGCTTTTTGAACAACGGCTTGTGCCAAAGGATGCTCGGAATTTCGTTCAACAGACGCGGCAATTTTTAGAATTTCGAATTTAGAATTTAGAGATTCTCTGACCGATAGAATATCGGTTAGGGTTGGTTCTCCTTTTGTTAAAGTTCCGGTTTTGTCAAAAATTATTATATTCACAACCCGAGCCATTTCCAGGGCCTTGCTACTTTTGATTAAAATGCCATTTTGAGCAGCTAAACCAGTTCCCATCATCACGGCTGTGGGCGTAGCTAACCCCAAAGAGCAAGGACAAGCAATAATTAGAACTGCTACAAAAATTGTTAAAGCAAAAGTCAACGACTGGCCGGTAATTAACCATAGAATAAAAGCCAAAATAGCAATCAGCATGACGCTGGGCACAAAATAAAAAGAAACCTTGTCAACCAAAAGCTGGATTGGTGCCTTAGAACCCATTGCCTCTTCAACAATTTTGATTATTTGCGCCAACATCGTATCTTTTCCAACCCTGGTAACTCTAAACTTTAAAACACCGGTTTTATTAATGGTTGCTCCAATAACTTCATCGTCTTTTTTCTTTTCAACTGGGATGCTTTCTCCGGTAATTGCTTTTTCGTCAACTCCGGAATAGCCATCAATAACAATACCATCCACAGGAATTTTCTCTCCGGGCCTAATTAAAATAATATCCCCAACCCTTACTTCGGAGATAGGAATTTTTATTTCTTCATTATTTTTTATAATCGTCGCTTCTTTTGGTTGAAGGCCGATTAATTTTTTAATTGCTTCGCTTGTTTTTCCCTTGGTTAATTTTTCAAGATATTTGCCTAAAGAGATAAAAACTAAAATTAAAGCCGCACTTTCATAATATAAATGATTACCGGTAAAGTTGGGTTTAAACCAAATTAATAAAGAAATAACCAAACTATACAAATAAGCAACAAGCGTACCGGTCTCAATAAGAGAATCCATATTCGGATTTCTTTGAATCAATTTTTTCAAACCGGATACATAAAGCGGATAATTTACCGTCATAATGGCTGTTGTAATCAAGAATTGAATCACGATCTTGGTTTTTAAAGATAGCATGGGCATGGGTAGTCCAATCATTTCTGCCATAACTAAATAAAAAATAGGCAAACCCAAAACAAGAGAAAAAATAAAAGTATTTTTCAATTTCTTAATTTCTTTTTCCTCGGCATCTTTATGGTGGTCGTGCATTTCTTCCTCTATATTTTTTTCTGTCGCCTTATATCCTAATTTTTCAATAGTTTTTTTAACCTTTGGAATATCTATTTCAATAGGGTCATACTCCAAATACGCCTTTTCAGAAACAAGATTTACGTTAATCGAAAAAATGCCCCTTTCTTTCTTCAGGGCATTTTCAATACTTACAGCACAGGAAGCGCAATGCATTCCTGAAATGTTTAAACTTACTCTTTCCATAATATTTTTTCGCTAACCAATTTACTATTACATTCGCAAATTTCCAAACCACAACAAGTCTCGCATTTATTGTTGCCATAACAATATACTTCTTCTTTCTTATCGTTATTCTGATTACTAATTTTACATTTAATACCTTTAATTTTTGAAATTAATTTTTTCATAATTATTAATTAATTTGATAAACCACAAGTGCCACTACCGCCGCCACCGCATCCACAACCGCTAGCTCCCGAAGAAATTGGTGCGCTATCCGAATTGGTATTGGCGTTTATATCAGAACCATTTTTATCAACAACCTCTATTACTCCCGAAATCATTCCCATCCAACAGCTGAATTTGTATTTCCCGGCTTTTTCTGGAGTAAATTCTTTAACGCTAACCTGTCCAGGATTTAAATCAATTTGCCCGTCAAATAAATTTCTGGAAATAACCGCATTGGTGCATCCGCTTGTACCGGTATCGGTAATTTCCCATCTCACCGGAATTCCGACTTTGACCTTAAAATAATTCGGCTTATAGCCGGAAGCGGAAGCATTCATTTTTAAAACCTGTTTACCGTTAACAACAGGAGCTAAATCCTTATCATCAACTTTATCAGTTTTCTCAACTGTCGGCTTGGCAAAGCTTGTTTTTATATCGTTTAAACTTTTCAGTCCCAAAACATTTAATTGGCCATTAACATTAAATAAAGCGAAAAATAAAACCAATATACCGGCAACTTTGGCAAATCGGTAAGCCAAATGAGGACGATTGGATAATTTAATGGAAGAGAGACCAATAACCAAAAGCATTGGCACTGTTCCAAGGGCAAAGAGAAACATCACCAACCCTCCCTGAAGAGCACTGCCGGAAAGAAGAGCCAATCCCTGAACCGTAATAGTAAAACCGCAAGGCAGAAAGAAAGTCAAAGCGCCCATTAAAAACGGCATATAACGACCCTTAAATTTTGACTCATCGGCAACATATCTTGAGACAAACTTAGGCAAAGTAAATTGGAATTTTCGGAAAGCTTTTACTCCCAGCATTTGCAAACCCAAGAAAATCATCATCACTGAAATTCCTAAAATTAAAATTGAGGTAAATTTCAGAGAAACCTGCAATCTGCTGCCGATTATTCCCAATATTCCCCCAAGCACAGAATAAGAAACAAGCCGACCGATATTAAACATCAGATGAGGATTAAGTTTTTTAACGGTTGATTGGGATGAAGAATATAATTCTGTCCATTGCTTGGACATGGAAAGCACCAATCCCCCAATCAAGGCGGCGCAACTTGAAACCCCCGCCAAAAGCCCGAAAACAAAAAAGGTCGGTAAAGACGACTTAGAACTGACATCAAGCACCCTGGCCAATCCCAATTTATTCAAAAACAGAAAAATACCCACCAAAAATAATGCGGAAGCAATAATTATAAAAGGTTCTTTTTTACCGGTTTCTTCTTGAATTCCTTTAATCTGAGTGGGCTTATCGGAAAAAACATATCCGCTTTCTTTAAAAATTTCATTTAATTTTTCAATTGCCGGCTTCTCATCTTCGTATTCTATTAAAACCTGTCCCTTCGCCACCGAAGCTTCGGCGGATTTTATTTCTTTTAATTCCAATAACTTTTTTTCAATCAAAACTTCGCAGGAAGCGCAATGCATTCCATTAACAAAATAAATATGCTCTTTTGCTTTGGTCATAGATTTTTTACTTACTTATATTTTATTTATTATACAATTTTGTCACTCTTAAAATTTCCCTTATCATTTCCTGTTTTCTTTTCTTATTCTTTGTTGCCATTGCTTTCTTGAAGCAACTACCTAAATGCCCTTCCATCAACATTTGGTGAGCGGATTTCAAAAGCCCGATAACCGCCAGGTCCTGCTGCATAATATCGATACAGTAGGCATCGTTTTCTATCATTTTGATAATCTTGGAAATCAAGCTCTGGGCTTTCTTAAAATTAATGAGAGTTTTTTGTTTTTGCGTAGCCATAGATTTTATAACAGTGGATTAATTGTTATTTGTACCCCTACCATAGGTATGGGTATATACTATTTTAAAAAAAACCGAGTGTCAAGGGCTAAACAAAAAACGGGGTCGGTTTTTCCTTCCCCGTTTTTCTTTTTCAGACCGGCTTTTCCATCCAAAATAATTCGAATCCGATGTCATCTTTTTTTACCCGCAACCTTTCAATTTCTTCCGGTTGCCCGCCGTTTGATTTTGACCTCTCGATTTCTCTTTCGAGCTGTCTGAATTCCTGAATTAAGTAATTGTAATACCTCGGACTTGTTTTGTCTGGCTTTCGGGCCATTTGCTTCTCCTTTTTAGATTTTTTTAAAGCCACGTCTCCCTCCTTTTAATGTTCCGGTAATAAGGTGCACATTACGCCTCCTTTCCCAGGCTGAAATTTTGTCTCATCTCCTTCAATCTGTTAAGCGTGTGTTCATCCACTTCGCCTCTGTGCTCGTATTCCTGGATTAATTTATCCAGAAATTCTTTTACCTTGTAAATCCTTTCCGCAGTCACAACATTGGTTTTCGGTAAACTCATAAATTCCTCCTTTGTAAACCCTTCACCTTTAACGAAGGTGATAGGGTGAAATAAAATCGCCAGCTCCTGGGGAACTGGCCGATAAAATCAAATGGATTTATTATTTCAAAATTTTAGTTTCATTAGCCAATTCCCCAGAATCAGGGTAAGGATAAAAATATAAACCAAACCAATAATGATTTGGTTAATAATCTGATAATATAAGGAGTAACTAATTGCTTTCGACATATTAATTTAGTTTAACAAAAATAAATTTTAAGTCAATAGTTTGAAATAATTTGGATTTTAAAACATTATATCTTCTTCTGCTCTTTTGTAATCGTGAATTTCTTCCGGCGCAAACCAAAATTCTATTTCGTGTTGGGCTTCTGCTATGGTTTCGGAAGCGTGGACAATATTATGCACCGCTCTTTTGGCGCGATTAGCTGCCGCAGAAGAATCAACGGAGAAGTCGCCTCTGATTGTTCCCATTTCCGCTGAAGCAGGCAAGGTGTCGCCGACTAATTTTCTAATCATATCCACCGCATGAATGCCCTTTACTATCATTTTTACCAAAGGACCGGAAGTCGTATAATCAATCAACCATTCCCGAATCATTTTTCCGATTTTCATATTATCATCCGTGCCTAATTCCTTTTTTATATCGTATCCGTATTTGTCATAATTGGCTTTAGTTTTTTCTCCCAAGCGGTTAAACCATTTTTCATCTTTCGGATAATGGTCGTCCATCTGTTGTTTTGTCGCCCATATCATTTCTAAAGCAATAATTTTAAGTCCCCTTCTTTCAATACGAGAAGTAATTTCTCCAATCAGCCCGCGCTTTACGCCGTCGGGCTTGATTAAAACTACTGTTTTTTCTTCTTTTGGTTCTATCATGCTTATTAGTATAAATAATAATAAAAATTTAAGCAAATAAAAAAAGGGGAACCTTGTGGTGCCCCTTGTTAGCGCCTTCATCTCTTGGATAATTCGGGTGCCTTCTTTTACCTATTTTCTTCTTCATAAATTGCGTCAAGAAGTTCGTTGATGGTTCTTCTTTTTGTCAGAATACGAAGATCTTCAATAAATAATTCGCTTTTAAAAATCATTCTCGGAATAACTACAAAATGCAGGTCTCTGGTTCTGGCTTCGTATCCTAGCTCTTCCAAAATTTCCCCTTTCTTAATTACGCGGCAGAATTCTCTTTTCCATTTAATTTCTCCCCTTCTGGTTAAACGAATTACTTCTTTAATCAATGATTCATTGGTCATTTTTTCCTCCTTAAGGAACAAAAATATCCTTTTCAGGATATTCTATATTATAAGCAATAAAAAAACATCTGTCAAATAAAGAGGGGCCGCCAAAGGGCGACCCCATAAAAACTTTCCTCCTTAAATCGGACTTACTTTACTTCTTGACTGTAATGATTATCTGCCTGGAATCCGATGAACATTTGTTCCACGCTTTCAGGGTATAAGTGACATAGTAGATACAGGTTATTTTTGTATCTCCGAGCGCAGTGGCCTCGATCGGCTTAACAGTCATGCTTCCGTTAAGAGATACGGGTTTACCATCCAGGGTTACGTGTTCGGCATTTTCGGTAGTCCAGGTAAGAACTATGCTTTCTCCTTCGCAGATAACGGTCTTGGAAGCGGTGAAACTGGTGATTTTAACAGGTAGACACTCTTTATCGGCACAGACCTTAATATAGTGGTCTTTGTCCATTGTGATTTTGCCTTCGGTCGGAGAAGAAACTCCGTCGATGGTTACTCGCAAATTGATGTATCTGCCAACAAGGAAATACTGATAGTTCACCTGTGTGTCCTTGCTGTACCAATAAGTGCCTTCTTCCGGAGTTCCTCCTACTCCATCACACCACTCGACCACGAGCTTGAATTTACAATCGTTTACATTGACGCATTCGCAGTCGGAGGCAGAATGGCCAGCACTATCCGTCACCGTTACCTTGATGCAATAGATGCCTGCCGCAACATAAGCATGTTGTCCCTTAATTTGCGTGGAAGAGCTTCCGTCACCGAAGTCGATTTGAATGTTGTAATCCGGTTTCCCGCCCGTTATTTTGACCTCATAATTAAAGGGGTCATTAAGACAGCCTGTTCTTGGGTCAACGATTAGGTCGACTTTCAGTAAATCGGAAATTCTGGTTGTATCGGTTCGGGACTGTTTCTTGATAACCACAATGGGATATCTGGGCGTAGGAACGTCATAATTTTTCAAATTCGAAAATCCATGTTCCTGCGATCTGCCGAGAGAAATTGTTGCTCCGGCTCTGATTGCCTGGTAGTTGCCGCCCATATACAGACCGACGGCCTGCTGAGCGTGCATCTTGGTCCAATCAACCGAAAGAGTCAGCCAGTTCAACGGTTTAATCTCGGCTCCGGCTCTGATTCTGTACATATTGCTGTCCTGGATGGTATAAATTCCCTCAACAGACAACCTCAGGAATTTAAGAGGAGCAACCGCTATTTCGGTGCCGAAATATTTCACCGGCTTGGCAAAAATCTCTGTAGTCGTAATGTCGTAATAATAAGCATTGACATCCTGCCAGAATATCGGGTCAGCAGTAACTCGGGAAAGAAGTATTTTTTTGGTGAAAGGATGGGCGTAGAAAAGATCTATAGAGAATCTCTTGTCAACAAATCTTGCCGTGGGCCTTATTTGTCCGTGAAATCCGCCGTAGCCGTAAGTGGCAATCTTTTCAAGAAAAAGCGTGTCGCAGAATAGTCCCAGTTCCAGATTACCGAATGACCGCCAGCCGCCGGCTGAAACGCCGTACTCCTTAATGGCGCTGTTGACATTGCCCATGGTCGCCACCTGGATACCCCAGTTTTTCCACCTCTGATTGTAGAGGGTCTCAAAATTGAGAGTGAATTCTCCTCTCATTGTTCCGCCATTGGCGGAAAAAGAGAAGGTCGGCTTGAAGGGCTGTTCTTTCTGCTCTTCTGCGCCTAATACCGAAACACACAATAAAACCAACAAAACACCCAGAAAAATCTTCCTTTTCACTTTTCCTCCTTTGCCTCGCCGAAGCTTTATGAGCAGGCGGGCTTTTGTGAATTTTTACGGCTAAGCCGTAAATTATATCTATATTAATCCTAATCTTAGGAATTTTAAGGAACAAAAATATCCTTTTCAGGATATTCTATATTATAAGCTATTGAAAAATACCTGTCAATCCTGCGCCTATCTTAACAACGATTTTTGTATAATTTATGTTCAAAGCCGTAAGGCGGCTTCGCCTCTGGTCGACATATTTAGAAAGCCAAGATTTGAGATAGGTGCAGGGTCAACCCTGCACCTATTTTAACACTACCCATCGCCATTTTTTGAACTGATCTTTGTGAAATTTATAATTTTTATATTTTAATTGCTTCAACAATTCTTCGGTTTCTTTTTTGCGGATATGGTCAAATTCCAGATAAATTTTCCCGCCCTTTTTCAAATGCTTCCTGGCGTCTTTTAAAAATCTTCCGATATACAGCAATCCGTCTTCCCCGCCGAAAATCGCAATCAAGGGCTCCCAGTTCAAAACCGATTCCTGAACCAAGTGCCTTTTATCCAATCCCACATACGGCGGATTGGCAAAAATATAGTCGTATTTAACGACCTTCAAGGTCGTTAAATTAGTGAAAATGTCCGAATGAATTATTTTATATTTCCCGGGGCTGATTTTATTTATGTCTAAATTTATTTTAATTTGCTTTAAAAAATCTTTTATAATATCAAGAAAATCCATTCTCTGGCAAAGCTCTGAACAGTTTTTTAAGACCGCAATTCCAATACAGCCAGAACCGGCAAAAACATCCAGGCAAACCACCCTTTTCTTCCCCTGATTGATGGTTTTTATGGCTTTTTTAAGCCAAAATTCGGTCTCTGGACGGGGTATCATCGGCTTTTGGGATAAGTCTATCTTACACCCCAAAAACCCCTTAAAGCCTCGCTTATATTCGATTGGCTGATTTTCCATAATTTTTTCCAATAATATAAATCTCCCTGCTTTGTTTTCTGCTGGCCTTGGGTTTGAATCTTTTGGCGAATTCAAAGCTCTCTTCTACTTTCTTGAAAAATTCTTCAGTCCCCTCACCTTCAAAAATCTTACAAACAAAATTCCCGCCTTTATTTAGAACTCTTTGGACAATTTTCAATGCCCTTTTGCAATATTCCAAAGACCTTTCCTCATCAACAAATTCTATGCCCGAAGTTGATGGCGCCAAATCCGAAACCACCACATTATATTTGCCCCAAACATCAAAATTCATCACATCTTTTTTCAAAAATATCGTATTTTGGGGGATTTTTATTTTCATTTCCAAAACATCAACTCCGACAACCTTACCTTTGTCTTCTACTTTTTTCGCAATATACAACAACCACGAACCCGGCGCGCAACCCAAATCCAAAACCTTATCGCCGACTTTTATCAAATTATATTTTTTATCGATTTCTTCAAGTTTATAAACAGAGCGAGCAGGATATTTTTCCTGCTTCGCTTTTTTTGTATATGGATCAGTTTTACTGTAATGTAGTTTCATTTTAATATCTTTTTTCCATCGCAAAATCAATGATTTTTTGTAATAAATCAGCATAACTCATTCCGGCGGCAGTGGCTGATTTGGCAACGTCAAATTCTTCTGATATGTCGGGATTGGGATTAATTTCCAAAATATAAAGTTTGTTTTCTCTATCGTCGTATCTAAAATCAATACGGGCATAACCGCGACAACCAAAAATCTTATAGCATTTTCTGGCTGTTTCTTCTATCATTTTTGCCATTTTCTCGTCTATATTCGCCGGACAAATTATCGGCGAATGTTTATAGGCCAAGCTTTGTTTTATCCATTTGGCGCGATAACTTACTATTTTCGGTAAATGCTCGGGCATACCCGTAAAATCTATTTCGGCTACCGGCAAAGCAATCGGTCTTCTGTTTCCGATTAACGAAACCGTAAATTCCCTGCCGTCAATAAATTCTTCAACCAATGCTTCTTGTTTATAAAAATTGGTAATGTGGTCAACCTCTTCTTTTAATTGTTCTTCATTGACGACCACCGAACGTTCTCTGATTCCCACGCTACCGTCTTCACGAATCGGCTTAACAATCATCGGAAATTTCAGCGTTGGATTAAGTTTTCTTTCCGCAGAAGTAAAGACCTGAAATTTTGGGGTTAAAACTTCATTATAAGTCAAAATATCCTTGGCTCTGGCTTTGTTCTGGCAAAGAGCCAAAGTAAAATAATTATTTCCGGTATAGGGAATATCCAGAATATCAAACATTGCCGCCACATGCGGTTCCAAATTATAATCATCCCGAAACCCGGTGTCGCATAAATTAAAAATCACATCGGGTTTTTCCGCCCTGATATGATAATAAGCGTCATCGCTTAAAGGAAGGATTTTAATATCGTGAACATTGCCGAGCGATTTTTTTATGCCCAAGGCGTCATTGATATTTCCTCTTCCGTAGGCGCCTGATTCCTTGTCGCCATTCGTGCTTATATTTCTGGTTAAAATTAATATTTTCATTTCCTTAATTAAATTATAATCTTATTTTTAAAATAAAAAAATTGTGGATAATAAAAATCCGCAATTTTTTTAAAAATCATTCAACAAGTTCCCCTTTCACTATTAATCTTTTAGCTGTTGAAAAAAGTGGGGTGCAAGTTATCAAAGTAACTATGGATTTTTTTGTCGGATTGAGAACCCAAACTTCTGTCGGCTCAACAATAAAAGTCGAAATTATTTTATAATTATATTCTTCTCCTTGCCAAACAATCTGAAATGTATCCCCTGTTTTCAACTTATCCAAAAGATAAAAAGTTTTTTCCGATGGCGGTCGATATTTCCAGCGATGACCCGCGATTGCCGTATTGCCGCCTTTTTTCGGAGTAGAGGTTTCAGGTAATCGCCAGGCGCCTTTATTTAAAACGGACTCGGTTTTCCCTTCCACAATCGCTATTTTCACCCCGATCTTCGGAATAATTAAAAGATTGCCGACCTGGATAGACCCAGAGGCAATCTCGCCTGTGATTACTGCTGCTCCTCCATCTTTTTCATCATTAATCTCTTCCGCGCCGGGAAGTATTTGAACGTCACCAATTTGTTCCGGCTGAGAGGAAAGGTTGTATTTTATAAGAGGTAAAAAGGGATAAACAATCAGAGCCGCAGCAACAACAATAATAAATATTAATCCCAATCTTAAAATTCTTTTCTGGGAATCTTTCATCTGAATCAATAAAATTTATTTAACCCTTAATCTTTTTATGCCTACGGCAGAAACTATACCCGTAATTAAGGCAAAAAAGCTCAACATTAAAGAATTACCGGTTTTGGGAAGTTCGGTTGATGCTCCCAAAACTTCACCTTCTTGCGGTATTTCGGTTGATGCGCCAAGCACTATTTCTGTTCTGCAAATTGAAGAACAGCCATCGCCGTCAATCAAGTTTCCATCATCGCATTGTTCTTCCCATTCTGTAATTCCGTCGCCGCATCTAACCAAATGGCCACCGCCACCGCCTCCGCCACCGCCGCCATTAATAACATTACATAACGAACCCTGGACTGTAACAGATTGGCAAGAAACCGAACAATATGAACAGCTGTTACCGCATGATGGACTACAGACCTGACCGTTTTGTGTGCCATTATCGCATTCCTCGCCTGTTTGAATTACTCCATTCCCGCAAGTGTGCTCGCACGTACCGCAATCCTGCGAACAAGTTTCGCAATTTTCTTGACCATTACAGGTTTGGTCACCGCAATAAGGCAAGTTAATTAGAGTACAGCCCGTAGAACAGGTTTGATGTGCTCCAATTCCATCTGTGCCATCGCATTCTTCGCTGGTTTGATTTTTGATTCCGTCACCGCAATAAGGTCCAGGAGGAACACACTCACAGGTATTTGTATTACAGGTATAACCCTCACTACAATCGGTATTTGTTTCGCAACCACCACATTGAGTATCGCAAGTATTAGTTATCGTCTCGTCTCCAGTTGAACAAATTCCATGTGGCTCCTGACAAACTGAACTAAATAAATTTCTGAAATCCCAAGTAAACGGATTATCATCGGGGTCATTATCGCAAGTAGCTATGCCAGGAATATTATAATTAGAACAATCTACCGGATTTCCCGACTGACAACTTGCTTGACTACAGGTTTCTGAACCATTACAAGCAGAGCCATCATTACAATCCCGAACAGTGGATGTATCTACATCACAAGAAAAATTAACGCAAATTCCTTCATCGTGCTTAATCACTGTCCCATCACAATAATCTTGGTCTAAAGCATTACAATCATCATTCGTCTGACACTCGGTACAGGCCGGGTCATTATAAGAAATATCTGGCTCTCCGCATTGATTATTAGTACACGAACAATCTTCCTGACAAGAATTCGTTACATCTGTATAAGTATAATAATCATCGCCCACGCAATCATTCTGGTCGTGGCAAATAGTATCAGAACAAGGATTTTGAGCATCGCATTCTGCCTGACAAGAAGTTACACTGCAGTTATGAGCTATTGTTTCATCGCCGGTTGTACAAGTATCTGTGTTTTCATTACACACTGAATTAAATAAATCTCTAAAATCCCAAGTAAAATTAATGCTGTCGGGAACATTTGTACAGGTTCCGATTGCTGAAAGATTATTTCCTGAACAATCTACTTGCGTGCCTGATTGACAAACTCCCTGAACACAAGTTTCCTGACCATCACAATATAAATCATTATCGCAGTCAGAATTCTGCGTACACTCAGGAGCAATATCATCATTGGTAATTGTACAGGTTTTAACATCGCCAGAATTTAAAGTAATGGAACCATTGGTATCACAATGTCCACTAACGCTCTGGGTATAACCCACAACAGGATCTTCACTAACAATAAAAGTGCCAGGAGCAAGAGTATAAATAGTGCCGGTTTCAGAACCGGGCGCAGGACTATTAAATACATCCTGACCACCTATCTTTACATGGAGACTGAAATCTCCAGCCGATAAAATGCCTACCGCATCATTTATAACATGCTTAATCAATGTTAATATTGGCGGTTCAGAAACTATGCAAACCGGAACAGATACTACAACGTCTGCCTGATTATCTTGACCAGGTGGTTGCGAGTGGTATAAACGAGCGGTTATAGTATAACTTCCACTATCATAAGAATGGGGACCGCCCTGAAAAGTAAAAGTGAATGGTCCCTGTCCGGAAGAAGGAATAAAAGTGCCCAGTCCGTTTGTTGTCATTCCATCGCCCCAGTCAACCTGAACATGATATTGGTCTATTTGTCCCGGAGGAGCAACTCCTGCTCCGCTTCCAACAACTGTTACCGGACTGAACAAAGGATGGGTAGGACAAACAAAATTAAATGGAGAAGACATTCCATTAATCGTATTTATAGAAATAGATGAAGTTTGAACGCCGGCTTTAGCCAAAAAACTAAAACCCGCTACAGCAGATACAAAAACAAGGGATATCAAAATAATCCCTCTATACTTACGAAGTTTATTAAAAGCATTTTTTATTTCTTTTGCCATATATTTATGTTCACCCCGTTAAATATCCCGCATTGCGGGATGCCGCGAAGCGGCATTTAACAGGGTAAATTAATTATTACTTTTCCCAAATAAAAGGAGGGTTAATCCCTCCGAACATAAGCTTAGCAGATTATTAAAAAATTGTCAAGAGGTTTGACTAACTCCGTCTAAAAATTATTAAAATTTTCCGTCCATCTTTATTATATAACTATTTTAAAACCCCACAAGAGTGCGGGAATCAAAACCCCCACCTTTTCAAAAAAGATGGGAGGCTTTTCTTAATACATCAAAAATTAAGGACTTATCAATGGCGGAATACATCTCAAGCTCGCCGCATCCAAAAACATTCCATAAGAATCTGGTATTCCTTTTTCAATAATTTCTACTCGTGTTAAATTAGTTGTTGTTGTTAAACCGGTTTTAGTTTCCAATGTCCAATTCGTTCCTGAGCCACCGCTTCCCGAATGAGTAGCAACCAAATTTCCGTCCCAATAAACTTCAATTACATTATCGCTCCGACCTGGTCGCGGAGACCAAGCATATTTTAAAGTATAAGTCACGCCCGATAAAGTTGGGATATCCTGATAAATCCTGATTGAGGCAGGTTCATTATTCAGGCTACCAACATGCCCATTCCAATCAGAATCAAGCTCCGTATACTGACTGCCAGATTGGGCTAACCAACTTGAGGGGATGTCATTAGTATCAGGAAGATTACCGCTTTTATGAAGTTCAGCATTAGCAATTGTTGGTCGATTCACTCCCATATATGGAGTATATCCATCATACCATTGAACGTTCCATCCTAAACCAGAATAACCCGAAGGAAAAATATCCCAGCCACTAACGTGCGTTACTAATGGCGTCTCAAATCCTCCATTTGTAAGCAATTCCACATCCGCTTTACAAAGCTCGTTAATATCAATATCAATGGCAATATCACAGCCATAATCACCCTCTTCATTAACTACTCCACCAGTATGGTCTTGGGCAACATTACCAAATATAGCCGGCACTTTAAAATAAATTATCCAAGTATCCGAAGGGTCATTCGGCCCGACAAAAGCTAAGTTTTCCGTATCCCCTTCTCCTTCATTGCTAACTTTTTCCAAATAAGGACAAAGATTTTTGTAATAACCATCCGGACCGCAATTCGGGTTTTCCGTGGGACAGGGTTTTGGTTTCTGAATAATTTTATAATTTATGCCATCGCCTGTATCCGCATAACTGACTATAAAATCTTTTTGCAATTCTTCGCCGGGAAAAACCGTTCCGAAAGTCAAATGGTCTGCGTTAACCGTCACCGGCACAATCTGTGCGGAAACTTTAAAAATCTTTCCTTGAAATACGGAAAAAACCAAAATCAATAACACGATTGGCATAGAAATAAAGATAATTTTCTTTTGTGTGGGATTTAATTTCATTTTTAGTTATTAAATTTATTCAGTCACCGGCGGTTCGGTTGGCTGTGGCGGAATTTCAATTGGCGGCTCAATCGGTTCCTCTAAGAAAATCGAGTTCTCCTCAATAGGGGACTGCTCATTACTCATATTCTCATCACTTAATCCCAATATATTCTCAAACACATCAACAATGGTTTCAACCGCATTGCCAACAGTTTCAATTACTTCTCCGACTGCTCCTTGTTCTATTTCAACAACTGCCTGCCCTTCACCTTCTTCAAAAGGTTGTAGGGGCTCTTCTGTTAGGGCAGGTGTTTCTTCGGCTGGCGGACTTTCTTTTTCAACCATACAAGTGCTATCACATCCATCTCCGTCAATTAAATTACCATCATCGCATTCTTCGCCCGCATAAAGCATCCCGTCCCCGCAATAATTCTCAAGAATCGCTGCGCCCATAACCGTTGCTTCCAGCGGCATATCAATCGCAAAATATGCACCATTATTCTCTGAACAGTATTTTAATTGATGAAGGTTATTCAAATAATCCAAAATATTTTTTACCTCTTCCATTTCTTTTCTGGTCGGAGGATTGGGGCCGGGAGTCAACATTTCATCGGCTTTATCTACAATATCGTTTATCGTTCCCCATGGATCTCCAACCGTATAACCACCAACGCCATAAACGCAAATATTAAACTTCATTGCCAATAATTGTCCCCTCAACATATCGCTCATATCCGGCTCGCCTTGACCCTTCTTTCCCTTGCCGGCATTAGCTTGGTCAAATATGAGTAATGCTTTTTCCTCTGTATCAATTGTTGTAGAACCAAGAAAAGTAGGCAAACAGCTCGCAAAGTCTTCGGGATGATTTTTCCAATAACCCATTGTTCTGGTTTCCGAATATTTGCAAATATGGGCGGTGACATTTATCACGTGCGCTTCATAGCCGGAGAAAAGATAAGCTTGACCGGCAACAAATATGATGCCGATTACAGTCAGAATAATGGCAAACCTATATTTTTTTATTTTTTTATTGAGCATTGGCTTTGTTGGGGTTAATTAACAAACTTATATAGCCGATTTTGGGAATTTTTACTATTTTGCCTTTAAAATTTATGGTTTTTCCAATCACCTCACCATAACCAATCGGTGCGTCATTAATATTATTCGCGTCTCCTTTGGTAATTAAGGTGTCTTCCCTCAATTCTATAACTCGGTGAATGGTAAAACCCGCGAAGCGCCCTGAGCTTGTCGAGGGGTTATTTTTATAAACAATGATGTCGTTTAAATTAATTTCGTTTTTGTTTGTAATTCCTTTAATCACCACCAAATCTCCTTTTTTCAAACTTGGCCACATTGAACCCGAAGTGATTGATGCCATTGGATAATCGGTTTTCAAAACATAAGCCAATCCCCTAGGAACGCCAAAAACCAATCCGGCCAATATCGCCAGATAAACAACCCATCCAAGAATGCTTTTCCAAAGTTTCTTTGTTTTTTTTGGTTTCTTCACTTTTTCCATAAAAACTATAAATCTCTAATTTCTAATTTCTAAAAAATCTTCGGTAAACGGAAAATCCACGTCCACCCGGAATATTTCTTGACTTGCGCTGATGGCGGAATGCTGATTTCAAAAGCCAGTTTCACTTCTTCGCCCGGCTTTAAGACAAAATTAGTTTTGTCTATTTTCACCAAATCGGAAATACTGCCCCACTTCCAAACCATCACATAAGTGGAAGTTTTACCCCCGCTTTTCATGGTTACGTATCTGGTCATTCCGTTGTTGCGGGATAAGTCCCCGAAATCTAATTTATCCGCCAAGGGATTTACTCCCATCACGTTTTCGCCTTCAACCACATTGACCACCATTTTATACTTGGCAGCATTAACAATTTGCACAATCACCACTAAAACTATGATTGCGAGAATAATCAATATAATTTTTTTAAATATTTTCATATTTCCTTATAACGTGTAACTTGCAACGTATAACGCAAGTGCGTTTCGCGTTACACGCTACACGCTTCGCGAATTAACATCCGTCCTGAATAAATTATATCACACTATATTTATCTGATTCTTATTCGCAAGTGGCGATGTCTTCTAAAATTGCCTGGAGTTGACCCCAGTCGGATGCGGAAAAATAATGAGCGGGACTGGTGGCAATATTATCTTTAAGCCACTCTGCATTTGCGGGGGTAACCCCCACTCCAACAACATAAATTATTGTGCCGTCAGAGTCCGCAGCATCAGCTTCAACTTTTGCCAGGGTTCTGGGGTCTCCGGTCAGTGGTCTGTTTGGCTCTCCATCAGTAATAATCACCATATAATCGGGCGATTCGGCATCCACTCTGTCATGCCCATCTCCCGGATTGTCTAATTCTGTATTAGCCAAAAGAATTCCCTCGTAAAGATTGGTGTAGCCACCGCCTATAAGTCCATCAATGGCAGCGTTAATCGCAGTAATATCATAACTCAAGTGCAAATCCAAAGTTCCTGTATCGGCAAAACTTGTCTGGCCCATGTGGGCGCCATCAGCTGACGGAGATAAAGCCGCTGCAAATCCTTTGGCTGCGTTCTGTAAAATAATTAGCTCTCCGGAACTGATGCTTCCCGAACGGTCCAAAACCAGCATTAAATCTGGTTTCTCCGCGCAAATTGTTGGCGGCAAACTGATTCCCGTTACTTCAATCCATAATTCGCACCCATAACTCTGGCTGTCTTTTTCAACAAAAGGACAACTCCTTGGCCAATCCTGACCAATAAACCCTTTCACCGGCGGAACTTTTAAATCAACAACCCAGGTGTCCGTAATATCTTTTTCACTCTTGGCTAAGCGGCCAAAAGCATTAATTATTGATGGTTCACAAAATTCATCTCCGCTATTCGGCTGGCCTGGTGTTGGGTCATTATAATAGCTGACGTGCGAAGTGTCGTTATTGTCTTCCAAGTCAGCATCGGTCTTGGACAAAAACGGACATAAACTCAAATAACAAAAATCATAATAATTCATTTCCGTGCCAGTGCATTCGCCAGAATATACATATCCCGGCTCTTCTGCAGAAAAATCATGACAATAAGCATAAACCACATATTCTTTAAAATCTTCTTCTTTATCACAAACCATAATTTTCTCATTTCTGTCACCCTTTGGCATTGGCTTTTGTTTTATAATATAAGTAACATCATCTACCCTGTTTTCTGCTAAAAAAGAAGAGCTTAATCTCATGGTAAATGATTTTTCCAAATACTCCTGCGGAAACACGGTTCCAAATTCTATTGGCGTTGTGTTCACCTCCAACGCGTTCTCAATATGTGCAGTCACGTTGATAACATGCGCCTCATAAGCGGACATTGCCGCCACTCCACCGATTACGGCAATCGCCGCAACTATAGATAAAATGATTTTTTTGTTCATAGATTTTCAATTAATTTTTAATTTTTTAATTGCTTACCTCTCCCCCCGACAAGTTTATCCCCTACCAATAAATTGGTTGTGGGAGATACGGGGGGGCATCGTAAACAATCAAATTACCATGCCAGTCCTCCGGTACCAGGATAACTACGAGCAGGATCAAGAGACGTATACCAATCGGGCCATAAAGGACCCCAACCCGCCGCTGGACCATCATAATAATCAGTAAAGTGCCAGTAAGGCGCTGTAATGGTTGTATCCTCATATGGCGGTACCCAGTCGGTCTTAGGAATGACCAGAATGAAAGGTACCTCTGTGCCAACCTGCACAATTCTTGGTGTATTCTTTTGAGCCGCCGTGCTGCCGATCGTTTCAATGTGCGCGATCTCAAAAAACGTGCTAGGAACTCCGGCATAAGGATTTTCCCATGGATCATAATTATCCATAAATGGGTCTAAATCCGGACGTGGCGCAACTAATGGTACTCTTGGATTTGCTGAAGGGTTTTTCAGTATTACTTCAATTGTTACAGTCTCGCCGATTTTCTTCGCCGGCCAACTGTACTTTGCGGTATCAAAAAGCACAACGTCTAAATTACCAGAACCAGTATGTGCTCCTCCCGCAATTTCACTTGGCAAGGCCGATACCGAACGAGTCACTGTGTAGTCATAGTCTCCGTTGAACGGTCTCCTGATATGGATATAATGATTCGCACCAGAATCATAGATTACGGCCTCAAAAGTCATCACAACTCTTGTTAAGTAATCTGTTCCGCCAACAGTGTCATAGTATTCTTGAGCGGAAAAATCCATACCAAAATCGTTGTAGTCAAGGTCGCCGTCTGTCCAGTCCTCGTATCCGATGTAGGCAGTGCCTTCAAGCGGAAAGCGATCGGGCGGCAGAGAAATCTCTGTTACCTCAACCCAAAGATCACAACCGTAATTAACGCCGTCAGTTGGAACCGTATAATCCCTGCAGCTTTCCGGCCAGTCCTGACCAATATATCCCGCCACTGGCGGAACTTTTAAGTCCACTGTCCAAGTATCGGATAAATCTTTCAGGCTTTTTGCCAATTTACCGTAAGCTTGAACTGCTGGCCTAACCGAAGGAAGACAAGTATCGGTTCCCGGATTATAATAACCCGGTTCGCCGATTTCGCCATCATTATCCTGCGGCATTTTAGACAAGAAACGGCAAAGATCTGCCATTTGCGTATAACCTGCTGGACATAAATGAGTGGCGTAGCCAACTGGCTGATATTGACCATCAGGACATAGTTCAGGATTTTTATCCCATGCATTACACTCGCATTTTGGCTTTTGTTTGATGACATATTCCACGTCATCAACCCTGTCTGCTTCCTGGAAGGAATCACTTAAACGAATAGTAAAATCGCTTTCCATGTATTCCTGCGGAAAGACAGTGCCAAATGCGATTTCTTTCGGAGAAACCGACAAAGCATTCTCAATGTGGGCAACAACATTAATCACGTGAGCTTCGTAAGCTGACATAGCAGCTACTCCACCAACGACAATCAATATTGCGCCTATCGTCAATACAATTTTCTTTTTCATGATTTTTTATTTTTCCTCCTTGTTTCTTCTACTGTTATGGTGTGGGAGGACACGTTCCAGTATCAGTATACTGAATCAAGTTGTACTCAAACAACCATTTGTCAGTATATGGCCAAGCAGTAACGCTCTTTGTTGTTGAATCGTAAGCAGAACTTGGAATCAACCAGATTTTAGCCCCAGGAGCATTGGTATCGAGGGCCGTTGGTAGATTCATTCCCAAATCAACGCTACCAGAATAGCTAATTTCTCCGCTGCCATTAGTTAATCCGTTCCAAATCAAAGCACCTGGGTGATTTCCCGGCCAACCATCAGCATAATAAATTAAGCTGTAGTCGATGCCTGGAGTTAATCCTTGGGCTGTAAGAGTGAAGTCGAATGTGCATTCGCTAGGATTAAATTCCAAAGTACCATAAGTTTGATCAACGGTTATAAACCAACCTTCGCCGTGCTTATTTTCCAAAGACAGAATTTGGGTATTTGGCTTTTGTGTCGGAACTCGGCTAATGCCGGTTACCTCTATCCACAAATCACAGCCATAGTCAGTTCCATCAACTGGTACTGTCCAAGCAGCGCAATTTGCTGGCCAATCTTGACCAACGGTTCCTGCAACTGGCGGAACCTTCAAGTCAACGGTCCAAGTATCGATTGTATCTTCCTGGCTTTTAGCTAGTTTACCTATTGCTGGGCCAGGTACTTGACCCTTAGGAAAGCAACCTTGTTCATAGCCCATAAAATAACTCGGCATACCAGTGTCATTGTATTCTCCGGCTTCTTCTACTGGTAATTTCGACAAGAATTGGCAAAGATTTTCCATCTGCACAAAGTCGCCTGGACATTTATCGTCCCAATAATTTACTGCTGCGTATACTGGAGCTAATGGATTGTTGTTCCAGCATTTTGGCTTCTGATTAATCACATAATTCACATCATCGGCATTACCTTCTTCCATAAAGGATTTACTTAAAGAAATATCAAAAGTTTTCTCTAAATATTCCTGGGGAAATACAGTACCGAATTCTAATGCTCTTGTTTGTACAGCTAAAGCATTCTCAATGTGAGCTGTGACGTTAATCACATGGGCTTCGTAAGCTGCCATACCAGCAATGCCGGCAACAACAGCCACTACTGCCCCTAAACCTAATAATATTTTTTTGTTCATATTTGCTTGCCCTGTTAAATAATTGCTTTGCAATTACTGCTATGCAGTATTTAACAGGGTGAATTAATTAATTATTTTACTCTGCCTAACCGCCCATGTTTTTGCACTCGTTCCTAAGCCAAAAGCTTAGTCAGAGAACAAATGTTCTTACGTCCTTAAGGGACGTTGTAAGTGCAAAATTCTGGGCGGAATTACCCGCCCAATATAATTGGGACGGTTTACCCTGAACCTATTATGGTTTAGGGTTTACTCTTGCCCGACTACTTGTTAATTGGCAGAGACTCGGGCAATGTCGACCTTTTCAAATTTTTAATCCTCCCTAACAAAATAAAAAACTTCTTCTGCCTAAGTTATAACAATAACTAAGGACCTATGAAGAAGTCCCATTACTCCGTCTTGTTCAATTCGCCAATTCCTAATTATTGGCATTTAACATTGCATCTATCCCTCCGATAGATGTGTTACTCGTGGGGTTATCTTAACCCAAAAAATAAAACGCAACAAGCAAAATTGTTTATAAATTGTGGATATGTTTTAGCTTCAAATTCAGAGAGATAAAAAAACCACCAAGATAGGTATTCCTCCTGATTTAATTGTATCCTCCTGTCTGTACCTTTACCCTGTACTTAAACGAAGTTTATAGTTCAGGGCCTCCTTAGTGGCACTCTTTAAATTTAGCACCTATAAAAATCTTGTCAATACCCGTCAATACTTTCCCCCCAATCTTACAAACTAACAAATCTTACGAGGCTTAGCCTCGTAAGATTTTTTGTCTACAGATATAAACTTATATCTTTTCAAAAACTCCAAAATCGGAGCACCGCACTTTTCGCAAAGTTCCACTTGATCTAAAATTCCTATGCCCGCAATTACGGGTTTTTCTTTTATTTTCTTCTTGCATAAATCGCATTTTATCACCCTCATATAAGAGCATTATATTTTATCAAAAATCCCCCTGTCAATAAAAATTAACGACCTTCAAGGTCGTTAATTTTTACTCTAATATAAAATCCCTGACTCTGTTTAATTCTAAATCATTTAACCATTTTTCGATACTCTTCGCATACTTTTCTTCTCCACCGAATACGTCTAATAGAAATTCTCTATTTGTAACTGACGAAAAATTCTTTTTACCAATATAATCTAGGTGACTTGACCATCTGTAATTATTCAAAAATTCCATCGCCTTATTATAATTTTTTAATCTACCCTCTCTCCATTCCGGAAATTCTATATCCAATGGATTTAAGTGAATATAATAGGGCAAATGATAAAAATGAGCTTCTTTTTCAATATGAATAGATTTATATCTTCCCTCAAAAATAGTGCCTTTTCTCTTGTATTTTTTATTAAAATATTTTACATAACCGGCTCCTAATTTTTGCATAAACCAAGAAATGCCATTGTCTATTTTGGGACTTAATAGTAAATGATAATGGTTTGGCATTATGCAAAAAGCATGAATATCTACCAACAATTTTCTTGGCTCTCTAATATAACGACCTTGAAGGTCGTTATTTTGGGCTTTTTGAAAATGATAAAAACTCGTTTCAACTGGTTTCTGATCATTAAACTCGAATAAATCATGGATAAATCTAAAATGATCTTGTTTATCAAGAAATATTTTTCTTTTATCCATCGATCTGTTTAATGCGTGATAAATTTCGGCCATAATTTTATTATACCGCAATTATTAACGACCTTCAAGGTCGTTAATTTATTTTCACAAAAACAAAAAGAAACCCGCGAGGATTTCTTTTTAAAAATATATGTATTCTTAACTCTGTATTTTTACTTATTGAACAATTTTACTACCCAGCCGAATAAACTGAATTTATCTTCGTTGGCTTTAAGAAATGCTTCGATGTTTGTCGCTTCCTGCTCCATGATCTGAATTTGTTCCTGTAGAGCGGTTTTATCTTCCTGATTTTCCGCTTGCTCCATTAACCTGGTTAATTTCTCGATGCGGTTTCTCACTTGCACCATTTCGCTGCGTAATGCACCGACATTTTTATAATTCGTGCCGATTAAAAACGTCTTGATATTGTTTCGTTCCTGAATTGATTCTATTTGGTCGGCTGTTTTCTCCTTGCTTTGCTCCTGCTCCTGGGCAATCACTCTCACCTGCTCCCCTATTCCGCCTTGTTCTCTGTCGGCGACATTCAAAAGAGTTTGGACGAAGTTGGCAACAGTGCTGCGGTGTTTTTCGCCATTAACACCTCCCGCATTTTCTGATTTGGCAATTGATTTATTTGCCAAAACAAAAGAAAAACATAGCAAAAATGCTACAGCCAAAAAAACTATAAATAAAAATTTTGTTCTTTTCATATAACTTTATCTATAAATATTTAATTATTATCTCTAAAAAACCTAACCTGTCTGTTTGTTGTTTTAGATATTCCTTATCTAATTTCTTGCCCGAAATTTTAAAAATAGATTCAACATCTTCCAAATGTCTGTTGGATTCAGTTTGTTTATACCATTTTAATTTATTCAAAATTAAATCTTCGGGTGAAATAAAATAAACTTTTTGACTGTCAATCTGTTTTTCTATCTTTCGGCTAAATTCAAGTTGACCAAGCTTATCATCCTTAGTAATCCAAAAATCTACTTTCAATCCCGTATCCGGATCTATAAAATTAAACTCCCCCCTTTTCCTCGCCGCGTCTTTGGCAATGTCCTCATTAATGTAACCGGCCCTAGAAATCTTTTTTAGAGCCTGCGTAAGCGGAGCTATTTTTGGTTCAATAATTTTAATCACAATATCTATATCAGCAGTAGTTCGTGGCCGTCCCCAGACCGAAACAGCAAAACCACCGGTTATAAAATAATCGATTTTTAATTCAGTTAAAATCTTGGTTACTTCAAGAAGAAATTTTTCTGGATTTATAATTTCCATTTAAGCGATTTAATTTTAAACAAAACATTGTCAGTTCCGAAGCTAATTTTATTTTTTTATTTATGGGCATCTTTCGAAAAATCTCATCTTGAATTTCTATTGCTGTATTTTTATTTCCCCTTTTCATTAATTTCATTATATCCCCAAATCAAATTTTTTCCAAATAAAACCAAAACCCCCATCTTTAAAATAAAGGTGGGGGTTCAATATCTATATTAAATTCTTATTTTGTATGGCCTTTGCTCTGAGGTGGCATTCCGATTGTGGATTGAGCTGCTTCTTTCTTATTTTCCTGGCTTCTCACATATTGACCGTGATTAGCCGCTCTGCCATTTACAGAACTGACACACTGACCTTGATTCTTGAAGCTGGGATTGCTAAAAGATTTCCAGCCACTATTCTTGCATTGACTTTTGATTGTTGGAGTTGTCGATGGAGGAGTTCCCGATGGAGGAGTTGTCGGATAAATAGTAGCAGGGTCACCTGTAGGATTAGTGTTTTCTGCAGTCACGGTCTTACCGTTAGCTAAAACAACTGTTGCCACGACTTTAGTAGGCCTTAGGGTCTGACCATATTCGGCTTTTCTTACATTGGTCCAATATCCATCTGCGGTATAGTTAAATGTTCCGAAAATATCAAAAGGCGATGAGAATTGAGTTCCGGTTATATCTGTTTTAAACTTCGCTGTGGCTGTGTTGGTCTGCAATAATTTATTTCCTGAATAAAGTTTTACGACTACGGATTGAGCCCCTGCAAAAGTTGTGTCGGTCAAACCAAATCCTGCGGTGTATCCCTTTAAAGTGCCCAGACCTGAACTCACATCATAATTTACAACACCAAAGTCTTCTGCGTGCAGTGTTCCGAGTAAAACTGCCTTACCGCTGGTTGTGTGCCATTCCCAGGGAGTAGTCCCACTCATTGTTCCGCCCGATGCAATCGTTCCAGAAACAGTAACAGAATAACCTGGATTGTACGGTCCGGAATATGTGGTTGTGAATGTTATCTGGTTCCCTATTACCTGTCCGGTAATGACTTCGGCAGTTTGGCCAGCTGCCGTGTAAGGAAAGCTGCCTGCGGGATATCCGCCCGTACCGGAAAATGTTCCATCGGGATTCTGAATGCTAATTACCATGTCGTGTTCGTAGGTACCAAGAACCAACCATTTATATGTTCCAGTTACATTCCAATTCGGTGACGTTGTTGCGCTAACAGAAATTGGCATAGCTAAAATTGAAATGCCAATAATAACTAAAATTGAAAGTAATTTTTTCATAATATTGTTCTTACCCTCTTAATTCTTATACTCTATATAACGCTTTAGTTTAAAATTTGTGACTATATGATAATTTTCTTATACCAATTGCCGAACCGATGAGCAGGATTAATCCGATAATCATAAATCGTGCCGGATTATTGCCGGTGCTGGGAAGTTCTGTTCTTGCGCTTAAAATTTCTCCCACTTCTTCGGTCTCAATTGTTTCTCCGGCTACCATTTCTGTCTTACAAACAGAAGAACAACCATCGCCATTCAAAAGATTACCATCATCACATTGTTCTTCCCATTCTGTAATTCCGTCGCCGCATCTAACCAAGTGGCCACCGCCACCTCCGCCGCCTCCACCATCACCGCCACGACCGCATTCACCGCAGTCTTGCGAACAAGTGGAACAGTTCTCGCTACCATTACAGGTTTGGTCACCGCAATAAGGAACATAGGCTAAGGCACACTGGCTATTGCAAGTATAATGTTCGGTTACGCCGTCGCTGCCATCGCATTGTTCGGTGCCGTTTTTAATGCTATCTCCGCACCATGGATTGTATTCCAAAGTACATTGAGCAGTACAAGTATAATGTTCGGAAACACCGTCCGTGCCATCGCATTGCTCATCGTTATTTTTAACTCCGTCACCGCAATACGGAACATATTCCAATGTACATTGGCCCGTGCAAGTATAGTGTTCGGTTACGCCATCGGTTCCGTCACATTGTTCGGTGCCATTCTTTATCTCGTCACCGCAATAAGGAACATATTCGAGTGTGCACTGGGCAGTACAGGTATAATGCTCGGAAACACCGTCGGTTCCATCGCACTGTTCATCGTTATTTTTTATTCCGTCGCCACAATACGGCTGCGGTTCATAGGTTCCGCACCTGACACTAATATTATCCAAAAAGGTTCCGTATGAATCCGAGTAGCCCAAATCGGCAAATTGAATACGGGTAGAATTTGAGGTTGCGACCAGTTCATAAGTATACTTAGTCCAAACCGTAGTATTTTCTCCCGCGCCTTCGATGTCGTCAGCGACAACGCTTCCATTCCAACTAAATCCAACGCGGTTATTTTCCAGCGCTGTGTTCGGTCTGGGAGAAAACCAAAAACTAATAGTATAGGTTTCTCCGGGAATGGTCGGAATATCCTGATAAATCTTAGTCGAGGCCGGTTCGCCATTAAGCAATCCGCCATAACCATCCCAGTCACTATCCAGCTCGGCATATTGTTCTCCTTCTTGAGCAGCCCAACCGAGTGAATCGTTTTGGAATTCAAGATAAGCATTGGTTGGGCGGGAATAACCATTGTATTCCGATGGAGTTAAAGAAACCCACTCAGCATTCCAACCATTAAGTTCGGAACCGGTAAAAATATCCCAACTTTGAGAGTCGGAGATTAATGGACTTTCAAAGCCACCATTTTTTGCCAATTCCACGTTTATATCACAAACCGGTAACTCTGTCTGGCAAGTTGAATCACAACCATCGCCATTTACTAAATTACCATCATCACACTGCTCGCTGGTTTGGTTCACAATTCCGTCCCCACAATAAGGAACATATTGAAGCGTGCATAAATCGGTGCAAATATAGTGCTCGCTGATTCCGTCTTGGCCATCGCACTCTTCGTTTCCGTTTTTAACTTGGTCTCCGCAATAATCCAAATCGATTATTTCACACTGGTCATTGCAGGCCTGATGTTCACCAACACCATCTTCGCCATCGCATTCCTCAGTGGGTTGATTCTTTATATTGTCACCACAATAAGGAATGTATTCGAGAGTACACTGGCTGGTGCAAGTATAATGTTCGGGAACTCCGTCAGTTCCGTCGCATTGTTCGTCACCGTTTTTTGTCCCGTCACCGCAATATGGTTCGGGCGCTTCACAGCCATGCATTTCCACATCGAGTTTTGCGCACTTAAGATATTCGTGGCAAGTACCTGTTCTTTGAGAAACTATTCTTAATTCGATTTTATCAACCTCCTTTAAAATGAGCTCATAAGGTGCTAAATCGCAGGTGTCTTCAATAAAAACACTTCTCTCGGCAGGGTCACAAACTTCCACCCAATTGCCGAGTTGATTTTTGAGTTCGACCTTTATAGTCGTAGAATCCTCCTTATGATTTAACAATAAATTAAATTTAAAAACCTCATCATAATTGGAAATATCACCCAGATTATCCCAGGTAATATAAATATAATGAGGTAAACCGTTCGAAGTATCAACGCTTAAATAAGAACAGCCGCATAATTGATTGGTAAGATTAGTGGTATTGCTATCGATAGTAGCAATTTGCGGCTTAGAATTATATTTGAATTCGGTTAAAGTTTCTCCGGATTCGCATAACTGCGGAACTTCGGTTTGGCAATTAGCCGAACATCCGTCTCCATCTTGCGTGTTTCCATCATCACACTCTTCTGTTGGCTGCACAATCCCGTCTCCGCAAAAAGGAAGAAACTCCAAAGTACAATTATCCGTACATTGAAAATGCTCCGGAACTCCGTCAGTTCCATCGCAAGCCTCTGTACCATTTTTAATATTGTCACCGCAATAAGGTCCTTGAACTGTCATTGTCTGGCAAGCTGTTGAACAATAATTACAGCTTTGACCATATGCAGGAGTACAAACCTGACCATTTTGATTGCCGTCATCGCACTGCTCGCCTGTCTCTAAAATTTCGTTTCCACAAACAGGTTCGGGAGCGCAACTTGGTCCGGGGATATTGATATCGAAATGATTGGTTCCGGCCTTGATCACGCCAGTTGTTCCGTCTTCATCAACTTGCGGCTGACCGGAAATGGTAATAGTAAAAGTTTTAGGAGTACTCCAATTTTCGCAACTGGAAAATTCCCATTTAACTCCGTAATGTCCAGTAGAACCGTCGTAGCCAATAGAGCTGGCTGTAGGGGAAGTGCTTAAAACTCTGCTCAATCCATCCGAAGCAAAGCAGGGTATCCACATCCAATATGAAATCCCGGCACCGCTGCAACCTGCTTTCTTGGATATGGTATAACTCCAAGTTGAGGTATTCAATCCGCTATTTACGGTTCGTCCGTTAAAAGTTATAGTATAGCAATTTTCACCACTTGGAGGTGGAGTTGGAACGCAAGCATAAACAGTTGGAGAGAATAGGGAAAAAGCAACAATTCCAACTAAAAGTGTTTTTGCCACGCGATATATTTTGTTTTTTGGAGAAAAGTTTTTCATAAGTCTTTTATCTTGATTTAAGCTTAATAATTAACAAATTAAAGTATAAAAAATACCCAAACAGGGTTTTTTACTGTCCAGTCATCGGTTTCTATAAGTTTTCAAAACGTATAGTTTCCTCCTTGTTATTTAGTTTTCCTCCAAAAGAACACTAAAGAACAAATTTCCGTCTGGCATCAGATTAGCATAATAACGAAAACCTGTCAACCCTTTCACCTATTTTACCGGTGTTTAACCAAGCGAAGCGCGGGTGGCGAATAGCCACAACCCTATATCGGCGAAGCGCTTCGCCCATGAAGTATTCCACTATTCGTGGAGCGCACTTCGCAGAATTTATCTCTGGTAAAATAGTTACGGGGTCAACCCCTGCCGAAAAAAAGAGGTCCCTTTTGCGGGACCTCAGCGATTGGTTTGTAGATTTGGCATCTACCATCTGGCAGAGCCACTTCATGCATCTTTGGTATGTCACCACGAATTTTGCAGGTTTTTCCATCCCTGCAGAGATGACAATCATCAGAATTTACAATCGGCATTCCGTCCTCCTTTTAAATTGAATAATCGTTTTGTTAAACGATAAAGAACATAAATAATAGCACCAACATAAATTACAACGATGAGAAAAAGCCACAGTCCAATAACGCCTTCATTCAGAATAGATATTATTTGCATTTCTTCTCCTTGCCTGGGTTTTCTAAAAAGGTAGCATAAATATATTTTTATGTAAAGAAGAAATTTTAAAACCCCGCGAGGCGGGGTTTTAAATTCCGCAAAAATTAATTTTAATAAATCGTTTTAACGCCTTCAATATCTCCGGTAGTCAGAGTATCGGCTTTAGCATCCATTTTAAAACCGTAACCGTACATTGTTGCATTTTGGTATTTAACGGCATCATATTCATCATCCAATCCGAACCAATGCCCCAATTCGTGGGTAAGAATAGCTTGGGCATCATAAGAATTGGTGTAAGCGCAAGTAGAATCGCCTGACCACGTCCATAAAAACTTGGTGTTCAGAATTGTATCCAGTTCTGTGACTTCGCCCGTGCCAGGATTATACCAAATATAGGTTATTCCCAGAGCCGAACCCGAGGCCGTTCCCCAAGTAATGATATTTTTCCCGTCCAGTCCTTTTCTGGTAATTGGAGTGTCGACGCCACGATTAATGGTTACTTTGTTCTTAAGCTCGTTTGTCCAGGCCGCAAAAGCATTTTCAGTAATAGTTACGGCATTTTCAGACCCAATTAAACTTGGTGCGCTACCAGGATTTAAATTGTATGTCCATTCGCTGGGTAATTTCCAAACTTCTTTATGAACAACAGCCGGAGAATCCGGGTCATCTAATTCGCATCGCAACACAGGTGTTGGAATTGGCTTTCCGCCCGCCCTATGAACGAATACTCTGACTTTTAATTCCGGATGACCGGGAACATCATAAACACCATCTTGTTCGGGGATATCGATATTTTTGTCGTTCTTGGCGAAAACAAAATTCCCGCCAACCAAAACTACGGAAACTATTAAAATCGCAAAAATTTTCTTAATCATAATTATAATAATAATTAATTATTATTCAGCTTTAGTATATTACTTCTCATCCCATCGGTCAATTTCCGGCACGAAATCATTGTAAAGATCCGGACCGTCTTCTTGATTAATCAAATCCTGCCAAATATCCAGAATGCTCTCGTCATAATCAATTTCTAAATTTCCGGTAATTTTTATTGGTTGTAAAGAAATTAATGAGCCGTCAATCTCCGCACCACCTGTGCCGATTTCGGTCTCACCAGTAACATAAATTACTCCTTTTATTGTAATGCCTCCGGTAAGCTCCAGATTTCCATTAACAATAAGCGCTAAATATTCATCAGATGCTTCAATTGATCCGCCAGTAAGTTTTAAATCCCCGTCAACTTTTAGTGCCCCCTTGAGATCTATATTATTAATAACTCTGTTTACTGGCTTCCCGCCCTTTTTGCATTCTGCGCCGCTAATATGAACAAAATCTTCTACGTGCTTTCCTTCTAAATAATCAATGGCATCGCAAAAATTCTTCTCTGTAGAATATAATTTTTCTTCAAATTCAGGAAATTCATAATCTTCATATTCTATTATATCGCCATTGATATTATCTTCGCATTTTGTATTATCTTCTTTGCCCTTGCAGTAAAATTCTTCATGAGCAAAAACATCGCCCGAAACACTGGCGCTACCATTCATATTTATCACCATAGGTGTATATAGCCCGTAATCAAATAAAAAACTATGGTCATCGGGAAAATTACGAACAGTGGTTGTAATTTTTCTAAAATTATCGTTGCTTGAGGAATCTCCAATTATGGTAGCGTAGCCATTTACAAAATGGCCAGCAGAAATATTGGCGGTTAAATCGTTTGGACTATCGGTTCCCGATAAAGTATCGGTTTGATCTCTGTAAGATTCATCATTTATAAATCGATATACGCCCTCATTGGCGCCTGATTCCGCTGTATAAAATGCCTGATAAGTGGAAACGTTATTACGATTTACAACCAATTGCTGAAGCACGCCCCTGGCAACCATCAGAGATGTACCCAAGGCAAAAATACCAATGCTTAACACGGCAATAATACTGATAACTCCTTTTTGACTTTTGTTCTTCATATTAATTTCTTTGCGCTAAAGTTGTTTTAATTGAAAGATTAACATTTGATTGATTGAGGGTTAAATCTATTTTAACAGAACGATCTTTGGGTGTAAAGACAAGATTGGTTATTTTTGTTTCATTGCTAAGAAGCGACTGCCCATCAAGAAAAATCTTGTCTCCTGTTTTTATAAAAGTCTTTAGGGAAGAATCCGGTAATGTAATCTGTAATTCCGAAGATGAAACCGCGTTAAGTTGTTTTCCCTGCCTTATTGAATAAGCCAACTTATTGATTAGATAGTCCGCTTCTGCCTGCAATCTTTGGCGTTGTTGAATCTCGCGAACGTATTTTAAGCCATTCGTAGAAATCAGTAAAAGTATCATTGCAACAATAATACTGATACTAATCGCGATGAGCATTTCAATTAAGGTGAATCCCCGAGATTTTTTAGTAAATATCCTGATAAACATATGTTTCTAAATTTAAGGTTCGTTGACTTATCCCATTATCCCATGAAATTGTGGCAGTAAATTTTTTGGTATCCGTATTTAGAGATTCAACATAAAAACTTCTTGTATAGAGATTCTCCAGGGTTTCTTCGCCCATACTTTTATTCCAACCAGTCCCCTCTTCAATAAAATGACATTTAGAAACAGCGGTACAAGCAGTGTCCAATTTATCCCAACCGCCCGATTGCTCTAGGGCTTTAACAATTTCCACTTCTTCCCGTAAATAAAGGTTGGCCTGAAACTCGGTTTGGTTTACGCGACTGACTTTCACTGCTTGAGTAATCATCATTTGAAAAGCAACAGTCATTATCGCAACAAGTGCCAAGCTAACCATAACTTCAATCATCGCAAATCCTCGATTATTCCCAGAAATAAATTTCATAATTCTAATTTTCAACAATTGTCCCATCTTTTTTAATTGAAATCACGGCTGTCTTTCCATTCAAAGAAACGGTAATATTCTTAGCCGTGGTCTCGGCAGTAATGCGTCTGAATGCAACTGGAAGATTTCCCACCGAAGCCGGCATATAAACATCTGTACTTTCACCACAATCGGTTTCGCAATTATCTCCGCATTTTTCAGAGATAATAAGTTTTCCGTTGGCAGCATCATAATTAACGCCCTGGCATTTTGAATTGAGGTCGGCCTGAAAACCGGTCTCCGCTCGGCTGCGTGCTTTTTCCAAGGCCAACAAAACATCTTCTTTGGCTTGATTAAAAATAATCCGATTATTATTATTTCGCCAAACCGAAATTGACCCAACAGCAAGTATCGCTATTAATCCCATTACTAAAAGCATTTCAATTAAGGAAAATCCTTTTTTGTCTCTCATAATATTTGTGTTGATTGATAAATCGGTAAAAATATAGATAAGGCCAGAAAACCGACCGATATACCGGCTATCACCAAAATTATTGGTTCGATAGTGGCAGTTAACATCTCGGTGCGGTGACGGACAGATTTGTCGTAATAACCGCATAAGCGCTTAAAACTTTCTTCAAGCTTTCCGGTCTTCTCTCCTACCTCTATCATTCTCTGCAACTGAACGGGAAATAAAAACGGGTACGGCTTAAATGCCTCCGATAAATTGGTGCCGTGAATAAGAATCGGGTCTATTGAAAAAAGGACTTTTTTATAAACATCGTTTTTCAAGGCTTTTTTGGAAACCTCAATTGAACGTAAAAGCGAAATACCGCTGGCAAACAAAGCTTCCAAAGAACGGAAGAAAAGAGATAAGTTTGTTTCTCTTATCATTATTCCGAAAATCGGCATCTTGAGAAAAAAATAATGAATAAAATAGCGGGTCTTTTTAATCCTGGTCATTGAAATAACTGCCGCGACAAGCAAAATCAACCCGATAATAATAAAAATATAATTTTTTTGCACAAAGCCGCTGATTGCCAAAAGAATTCTCGTGGGCAGGGGCAAATTAACTTTTAACTCGGCGAATAAAGAAGCGATTTGCGGCAAAACATAAACCATCATCACAATCATCACCATAATCATCACGCAAATAACGATAAAGGGATAAGCCAAGCTGGCTCTAACTTTTCTCCGAAGGTCATATTCGTATTGAAGATCTTCGGAAACCCTGTCCAGGGTATCGGTAAGCCGACCAGCCACCTCACCAACATTTACCGCTTCGATTAAAAATTCGGAAAAATATTTCTTGGGAACACCCTTCATCGCCAATGAAAGTTTCTGGCCATTTTCAATATCGGCTACCATTTGAGAAAGCGCTTTTTGAGTCTGTTTATTTTGTGTCTGATCCCTAAGCACCCTTAAGGAATCGGCAACCGATATGCCCGCAGAAACCATTGCTCCCAAATTCCTGAAAAAAGAAATCCTATCGGCAGCCGAGAATCTCCCGAATAACGGCAGCGACTTCAGGGTAAGTCTGGAGCTTCTATCGGGAATAACAAAAAGCACGGTTGAACCTTTTTTCTCTATCTTCTTCCGTGCCTGTCTTTTGGATAGGGCTTTTATTGTGCCGTTAATAACCTTATTATTTTTATCGACTATTCGGTAATAAAATTTTGCCATAGTTATTATGTGTTTCGCGTGGCTCTTAAAACTTCTTCAAAAGTGGTAATGCCTTTAAATACTTTTTCCAATCCGTCAACAATCATTTCATAAAAACCAAATTTGCCTGCTTCGGATTTTATTCTTTCCGAAGAAGCATGTTCAATGATTAAATCATAAATTGATTTGTTTACCTCCAAAACTTCAAAAATTCCCACTCTACCCCTGTAACCGGTGTGCATACAGGCATCACAGCCTTCCCCGAATAAAAATTTCTGCTGAGTCAAATCTTTGACGTCTTTGCCCATTATTCTCAACGCATCAACAATGTCTTTTCTTTCTCTGATTTTTTTAAGAATTACATCGTCAATCGGTTTTTCTTTCCCGCAGACATCGCAGACTTTTCTTACCAATCTCTGGGCAACGATTACGTTTAAAGTTGAGGCAACGGCAAATTCTTCAACTTTCATTTCCAAAAACCTGGTGATTACCGAAACCGCGTCATTGGTGTGAAGAGTAGTTAAAACCAAATGACCGGTCAGGGCAGCTTCCGAGGCCATAACCGCGGTTTCCGAATCACGAATTTCACCGACCATCATCACATCGGGGTCTTGTCTTAATAAAGAACGCAAACCCGAAGCAAAAGTAAGATTAGCCCGCGGATTTATCTGAATTTGATTTACTCCATCCATCGCATATTCAATCGGGTCTTCCAGGGTTGAGATATTAATTTTATCTTTTTTCAATAGATGCAAAAGCCCGTAAAGAGTGGTTGTTTTTCCGCAACCAGTCGGACCGGAAGCAACTATCATCCCGAATGGCTTCTCAACATTTTTTATAATTGTCTTCTCATGCTCCTCGGAAAAACCCAGATGCCGGATAGACAAATCTTTATGCGAATCATCCAGGATTCTTAAAGCAATCTTTTCCCCATACAAAGTAGGCATAGTGGAAATACGCAATGATACATTGGCATATCTTTCCAATTCAATCCTTCCGTCTTGAGGATGACGATAATCATCTATTTTCAGATTTGCCATAATTTTAAAACGGGCAACCACCGCGGTATGAATATCTTTAGGCAGGGCCAAAACCTGGTGCAAAATTCCATCAACCCTAAGGCGAATTACCGATTCCATTCTTGTCGGTTCAATATGGACATCACTTGCTCCTTCGGCAACAGCATAACCGATAATTAAATCAACCAGCTCCACAATGTTTCCGTTGGTGCCGACGCCAACAGATATCAAACGAGAAATATCTTCCTTAAAATCGCGGGCATAGTGTTTCAAAATAAAAGAAATATCTTCTTTTTTGGCGGAATACCACCTTACATTATCCTTAAAACGTTCTTTAACAAAATGCTGAAGAGATTTATTTTCGGGATTAAGAGCCGCAATTCCTACCTTTCTTCCTTTTTTATCAAATATAAAAGCCTGAAACTCTTCTACCAATTCTCTTGGCATCAGCATTAAAGTTTCAGGCAAGGGAGCCTTTCTTTCTTGTTTTTCAAAAATATATGGATATGATTTTGTTTTTGATTGTTTCACGAGAAAAAAATACCATTTAATGGTGTTTAATTTTATAAAGAGAGTTTAGGCCTTTTTTAAGAACTTGTCAATTAAAACAGTGAATTTCCTGTGGGTAAATAGAGTTGGCGCGGATTTTGGTTTTCCAAATTCCGCGCCGGTCAGGTTAGGAGAAAGACAACCGTTTTGGGTTGACTTTGCGAAGAGATGCATTTAGGCATATTTGACCTCCTTTCATGAGACAGGTGCCATTAAGCCTAATGTCTTTTAGAACAATTGTCCCTGAAACAAGTGGATATGGTCCATTTCTGGAAGGGGGAAATAAATTAACTCTAATCAACGCGCCAATCAACTGGTCTTTGAACTTGAAAAAGGGATCTTTTTCAGCAACATCAACAATCTTCGCGAAGTCACCGGTTTGCAATTTGTTCACTCTCCTCACCTCCTTTCTTTTGGATTCGCCTAAAAAGGGCGTATATCAATTATTGGAAATAAAAAATGGGCTGTCAAGAAATTTGACAGCCCTGTTTTGGGAATGCTTCAGGAAACAATTTTTTTGAGCTTTTTACTAATCTCGAAATCAATTTCTGCTGGTTTAGCAAAAAATTCTTCATGTCTGACAATGAAAACACCCTTGATTTGTTTTGCTTCTTCTTCGTGTTTCAGCATCGCCTCTTTGTCTACGGTTCTGATGGTTTTTTCCCGGAAAAACTTCTTGAGTCGCTGCTTTATAAGTGTCTCCAAGACTGCGCCTGCGTTCTTGAACGATACATAGGGTTGGCTTATTCTCCAGCCAAAAGAGCCCGTGGGCAAATCAATACTTTTCTTTTTCCCGGTAATCAACTTTTCGCGGTTCGTTTCGGCAAACACATAAAGTCCATTGAATAGGTGCGATATGAGTTCTTTGTTGGGTTCGATCTTGGACATTGCCTGTGTTTTCAGCTCTTCGATCCTTTCGTTAAGTTCATCTTGAATTTTTTGACTTTCTCTGCTTAACGCCGTCATTTCTGTGAAAAACTCTGCCGCTTCCTTTAAATCCCTCGGAACAGCAATAACCTTTCCTGATTTTATTTTTTTCATTTTTCCCTCCTAAGGAACAAAAAATTGTAAGATAAAAATCTTACAATTCTATTATAAATCTAAATCAAATCATTGTCAAGCAAGCCTACCAGCCGCCGCCACCTCCTCCGCCTCCGCCGCCGCCAGCGCCACCGGCGCCACCAGCTCCGGAAGGACCGCCGACATTTGAAGAAATGCTGGAAGATAAACTATCTATATGAGAGGCAAAGCTATCAATATCAAAACCGCCGGTCATAGCGCCGACATACCAAATCGGAACGTGGGTCTGGAAATAGTCCGCTCCATAAATCTGTTCCATTTTTTTAATCCATTCTTTGGTCATATTGAAAATCATAGCGTAAGGCAAAAGTTTTTCAAAAATATTTTCTTTTTCAAAAAATTGCTGGCGATATTGCTCCGCTGTTTTCATATAAAGTTTGAATCCCTTAACCCGCCAGTTAAGTTCCGCGCCCTCCAAGGTTCTTTTGGGCATAATAACGGCAAAAATGATGATTATCACACCAGAAATAATTATTGATAAACCGCTAAAATAAATTGTCGGAATTCCAAGAGAAAGAAGAATGGAACCAATTACCATAAACAAAACCTGATAAGTTAAACCTTTTTTGGTAATTAAATTTCTTTCAATCAAATCATTTTTGGCTGACTTTCTTATTTCCGGAATATTTTTGTAAAAAGTTTTTTTCAAATCCGAAAGATAAATTTCTTCTTTGCCCTCAAAAATCATATCCGATAATGAATTTTCTATTGTTGAGAGCAGAGCATTTTGCGGATGTAATCTTTTCAATCTGAAATCTTTTTTGGTAAACAAAAGAATCTTGTCTTCAACTTGTTCAATGGAAATAAAACCTCTAACTGCCAAATCTATAATCGTGGCGGAAATAAACTTGGTATTAAACATTCCGTTGGATACGAGCATTCCCATCTGCATTGGCGCAAGATTTTCCGGTATTTCGAATTCGGGAATAATCGTCTTTTTAATCGAGGGGTCATCGCCGTATTTTCTCCAAATCAAAAAACAAACAATAAAAACAATAAACGGAATTAAATACAAAAAATATCTTCCGTATTTTTCAAAAAAACTTGGTTTATAGGAGGTAAAAATATTTTTGGGAAAAGTTACTGAAGCGGTAATCCCCTGCTTTTGTAAAAGTGTTTTGGTTGAATAAAATTCTAAAACATTTTCATCCACCCATCTGTATTCGGCCAAATTTTTCCCTTTTTCGCCCAAATAGCCGGTATAATATTCGACTTGGCTATTTTCTTTTTTAATCTCGTCCGGAAAAAATATTCTGGCAAAAAAATAATCGATTTCCATATCCCAAAAATTCCCATTTAAATTCCAATAAAGTTCGTCAAAATCGGGATTACCAAAACGAACAGCGTTTTTAACTTTATATTTTATTTTATAATAATTTTCCCCTTGAACGGTTATATTCGGGTCGCCGATTTTCCAGGTAATCGTATGGTTAGTGGCGCTTTTGATGGTTGTATATTTTATCGGATTATCATTGAAATCCGTAATGCTTATCAATTCTATTGGATTATATATCGTTCCTTCGGTCGTTTTTGTTTGCGTCGGTAAAATCTTGAAGATTCCGTGCTTATCGGGTAAGTTGCCGCAATCGGCAACTATTTTTTCGGTAATGGTTAAGGAAGAATCCTTATTAACAATAATTTCGCTCTGAAAATCCTTAATATACCAATCAGAAACATATTCTCTGGCAAAAGAAACGGGGGCAATAAAAAACAAACAAACGATTATAAGAATAAAAAATTTAGCTTTTTTCAATTTCTTTTTTTAATTTTTTATCCAATTGTTCGGGATGATGGCGGCAATAATATTCCAGTCTGCTGGCTTTAATATGGGCAGAGGTATAAACTTTATTGTAATTCTTGTCCGCCTTGATTATTCCGTTTTTCATCTTTAAATTATGGCCTTCCGGCATCAGATTTCTCTCGTGTAATTCGTGCAGCAAAACAAATTTCCTTTCTTTCGGCTCAAGGTCATCATCAAGCCAAATCTCGTTTTTGGGTATAAACGAATAAACTCTGTCATGACCTCCTTCGGTAAAATCAACAGAAAACAAGTCTCTTACCAGTTCTCCATTGATGATCCAGATTTTTAAATTTTTACTGTATTCATTTAAAAGTTCTTTATGAATTTTATCAATTATTTCCGCTCCGTTTTTTTGCTCTTTGGAAACAGCGGACACCAATTTTGATTTAGCTCTTTCTTTTATTTCTACTCTATTTGCTCTTTCTTCGGCACATTCAAAATCCTTGCCCTCGGATATCAATCTGTATTCAATCAACATATGGTCAATAAAATACCTGGCCTCTCCTTTTTTGTGTTCTCTGTCTATCCAGAATTCGTTTTCGGGAATAAATTCAAAAAAATAATGATGGCCAAAATTGGTGAATTCCTTATCCAAATCGCGTCTGATTTTAGTACCGTCCACCAGCCAAATATCAATGTGGCCTCTTCTGCCTATTTTTTTAATATAAATATCTTTATCTATCATTGAATATCAATTTGTCGCCGATTTTAAGATTTATTTTATCGCTTAATCCTCCGTTTATTTCCAAGACATATTTCGCTTCTCTGTCCGGCTTAATGCTCGGGCACTTTTCATCCGGGCATGGCTGGACGCTTTTTTTGATAAAAACCACTTCTTTATCTTGATTAAGCCAAATTATATCCAGGGGAATTAAGGTATTCTTCATCCAGAAAGAATATGGGCCCTCTTGGTTAAAAATAAAAAGCATTCCTCTGTTTTCAGCCAAGCTTTCTCTGTACATCAAGCCCCGGCTTTTTTCTTCCGATGTCTCGGCTATTTCCACATAAAAGCAATTTTCGTTGAAACAAACCTTATTTTCTTTTTCTATTTCTATTATACTCTCGGAGCCCAATTTCTCAAGAAAAGTTTCGGCTTCCTTCTGATCCATGAGAGCCGGCTGGCTCAATTCGCTTTTAACGGGGTGCAATTTATAAACAACCTTCCCTTCAAAATCTTTGGTAAAAGGATAAATCTCTAATTCTACAATCAGACCTTCCTGAGTTTCTTTGGAAAAATATTGGTCAAAAATAAAATTGCCCAGAGAATAAAAAATCAATTTACCATTATATTTTTCTATTTCCTGAACCACATGAGGATGACTACCGACAATCAAATCCGCGCCAGCATCAATTATTTTGTGGGCCAAGTTTTGTTGGGCCTTGCTGCTTTTCGGTTTGTATTCGTCGCCCCAGTGAATACTGACGATTAAAAATTTCTCCGGTCCGGAGTCTTTTATTGATTTTATAATTTTAATTATTTCTTCGTCTCCGCAACCCGAAAATGTTTTATTAAAAGCGACGAAGACTAAATTGTCTTTAACCGATAATTTATTAGAACATCCCCAGGGATCGCCAATCCAATCAATCTCCACGTTTCCCAATAATTCTTTTGTTTCGGCTAATCCCACCTGACCCATATTTAAAGTATGGTTATTGGCCAAAGAAAGAACTTTAAAATTAGACGAAGCAAGTGAATCAATCACCCTGGCATCGAAAGCAAATTCCATAGCGGTTAAAGAATAATTATTTGGTTTTCTGGAAATTGGTCCTTCCAAATTTCCAAAAACTCCGTTGCTTTGTCTTAAAAATTCGGTAATTTTTTCAAAAGGATAAAAAAAACTATTTTCCCGCATCAGTTTTTCCACTTTTCTATCCAGCATAATATCCCCGACTAAGATAAATTTCAGGGGCTTAGTTTCTTCAACAACCGATTTATTTTCACTTAAATTTTTAATTTCAAAATTATCGGTCCCGGTAAGTAGTTGCCAGACAATTAAGCTCGAAAGGATTATGGTTATAACAATTAAAATTAAAATATTCTTCTGCATAGATCAATTTTGGCTTTTTCTATTCATCCAATAGCGAAAATAAATCAATTTCACGATTTCGCTAAGAATAAGATAACTACCGACCAAGATAAAAACAATCAAGAGAGAATGAACGTCCGGACGAGTGAAATGGAATATTCTGTTTCCCCCAAAAGTAAAAGGCAGAATAATGGTAATTAAAATACTGATAACGGCGGTGATTACTAGCGGGAAGCTCGGTCTTTTGGTTTTTACAAAAAAGTGGGCGGTTCTCACCGAGAATATCAGCATAATTTCGGTCAAAATACTTTCAATATACCAAAGAGTCTGAAGAAGCGATGGTTCAACTTTATGAAAAATTCCGAAAAATATAAAATCAAAAATCGTGCTGATCAGTCCCAGAAAAACAACCAGCAGAATTACCTTATTCAATTGATAATATTTCGGCTTGCTCAATTCTTCGGCATCAACTTTATCCGAGGCTACGGCAATCAAAGGAAAATCCGATAAGAGATTAACCAATAAAATCTGAATCGGCAGCATGGGTAAAAACGGAATCATCAAAGAAATTATGGCAATGGAAATAAAATTTCCGAAATTACTGGCCAGAGTAGTTTTTATATACTTATTGATATTGGAAAATACGTTTCTTCCCTGATTAATTCCGTTAACAATTACTTTAAGGTCTTTTTCCAGTAAGATTATATCGGAAACCTCGCGAGAGACATCGGCCGCTCCATCAACGGCAATAGCCAAATTAGAAATCTTCAAAGCCGGAGCATCATTAATCCCCTCACCCAAAAATCCGATTTCGTATTTTTTGCCCAAAGCTTCAACGATTTTATATTTTATCTGAGGAGAAATCCGGGCAAAAACCGAAAATTTTTCGCAGATTTCCATAAATTCTTCATCCGATAAATTTTCCATTTCCTCCCCCAAAATAACTTCCTGGGGATTTTTTATCAAACCGATTTCTTCGGCAACATAACCGGAAACTTCTTTACTGTCGCCAGTGACAATTTTTACCTCCACGCCAAGTTTTTCCGCCAGCTGAATCGACTCCTTGGCAGTCGGCTTTAAGGGGTCGCGAAAAGAAAAATAACCGAGAAAAGTCAGATTTTTCTCGTCGTCTTTGGTATAATCTTTTTTATCAAATTCTTTATAGGCAAGTGCCAATATTCTTTTTCCTTTTTTGCCTTCTTCTTCTATTTGTTTCTTGATTTGTTCAAGTGTCTGACTATCCTCGAATTGAGAGGACAATTTCAAAATAGTTTCCGGCGCACCTTTTACGATTAAAACAGTTTTCCCTTGCTGGCTTTTTATCAAAACGCTGTTCCTCAATCTGTCAAGGCTAAAGGGAATTTCGGAAATTATTTTAAATTTATTTAAAGATGCGCGTGCGTCACCATCAACCTGCTGAAAAACAGCCGAATCAAACGGATTTAAAGACGATTCAATTTCTTCTTCCATATAAGAAGAAGACAGGAGGGCATACGACAAACATTTTTCTTTGTTTATGGCAAAAACCTTTTCCAAAATCATCTTGCCTTCGGTCAATGTCCCGGTTTTATCGCTGCATAAAACTTCGATGTTTCCCAAGTCCTCGACTGCCGACAACCTCCTGGCCACCACTTTCTCCTTGGCCAATTTTAAAGCGCCATTCGAGAGAGAAACCACCGCCACCAAAGGCAAGGCCTCGGGAATAATGCCGACAATCAAGGCAATACAAAAAACAGAAAACTGGAGAATATTGGCGGTTCCCCTGATAATTAGATTAGCCACAAAAAGAACAACAATCGTTATTACAACCAATTTTAAAATCAAGCGGGAAAATTTCAACAAGTTTTTCTCATAAATACTTTCTCGGCTGATTGTAGAAACCAATTTCGTAACCTCGCCCATCACTGTCTCTTTTCCCATGGCAATTACAATCCCCTCTACTTCTCCGGAAATTATTGAAGTTCCGGCAAAAATAATGTTTTTTGCCTCAAAAATTTCTTTGGTCCTTTCTTTAAGCGGTTGGTTGATTTTAGAAACCGGGACCGACTCTCCGGTTAAAACCGATTCGTCAACCAATAAATGTTCTGACCTAAAAATCATCATATCAGCCGGAGCAATATTGCCTTGTTCCAACAATATAACATCACCGGGGACCAAAAACTTTTTATCAATAGTTTTTTCCTCGCCGTCTCTCAAAACCCTGGCACGAGAAGGAAAATATTTTTTTAAAATTAAAATAGCCCGTTCAGCTCGGGCTTCCTGGAAAAATCCCAAAAATACATTGATTAAGATAAAAGCGGCAATCACCAAAGCATCCAGTTCTTCGCCAACCGCAAAAGCAATAACAGTGGCAACAATCAAAAGATACACGAACGGCGATTTAAATTGTCGTAGAAAAACATCGAAGAGAGTTATTTTCTTTGCCTTTACTTCGTTAAATCCGTATTTTTTGAGACGCTCTTCCGCTTCTTTACTCAAAAGGCCTTTCTCTCCGGTTTTAAAAATATCAAAAATTTCTTCAATTTTTTTGGTTGTGTATTGGGAAAAATTCATATTTTAATCTTTTATATTCTAACCAGGTTAAAATAATAAGCAAAACATCTAAAATTGTGAGATAAATTAAATAAAGTGAATGACTGTGGCTGTACTTATACATTTGATAAACAGCGAAACCCAAAAATACTACCATTGATGTTGGGTATGCCCAAATTTTACGCTTCCATAATGCTACAATTAAAACTATTTTAATCACAGCATGGGAAATCAGATAAATACTTATAAACAGTAAAGAACTAATGGAAACATTCTGCGCTATTTTGAGCAAAAAATTAGCGACAACATCCTTTGGGTCTTCGCTTAACTCCTTTTGCGTAAATAATATTACAAACTGATTTATTACTTCCGGTTTAAGAAAAAACATCAATGCGCCCGTAATTCCTTCAAGTATTGCGTCAATTGCCTTTAAAAATAAGGTTATCTCAAAGGTTTTATGGACCAACTTTTGTGATTCAGTTGTTTCTTTATTATTCATTATTGCTTAAATTATTCCTTACACTGGCAAGTCGCTTATAAAAATATAAACCGAAGGGCATGGGCAGCCAAAAAGACAAACCCCTAAAAAACAAAGCAATGATTAAAACCAAATGAACAGGTATCCCAAAGGCGGTATAGAACAGAACCATCGCTCCTTCAAAAAATACCAAAGCACCGGGAGAAATAGAAATCATAACTACTGCCTTGGTTAATACCATGCCCCACAGAACAACAAAAAATTTAATTTTAAAACCAAATCCGCTAAATAATAAGAAAATCGTGGCTACGTCAGCTAGAATTATCATTATCTGCCAAAATAGCGGTCGCAGCAAGCTAAGACTTTTCTTGCGGATAATCCACCAAATTCCTTTCCATTCTTCGTTTAGAATTTCCTTTTTTGGAAATTCTAATTTAATTTTATTGAATAACCAATTTAGCCACTTATGTTTCTCTATTTTGCTCTCGAAAGAAAGCATTGTCTTTTTTCTGGCAAATAACAAAATTATAGAGCCCTCAGCCAAAAATATGATTACACCAAAAATTGCCACCAATAATAAAAACCCGCTTGCCAAGCTCTTGAAAATAATGATCAGACAAACAACGGTGAACAAAGAAAAAATAAGATGGGCGAAACAATAAGTAAATGTTTCCAAAATGGCTATCGTAAGACCCACATGAGAAGGCATCTTTCTTTTCTGTAGAAAATGAACCAAATACCCCTGACCACTAAAACCACCGATAGGAACGATTTGAGATAAAAGAAGAGTAACTAACGATGCGCCAAATAATTGTTTCCTTGGAATTGACGACCTTTGCCCATAAAGATTTAACAAATCAGTGTAGATATTCATCACCAAAATATAGGTTAATATCTGTGCTATTACAGCGCAAATAAACCAAATAGGTTTTATTTCTTTAAAAACGACAAGATCATTTTTTAATTCGGTAAAATTGAATAAAACAAAAACTGCCAAAATTGTCAGTAGAAAATAAAAAAATATATTAGTAGTTTTCGGTCTTTTGGGTATGTAAGAAGCCATAATTTAATTGGAGTATTGAAAATATAGTGGCGTACCATTCCATCCCTCGCTACCTCTAAATACTCCTGTTCCTCCTTTTGGCGTGGGTTGGGTAATCGTTAACGTAACCGGTTCTTTCTTGTTTTCCAAATTAGCATATACGGCGCATTTTGTTCCGTCATTACTAACAATATATCTATAACCCGATTCCGTATCCGAGCCCGCCTTGGGGTCTTTGGGTATGTTCCTTAAAAATTGACTGTATTGGGGATTTTTAGTAATAAGTTCCTGGGCAATGGGCATTAAATCGTAATCTCCTCCTCCTGAATCGGGCAAATAACAAGACATGGTCAAAAATCTGCCGATTTGGGAAACCTCGGCCTTTCTTTTCACGTCCCTAGCTTTGTCTCGAGCAGAAAGCAAAAAAACCAGAACAATACTGGCTAAGATTCCAATAATCGTAATAACAATTAAGGTTTCTATTAGGGTGAAGCCATGCCTGCCGGCAGGCATGGCGCGTTTCTTCATAATTTAATTCTATCACCTCGACAAGCTCAGTGTAAACAAAAAATCGTCCCGAGCATATTCGAGGGACGATTTTTTGTTTTATTTATTGAACTTCTCTCATCAGCGGTACAGGATAGGGTTTATCCTGATTTTCTTCCAATAATTCTTTAACCAGGGGTACGATAATGTTTTTCGAATAATAATATCCTTCAGCGGGAATTTTTGTAACCGGAAAAATTAGAGCCGGAACAATCAACATCTGATTTATTTGCTTTTCCTGATCATACTTCCAAATCACGAGATATTCTTGGCTTGGTGTTCCTATTTCAACTTTCTGTGATTGACCTTCCGGCCAATAATAATATCCGTTCATTCCTCCTTTTTCTGCAATTTTGAGAATTCTGGAAAAATCAGTTTCTGCTTCATACATCGAACTCTCGTATTCCTGCAAGCTCAAATTATATAATCCGGAAACTCTCTTTTCTCTTATATTGATGCCTACCCTGACGCCGAATTTGGTTCCACTTTGCTCGTAAACAAATTTACCATTAATCAATAAGGGATAAACAAGAGAAATATAATCCGGAACATAAAGCTGGGTTTTAAGAATACCGGGCTGATTTCTCCATTCGTTTTCAATTTCCGGTTGTCCGTAATTTTTTAAATCAATCCCGTGTTCGGCAATAAATCGATTGGCGATAGCAATTAATTCTTCGTCAGCGGGAAGATCGTTTAAATCAAGTTGCATTGACTCGTAGCATTTTTCGTCTGCACATTTATTGTATGGCTGGGGCCACTTTGACCAATAAGCATCAATCGATATTGTGCCTTCGTCAAAATTAATAAATACGCTATATCCGTATGGTTTATCCTGAACGAAATTAACGGTTTGAATCTTGGCGTCTTTAAACGCAGATAAATCGGTTAAACCAAAATCAAAACTCTCAAGAATGCCGAGTGGCATGATTTTATTTTTTCTCCTTAATACTTCCATTTTGTCTTGTTCTAGCTTTACGTCCTCTCCGACATAAATATATTCGGGAAAATAATCTGGCGGGATAATGCAACCTTCTTGACCCATACAGGCAATTTTTCCCGGCATCGCAGCGACACCACCGGTTCCTCCGCCACCGCCAGCAGTTCCTTCCCCACCCCTGCCGGCTGGCGCATTCGCCGTATCCAATTCTTGTGCTCCCTGCTCTTCCGCAATCGCAAGTGAACCAAAGGCATTGTCGCTTAAAACGACCTTATTAAATTCATTACTCAGACCAGACGGAGCTTGAAACGGTTCTGTTTTGTTTATACTAACAAAATAATTTATTCCGAACATTATTACGACAATAGCTACGGCGCCCACAAAAGCATAAGACAATTTCTTGGAAAAAATCCGCTGCCAAATGTTAATTCCCCTGACTTTCGCTGGCTCCGGCTTTCCGAATTTAATCATTAATTGTTTATACAGTTCTTCTTTAAATTGTTCATCAATTTTTACATCCGGCCTTGCTTCAATAATCTTGGAAATTATTTTTTCCAATTGCGGACCGTAATCTTTTAAACTCCCGTCAATTTTATATAACTCTTCTATTAAATTTTTTATTTGTTTCTTGCTCATATTTTTATTAATGTTAGTAAGACAATCAAGGCGAAAACTTCCTCTTTTCTTAATTGATTAATGGCACGGGAAAAAATCATTTTGCAATTGGCCTCGCTTTTACCGATAATTTCGGCAATCTCTTTATAAGGCAAATCTCCCCATACGCGCATCAAAATTATTTCTCTCTGCTCTGTTTTCAAATCTTTAAGATATTTTTCCGCTTTTTCCAATTGCTCTTTATATTCCGAATCGCGTTCAATATCTTCTTTGCCGGCCAAATCCCAAATATCCGAAATATCTGCCTCGCTTCTTTTTGTGCGGTAAAAATCAATAACCGTGTTTTTGGCTATCGAATACAACCATGACGAAAAATTGCCTTTGTGGGAATCAAAATTTCTCATGCTTTCTAAGGCTTTAAAAAATGTCTGGCTTGTCAAATCTTCAGCAGTTTCTTTATGATGAGTTTTGTAATAAATGAATCTATAAATCTTTTCTACATTACCTTGATAAAAGCTGCTGAATACTTTTTGCTCTTGATTGTCCATCTTAATTATTATTTTAAACGACCTTTTGATTATTTACAAATTTTAGAAAAATTTTTCAACAACAAAAATGGCTAAATTATAAGCCGCAATACAGACAATCACAGTCAGAACAAACATTATCATCAAAATTGAGGTTATCTGTTTTTCCATACACTATTTATAACGAATTAACGACAAAAAAGTAACAACCCCGACCTTGCGTCGGGGTTGTTCGATATTTATAATCTTGATTTTATTCCAATGCTTTTAGAATTTTCTTTTTCAATCCTTCGGAGTCGAATTCGGCATATTTATAAACCTCGGCTGGCGGACCCGATTTCAAGAATTTGGTAATACCGATTACCCGCTTTTCGTAATCTTTGGGCAGAATAAACGGATTCAGAAATCCGGGCCAGCCATTGTGTAGAGTAACCACTCTTTCTCTGTCTTCGTCGGATAAAATTTCATTGGCTTTCTGCGGATTGACTTGTCTTAATTCCTCAAATAACTCCGGCGAAGTCACGGCCACGATTTTAATATCGTAATTCTCTTCCAATTGGGGTAAAATCTCCAAAACATTAGCCAATACCTGGCCGCCGGAAATTGCCAAAACCACTTTTCTTTTTCCGCTTTCGGAAAATTTCTTGAAAACATAAGCGCCATTTATTGCTTCTTTGGCCGGTGGAACACCGTTGCCGCGCTTAAACACCGGGGTGTTCGGCCGCATTATTGACAAAGCAATTGGTTCACCTTTTTCCAGGGCATAAAACAACATCTCAATTGTTTCATTGGCATCAAGAGGTTTGTATACTTTAATCCCTGGATAAGCGTTAAATAAGGCCATCCAGAACAAGCCATGATGGGTTGGCCCGTCTTCCCCTGTCTCCGGGCCGTCATGCGCAGCCATCATAATAAAGAATCCTTTACACAAAGAATTAGTGGCATTAGTAATCAAAGCCATGCGCACCGGATTGCTCATAATAGAGGTAAAAACGCCATAAGTAGCAAAAACGCTCATTGCCTGAAAACCGCCCGGCAAAACATCCTGGGTCAAGGCAGTGGACATCATCGCCATATTTTGTTCGGCAATCCCGAATCTGATTCCCCTGCCCAATGGATTCTTGGGATTTATTACTCCGTAAACTTGTTCAGCTGCGCCGGTTAAAATTGATTTCATTAAATCCCCTGCTCCCAAATAGAAAAATGCGGTTTGTCCCATTAGCCATTTAAAGAATGCTTCAGTGGCTTTTCTGGTGGCAATCGGTTTGCCTTCTTCAAAAACCAATTCCGATGGCAGAACATCGGGACGCTTGATTGATTTATAATCGGCTATTGGTCTGCCCTTCAGGACTTTTTTCATTTTTTCCAATAATTCGCTTTCCGGTTTAACTTTTTTCGCCCCAACCATCAAACGCTCAACAAAATAATCAACGTCTTCATTTTTCAGGTGAGAGAGGACAACTTCAATGTCTTTTATTTCTTCATTATCAATTCCCGGAATATCAAAACCCAGTTTCTTCATCATTGGCACATATTCATCGTGCGGCAGGGGCGTGCCATGAGAATCAGCCGTGCCTTCCAATTTTCCGTAATATCTGCCTTTTATGGTATGACAAATAACCACGGTCGGCCGATTATTGCCAAAACCATCGGCTGCTTTTTTATAAGCATAAATCAATTCCAAAACATTATGGCCATCAACTTCAATAATATTCCAGCCAGTGGCAAACCAATAATTCAAATAGGGCGCGCTAATCACATCAGAAATCGGACCGTCAATACCAAAACCATTCCAATCCAAACTGACAATCATATTATCAATACCCAAGGAACGGGTTAAATTTCTGGCTTCAAAACTCATTCCTTCTTCGGTTTCCGCATCGCCGGCAATAACAAAAACTTTCGTATCCAGTCCATTTGATTTCTGCAAAGTTGCCAAACCAAGAGCAGCGGAAAAGCCGTGACCAGATGAACCAGTAGAAACATCGGATAAAGGATAGTTGGCTTCCACATGACCGGTCGGACCATCACAATGCCTGAATCTGATTAAGCACTGCGGATAAAATGCTTCCAGTTTTCCGATATCGAATTTTTCACCTTTTCTTTTCAGACATTCGTAAATCAAAGACAAAAGCGAATGGAACAAAGGCGTGCAATGACCAGCCGACCAAACGACTCTGTCTCTGCCCGGATGATTTGGCTCCAATGGATTAAAAGCCATTTCGCCGGACAAAAGCAAAGACAAAACCTGCTCAACTTTTGAAGAAGAGCCGCCGGGATGCCCGGAATTTATGCTTTCTATGGCGGCAAAAGCCAAGCCGCGAATAATTCTTGCCAAATGGCTTGCTTTTTCTTCGTCAATTCCTTTAATCGGTTGGAGATTTAATTTACGTAAATCCAAATAAGCTCCGCCCTCGGTAACATACTTAAATCTTTTCGGTTCTTTTTTCATTAAAGCGTTTAAATCTTTTTTATCCAAAATATTATAATTTTTGACAGATTTTTTAGGCATATTTTTATCCCGTTAAATTGTTATCTAATTTCATTATATCACAAAATAAAAAAACAAAACCCGACTGTACGTCGGATTTTGTTTTAAAAAATCAATTTGCATTAATCCTCTTCCTCTTCGAGTCCGAATGCGGCTCGCAATTCATTTCTTGCTTCATTCATTATTCTCTTAAAATAATCCAGCGCCTCTTTAAATGCTTGCTGGCGAGCCTCGACCAATGGCTTAACGTCTATTTTTTCTATTGCTTGTCTGTCTTTTTCAAATTCATCTTTGGCTGCTTTCAGAGCTGCTTTCAATGTTTCTCTAACTTGAGCTGGATCAGTTCCAGCAATACAATCTGCTTTAGCTTTGTCTACCGCTGTTTTATAGAGATTTTGATACTCGATTCTTGCTTGCTCGGTTACGGTCTTACGATTATTGACTACCTGACTAAGGGCTTCGCGGAAATCGGAAATCGCTTCATCAACAGCTGCCTGACGAGAAGCTTTTGCTTCTAAAACTGTTTCTTTGAACTCTACCAGGGCTTGTCTTTCGGCAGATGTAGATGCTTTGTCCTCCAACATATCAAAATGCTCTTGCCATTTTTCTTCCCATTTTTCGCGATGCTGTTCCAGCTTGGTGTCTCTGTTTTCTCTTCTTTCGTTTAATTTTTGCAATCTTTCGGTTTGTTTTTCTATAATTTTTTCTTGTCGCTCGGTTATATTTTGGTCAATCTTGCTCATCCAGTTTTCCAACTGATTGCAGAATTTTTTATTTTTGGAATTCTCGGAATTTCTTTGCAACAGACTCCATTCCTTGCCTTTGTTTTGTTTGGCGAGAGAAATAGTCGGAACCAATAAACCAGCAATCAATAAAATCGCTAGAATACCAATAAATTTAGAATTCGTTTTCATCATAAGATTGACCAAAATCACTAATCGCCCGACTGTCCAGGGTGACCAGAGAAGCATCATTGCCTTCTTCCGTAATTATAACCATTTCGTTTTCCGAAAGAGCAGTCATGGCATTAATTATGTCGTCGACTTCTCCGGTAACATTTGGCACGGGCATTTCTTCTGGCGTCTTAACATATTCTTTTTCTACAAATTCTTCTCCGGTTGAAAATCCGGATTCAGGACCAGTTGTCGGAGCTTTGGGACCGAATTGAATAATGCCCCAAACAGCAACAATTAAAATCACGATTGCCGCCGGTACAATAACTTTCCATCTGTTCATAAGATTGTGAATTTGGTTTAAATTTAATTCATAACCCGAGAGCCGACCTTTTTCTTTCTCTCGCGCTTCTGTAATTTCTAAATCAGCCATAATTTTTTGAACTAATTTCTCTGATGGCTTAACTCTTTTTTTAAATTGAGATAAAAATTTTTCTAATTCTTTATCGGTCATGAAAATATTCTTTTAATGTTTTTATTGCCCTTGATTGAAGCTGACGCACCGACTCTTCGCTTTTTTTCGTAATTTCAGCAATCTCTTTATTCGACAATCCCTCTATAAATCTTAAAATTATTACTTCTTGCTGGTCCTCGGTTAATAAACCGATGGCCTCTTTAATTGTCCTAAAATCCTCCTCTTCCTCAATTAAATCGTAAATTGGTCTTTTGTCGTCTTTGATGGTTTCTCGCCCCAATTCGCTTATTTTCCAATCTTTTTTCTTCTTCCAATGATCAATGACTGTATTTCTGGCAATTGTATAAAGCCAGGAGGAAAACGGATTCTTCTTCTGCTTATAATCGGACAAGGCATTCCAGGCCTTTAAAAATACTGTCTGCGTCAAGTCTTCGGCATCGCTATAATCTTTTACCCGGAAATAAACAAATCTAAAAATCGGGGAAATGTAATATTCGTAAAGATGGGCAAAAGCCTTTTTGTCGCCTTGTTTTGCTGCTTTTACAATTTCAATCAATTTTTCTTTGCTTAATTTATCCATAATATATAACGATTTCTAAATAATTTTGTGATGCCTTAAATTTTATATAAATAAACTCCGCCATCTTTTTTTGATGCTGACCAACCAGGAAAAGAAAATGAATTGGAAATAATCCGTGTACCAACTTTAAGTTCTTTTTTAAGTTTTGCCTCCAATTTTTCCATTATATGACTAATACCAAAAACAGCAACAATGTCGAAATCAGACAAATTCACTTCCCAAAAATTTTTAAAATGAATAAATGCTTTATCCTTGAGACCGGCTCTGTGGATATTCAGTTTCGCAAAGAGAACCAAAAATGGATTTATTTCATAGCCGTGGGCTTCGGCACCGGATTTAGCCAAAGCAATAACCAGTCTTCCGTCTCCGGCTCCCAAATCAACGGCCTTCTCTCCGGGCTTAATCTCTGCCAATTCAATCATTTTTTTGACTGTATCTTTTTTTGTCGGAAGATAAATTGCTCCCCAGAAAAAAAATAAAGGCAACAAAGCGAAAAAAATTAAAAATAAAAAAATTATCAGAAGAAGATAAAACAGATCCATATTTACTATTCTATCATCCCAAAAAAATTAGAGGAAATAAAAAGCGGATTGAAACATTCTGTTTCAATCCGCGCTTCGGTTAAAATCCGTGTTTTATCTTCCTTTTGGATTCCGCGATCTGTTCTTGGATTCCGCGATCTGCTCGCAGAATGCTTTCTGCTGTTCCAGCAGTACGGCCAAACCCTTCCTGGCCTCGAAAAGTTTTTTGTGGATTGTGACGAATTCATTCAGGTCAGCGGGATCTTTGATTTTCCGCGTAAAGGGAATAAGCATTTCTCGTAATTTTGACTCGTAATAGGAATAATAATCGTCTGCGATAAATTCGGAATAATCTTTAATAACCTTTTCGGCTTCGTAAATGGCAATCATCCAGTTCTTTCGGGGGCTGGAAAAGAAACAATTGGAGATAAAGACAAGCAATATGATTATGCTCACGGAAAGAATGATAGCAATTGTCGTTGCCTTGAGGGTATTTCTCGATATCAACCAGAGTAAAGGGAAAAAGACAATGAAAAGGACAAGCGCGAAAGAATAAACAACAATCGTACTTCGAGTATTGTCTTTATGCTCAAGCCAGGCCAACCAGAAAAAGAATTTTTTAAGCATTTTCTCCTCCTTTTAAATTTAAAAACAGCATAGCATTAAAATACTATGCTGTCAATCCATTATTTTTATAATACCAAAAAATCGCCTTTTGGGCGATTTTTTGTAAACTTCTTTTCTCTTACTCTTCTCGAGTAACATTCGTGGCATTGGGTCCTTTCGGACTTTCGCCTATTTCAAACGTTACTGCATCACCTTCTTTAAGGTCATCGAACTGTACGTTCTTGAGTTCGTTTGAATGAAAAAAGAGATCTTTCTCGGCTCCTTCGTATGTGATGAAGCCGAAATGACGATCCTGCACGAGTTTTTTGATTGTTCCTTTCATTTTTTCAATAAATTAATGAATTAAATTTCAAACCTAGAATATTGTAATACAGAAACCCGACTACGCTTCGCTTACACTCCCAGATTGATATATTAACTTTATCACAAAACAATTAAGGTGTCAACCCTTTCTCGGATAATTGGACTCCTGAATTGAAAAATCCCCGGCAAGGGGATTTTTCAATAACTATATCTTTAGTAACGATTTCTGCCACCACCGAATCCGCCGCGTCTACCACCACCAAACCCGCTGCCGCGATCAAAATCGCGCTTTGGACGATCTTCCATCGGCCTGGCTTCGTTTACAATAATGCTTCTTCCGTCAAACTCTTTACCATTGAGTGTTTCAATGGCTTTTTGAGCTTCTTTGTCAGAAGACATTTCCACAAAACCAAAACCCTTTGAGCGGCCCGACATTCTGTCGGTAATAATGGTTGCCGTTTCCACGGTTCCGGCTTGTGCAAATAACTCTTTTAGAGCATCTTCGGTGGTGCTATAAGATAAACCACCAACATATAACTTCTTTGCCATAATTCTTTGCTCACATAAATTAATTATTAGAAGTAAGCCGACCTATCTTATTTATCTACTTTGGCTTACATATTAATCAACTTATGTAAGGGAAGAAAAACAAGAAACTTACTACTTATTTTAATAACAACAGGATAGCACACAATTGCTATTCTATCAATACCTGCTCCGTATTGTGAAGAGCTGTGGTAAATTTTTCTCAAATAAAACGATCCGATGGCGATTCTTTGACAATCGTTTTAGCAGATGATGACGATTATAAAGCCCCAAACAAATCTTGGATATATTTAAATGCAATCATCCATATTATGGTAGCGACTACGGCGCCGCAAACAAATCCCGACAAAGAAGAGGCAAGCAATTGACCAAACCTGAATTTATATTCTCTTTTTTCTTCTGAAATAAAATCGCGCGTTAATTTAGTCATATCGTTTATTTTAATAAGTTTAATGGACCTTTATATTATTCTACCAAAAAATATTTTGATTGGCAATTTTATTGGCTATTTAGTTTTTTCTTTTCCAATATTTTCTTCAATTCATTTTCATCCAAGACCCAAAAATTATCTTCTTCTTTAGATTTTTCGTCGTAGAAAGTCTTTCCCTTAATTATAAATCCTGTTTTTTCCAATACTCTTTCAGAAAGTAAATTTTCGTGGTTCGTAAAAGCTATAATTGCGATTTTTTCCCTTTTTTTAAGAAGGGAAAAACAAATTTGTCGAATGGCGCTTGGGATAAGTCCCTTTATTCGGTTTTCTGTTGGCGCATTTTCTTCAATAAGTCGCGCAAAGCTTATTTCCAAAAATTGCGTACCTTTGGGAAAATCAACCAATTTACGTTCGATTAAATTATCGACTGTTTCCGCTTCTGGTTCGTATAGCGAAACCCATCCTTCTGTTCTGTCTTTACTTTTTTCTCCCGAAACGCCATACATTAATTGTTCTTTATCCGAAAAAAGTTCTTTAATTTCTTCTGTGTTCATTGTATCGCCTACCATCCATTTTGATACTTCGGACCGGGCATTAATATTTTTATATGCTTCAATATCGTCCGAATTGCTTGCGTCCAGTTTTTTTACCCAAGCCGCTTCCCATGGAAAAACTTTCTGAGGCTCTATTTCCGGCTCTTTCAGAAATTCCATGCTTTTCGTCAAATCTTCTGTTATTGATTTTCCAATTTTTTCTTCTTTCATATACTTTTACCCTAACAAAAAATTGCCAAAAAGGCAATTTCTTAAAATTAAGTTATCTCCGCATCGTGGACCCCAGTAGTATAAATCTTTCAGACTTAACTACAGGGCAGGCGATGTTAGAACTTATTTCCTTCGTCTTGGCCTTAAATTCTAATTCTTTTTTTGAGCGATTTCAATAAAATCTCATTTCCACCGATAAATATGCACCGCTATATACATTGCCAGCATCCTCACCCCTTCAACGGGAGAAGCGCAGGGTACTTAGGCGGGAACAGCTTCAAGCATTTGAATGTGGCAGTTTCCGTTAAAAGCTATCGCGCCTTGTTCATGGAAGCCTGAGGAATCTCAAGTAGAAAGCTGCGAACACCAAAACAATGCCGATATTCACTATCAGCCGTTCCCAGGGATGATTTCTGAAGAACACTAAATCTACACCGACTATGACGGCTGCCATCGCCACCACATATAGAATAAGAGGATATTTTTTCATAACCTCATTATAACATAAAAACCCGAGAAAAAGTTTCGGGTCTTGATATCTCCGCAGATGGGACCTCCGGAACCAAAGCAAGCTTGGTACGGGGTAAAGATTTTCGAACTTTCGGGTGGATAGATGGGGTTAATGATATTGGAACCTATTTAAATATATAAAAAGAGCCGCCCTTGGAAGCAATAAGCTTCTGCTGGGCGGCGTTGTTGTGATAGAAATAATTCTACCACAGACCTGCGAGTTTGAGATCGTGCTCGCAAGATAGGCCCTGTTCGGCGTGATAAACACAGCCGCAATGGGCCTGGGCCGAAACCTGCACTGTTTTACCGTTCACCTCGTAACTGGTGAGATGCATCGAAAGGTGCATGGTCCCGGAGTTTTGGACGGCCTCCGCGATGTTCCTGGCTTCAACGACTGAAGTCGTCCCATCGAACCAGAACAATACGAATTTTTTCATTCTTTCCTCCAAGAGAACAGATTTTAATCTATTATCAGTATATACCCAAATCGGTAATTTGTCAAGTACCACAACGGACCAAAAACCCGAGAAAAAATCTCGGGTCATGAAAACTCCGTGTCGTGGACGACATTAGAACCTATTTTATTAACGCGTGCTCGTGATTATTTCTTTTTTTAAGCCAATTAATAATGAACAAGATTCCTATAAGAAACGCGGGTCCACTAATTTGCAGAGCCCAAAATAACATATACCATTCAGACGGATTCCTTAGAATATTTATTAATAAAATTACAATATATAATATTCCGGCTAAGATAAAAACAATCCCCCCAACTATTTCGTGTTTCCAGGATATTAATAAAGCAATTAACAATATAAATGCTGGAATATTGTGCATAAATAACCCCAATACTGTTTCCCAAAAACCTAATTTCATGTCAAAAACATCCAAAGAGAACATGGCTAAAAAGCATATAAATATTATTGATAGAATTCTTGGTGTCCAATATACAAATTTATTTATCTTTTTTTCCATATGCCTTTATTTTATCAAAAAATCGCCTTAATAAAAAGGCGATTTCTAAAAATAGACAACTACATCGACAAATAATCATGAGGTGGAATGATTGGCAAAAAGCCAGTCAATGATTTTTTTTCGATGCTCGGCAATAGACCACAAATTTCTTCGCTTAAACAATGTCGGATAGCGACTTTTGAATTTTTTCAGACCAGCAACAGAGGCACGAGGGAAATCTTTCGGAATGCCTTTATTGTAAACTTTTAAAAACACGGAAAGAATTGTCTGCGCCTTACTAAGTTCGTATGCTTCATCTTTTCTTTTCATTATTGATAATTATACAACAATTCGAATAAAAAATCAACACAAAAACCCGAGAAAAAATCTCGGGCTTTGCTATCTCGCTCGATGGGACGATTTGCTTGATTTTTTTAAAATTTTAAGATATACTTTAAATTATTCCGCAGTAGCTCAATGGTAGAGCAGCGCCCTGTTAAGGCGTTGGTTGTAGGTTCGAGTCCTACCTGCGGAGCAGAGTTCAGAAAGTCGCCTTTTGGGCGATTTTTTGATATAATTTAAACATATGAAAATTTTACTTTTATATCCAGAATTTCCCAAGACCTTTTGGAGCTTTAAATACGCTCTTCCTTTTATTGGGAAAAAGTCGGCCTTTCCACCACTTGGTTTGTTAACCGTAGCAGCAATGCTTCCCAAAAATTGGAAGAAAAGATTAATTGATTTAAATACCGAAGAATTAAATAATGGAGATCTTCAATGGGCAGATTTTGTTTTTATCTCAGCAATGGTTGTTCAGCAAGAATCAGCTAAAGAAGTTATTAATAGGGCAAAAAAACTCGGAAAGAAAATCGTTGTTGGCGGCCCACTTTTTACTATTAACTATAAAGAATATCTAAATGATGTTGACTATTTTATTTTAGGTGAAGCAGAGATTACTTTGCCCCTATTTTTAGAAGATTTAAAAAATGGAAATTTGAAAAAAATCTATAAAGTAAGTCAATGGCCAGATATAAGCAAAACCCCCATTCCTTTATGGGAGCTTCTTGATACGAACAAAATGAATAAATATTCTTCAATGGCCATTCAGTTTTCAAGAGGTTGTCCTTTCAACTGTGAATTTTGCGATATTATAATTTTAAACGGTGGATTTTCCAGAACAAAAGATAAAAAACAAATACTTAACGAGTTGGGTGCTTTACATAAAAAGGGTTGGCGGGGAAGCGTATTTTTTGTTGATGATAATTTGATCGGAAACAAAATAAAATTAAAAGAGGAAATTTTACCCGCAATGATAGAGTGGATGGAAAGAAAAAATTACCCTTTTGCCTTTAATACTCAGGTTTCAATCAATCTTTCAGATGATAAGGAATTAATAGAATTAATGGTAAGAGCAGGTTTTGATACTGTTTTTGTTGGAATCGAGACGCCAAAAAAAGAAAGCCTTAAGGGGTGTGGTAAATTTCAGAATGTAAATCGGAACTTATTGAAATCAATTAAGGTTCTTCAAAACAATGGTTTACAGGTTCAGGCGGGATTTATTGTCGGTTTTGATCAGGACACCCCTTCAATTTTTGACCGGATGATATCTTTTATTCAAAAAAGCGGGATAACCACAGCTATGGTTGGCCTGCTACAAGCTCCACCGAAAACAAGATTATGGAAAAGACTGAAGAAAGAAAAGAGATTAATTGCTCAATTAACTGGCGACAATACCGATTGCACAATTAATTTTACCCCGAAGATGAATCTTAATTCTTTAATTTCTGGCTATAAAAGAGTTATCAACCATATATATTCGCCAAAACGCTACTACCAAAGATTAATTGTCTTTTTAAAAGAATACAAACCCAGAAGGCTGAAAATTTATCGGCTTAATCCTCATCATTTTTTAGCTTTTTTAAAATCAATTTGGATTTTGGGAATAAAAGAAAAAGAGAGAGTTTATTTTTGGAGGCTTATTTTCTGGAGCATTTTTAGGAGGCCGTTACTTCTTCCAATAGCAATCGAAATGACCATTAAAGGATTTCATTTCCGAAAAATTTCAGGAAAATATTTAGCCTTTAAATGATAACTGACTAATCCAGAAATTAGCTTTAATTTCCGACACATTCCTGAAATACCAGGTTCTAACTATGCTTGCCCCGTAGTTAAATCTAAAAGATTTATACTACTGGGATCCAACCACCCGAGCATTAAAAAATCGGGATTAGATTCCCGATTTTTTATATTCTTTCAAAAACTCTTTCTTAAATTTGGAAAAGCGGTTATTTTTTATGGATTCTCTAATTTCTTTCATTAAATTCATGATGAAATATAAATTATGAATTGTGGCCAAGCGGTGGGCCAAGATTTCACCGGCTTTAAAAAGATGATTCAAATAAGCTCGACTGAAATTCCGGCAAGTATAACACCGACAGCCTTTTTCAATCGGATTTTTGTCTTTTATGAATTCTGATTTTACCAAACTAAATCTTCCTTTTTTAGTGAGAACTGTCCGGTTTCTGGCCATTCTTGTCGGTATCACGCAATCAAATAAATCAATCCCTCTTTCAATTCCATTAAATAAATCTTCCGGCTCGCCAATTCCCAAAAGATGACGAGGCTTTTTTTCATCAAGCAAAGGAACTGTCCATTCCAGAATTTGGTGCATATCTTTTTTGGATTTCCCCAAAGAACCGCCGATACCAAAACCGAAAAAAGGTAAGGAATTTATAAATTTCGCACTCTCTTCCCGCAAATCCCTGTATTCTCCTCCTTGAACAATCCCGAAAAGCGCCTGGTCTTTTCTCTTTTTGGCTTTTAAACATCGCTTTGCCCAATTGTGGGTTCTTTTCATTGCCAATCCGGTATAATTCTTGCTCGATAAAGGCGAAGTGCACTCGTCAAAAGCAAAAATAATATCTGCGCCTAAATTTTCCTGAATTTGAATTGATTTTTCCGGAGTCAATCTATGGGTCTTTCCATCTAAATGCGATTTGAAAGTCACGCCGTCATTATCAATTTTGGTAAATTTATCTTTATTTTTAGTCGGTGGCTTAAAATTTGCTTCTTCGGGAAAAATATTGGCGATCTTGCCCACGCCGTGAATCAAAGCGAGCCCCAAACTAAAAACCTGAAAACCTCCACTGTCAGTCATTATCGGACCATTCCAATTCATAAATTTATGCAGCCCGCCAAGATATTTGATTATTTTATCACCGGGTCTTAACAATAAATGATAAGTATTGGCTAAAATAATTTCTGCCCCCAAATCTTTTAATTCGTCCGGTGATAAACTTTTTACTGTCGCCTGGGTACCCACAGACACAAAAGCAGGAGTGTGAATCCTGCCGTGCGGGGTATTGATTTCCCCTAAACGTGCCGAACTTTTTCGGTCTTTTTTTATTATTTGAAAAGAAAAATTTTCCACTTTAATATTCCCTCAATTTGCTTACTTTTTGGTGTTCGCGGATTTTTTGCAATGCCTTAGCTTCGATCTGACGAATCCTTTCTCTGGTAACGGTAAATTCTTTACCTACTTCTTCCAAGGTATGAGTAACTCCGTCACTCAAGCCGAATCTCATATCCAAAATTTTTCTCTCACGCGGGCTTAAATCGTCTAAAATCTCGATTAACCAATCTTTTAATAGTCTCCGAGCGGCTGTCTGGCTTGGTGCGGCTGTTTTTTCATCCTCAATAAATTCTGCTAATGTGCTGTCTTCTTCATCTTCGCCCACCGGAGCCTCTAATGAAAGTGTATCTTGGGAAATTTTTTGAATATATCTTATCTTTTCTACTTCTACTCCCATCTCTGCGGCAATTTCTTCCGGCATCGGTTCGCGACCCAAATCCTGCAATAATCTGCGTTTCACTTGAGTATATTTGGAAATAGTCTCCACCATATGCACGGGAATCCTGATAGTTCTTGACTGATCGGCTAAAGCTCTGGTAATAGCCTGTCTTATCCACCATGTAGCATAGGTAGAGAATTTATATCCGCGGCGATAATCAAATTTATCTGCAGCCCTGAACAGGCCAATATTCCCCTCTTGAATTAAATCTAAAAGAGTTAAATTCGGACTTCTGCCAACATATCTTTTGGCAATACTTACTACTAATCTTAAATTTGCTTTGATAATTTTTTCTCTTGCCTCTTCGTCTCTTTTCTCAATTCTCTTGGCTAATTCCACTTCCTCTTCTCCCGATAAGAGATCCGTTTTACCGATTTCCTTTAAATACATCTGAACCGAATCGATATCTTCTAAGCCGGCCAATAATTTCTTTAATTTTTTCTTTGACTTTCCATCAACTTCTTCTTCCTCTTCTATATCAATATAATCTTTTCTTTCTAAGACTTTAACATGAGCTTCTTTTAATCTATCATAAAATTCTTCCAGGCCCGCGATGTCTTCTTCCAGGTGCGGTATAGCCCTGATTATCTCCTGCTCAGTAATAAATCCCCTGCCCCGACTTTTATTTATAAGCTCGTAGATAACTTCCTGGGTTATTTTTGCTTTTTTTCTTCTGTGTCTGACCAGTTTTTCGACAGACTTTCTTTTCGCGATTCTTTTGATTTTCTTCCGAGGGCTTGTTTTCTTAACGGCTCTTTTTGTTTTTTTGATTTTTCTGCGAGACTTCATTTTTTTAATTTTCCGCCTTGGGCGGATTTTTATTTTTTTCATATATTTATTTCGTTTAATTCTTCGGTTAATTTATAAAATCTGCGCTTTAAGTCTTCTATTTTTTCTTTGTCTTTGTTTTCCTCGGCTTCTTTTATGTCTAAGCTAACTTGACTCATTTTATCTCTTAAATTATATATCTTTATTTCTTTTATAGCACATTTTATTTCATCTAAAACTTCTTTTTCTTCTAATTCGCAGTATTCGACTTTAAAAATCAGATAATTGGTTAAATAAACCTCTTCGGGAGAAAGCTCCTTCTGAAAACTTTTTAAATCAAGGCTTTCCTTAAATGACTTTAATTTTACAAAAACATTCTTGACTTCTGGAATTATTAAAATATTCGGATTCAGTTCTTCTTTCACAAAGCCAAGATGTTGAGAATATTTTAAAACCAAGCCCAATAAATGTTCTTCCAAGCTTTTAATTCTTGATACTTGACGCGTTTCGGGAGTTGAGGGAATTTCTTCTCCGCTTTCTCTGGCTTTAATTTTTTGTAATGCCTCAACCAATTTTCTTTCGTCAATTTTTAATTTCGAAGCTAAGGCCTGAAGCCAATGAGCCTGTTCAACTACATTGGTAATATTTTTAATCGGATATAAAAGCTCTTTGGCTATTTCCCTTTTATTATCGACGGTTAAATCTGGATATTTGGAAAAAGCATTTTCAAAATAAAATTCCATTATTGGCTTGCTATTTTCTAAAATATTTTCCCATTTTTTCTTATCTTTTTTAATGATTTCGGCTGGGTCTTTATCCTCGACTGGTAATATTGCCACTCTCACATTAAATTCCAATTGCTGGGCCGGGGCAACAACTCTTTTGGTGGCTGACTCTCCGCCGGTATCGGCGTCAAAAGAAAAAACAAGATTCTCGGCATAACGTTTAAGCATGTGAAGCTGGTCAATCGTCAAGGCGCTTCCCGAAGTAGCAATTGCGTTTTTGCTTCCGGCCTGGTGAGCCATTATCAAATCGAATTGGCCTTCAACAATTACACATTGATTTTTCTGACGAATTTCCATTTTCGCCTTATCTAAGCCATAAATAATTCTGCTTTTGTTATAAATTAAGGTATCGGGACTATTTACGTATTTTGCCTTTTTCTCGTCTTCTTTACCGAATATTCTCCCCGAGAAACCGGCTGCTTGTCCGCTCAAATCAAAAATCGGAAACATAATCCGATTGCGAAATCGGTCGTAATATTTATTTGAGGTTTCTTTCTTCGCCAAAAACCCGGCTTTTTCGATATCGCTTTCCTTGTATCCCAATTCGGTTAAGTGTTTATAAAGTGCGTCCCATGAATCCAGGGCATAACCAATTTTAAATTCTTCAATCGTTTTGTTTTCTAGTCCCCTATTTTTTAAATAATCTTGAACCGCTTTATTCTTTTGTAATTGTTTTTGGAAAAATTCAGTGGCTTCTTCGCAAATCTGATATAAGATATTTCTCTGACTTTTCAATTGCGGATCTTCTCTTTTTAAAACCACGCCTGCTTTCTTAGCCAAAATTCTTAAAGCATCGGCAAATTCAACGCCTTCGATTTTTTGGACAAAAGTGAACATATCGCCTCCGATGTTGCAGGAAAAACAATGCCAGATTTGTTTTGACGGAGACACAAAAAAAGAAGGATTTTTTTCCTTGTGAAAAGGACAAAGGGCCTTATAATCCTTCCCGGCTTTTTTCAGTTTCACGTAATCCTGAATAACTTCAACAATATCCAATCGGTTTTTAATTTCATCAATCGGAGTCATATAATGAAGTTTACAAAATTTAAAGAAGAGTGTAAAGAAATGGCCGACGATTTCCATATCGTCGGCCCTGAAATCAGGTATTTATTTCCCTCCGCGCTTTGTCGTGCAAAGCCGCAAGTCCGGCAAGTAAAGTAAGCTGCTGCATCGGGTTATCCACGTTGTGACAACCAAATTTATATCCCCGTGCTTTATCAATATAGCTATCAGTCGGATGTAAGCCGCAAGCAGCTCCTGGGCAGTTGACGTTAAGCCAACCGCTACTAGACTCGATTCTTGCCCATATTTCATATTCGCTAAACTTATCAATTTTGTCGAATAGTTTTCTCTGAACGATTTTCATCGCTTCTGTCATCTCTGTAACTTCGTATCTGTCTTTACTCCGAAGATATAAAGACCTCATCCAGTTGCACAGTTCAACACTATACTCGCCAGCCAATGAACCTCCGTGCATATTGTCTTGAGTTACGGTAAAAACTGTCATCAGCTGAGGAAGTAAGGACGATGTCTCTTTTTTGGGAAATTGCATCCAATTAAAGACGGTGGTAAAACTGGCGGAAATCGCATATGCTGTTTTCCAATCATAAAACCAGCCTTTGCCTGTACCCTCACATCGAAGACACTTATCGTCCAGAAATTGATCTTTGCCCGAACCCTCGCAGTACTCACATTTTTTGCCGCTATATTTCTTGGTTTTGGGAATATTCACGGCAAATTCCACAAAATCTTCTTTAACTCCTTCAAAAACAAAACTGTCATCAAAACCAATATTTCCGTCCATAGGGCCGCTGAATTTTTTAAAATGGAAGTGGCTCATAAAATCCATTACTATCGGACGAGTTTCGTTAATTGGTTCGGTATGGGCGATGAAATCTTTGTGAATTCTCAAAATAATCGCTGACCCCTCTTTACGAAAAGACAATTCATACCAACACGGAATCCTCTCATAGGTAAGCATTTTTATCTCTGCCATCTGTTTCCTCCTTTTTTAAAGAACATCAGAATTGAACAATATCAGGCATAATAAATCTTGTCAATAAAAAAACAAGCCACCGGTTGCGATGGCTTGTCATTTTTTCATCTCCTTATATTTCGCTTTCGATCTCGTTGACGATCTCTTCAATTCGCTTTACTTTTTCCTTGACTTCTTTAAGGGATTTTGCGTCTAAAATCTCCAAAATTTCCTTCCTGCTGGACATTTCTTCTCTCAGCTCGTTGTCACACTGGGGGTGACCGCAAGTGAATTGATTTGAACCATCGGTGAACTCATCACAAATAAGACACCGGTCTACTCCCTTCGATTTCTTTTCGCCAAGCTTGAGCTTAATGCCTTCTAGGGTCTTAATAACATTGTCCATTTTCTTCCTCCTTTTTGTTAAATTTAAGAGCAGATTCTATTTTAGTAAACAATTAAATATACGTCAAATAAAATCTGGCGAGAGCCTTAGCTCTCGCCAGTTGGCATTCTGACTTCAATAACCCATCCGTCTGGTTTCTGTCCGTACCATTTCTTTTTGAGAATAGGTAAACGAAGCCAATAAGGTCCTTTCTTTTCGCTGTCGTAGATGTAAGCACGACCATCTGCTACTTCTTCAACCACAACGTAGTGGTCATTTGGAGGCGGATAATAAAGTAGTGACCGCGGCTTAAGATTACGAATACTGATTCTTTTTGATTTTGCATCAAGACCCTGTCTGCGCAGTATCCAAAGAATTTTTTTGGGAGAAACACCCTTGATGGGATGAAACGAAAAAATAACTCCCGGCAAGCCCCACATCTTCAACAGGACATTTGTGGCACAAACTCCGCAACTTGCGCCTAACTGCTCAAAAAAACAATCTACACCTGTCTTGTTTTCATTCACTTTCTTCTCCTTTTTAAAAATCTTATTTTATAAAGAGCAAATTATAATCATAATCTCTAAAAATAATTCTGTCAAAAAAAGAGCTTGTTTGGTTTTCAAACAAGCTCTTGGGGTTCCGTCTTGACTTCAATCAAATTATTGTTTATCTGCTTAATTTTTCCTTCTGCGTATCGAATGGTTGATCTCTCCATTCCGGGTTGAAGAATTGTCCCACAAATAACTGATAGAGTTTCACGGTCGTCAAAATATACAATTTGATTGTGTTCTAACGGCACCCCGTTTTTGTCTCTTGGAACATGATTAAGAGACATTTTCCACCTCCTTTAAAGGATACTTAATTTATTTTAAAGGGATTGTAATTTACGCCGTAATCAAAAACATCAACATTTTCCAATTTCTTCAATTTTCGAACAACATAATAAGTTATTGGCGTAAAAGCAACTTCAATCAAAACTTTGCCGATATATCCAACCACAAACATAAGCATCAAATCTTTCCAGGGAATTATCCCGCCAAAAGCGAATAAAAGAAATAAAATTGTATCCACGGCTTCGCCAACAATAGTTGAAGAGATTGTTCTTGTCCAAAGGTATTTTCCTTTGGTGAAAATTTTTAATTTCGACAAGACAAAAGAGTTGGAAAATTCTCCGGCAAAATATCCGACAATTGAACCCAAAACAATTCTCGGAACTAAACCGAGTATAACTTCATAGGCCTTCTGATTTTGCCAGAATGATGCCGGCGGCAAAAGCTGGACCAAAAAATAAAAAACCGACATTATGATTATGGCAAAAAAACCGGTCCAGATAATTTTTCGCGATGCCCGATAACCGTAAACTTCGGTCAAAATATCGCCAAAAATATAACTTACGGGAAAAATCAGTATTCCCCCGTCAAAAGCAAAGGGACCAAGATGAAAAATTTTTGTCGCCACAGTGTTTGAAATCATTAAAACCATCACAAACGCTATAGCGATATAAAGAAAATATTTGCTTTGCATAAAATCCAAAATGATGATACTCAGTCTTTCGCAACATCGCCGATGTAAAAAGAATTCAAAAGATTATTTGCTGTTGCCGAATGACTTGTCCCGATATCTTTTGTAGCAAAACCCCGGGAGCCATCTTTGCCGCAATAAGGACTTATTGTATAAACCCCGCCCGGATGAGCCCTCAAATAACTTGTTAAATCATAAACCCTATTATTGATAATCGACCAACAATCGCTTGTTGAATTGTGTTTTGCTATCTCTTCAATGGTCAAAGAAACATTGCCCGAACCCGAAGAATTGTTATTGCCTGGCGTTATCGCTGCCGGCGGCTTGGCGACAATAACCAGAATCAAAAGAATAAAAATAACTGCCCAGGCAATCTCAACGAATATTTTCACTGATTTTTTATTCGTTGATTTGTGCCTTGTCAGTAAATTCAAAAACCCAATCGCCGAATGGATATAAAATAAAGGAATAAAAATCCAAGGAACTATGGAAACATGAAGATTTCTGTAATCGATTCCTTTGGATAAAAAATATTTTATTGCCAAATATCCCGAGAATAATGAAAAAACCGTGGCTATTACCAAAAGCCAGGCAGTAATTCTTAAAACTTTATAAAGATAAATCATGTTTTAGCGGGACGTTTAAATTTGCTTTACAAATTTATTACGTTTCGGAGAGAGTGGGATTCGAACCCACGAGCCCCTTACGGGGCACGGCACTCCAGGCCGTTCCGTTAGACCGCTCCGGCATCTCTCCTTATCTATTGTCTTCCAATTCTCCGAATAATTTTCTTTTGACGCTTTCCACCTCGATGGAATCTAAATTGTCGCTGGCGTTATGTTGAAGTCCCAAAATCACCTTTTTTAATTCTATCTCGGTTATACCATCTTTGAGCACACTGCTGAAAACTCCTCTAAGATATTCCCTTTCTTTGTCAGAAATATTGGGCAGGACCGTTATGGCCTGCTCAAACTCCTTGCGATAAATTCGCTTACCGGCATTACCTCCGAATAACATTTCTAAAATATTCATATGCGTGTTTCTCTTAATCTTTTTATTCTCTCCTCGATTGGCGGATGAGTAGAAAATAAATTAGTTAATTTTTTGCCCTTAAAGGGATTGGCGATATATAAATGAGCAGTAGCCTGATTGGCAAATCTTAAAGATAAAGGACTTCGTGAAATTTTTTCCAACGCACTGGCCAAACCCTCGGGATATCTGGTCAGTAAAGTGCCCGAAGCATCGGCTAAATATTCTCTTTTTCGAGAAATTGCCAATTGAATCAACTTAGCGAACAAAGGAGATAAAATCAGAAAAACTAAGCCGATAATCATTAAAATTGCCCCGGCTTGTCCGTCGTCTTCTCTGTTGCTTTTTCTTCCCAAAAATCTGCCCCTTATAAATACATCGGCAATCATTGTAATCGCTCCGACCAAAACAACCACCACTGTTTGCAGCAAAATATCGCGATTGCCGATATGACTTAACTCGTGAGCAATCACGCCTTCCAATTCCGAACGGTCGGTAATTTGTAAAAGTCCATCGGTTACGGCAATGACCGCATTTTTCGGATTCCTGCCAGTGGCAAAAGCATTTGGCGCTGGGTCATTAATGATGTAAATTCTGGGCATGGGCAAGCCGGCAGTTATGCAAAGATTTTCTACAATATGATAAAGCTCGGGATTTTCTTCATGAACCAATGGCTTGGCGCGGGATATTGCCAAGACAATTTTATCCGAATACCAATAACTGATAAAGCTCATAAAAATACTAAATCCCGCGGCAAAAAATAAAATACCCTGGTTATCAAAATAATAACTCAAAAACCAGCCCAAGCCGATAAGAATAATAAAAAACAAGGAAAAAAGAATCCAGGTTCTACGAATATTTGAATCGATGTGGGTATAAAGAGTCATAAAAATACTATATCAAATTTATCGATAAAAATAAAGCCCCGACGCAAGGTCGGGGCTTTCCAAATATCAATCAAATCATTAAAACTTCACTTCTGGAACTTCTCTTTCGGCCGGCACTTCCACTTCGAAAAATTCTCGCTTCTTAAATCCCAGCATTCCGGCAATAACTCTTGAGGGAAAGGTTTCAATTCTGATATTCAAATCTCGGACATTGCCATTATAGAATCGACGGCTAGCCTGAACTTTGTTTTCTGTATCGGAAAGTTCTCTTTGCAGCTCTAAAAAGTTCGCGTTCGCCTTCAAATCGGGATACGCTTCGGCTACGGCAAAAAGAGTTTTTAAGGTATTGGTTAAGGCATTTTCTGCTTGAGCCTTCTCTTTCATACCCTGAGCACCCATTGCTCTAGATCGAGCTTGAGTCACATTTTCAAATGCCTCTCTCTCGTGCTTGGCATAGCCTTTTACTGTTTCTACCAAATTGGGAATTAAATCGTGTCTCCTTTTTAATTGAACATCGATATCCGATTCGGCTTCGTCGGTTCGATTTTTTAATCTGATTAAAGAATTAAAAACAGCAATTGCCCAAAAAATTATTAGAACTATTAAACCGATTATAACGTATAAAAAATTCATGTTTTTAAAAATTAATTATTACTCTTTAAGTATACCACTTATTTAATTAGTATTCCATTGGCGGCATTCCGCTTTCTTTCTTCTCCTCGGGAATATCAGTAATTACTACTTCGGTAGTTAAAAATACCGAAGCCATAGAGGCAGCATTTTGAAGAGCTGATGTGACTACTTTGGTGGGGTCAATAATTCCTGCCTCAAACATATTGACTATTTTTTCTCCTGCGGCATCAAAACCCATGGCCCAATCCATTACCCCGGTTTTTCCTCCTGTTTCTTTCCTCTTTTCATTAATTTTTTGGGTAATTTCATGAATGATTACTTCGTCGGCGCCGGCATTCTTTATAATTTGCCTGAATGGTGCTTCGCAAGCTTTAAGAACTATTTCGCCACCTATTAAATATCCTCTAATTTCTGGTCTTAATAGTTTTCTTGATTCCCGAATTGTCTCTTCCCCCGTTATTGACACTGTAAATTTTGACGCTATCGATAAAGCTATGCCTCCGCCCGGAACCACGCCCTTTTCTATGGCTGCCTTGGTAGCTGCTACCGCATCCTCTATTTTAAACTTTTTATACTTCATTTCTGCTTCTGTTGCTGCGCCCACCTTAATCACCGCCACTCCACCAGCTAATTTTGCTAATCTTTCTTGAAGCTTTTCTTTATCAAAAGAAGAGTCAGTCTGTTCTAATTGAATTCTAATCTGCTTTATTCTTTTTTGAATTTCTTCTTTGTCTCCTTTCCCGCCAACAATCGTGGTTTTTTCCTTAGTAGCAATTATCTTGTCAGCCGTACCCAGCATATCAATATCGGCGTTTTCTAATTTCAAACCGGTTTCTTCGGAAATAACCTTACCACCAGTGACAATAGCAATATCCTGCATCATCTCTTTTCTTCTATCGCCGAAACCGGGCGCTTTCACGGCCAAAGAATTAAAGGTGCCTCGCAGTTTATTAACCACTAAAGTAGTCAGGGCCTCTCCCTCTATTTCTTCTCCGATTATAACTAATGTTTTCTTGCCTGCCTGACTCATTCTTTCCAAAAGAGGTAAAATATCGTTAATCGAAGAAATTTTCTGGTCGGTAATTAAAATATATGCATCCTTATATTCGGCTTCCATTCTTTCGGTATTGGTTATCATATAGGGAGAAATATAACCATTATCAAATTGAAGCCCCTCTACCAATTCTGTAGAATAACCAAAGGTCTGAGATTCTTCTATTGTAATTACTCCGTCCTTGCCCACTTTTTCTATTATCTCTGCCAATAGATTACCCGCTTCTTCGTCTTCGCTGGCAATGGTAGCCACCTGGGCAATTTCCTCTTTGATTTTAATTTTTTTAGATCCTTCTTCTAAAACTTTTATAATTGCTTTTACTTTATCTTCAATGCCTTTTCTAATACTCATGGGATCAGTGCCGGCTGCCACATTTTTTAGACCCTCATCAATCATTGCCTGAGCAAGAATAACGGCAGTAGTTGTTCCGTCTCCGACTATATCATTGGTTTTCTCGGCGACTTCCTTTATCAGCTCTGACCCCATATTCTCAAACTTGTCCGGAAGTTCAATCTCCTTAGCAATGGTCACGCCATCGTTGGTAATGGTGGGCGTACCAAAGCCCTTATCCAGAACAACATTCCTGCCCCTGGGACCGAGGGTAATTCGAACAGCATTAGCCAGTTTATCAACCCCCTTTTTCAGTTCTTGTCGAGCATCTTCATTAAATTTAAATTGTTTGCTCATAAGTTTATTCTATAATTGCCAATATGTCCTCCTCTTTGGCAATTAAATATACTTTATTATCAATTTTTATCTCACTGGGACCGTATTTGGTAAATAAAACCGTATCCCCTATTTTAATATTCATCGGGATACGATTGCCGTTATTATTAATTCTTCCCGGACCAATGGCAATAACTCTGCCCTGTTCGGGCTTTTCCTCGGTGGTATCGGGAAGAACAATTCCTGACTTTGTTTTCTCTTCTTTAGACATCGGCTCGATAAGAACTCTGTCATCTAATGGCTTGATATCCATAAGTTTAAAAAATTAATAATTAGGTAATTATTAATTCTAAACAATTTTTATTTAAAGTCAATAGTCTTCGCCTGTTAACTGGATAAAATATTTTTAAAATTCTCAATAAATGTCCTTTGAAAAAATTCTCTTTTATCGTTTTCGTGAAATTTCAGCATTTTATCAGAAACTACAACCGCTGTCGGAATATCGTGAGAAATCATTTTATGGGCAATTCTTTTTTTCTGTATAAATCTGAATAATCCTTCTATTAATTTTCCAAACCAACCATTTAAAATTTTCTCTAAAATTCTTTTGATAATAGCCGGGAATTTATTTTTTTTAAACTCCGGATGGTAATAGTTGAAAATTTTCCCGAAATTTATTAAATAATTTTTTACCCACAGATTTTTCAGAATGAAATCTCTATATATTTGATTTTCGTAATAAATCGGTTTTATCTGGGCAATCCAGTGAAATAAATAAATATCGTAAGGCTTCAGGGCAATCGGCTCGAGACTTAAAGCATCGTCACCGATATAAAAACTTAAACATATTTTATTGGCAATTTTTTTATGACGCCACTCCCCCATTAGCCAGACCAAAAAAGTAATCCAAAAACGAGTGAACCAAATCCTGCCTTTTCTTATAATTATGAAAAAATCAATATCCGCTTCTTTTCTTGAATTATTAATGGCCAAACTATTACAAACGCCTATCATTCTTACGAACGGACAAACTTGCAGGACTTTTATTACTTTATAAGCTTTCTTCCAGCGAGGACTGGCAATTTTCTGGCGTTCTATTCTTTGTTCGTATAAATTTCTTCTGTTCTTCAAAAAATAAAATCCGTTTTTCTCGTCAATAAATTTCTGAAGTTGATTGCTTTTTAGGTATTTTAAAACATCCAAAAGAGAAACCTCTCCGAATGGTTCTAATTGAAAATCTTGAACGACTTCTGTCTGGGCAACAACATACAAAGGATTTAATAAATATTTATAAACCTCAAAACCAGTCAAGGGATAGTCCAAGATATCATAATAAACAATTGTGGCTAAAATTGATTTTTCAAGAAAATTCATCTGTGTCATCATATCTATATTTTAACATACGCGGCTTGTAAAATCATTAAAATGGGTTTATTATGAATAATATGATTGAAACCAAAGACGAACACTCGGAAATACCAGAAGACTTCAAGACTAAAATTGAAAAGCGGGACAAAAAAAGAAAACCAAAAATGAAAATATCGGGAAAACGAGTTTTTCAGCTTAAAAAATTATTAAAAAATAAATAATATGCGCTGGTTTTTTAAGCTCATTTTACAAATATTAGCTAATGCCGTAGGTATTTTTGCCGCCGCCTATTTTATAAAAGATATAAAATTTACCGGCGATTGGATTGACTATTTAATTGTCGGCGCAATCTTAGCTGTTGCTAATTTAATAATCAGACCGGTTCTGAAAATTATTACCGCCCCCCTTATATTTATAACATTGGGACTTTTCATAATAGTAATTAATGCGGTAATACTTTTTGGTGTTGACTGGTTCGTCCAAGAATTACAGATTACCAGTTTGTTTGGTTATCTGCTTGGTTCAATCATAATCTCAATTATAAATGGAGTTATATTGGGATTATTCAAAAAGAAAAAACCCGCATTATAAAATATGGAAAACATTCTAAATATTGTTCAAATTGTTATTGGTGGATTGCTCATAATCACCATCCTCTTTCAGCAAAGAGGTGCTGGTCTTTCCGGAACTTTTGGCGGAGAGGGAGGAGTCTATTTCAAAAAACGCGGAGCAGAGAAATTTGTTTTCATTGCTTCCATCGTTTTAAGCGTGATTTTCATAGTAAGTGCTGTTATTAGAATGGTAATTTAATAATGGGCAGATTATCACAATTTATAAAAAGATTATTGGAAAAAATACCTTCTAAGCATCAATGGCAAAAAATTCCCGGTGTTCTTAATAAAAAAGAACGCTATTTTATACTGGGTTTTTTTATTTTGGGGGTGGTTTCTGTTTTTATCTGGTTAGTTACTTACAATATTGAAAATACAGTTGTTGCGCCAAATTACGGAGGTAGTTTCAGAGAGGGAATTGTCGACAGTCCCGAGTATCTGAATCCAATTTTGAGTCAGACAACTGATGCTGATAGAGATATAACCGAATTAATATTTTCCGGCTTGATGAAATATGACAGCCGGGGAGAACTGGTGCCCGATATGGCAGAAAAATACGCTATTGACGATCCCGGTAAAATCTACGATTTCTTTTTAAAAAAGGATATAAAATGGCACGATGGCCAACCGTTAAACGCCGATGACATTGTCTTCACGATTAAAATGATTCAAAATCCGGATTCACGAAGCCCGTTAAGAATCAATTGGACTGGCGTAGAAGTTGAAAAAATTGATGACTGGACTGTGCGTTTCAAATTAAAAACGCCTTATGCCCCTTTTCTGACCAATACTACAACCGGAATAATCGCCAAACATATTTGGGAAAAAATTCTCCCCGAAAAATTTATTCTTGCCCAGGAAAATTTTTCTCCTATCGGCACCGGACCTTACAAGCTTAAAAAAATTAAAAAAGACAAAGAAGGGTTTATTAATTTTATAGAATTAGAAGCCTTTGGTGATTATGGCTCTTCTCGCCGGCCATTTATAGAAAAAATTGGGCTTTATTTTTATCCTGACGAAGAAAGCCTGATTAAAGCTTATAATAAAAATAGTATAGATAATTTAAGCTTGGTTTCTTTTCAAAATAAAAATCTCTTAAAGAGAACGAAATCAAAGTCATTTATTAATCAATTAAATATACCTCGCTATTTTGCTGTTTTCTTTAATCAAACCAAAAGCAAGGCGCTTTCTGATAAAAATGTAAGAATTGCTTTAAATTACGCCACGGACAAGAATCAGATTGTTAATCAAGTTTTAGATGGCAAGGGAAGGCAGGTTGATTCCCCCATACCGAGCGGCGTCTGGGGACATAGTGAGGAAATAAAAATTTATAATTTTGACATAGAACAGGCAAAAAACACCCTGGAACAAGCTGGCTGGAAAGATGCGGACAATGACGGGATAAGAGAAAAAAAAGAGGATAAATTAGAATTTGAATTGATGACTACCGAATTAAGGGAATTGCAACAAGCAGCAGATATTTTAATTGAACAATGGTCAAAAATCGGGGCTAAGGTGACTAAAAAGATTATAAATATTGGCGAAATTCAACAAGAATATATTAGGCCACGAGAATATCAAGCGCTCTTGTTTGGAGAGGTGCTGGGATTGGACCCCGATCCGTATAGCTTCTGGCATTCTTCTCAAAAAAGAGACCCGGGATTAAATTTGGCCCTTTATGACAATCAAAAAGTGGACACCCTGTTAAAAGATGCTCGCCAAACCCTTAATCAAGAGGAAAGGCTCAAAAAATATAAAGAATTCCAGCAATTATTGATCGACGATGCCCCGGTGGTTTTTCTTTACAGCTCCTACCATCTCTACTACACAGCCAAAAAAATAAAAGGAATTGAAGTAGAAAACGTGGTCCTGCCATCAAAAAGATTCGCTGATATTGAAAAATGGTACATAAAAACACAACGCGTAAGAAAGTAGAAAAGTGCCTGCCCGCCATCGGCTGTCGCCGAAGGCGACTGCAGACGGGATATATAAAAACCCAGAGAGTTAAAAAACCATGATTGATTTAAAAAACTTAAAATACGATGTCAGAAAATTGGAAGACATAGAAGATGTAATTTATGATAGAGAATGGCTTAAAACAGCTCCGAATTTAGAATTGTATTATATGTATCGGGATTTGGCGGAGAGCGAACTGGATAGAATGAGAATAGAAGATAATGATTTGAGATACGACATCACGTTTTTTCTGCCGGTAATACTTGGCAAAGAATTCAATAAAACGCTGGGGCATGACCATCCGATAGTGCCGGGAACGGCCATCACCTACCCAGAACTTTATGAGGTCCTGGAGGGTGAAGCAATTTTCCTTTTACAGGATTCCGACGACAAAGAAATAAAAGATATCTTTGCTGTCCATGCCAAAAAAGGAGATAAGGTAATAATCTTACCAAAATATGAACATCTGATAATCAGCCCAACCGAAAAAGAATTAAAAACCTGTGATTGGATATGCCGCACCTTTGCTTCTAATATCTATAAACCGTTCAGGGCAAGACATGGATTCAGTTATTATGCGATCAGACATGATTCTGGAATTAAATGGATTAAAAATGAAAACTACGAATCAATTCCCGAATTAAGATTTGAGGAGCCGAATAATTTTTATAACTTTGATTTAAATAAAGATGAACCAATATATAAATTGGTTAATAATCTTGAAAAATTAAATTTTCTTATCGAGCCCCAGAAATACGAATGGCGATAATCGGGCGAGTGGCGGAATTGGCAGACGCGCAGCGTTCAGGGCGCTGTCCCGCTTAGCGGGATGGAGGTTCAAATCCTCTCTCGCCCACAAAAATAGTTACCCTTGACAGGGTATTTTTTAATCTCTAATATAATAAGTCATGGGAGCGCGAGGACCCGTTTCCCAATTTATCCCACAAACCTCCTTGTGAGGCCTCCGCTCCCTATTATATATTTGCTCTCTTTGCTCTTTTGATTCATTCATTCTCATCCAAGGCGTGAGCCCTAATATAAGACCCTATAGGCACTTAGGGCTCTTTTTTATCCTTAAAAAGTTATCCACAGATAAAGGTACTTGACACGGTATTTTAAAAAGAATATCCTACTATAATAGTTAAAAACTTAAAAACATCACAACCCACCCAACCCACCAACCAACCCCAACCCCACACAACCCATCCAATCCAAAAACAACCCAATCCACACAAACAACCAAACACACAAAACCCACACAACCCACAAACAACACACAACCTAGCTCCTTACAGCACCTTTAAAAAACTTTCCAATATATCCGGCCTCGAGTAACCAAATTACTTAACAACATCCTTTCTTTTCACCCACCCCTATCTAATTTGGCCTCTCGAGGCCTTTCTTTTTGTCTCCGCCATAAACGGGGCCTTTTTTTATTCACAAATATAGTTTATAATTAACTTAATGATATCTTTTGACGATTTTAATAAACTTGATATTCGCATCGGAACAATCTTGGAAGCGGAAAAAGTTGAAGGCGCGGATAAGCTACTAAAATTAAAAGTGGATTTAGGTCCCTCGAATACCTCGGAACAACCAGAATTGCGAATTCTGGTTGCGGGAATTGCCGAAACTTACCAACCCGAAGATATTATTGGCAAGCAAATCCCGATTTTAATCAATTTAGAACCTAAAAAACTCCGCGGCATTGAAAGCAACGGAATGATTTTAGCCGTGGATATAGACAATAAAGCAACATTAATTCATCCGGACAAAAAAGTGCCGAATGGGGGTAAAATTAGATAATATGTCTCTAAAAGCAAAATTACCTATTTGGGTATTTATATTAGTAGCAAGTATCGGGATTGCGATGATTTTTTTACTACTTCAATATCGAGATTCAATACTTGATGAAATGAAATTGCAATCTCTTGAAGATGCTTACTGGACAAATAAAATCCCGCAAAAAAATGAATTATCCGGCTGGAAAACTTATCGGAATGAGACATATGGTTATGAGTTAAAATACCCGGAAGGATGGGTTATTGATAATACTTATTCAGACAGTCGTTTTACTTTGCGTGGCGATTCCGAAACAAGTGTAGGTGGCGATACTTATTGGGCTAATTATGTTCGGCAACCGGAAATGCCGACATCAACCCCAGCTGATTACAGAGACCTATATTTGCTGATTTATAAATTCGATTCAGGTTCTGCTATCGAAGATTTTGTGAATAACTTTTATTATAAGTACGGACAAACCGATATTGTTCAACGCAATGGCCTTATAACACTAAATAATACTGAGGGAAGACAATATAATACCGTAAGTTCCGATCATCCCGTCGGAGTAAAAGGTATATTCACCGTATTTAAATTGGATGATAAGTTTTTTGTTTTTAAATCATCTTGGCAATCAGCGGATATACATAACCAAATCCTCTCCACTTTCAAATTTATTGAACCCGTAGATACTTCGGATTGGAAAACTTATTCCAGTGAAAAATATAAATTTTCGTTTAAATATCCAGCTGATTTTAAAATTAAAACAGATACGGTACGCATTACTTATCCAAATGGTAAAAATTGGTATCGGTTAGAATTGACTGATTCATCTACTCCCGAATCTCCTCTTATATCTTTCGAGGTAAATCCCGATGGTTATGGCCCATTTTTCCCAGACAAAACATACGAAATTAAAGAATTAGAAAATGGCAAAATCGAAATTACAAATATCGTATTAGAAGAAAAATCTGAAAATTCCGACGACGGCTATACTTGGATTATTCCCAATTCTATAAAATCGAACAATGGAAACGACTACTTTATACAATTTATTTTTAAAGAGGATGGAAAAGATTGGGAATCAATATTCAATCAAATCCTTTCAACTATTAAATTTATAAAATAATTATATGAAAATATTTAGTGGGATGAGACCGAGCGGACAATTACATATTGGAAATTATCTGGGAGCTTTGAAAAATTGGGTGGAATTACAGAAAAAAACCACCCGACTAGATGGCGAGGCAAGCTGTGTTTTTGGCGTGGTTGATTATCACGCTATTACCACTCCTTTCAATCCCAAAACCATTAAAAAAGAGACAATGGCATTAGTTTTGGATTATTTAGCCGCCGGCATTGACCCGAAAAAATCAATCATTATTATTCAATCTCATCTGCCAGAACATACTGAATTAGCCTGGATTTTAGGAACACTAATCCCCGTATCATGGCTTGAGCGTGTTCCCACCTACAAAGAGAAGCTTGAATTGCATCCAAAATATAGAAATTTAGGACTCCTTGCTTATCCCGTCCTAATGGCAGCCGATATTCTAATTTATAAGGCTAATATTGTTCCGGTAGGTGACGACCAGATGCCCCACATTGAATTAACCAATGAAATCGTTAAACGTTTCAACCAGTTATTCGGAAAAACATTTCCCATTGTAAAGGGAATCGTTAACGAAGGAGCGGGGGCCAGAATAAAATCTTTGACCGACCCGAGCAAAAAAATGAGTAAAACCGGAGATGAAAGTATTGCTTTAACTGATTCGCCGGATGTTATCAGAAAAAAAATAAAAACCGCAGTCACCGACTCCGGTAAAGAAATAAAATATGACGAGAAAAATAAACCCGCGATTTCTAATCTTTTAACCATCTACCACCTATTTTCGGGCAAACCTATGACCGATATTGAAAAGAAATATCAAGGAAAGGGATACGCGGAATTCAAGAAAGATTTGGCCGAAATAATCATCAAAGGATTGAAACCATTTCAGGAAAGAAGAAAAAAACTGGAAAAAAATCCCCGACTAATAGAAAAAATCTTAGCCGAGGGACAAAAGAAGGCCCAAAAAATTACCCAAGAAACAATAAAGGAAATTAAGCAAAAAATGGGGCTTATATAGCTTTAGAAGAATAAAAAAACCCACACTTTTCTGGTGTGGGTTTTTTTATTCGATTATTAGGGATTTTATTTCTTTAAGTTTCTTATCCAATAAAATTTTTGTTTTGGCTTCAACCACTAAACGCGTGATTGGTTCAGTATTGGATGGACGAAAATTAAACCACCAATCCGGAAATTCGACAGTCAATCCATCGTATAAGGAAAGTTTTGAAGCATTCTTATATTTGTTTTCCAACCTTTTAATCAATTTATTTTGATTTTTAACCTTAAAATCTTCTCTGTCTCTGTAATATTTATTAAATGGGCCGATTAATTCGGATAGCGATTTTTTCTTTTCGGAAATTAATTGCATTATTTTGATTAAAACAATAAACGGCGACTCAACATAATAATTATCTTTCAGATAATAATGACCGGATGATTCGGCGCCGAAGAAAATCTTTTGGTTCACCATTTTGTTTTTTAAAAAAGTGTGACCAACCTTTGAGCAAATTGCCTCGTTGTGCGATTTTTTAATTTCTTCCCTGAATATTTTACTGGCTACGGGCGTGTAAAGAATTTTACCGACATTTTTAAATAAATAATGAACCAATAATGCGGCGATTAAATCCGGACCCACTCTTTCTCCTTTTTCATCAAAGAAAATAATCCTGTCTCCGTCGCCGTCAAAAGCAACCCCAAAATCGGCATGTTCCGATAAAATCTTTTTTTGCAGCGCTGTGGTATTTTCCGAAATTACCGGATTAGGATCGTGATTGGGAAACGAGCCGTCCAATTCGGAAAAAATTTGGATTACCTCAATGGGAAGATTTTTGAATAATTCAGGCACCACTATTCCAGCCGTGCCATTGGCAGTATCAATAATAACTTTTAACGGTCTGATTTTACCAATATCGGCAAACCTGAGAATATTTTTAAGATAATGCGACAGAATTTCTCTTCTGCTTAATTTACCTCTTTTCCCTTCCCATTTTCGTATAAATCCTCTCTTTACCATTTTTTTAATTTTATCCAGGCCCGAATCCATTCCCAGAGGCATGGCGTCATCTTTAACAAATTTAAAACCATTGTATTCTTTGGGATTATGGGAAGCGGTTACCATTATTCCGCCTTTGAAGTCATATTTTATTATCGTTAAATAAAACGCGGGTGTAGTTACCAAGCCAATGTTCAAAACATTAACCCCTTCGTCTAAAATTCCTTCGCAAAGTGATTTTGATAAACCTTCCGAAGAAAGACGATTATCACGACCAACAACAATCTCTCCGGTTCTTAAAAATTTGGCTGTTGCTCTGCCGATTTTATAAGCCATATCTTCATTTATCTCATTGGGATAAATCCCTCTGACGTCATTCGCCTTAAAAATTTTATCCAAATTGGTCATATGTTTTTATTATAGCACATGATATAATTAAACCGTATGAATTTCTCTGTCGGTATAATTGGACTGCCCAATGTGGGGAAATCAACGCTTTTTAAGGCCTTAACCCAGCAAGAGGTGGATATTTCCAATTATCCTTTTTGCACCATTGACCCGAATGTGGGCATTGTCAGGGTGCCAGACGAAAGATTGGATAAAATTTCGCAGATCGTGAAACCCCAGAAAACAACGCCGACAATTATTGAATTCGTGGACATTGCCGGTCTGGTTAAAGGCGCGCACAAAGGCGAAGGACTGGGCAATCAATTTTTATCCTATATTCGCGAAGTTGATGCCATTGTGCATGTTGTCCGTTCATTCGAGGCAGCGGATATAAAGCACATTGAAGACAATTTAGACGTTCAAAGAGACATCGATATTGTAAATACGGAATTGATGATGAAAGACTTGGAAACCATTGAAAAACATTGGGAAAAACTGGAAAGCGAGGCGAAAAATCCGGAAAAAAAAGAATCAAAAAAAGAATTGGAAATCATTGCTAAAATAAAAAAATCCCTAAACGAAGGAAGGTCAATTTCTCAAATGAATTTGGACCAGAGAGAGAAAGAGTTGATTAAACATCTGAATCTTCTAACCATTAAACCGGTAATTTATCTTATTAACAGTCGCGGAACGGACAAAGAATTAGAACTAATCAAAAGTCTTCCCGATAATACTATTCCCTTGGATTTAAAATTAGAACTGGAATTATCGGAACTGGGCCCAGAGGAATTGAATGAACTCAAAATGAACCCGAGAATAGATGTATTAATAAAAACCTGCTATAAGATTCTTGACTTAATCACTTTTTACACGATAAAAGGCGGAGAAGAAACCCGGGCTTGGACAGCTAAAATTGGTTCGACAGCACCGCAATGCGGCGGAATAGTCCATACTGACTTTGAGAATAGATTTATCAGGGCCGAGGTAATAAACTATAAAACACTGGTAGAATACGGTTCATGGCACAATGCTCATGCCAAAGGATTAATTAGAATAGAAGGAAAAAACTATGTAGCTAAGGATGGAGATATCATCGAGTTCAAAATCTAAACTATTTTAGCTTGCCAAAATTAATTTATTCTGCTAATATAGGATAAAATATGGACGAAGCAACAAAAGAGACAGCTTCAAGAGATTATGAGATTATGTTTATTCTTGCCCCACAATTAGAGGGAGCTGATTTAGATAAAACAAAACAAGAAATTACTGACTTAATAATTAAGTACGGGGGAACAATAAATTTTAAAGAATCGGAAAAAAGAACTCTTGCCTACCCCATTAATAAACAAAATCTTGGTATTTATTTAACTACTCAAGCATCGATTTCACCAGAAAATTTTTCCGAAATATCAAAACAATTCAGATTAAATAAACAAATTTTAAGACATATAATCACTCAATTAGAAACCGCGAAGGCAGCGCCCGAAAAATTAAGACCAGTAAGAAAACCTGCTCCCAAAAAGATACTAACCCCAGAATTTAAAAAACCGGCTTCTCCCGAAACCACGGAAGGAAAGCTTGAAGAAATTGATAAAAAATTAGACGAATTAATAGATAAAATTTAATAATTAATTCACCCCGTTAAATCCCGCGCAACGGGGTCGCCTATGGCGACATTTAACAGGGTAAAAATATGAATTTAAATAAAATCTTTCTTATTGGTCGACTAACCAGAGACCCGGAATCAAGAGCATTGCCCAACGGTCAGACGGTTTCAAATTTTGGCTTAGCCACAAACCGAGTTTGGGTTAATCCGGAAAATAATGAAAAGCAAGAACAAACTGAGTTTCATAATATCGTAGCTTTTGGAAAGTTGGCCGATATTTGTAACAAATACCTTAAAAAAGGCAGCTTGGTTATGATTGAAGGAAGAATCCAGACCAGAAATTGGCAAGACCAGAACGGCGGAACCAAATACAGAACCGAAATAGTGGCCGAAAGATTACAAATGGGACCAAAATCCAGTCAATTTGCCGATAAATCAAAAACGACAGCTGAAGAACCCAAGGCAGAAGAAGTACCAGAAATTCAAGTTGAAGAAGATGCTCCGGCCGATGAAGTCAAAACCGAGGATATACCATTTTAAAAATGACCAATGACCAAATCTCAATGACCAATTGGTCATTGGTGCTTGGGAATTGGGATTTATTTATGAGGGATTGTTATTTTTGCAAAAGAAATATCAAAGACATTGATTATAAAGACACAGAAAATTTGTCGAGATTTTTAGATCCTCTCTGTAAAATAAAATCAAGAAGACGGAGTGGAACCTGTGCTAAACATCAAAGAAAACTAGCTAAGGCAATAAAAAAAGCCCGCATCTTGGGCCTTCTTCCCTTTACTTCAAGGTAAAATTTTATTTTATTTTAATGGCTGAATGAATGGCATCGATAATCTGTTTAGTAATCTTGGGATTTTCTTTTAAAAATTGTTTGGCTTTTTCCATGCCTACGCCAAGTTTCTCGCTTCCGTAGCTCAAAGTAGCTGCGGATTTTTTTATTACGCCATATTTTAATCCAGTATTGATAATATCGCCTTCATAAGAAATTCCTTCGTTAAACATGATATCGAATTCGGCGGTTTGAAACGGCGCGGCAACCTTATTTTTCACCACTTTCGCCTTTATCCTGTTGCCAATCGATTCCTCACCTTTTTTGATTTGCGCGGTTCTTTTCAATTCGATTCTTACCGAAGAATAAAATTTCAAGGCCTTGCCACCCGGAGTTGTTTCCGGGTTGCCGAACATAATGCCGATTCTCATTCTGATTTGGTTAATAAAAATAACAATACAATTGGATTTGGCGATTTGTGAGCCAAGTTTTCTTAATGCTTGAGACATCAATCTGGCCTGAAGACCGATAAATTGATCCCCTATCTCGCCTTCGATTTCCGCTTGCGGAGTCAAGGCAGCCACCGAATCAACCACAACCACATCAATCGTCCTGGATTTAACCAAAGATTCGACAATCTGTAATGCCTGTTCTCCGCTGTCGGGCTGGGAAATCAACAAATCATTTACCTTTACGCCTATTTTTTTGCCGTATTCCGGATCCAGGGCGTGCTCGGCATCAACATAAGCCGCTATTCCGCCTTTTTTCTGGGCCTCGGCAGCAATATGGAGAGCCAAAGTAGTTTTTCCAGAGCTTTCGGCGCCAAAAATCTCAATAATCCTTCCTCTGGGCATACCACCAACTCCTAAAGCCAAATCTAAAGAAATCGAACCAGTGGGGATTACATCAACATCAACTTTTTTGGCTTCACCCAATTTCATAATTGAGCCCTCGCCGAATCGCTCTTTTATTTCGGAAACTGTTTCTTCTAAAACCCTTGATTTATCAAAAGTTTTTTCTTTTGTTTGTTTTACCATATTATTAAAATTTACTGATTATATATTATTCTTCTAATTATGGTGTTGGTTTTGCCAAAACGATTTTTTGCTTCAATTTTTATTATATTTAAACCATTCGTCAAACTAATCTCTTTCCTAAAATTGCCCTCTTTATCAATATACACTTCTTGGCCATTTACCGTCAAATAGGCTACGGGATTTGTTCTCCCGATGATTTCGAAATTCTCTTGATTTGCTGTAATGTCGGTTAACGGCTGAATAATTTCTAAATCCAGCGGTTTGATTAAAAAACATACTTCGTGCCAAAAATACCAGCCAACCCCAATTAAAAATAAAATAAAAATAACTAAAATAATTCTCTTCGGTGTAATAATTAAAGATCTTTTCTTAATTAACGGTTCGAGCGGCTTGTCTTTTAATTCCAGTTTTATTCTTTGCATTTTAAATTAGAATTCCTCCTCTTCTTCTGATTCTTCTTCGTCATCGTCTTTTTCTTCACTTATTTCATCTTCTCTGTCTTCGGTATCTTCTTCATAATCTTCTTCCTCTTTTCTCTTAGAAGGAATTGGGACTTCGTCCAGGTTTTCATCTTCAGGAATTTCTTCCATGCCTTCGTCTTCTCTGTTCTTATTAATTAATACTTCCCGCGGCTTAGCTCCATCGGCCGGACCAATGATTCCTTGTTGCTCTAAGACATCCAATAGTGAGGCAGCTCGGGCATAGCCAATTCTAAACCTTCTTTGTAAATAAGAAGCTGAGGCTTTGCCGGTCTGAATTATTAATTGTTTGGCTTCTTCTAATAACGGGTCATCTAACGAAAGAGCCTGCCCCTCAAAACCTGCCCGTTCTTCTGGTTCTGGTGTAATTTCCTCGTATTCAATCTCGCCAGCTTCTTTCTTCAAAAATTTAACTACGTTTCTTATTTCTTTCTCTGACGCATATACGCCTTGAATTCTTTTCGGCTTTCCAGCATCGCCAGCCAAAAATAACATATCGCCGTTACCCAATAATCTTTCTGCGCCATTCATATCCAAAATAGTCCTTGAATCAACCTGAGAAGCAACTTGAAGAGCAATTCTTGAAGTAATATTTGCCTTAATCAGACCAGTGATAACTTCCACTGATGGTCTTTGGGTAGAAACAACTAAATGAATACCAATCGCTCTGGACATTTGGGCCAAACGAACAATTGCCCATTCCACTTCTTTCCCAAATGCAGCCATTATATCGGCTAATTCATCAACAATAATCACAATATATGGCATCATGTCTTCTGGTGATGATTTAGCCATTTTTTCATTATACGAAGCCAAATCTTTCGCTCCTGCGGCGGCTAATTTTTTATATCGCTCCTCCATCTCTTTAATTGCCCATTTAAAAGCGTTAATCACTTTGTTCAAATCAACAATTACCGGAGTAAGCAAGTGAGGAATACCATTATAAAACGGAAGTTCGACTCTTTTCGGATCAATCAGAATAAATTTCATCTCCCAAGGAGATTTCTGATAAAGTAAACTAACAATTAAACTGTGGATACAGATACTTTTGCCGCTTCCGGTTGCTCCGGCAATTAACATATGGGGCATTTTCACCAGATTAGCCCAGATCGGATTGCCAGCCACGTCTCTTCCCAAGACCATGTTTAAATTATGACCGTCCTTTTTATAATCATAACCAGCCAATAAATCCCTTAAGCGAACCAATGTCTTTATCTTATTGGGAATTTCGATACCAACCAAAGAACGTCCAGGAATCGGCGCCTCAATTCTTATCGGATGAGCAGCCAAAGCCAAAGAAATATCACGATGAAGAGCAGTAATTTTCGCAAGTTTTACTCCACCAGCTGGCCTTAAAGTATATTGAGTAACCGTTGGACCAACATTCACTTCTCCCATTTCGACCGGAATGCCGAAATTTTCCAAAGTCTTTTGGACAATAGCCATATTGGTTTTGATATCGCCACTCGAAGGATAGCCTTTGTCAGATTCCAACAATTCAAGAGGCGGAAAAGTATATTCTTTTATACCAATCTTGGTAGTGGGGATCAATTCTTCCTCTTTATCTTCTTTCTCTTTTAAAGACTCTTCTTCGCCTAAATCTTTTACCTCCATAGTTGGCTTCTTTAAAATCCCCCTAACAAATCTAGTGACTCTTTTATCGGTAGAACCAGCAGTCATCCCTTTAATTTCCTGAGACATCTTCTCGTCAGTCTCTCCCTCCTCTTCTTTTTTGGGTATTTTTCTTAAAGAAATATTAAAAGAAATTAAAATCGATATTAAAATAGCCGCAATAAAAACAACTAAAGTTACCCAAAAACCAAAGATTTTTAAAAATGGCCAGCTAATCAAGTAACCAAGCCATCCGGCTTTCTTTGTTCCGTTGGGAAACAATATATTAATCAGGCCCAAAAAACTTAAAATAAAAATTAATATTCCGAAAAGCGTAGAAAAATAAACATTTCTGTGAATATCCTTTAAAATAATAATTCCGGCGGCCAAAAACATTAAAGGCATAAGCCAAAGACAGTTGCCGAAAACAAAACCCGAACCTTTAAAAAGATATTTACCCAATGATCCGCCAACTCCCTGAAAACTTAAAATAAAAATAATCGCCAGAGTAAATAAAACCACTGCCACAACCCCTCTTCTGGTTTCGGGATTAATATTCAGCTTCGGCTTTTTTTCTTTTAATTCTTTTTCCTTGTAACCTCTTAACTTTTTCTTCAATTTTTTGATTTTTTTTCTCTCTTTTTTGCTCATCGATTCTATTATATCACAAAAAGAAAATTAAAAGAAAAAGGCGGGCGCCGCAAAGCGGCCCCGCCTTAAATATATCCAGGTTAATTTACCGTTTATTGCTTTCTGTCTTATCTTCGTTTTCGTCTACGGGTCTTTCTCTGAATCCTGTTCCGGCTGGAATTAATTTACCAATAATTACGTTCTCTTTCAGTCCCCTTAAAGAATCAACCCTGCCCTGAGTTGAGGCCTTGATTAAAACTCTAACTGTTTCCTGGAATGAGGCAGCGGATAAAAAACTTTCTGTGCTTAGGGCCACCTTAGTAATGCCCAGAATAAGCGACTGGGCCACGGCTTGCTTCTTTTCTGCTTTCTTAGCTTTATCGTTTTCATTTAAAAATATATCTTTTTCCGTAACTGCACCCTCTAAAAGATTCGTTCCGCCGGGATCTTTAACCCTTACCCGAGAAAACATCTGATGAATTATTACTTCAATGTGCTTATCATTTAAACCACCGCCCTGAGTGCTGTAGATCTTCTGAACTTCTTTAAGAATGTATCTTTGGACCGCTTCTTGCCCCGTTAATTTAAATAATTCTTTTAAATCAATTTGACCTTCGCAGAGTTGCTGTCCGCGTTCCACTGTATCGTCCCCTTGAACCCAAACTCCTGTTTGGGGGGGAATAACATATTCTTTTATTGCTTTTTTTCTCTTTCTTTTTCTTAATTTATCTTCTATCCAGCCCTGAATTTTTATTATCTTGTGGTCGCCTTTCTCCTTGATACTAATTACTTCTCCGGTCAATTCAGAAATAGCTGCTTTTCCTCTGGGAATTCTGGCTTCAAAAATTTCCTCAACCCGAGGAAGACCCTGGGTTATATCTGTTCCAGCAACACCACCCGTATGAAAAGTTCTTAGAGTGAGTTGGGTGCCCGGCTCACCGATTGCCTGAGCCGCCACAATTCCAACTGCCTCGCCAGACTCTATTAATTTATTTTTGCCCAAATCATAGCCATAACACATTTTACAAATTCCAAATCTGGTCTTGCAACTAATTACCGATCTAACTAATAATTTTTCAATTCCCGCGGCTTCGATTTGTTCTGCTTTTAATTTATCGATTAATTCATTTTTCTTAATAATAATCTTTTTGCTCTTTGAATCTTTAACCTCTTCCAAGCTAATCCTCCCAGCGATTCTCTCGGCAAAAGAAATGCCTAAATCTTCCATGTCGCGTTTATAAATTGTGATTCCTTCTTTGTCTTTGCAGTCATCTTCTCTAATCACAACATCTTGAGCAACGTCAACCAATCTTCTGGTCAAATATCCTGCGCTGGCAGTTTTTAGGGCTGTGTCAGCCAAGCCCTTCCTGCCACCATGAGTTGAAATAAAATATTCCAAAACATTAAACCCCTCTTTGAAACTACTGATTACAGGCAATTCTATAACTTCTGATGCAGGGTTAATCACCAAACCCTTCATTCCTACCAGCTGAACAGCTGAAACCCACGAACCTCTGGCGCCAGAAGAAAATATCATATTTACCGGACCATTGGGGTCAAGGGTTTTAGGGACTAAATCTGCTATTTTATTTTTAACCCGCCCCCAAATTTCAATTGATTTTGATTTTCGCTCCACTTTGGTTAAAAGTCCTTCTCGATATTGCTTTCTAACTTCTTCTACTTCTTTCTGGGCGTCGGCAATTATCTTATCTTTCTCAATCGGTTTACTTAAATCATCCATGCCCCAACTAATACCTGATTTGGTAGCATACTGAAAACCTAAATTTTTTATTCTATCTAAAAATTCTTGAGCTCTTTCAGAGCCGGCCTTTCTAATGATTTCTTCGGTTAAAAGTCTCAACTGCCTACCATTCAGTTCTTTGTTGATAAAATCAATCCTTTCGGGAAGAACCGAATTCAGGATTGCTCTTCCCACCGAAGTTTCCAATAATATGCCGTTAATATTGATTTTTATTTTTGCCTGCAAATCAATAATCCTTGATTGATAAGCTAAAACTGCTTCTTCAGTATTGGAAAATATTTTGCCTTCACCCTTTAAGCCTTCTAAAATTCTGGTTAAGAAATAACAGCCCAAAACAATATCCTGAGTAGGGATAAGAATTGCTTCGCCAGTAGCTGGCTTAAAAAGATTAACCGATGAAAGCATAATTTCTCGACTCTCTTTCTGGGCATTTTCTGACAAAGGCAGATGAACCGCCATCTGATCGCCGTCAAAATCAGCATTAAAGGCCTTACAAACCATTGGGTGAATCTGAATAGCCAAGCCCTCAATCAAAACCGGCTTAAAAGCTTGAACGCCTAATCTATGAAGAGTCGGGGCTCGATTCAGAAGAACATGGTATCTTTGAGTAATTTCTTCTAAAATTGCCCAAACCTCATCAACGCCCTCCTCGATTAATCTTCTTGCTCCTCTAATATTATAAACCAATTCTCTCTCAATTAATTTATTAATCACAAATGGCTTAAACAATTCCAAAGCCATTGTCTTAGGAAGCCCGCATTGATTAAGTTTTAATTCGGGTCCAACCACAATAACGGATCGACCAGAATAATCCACTCTTTTCCCTAATAAATTCTGGCGAAAACGACCCTGCTTTCCTCTTAACATATCGGCCAAAGACTTTAATTGTCTTCTCTGACCGGTCGAAGCCATTACTGCTTTCTGACCTCGGCGGGCAGTATTGTCTATCAAGGCATCCACTGCTTCTTGAAGCATCCTTTTTTCGTTTCGACAAATTACTTCAGGAGCGTTAAGCTCAAGCAATCTCTTTAATCGGTTGTTTCTATTGATTACTCGGCGATACAAATCATTAACATCGGAAGTAGCATATCTTCCACCATCTAGCTGGACCATCGGTCTTAAATCTGGTGGCATAACCGGTAAAATAGTTAAACAAAACCATTCTGGTCTAATGCCGGCTTTTTTCATCCCCTTAACTAGTCTTAATCTGGCTAAAATCTTTTTTCTTTGACCAACCGGCGTCTTGGCCAGTTCTTCTTCTATACCAACCACCATCTTGTCTAAGTTAATATCTTTTAAAATTTCTCTTACTGCTTCGGCTCCGATTCCAGCGCTAAATACTTCGCTGAATTTTTGAGAAAGCAGCTGAAAAGTAAGTTCGGAAATAATTTCTAATTTTTTTATTTTACTTAACTCGTCTTTCGCTCTGTCACGGGCTGTTTTTAGTTCTTTCTTTGATTCTCTACCCTTTGTTATTTTCAATTTTCCTACATATTCTTTATCAATCTCTTTATATGCTTTTTCCCGAGCAGTTTCATCAACTTTTGTAATAATATAGGCAGCAAAATAAACTACTTTTTCTAATTTTTGAATAGAGGTATTTAATATTAAACCGATACTCGATGGTACGCCTCTTAAAAACCAAATATGAGAAACGGGTACGGCTAATTTAATATGTCCCATTCTCTCTCGTCTTACAATTGAACGAGTTACTTCTACCCCGCATCTATCACAAACCACTCCTTTATATCGAATTCGGCGGTATTTACCACAATAACATTCCCAGTCTTTTTCTGGTCCAAAAATTGCCTCGGAAAATAAGCCGTCTTTTTCGGCTCTTTGGGTCCGGTAATTAATGGTCTCTGGCTTAGTAACTTCGCCATGCGACCATTCTAAAATTTCCTCAGGACCGGCAATCTTCAGCTGAAGCGCATCAAAATCTTCGGGTTTTTTTAATTCATCAAATATCATACTTATCTATTTTTGCCCCTTTTAATTGTTCTCTCTTCTATTCTTCTCTTTTCCTCTCTTGAAATTTCTCTTTCTTCTACTTTTACCCCTTCTTTCAGGGGAGTTACGGAGAATCCTAAGGATTTTAACTCGCTAACCAAAACATTGAAAGATGAAGGAATATTCGGATTATGAATTGGTCTGCCCTTAATAATTGAATCATAAGCATTGGCCCTGCCAACCACATCGTCCGATTTGATAGTTAACATTTCTTGAAGAGTAAAAGCAGCGCCATATCCCTCTAATGCCCAAACTTCCATTTCGCCAAATCTCTGACCGCCGAATTGAGCTTTCCCGCCCAAGGGCTGCTGAGTAATCAGAGAATAAGGACCGATCGAACGCATATGAATCTTATCTTCAACTAAATGATTTAACTTCATCATATAAATATAGCCAACGGTCACTGGTTGAATAAATCGCTCACCGCTTCTTCCATCGTAAAGAACGACTTTTCCTGTTTCTGGCAAGCCAGCTTTTTTGAGTTCTCCTTTTATTTCTTCCTCGGTTACCCCGGAAAATGGCGGGCTGTAAGTTCGATAACTTAACTTATGGGCCGCCCACCCCAAATGAGTCTCTAATATCTGGCCAATATTCATACGAGAGGCTACTCCTAATGGATTTAGAATTATATCAACCGGCGTACCATCTGCAAGGTGAGGCATGTCTTCCTCTGGCAAAACTTTAGAAATTACTCCTTTATTTCCATGACGGCCAGCTAATTTGTCTCCTACTGCCACTTTTCTAAATTGAGCTATTTCTACCTGAATAGCCTTAATTACTCCAGCGGTAAGTTTATCCCCTTTATCACGGGAAAAAATCTTTATTCCAACTACTCGGCCGCGCTTTCCGTGGGGCAATCTTAAAGATGTATCTTTGATATCTCTGGCCTTATCACCAAATATAGCTCTCAGTAATCTCTCTTCGGCGGTTAAGTCACTTTCTCCTTTAGGTGAAATCTTACCAACCAATATGTCTTCTTGATCTACCTCGGCTCCGACTCTAATAATCCCCTCTTCATCAAGATCTTTCAATCGATTTTCGCCAACATTGGGAATATCAGAAGTAGTTGTTTCCGGACCCAGTTTGGTATCTCTTACTTCACATGGAAACTCTTCGATATGAATAGAAGAAAATACATCTTCTTTTATTGCTTTTTCGGAAATAATGATGGCGTCTTCAAAATTAGCTCCCGACCAAGACATGAAAGCAACTAAAACATTTCTACCCAAGGCCAATTCGCCATCATCAGTTGAAGAACTATCAGCCAAGACATCGCCTCTTTTGACTCTCTGGTCTTTTTCAACTGTCGGTCTTTGAGTTATGCAAGTATAATCATTTGATCGAAGAAAATTATGGAGATGATAGTGTTTGGTTCGGCCGCGGGAAGAAATTACAATATGAGATGCATCAACTTCTTTAATTACTCCGTCTTCTTCTGCGACTGAAACTTGACCAGAATCCTTGGCTGCCTTAGTTTCGATACCTGTACCGACTAAAGGGGCCTGAGGGTTAACAAGAGGAACTGCCTGACGCTGCATATTCGAACCCATCAGAGCCCGATTTGAATCATCATGCTCGACAAAAGGAATTAAAGCCGTAGCAATACTGATGCATTGGTACGGAGAAACGTCTATTAAATCAATCTTGTCCCTGTCAACTATCCCCGGTTCGCCGTGAATTCTGGCTTCTGCTCTTTTGTCTTTGATGTATTTATTGTCATCTAAAGAAACTCCGGCATGCGCAATGTTATATTTTTCTTCTTCAAAGGCATCAAGATAAACAATTTCATTGGTTACTAATCCCTTTTTAACTTTTCGATAGGGAGTTTCAATAAATCCATAAGAATTAATTCTGGCATAAGATGCCAAATGACCAACCAAACCAATATTTGGGCCTTCGGGAGTTTCAATTGGGCAAATTCGACCATAATGACTAGGATGAACATCGCGAACTTCAAAACCAGCCCTTTCTTTGGTTAATCCTCCTGGTCCCATAGCCGATAAACGCCTTTTGTGTTCTAGCTCTGATAAGGGGTTGATTTGATTCATAAATTGAGATAACTGGGAAGAAGTGAAAAATTCTTTAACCATTGCCATTAGAGGTCGGGAATTTATAAGTTGACCTGGAAGCAGGCTATAGATATCCAAAGTACTCATTCTATCTCTAATGATTCTTTCTATTCGGCTTAAGCCAACCCTTATCTTGTTTTCTAATAACTCGCCGAGCGCCCTTACTCTTCTGTTTCCCAAATGATCAATGTCGTCACCACTAATTTCTGGATTGTTATTTAATTTAATAATTTCCTTAATGATTAAAACCAAATCTTCCTTTCTTAAAATTCTATAATCTTTACTAAGAGTGGTTTTGGTCCCGATTCTTTGATTAAGTTTATATCTACCAACTTCCGACAAATCGTACCTCTCAAAATTATTAAACATATTCTCAATCAGTTGTCTGGCATTATCAACTGCCGCCAAATCACCGGGTCTTATTCTTTTATAAATTTCAATCCAGGCATCATCCTGAGTTTTAGAGTGATCCCGATCCAAGGTCTCTTTCATAAATTGAATTTCGCCATTATCAACATCTTTAAATTCTTTCAAAATATCCTCTTCTTTTATGAGGCCGAAAATTCTCAATAAAGCAGTGGCCGGTATTTTTCTCTTCCTGTCAATTCTGACCATAATACAACCATTATATTCAGTTTCAAATTCAAGCCAAGCGCCTCGATTAGGAATAATCTTGGCGCCATGTAATTTTCTCCCTTTAATATAATTTGTAGTAAAAAATACTCCCGCTGAACGAATCAGCTGGGAGATAACCACTCTTTCTACTCCGTTTAAAATAAAAGTTCCCCGAGGAGTAATCAGGGGTAAATCGGTCAAAAATACTTCCTGTTCTTTGGTCTCGTTGGTTTTTTTATTAACCAGTTTTATTTTAACCCTCAAGGGCGCTTCGTAAGATAAACCGTTTTTCTTTGCTTTCAGTTCATCGCACTTTGGCTCGTCTAAATAATAATCGCCAAAATACAAAGCCAGATCTTTTCCACCGTAATCGCGAATCGGCGAAATTTCATCAAATAATTCCCGAAGACCCTTTTTTAAAAATTGGTTATAGCTGTTTAATTGGATTTCAACGAGATTTGGAAGAGGTAATAAGTGCTTGGGATAATTTTTAAAATATTTTATCCTGGTCATTTAATTTAAAATGTAAAGATAAAAAGAGATATACCCAAAAATTGGGCTTGTTACAGCTTTTTATTCAATTTATCTAAACTTGTCAGTCAGAGATTAATTTTTTTAGAGATTTAGGCTAAGGGCTTTAACAATTGATTTTACAATCCTCTGTGAGGTTAGCCCCGCCTCTCTGGTAGTCTCTACCTTAATGTTATTTAAGGATTCTAATTCTATTTTATTCCTTTTTAATAACTTGTCAAGCGTTCCGAGTAATTTGTCGGTATCTTCGGTAATTGCTTTATAAGTTTTATCCCTCGACTGCGCTCGGGATCCTGTCCTGCGCGACAGGACAATCTCAATCGGCGACCTGCCGTGTTCTCTCGCCTTTTTCACTTTAAAAATCAATTCATACATAAAGTTCATAATAGCAAAATAATTTACTTAAAGCAAAAGGCTCGGGTCCATTCGGAACCGAGCCAAAAATTTCATTTCTTGCGCAAGGCCAAGCCATTATCTTCGAGAAATAATTTGATGTCGGATAAAATCTTTCTTCCCACTCCTTTTACTAGATAGAGCTCCTCTTCTGTTTTCCGGATTAAATCAGTAATGGTTGTAATATCGGCGCTGTAAAGACGGTTAAGTATTCTAGTTGAAAGTCCGGTTTCAGTAAGCGAGGTAGCAATATCCAACCTTAAAGTTAGTTTTGTTTTCAGCGCCCGGTTCTCTTCCTGGAGTTCACGAATTTCCCTGATTAAACGCGTTTTATGCCACAAGAACATCTGAAAAATCTGATTTTTAATTCTGAGCGGAGAACCAAGCTTCCTTATGACGGATTCTTCGATCTGTCTGACTCTTTCACGAGAAATGCCCAGTGCTTCGGCAATAAAAGCAAGAACCACCTTTTCTCCGGTCAGTCCGAAATGCAAATCAAGAATTTGGAACTCGCGGGGTTTCAGGAATTTCCGCAACAAAGCCAGAAAATAACAACAGATTTTTTTGTCCAACTCGAGGACAAAATCATCTTTCAAACAAAGAATCTTTTTAAGGAGCTTCTCACAAGCCTGAATATTGATCATTTTCTCCTCCTTTATTTCCATTTCCACTTACGCCAACTTTTCAGCCCTATGCCGGAACGCGCCACACGAATCAAGGCAAAGCTTCCGTTCTCTAAGCTACTTGCAGAAAACCAAGTTCCGCTGTTCTCTTCTTCTTTCCAGCCTCTTCTGCGAAGCGCGAATTTGGCAGTCGTCTTGGTCCTATATGGACCATACATAAATAGCACCTTTCTTACTTTGTCGAAATCTTGCAGTTTTTTTCGATAAACATAAACATAAAACATCCGCATTCCTCCTTTTTTGATTTTTCTTTATTTTACACCATCAATAGAAATCAGTCAATGGTTATTTATTTCTTACCGCAATACTCTGAACGATGCCAATAATAACAAAATTTACCAATAAATTACTTCCTCCGTAACTGACAAAAGGCAAAGAAATACCGGCAATCGGCAAAACTCCCAAATTCATGCCAATATTCACAACAACCTGAAAAAGAAAAACAATACACGCGCCGACACAAAATAAACGAGAGAAATTATTGGTCGCGCTTAGGGCGATTTTTATAATTCTAAAAAACAATAGAAAATAAAATACAAAAATAAAAACCACACTCACGAAACCCATTTCCTCGGCAATGGAAGCAAAAATAAAATCTGTTGTCCTGTCTGGTAAAAAATTTAATTGGCTTTGCGAACCGTGTCCCAATCCTCTGCCCCACAGTTGACCAGAACCAACAGTAATTACCGATTGGATTCGGTGATAACCGGAGCCATGCGGGTCAAAATAAGGATTTATAAAAGTAACTATTCTATCTTTTTGATATGGCTTCAAAATCGCGAACCAAGCAATAAGAAAAATTATTGCACCGATAAGAAATAAAATTAACAGCTGCTTTAATTTAATTCCGGCAATAATCATCGTACCCAACCAAAGAAAAACCAGAACCATAGCCGAGCCCAAATCTGGCTGAAAGAAAACCAATACAACCGGAATCAACAAATAAACACCCGAAATAATAATATGGCGAACTCGATAAAGTTCAATATGACGAAGGGAAAAATATTGAGCCAGAATCAAAATCATTACTAATTTTGCCGATTCTACCGGCTCAAAATTTAAAGGGCCAAATTTAAACCAACTCATCGCTCCTCTCGTCTCTTTGCCAAATAATAAAACTCCGACTAAAAGTAAAACACTTAAAATATAAATGATGATTAAAAAAACAGGATGATTTCTAAAAAGACGATAATCAAGAGAAGTAAAAACAAACATTAAAAAAAAGCCAATGACAATAAAAATCATTTGCTTATAAAAAATTTTTGACTCTTTGGTGTAAAGCGTGCTATAAATCGACAAAAGTCCGACTCCGCAAAGCAATAGAACACTAATCACCAACACCCAATCCAGTTTTTTAAGAATATAGAAAAACATAATCAATACTCTTTAAATCTCTCCGGGGTGGCATGAACTCTCATAAAATTATCATCTTGAAAAACATCGGTATATACCCTAACTTCCAAATTAAAGATTTCTTTTTCTATTTGATATGGCCACTCGATTATGAAAGATCGAGTTTCTCCTATCATAAAGGTGTTTATGCTTGTTTTGCCAACAGCAACAATTTTTTGACCTTCGTCAAAAAGCAAACCAATTATTTCTATCGTATCTAAGTTATAATCACTTTTATTCTCAACATTTCCCGTCAAACGATATTTGCCATCAACCAATTGATAGCCGGAATTCCTTATTTTCAATTGAAGTTCATTGAAATCTTTCAAGTTCTGCCAACTCGCATTATTCAATTCGAAACTCATACTCGCTATCTCTATTTCCGAATAAAATCTCTGTTCGATAATATACTTCGTTTCGTCGGGCAAAACATAGGTTATTCCTTCTTTAGAACCAATTAACTGACCATTATTATTATAAAGATTAAATTTATAGTTTATTGATTCGATCCCCCAATTACGATTTGGATTCTCTACTTTGGCTACTAAGTCAAAATTATTTTCAATGGTCGGGATAAAATTTTCGGAAATTATCTTTAATAGTCTTGGTCCGGGACAGGGACCGCAGGGACCACCACAATCTATGCCGGTCTCTCCCTGATTTTGGACTCCGTCATAACAGGTTTCACCCTGTGGCGTGAAAAGAAAATAAATTCCTACTCCAGTTGCTAAAAGAATAGTAAAAAAAACAAAAAGAATAGAAAGTTGTTTTTGAATATAGTGGGTCATTAATTTTATTATAACAAAATTCAGAGAAAATAAAAATGACCCCCTCCGCCATCCGCCAGCTGGCGGAACGAACAGGATCATTTTAAATTATGGTCATTATAAGGGAGCGATCTACTCTTGCGCTAATGCACTACCATTGACCCTAGGGGAATTTCACTTCTGAGTTCGGAATGGGATCAGGTGGAGCATCCCCGGTATGGCCCCCTTATAATGACCACAATCTCTCGATTCACTCGAGATAAATTAATGTCCATAAAATGTCAGCTAATAAACAGGCTAATGATTTATTAGTACTTCTCGGCTTAATCCCTTGCGGGACTTACACCTGAAGCCTATTAAGGTCGTAGTCTTCGACCAATCTATGATACCTAATCTTGTGAAGAGTTTCGCGCTTATATGCTTTCAGCGCTTATCTCTGCCGAACATAGTTACCCAGCAGTGCCCTTGGCAGGGCAGCTGGTACGCCAGAGGTTCGTTCATCCCGGTCCTCTCGTACTAGGGATGAGCTCACTCAAGTATCCACGCCTACGGTAGATAGGAGTCCAACCTGTCTCACGACGGTTTAAACCCAGCTCACGTACCCTTTTAATTGGCGAACAGCCAAACCCTTGGGACCTTCTTCAGCCCCAGGATAGGATGAGCCGACATCGAGGTGCCGAACAGGTGCGTCGATGTGGGCTCTCAGCACCTACCAGCCTGTTATCCCCGGGGTAGCTTTTGTCCGATGTCTTCCCCGATTCTATAATCCAGGGTCGGTTCACTAAATTCTGCTTTCGCAACTGCGCGACATGCCCGTCTTGCAGTAAAGCTGGCTTATGCTTTTACACTACCGCTCCGATTTCCATCCGGAGCTAGCCAACCTTGATAAACGCCTCCGTTACCTTTTAGGAGGCAAGCGCCCCACTTAAACTACCTAGCACTCACTGTCTCTTCCCGTATTAAGGGAAGGTTAGAATTATCATTTTTAAAGATGGGTATTTCACTGTCGGCTCCACCCCAACCGAAGTCAAGGCTTCAAAGCCTCCCCACTATACTACGCATCAAAAACGATAATCCAATGAGAACCTATAGTAAAGCTCCCGGGGTCTTTTCGTCTTACCGCAGGTAGTCGGCATCTTCACCGACATTGCATTTTCACCAGGCTCCTCGTTGAGACAGTTCCCCAGTCGTTCCGCTTTTCCTGCAGGACATAACTTACATGCCAAGGAATTTCGGTACCTTAGGACGATTATAGTTATCGCCGACGTTCACTAGGGCTTCGGACAGTGAGCTCTCGCCTTACGGCGAGAACCCCCATCGTTAACCTTCTAGCACTGGTCAAGCGTCAGCCCCTATACATCCTCTTACGAGTTAGCAGGGACCTGTGTTTTTAGTAAACAGTCGCTAGGGATCTTTAACTGCGTCCGCTCAGTTTTCATGAGCGGAAGGCCTTATTGCGAACTTACGGCCGTTGTTTTGCCGAGTTCCTTAACGAGGGTTAACCTGTTCACCTTGGGCTACTCGCCCTACCTACCTGTTTCGGTTTACGGTACGAACTCTCCATTTTTAGACTTAGAAGTTTTTCTTGGAAGCTTGCTCGCTTAGATTGGTCTGTCCGTGGACAAACCTTTTACCAACTCTTGGACTGGCGTCTAACGGATTTACCTATTAGACATCCTCAAGTAGACAACATAAATCCAATAATATGCCTAAGTTACAAAACTTCGTCACTCCATAGAAAAATGAAGAGGGGCCGGAATATTAACCGGCTGTCCATCGACTAACCCTTTCGGGGTCGCCTTAGGTTCGCCTAACCCTTGGCTGATTTACATTGCCAAGGAAACCTTAGGTTTTCGGTGATCCGATTTCTCATCGGATTTGCGGTTACTCATCCCAACATTCTCTCTTCCCTGCACTCCACCCCGCCTTACAACGGAGCTTCGCTGCGCAGGAAATGCTCCTCTACCACTCCATCTTTTTAAAAAAGACGGAATCCGTATCTTCGGTGCTAAGTTTAGCCCCGAACATTTTCAGCGCGCCTCGCCCTAGATAAACATAGAATGGTGAGTTGTTACACACTCTTTAAATGATAGCTACTTCTAAGCTAACATCCCATCTGTCAAAGACGAAACACTTCTTTTGCCACTTAACTTAGCTTAGGGACCTTAGATGACGATCTGGGCTGTTACCCTTTTGACTACGAAGCTTAGCCCTCGCAGTCTTACTCCCTTTTCATTTTAACTTCTGGTATTCGGAGTTTAGTAGGATACCTAGGTAAAACCACGATATTCCTTCTAGTGCTCTACCCCCAGAAAGTGAAAAGAGGCTAGCCCAAAAGCTATTTCGAGGAGAACCAGCTATTACCAAGCTCGATAAGCTTTTCACTACAACCCACAACTCATCTCCGAGTATTGCACGGCTCGTGAGTTCGGACCTTCCCCAGTATTTCTACTGAGTTCATCCTGGTCATGGGTAGCTCGCTTGGCTTCGGGTCTTTTACGTCCTCTTATAAACGCGCTATTCACACTCGGTTTCCCTGTGCCTCCGTCCTTATGGACTTAGACAAAGAAGACGTAAAAACTCGTTGGGTCGTTCTGCAAAAAGCACGCCGTCACCCCGACTTGCGTCAAGGCTCCGACTCTTTGTAAGTATATGGTTTCAGGTACTATTTCACCGCCCTTATCGGGCTACTTTTCACCTTTCCCTCGCGGTACTTGTTCACTATCGGTGATATTGGGTATTTAGCCTTGGCAGAATAGTTCTGCCTGTTTCCGACAAGATTATCGTTTCTCGCCGTACTTAAGAATAATGACAAGGAGTATAAGACCCTTTTCGCCTAAAGGACTATTACCCACTGTGGTCAGGCTTTCCAGCCATGTTCGACTAAGGAAGTCTTAATTTTTTACTCCCTGGAGTTGCCTCCAACGCCATTACCTTGCAACCCCTTTTAGAATTTTTTAGAAAAATTATAAAAGGTTTAGGCTCTTCCCTTTTCGCTCGCCGCTACTAAGGGAATAAAATTTTTTCTCTTTTCCTCCGGCTACTGAAATGTTTTACTTCGCCGAGTTCGCTGTCCCATCATTCGACGGGACTAATCCCGATTTATCGAGATTGGGTTTCCCCATTCGGAAATCCCCGGATCAAAGGTTGCTACACACCTCCCCGAGGCTTATCGCAGCTACGCCACGTCCTTCATCGCCCCAATATCCCAAGGCATTCACCATATACCCTTGAGTAAACCTGCTTATTAGCTGACAATCTATAGACTTTAATTTACCCGAACCTATTTAGGCTTAAATAGGTTTTAGGGTTATTCAATTTTTAAAGTTCTAAGTTTAAAAAAAACCGCTTAAAAGCGGTCAAACCATAAGGTACATCAATACCCGGTTGTGTCAACCGCTTTTGTGGATTAAATTTTTTAAATTTTTTCTCATATAAACCATCAATGCCTCTAATTATATAGAGTAAAAAATCACATGTCAATACCCCAGTTTCTAACCAAGGTAAAATGGCCTATTTTTCGCTTAAATCCTGTCTAAATTTTTCTATTAATTTAGCCGCCTGTTCTTTGCCGCCTAATCCAAAGGCCAACCCTCCGGCCAGAGCCAGCATGGCGATCACTCCTATAACAACGGTCTGAAGCAAGGCTGGAGCAATGCCTAATTGGGTTAAAGCAATGATAAATCCGAAAATCAATATCGCCCATCTAACAATTGAAGAAATGGCCGAGGAAGACTTTAAGCCAGCAGTATCAACGCTTGCCTTGACAAGGCGCTGCATAAAATTGGCTACAATCACTGCTCCCAATAACACTATTGCTGCTATAATCACATTGGGCAAATAGTAAAGTATGGCCCTTAAAAACAAAGCCACCTCGCTTAACCCCAAAATATCTGCTGCTGTCATTAGGAAAATGATAATAAAAAACCATTTCACTAATTCTTCAAAGAATTTTCCTGAATCAAGATTAAGTTTTGCCTTGCTCAAGGCGGTTTTAAATCCCAGTTTGGTCAAAAGGGTATCAAGTTTAATCGTTTTAATTATTCGATTAGCCACCTTGCCCAGAAATATGGCAATTAACCAACCGACTATAAAAACAATCAAAGCTGCCAAAAGCGTGGGAATAAAACTAATAAAACTGCCCCAAATTGTTTCAAAAGAATCAAGAAGTATTTCTATCATAAAATTTTAAATTTAATTATTAAATTTACTTTTCGACCACAATCTAATTATAGAACAATAACCTAAAAAATCAAATAAAAGTAGGGACTATCTAAGTAAATTACAAATAATTTTTATCATCGTATCTTTTTCTTCGGAATGACTTACGGCAATTAAAAGAACCAGAGCAACTAAAGTATTTTCACTAATTTTTCTTTCGCCCCTTTTTCCATAAAGATGTTTATTTTTGTATAAAAAATAAATAAAAAGAAAGGCGGAAATTCTTTTATTTCCGTCAGCAAAAGGATGATCTTTTATAATTAAATATAATAAATGGGCAGCTTTTTCTTCTATGGTTTTGTATAACTCTTCCTTTCCGAATGTCTGGTAGAGATTCTTGATAATACTTTCAAATTTCTTACTTATTTCTTGCCCAAATAAATCTCCGGCCCCAAGCTTTTTGTCAATCCCTAATTTTAATTCTTTAATAGCGCTTAAAGCATGATTATAATCCAAAGGGAAATCGGCTTTCTTGCCCTTTGGAATGACCAATTTATCGTGGTCGTACTTCCATAATATTTCCAGTGCCCTAGAATAGTCAGATAAAAGTTTTGAAATTTCTTGCTTATTTTTTGTCATATTTTTATTTTACCTCTTTTTATTTGTTTTTCCCAGCCCGAGTAACGTTATCGATTATTTGGCAACGACTATCTGCCGTGATACAATTAAAAATTCATGTTAAGTCACATCAAAAAAATTCATTTTATCGGAATTGGCGGGATCGGAGTATCGGCCATAGCCAGAATGGCGCGCTTAAAAGGAATAAAAGTTACTGGTTCTGATATTTCGATAGGGAAAATAACCGAAAGAATTAAAAATATCGGTGGAAAAATTTTTATCGGACATAAAAAAGAAAATTTGCCGAAAGACACAGATATGGTTGTTTTTTCACCGGCAATAAGCGAAAATAACCCCGAGCTGACTTCTGCTAAAGAATTAAATATTCCCGTCTATTCATATCCCGAAGCGCTTGGGCTTTTATCTAAAGACATGTATACGATTGCCGTATCGGGAACTCATGGTAAAACAACCACTACTTGCATGATTGCCGAACTAATGATATACGGAAATCTCGACCCGACCGTGGTCGTTGGCGGTTTGTTAAAAAAACAGCAAGATAATTTTGTTTTGGGACAAAGCAGATATTTTGTGGTTGAAGCCTGCGAATACAAAGAATCTTTTTTGAATCTTAATCCAAATATTCTGATAGTTTTGAATATTGATAATGACCATTTGGATTATTACCAAAATATTGAAAATATTCAAAATGCTTTTGCTGAATTAATTGCAAAAACAAAAAATTATATTATCTGTGATTTAAATGACAAGAATATATTAACAGCGATTGAAAAAGCGAAAAATATAAATAAATTGGCAGAAATTACAGACTATACAAAAGAAAAAATGAATATTAAATTATTAATTCCCGGTGAACACAATCTTAAAAACGCAAAAGCAGCTCTAAGCACTGTTAAATTAATTGGATTAGAACAAAAAAAGGCGGAAAGAATTTTAAAAAATTATGCGGGCTCATGGAGAAGATTTGAATATAAGGGGACAACCGAAAATGGAACCTTAATTTATGATGATTATGGACATCATCCAACAGAAATCAAGGCAACATTAAGGGGAATAAAAGAATATTTTCCGGACAAACATATAATTGTTGTTTTCCAGCCACATCTCTATTCACGTACCCGAATATTATTAAATGATTTTGCAAATAGTTTTACCAATATAAATAAAGTTATCGTTACTGATATTTATGCGGCAAGAGAACAAAATGATCATTCAATCCACGCTGAAGATTTAGTAAAAGCAATTAACAAGATTTCGAATAATGCCGATTATATTAAAAATTTTTCGGAAATCGAAAACTATCTAAAATTAAATTCTAATCAAGACACCGTTATTCTTACTGTCGGCGCCGGAGACGTATATAAAATTGCAGAAAATTTAATTAAATAATTCTTTTGTCAATAAAAGAAATTAAAAATCGAGGCAATGCCTCGATTTTTTGTTTTGGACCTGAACGGATTTTCACCCTGTTAAATAATTTCAATTTAACAGGGCGGGCCGCTGAGTTTTTATGTTGGACCGTGGGAGAATCGAACTCCCGTCCTCCGGATGCAAACCGGAAGCTCTACCACTAAGCTAACGGCCCGGATTAAATTTGGGCGTGCCTGGGCTCGAACCAGGGACCTCAGTCTTATCAGGACTGCGCTCTAACCATCTGAGCTACACGCCCCTCGCCTCGCTTCACGAATCGAAGCGGGCCTAATTCAAAATTAACCCGTTGAAAGGTTAATTTTGAAAAAGATTTTCAAAAATCTTTAGGCCTTGCCTAAAATTCTGAACATTCCGGTGCCGCAAATAGGACAAGTACCCTTTAAAGCTCTTCTCTTGCCACCTCGTCCCTTGAAACTTACTTCCTTGGGGTCTTTCATTTCCACTCCTTTCTTTCGACACTTTACACAATAAGCTGTAGGCATAGATTTTAATCTGATCCTGGTTCAGAAAATTGGATTCCGAACCAAAACCTCATTAATTATTATCAAAATTGTTCTTAAGCCAATCATATACCTAAAATAATAAAAAAACAAGCTAAAAGTCAAATTTTAGCCTGTGGATAAATAAAATCCAAGTCAAATCCTTTATAGTTGTCCTGATTTGCCTCGCCGAAGTTCCGATGCACATCGGAACGAAAGCGGGTTTATGGTCTTCCTTTATGGTCCAAAGACCAACACCTATTTAATCGATCGTTTTTTAAGTAAAAATATTTCCATCCACAGGTTCCCCTACGGATGCCTTGTTATGACTTCGCCCTAGTCACCGAACTCACCTTAGGATCCCGATAAATCGGGAGACGTCGGGTGCTTCCGGCTTCTCTGGCGTGACAGGCGGTGAGTACAAAGCTTGAGAACGTATTCACCGCGGCGTAGCTGATCCGCGATTACTAGCGATTCCGGCTTCATGAGGTCGAATTTCAGACCTCAATCCGAACTGGGACCGACTTTGATGGGATTGGCTCCATCTTACGACTTAGCGACCCATTGTATCGGCCATTGTAGCGCCTGTGTTGCCCAGGATATCAAAGGGCCATGCTGATTTGGCGTCATCCTCGCCTTCCTCCTCATATAATGAGGCAGTCTCCTGCGACACTTGTAACGCAGAACGAGGGTTGCGCTTGTTACCCGACTTAACGGAGCAACTCACGCCACAAGCTGACGACAACCATGCAGCACCTGTTCTAGTGTCCTTGTAGAAGACCCGACTTTCATCGGGGTTTCACTAGAATTTCAAATCCTGGTAAGGTTCTTCGCTTATCGTCGAATTAAACCAGACGCTCCACCGCTTGTGCAAGCTCCCGTCTATTCCTTTGAGTTTTAGTCTTGCGACCGTACTTCCCAGGCGGGGCACTTAACGCGTTAGCTTCGCCACCCGAAGGGTCGATACTTCGAACAGCCAGTGCCCATAGTTTAGGGTGTGGACTACCAGGGTATCTAATCCTGTTCGCTCCCCACACTTTCGTCTCTCAGGGTCAGGAATGCGCCAGCTGAATGCCTTCGCCTTTGGTGTTCCTCAGAGTATCAACGGATTTCACCCCTTCTCTCTGAGTTCCATCAGCCTCTCACATCCTCTAGTTCGGCCGTTTCTCCTGCAGCCTCAATGTTGAGCATTAAGATTTAACAGAAGACGCACCAAACCCCCTACAGACGCTTTACGCCCAGTAATTCCGGACAACGCTTGGGGTACTCGTATTACCGCTGCTGCTGGCACGAGTTTAGCAACCCCTTATTCCTAAGGTACACTCATTCTCCGCGAACGGAGTTATTGCTCCCTTAGAAAAGAAATTTACATCCCGAAGGACTTCTTCATTCACGCGGCGTCGCTCCATCAGGCTTTCGCCCATTGTGGAAGATTCTCGACTGCTGCCTCCCGTAGGAGTAAGGCCCGTGTCTCAGTGCCCTCGTTGGGGAACACGCTCTCACGCCCCCTACCCGTCATCGCCTTGGTGGGCCATTACCTCACCAACAAGCTGATAGGCCGCAGGCCTCTCCCCAACCGAAATGGATTGCTCCAGATCTTTACCCTTTCGGGAACTATCGGGAATTAGTTCGCCTTTCGGCGAATTATACCCGTGTCAGGGGGAAGTACCCACGTATTACTAACTCGTTTGCCGCTGCCTCCTTGCGGAGACCGCTCGACTTGCATGCCTTATCCACGCCGCTAGCGTTCGTCCTGAGCTAGGATCAAACTCTCAAAAAGATAAATCATCACAAACTTCAACACAAATAATCAATGACTATCTGTGTCTCATCAGCGACAATTTATCAAGAATATCAGGACAACTATAAAAGATTTGACTTTTACGCTTGCATCAGTTTTTAATGAGCAGAATTTAAAACAGAGCTCGAATTTCTGAACTTAAACTCAAAAATCTAAACTCTGTTTTAAAAGTACACTTAATTGTTTATCGTTTTCACATAGGCATTAAAAATTGAAAATTAAAAATTGAAAATTGAGCTTTGCTTATGTACTCTCTATTTTACTCCGAAAAAATCATTTGTCAAGAGGGGTCTGACTCCTCAAGCCTTTTTCCTCCACTCCTCGATTTTTTTATGATTACCGGAGAGAAGAATTTTAGTAATGATTCTTTTTTAGCGCTATTTGAATCAATTCATTAATAAGTTTTGTTTGAGAAATTTTACTTACTTCCCAAAGCTTGGAATACATGCTAATCGGCGTAAAACCGGGAATTGTGTTAATTTCATTAAAAACATAATCTCCATTTTTTTTAATAAATCCATCTACGCGCGCCATTCCCTTGCATCCCAATAGTTTAAAAATTTTTATCGCTGTTTCCTGAATTTTATGAATTGTCTTCTTCGGCAAATTGGCTGGGGTTTTTAATTGGGCGCCATTTTCATCTAAATATTTAGCTTCATAAGAATAAAATTCGTGACTAGGTATAACTTCTCCCGATAAAGAAGCAATAGGATTTTCACTTCCCAAAACCGAACATTCAATCTCTCTTCCCGTGATCATCTCTTCACACATGATTCTATTGCTAAATTTAAAAATATCTTTTATTTTTTTATCAAAATCACTTTTATTTTTTATTTTATAAACACCCACCGACGAGCCAAGGTTGGTTGGTTTAATAAAAAATGGACACTTTAATTTGGAAACGATATATGAGAAACTAATTTTTTCTTTCTCTGAAATATTAAAAACTAAAAATTTAGCCGTTTTAATGCCTGAATTTTCCAGTATTTTTTTTGCTATATCTTTATTCATGCCAATGGCCGAACCCAAAACTCCGGTGCCAACATACGGAATGCCTGCCATTTCAAAAAGTCCCTGAATAGTTCCGTCTTCGCCAAAACTGCCGTGTAAAACAGGAAACGCAACATCTGTTTTTATTCTTAAATTTTTATCAAAAACCCCTATAAGTTCTTTGCTTTGGCCGAAAGAAAAAGTTATTGGTATCCCATTTTTACTTAAATGTACTTTTTTAGCATCATTACTATTTAAAATACAGTCTTTACCATTATAAAAGAAAAATTCGCCGTTTTTATTTATCCCAACTGGAATAATATTATATTTAGTTTTATCAACGGCATCTATAATATTTTTTGCTGAGATAAGAGATATTTCATGCTCTACCGATCTGCCGCCAAAAAAAACACCGAGATTTATTTTTTTCATATTATTTCTTTCTCCACTCCTCGATTTTTTTATGATTGCCGGAAAGGAGGATGGGTGGAACGCTTCGCTTTTTCTTGTTTATGATTATAGATTCCGGTCGCGTGTATTGCGGATATTCGTACTGTTCTTCTCTCAAGAATTTTTCTTTTGAAAAAGAAAAACTCTCTTCTTTCAGTGATTCTTTGGCAATTACTCCAGGAATCAAGCGCGTAATCGCGTCAACAACTATCATTGCCGGGATTTCGCCGCCGGTTAAAACATAATCCCCCACTGAAACTTCTTCATCAGTAATATATTCCGCCACTCTTTCATCAACTCCTTCATATCTCCCGCAAATCATAATCAATCTGTCCAATTTCGCAAATCTTTTTGCCATTTTCTGGTCAAACTTTTTCCCTTTTGCGGAAAAAAGAATAACTTTTGACTTCTTACCTTTTTTTATTTTTTTAACTGCCTTATAAATCGGTTCTGCCATCATTACCATTCCCGGCCCACCACCATAAGGACTATCGTCAACCGTCTTATGTTTATCGCTCGTATAATCCCGTAAATTATGAACATTAATTTTAACAAGCTTCTTTTTTTGCGCACGCTTAATAATCGATTCATTGAAATAAGAATCGAAGATTTTTGGGAAAATTGTGATAATGTCGAATTTCATATAAACAAAAATCGCGCTACATAGACATAGTAGCACGATTTTTGACAAGTCTATAAGGTAAGTTTAGAGTTCAAGATCTTCGACAACTTTGTCAACATCATTTCTCTCCTTTCTTGGGGCTCTTCCGCCTTCTGGCTCTTCAATCTTAAGATTAACTCGGGCATTGTTCCTTATACCAACAATTCTGGTTAAGGCTCGGATAGCTCTGGCTGTTGAACCAGCTCTACCAATCAATGCGCCCATGTCTTCGGGATTAACCCTAAGAGTGATAAGAACGCCCATTTCGTCGACAGTTCTGTCTACCTTGACTTCATCAGGATGATTGACAATACCTTTGACGATAAATTCAACGAAATCCTGATCTTTGTTTTTTGCAGCCATGTTTTTCAATAATGGTATGTTAGTATTTATTCTGACTTTCTAGTAGCCGACCTTTCTGCTAGTCTGATTTCAGCAGTGCTACTATTTGTTTGTATTCTATTCCTTTTTCGGTTCCGTGTCAACTCCTTCACCTTTAACTAAAGGTGAAGAGTCAACAACCGGAGCTTGCTCAACTGGTTTGGGTTCTTCTGGTTTAACTTCTTCAATCTTCGGCTCTTCCGCCTTTACTGGTTCCGGAGCTAGTTGTTCTGCTTTCGGTTCCTCGATTTTAACCTCTTCAATTTTCGGCGCTTCCGGAGTTGCTGGTTTTTCCGCTTTTTCTTGTTTTTTTGATTTCCAAGCCATCAGTTTTTCTCTGTCTATAATTTTCTCGTCAACCAGTAAATTGTGAACCGTGGGCGAAGGTTGCGCACCTTGAGAAAGCCAATGTTCTATTCTTTCTTTTTTGAAATTTTTGCTTTTCAATCGCGGATTGTAAGTTCCCAATAATTCAATAAACTTCCCTTGCGGCGAAGTTGTATGCTCAACCAAAGCTATCCTGTAGCTCGGAGCGTTTTTCTTTCCAATTCTCTGTAATCGTATTTTTAACATATTTTATTCCCATCCCCTCTTTTTTAATCCCTTCCTCGCCGCATCCTCTTGGGCGGCCTGCTTAGATGGGCCCTTGCCCTTGGCAATTAACTCACTGCTTAAATAAACTCCAACCACAAAACTTTTCGCGTGGTCAGGCCCCTCTTCTTTTAATACTTCGTAATTCGGCGTGATTCCGACTTTTTCCTGAGCATGTTCCTGAAAATGACTTTTGGGGTCTAAATAAAGTTTATGCTCCAAAATTTTGGGTAGCTCTCCAAGCAATTTATCCTTAATAAATTTTTCCGCCTTATCGAATCCTTGGTCTAAATAAACTGCTCCTATCAACGCCTCGAAAGTATTAGCTAAGATAAATTGTCTTGCCCTGCCGGTATCCTGACTTTCGCCCTTTGATAACATTAGATAATCATTAAAGCTCAATTTAGTAGAAATCTCGGCCAGCATCTTACTGTTGACCAAAGCTGCGCGCCAAGTTGTTAATTCTCCTTCTGGATTCGGGTAATCATTAAAAAGATTTCTGGTTACCGCCAGCTCCAGAACCGCGTCGCCCAAAAATTCCAGTCTCTCGTTATGGTCCATTTTTATCCCCGGATTTTCGTTTAAGCAGGAACGATGAACAAATGCCTGATGGAGTAATTTTTTATTTTTAAATTTAATTCCTAACGTTTCTTCTAATTTATTAAAATTTTGTGTAATTTTCATATTTTTGTTTTTTCCATTTCTCTGTAAATTGTTCCTAAAACTCCGTTAACAAAACGGCCAGAACTTTCTCCTCCATAGCTTTTTGCCAGCTCTATTGCTTCGTTAATGGCAACTTTCGGCGGAACTTCTTTTTTATCACCGAATAAAAGTTCGTAAATTCCGATTCTCAAAACGTTTCTGTCAACAATCGTAATTTGTTCAATTGGCCATTCGGGAGCTGATTTTTTGATAATTTCATCAATCTGAAGCCGATGCCCTGAAACTCCCCTGGAGAGATTTCTCATAAAATCAATTTCATCAAGCCCCGAGCCAAATTCCGCAATATTTCTTTCTAATAACTCTTCTAAACCAAGATTTTTGCCTTTGTTAAAATCAAATTCATAAAGAGACTGGAGAACGATTGAACGAGCTAAATGACGATTTGCCATATGCTATTTTTTAGAAAGTTCCTCTAAATTTAATGGTTTTACTTTTTGCTCTTCCTGGGTTTCTTTTTCATGTTCTTTCAATTCTTTCTCCTTTTTCTTCTTTTCCTTTTTTTCTAAGCGCGCCAAAACATCGATGACTTGAGTGCCATTATAATTACCGCAAAAAGAACAAACATGATGAGCCAAAACCGGCTCTCCGCATTTTTGACAATTGGAGAGTTTTTGCTTTTTTAATCTCAAATGAGATCTACGTCTATTCCTTCTTGATTTAGTGTGTCTTTGTTTCGGTATCGGCATGTTCCTTATATTATCAGAAAATAATTTTTGTGGCAAGTTTTCATTTGCTAGCGGATATTTTAAAATGATAAAATTAAATTCATGGCAAGTAAATTTACACATTTACACGTGCACTCACATTATTCTTTGCTTGATGGGCTGGCGAAAATTGACGAGTTAGTCGAAAAAGCCAAAGAGTTCGGCATGGATTCTTTGGCTTTAACCGACCACGGAGCAATGTATGGCGCGATTGAATTCTATAGAAAATGCCTAGCTGCTGAAATTAAGCCGATTATCGGCGTAGAAACGTATGTTGTTTCTGGTAGTAGATTTGATAAAGGCGCGGGGAAAATGGATATCAGATATCACATTGTTCTTCTGGCGAAAAATAATGTCGGTTATAGAAATTTGATTAAACTAGTGACCAAAAGCTACCTTGAAGGATTTTATTATAAACCAAGAGTTGATAAGGAAATTTTAAAAGAGCATAGCGAAGGCTTGATTGCTTTAACTGGCTGCCTTCAAGGAGAAGTCCCGTCTGCTGTCTTGGCCGATGATTGGGCGCATGCTAAAAAATCGGCTCTGGAATATAATGAAATTTTTGGTCAGGGAAATTTTTATCTAGAAATCCAAGATCATCCAAACGAATTAGACCAGGTAAGAACCAATGAGGGAATGATAAAATTAGCCAAAGAATTAAACTTACCCCTTGTTGCTACCAACGATGTTCATTATCTGAACAAGGAGGATGCTGACGTTCACGATATTCTTTTGTGCATCCAAACCACTCACACGGTTGACGAAAAAGAAAGAATGACTATGAAAGGCGAAGATTATTCTTTAAAATCACCAGACCAGATAATCAGGGCCTTTAAAGATATTCCTGAAGCCATTGAAAATACTCAAAAAATCGCCGAGCAGTGTAATCTAAAAATCGAATTGGATAAAATCGAACTTCCCCACTTTCCTCTTCCGGAGAAAGAAACTGCTGATTCATATTTGGAAAAACTTTGTGAAATAGGATTTGCCAAAAGGTTTCCCTTAACTTTATTCGATAAGAAAGACGGACAAAAAGAATTAGAAAAAATCAAGGAGCGCCTAAATTATGAGTTGAAAACAATCAAAAAGACCGGCTTCGCTTCTTATTTCCTAATTGTTCAGGACGTAGTTAACTGGGCAAAAAATCAAGGAATTGTGGTCGGTCCTGGTCGAGGTTCAGCTGCTGGTTCTTTGGTATCCTATCTCTTAAATATTACCAATATTGATCCATTAGAATATCGTCTTCTTTTTGAAAGATTCTTGAATCCAGAAAGAATAAGTATGCCCGATATTGATCTTGACTTTGCCGATGTTCGGCGCAATGAAGTCATTGCTTATGTCAGTAAAAAATTTGGCGAAAATCACGTAGCGCAAATCATTACTTTCGGAACAATGGCTGCCCGAGCGGCGATCCGTGATGCCGGCAGAGCCCTGGGTTACACTTATTCTTTATGCGACCAAATTGCTAAAATGATTCCTTTTGGCTTTTCATTAAAAGAATCTTTGGAAAAAATACCAGAATTCTCAAGCGCCTATGATACTGATGACCAGGTTAAAATCTTGATTGATATTGCTATAAAATTAGAGGGGGTTGCCCGACATGCTTCAACCCATGCCGCTGGCATAGTAATTACTCGTGAACCGATTGATAATTTAGTCCCGCTTCAACATCCGACCCAAGATGACCAATCTATTGTTACCCAATACGAAATGCACAGCATTGAAGCCCTTGGGCTTTTAAAGATAGACTTTTTAGGATTAAAAAATTTAACGATTATTGAAAGCACTATTAATATTATTGAAAAATTAAGAGGCATAAAATTAAATATAGACACAATTCCTTTAGACGATGAAAAAGCGTTTGAGGTATTTCGTAAGGCAGATACGGTCGGCGTATTTCAATTAGAATCATCGGGTATGAGAAAATATCTCCAAAAATTAAAGCCCAATATTCTGGAAGATATTATTGCCATGGTTGCTCTTTATCGTCCAGGTCCGATGGGTCTTATTCCTGAATATATCGCCCGAAAACACGGTGAAAAAGAAATAAAATATATTCATCCTAAATTAAAGCCAATTTTGGAAAATACTTACGGCATTGCGGTTTATCAGGAACAATTGATGCAAATATGCAAAGACCTGGCCGGATTTTCGTCTTCGGAAGCAGATGTGTTAAGAAAGGCAGTGGGTAAAAAAATCAGGAAACTTCTTGAACAACAAGCCAATAAAATGATTGAAGGAATGATTAGTAATGGAATTGCAAAAGAAGTCGCGCAAAAAATATGGGATTTTGTAGAGCCTTTTGCCCAATATGGATTTAACCGCTCCCATGCCACTTGTTACGCCATAATCGCCTACCAAACCGCTTATTTAAAGGCTAATTTCACTGAAGAATTTATCACTGCTTTAATGCAAGCCGATGAAAAAGATTTGGATAGAATCAACATCTTGGTTGAGGATGCCAAAAAACACAATATTCGAGTTTTGCCTCCGGATATCAACGAAAGCCTAGATAATTTCACCCTCGTTCCCCCATCGTCAATCCGTTTCGGACTTGCAGCAATTAAAAATGTGGGGCATAATGTAGTTAGGGAAATAGTTGAAGAAAGAAAGAAAAACGGCTTCTATAAAACAATGGCTGATTTTCTTTCCCGGCTTGCTCCAACCAAAGAAAGAACTGCGGTTATCAATAAAAAATCATTGGAAAGTTTAATCAGGGCCGGGGCTTTTGATAAATTGGCCCCGAGAACGGATTTACTCGAACAATTGGAAAGCTTATTGGAATTTTCTCGACAAGCCCAAAAAACCAGAAATTTTGGCCAAACCAGTTTATTCGGAGACGAGACAACAACGAACAATAATCATCTTCTTTTTTCCAATAATCATAATGGCAGAAAATTACATTCTGACGAAATCCAATGGGAAAAAGAACTTTTGGGAATGTATATTTCCGACCATCCGTTGGCCCAACACCAAGATTTCTTAAAGGGAAAAATAGTTAAAATAAAAGACCTTTCAAAACAAAGCAGAATTTCAAAAGTTAAAATTGCCGGAGTAATTACCAAAATTACCAAGTTTATCACTAAATCGGGAAAACCAATGCTTTTTGTCACCTTGGAAGATTTAACCGGCAGAATTGAAACACTGGTTTTTGCCGGATTACTGGAAAAAAATCCGATTATCTGGCAAGAAGGAAAAATCATTCTCTTAACCGGCAAATTAACCGACAGAGACGAAGAACAAATAAAAATCCTCTGCGACGAAGCAGAGGAGATAAAAACGCAATAAATATGAAAATAGACACGATACGACATTCGATAAGCCATATTATGGCGCAGGCGGTAAAAGACATTTTTAAGGATGTTAAATTTGCTATTGGACCGACAATCGAGAACGGATTTTATTATGATTTTGGATTGGATAAAACTTTAACCCCTGAAGATTTACCGAAAATCGAAAAAAGAATACGCGAACTGATTAAAGAAAATATAAAATTCGAAAAAAGCTTCGCCACCAAAGCAGAAACGAATAAATTATTTAAAAATCAACCTTTTAAACTGGAACTGATAAAAGACCTTAAGGCCAAAAAGGCCACGATTTACAAATCCGGGGAATTTACTGATTTATGCGCCGGGCCGCACGTTAAATCAAGCAAAGAAATCAATCCCGAGGGATTCAAGCTGGTAAAAATTGCCGGTGCATACTGGCGCGGAGATGAAAAAAATCCGATGCTACAAAGGATTTACGGCGTGGCATTTGAAAGCAAAAAAGAACTTGATGCCTATTTGAAACAAATTGAAGAAGCGGAGAAAAGAGATCATCGTGTCTTGGGGCAAAAACTGGATTTATTCAGCATTGATGAGGAAGTTGGACCTGGCTTGATTTTGTGGCATCCCAAAGGCGCGATACTCCGTCAAACAATCGAAGATTTTTGGATAAAAGAACATTTGGCAAATGGCTATGAAATTATTAGAAGTCCCCATGTAGGCAGAATAAAACTCTGGCAAACTTCCGGTCATACCAATTTCTACAAAGAAAATATGTTCGGGTCAATGGAAGTTGAGGGTGATAAATATCTGATTAAGCCCATGAACTGCCCGTTTCATATGAAGATTTATAAAACCCAAACCAGAAGTTACAGAGATTTACCTTTAAGATGGGCAGAACTTGGCACGGTTTACCGCTATGAACGCTCTGGGGTTCTACATGGCTTAGTTAGGGTTCGCGGCTTTACCCAAGATGATGCTCATATAATCTGTACTCCAGAACAATTAAGTGATGAGGTAATGAGAGCAGTAAAATTCGGAATTAAACTGCTCAAAGATTTCGGGTTTAAAGAATATGGTATTTATCTGGCCACCCGACCAAAAGATTTTGTTGGAACAGCAAAAAACTGGGATAAGGCAATCGAGACCCTGAAATTCGTCCTCAATAAATTAAAGCTTAAATATCAAATTGACGAAGGTGGTGGGGTTTTCTACGGACCGAAAATTGATATTAAAATCAAAGATTCTTTGGGCAGAGAATGGCAATGTACTACTGTCCAGTTTGACTTCAATTTGCCGGAAAGATTTGACTTGGTTTATATTGACGATAAAGGCAAGAAACAAAGACCATATATGGTTCATCGTGCCTTGCTTGGCTCGCTAGAACGCTTTGTGGGCGTTTTATTGGAGCACCACGCTGGTGCACTACCCCTTTGGCTCTCACCTATCCAAATTTATGTAATTCCGGTCGGCTCGCGCCATGAAAAATACGCTCATCAAATTGGCAAGAAGTTAATAGAAAAAGGATTGAGAATAAAAATAAAAGACGAGAATGAAACTGTTTCCAAAAAAATCCGCGAAGGAGAAATGCAAAAAATCCCCTATATGCTGGTTGTTGGCGATGCTGAACAAAAAGCAAAATCCGTCCGCACGAGAACCAGAGAAAAAGGCGATATCGGGATGATGAAATTGGATAAATTTTTTAAAGAAATAACATGAAATATTTTATTAAAACCTTTGGCTGTCAGATGAACGAGAGCGATTCCGAAAGAATCGCTGCTTTTTTAGAAAAACGGGGTTATAAAAAATCCGCTGACATGAATAAGACTGATTTGATTGTGGTTAATGCCTGTTCTGTTCGTCAAACAGCAATAGACAGAATTTTGGGCCTGAAGTCAAAAATCCTAAAATTAAAATCTCAAAACCTAAAACTCAAAACTATTTTAACTGGATGCGTGATAAAATCCGATATTTATAAATTTAAAGAATTCTTTAACGAAATTCTAAGCATAAATCAGTTTTTGGGCAAAAATTATCTGGAATTAAAACCAAGATATCTTTTTCTCAAATCAGCTTTCGTACCAATAATGACCGGCTGTGACAACTTCTGTTCTTATTGTGTTGTCCCCTATACTCGTGGCAGAGAAACTTCCCGCCCAGCGCAAGAAATAATAAATGAGATAAAAAATTTGATAAAGCAGGGATATAAAGAAATAATCTTATTGGGACAAAATGTTAACAGTTACAAGCCCCAAGATTCAACGACCAATGACCAATTAAATTTTCCGAAACTGCTTAAGTTAATTAACAATATTCCCAGTAATTTCATAATCAAATTTTTGACTTCCCATCCCAAAGATATGTCTGATGAATTGATTGATACAATCGCTAAATGTAAAAAAGTATTTAAAGAAATCCATTTGCCGGTTCAGAGCGGAGATGATGAAATTCTCAGAAAAATGAATCGCGGCTACACTGCTAAACAATATTTAAATCTCATTGAAAAAATCAAACACAAAATTCCCAATATAAAAATTACTACTGATGTGATTATCGGCTTTCCCGGAGAAGCAAAAAAGCAATTCGAAAATACGCTTAAGTTGCTTAAAAAAGTCGGGTTCAGCTTGGCTTATGTAAATAAATATTCTACCCGAGTCGGAACTTTGGCTGCGAAATTCAAAGATGATGTACCGCTTACAGAAAAGAAAAGGCGCTGGAAAATTTTAAATGACTTGGTGAATACGCCAAAAAAGCAGAAAATCATCGCAATTGTCGGCACGACCGCATCGGGAAAATCAACTTTGGCAATAAAAATTGCCAAAGACTTCGGCGGCGAAATAATCTCTGCCGATTCCCGACAAATTTATAAAGGAATGAATATCGGAACAGGTAAAATCACCGAAAAAGAAATGCAGGGAATCCCCCACCATATTTTGGATATTGTTAGTCCGCGAGCCAAATTCACTGTTGCTCAATACCGCGAAAAAGCGTTGAAAGCAATCGATAAAATTTATCAAAAGGGTAAACCTCCCCACCAATGCATTGGTGGGGGTAAAATTCCCATTCTTTGCGGAGGAACAGGATTTTATATTCGGGCCGTGATTGATAATATTGTTATTCCGAAAATAGCACCCGATTGGAAACTAAGGAAAGAACTGGAAAAGAAAACAACCGAAGAATTGTTTAAACAATTAAAAAAACTTGACCCCAACCGAGCCAAGAATATTGATGCCGATAACAGGCGCCGTTTGATTCGAGCAATCGAGATAATCTTAAAAACCGAAAAACCCGTGCCTTCGCTTTCGGCTCAACCGAAATATGAAACCTTGTTTATCGGCATCAAAAAAAATCCAGAAGAACTGAAAAAATCAATTAACCAACGGGTAGATAAAATGATTAAAAACGGATTGGAAAAAGAAGTGAAAAACTTGGTAAAAAGGTACGGCTGGACAATGGTTTTAAAAAATGCAATCGGCTATCGGGAGTGGAAAGACTTTAGAGATAAAAAAATGATCGCCAATGCGATCAAAAACAATACCTATCATTACGCCAAGCGACAATTAACTTGGTTTAAAAAATATCCCGGCGATAAAATTCTTTGGATATCAAACGAAAAAGAAGGAGAAAAATTGATTAAACAATTTCTGGATTAATCTTTTTTCGGTTCCCTGGATTCTTCGTGGCTTTTCAAAAATTCCTCAGCGCGTTCTTCCGAGATGCCGAGTTCTTTAATTGTCTCTTTCTTCTTTTCCTCGAACTCCTCGTCAGACAATTCAGACAAATCTTCTATGTCTTTCTCTGTTTTTTCTATTTCTTTCTCCTTCTCGATTTCTCTTGCTTTTTTAAAAAAACTTTCTTGAGAAAATTCTTTACTCATATTTATTTAATTAATTTTTTAATTAGTTTCGCTAAAACCTGCGGATTGGCCTTGCCTTTGGTTTCGCGCATTGCCTGGCCAACTAAAAATTGTAAGGCCGTTTCCTTGCCTTTTTTGTAATCCTCTATTGCTTGAGGATTATTTTTTATTATTGTTTCTACGGCAACTTGAAGCTCTTCTTCGTCACTTACCTGTTTCAGATTTTTACTTTCAATAATTTGAGAGGGGTCTTTCCCGCTCAAAAACATTTCCTTCAAAACCTCCTGGGCTCCGCTCGAAGAAATTTCACCAATAAAAGTTAAATAAATCAGTTCAGCGAAATTCTCAGGAGTTATCTTGGTCTCTCCCTCATAAATGTATTTAGGAAACTCGGTAAGAATGTAATTAGCGCTCAATTTTATTAGTTTATCTAGGTCGGTTTTGATTTTTCCACTTTTTAACCAAGCATTCAATTCGCTAACGGTTTCCTCGAAAAAATCGCCTAAATTTTTAAATATAACCAGGTTTTCAATGGTCGAGTCAGGAATTTTATATTCTCTCTTAAACCTTTCCTTGCGAGCATTTGGTAATTCAGAGATCGCGTTTCCCAATTTTTCGATTTCTTCGGCTGAAAAAGTTAATGGCGGCAAATCTGGTTCCGGAAAGTAGCGATAATCTTCGGCTTCTTCTTTTACCCTTTGAGAAAATGTTTGTTGTTTATTGTCGTTCCAGCCTCTTGTTTCGTGAGCAATTTGTCCCTTGCTTTCTAAAATTTCTTTTTGTCTATCTATTTCATAATCGATTGCTCGTTCAACTGAACGAAAAGAATTCAAATTCTTAATCTCGACCTTGGTTCCCATATCCAAAGATATGTTTGCTTCAATCCGCATCTGTCCTTTCTCCATATCCGCATCAGAGATTCCTAAATATTTAAAAATAAGCTGTAATTCCTGAGAAAATTTTCTCGCCTCAACTGCCGAGGTTACATCTGGCTCTGTTACTAATTCCATTAAAGGCACGCCGGCTCGATTAAAGTCGACCAAAGAATATTTATCGTCCTGATCGTGTAATAATTTGCCCGTATCCTCTTCCAAATGAACTCTGCGAATTCTTATTTTCTTACCATCGATTTCAAGATAACCATCCCTGCATAATGGCGCCTCGTATTGGCTTATCTGATAACCTTTGGGCAAATCGGGGTAAAAATAATTTTTTCTTTCAAACCAGCTTTTTTCTGCGATTCGGCAATTAACGGCCAATCCAACTTTTATTACGCTCTCGATTGCTTCTTTGTTTATAACCGGCAAAGAGCCCGGTTGGGCTGTGCAAATCGGACAAATATTAATATTCGGCTCTTTTTTTAAAGGCTCGTTCAGACAATCGCAAAACATTTTTGTCCGTGTTTTCAATTCCACATGAACTTCTAATCCGATTGTTGGTTTGCGTTTCGACATTAATTTTATCTTATCATTTTTCTCTTAATAAAAAAAGCCCCCGACTAGACTGTCGGAGGCTTGAATAATTTTCTATTCTTTGGTCCGTTCTTTGAATTCCCCTCTTTTTATTGGAACTCCGTATTGTTCTTTATCATCTATAATCTCAACATCTTCTCGAGACCAATCCAGTGCCCACTTTTTGACTCGAAAAACCCTTAAACCGCCATCTCTTTTAGAGCAAATCACGCGTTTCAGACCGGCATTAATAAGTATTTTCTTGCAAATAAAACAGGGGAAAGCATCAAGGACTTTCTTCTTTTCGTTATCATAGGCATAGATATACATGTCACCACTCAATATCTTTGAGCCGGATCTCGCAGCATTGATTATCGCGTTCATTTCTGCATGTACGCTTCTGCATAATTCATAACGCTGGCCAGAGGGAATGTTTAAATCGTTTCGCAAACAACTGTCTCGCTCAAAACAATCTTTGGTTTTTCTCGGTGCGCCAGTGTATCCTGTGGCAACAATCTGATCCTCTAAAACTATAATCGCGCCAGAAAATCGACGGAAACAAATACCTCTTTTTGCCACCGATTCAGCAATACCTAGATAATATTCACTCTTAGAAATTCTTTTTTTCAAAGTACACCTCCTTATTTTTATGTAATTTCAATTCCCATATTTTTTGCGGTTCCTTCAATCATTTTCATGGCTGCTTCTATGTCATCGGCATTTAAATCTGCCATTTTTTTCTCGGCAATTTCTCTGATTTGCTGTTTTGTGACCTTACCAACCTTATCTTTCTGCGGAACGCCGGATCCTTTTTCAATCCCGGCTGCTTTTTTCAATAAATCGGCAGCAGGAGGAGTTTTGAGTACAAATTCAAAGCTTCGGTCTTCGAAAATAGTAATCACCGCTGGAACAATATTTCCGGTCATATCTTTTGTGGCATCGTTAAACTGCTGACAAAACTGCATCAGATTAATGCCGTGAGGCCCCAGGGCCGTACCCACCGGAGGGGCTGGATTTGCCTTTCCGGCCTCAAGTTGTAGTTTTACAATTGCCTTTATTCTTTTGGGCATAAATTAAATTTTTTTTACTTGCAGAAAATCCAATTCGACAGGGGTTTCTCGACCAAACATATTCACCAGAACTTTTACTTTTCCCCTGGCTTGATCAACTTCACTAATTTTACCATCGAAATCTTTGAATGGACCATCGGTAATTTTAACCGCGTCACCGGCCTCTACTTCAATTTTATAAGTCGGTTCTTCCTGAACTGATCTCTTTAATAATTTATTTATCTCTTCATCGGCAATCGGGATCGGCGTAATCCCCGCACCAATAAAACCGGTAACTCGCGGAGTATTTCTTACTGCGTACCAAGAATCATCATCAACAATCATTTCTACAAAAACATAATTGGGGTAAATTTTCTCTTCAACCACGTATCTTTTGCCGCTTTTTATTTTTATCTTTTTTTCTTTAGGCACCAAAACATTGAAAATTTTATTACCCATATCCAAGGATTCAATCCTTTGCTTAAGATTTTGAGCGACGGTGTCTTCCGATGCTGGATAAGTATGAATGGCGTACCAATGTTTTTCTCCGCTTATTTGTTGTTTGGGCATGTTACAATAAAAATTTACTAATTAAAAATGTGAAAAGAAAATCTAAGCCACCTAAAAATATTGCCACAACAAAACTTAACCCAACAACAATCAGGGTATATTTTATAACTTCTTTTCTGGTCAACCAGTTAACTTTTTTCATCTCAACTCTTGCTTCTTTGAAATAGTCTATAATTCGGTTGAAGATTTTCATACTTTTTAAATAAAATATAAATTATTAAATGTCAAGGTTTTTCACGCTTTTGGCGTGAGTTTGAATGAATTTCTTACGTGGCAAAACCTCACTACCCATCAGAATATCGAATATTTTATCCGCTTCTTCGGCGCCTTGAATTGAAACTCTTTTCATTGTTCTTTTATTGGGGTCCATGGTTGTCTCCCATAACAATCCTGGATTCATTTCTCCTAAACCCTTGTATCTTTGAATATTAACCTCTCCTTTTTCTTTCTTCAACTTTTCAACTGCTTTATTTTTTTCTTCTTCGCTATAGACATAAACCACCTCTTTCCCTTTTTGAATTTTATAAAGTGGTGGCTGGGCAATGTACAAAAATCCACTCTCAATTATCTTGGGGAAATAACGATAAAACAAAGTTAGAAGCAAGGTTCTGATATGAGCACCGTCAACATCGGCATCAGTCATAATGATAATATTGTGATATCGCAACTTAGTAATATCAAAGTCTTCAGCAATGGCACTGCCCAAGGCAATTACTAAGGCTCTAATTTCTTTAGATGCCAAGATTTTGTCCAGGCGCGCTCTTTCGACATTTAAAATTTTACCCCTTAAAGGAAGAATTGCCTGAAAATGCCTGTCTCTTCCTTGTTTCGCGCTGCCTCCAGCGCTATCGCCTTCAACAATATAAAGTTCCGACTCTTCCGGATTGCGACTAGCGCAGTCGGCTAATTTCCCGGGTAAAGTCATGCCTTCTAAAATGCCTTTTCTAATTACCGTATCTCTGGCTGCCTTGGCTGCTCGACGAGCCTTCTGGGCCAAAATTGATTTTCCTAAAATTAAACGCGCATCATTGGGATTTTTTTCCAAAAACTCCTCAAAAGCATCCAAAACAACTGCTTCAACTGCTGTTCGGGCATCCGGATTGCCTAATTTTGCCTTTGTTTGTCCTTCAAATTGAGGATTTTTTAATTTAACACTAATAACGGCAGTTAAGCCTTCTCTGATATCGTCTCCGCTTAAATTTTGTTCAACATCTTTTAATAAGCCGTTTTTTCGAGCATAGTCGTTTAAAACCCTGGTAAGGGCCGATCTGAACCCGGTTAAATGCATTCCTCCTTCTCCGGTATGAATATTATTGGCAAAACTAATTTCTAAATTTTCAATATCTTCGCTGTATTGCAGAGCAACCTCGACAAAAATATTTTCTTTTTCTCTTTCGGTATAGAAAATATTAGGATGAATAACTTTCTTGTTTTTGTTTAGGTGCCTGATATAAGAAATTACCCCGCCTTCGAAATAAAACGTATGAGTTCGTATGACTTTCTTGCTTTCTTCTTCTCTCTGATCGATTATGGTTATCTTTGCCTTTTTGGTAAGATATGCCTGTTGTCGGAGATGGTCTAAAATTTTTCCCCAACTGAATTCTATTTCAGGGAATATCTCGGGATCTGGTTCAAAAATAATGTTTGTTCCTGAGCCACGACATTGACCCTCTTTTTTAACCTTAGTTGTTGCTTTGCCCCGGGAATATTCTTGAGTATAAACATAATTATTGCGACAAACTTCGGCTCTCATCCATCTAGATAAAGCACAAACCACTGAAACGCCTACTCCGTGCAAACCACCGGCAATTTTATATGATTCTCCGCCAAACTTACCACCAGCATGAAGAGTGGTTAAAACCGTTTCTAGGGCTGACTTTTTAGTTTGAGGATGCTTATCAACCGGGATACCCCTTCCGTTATCGGCTACTGCTATTCTATTATTCGGAAGCAGAGTCACGCCAATATGAGTACAATAACCCGCCATTGCTTCGTCCAAACTGTTATCAACAACTTCCCAAATTAAATGATGAAGACCTTCAGGACCCGTTGAACCAATATACATTCCTGGTCTTTTCCTAACTGGATCCAGTCCTTCTAGTACATAAATGTCTTTTGCTTCGTAGCTTGGTTCTTTTGTGGTCCTGATTTCCTTTTCTGGCGCCTCCAAATTTATCGAGGGCTTTTTAACCTCCTTTTTTTTCTTTTCTTTAATGATTTTTTTCTTTAATTTAACTTTATTTGTTTTTTGCGATGATTTTTTAATTTTTTGCTTTTTTACCATAACTTATTTTCTCACTTCCCAATTTTTATTCTTCTCTAATTCCCGAATGATTTTTCTGTGAATCTTGTCTACTTCCTCGTCTTTTAATGTTTTTTCGTAAGATTGATAAATAATGTGAAAAGCTAAATTCTTTTTCCCGCCAGGAATTTCTTCTCCTTCATACATATCGAATAAATCAACATCAAAAACCAATTCTCCGCCAATTTGTTCAATTATATTCTGAATATCGGCTACCCTATCCTCTAAATTAACCAAAACCGCTAAATCGCGAACTGCTGCTGGATAAGGAGATGGTGGTTCATAAATTAATTCTTCTTCGGCTAATTTTAAAAGTTTTTCAAAGTTGAGATTAAAAGCCGCTACCTCTGCTTTTATATTCAGTTTATTTAAAATAGTCGTATTTATCTCTCCGATAAATCCAATTTCTTCATCCCCTACTTTAATCTCGGCAGTTTCGGTTCTTTGCCAAAAAATATCATCGGTCCACTCTGGTGTTGCCTGAAAATCATCATACCAAATATCGGAAATGCCTAATTTATTAAGTAAATTATCAATCAAACCCTTTGTTTCATAAAAACTCTCTCCCTTCATCTTTCCTGAACGTCTGACAATAAGACCGGTCAACATTCTATCTTCTTCAATCTTTTTATTCTCTTGCCTATATGTCTTGCCGAGTTCAAAAATTTTTATTGCTTTATCTTCTCTTAAAAATGTTTTCGAATTATCTTTTATATCCTTAATTAGGTTAATTAATAAATCTTTGCGGAGATATTTTAAATCAATGCTTAATGGATTTTCTAATTCTATATATCCTTCACGATTTACGTCAAATTTTTTGATATCTGCTTCACCAACAAACGATATGTTATAAACTTCGTTAAAACCAGCGCTCTCAAAAATTGTCTTAACTTTATTGGTAACGATTAATTCATCATTTAATCTCGCCATTCCCAGCAGACCAAATGGATGACTTGTGACTATATTATTATAGCCAATTAAACGGGCGATCTCCTCGATTAAATCTTCCTCGATTTCAATATCTCTTCTAATTGTTGGAACAGTGACTCTTAAAGAATCGTCTATAATAAAACCTAGAGACTTCAAATATTTCATTACCTGCTGTTTAGAAACCCTTATGCCTAGGATTCTTTCTATCTTACTCAGGTTTAATCTCATTCTCACGGGCAAAGTCTTCTTAGAGTAGATATCGACTATTCCTTTGGTTATTTTACCTTTAATTAATTGAGCGACTCTGTTAATCGCTTCTTCGGTTAAATTGGGGTCTAGACCATGTTCAAATCTAATCGAAGATTCGGTTTTAATGCCTGTTTCTCGACAAGTTGCACGAACTACCTTTATATCAAAGTTAGCTGACTCCAAAACAATTGTTTTTGTTTTAGCGGTAATCTCGGCTTTTTTTCCGCCCTTAACTCCAGCTAAGGCTAATGGATTTTTGGCATCGGCAATAATTAATGTGCCTTCATTTAATTCGCATATCTCATTATCTAATGTGATAATCTTCTCTCCTTTTCTGGCTCCCCTTATAATAACTTTCTTACCTTCTAATTTCTCGTAATCAAAAACATGTAATGGCTGTCCCGTTTCAAACATTACATAATTTGTGGCATCAACTACATTATTTATTGGCTTCTGACCAACGGCTGTTAATCTTTTTTGCATCCAAGCCGGAGAGGGTTCTATTTTTATATCGGTAATCACTCGAGCCATATATCTGGGACAAGCATCTCTGTCTTGAACCTCAACCGTAATAAAGTCCCTTGTCTTTAAATTTTTACTCTCGGTGAATTTTGAATTTTGAATTTTGAATTTTGAATTTGCTACGGCTGCACACTCCCTGGCTATCCCGATATGACTCAAACAATCATGAGCCCGATTGGGTAAAATATCAATATCTAATATATAATCTTCATTTGATTTTTCAACGCTCTTCACCTCGAAAGAATGCACACTCAATAACTCGGCCAGTTTCTCTGGTTTTGGCAATTTTTCGACATATTCTTCTAACCAATTATAAGATACCTTCATGGATTATTAATTATCTTTTTCTCTTTCTTCTGCTGATTCTTCTCTGCCAAATTTAATCTGAGCCTTCTCGGCTATCCAGTCCCTAAAATTATCTCGAGAATTATTATCTTTTTCTCTAAGTTCCCTTGAAACTTTATCGGTATATTCCGTAAACTCGGCCAATAACCAGCTGTCGTCCTGGAATTTTCCAAAAATTTCTAAATCATCCCGAGTCAAATCCTTCGGATTAACAACAACCAATCGAGGATCATAGGTTTCTTTTTTCTCTTTCAGCTCTTCTTCTTTTTCTATTAGTCCATCTACTTCCTTAAGAATTTTTTCTAACTTTTCCTTTGCCTCCTTCTTGGATAAAGCTTTTTCTATTGATTCTTTCATAAATTTTTATCCGCTTCCTAAGTAGCGGTGATTAAAACTGATTAAGAAAACGTAAATCGCTCGAATAAAGCAATCTGATATCGTTTACTCTATATTTCATCATGGCGATTCGATCTATTCCCATACCAAAAGCAAATCCTTGCCAATTACCGGGAACATAACCAGCGGCCTTAAAGACATTGGGGTGAACCATGCCGCAAGGAATTAATTCAATCCATCCCTTGTTCCCGCAAGTTGAACATCCTCTTCCTTTACACACAGTACAACCCAAAAGAAGTTCTAAGCCGGGTTCTACAAAAGGAAAATAGCTTGGTTGCCAACGGAATTTAATATCCTCTCCGTATAATCTCTTTATAAACATTTCCAATATGGCTTTTAAATTACTTAAAGAGATATGTCTATCCACCATCAATCCCTCCAATTGATAAAAAGTGTGGGAATGGGAAGCATCGGTAGCCTCATAACGGAAACAGCGTCCCGGCACGATAATCCGAAAAGGTGGATTATTTTTCTCCATAAACCTCACCTGCATCGGCGAGGTGTGAGCACGAAGCAACAATTTCTCGGGTTTCGCTTTCAACCAGAATGTATTCCAAGCGTCTCTGGCAGGATGGTCTTTGGGTATATTTAAAGCATCAAAATTATAATATTCGGTCTCGATATCTGGTCCCTCGATAATTCTGAACCCCATTGATTGAAAAATGTCCTCTATTTTTCTCATTATATGAGTTAAAGGATGGAGATGGCCATGGACAATTCTTATTCCGGGAGCAGTGATATCTATTTTTTTTTCTCTTTCTTTCGTTTTTGTCTCTTGTTTAATAAGCTGACTTTTTAAGTTCTCTATTTTTGATTCTATTTCTTTTTTAAATTGATTAGCCTCTGTTCCCAGTTTTTTTCTTTTCGCTATGGATAAATCTTTTAATGATTTCAGGACAAAGGTTATCTCCCCTTTTCTGCCCAAATATTTAATTCTGAATTGCTCTAATTCGGCCAAATCTTTTACTTTGGTTAAATCGATAAATATTCTCTTTTTTAAATCTCCGATGTCCATAATTTATAATCCTTGTCGCCTTAAAATTAAAAGTATAACTATGGTCAAAGAAACTAAAATTCTTACCCAGGATTGCATTTTTCCTATCAAATTTAATATTGATAGAACTAGACCGAAAAGAACTAAATAAAAAATAATTTTTAGAAAACCATTAGCTTGAAAAGGATTAACTGAATATAAAATAATAACAAAAATTATCAAAAAAACAAGAGCTAAAAATAGATTTAATCTAATAAAAAATTTTGGCTTCATAAGCTTTATTCCTATCACGCCTATATTCTGATTTTACCTCAAAATTAATCCAAAAGCAAATGTAAAAAGGCAATAAAATTGCCTTATTTTAAAAGGCGGACTCGACCGGATTTGAACCGGCGATCTTCTGCTTGACAAGCAGACGTGTTAAGCCAGGCTACACCACGAGTCCAAAATTTACACTAAATAAGACCGAAGTGTACCAGGGGTGGGGATTGAACCCACGACCTCGGGCTTATGAGTCCCACGCTCTACCAACTGAGCTACCCTGGCAAGTTTACACTGAACAAAGTTGAAGTATTGCGGGGGACCGAATTGCACGGTCGATCTTCTGGTTATGAGCCAGACGAGATACTACTTCTCCACCCCGCGATAATTTTAAATAATAATACAAAATTTATAAATTTGCAAGCTAAACAACCCCCAAATCCTCCAAGCCCTTCCGGTATGCTCTCACCACAGATCTGGCATCATTCTCATTAATAGAAAATTGCGAATCTTCAATAATGTTATTTTTCACTTTCCCGGCTTTTTTAATCTCACCCATATTGGTAATTCTTATTTGGGCTTCGTAACCAATGATTTTTAAAATATCATTAAATATTTTATCGGCTTCTAAAATCGCGAGTTTATAATTTGCCTCTATTCCACTGCCTAATTTATTTTCAATCTTCAACCACTTTCTTTCTATTCTTCTTTTGTTAAATGAAACTGTTTTTTTAACCTGAGAAATCGATTTTTTCATCCTGGTCCTTATATTTATCTTTATCAAAAGCAAAACTATCAAGGCCCCCAGAATTAAAGAAATTATAATAGAGGCGGTTTTTAAAGCGAAAATAAGTTCTTTCCATTGATAAGAGGTAAAAAAATCCGCGATTTTATTCCAAGTATCGGTAAAAAACGTTCCCACTTGGGCTAATGCTACCGTTTCTCTTTCTGCTAATGGATTACTGATTGCTTTGTTCATAAATTTGGGCAATTTCTAAAACTAAATGATCATGAAATTGAGGACCGATTATTTGAAGACCTATCGGCAAACCATTTACCCTGCCACAAGGTATTGATATTGCCGGCAGGCCGGCTAAATTAGCTGGAACCGTATAAATATCCGATAGATACATAGACAAGGGATCCTTTTTCTCGCCAATCTTAAAGGCTGGCGTTGGAGTGGTAGGAGCCAAAATAAAATCAACTCCATCAGCTGACGGACTAAAAACTTTCTCAAAATCTTGCTTTATTAACATTCTAACTTTTTGAGCTTGATTGTAATAAGCATCACGATATCCGGCTGACAAAACATAAGTTCCAAGTATTATCCTTCTTCTTGCTTCGTCGCCAAATCCTTTGGTTCTGCTTTCTAAATAATTATCAAGTAAATTTCTGTCTTTGGCAGAAAAGCCGTATTTTATACCATCGTATCTGGCTAAATTAGCACTTACTTCGGCTGGCATAATAATATAGTAAACGGCCAAGGCATATTCGCTATGTGGTAAATTAATTTCTTTTAATTCGAATCCTAAATCTGTAAATTTATTAATCTCTCTTTCTGTCTTTTCCTTTAATGTTTTATCAATCCCTTCGCCAAAAAATTCTTTGGGAACTCCGATTTTAAGATTATGTTCATTTATTTTTGTTTTTTTCGATTCTATGTTTGTTGAATCAAAAATATCCTTACCTTTTATAATATTAAAAATTAATTGAGCATCTTCGACATTATTGGCCAAAGGACCAATTTGGTCCAGCGAAGAAGCCATGGCAATCAATCCGTATCTTGAAATCGTTCCGTAACTTGGCTTAAAGCCAACCACACCGCAAAATGCCGCTGGCTGACGAATCGAACCACCGGTGTCAGATCCCAAGGCACCGACACAATGATTAGCGGCCACGGCCACTGCTGAGCCACCCGAAGAACCTCCGGGCACACGACTAGTATCTGCCGGATTTTTAACTACCCCGAAAGCTGAATTTTCAGTTGAAGAACCCATGGCAAATTCATCGAGATTGGTTTTACCAATAATCACTGCCCCCGCCTTTTTAAGTTTTTCTATTACTGTCGCATCATAGGGGGCCACGTAATCTTCTAAAATTTTTGAGCCAGCGGTTGTTTTATATCCTTCAACCAAAATATTGTCTTTAATGGCCATGAGGACTCCTTCCAATGGTCCGATTTTTTCTCTTCGAGAAATCTTGCCGTCTATTTTTTTTGCTTGTTCCAAGGCTAAATCCTCGGTCAAGTTTAAAAAATCATTGAGATTCTTATTCTCTTTTTTGATTTTGGCTAAATAAGACTTCGTCAGTTCAATACAAGAAAAATTCCCTTTTATCAATCCGTTGTGGACATCTGAAATTGTTTTGGGTAAATCCATTTTATTCCAAAATTTTCGGCACTTTAAAATAATTATCTTTCTTGGCTGGAGCCGCCTTGATGAACTTATCGCGAATATCTGATCTCGTATCTTCTTTTCTCGAGGCATCTTCGCGAACAATATTCTCCAAGCCAGTTATCTGACTAATCGATTCGACGATTTTTGTTTCGACCTGATTTAATTTATCAATGTAATCCAAAATCGAAGAAAGTTCTGTTGAGAATTTTTCCTTTTCTTTATCCGTCAATTCCATTCTCGCCAATTTGGCGATGTGTTCGATTTGTTCTCTGGAAATCATTTTTTATTTTATCATTTTTAAAAATTCGTTTTCGTTTAATATCTTTACGCCAAGTTTTTTGGCTTTATCGTATTTTGAACCCGGCTCAGAGCCAATAATTACAAAATCCGTTTCCTTGGAAATCGAACTCGATATATCTCCTCCTAATTCCCTCACTTTCTCTTTTGCCGCTTCTCTACTTATTGTATCCAATTCTCCAGTAAAAACGAAGGTTTTATCTTTTATTTTTGGATTAATTTTTCTTTCCCTTTCTTTAATTATCTTTATACCGGTTTTCTTTAATTTTTCCAAGAATCCCAGGTTTCTTTTTCCCCTTAACCACTTATAAATTGACTCCGCAACTTTCGTACCAATATCCCTGATTTTTTTCAGCTCCTCAGGCGAGGCGCTTTTTATTTTTTCCAAACTCCCTAAATGTTTAGCCAAGTCAAATGCGGTTTCTTCTCCGACCTGAGGAATACCCAGGGCATATAAAAACCTTTCTAATCCTATTTCCTTTTTGGATTGAATCGAGCTGACTATATTCGAGGCCGATTTTTCGGCAAATCTTTCCAAGTATCGGATGTCTTCTTCTTTCAGGGAAAATAAATCGGCCGCGTCTCCAATCAATCCTTCATCAAGAAATCTATCAATGATTTTCGGGCCGACTCCGACAACATCGAAAGCGCTCCTCGAAACAAAATGATAAATTTGTCTTCTTAAAATTGCTCCGCAATTTTTATCCGCACATCGATATGCCACTTCGCCTTCGGGCCTGATTACTTTTGAGCCGCAAACGGGGCATTTACTCGGAGGTTTTATTTCTTTTTCTTTGCCCGTTCTTAATTCTTTCAAGGGCTTAACGATATCAGGAATCACATCTCCTGCGCGTCCCACAATCACCGTATCGCCAATCTTTACTCCCAATCTTTCAATTTCATCGAAATTATGAAGAGTGGCATGCGAAATCTTTATTCCGCCGAGATTCACCGATTTCAATGCGGCAACCGGCGTTAAAACTCCGGTTCTCCCCACCTGCCAAACAACGTCTTCAATTATGGTTGTGGCTTCCTTGGGAGAAAACTTATAGGCAATTGCTCCTCTCGGCGCCTTACCTACCACGCCCAATTTTTTAAAAACATCATTGTCGTTGATAATTACCACAATGCCATCGATTTCGTAACCAAGTTTTTCTCTGTTTTTTTCCCAATAATTTTTGAATTCTTCTACCTCTTTTAAATTCTTACAAAATCTATTATTGGGATTGGTTTTAAAGCCGAATACCTTAAGTGTTTTATGCTCGTCTTCGTGGACTCTCTGACCCAGGTCAATAATTAAGGAATAGGCAAAAGAATCCAAATGCCGACCAGCAGTAATTTTCGCGTCTAATTGTCTTACCGAGCCGGCAGCTAGATTCCTTGGATTGGCATAGATTTTTTCCCTCTTTTTTTCTAATTTTTTATTGATTCTTTGAAATTCTTTTTTGTCGAGAAAAACTTCGCCCCGAACAATTAATTTCTTGGGAAATTCTCCGAACAATTTCAAAGGAATACTACCTACTGTTTTTAAATTTTGGGTAACATCTTCGCCTATCTTACCATCGCCCCGAGTTGCTCCAGTTTTTAAAATGCCATTATCGTATATCAACTCAATTGCCAAGCCGTCGATTTTTAATTCGCAATAATAACCGTCTTTATCGAAATTTTTAACTATTTTTTCATTTCTCTCAAACCATTCTTCCATTTCTTCCTTACTAAAGGCATCGTTAAAAGAAAGCATTGGCGCCGGATGTTTAAATTTTCTAAATTTGTCCAGGGCCTCTCCGCTAACTCTCTGAGTTGGTGAATCAAGGGTAATTAAATCGGGAAATTTCAATTCTAATTCTTCTAATTCGTTTTTTAAAGTATCAAAAGCTGAATCGGAAATCTCCGGCTGATCTAATACATGATATAAATAACTGTGATGTCTAATCTCTTCTTTTAGTTTCTCGATTCTTTCTTTGACTTGCTTTTTATCCATATCATATCATTTTAGTTTATTTTCAATTATCTCTATAAACTTAATATATGGTTGAGCGCCGAGCAAGGGTTCGCCATTTATAAAAAAAACCGGCGTTCCTCTTTTATCTTGAGGAATTTCTGCCTTTGCCATATCACTCATACCCTGACTATACCAATCTTCTGTATTTTTCTTGTATTTTTCGGAATTATAACACTCGCTGAATTTGCTTTCATCAAGTCCGGCTTCTCTGGCAAACGCCCCCAAATCTTCGGCTTTTTCTAAGTTCTCGATATTATCAAAAAGATAAGTATGGTACTCTAAAAATTTACCCTGTTCATTGGCACAAGAAACGGCCTGACCGAGTTCATATGGTGGAAAGGGACGAAAAACAAATCTTACCTTACCCTTGGTAACATAATCTTCTATAATTAACGGATAAACATCTTCGTGAAATGAACGGCAAAAATCACAAGCATAACTATAATATTCTATAATAGTTACTTCGGCATCTTTATTCCCTATTTGAATATCCCCTTCCGTTACTTTGTAATTTATCTTTGAAAACTTATCACCTGAACCACCTTTAAATTCTGGTAAAAATCTTTTTCCCCATTGATTATAGACAAAGGCAAAAATAATCAATATCAGGATTACGATAACTACAACATAATGATTCGATTTTTTCTTTTGTCCTTCCATGTTTAAAGCAGGGCCGCGCCAATGGCTCCAGAAAATTTACCGAGCTTAGCACGAACCACCTTAGTATTCTTAGCTAAAGAAGAAAGTATATTTTTTTTCATCGCTTCTCGAGCCGGTTTCAGTAAAAACTCGCCAGCCCAAGCAAGGCCACCACCAATTACAATAATTTCTGGATTTAAAGTATCGACTATATTGGCCAACCCGATTCCGAGATTATCGCCGATTATGTTCCAGGCTTTAAGCGCTTTTTTATTCCCTTTTTCAGCTAACCTTTGGAGAGTAATCGAACTCATTTTCCTTCCCAAAATTTCTTCCGCTGTTTTCTCTTGTCCCTTTTCGCAAACATACGCCTCTAAACAGCCTCGGCTACCACATCTGCACTTCCGACCATCTCCTCTTATTGTAATATGGCCCATCTCGCCGGCTGTGCCGCCTCTTCCGTGCATTATTTTACCATCTATGACAATTCCTCCGCCCACTCCTGTGCCCAGAGCCAGGCCGACAACCGATTTTTTCCCTTTCGCCGCTCCCATAATTGTCTCGGCCAAAACCAAGCAATGGACATCGTTATCAATTACGGTTTTTATTTTGAATTTTTTCTCAATAATCTTGCCCAAATAAATATTCTTTAAACCGGGAAGATTTGGCGGATTTAATATTCTCTGATTTTTGAAATCAACCGGACCGGCAATTCCTATTCCAATCTTTTTTATTCCTTTTTTGCTTTGTCTTAAATACTCTATACATTCAAAAATCCGGGCAATTAATAAATTTTTATTGCTTTTGGATTTTGTCTCAATCCTTATCTTTTTAATAATTTTATTATTATTCAGCAGAACTCCTTTTATATTTGTCCCACCAACATCAATTCCTATTGTCATATTTTTATTTAAATAATTCTTTGGCTCTTTCCCAAAATCTATCGTCGCCTTTCTCTTTTCTCCAATACCACCATTCCACGCCCCATAAGTATCCTTTATCAAAACCGGCCTCACGGGTAAAATCAATCGTTTCATTAAATCTTTCTAAGCTCATGGTAATGTCCTGTTCCTCGTTCGTTAATTCTTGGGTTGATTTATGCCCCCATGGTTCTGCTTGAACCTCGATAGCAATAATTTCGTCTATATCAAAAAGCAATTTTATCAAATTACTTTTTCTTTGATAGAAAACTGCCGGAATTGGATATTCGACATAGCCCAATTTACCGTGAATTTTATGATAAATTGAAGTGCCAATAATATCCGCCCTTCTGGCTCCGCCAATCCAAGTGCTGAATTCTCCGCTTTCGGTTATCATTACTGGCCTATTTGAATCCAGGTGCCTTACGAGGGCGATTTCTTTGTCCAGAAATTCAGCGTCTATCCAACGACACTCACCAAAAGTTCTTAAAAACGGTTCATTCTCTATCTGCCAAATTTTTATACTTTCTCTGTTTTTGTAGCGATTTATTGTTTCGGCAATAAATCTTAAAATCTTTTCTTGTTTTTCGCTCTCACCTAATGTCTTTGCCCATTCCGGCTCAAAACACTCTGGCCACCTAGGCATTCTTCTGCCTAGGGCCAGGATTATTTCCCCGTTTCGTTTTTCAATTTCATTAATTTGCCAATCCAAATCATCGAAATTGTATTTACCCTGCTCCAGTTCTGTTTCGTCCCAATAAACCACGATTCTTATTTTTTTTACCTTCAAATCATTTAATATATCAGAAAATAAATTTTTCCAGTCTAATTTCAAATCGTTTGCATACCTCTTAATGAAAGACACCCCCCATTCTGTTCTATCGGCTGGTTTTGACTTACCAACAAAAAAATATACAAAAATTATCAAAACAACAGCTATTAAAATTAACAAAATTATTCTTAATATTTTTTTAATCATTTAATTTAGGATGAGTATAAATAGACACAATCTTTCTCTCCCCATTATAGTCCCAGTTATGGATAAGTGGCATTTTCTTTTTACTGTCATTGCTAATCGCTTTTTTATTGCCGATATAAAAACCGTTATGAAAATGTCTTTTGCCGTTAACGAATAATTTTTTCTCCCAAACAATCACATCTCCTGGTCTTGCTTTTTCTTTCTGAATTTTTTTCCAGCCGCTCTTTTCCATATCCTTGGTGGTTGCCTCAACCGTGGCGTGACCCCCAGAAATCAAATCCCAAATCAATAGAATGTTAGAAACAAAAAAAGCACAAGAAAGATCTCCGTTTTTCGTCACATCAATCTTTTTACCATTACTCATTAAATAAAGATTACGGAATATCCCTGTCCCAACTGAGTTTTTAATCATTTGAAGATATGAATCATAAACAACAATTTGACTTGCCATAATTTAAGTATAACTGATTTCGGGATAAAAAAACACCCCACTGTCCGTACAGTGGGGGTTCAAAAGAGGTTATCAATGGACTTCACCGTCCCTGCTTCTGCTGACGCGGATTCCGTCGTCCCTCAGGGCAGCGCCCTTCCTGGGCACCTCCCTTACACCATGGGGCGTGACAATAGCGATTGTCTTCCGGTGTCTTTGGATCCGATCGCCCCTAAAAAGCTCAGAAGAACCATCCTTGTAGTGTTGCTCGACTATAAAGGTCATAATCCCTCCTTTTTTATTAAAATGTACTCCAATGAGCTATGCTATTAATATTAACAGATTTATTTTAATTTGTCAATAGTTGATCTCAATATTTAAATGCTGCGTCTGATATTATTTCCTTATCAAATTCTTCACACCCAAGAGCAAAAAAACGAATATGAGTCTGAATATCGGCTCCATTTATAAAATCTAGAGGCTTATTTTCATTATTTAAACATTCGTTATTTTTTATATTTTTACATTTCAGCTCCAGGGTAATCTCGTATTCTAAAATTGTTGTCTTGGTATACGGATATAAGTCGCCGAGAGGATAATCAAGTTCAATCAGCATATATTCATCTCCGCCTAAATTAATTTCTTTCTCATAACCATTAACCGCTAAAAACATTTTTGAAACATAAGAAGCCTCTAATGAATAAATCAAGTCATCTCTTCTTTCGCTTAATTTATCGCTTAAAAAATAAAGCCATAATTTTTTGATATCAAAAACAAGACGCTCCGGAGCATCGATTCTATATTTTCCCAGACTAATTTTGGTCGAAGTCCCGTCTTTTTTAATCTCCCAAACTGAATCAGCTGGTTTTAATTCCTTGCCCTCAAGATGCTGAGGTCCGGCACAGCCATAGCCCAGATTAACATCAAGTTCTTTTTCCCGGCTTGGATTTTCTGAGGGAAAAACTGGTTGAGGTCTATATTCTGAGATCTGTTCTCCCTCGTTTGGCCCTGGTTCTATTTTTGGTTTATTTTTATAATCTAAATAAATAAAAATACCGGCAACAATAATTGCCAGAAAAATCGGAATAAGAAGTTGCCATTTTGACTTATTTCTAATATTCTCTTCCATACCCCGCACTAGATTTTCGACATTTAAATATCGAAATTATACAGATAAATAATTATTATAATGGTTTATTTCTCGATTGTACCCCGCGCTTTTTTGATCCGACCGCAGTCGGATCAGTCGAAAATTCAGTACGGGGCATATCTAAAAATTTTATCCTATTTTTATTGTTCTGTCTATAATCTAATTTTTCTGTTTATTTTATTTTGTTTTTATTTTGTCCTATAATTAAAATTATGTTCAAATTTATTTCCAAGAAAAACAAAAAAAGGAAAACAGGACAAAATAAAAAATATCTAATTATAATAGTTGTCTTGGTTGCTATTTTGATCATCGGCGGGGCTATAGCCGGCTATTTTGTTTTCAAGCGTGATCAAAAGCCAAAAGAAGTTCAAATAGAAAAAAATATTTATGAAGAATTTCTGTCAGAGATATATGACAAAATCCAAGAAAATTACTGGAATAAAATAAGCGACGAAGAACTGACTACCCTCTTTAGATTGGGACTTGAAAAGCTAACCAACGCCCCCCAGCCACTTAAATCAAATGATAAAAGCGGGATGATAGAAACAACCAACAAAATTATTGATAAATTGGAAGAAAATAAGAAAAAAGATTTTACGGCTCAACTTGCCCACCTTGTTCTTTGGAATCTTAAGCCCTTTGGGCGAAGCGCTCTTTATGTTAAAAAAGATGAAGAAAATTTAAAAAACAGAGTTATGAATATTAATCCCCAAGAAAATTTATATTCGGTCTTGGGAGTCGAAGACAATGCTAATCAAGAAAAATTAAATGAAGCCTACAGAAACAAAGTTAATGAATTGGATAATCAGGAAACCAAGGAGGCCAAACAAGAATTGGAAAAAGTTAAATATGCCTATGAAGTATTATCGAATGCCGAAAACAAAAAAAGATATGACGAAACCAAGACTGAACCCACTGTATTTGGAAAATTAATTAGACCAACAATTCTCCATTTATATATATCAAAAATATCGCCCACCATTCTCGAAGACCTAAAAAGAGAGACCGAAAAATTCGACAACACAGGGGGACCTAATACTTTAATTTTAGATTTAAGAGCAAACGTTGGCGGTTCGCTGGATATCTTGCCCTACTTATTGGGACCGTTTATTGGACCAAATAACTATGCTTTTGAACTCTTCCAACAAGCAAACTACGAACCATTTAAAACAAAACTTGGCTGGTTGCCAAGCCTGGTTAGATATAAAAAAGTAGTAATTCTGGCTGACGAAAAAACCCAGTCCTCTGCCGAAGTAATGGTTGCCAGTCTCAAAAAATACAATGTAGGAGTGTTTATTGGCACAAAAACAAAAGGCTGGGGAACCATAGAAAAAGTATACGAGATTGATCATCAAATTGATGAAAGTGAAAAATATTCAATTTTTCTGGTTAATCACCTTACCCTAAGAGACGATAATCAACCCATAGAAGAAGCCGGAGTTGAGCCGGTAATCGATATAAATGACCCAGAATGGGAAAATAAACTTTTTGAATATTTCAATTCTAATGAATTGGTTAAAGCCGTAAAAGAAGCCTGGAATACTTCACCCGGAAAAATTTAGTATCGTTTTCAAATAAAACAAAAAACGGCCCGGAAGCCGTTTTTTGTTTTTAATCAAGAAAGTTTTAGCTTTCTCTTCTGCTTCGATAACACTCTCGACAAAATATTTCCTGGCCTTCCTTCGGTTCGAATGGGAGCTCGGTTATATCGGCTCCGCAACCCGCGCATTTCCAGTTACCCTGATACATCTTTCTTTGAAAACCGCCTCTTCTCTGATTAACTCTTTCCCGATGACAGTTCAAACAATATAACGGTAAATCTCCGGAAGGCTCAAATGGTAATTCCGTTATCTCGGCTCCGCATTGACTGCATTTCCAGTCCCCTTTATACATTTTACGCGGAGAGCGTTCATCGTCTCGATTCTTAAAAACCACGATAATAAAATTTCAACAAACAATTTATAATAAAATAAACGACTAACGAATATTTTAACTAATAAATTTGATTGGAAATTCGAAAATTTTTATTAACGACCTTTTAATTTTTTACGGCTGAAGAATATCTTCAGTCCGACCATCAATTGAAACTATTACTTCTTGGACCGCGGGGAATTGTTTTAATGTTTCTCTGATTTGGGCGCTAATCGCCGCTACCCGACAAGAGCCCCCGATCTGGAATTCCAATTGTTTGTCAAAATCAACTCTGGCCACGCCGTTTTCGATGCTTAAACTCTGGATTTTTACTCCGGGATTTATACTGGTAAAAAATCCTTCCTGTTTCTCGCTCTCGGTTGAGCCTTTTAATAATTCTTCTAAAGCGGCCATACCAACGGCTTCAGTTTTTAAAATCTGTCTTTCTACTGGAAAAACTTTATTACAGGAAAATTCTGGATCAAGATTACTATTATTAAAAAACACTTTTACGGTTATAAATTCCGGCTGTGCTTCTGGTTTGCTTCTAAAAAATATTAAGCCACTTATAATTAGAGCTATACACACGACTAATATAAGAATTAAAATAAAACTGCCTTTCATATTTTTTTAAAATGTAATTTTCCCGCGCCCTCTCTGAGAATCGAAAATTGTTTATTTTTGATTTGAATCAACGTAGAAGGCATCGCCTTTATTTTACCTTGATTAACATAAAAGTCAATTCTCTTACCAAAATATTTTTTGGCACCTCTGATATTATCGGCTGGCGGCAGTCTTTCGGGATTAGCGCTCGGCGCAACCAGTGGTCCTGTTTTTTTTAATAGATTTATTAATCCTTTATTCTTCGGTAATCTGAAGGCCAGGCTACTGGTTCCCCGATGTAGATATTCAAAATTTTTATAGGGACATGTTAAAATCACGCTAACCATTCCCGGCCAAACCCTGCTTAAAAGTTTTTTTGAATAAGAATCAATTTTAATCCTGAATAAATTCAAATCTTCAACTGTGGCAATTAAAATAATAAATGGTTTCTCGGGATTTCTTCTTCTTGCTTTATAGACTTTTTCTACGGTTTTTTTAGATAGAGCTGACCCGACTAATCCATAAATCGTATCCGTTGGCATAACTCCGATTCCGCCATCTTTTAATATTTTAATTATTCTATTGTTCGCTTGAGAATTTTTAACCACATCATTGATTTGCCTCAAGACAAATGTTATAAGATTTAACTTGATTATTGTATTTATCGATTAGGCTTTTAATTTGTCCCACTGTCTCGTTGTATTCGGAAACCAGATTATTGTATTCCTGAATTTTTTGATTATATTCTGGATCTCGTTTTCTCATATCTTCAAGTTCATTTAAAAGATTACCTAATTCATCTTCTGTATCTTTCAATCGGACTTTATTGGTTTCTATTTCTGTTTTTATGGCTTCATTGGGTTCCGGACAAATCGATAATGGCAAGCCGAAATGCTGAACCGCCATCCAGGTGGTTTTACCTTCGAATGTTCCTTTGGCTACGGCTACTCCGATTTCTTTGTATTTGGGATTTAAAATATTTTCTCTGTGTCCGGGACTTTCCATCCAAGCCTCAACCAAATCAATATCATCCTCAAAGTTACCCAGTGCTAAATTTTCTCCAATCGATATAAATTCATAACCAACACTGGCTACCAAATCACCAATTGTTATACCCAATGGAGAATCATGACCGAAATACTGATTATTAAACATATCCTCAACTTTTAATTTTGCGCTTGCGCCTAATTTTACATTCACCACAAGTGGCTGCAAGCCGGATTTCGTACGTTCGGCATTTGTATATTTAACCACCTCGTCGGCAATTAAAAATGACTCTGGCGCTTGCTTGTCTGATTTAAGGGGCGGCGGTATTGAAATCTTTTTTTCGATTTCCTGCATTAAAAAATCGCCAACCCCTTTCTCGAGTTTTGGCAATTCAAGATAAAATTTTGTATATAAATTTACTATCTGGGTCCAAAAAAAGAAAAAACCCACCCCAAAAATAACTAATACTAAAAAAATTAAGAGGATTAATTTTATCTTTTTCATATGGTCAAATTCCGGTTAACACCAAGTAAAAAGAGTGATTAAACCAAAAATAAAGAAAATTATCCCCAAAATTAAGCCAATAAGAGCTAATTTTCCTCCTTTTTCATTTATAACTTTTATCTGACGGAGGGCTTTAACGGAAAAAATTACAGCCAAAGGACCAGTAATTATGGCTAAAGAAAAATATACCGAAATCAAGCCAAAAGTAAATCCAATTATAGCATTTTTATTAAATTTTTGTATTGTTTTTTGAATTGCTTGTTCCATGACTTGTGGATTTTTTCAGAATTATTACGCTTAAAATAAAAGATATAGTAAAAAATATGGCACCGAAAAAGCAGGGGGTTAAAAATGGATTCTTTGCATTGCCAACACAACCAAGCGTACAACTTTTTTTGTTTATCCAGTCAATCAATTCGTAAATAAAGTTACCCCAAGCAAATAAAGTGCCGCATAATAAAATTATGAATTGAGCCTTAATTATTTTCCTCATATTTTTATTTTATTTATTCCATCTTTGCTCGTCATATTCTCGCCAAATTTTAGCCACTAACGGAGCAACTTCATCTAGTTTAGCCAAAATAATCTCTCTAATTTCTGCAGAGGTTATTTCATTATTATTTTTTATCTGTTGAACAACCGCCCTGGAAACAGAATCTACTAAATTATTTATTTTGCTTTCGGTTTCCCTGAGAACGGCATCGATAGCGTTAACTCTGATTGATTGTTTGAGTTTTTCAATATCAAAGCCATCTTCTCGGCCATCTCTTTTTATAACGGTTTTAATCATGATTTAATTATACCAATTTTGTTATTGCCATTGGCATTTGTTATTGACACACCCACATCTAACGCCATAAGCGCTGGCGTTATAACAATCTCTGTATTCACAAGTGGTTATGGCCGGTTCTTCATTTTCGGACTGACAAACCTGACCCGAGCATCCACCAGACATGCATTCTGCATCTGCATCACAGCTTCCCTGGGTTGATGTCCCGCAAAAATCCCTCTTAGACTTAGTTCCCGTTGAACTAACAAATTTAAAAGTGGAAATTATCTGATTAAATAATTCTTCCTGCCTGGCAGAAGAAAGATAATCGGATTGGTTTGGAAGTTCGGTTGACCAGGCCTCGGAAAGAAAAAATCTTTCTATAAAGAAAATATTTTTGTTCTGACTATTTTTCACGCAGTAAAAAACCACTCCCTCACCCTCGGCGCCCATCTCATATTTTATTCCTTCTAAACCGCCAATTTGAAATGGGGTACCAATATCTTTTATAGTAGTCTCTGAATTATCGCACTCCGTAATGTCTTTGTGAAAAACAATTTTTATATCATCAGCCAGACCAAGATCAGAACCATCGGCTAAACTGTATTTATGAAAATTCTTCAATGTATGCTTCAAGGTGGCATTGGCCGAATCTAATTGGAAAAATTCGGTTGGGTATTTAACCTCAAAACCAAGATTTGTATCTTTGTAGGTTTTTATCTTTGCCTGGGGACCCATCTCTTTAATTTGCTGGGTCATAGAGGCGACCTCGGCAGAGGTTTTCTGAATATCGTTTATAGCAAAAATAGCCGCATAAACAATCCCCCCGATAACAAAAGAAACCACTACCAAAGCAACAATTGATACCCACTTCGGTAACTTTTTAGGACCCATTGAACTTAGCAATCCCTCTAAAACATCCTTTTCGTTCCACCCTTTCTCTATAAGGGCATTCCTTATGTCTAAATCGGAAAATCCTTTTTTGCGACATTCTTTTATATATTTAATCAAATCTTTTGAGACCATATATTTTAATATTAACTCATTTTTTAAATTCCCTCAAGGCATCACAGGCAATCCATCTGGCAGACCTGCTGTCTATGTTTAAAATTTCTTCGGCTGTCTTTATGGCAAATCTTTTTAAATTATTATTTCTTTTGCCGATTTGCCTTAATGCCCAATTAATTGCCTTTTTGACAAAATTCCTATCGTCAGTTGAATATTTTTTAATAATGGGAAAAAATTTTAAAAAATCTTTATCTTTGACTTTTTTATCGTGCCAAGCCAAACAAGCCATCATTGCAAATCCCGCTCTTCTGACGAATTCTTCTTTTCTCTTGGGCCATTCTTTTGCTTTTTTCCAGGCAAATTTTGTCTTATCAAAAAGATTCATGCAAACTTGGTCGCACAAATCCCAGGAATTGAAACATTTTACCCATTGCTGCATTTGTTTTTCACTTACCTTATCAATTTCATCGACCATAGACGCTAAAATTCTCACTTCGTGAATTTTGGTTTTCCATAAATCCAGTGCCAATTGATGATTTTTGCCGATTTTTTTCGCCAAACCTCTCAAAACCGGAATCTTCACGCCCAAAGCATATTTCACGTCAATCCCAAATCTCGCCATCCCCTCTCTGTCTTTAGAGTTGGAATTCTTTTTCAGATGTTTGATGATTTCGTTTGCAGTCATTTATTGATTTCTATTATTTTTTCTCTTGATTTATGACCGCGAATAATCTCTATGTCGGAATTACTAACGTTAAAATATTCGGCCAGAGATTTGATAATCGATTTATTCGCTTTTCCCCCAATCGGCGTCTCTTTTACCAAGACAATAAAATTACTCTCACTGATTTTTTCTATTTTATTCTCTCTCGCTTTCGGTTTCGCTTTCACAAAAATTCTCATATTTTTATTCTATCAAAAAACCGGTCCGATGGCTATTAAGACCGATTTTTTATTCCCAAAATAAAAAACGGTTCTTAGATTTTTCTCTAAGAACCATTTTACTCATAGGGGTTGAAATCAAGATTGTGAACAAAGGGAATTCCCTGTTCCCGCGCCCATTTTTGGGCTTTTTCCTTCATTTGTCTGACTGAATCTCTGATTAACACTTTTAACCCCCTGGGGTCTTCCTCTACTTCTTCGCCATCTTGATAAACAATTCTCCCGTTGGCCGTGGGTTCTGCGTTTTCTCCGATTTTTATTACAGCACGGTACTCTTCCCCTAGTTTAAAGATGCTGAATATTATTTTGGGCATTTTGCCTCCTTATGACTTAAATCTACCAAAACCCTTGCAAAAAGCAATAGACAAGCAAAAAAAACCGCCCCGAATAAAGGGACGATTCTCCAAACTGCGGGGTCTGGATTCGGACCAGAATTTTTAGGTTCAGAGCCTAACGTGCTACCGTTACACTACCCCGCAAAATAAAAACCTAATTAAATCAATTAGAAATTAGGTCAATTAGAATAATTAGAAATTTTAAGGTTTATTCTTTCAAATACTTCCTCACCGCAATCATGGTACTGAAACCGCCCAAAATCACGCCTATTCCTAAAAGCAAGAGAAAAAATGACAGTAAATTGACTTTAAAATAGGAAAAAACATCGCCAATCGGTAAAAATCCCGAAATCTTTGGAGAAAGAAAATAGAAAAGAGGGTATAAAATTAAAATTGTCACTATGGTGGCAACCAACCCATATAAAATGCCTTCAATAAAAAATGGACCACGGATAAACCACTTACTTGCCCCGACCAGCTTCATTACATTAATCTCCTCACGTGAACTGTAAATCGCCAAACGAATAGAATTAAATGTAACCAAAAATACGATTAGCGCCAACAATGCGCTCAATCCCAGCCCGCCGGTTTTAACATCTACTATAATCTTATTCAATTTCTCGATTATGTCTTTGTTCTGCATATAGTTAACTTTGTCAATCAAATCTTTATAATAAACGCTTTCTAAAAACTGGTTAATGCTGGCATATTGGTTTGCTTGACGTGCTTTTATGTTTAAACTTGCTTCCAGAGGATTAAATTCCAATTCTTCCAAGCTTTGAAGCAGCACCGGATTGTCTTGATGTTTTTCTTTAAATGTTATTAAGGCTTCATTTTGAGAAACATAAGAAACATCTTTAACCTCTTCTAATCTCTCAAGCTGGGATTTTACTTGCAAAATTTCTTCTTCCTGGGTCTCTAGCTTAAAATAAACGCTTATATCAATCTTGTTTTGAAGATTGGCTAAAACCACATTGGCTACCACATTCAGCATTAATAAAACGGTAATCACCAAAAGAGTCAGAGTCATAATGCTAACCGTGGCTGTCGAAAGCCAGCCATTTCGCCAAAAATTAGTCAAACCCCATTTTATAATTCTCTTGAATGACGTGAACATAGTTAAACGATATAGCGGCCGTTTTCTTCGTCTCGAATTACTCGGCCGCGATCTAAACTAATTACTCTTTTACTTAAGGCATTTATTATTTCTCTATCGTGAGTAGCTAAAATCACAGTTGTCCCCAATTCATTAATCCGGCAAAGCAATCTTATTATATCCCAAGTATGAAGAGGGTCAAGATTACCGCTCGGTTCATCGGCCATTAAAATATCCGGTTTGTGAATTAATGCCCTGCCAATAGCCACTCTTTGTTTTTCTCCGCCCGAAAGTTGGCAAGGAAAATTATCAGCCTTATCAACTAATTCAACTAAACTTAAAATTTGAGGCACATCTTCAGATATATCCTCTTCTGTCCTGCCGGCTGCTTCCATGGCAAAAGCAATATTCTCATAAGCGGTTTTATTTGGAAGCAATTTAAAATCTTGGAAAATTGTCCCAATTTTTCTCCGGTAAAGGGGCAGCTCTTTTGATTTTATGTTTTTCACGTTTCTGCCGTCAACTAAAATTTCCCCCTCGCTGGGCGGTTCTTCTTTTAATAACAATCTTAAAAGAGTAGTCTTTCCGGCTCCGGAACGACCAACAATAGAAACAAATTCCTTGGGCCTAATACTGAAAGTCACATCTTTTATGGCGGCGCAATCGCCGGGGTAATATTTTGAAACATTTTTAAATTCAATCATGTTATTTTAATTTTAGTTCAGCTTCGATAAACTTGTCTAAGTTTCCGTCCAATACATCTTCTGTGTCCGATATCTCTATATTTGTTCTGTGGTCTTTGACCATTTTATAAGGATGAAGAACATAAGAACGAATCTGACTTCCCCATTCGGCTGACGGCAACTCTCCACGTAATTCGGATTTTTCTTTTTCTTTTTCCTGTATTTTTTTCTGATAAATTTTGGTATAAAGCAGCTTTAAGGCTCTTTCTTTGTTTTGGGCCTGACTTCTTTCACTTTGGCAAGAAACAACTATCCCTGTCGGTAAGTGACTGATCCTAACTGCGGTTGAACGCATATTCACATTCTGACCACCCGGCCCAGAAGAACGAAATGTATCGATTTTTAATTCGTCGGGCTTTATTTCCTCCGCCAGCTGGCGGATTCCCGTGTCTTCGCTAATGTCCGGCAAAATTTCAACTAAAGCAAAAGAGGTATGGCGCAAATTATCAGCATTGAAAGGCGAAAGACGAACCAAGCGATGAACTCCGTTCTCTCCTTTTAAATATCCGTAGGCATGCGAACCGCTTATCTCAATAGTTGCGCTTTTAATCCCTGCTTCCTGTCCATGGTTGATATCCAATATTTTGGTTTTAAAATTACGATTTTCGGCATAGCGGGAATACATCCTTAAAAGCATATTCGCCCAATCTTGAGCTTCGGTTCCACCAGCACCGGAATATATCGAAAGAATAGCATTTTTCTTATCGTATCGACCAGAAAAAAGAGCCTTGAATTCTTCTTTTTTAAATTTTTCTTCAAGGTCTTTTAATTTTTCTTCTATCTCCTTTTTCAAACCATCATCCATTTCGCCCATCTCAACTATCTCGGTCAATCCGCTCAATTCTTTGTCTATATTATCCCAAAATTTAATTTCTTCTTTTAATTCAGCTAATTCTTCGCTAATTTCTCCCGCTCGTTTAGTGTTTTTCCAAAAATCATTTTCTTGGGTTAAAGCCTCTAATTGTTCTATCTTTTTCTTCTTTTCGCCCAAGTCAAAGACAGTCCGCAACCTGGCGGGTTTTATTTTTTAACTCGTCGATTTTTTCGCGTATTTCCATGTTCTTTTATGATACCTCAAAAAAATTACAAAAACAAGTTAAAGAAAAAGCCGAGGGTGAGACTTGAACTCACGACCCATGCTTTACGAAAGCATTGCTCTACCACTGAGCTACCTCGGCCCTACTTCGCTAAAGCTACGAAGGGTAAACATAGCGGGATACCAGAATCGAACTGGCGGCTCTTCCTTGGGAAGGAAACGTATTACCACTATACTAATCCCGCAACGCAATAAATTGCCTTACAATTTAAACGTTGCAGAAACGTTGAAATTTTATATTAAAATTTCTTACGTTTCGCAACATTCCAATTTTAACTCTTTTATTGATATTTTTCAATGTTTTTGGTATATTTAATAAATATGGCGCTATCGTCTAATGGTCAGGACAACAGATTTTCAATCTGTCAATCCGGGTTCGATTCCCGGTAGCGCTACCAATATATGCTAATCTTAGGAATTGAAACATCTTGCGATGATACGGGAGTCGCGATCGTTGAAGCCCCCAATAAAAAGGGTGCTTTTAAAATTTTATCCAATATCGTATCTTCACAAATAAAAACTCACGCGCCATTTGGCGGAGTGGTGCCAAATTTAGCAGCCCGGGAACACCTAAAAAACATTGAGCCCTGCTTAAAAACCGCTCTAAATGAGGCCAATATTAAAATGAAAGATACCTGCCTGCCGGCGAGGCAGGTTGATTTGATTGCCGTAACTGCCGGACCGGGCTTAATCCCATCACTTTTAATCGGGGTTAATTTCGCCAAAGCTCTGGCATATAAATTTAAAAAACCGATTATTGGCATTAACCATATTGAAGCACACATCATTGCCGCCCTCGTCAGCGAAAATTCGAAATTCGAAATTCGAAATTCAAAATTCCTACCAGCGATTGCGCTGGTAGTGAGTGGCGGCCATACACAGCTAGTTTTAATAAAAAATATCGGCGAATATAAAATTATTGGCGAAACCAGAGACGATGCAGCTGGTGAGTGTTTTGATAAAGTAGCCAAGCTGCTTGGGCTGGGATATCCAGGGGGACCGGTGATTTCTGCCCAGGCAGCTCAATTCCTAAATCCTAAATCCGAAACCCCAAACAAGCCCAAAGTCCTAAACTTTAAATTACCAAGACCAATGATTAGCCATAAAAATTACGATTTTTCTTTCTCCGGTTTAAAAACTGCTGTTTTGTATCTAGTAAAAGACAACGAGGAAAAAACAAAAGATGAAAAATTTATACAAGAATTATGTTGCGAAACCCAACAAGCAATAATTGATGTCTTGATTTCAAAAACCCTGCGCGCAGCAAAAGACTACAGGGCTAAGACCATAATTTTATCCGGCGGAGTCGCGGCAAACAGTGAATTGCGAAAGCAATTCGAATTGAAAATTAAAAATTTAAAATTGAAAATTGAATTTTTGGTTCCACCAAAAATTTTATGTACCGATAACGGTGCAATGATTGCCATGACTGGTTATTATGCCACGCAGCGGCATCACGCTCCGCGGGATAATTCCTGGAAACGAATCAAGGCCAATGCTAATTTACGAATTGGCTAAAATTTGAGATAATAAAAACATGATGGAAATACCAAAAACATACGAGCCGAAACAGGTTGAGGAAAAAATTTATAACCTTTGGGAAAAGGGTGAATTTTTTAAACCTCTTGTCAAAAAAGGCAAAAAACCATTCGTAATTGCTATTCCTCCGCCAAATATCACTGGCTCGCTACATATGGGTCATGCTCTAAATAATACAATTCAAGATGTGATGACAAGATACCATAGAATGACCCAAAGACCAACGCTTTGGTTGCCAGGAACCGACCACGCGGGAATCGCCACTCAAAATGTGGTGGAAAAAGAATTAAAAAAAGAAGGCAAAACCCGCCACGATTTAGGACGGGAGAAATTCATCAAAAGAGTTTGGCAATGGAAAGAAAAATACGGAAGTTTAATCTTAGGCCAATTGAAAAAACTGGGCTGTTCCTGCGATTGGTCAAGAACGAGATTTACCTTGGATACTGATTATGTTAAGGCAGTGGAAACAGCTTTTCTGCATTATTATAAAAAGGGCTGGATATATCAAGGACCAAGAATTGTAAACTGGTGTCCGAGATGCTCGACTGCTATTTCTGATATAGAAATCAAATATATCCCCCACAAGACGAAATTGTGGTATCTACGATACCCAATTTCGTCAAATTCTAAATCCAAAATTCGAAACTCTAAACAAACCCAAAATTCTAATTCTAAAACTCAAAACTATATCACCGTTGCAACTACAAGGCCAGAAACAATGCTCGGAGACACGGCTGTGGCAGTTAGTCCCAAAGATGAAAGATACAAAAATTTAATCGGCAAAACAGCTATTCTACCTTTAATGAATCGAGAAATTCCGATTATTGCCGACAGATTGATTGATCCGGAATTCGGCACCGGAGCGGTCAAAGTTACGCCCGCCCACGCGATTGTTGATTATAAAATGGCCAAAACCCATAAATTAGGAATTATCAATGTAATTGGCGAGGACGGAAAAATGACCCAAGATGCGTGGAAATATGCCGGTTTAAACATTCTCGATGCCAGAAACAAAATCATTGAAGATTTAAAAACGCAGAATCTTTTGGAAAAAGAAGAAGATTACGAACATTCTCTGGCAGTTTGCGACCGCTGCGGCACGCCAGTCGAACCATTGATATCAAAACAGTGGTTTGTAAAAATGAAAAAACTGGCAAGGCCGGCGATAAAAGTCGTAAAAGAGAATAAAATAAAATTTATCCCCGCTCGCTATAAAAAGATTTATCTGGAATGGATGAAAAACATCGAAGACTGGTGTATCTCCAGACAATTGTGGTGGGGACATAAAATTCCTTTGAAGGGAGAAAATGATGTGCTGGATACCTGGTTTTCTTCGGCTCTATGGCCATTTGCCACTTTGGGTTGGCCGAAAAAAAACAAAGATTTAAAAACTTTTTATCCGACCACTCTTTTATCTACGGCTCAAGACATTATATATCTTTGGGTTGCCAGAATGATATTTTCCAGTCTGGAGCTTTGCAAAAAAATTCCCTTTAAAGATGTCTATATCCACTCAACAGTATTAAATATTGAAGGTAAAAGGATGAGCAAGTCGCTAGAAACAGGATTGGATCCCCTAGAATTGATTGAAAAATATGGGGCCGATGCCACCCGTTTAGGTTTATTGTATTTAACCAGTCGCGAACAACAAGCCATAAGATTTTCCGAAGATGCGATTAAGGCAAGTAAAAATTTCGCCAACAAGCTTTGGAATTTGAACCGATTCATTCAAATTTCAAATAAATCTCAATACTCATCGTTCAAAACCCAAAAACTTAGTTTAGCCGACAAATGGATAATGAGCCGATTAAATGAACTAATAAAGGATACAACAGATAAAATAGAATCTTACCAACTGGGCGAAGCCGGTCGCCGATTATATGAATTTGTATGGCATGAATACGCTGACTGGTATATTGAAATGAGCAAACTCCAAGAGAATAATCTCAATGTCTATGTTTTCGAAATCATTCTAAAATTACTTCATCCGTTTATGCCGTTTATAACCGAATATATTTGGCAGTTGAATCACGAAAAAGAAACTCCTTTGATTATTAGCGAATGGCCGAAAACTGATAAAAAATTAATCAATCTAAAAACGGAGGAAGAATTTGAAAAAATAAAAAAAGAAATAACCGAAATCCGCAAAAAGGGCGGTGGAAATTTTAAGAATTTAGCGGAAAAAATTTTAAAACCATGAAGACAATTATTTGCTTGCTTCTTGCTCCTCTTCCGAGTATTATCTGGTTAGCTTTCTATCTTAGAAAGGATAAGCATCCCGAACCGAATAGAATGGTAATTAAAACCTTTCTTTGGGGAATACTAATGGTACCGATAGCGTGGTTTTTGGAACTGGGACTTTCATTTGTTGCCGAGGAAGAAATTTTTTTAAATAAGTTATTATTTATAATAGTCGGCTTTGCTCTTATTGAAGAAATCTTAAAATATCTTGTTGTGAGATTTTGGGTTTTAAAAAATCCGGAATTTGATGAACCGATCGATGCAATGATATACATGATAATTTCTGCTTTAGGATTCGCCGCTGCCGAAAATATTTATCTCTTAAGCCAAATGCATCCATCAACCCTCTCCCTTATATCCACGATAGAGTTTGCAACGTCTAGGTTTTTGGGAGCCACCTTCTTACACGCTCTTGCTTCGGGTATAGCTGGCTATTTCCTGGCTGCGTCCCTGCTTATAACATCAAAAGTAAGAAAAATACTTATTGGCGGCGGGCTCTTGGCTGCCACTATATTGCACTCACTTTTTAACTACATTATAATATTAAGTAGTCAGGGAATAATCGATGATATGATGGGAAATTTCTACCTGTTGATTCTTCTGGTGGTAATGGCTATAATTATCTCCAAGATGTTTAAAAAGATTAAAAAATATCGTTCAATTTGTAAAATTTAAAACATGACAGCATCATTTTTCGAAAAATTAACCGGGGCTTCAATCAACGAAAAAAACATAATCAGAGAAGAACCAAAGCAACAAATAATCCCTAAAAAAAATCTCCCCGAAAAGGTCGAGAAAAAGAAAAGAAAAATATCTCCACCAAATAAATTAGAGGAGAAAATAACTGAAGAAGAAATTATTAAAAAAGAACCATTAAATATGCCAAAAAATAAAAAAATAATAAATCAAGAAGAATCTGTTCCAACTGAAACAGAAGAAAAAGGATGGCTCGAAGAAGTAGAAGGCGAAGAGGGTCAATTAACCATTGACGTCTATCAAACTGATTCCGATATAGTAATTAAATCTACCATCGCTGGAGTTAATCCCGAAGATATAGACATCAGCATTACAAACGATATGGTAACGATTCGCGGAAAAAGAATGAAAGACGAAAAAATAAGTACCGAAGATTACTATTATCAGGAACTTTATTGGGGCGCCTTCTCGCGGTCGGTCATTTTACCAGTTGAAGTTGACGCCGACAGAGCAAAGGCTTCTATAAAAAATGGCATACTTTCAATCCAACTTCCCAAATCAGAAAAAATAAAAACAAAGAAAATATCAGTAAAAGCAGAAGAGTAAAAACGCCCCCGCTTAGACGGGGGTGTTATTATATATTTTTAGAGTTTCTTTTGCCATATTTCTCCAGTCATATTTTTTAATCTGCTTATATCCTTTCTCTCTAATGTTTTTTTGTAGGTCCTTGTCTGTAAGGACTTTTTTTATTTTTTCGTAAATATCGTTTATATCTAATGGGTTAAAATAAATCGCTGCTTCGCATAAAATTTCGGGTAAGCAAGTTGAATTAGAAGAAACAACTGGTACGCCACGAGCCATAGCTTCAAGCGACGGTAACCCAAAGCCCTCAGATAGAGAAGGGAAAACAAATAAGCTGGCATTTTTATATAAATTGTCCAACTCTTCTTCACTAACAAATTTTGTAACTAAAATCAATTGATAATCCAGATTATTCTCTTTAATCAATCTATCAAATGCTAATTTTAGTCTCTCCAGATTTTTATGAGGATAGTCATTCCCGACATATAGAATATATGATTTTTTAGGATACTCCTTCATAAATGACAACGATTTTTTCGGGGTTAATTTTATAATTTCTTAAAATATCCTCCTTGACATAATTAGAAACAGCGATTATCTTTTCCGACTTCTTTATGGCCAGATTAAAAAATATTTTATAAATCAGTCTTTTCACAAGCCAAAATATCGGAAATTTCTGCCAAGTCAAATCGTGGACAGTCAGAATAAATTTACCATTATAGGGTGGTATCTTATAGTGCGTAAAATGCATTAAATCAAGCTCGTATTTTTTAAAATTTAAAGTAAATTTTACTTTCTGAAAATTTTTACTCTCGGGATTATAATTATCCCATCGTTGTTTTTTTAGGAAAATAAAATATTGATTTTGGAGATCAATTTTTTCTAAATTCCTAATTAAATTTTCCGTATATCTTCCAATTCCCCTGTCTTTGGCGCCGAAAAATCGAGCATCAATGCCTATTTTCATAATTCTTTAAATATTTTTAAAAATTTCTGGGCCGTGTTTTCCCAATTAAAATTTCTGGCCCTTTTTAATCCTTGATTTCTCAGATAATTTTTTAACTCCTCGTTTTCTAAAATTTTTCTAATCGCAAAGATAATCTCATTGATATTGTTTGGGTCAATCGTAATCGCTCCCTCGCCAACAACTTCGGGCAGAGAAGAATTATTTGAAACAATTGTCGGCACGCCACAAGCCATTGCTTCCAATGGCGGCAAGCCAAATCCCTCGAAAAAACTCGGATAAACAAAAACATCGGCTAAATTATATAAATAGGGCCTATCTTCTTCGTCCACATAACCAGTAAAAATAATATCTTTACCAAATTGAGATTCTTTGATTTTTTTAAAAACGCCTTTATAGAGCCATCCCCTTGAGCCGGCGATAACCAGTTTAAGATTAGAAAAATCGAAAAATTTTTCTTGTTCTCTTTTAACCATCCCCTCAAATCCCTTCCATTGAATCTGAATAGGAGGGGGACTCTTTTCTTCTCTTATTTGTTCGAATGCCTTGATTAAGGCAAGAATATTTTTCCTGGGTTCAATTGTCCCAAAATAAAGAATGAAATTATCTGATTCGCCCATTGATGAAACAGGTAATTTATATTTTTTTGCTACCCTCAGAAGATTGGGGTCATTTTTGTCTACTAATCTGAATTTTTTATCAATCCCCGGGTAAACAACCCTTATTTTTTCTGGAGCTATTTTATAAACGTTAATCAAATCATCTTTCGTTGATTGTGAAATAGTAACAATCAAGTCTGCTTTCTGCGCCTGTTTTCTAGGATAAATAAATTTATGCCAAAAAAGCTTCGGCAATGAAAAAAACTCGGGAAATCTAATAAAAGAAAGATCATAAAAAATTACTATTATTTTACTCTTTCTGGAAAGAGGGGTTAGTAAAAAATGAGGACTTAAAAATAAATTTACGCCTCCCAAAACTTTATCTATCTTGGGGAATCTTAAAAATCTTAAAAATAAATCAAAAATTCGATTAGGAATTCTTAATTTTTTAATTTTGACATTCGGTAATTTTAGCCAAGGATACTCGACTTTGAATTTTCTAAAACCATTATAAAATAATCTGTATTTAACAGATTTATCGGCCGGTAAAAGACAGGACAGCAAATTAATCGTGTAATCCTCCACTCCCGTCCTTCTTCCCCTGCCCAAAACCCTAATATCGACCCCGATTTTCATAATAACTTTTTTCTACAAAATCTTTGATTTTCTTCTTAAAAATCTCTTTATCAAATTTTAAAGCGTGTTGACGAATCTTCTTCGAATTAAATTTTTTCAATTTAAAATTTTTAACTGCCTCAACCAATGAATCTATTGTCTGCTCGTCAAAAAATATTCCAGTCTCGCCATCTTTTATGCTTTCCAGGGCGCCGCCGCCCCGATAAGCAATTAACGGCTTGCCACAAGCCATTGCTTCCAGGGCAACAATCCCAAAGTCTTCTTCTTGGGGAAAGATTAGGGCCTGACAGTTTTGATAATATTCTCTCAATCTGTCGGCATTCAGTTCGCCAAGAAATTCAATATTCCAATTGGCCATTCTTTTTAATTTCTTCGCCTCTGGTCCATTGCCAATAATTTTTAAAGGTAATTCCAGATTATTAAAAGCCTTAATCGCAATATCAAAACGTTTATAGGGCAAAAGACGACCAACCATCAAAAAATAATTATCAGCCAATTTATTTGATGGATAAAATGCTTTAACATCCACGGGTGGATAAATTACGGTTGCATCTTGTTTGTAATATTTTTTGATTCTTTGGGCTACAAAATTAGAATTGCTAATAAATTTGTCTACCCTAAAAGATGCCTCTCTGTCCCAAAGCCGTAAATAATTCATAAAAATCGGAACAAAAATCTTGGCCAGTTTGGGCATGCTGAATTCTCTAATGTATTTATGACTATCATCCCAAGCATAACGAATCGGAGTATGACAATAACAAATATGAAATGTCTCTGGTCGAGTAATCACGCCCTTACTAAAAGCGGCTGAATCAGAAATCACTAAATCATATTCTGATAAATCGAACTTTTCTACAGCCATAGGCATCAACGGCGGAAAAAAACGGTGATGTGATTTAATAAAAGGAATTTTCTGCAAAAAAGATGCCCGGATTTTTTTATCCGGGAAAAATTTATTAACAATTTCGGTATCATAAAGCAAGGTGTAAATTGGTGCATTTGGAAAAATCTCGGTTAAAGATCCTAAAACCTGCTCTGCTCCTCCATATTGATTTAAATAATCATGAATTAAAGCAACTCTCATAAGTTTAATTGGCTCTAGGCCTAAATTTAACAAGCAGATCGATCCTTAAATAATACTATTAATGTCTTTAAAAGAATATATATATCTTTCTTCAAAGACCAGTTCTCAATATAATAAGTATCCAGCTTAACTTCTTCTTCAAATAATAGATCGGAGCTGCCGCTAATTTGAGCCATACCGGTTATTCCCGGCTTGATAAGTAAAACTTTCTTATGATGTTTTTCGTATCTCTCTATCTCGTCTGGCTGATGAGGACGAGGACCAACCAGGCTTATTTCCCCCCTTAAAACATTGAATAATTGGGGCAATTCATCAATTCTGTAGTTTCTTAAAAATCTTCCTATTTTGGTTATTCTTGGATCGCTCTTTATTTTAAATAAGGGACCATCTTTTCGTTCGTTATGAGTCATTAACTCTTTTTTCATATATCGGGCGTTTTTTATCATTGAACGAAATTTATAAAGATTAAAAACTTTCTTTTGGCTTATTCTTTCGAGAGGCTCAAAAACCGGTCCCTCGGAATCTAATTTTATAAACAGGGCAATTAATAAAAATATTGGCGATAACGAAATTAAGCCAATCAACGAACCCAAAACATCGACTCCTCTTTTTATTATCTTTCCCCAACCATCTAGAGGGGTTCTTTTTATCTCTATTAAAGGAACCCCGTCAAACGTATTTAATTCTATGTTTGTAGTATGGGCCTGGAAAAGATTAGGAATGAATTTAAACCCTATTCTTTGCTCTTCGCAAAAATCTAAAACTTCCAAAACATCGCTTCTTTCATAATAAGGACTAGCTAAAATTAATTCATCTATTAAGAATTTGCTCCGATTTATAAATTTTTTAATTTTATTAATATTTAATTTTTGAAATCTTTTAATTATTCTGTAGCCCAGGTCCGGATGATGACTAATTTCCTTTATTATCTTTCTACTAAGTTTATCCTCCCCAATCACTATCACATAATGAATTCCTACATTATATCTCCCAACCAAATAGCGCTGGATTTTTTTAACCAAGAAACGACCAAGGAAAATAAAAATTATAGCAAAAATCCAGGCCACTAAAATAATAAAACGCGATTCAAAAAGTTCACGACTAAAAAAGATATATAAAATAACCGCCAAAATAGTGGCTGAAACTGCCACTACAATTTGAAAAAATTCTTTAAATAATCTTTTTTGAGGACCAATACTATAAAGACCGGAAACGGCAAAAACCAAAATCCCAAAAAAAGAAACTCCTAAAAGTAAAATAAAGTATCTTTGAAATGGCAGATTCAGAGTAAAAAGCACGGGCCGCCAATTGGCTACCAGAGAGCTTACTCGCAAAAAATAAGCAGTTATTCCGGCAGCCACGAACATTAAAAAATCAACCGGAACAAGCAAGCTACTGAATATCAATTCGGATTTCTTCATATCATCATTGTAGCTTAAAAATTTGACTTTGTAAATTTATTATGATAGAATAAAATCGTCCTAGTAAGTTGGGTAATCGCTCTTTATTAATAAAATATTGAGAGGAAAGTCCGAACACTCCTCCCGCATTGCGGGAGAGCAGCCTAGCGGGTAATGCCCGTCGTCCGCAAGGATAGGGATGCGAACAGTGACGATGCTCTGACATAAAGTCGGAGAGTGAAACGGCTAAATTCCTAGGTGGGTGCAAGAGCAAATATCTGGATGGAGATGTTTATGATCTTCTACCAGTGAAACGGTGGCTCGCTTGACCCCGAGAGTAATCAAGGGGCTAGATAAATGATTACCGTCCGCTGATGAAGCGAGATACAGAATTCGGCTTATAGACTTACTAGGACAATAAAAAACAGATGATCTATTCATCTGTTTTTTATTTTAGATTCGCAATTCCTAATTCATAATTATAAATTATATCCCTGGCAATCCTTCGCTCGCTCTTTTTGAACCAAGAGCATGATTAACCAATTTGTCGGCTTCAATATTATCATTTCTTGGGATGTGCGTAAATTTTACCTCGCCAAAATCAACTTTCAGATTCCAGGTTTTTAAAAATAATTGTTCAATTCTTCGATCTAAAATTTTATATTTACCATTTAACTGCTTAACCACAAACTCGCTATCCATTCTCGCTTCTGTATTCATTAATTTTATTTTCTTGCTGCCGAAAAGTAGTTTGGCTTTTTGTAAGCCAAAAATTACTGATTCGTATTCCGCCTCATTATTGGTGGCTCGGCCGATTTTTTCTGCATATTCCTTGATCACCTTACCCCTTTCATCGGTCAAAACCACTCCGATTGCCGCTGGCCCCGGATTCCCTCTCGACCCCCCATCGCAATAAATAATAATTTTCATACCTTTTTTAAATCAATAATTTTTAACTCTAATTCTTTGGTGCCGTTCCATTCATTGGCTATTAACTCGAAAACTACATCAATTTTGTCCTCTATTCTTATTTTATCACAAAAATCAGCCAAGCCAAAGCCGATGGCTTGAAATTTTTTGGATTCTTTCTCTAAAAATAATTTCAGATGCCCCCCGTTTTTGCCTACACTGCTTATTCCCGAAACTTTTGCCCCCTTCAATAAAAACAGAGGCGCGGGATTGCCTTCACCAAAAGGCGCAAAATTATTGATTTCCTGAAAAGCCCGCCAATCCAAATTATTCGCCTCGACTTCGGCATCGATATTCAAATAAGGAACGAGTTCTTCTTTTTTCAATCCCTTGCTGCTTATTTTCTCCAATGAATCTTCGAGTCTTTTCAGGTTTTTGTTCAAAGCCTTAAACCCGGCTGCTCCTTGATGGCCGCCGTATTCTATTAATAATTTTTGGCAATGGGTAAGTGCGTCGATAACGCTGAATCCAGGAACACCCCTCACCGAACCCGTGCTGTAGTCCTTCATTTTCTGATAAATAAAACACGGCCGCCAAAATTCATCGGTTAATTTCTGCGCCACCAAGCCGATTATTCCCGCTATCCAATCCTCGTCTCCTTCAAAGATTATTTTTTTGCTTTTGGGATGTTTTAACACTTTGTTCCTTGCTTCTCTCAAAATTCTTTCCATTGCCCTCTGCCGTTCCTGGTTTTTTTCTTCCAATTGTTGGGCGATTTCTTTTGCTTCTTCTTCGCTGGAAGCAATCAAAAGCCGGTAAGCTACGGTGCCGTGGTCGATTCTGCTCGCTGCATTCAATCGGGGGCCCAAAATATATCCCAAAGTATAGGTATTCAAATTGGTGTCAAAAGTTTGGAGATTAAAAACCGGTTTGATTCTCGCTGTTCTCATTAATTCCAATAAACCGATTCTTTTTGTCTGCGACAGAACGATTAAACCATATTTAACCAGGGTTCTGTTTTCTCCCAATAAAAGCATCGAGTCCGTAACCGTGGCAATAGCAACCAAATCCAACAGCCATTTTTCTTTTGAAACCGGCATTTTTTCGGTTTTAAAAAAGGCCTGGACCAATTTGAAGGCCACGCCAGTAGCTGCCAATTCCTTAAAAGGATATTTGTCGCCTTTTTGCTTGGGATTGATAATTGCCAAAGCCTGAGGCATTTTTTTGAGAACTTCATGGTGGTCAACGATAATTACGTCCATGCCCAATTTATTGGCCAGTTTTACTTCCTCAAAATCGGTTATTCCGCAATCTATGGTCATTACCAAACTCACGCCCTTTTTGGCGATTTCTTCGACGGCCTCCAAATTAAGACCATAGCCTTCCTTATTTCTGTCAGGAATATAAATTTGGGGATGAATTCCTTTTGATTTCAAAATTTCGGTCAATAATACCGCCCCGCAAATACCGTCGGCGTCGTAATCGGCAAAAATCTCTACTTTTTCCTGTTTTTTGGCTGCTTCCCGGATTCTTTCGATGGTTTTTTTCACTCCTTTCAATAAAAACGGATCGTGTAAATCCTCGTCATAATCAGGACTAAAAAACTCATCGATTGTTTTTTGAGTTCTTAGTCCTCTGTCCCAAAGGAGTTGAAGAGTTGATTTAGAGTGTTCGGGAAACTTCTCCAAAAACTCCTTGGGCGCCTTTTTATTTATTTTCCAAATCTTTTGCATTTTTCTATCGCCTCTAGGCCGGGCAGAGTTTCGTTGGCCAGATAATCGAGCATTGCGCCGCCGCCAGTGGAAAGATGATTAAATACTTTTTCTTTTTTAACGCTTCTGATAAAGGCGACGGTATCACCGCCTCCAACTACTGAATAAGCTTCGCTTTGAGAAATCGTTTCAACTATGGCCTTTGAAGCTTTATCAAACGGCTTTTGAGTGATTAAGCCCAACGGTCCATTCCAAACAACTGTCTCGGCTTTCATAATTAAATCGCGGAATAAATCAACTGTTTTGGGACCAATGTCCAGCGCCCTCTCTTTTTCAAAAAGATTACTCACGTCTTTGTAATATACTCTGTTCTTATTCCATATTCCCAAATCAATGGGCAAAAATAATTTGGGATTTTTCAGATTGATCTTCCCAATATCATCGAAAGATTCCCTGTCAATTATTGAATCGCCTATCTCGATTCCCTGTTTAGCAAAAATTGTATTTGCCAATGCTCCGCCGATTAAAACATAGTCAGCTATATTTAAAAATTTATTGATTACTTTTATTTTGGTAGAAATTTTAGCTCCGCCGATTATCGCCACCAATGGTCGCTTTGGCTTGAATAAAATTTTACTTAACTCCTTTATTTCCCTTTCAAGACAAAGGCCCATCGCCGAGGGCAAAAATTTGGGAATTCCCACAATTGAAGCATGCTCGCGATGAGAAACCGCAAATGCATCATTAATAAAAACATCTCCGAATTCAGCTAATTCCTCCGCCAACTTCGGAGAATTTTTTTCCTCGCCGGAATTAAATCTTATATTTTCCAACAACAAAATATCGCCGAAATTCATCATTTCAATCTGTTTTTTTACGCTCCAATCAATGATTTCTTTCGAAAATCTGATTTTCTTTCTTAAAATCTTTCCCAATCTTTTTGCTACTGGTTCAATGGAGAATTTTTTTATCTTTTTTCCGTTCGGCCTCCCCAAATGAGAAATTAAAATAATTTTCGCCTTTTGTTTAATCAGATATTTTATCGTCTTCAATCCTTCTTTTAAACGAAAATCGTCAATAATTCTTCCTTTTTCATCCAGGGGTAAATCGAAATCAACGCGCACCAACGCGCGTTGATTTTTCAATTTTATGTCCTTCAATGTTCTAAGTTTGGGCATTTTTAACAATTTTTATAAACTCTTCGGCATTCAAACTCGCTCCTCCAACCAACAAACCGTCGTAACCAACATCAATATAATCTTTGGCAATTTTACTATTTACACTTCCTCCATATAAAACTTTATTGCCTATTTTTTTTCTTATAAAATTTCTGGCTTTTTTGGCTTCATCTTTTTCGCAAAAATCACCCGTGCCAATTGCCCAGATCGGCTCATAGGCAACAATTATCTTTTTTAAATCTTTTTCGGCAATCCCATCCAAATCCTCTTTTAACTGCCGGTTAATAACGGTTTCCGGATTCTCGTCTTTTTTCTCGCCAATACACAAAATCGGAATCAATACTGAATTTAACGCTGCTTTTAGCTTCTGATTTATCATTCCATCAGTTTCTTTGAAATGAATTCTTCTTTCCGAGTGCCCGATAATTACATATTTTACGCCCAAACCTTTAAGCATTTGCGGCGAGATGGCGCCGGTATAAGCTCCTTCCTCCTCCCAACAACAATCCTGGGCACCCAATTGTATGTATTTAAACGCGGAAATATAAACAAAAGGCGGACAAATTACGGCATTTGTTTTTCTGATTTCATTAAAAAGCTTCCTGGCTTCGGCCAAGGAAGAAGGATTCATTTTCCAATTGGCAACGATTAACGGCTTCATCTTTGTTTTTTTCTTAATTTTTTATACAAAAACAAAACAACAAAAATAATCAATAAAATTACGATTAACCAATCGAATTTTCTAAAATATATTCCGATGCTTTCCCAGTTTTCGCCTAAGAATACTCCGACACAAGAAAGTATCGCCGACCAAATTAAAGATCCAATGAAAGTGTAAAAACAGAATTTCCTAAATGACATTTTGGCAATGCCTGCAGGAAAAGAAATAAATGTTCTGATTATCGGTAAAATTCTAGAGAAAAAGATGCTGAAATTGCCGTATTTATCGAAAAATTTCTGAGCCTTATCTAATTCTTCCTGTTTCAACAAAATATATTTCCCGTACTTCAAGATGAATGACCTGCCACCATACGCTCCCGCCCAATAAGCAATTACCGAACCAGTAAGATTGCCAATTGCTCCCCAAATAATTATCCATATTAGAGACAGCTTTTTTATGGCCACAAGATAACCGGCAAACGGCATAATTATTTCGGAAGGAATCGGTATGCAGGCGCTTTCCAGGGCCATTAAAAAAGTAATCCCGAAATAACCCGAATCGGAGATAATCCTGATTATAAAATTGGCAAGTTGAGCGAGAATATCCGAAATCATTTAATTTTTATCTTTCTTAAAAATCCCGCCACTTCCTCCGGTTTGACAGTTATGATTTCCACTCCGGTTCCTAGCTCTATCCCCGCCCAGGTATTTGTTTTGGGTAAAACCTCGATATGCCAATGATAATAACTATAATCTTTGCCGTCGCAAGGCGCGGTATGAAGAAAAAAATTGTAAGCCGGATCTTTAAGCCCTTTATAAAGGCGATGTAGCGCCTGCCACAAAGCTTCGGCCAAATATTTTCTTTCATTTTCGCTGATTTTTTCAAAATTAGGATGATGTTTCCGGGGATAAATTCTTAATTCAAAATTTACTCTGGGCACAAACGGGGCAAAAACGATGAAGTGCTCATTTTGAAAAATACTTCTTTTTTCTTCTTTTTCCCATTCCAGCATTTTACAGTGAACACACCTTTTGTGCTCATCGTGGTATTCCTTGGCACCCCTTATGCTACGCCTGACATCAGCCGGTAAAATCGGCATAGCGATCAACTGAGAATGGGGATGAGGAATTGTGGCACCAGCTTCTCGACCATGGTTATGAAAAACAAAAATATAATTAACGCATTTATGCTCCATTAAAGCCAAATAACGCTCCTGATATGCTTTTAGAACTTCTTCCACTCTTTCAAACGACATCAGAGCCAAATGTTTGTCGTGGTCGCGCGTAATAATTATTTCATGAAAACCGGCTCCATCCATTAAGGTATATGGTCCTTCTTTATAGGTATCGGAACAATCTCCTGGTCCGAGGGCCGGATATCTGTTTTTTATAACCTGCAAACTCCATTCTTTGACAAGCTTTTTAACGCCTTTTAATCGTCTTTTCTTGTCATCTTCGTAATAAATTAAAAGAGGCTCCCCATGACCGAAAACCTGGGGATCCTCAAATGGGCATTCGGAAATTTTTTGTTCAAATTTCTGTCTACCCATGTTCTTAAAGACATTCGGTCTTTTCCCTCTGCCCGTTGCCACCACCATCCAATCCCCACTGATTAAATCCTGTCTCAATTCCGAAACATTTTGAAACCCGTCTCTTAATTGTTTCTTTTTAAAATCAGATATTTTCATGTTTCTTAAGCTCGTATTTGTCCGTAATTAAATTCCACTTAATCTTTAATAATTCAATAAAGGTTCGAATATATGATTTGAGCGTAACCTTGCTTTCCGGCGGATTGTGCCAATCAACTGGAACTTCTTTTATCTTAAACCCCATTTTCTTGGCTAATGCTAAAATTTCTATATCAAAACCCCAACGCAAAATCGTTTGCTTGGGGAATATTTTTTCCGCAGCTATTTCAGAAAAACACTTAAATCCTCTTTGGGAATCGTGGATTTCCCAAATTCCAGCGATAATACGAATAATGTATTTAGAAAAACTGCCCAACCATCTTCTATACCAGGCTGACTGTTCATCTATTTTTGCGCCTTTTACCTCAATTGAGCCGATAACAATATCATTATCCTTAAATTCTGACCAGAATTTATCCAGATGATCAATTTTCGTGGAATTATCGGCATCCATAAATAAACGATATTCGCCCCTTGCTTCCAACATTCCTTGTTTGGTTACCAATCCTTTACCATGATTTTCTTTATTGTCAATTAATTTTAAATTCTTAACTAATTGCTTTGTGTTTTCAACCACATTGGCAGTATTATCTTTTGACCCGTCACTAACAACAATAATCTCATAAGAATATTCTTGTTGAGATAAATATCTGTCAATATCCAAAAGCGTAGCCACAATCCTCTTTTCCTCGTTATAAGCAGGAATAATCACTGATAAATGTATTTTATTGTCCATGGTTCAATTATATCATAATTTAACCAAACAAAAAATCCCGCGAAGCGGGATTTTTATTATATCTTGGTCAGATTCTTCGGCCCCTTTTTCGTAATCGCTACCGTATGCTCAAAGTGAGCGGATAAACTACGGTCTTTGGTGCGGTAACCAAAGCCGTCTTCGCATTTCTCGATTTCATAATTATTTATTGAAGTCATCGGCTCCAAGGCCAAAACCATGCCTTCTTTTAGCTCTATTCCTTTACCTTTTTGGCCGTAATTCAAAATCTGCGGGTCTTCATGAACGTTTTTACCAACCCCATGACCAACCAGATCCCGAATTACATTAAATTTATTTTCTTCTACGTAATTTTGGATTGCCCAACCGATATCCTCCGAGTGATTGTCTGGCTTACATTGTTTAATGGCTATTTCTAGGGCTTTTTTTGTCACATTTATTAATTTTTGTGCCATTTTATTAGTTTTTCCCACAGAAACCGTAACAGCCGAATCTGTGCAATAACCTTTATATCTAATTCCTAAGTCTAAACTTAAAATATCGCCATCCCTTAAAATCTTTTTTGACGGCACTCCATGAACTATTTCTTCGTTTATCGATGTGCAAAGAACAGCTGGATAATTATTAAATCCCCTAAATGAAGATTTCGCCTTGTATTTTAAAATAAGGTCTTCAGCGACCTTATTCAAATATTCTGTAGTAATGCCAGGCTTAACTCTTTTGGCAACCTGCTTTAAAATCTTAGCCAAAATCTTTCCACCGTCCCGCATTGCTCTAATTTCTTTTTCCGTATAGATATTCATCATTTAATTGCCCTTAAAATATCTTTAAAAACTTTCTCAATTGATTGTTCGCCATTGATTTTAACAACTTTACATCCTCTCTTTTTCATATAATTGATTGCTGGTATTGTTTCTTTTTTGTATAAATTCCATCTTAAATTTATTTTTTTTCTGTCGTCATCGGCTCTTTTTATTTCTTTGCCCGTTACGGCGTCTACTCTTTTAACTAATCTTTTATAACTTTCTTTTTCGGAAATACTGAGCACAAATAATATTGTAGTTTTAACTCTGTTTAAAAATTTTAAAAAATTATAGAGAGATTCCGCTTCTTTAATTTTTCTCGGAGAACCATCAAGCAGAAAACCTTGTTTTTCCTTAACATTAAAAGAAATTTCATGCATCCATAAGGTTGTGGCTAAATCTTCTGGTTGCAATTCTCCGCTTTCTCCAATTTTTTTCATTCTATTTCCAGCATCAGTATTTGCCTTGAATAATTTTCTAAAAATTTCTCCGGGATAAACATAATGTAAACTCCTAAATTTTTTTAACAAAAGATTAGCTTGTGTTCCTTTACCAGAACCAGGTGGACCAATGATGATAAAATTTAAATTTTTAGAATCCTTCATAATCTCTCATTACTAATTGCGATTCTACTTGTTTCATTGTTTCTAAAACCACGGAAACCACGATTAAAACCGCTGTTCCGCCAATGCTTAAAGCTCGGATCCCACTGGCCATTGTCAAAATCGCTGGCAAGACCGCGATAACGCCTAAAAACAAGGCACCAACTAAAGTGATTCTGTTTAAAATATGATAGAAAAAGCTGGCTGTATTTTCGCCTGGCCTGATTCCCGGAACAAATCCGCCCTGCTTCTGAACATTTTCTGCAATTGCCTTGGGATCAAAAGTTACTGCCGTATAAAAGAAAGTGAAAACAACAACCAATATAAAATAAACAATCATATAAATAAGTTGATTATCAAAAATACCACCGACGGCCTGAGCTCCTTTGGCAATAAATTGGTTTGGCACAGCAGAAAGAAACTTGGCAATCATTCCCGGAAAAAGCATAATCGATAAAGCGAAAATTATCGGAATTACGCCGGCCTGATTAACCCTTAGGGGCAAATGCGTAGAAAAGCCGCCATACATTCTTCTCCCTCTTATTCTTTTGGCATAAGCAATGGGAATATTTCTCTGACCCTCATTAATAATTACCACGCCCGCAATTACCAAAATCGCCACTACAATAAAACCGATATAAGCAGGCAATTGAGCTGGTGTATAGGTGGCGATTGCCTGACGAATATCCGAAGGAATTCTAGCAATAATACCGGCAAAGATTAAAACAGACACGCCATTGCCAATTCCTTTCTCAGATATTAATTCGCCCAGCCACATCAAGAATAAGGCACCGGCAGTAATTACAACAATAGTCGTAACTAAAGAAATTGGCGACATATAACCAATCACTTGTTGATTTCTTAATAAAGTTATCATTCCATAACCATTTAAAGCCGCCAAAGGAACAGTTAAAATCCTTCCGTATTGATTAAACTTATTTCTGCCCTCGGGCCCCGATTCATGATACATCTCTTTAAGTTTGGGGAAAATCATGGTTAAAAGCTGTAAAATAATAGTTGCGGTAATATAGGGTCCCAAGCCAAGCATAGCAATGGAAAAATGGCTCATTGCTCCGCCAGTAAAAATATTAACCAAGCCGAAAAGCTGATTGCCCGCAAAAAAATCCCGAAGTTTTTCCGTATCAACTCCGGGCACCGGAATATTGGCAACAATTCTAAAAACCACCAACAAAGCCAGAACAAAGATTATTTTGTTTCTTAGCTCTTTGACTTTAAAAAGTTGAGTAATTTTCTCAGTCCACTTAGGCATAATAATAAAATTAACCTAATTTCTAATTGACCTAATTAACCTAAAGCTATTGACAATAATTTGATAATATGATAATATTATAGTATCTTTAAAATTTAATTAGGAGGTTTAAGATGTCACTGATTGAAATTCTGGCTTTTGTGGGACTTGTGGCGGTCATCGTGATTTTTATGCTGGTGGTCGCGCCCGTTCTTTCGATTCTGCTGAGAGCGATCTCAGCGTTCCCTCGTATGATTCCCGCTATTGTGCTCATGGGGTTTTTCGCATCTGGACGTAATAGTCTACAGATCTCGAGCCTACTCTCGGGCCTGGTCCTGCTGGCTCTTTTCGCGGCCATAATTGTCGGATTTATCATGGACTTAAATAAGTCCGCGAGAATACTCAAGGCACTACCTCAAGATCTACAAGATCTTCTCCTGAACCAGAAAAAAACATGACCAAAGCTACCCCTTAATCGGAATTTCTCCTGACGGAGACTGAACAACAGTCTCCGTTTTCTTTTTCTCCGATTTTTTTATTCTCAAAACCTTCTCCGCGCCCTTGGACATCTTGCAATTTTCAATTTTCAATTTCTTTTTCAATTCCCCGCTTCCTAATATTTTCACTTCCGGTGTCCTACCATTAATTCTACTAATTAATCTCTTCTCTAACAATGTCTCGGGGTTAACCAAATCTCCTTCGTTGAAATGTTTTTCCAAATCTCTTAAATTTACAATTTCCGGTTTTGGTTTGATTGCCTTAAATCTGTATCCTCTTCTCTTGGGGATTTTTTTGATAAAATCGCGAATCTCCGGCCTGATTTTGTGACCAGCCCTGGATTTTTGTCCCTTGATTCCTTTTCCGGAATAAGTTCCGCGCTTGCCGCCTCGGCCAACGCGTTTTTTGTTTCTTTGTCTGTGAATTGGTTTTACTTGATGAAGTTGCATATTAAAATAATTTCTTTAAAGCTTCAATTGTGGCTCGGGCATTATTTAGTGGATTAGTTGTCCTGCCAATAATTTTAGTGGTGATATTGGTAATGCCCGCCAAATTACAGATCGTCCTCACTGTTCCACCGGCGATTACCCCTTTTCCCTTAACAGCTGTTTTCAACATAACCTTGGCTGCTCCGTATTTTGCCTCCACCCTAAAAGAAATTGAACCATCGGCTGTGATAGGCACATCAATTAGGTTTTTCTTGGCTTGTCTTACCGCCTTGTCTACGGCCATTGTTACATCAGCGCCCTTAGCAATTCCGACTCCAACCTTTCCTTTTTTATTACCGATGATAACCACTGCGCGAAAATTAAATCTGCGACCACCAGCTACCATCCTAGCGGTTCTTCTGACATCCAAAAGTTTTTGCTCAAACTCTGGCTCTTCCTTAATAATCGGCTCTTTTTTGTCTCTTGTTTTTCTAGACATAAATTTATTTAAAACTTTAATCCTCCTTGTCTGGCTCCTTCGGCTAATGATTTTACTCGACCATGGTATTTATATCCTCCCCTGTCAAAAACTACTTTCTCAATTTTTTTCTCTAAAGACTCCTTGGCTAATATTTGACCGACTTCATTGGCACTAAGTACTTTCCCTTTGACTTTTCTTTCCAATTTTCTATCATCAACCGATAAAATTGTCTTTCCTTTTTCGTCATCAACTAGTTGAGCGTAAATATATTTATTCGAACAAAAAACACAGAGGCGAGGAATTTTCGCTGTCCCCTTAATCCTCGCCCTTATTCTCTTGTGACGCAACTTCCTTTTTGTTTTTCTAATTTGTTCCATAAACTTAAGCGGCAGTAGTGCCGGTGGCTGCTTTTTTACCAGCCTTTCTTCTGATTACTTCGTCTTCGTATCTTATTCCTTTTCCTTTATACGGCTCTGGTTTTTTGGTTGCTCGGATATTGGCTGCAATCTGACCAACTAAATTTTTGTCTGCGCCTGAAATAATGATAGTATTTTTTTCTACTTTAAATTCTACTCCATTGGAAGCCGTTATTTCTACAGGATGAGAAAAACCCAAGCTTAAAACTAATTTATTCTCATTTACAACCGCCCTAAAACCAACTCCCTCAAAAATTAGTCTTTTCTCAAATCCTTTACTTACGCCCATAATCATGTTAGCTATCAATGCCCTGTATGTTCCCCAGATTGGCGTATTTTCTTCTTTGCCGTCTTTTAATCTTACGGAAATTTCTTTATCTTTAATTTCAATATTTATATCGGGATGAATTTCGCGACTTAATTCTCCTTTTGGCCCTTTAACCAATATTAAATTATTATTGATATTTACTTCAATGCCTTCTGGAATTATAATTGATTGTTTGCCTATTCTGCTCATATTACCAAATTCTACATAAAATCTCTCCGCCAACGCCTCTTTTTTTAGCATCAGCGATTGTCATTAAGCCCCTGGAGGTTGATAAAATAACAATGCCTCGTTCTTTGGAAAGTCGCCCCAATTCCCTTTTATTGATATAAATTCTCTGGCCGGGTTTACTTATTCTTTTCAGGCCCTGAATAAAAGGAGTTTTTAATTTATCATTTTTATATTTTAAAACAAGTTCTATGTCTTTTTCTTTGCCCCTGCCTTTCTTTAGGGCATTAGTCAAATATCCGCCCGAATTTAGGATTTCGGCCAGCTCAAACTTTAATTTGGAATACGGTAAATCTACAGTTTTAAGACCAACTGCTTGAGCATTTCTAACTCTAGTTAACATGTCTGCAATTGGATCCATTACCATGACGATTTTTTTACTCCAGGAATCTCTCCTAGGTTAGCTAATTCTCTAAAGCAAATTCGGCATAAACCAAATCTTCTCATATAACCATGACGTCGACCACAGCGAAAACACCTCCGAATTTTTCGGGTTGAAAATTTGGGTTTCTCTTTGGCTTTTGCGATATCAGAGGTTTTTGCCATGTTTTTAAAATTTTTAACCTTTATTCGCTCTTAATCGGAAATCCTATTAATTTAAATAATTCTGTTGCCTCTTCTCTTTTTTTGGCATCGGTAACTATTGTTACCTCTAAACCAAAAATTTTCTTAATATCTTCTCCCGACAATTCAGGGAAAATAATATGTTCTCTGATGCCAATGTTTAAATTTCCCGATTTATCAATTGAATCAGGAGAAAGCCCTCTAAAATCTCTTGTTCGGGGCAGGACAATATTAATTAATCGAGAAATAAAATCAAACATTCTTTTTCCCCTTAGGGTAACTTTCATTCCCACCACCATTCCTTGTCTTATCTTAAAAGCAGAAATATCTTTTTTGCTCAACGTAGAAACTGGTTTCTGACCAGTAATCAGGGTCAAGTCCTTGACTATTAACTGCCGAGTTTGTTCGTCTTTAGAAAAACTTCCCGTCCCAATGTTAACTACTACCTTTTTAATCTTAGGCACTGCTAAATTGTTTTTATAACCAAATTTCTCTTTCATTAACGAGACAATTTCTTTTTTATATTTTTCTTGTAACATATTTAATCAATTTCTTGTCCGCATTTTTTGCAAATTCGATATTTTTTATTTTCAACCACCCTAAAACCGATCCTGGTTGAATTCTTGCACTTGGAACAAATTAATTTGACACTAGAAACGTAAATTGGTCGAGAAACCTCTACTCTCTGGCCCTTTTCTCCTGAGCGCTTGGGTTTTACATGTTTTTTAACAATATTAATTCCCTCAACCATAATTCTCTGGTCTTTTGGAAAAACCTCAATCACTTTGCCTGTTTTTTTTCTGTCTTTGCCCGAACGTATTAAAACTGTATCTCCTTTTTTAATCTTCATATTATTATAATTATTATAAAACCTCTGTGGCCAATGATATTATTCTATCGAATCCTTTCTCCTTTAATTCTCTTGGCACGGGACCAAAAATTCTGTTTCCCCTTGGTTCTTTGCCAATTACAATCACGGCTGCATTATCATCAAATCTAATATAAGTTCCGTCATCTCGTCTATATGTTTTTTTTTGTCTGATTATTACTGCTCTGACAATTTCTTTCTTTTTCACGATTTTTCTTGGTTCGGCCAATTTTACCGAAGCAACAACAATGTCCCCAATCTGTGCATATCTATGCCTCGTTCCGCGCAAAACCTTAATTACTCGGATTGATTTTGCTCCGCTATTATCGGCTACTTTTAAATTTGTACCAAACTGAATCATATTATAAAACTATCCATCTTTTCTCTTTAGATATTGGTTTACACTCCTGAATGCTCACCCTGTCCCCAATCTTGAATTTCTTTTCGGGGTCATGGGCTTTGTATTTTTTTGATACTCTGTATCTTCTTCTATATTGACGATGTTCTTTTATCCTTTCAACTAAAACAACGATGGTTTTATCCATTTTATCCGAGACTACGATTCCTTTTAATGTTCTCTTATTTGCTTTGTTTTGATTGTTCATCTTCTTTTATCAAAGTTAATATTCTGGCGATGGTTTTCTTTGTTTGGTGAACCTCTTTTATGTTTTTTACTTTACCACCAGCCAAATTAAATCTTAATTCTCTTAGTTTGTCTTTTAAACTAACTAGATTTTCTTTAAGTTCCCTTCTTGGTCTTTGTCTTAATTCTCGTATCTTCATATGGGTCTACCTTTTAACAAATTTTGTTTTAATGGGTAATTTAAAAGCTGCTCGTCTCATTGCTTCTCTGGCAATCTCTTCTGTTATGCCGTCTATTTCAAATAAAATTCTGCCCGGTTTTACGGGAAAGGCATAATATTCAACACTTCCTTTACCTCCGCCCATAGGAATTTCCTGTCCCTTGGAAGTAACTGGTTTATGGGGAAAAATTTTTATCCAAATTTTCCCTCCTCTTTGGACATAATGAGTCATTGAACGACGGGCGGCCTCGATTTGACGAGCAGAGATCCAAGAAGCTTCCAGTGCTTTTAATCCAAAACTGCCGAAACTAAGTTCGTTTCCAGCCTTTGATGCTCCTTTTTTTCTTCTCCTTCCTTTTTGTGTTTTTCTATGTTTTACTTTTTTGGGTTGAAACATATTTATTCAAATAATTCTCCTTTATATATCCAAACCTTCACGCCAATAACCCCATAAATGGTATAAGCATTATTTTGACTATAATTAATATTGGCTCTTAGGCTCTGAAGAGGTAATTTTCCCTTCATTAACCATTCTGACCGAGCCATTTCTGCTCCATTTAATCTTCCCGAAACCCAAATTTTTATTCCTTTTACCTCTGAGTTTTGCATTACTTTTTCAATTGTTTGCTTTAAAATTCTTCTAAATGGCATTCTTCTTTCCAGTTGTTCAATAATCCCCTGAGCAACTACTGCGGCCTGGATTTCTGATTTGGGAATTTCTTCAACATCAATTTTAATGTCTATGCCTTTAATTCTTTCTTTAAATATATTCCTAATTATCTCTTTTTTCAAATCCTGAATACCTGTTCCTCCTCGACCAATAATAATCCCCGGTCTACCGGCTTTTATAATAATTTGGATTGAATTAGCTGATCTTTTTATAATTACCTCGTCAACCGCTGCTTGTTTTAGTTGTTTTTTTATAAATTCCCTGATTCTAAAATCTTGTTCCAAAAAATCGCGGTATTTTCTTTTATTAAACCACTGAGAAGACCAGTCATCTATGTTTTTTATTCTAAAAATTTTAGGATGAACTCTGTGAGTCATGATAATTCAATTAAAATGATTTTCTTCTAAAAATTTTCTTAGTTAAACCGCCGATCTTTGAACCTTTCAAGATTTTTTTAGGAGCTCTGGCCTTAAACGTCGACGATTTCTTATCAATCGCTTCTGTTTTAACTTCCTCAATCTTGGCCTCGGTTTTATCTTTTGTGATTTTAACTGCTCCGCCTTCTTTAATTCCCAAAATCAGATTTATATTACTTGTTCTTTTCATAATCGGAAAAGTCCTCCCCCTAGAAACTGGCCTGCTTCTTTTAAACGGCACTCCTTCATTTACGATTATCTTTTTGATATACAGGCCATCCCTTAATAACTTAAAATTATTTTCCGCATTAACTATCGCTGAATGCAAAAGTTTTAAAATTGGTTTAGCCGATCTTTTGGAAATAAACTTTAGATGATTCTCGGCTTGCCCTACATCCATGCCCTTAATAAAGTCAGTCACTAATCTGACTTTTCTTGGAGCAATCCTTAAATAATTTAATTTAGCTTTTATCTCCATGGTTTTTATTAAAATTTTTATTCTTTTTTAATTTCGGTTTCGACGGTTTTTTGTTCTAATTCTCTCTGTATTTTCCCGCCATGTCTAGTAAATTTTCGGGTAGGAGCAAATTCGCCTAATTTATGGCCAACCATGTCTTCGGTAACAAAAACTGGAATGTGCTGTTTGCCATTATGAACACCGAATGTAAAACCCACCATTTCCGGACTAATGGTGCAAGCCCGCGACCAAGTATTAATTACGGTTTTTTCGCCCGGCTTTAATTTCCTTACCTTTTCTATTAATTTCTCATCTATATACGGACCTTTTTTAATTGATCTAGCCATGATGTTTTTTCCTTCCTTTAATTATAAATTTATTAGAATATTTTTTCTTTTTTCTGGTCTTTACTCCAAATGCTTGCTTTCCCCACGGTGTCTTGGGTCCCTTCCTTAAACCGATTGGTGCCCTTCCTTCTCCACCTCCGTGAGGATGATCGCATGGATTCATGGCAGTACCTCTCACTGTCGGTCTAATTCCCATCCAACGAACTCGACCAGCTTTTCCAAGATTCTCAAATTTATGTTCTTGATTAGACAGAGAACCAAGAGAGGCTAGACAATTTTCGGAAATCATTCTAACCTCGCCGGAAGGCATTGTCAAATGAGCATAACCACCTTCTATGGCCATAACTTGAGCAGAGTTTCCGGCGGATCTTACTAATTTACCGCCTTGACCGGGAATTAATTCAATATTATATACAAAAGTTCCGACTGGAATATTTTTTAAAAGCATTCGATTGCCTGACTTTAAGGAAACCAACTCACCAGTCATAATTTCTTCTCCAATTTTTAAATCTTGAGGAGCTAAAATATATCTTTTTTCACCATCTTTATAAACAATTAAGGCAATAAAGGATGAACGATTTGGATCATATTCGATGGATTTGACCTTGGCGGGAATATTTAATTTATTCATCGCAAAGTCAATTATTCTATAATTCTTTTTATGGCCACCGCCTTGATGCCTTACGCTGATTTTTCCCCATGAACGTCCGGCTTTTGATTTTTTACTTATTAATAAAAATCTTGAAGGTCTCACTTTTCTGGTGAGCTGGGAATCGTCTGCTTTTGTCATCGTTCTTCGACTTGGCGTTAAGGGTTTAAAAATTTTCATAAATTAGTGAGGCAATACTTCTATTTTTTCTCCTTTTTCAAGAGTAATAATTGCTTTCTTGTAACCCTTTCTTTTGCCCTCTAGGCCTCTTAAAGTTCGGCTTTTGGGCTTAATATTTATTATTCTCACGTCTTTAACTCTGACTCCATAGAGATCATTTATCGCTTTTTTAATTTCTACTTTATTGCTCCGAGAAAAAACTCGAAAAGTATATTTTCCATCATTAGATAAATCTGTTGATTTTTCACTTATATGAGGTTCTTTTAAGATTTTATAAACTTCTCCAATTTTTTTCTTGGGCGGCGCCTTTTTAACTGGCTCAACCTTCGAAGGCTCTTTTTTGACCGTCGCTTTCTTTTCTGGTTTCTTTTTCTTTGCTTTTTTCTCTTTTTTAAAAATATTTTTTATTTTATTAAATAGAGGCATATGTCTTTTCGATTATTTTAATTCCCTCTTTATCTAAAAATAAGTACTTGAAAGAAAGTAAGTCAAAAACATTCAAACTATTAACGGGAATAATTTTTGTATTGGGAATATTCCTTATAGCCTTAATTAAATTTTCGTCTTTTTGAGATGCGGTTAACAGAATGCTTGGCTTCTTTTCTTCTTTTAAAATTTTATTTATTAGGCTAAACATTACTTTTGTTTTGGCTTCTTTTATTTTAAAATCTTCCATGATAATTAATTCTTTATCATTTGCCTTTGAAGAAAGAGCCATTAAAATTGCCTTTCTTTTGGCTTTTTTGTTTATCTTCCTATTAAAAATCTTTCCAGGATTGGGCCCAAAGGTTACACCGCCGCCTTTCCACAATGGAGAGCGAATTGAACCATGACGAGCCCTCCCGGTTCCCTTTTGTCGCCATGGCTTTCGACCACCACCCCGAACTTCTCCTCTGTCTTTAACTTTGGCTAAATGTTTCCTTTTATTCGCTAACTGAACATTTATTACTTGATAGATTAAATTGTTATTTATTTTTAAACCAAAAATTTTCTCCGGCAACTTAATTGTTCCTGTTTTCTCTCCTTCTAAGTTATAAATCGGTAAGTTTAACATATGTTTTATCATTGGAATACGCTTAAACCGTCTTTATTTCTATTAATCCGCTGCTTGGACCCGGAACAGCTCCAGTGATGGCAAGTAAATTATTGTTAACATCAACTAAGACTATTTTTAAATTTTTAATTGTCGTTCTCTTTACTCCCATATGACCAGCCATTCTTTTCCCTTTTGGTACTCTTTCCGGAAAAGAGGATCCGATTGAGCCCGGTTTTCTTAAAGAATGTTTGTGGCCGTGCGAAGCCGGTCCACCTTTAAACCCATGTCTCTTAACTACTCCCTGGAAACCACGACCCTTAGAAATACTCGAGATTTTAATCCTCTCTCCTTCAACAAAGATTGAAATATCGATTTTATCTCCCTTTTTTAATTCACGCTTCTCTTCGCCTTTAATTTTAAACTCTCTTATATATTTAAAGAGTTTATCTTTTTGGGATTTCTTTACTTTTTTTGTTTTTAAATCTCCGAATCCAATTTGAACCGCCGAATAGCCATCTTTTTCTATATTTTTTATTTGAGTAACAAAACATGGTCCGGCCTCGATCACGGTAACCGGAACTATATTCCCATCTTTGTCAAAAATCTGACTCATTCCGATTTTTTTGCCTAAAATAAATTTCATATTCATCTCGCCGTAGTCTTAAGACGAAGGCGAATTAATTAAAAGCCAGGACTAAGCCCGGCTTTAATAAAAGACTTAAATCCTTCATTTTCAAATCAGAATTGGAAAAAATATTTGCATAATCGCATTTGATTTAAATGCAACAGCTTAATGCAACTCTAAATTTTAATCTCTATATCAACACCTGCGGGCAGGTTCAAATTCATTAAAGCATCAATGATTTTAGAATTCGGATTAGAAATATCAATTAAACGCTTATGGGTCCTCGTTTCGAATTGCTCTCGGGCATCTTTGTGAACAAAAGTGGAGCGATTAACTGTATATTTTTGAATCTGAGTTGGTAATGGAATGGGGCCAATTACTTCAGCACCATAACGTTCAGCCGTCTCAATAATCTGACGAGCTGATTGATCAACAATTTTATGATCAAAGGCTCTAATTTTTATTCTGAGACGCTGTTTAATTTCTGGCTCAATTTCTGCTTCTTTCTTCTTTTTAATTACCATGAACTAAGCTTTTACTAATATTTTCGAATATTAGTAATTTCTTTTTAAATTTTTATTTCCAAGAATTATTTTATAACCTTAGTTACCACTCCTGCTCCAACGGTTTTCCCGCCTTCTCGAATAGCAAATCTTTGTTTCTCTTCGAGGGCCACTGGATTAATTAACTTTATGGTAAGTTTGACTGTATCGCCGGGCATTACCATCTCCGCTCCCTCTGGGAGAGCGACCACATCGCCAGTCACATCGGTAGTTCTAATATAAAACTGCGGTTTATAACCTTTAAAGAAAGGTGTGTGACGACCGCCTTCTTCTTTGCTCAAAATATAAACCTCACCTTCAAAATCTGTATGCGGAGTCACGCTCCCCGGCTTGGCGATTACCTGTCCTCTTTCAACGTCCTCTTTCTTTAATCCTCTTAACAGAATACCGGCATTATCACCGGCAATACCCTCATCTAATGACTTGTTGAACATCTCAATGCCAGTAATTACGGTCTTTTGGGTTGGCTTTATACCGACAACTTCAACTTCCTCATTTAATTTAACAATTCCTCTTTCAATCTTCCCAGTCACAACTGTTCCTCTTCCTTCAATCGAGAAAATATCTTCTATCGGCATCAAGAACGGTTTATCGGTTTCTCTCTTCGGTTCTGGAATATATTCATCTAAGGTTTTAACCAATTCAAAAATACATTTTACATCCTCGGAATCTGGAGAATCTGCTTCCAGTGCTTTTAGGGCAGAACCCCTGATTATAGGTGTTTTATCACCAGGAAAATTATATTTGGTTAAAAGTTCTCTGATTTCGGCCTCTACTAAATCAATCAATTCCGGATCATCGACTTGATCAATTTTATTTAAGAAAACAATAATTGTTGGCACGCCAACCTGATAAGCCAAAAGAATATGTTCTCGGGTTTGCGGCATTGGACCATCGGCCGCGGAGACTACTAAAATTGCTCCATCCATTTGGGCGGCTCCAGTAATCATATTTTTAATGTAATCAGCATGACCAGGCGCATCAATATGAGCATAGTGTCTTTTCTCGCTTTCATATTCAACATGAGCCAAGGCAATAGTAATGCCTCGCTCTCTTTCTTCCGGAGCATTATCAATATCATCAACGCCTTTCTTTTGGGCCTTAAAACCCTTTGCTCCCAACTGCTTTAAAATAGCAGCGGTTAAAGTTGTTTTGCCGTGGTCAACGTGGCCAATTGTACCGACATTAACATGAGGCTTTGTTCGTTCAAATTTCTCTGCCATAAATTAATTAGTCAACAAAATAACAGATATTAAGAAACAAGGTGGATGTTGCTTAACCACCGTTACTTGTTTTAGTGATTAATTTTTATCTAATAATAATATTAGTTTAAATATTAAATAATTTTTAGTCAAGAGCATACCCACTGAAATTGTTAATAAATTGTTAACTATTTTTTCTTGCCTTCTATAATCTGTTGAGCGACGTTTTCTGGCACTTGGGCATAATGGTCAAATTCCATGGTAAAACTTCCCCTTCCTTCGGTCATAGAACGAATTTGGGTAACATAACCGAACATTTCGGATAAAGGAACTTTAGCGTCAATTACTTTCATATTGATTCTTTCGTCCATTTTTTCAATTCTAGCTCTTTTGCTGCTTAAATCGCCTGTGATATCTCCTAAGAATTTTTCCGGTACCACCGCTTCAACCTTCATAATTGGCTCCAAAAGAATCAGTTTTGCAAATTTTGCCGCTGATTGAAGGGCCATTGAGCCAGCAATTTTAAAAGCTGCTTCCGAAGAATCAACCTCGTGATACGAACCATCGTAAAGAGTAGCCCTTAAATCCACAACCGGATAACCAGCTAAAATTCCTTTAGCCATTGCTTCTTTAATTCCTTTCTGTACGGCTGGTATGTATTCTGACGGAATAATTCCTCCTTTAATTGCGTTTACAAATTCAAATCCTTGTCCTCTTTCTAGGGGTTCAACTTTTAACCAAACATGACCATATTGTCCCCTGCCGCCGCTCTGTCGAATATATTTGCCTTCGGCTTCGGCGCTTCTTAAAATGGTTTCTTTATAAGCTACCTGGGGACGACCAACATTTGCTTCAACGCCAAATTCTCTTTTCATTCTATCCACAATAATTTCTAAATGCAGTTCTCCCATTCCGGAAATTATTGTTTGCCCGGTTTCCTCGTCGCTCTTTACTCTGAATGTCGGATCTTCATCAGTGAGTCTTTTTAAAGACAGACTAAGCTTTTCTTGATCGGCCTTACTTCTGGGTTCAATGGAAATGTAAATCACCGGCTCAGGGAAGGTGATTCTCTCTAAAATAATTGGATTATCTGGATCGCATAAAGTATCACCGGTTGTAGTATTCTTTAATCCGACGGCTGCACCAATCTCTCCGGCGAATATCTCTTTAACATCTTCTCGATGATTGGCATGCATTCTTAAAATTCTTCCTATTCGTTCTTTTTGGCCACCGATTGTATTTAAAACATAGGAACCAGCGTCTAATTTACCCGAATATACCCGAAAATAGGTTAAGCTACCGACATAAGGATCACTAGCGACCTTAAAAGCTAAAGCGGAAAAAGATTCTTTGTCATCCGCTTTTCTGATAATTTTTTCTTCGGTTTTTGGATTAATTCCTTCAACCGGAGGTAAATCTTTTGGCGAAGGGAGATAATAAATAATTGCATCAATTAAAAGTTGGATAGCCGTATTTCTTAATGCGGCGCCACAAAATACTGGTACTAATTTATAATTAATTGTTGCTTGACGAAGCGTTTTTTTCAACTCATCAACAACTATTTCTTTATTCTCTAAATATTTTTCCATCAACATATCGTCTTGTTCGGCTATTTTTTCAATCAGAATGTGCCTATATTTCTTAACATCTGCTCTCAAATTTTCTGGAATTTCTTTTTCTATTACCTGTTCACCATTTTTGCCTTCAAAGTAATAGGCCTTTTGCGTTAATAAATCAACAACGCCGACATGTTCACTTTCTAAGCCAATAGGAATTTGTATTCTTACAGCATTGGGACTTAATCTTTCCAAAATTGAATCGAAACTTTTTTCGAAGTTTGCTCCTAATCTATCCATTTTATTAACAAAGCACAAGCGAGGAACTTTAAATTTATCAGCCTGATGCCAAACTGTCTCTGATTGTGGCTCAACCCCGGCCACACCATCAAAAATTACCACGGCTCCATCTAAAACTCTTAAAGATCTTTGAACCTCGGCGGTAAAATCAATATGGCCAGGGGTATCAATAATATTTATTCTATATTCTTTGTTTACCTCTTTATTTAAATATTCCTCGGGCGTCCAAAAACAGGTTGTGGCTGCGGCAGTAATAGTAATACCTCTTTCTCTTTCTTGTTCCATCCAATCCATAATTGCCGCCCCTTCGTGAACTTCGCCAATTTTATGAGAAATTCCGGTATAAAAAAGCACCCGCTCAGAAACGGTTGTTTTTCCGGCATCGATATGGGCAATAAAGCCAATATCTCGATTTTTTTCAATTGGGTATTCGCGAACCATAAAAATTTAATTTTTACCAAGCAAAATGAGCGAAAGCTCGATTAGATTCGGCAATTTTATGAGTTTCTTCTTTTTTTCTTATTGCATCGCCGGTATTATTAAAAGCACCCATTAATTCCTGAGATAATTTTTCGGCCATCGATTTGCCTTTTTTCTTTTTAGCTGCTCCGATAATCCAACGTATGGCTAATGCCTCTCTTCTTTTTCCTTTTACCTCATAAGGAACTTGATAATTGGCTCCGCCGACTCTTCGGGACTTTACTTCAAGCAAAGGAGAAGCGTTTTCAACGGCTTCTTCTAAAACCTCTAAAGGATTATCCTTTTTTAAATTTTTAGCTACCAAATCTAAGGCGGTATAAAAAATATTTTGGGCAGTTGCCTTTTTACCGCCTTGCATTAATTTATTAATAAATTTGGCCGCTAAGGCACTATTATACTGGAAATCGGGATTTATTTCTCTATTAAATATTTTTTTTCTGCGCATAAATTATTTTGTTGGTTCCTCGACTATTGCTTCTTTTTTAGCTCCACCTTCTACTTTCTTGGCTCCGTATTTTGATCTTTGCTGCTTTCTGCCCTCAACTCCAGAGGTGTCTAATATGCCACGAACAATATGATATCTAACGCCTGGTAAGTCTTTTACTCTTCCGCCCCTAATCACCACGAGTGAGTGCTCCTGGAGATTATGACCTTCGCCGGGAATGTAGGCAGTTACCTCCATGCCATTGGTTAATCTTACTCTGGCAACTTTTCTCAGTGCTGAATTTGGTTTTTTGGGAGTGGTAGTATAAACCTTAAGACAAACGCCTCTTTTAAAAGGAGAGTTTTCTCTAATCGGTTTGTTCTTCAAAATATTAAAACTTCGACGCAAAGCTGGTACTTTGGCCTTTTTGCTTATTTTTTTTCTTGGCCTTTTAATTAACTGATGAATTGTAGGCATATTCGTATAAAAAAATCTCCCTCAAAAAATTGAGTTCAGGGTTAATAATAACAATAATTTAAATTTTAGTCAAATAAAACCCTTATAGGAATCGGGCCAGGCGGAATTGAACCGCCGCCATACCCACCCCAAGGGTACGTACTACCGCTATACTATGGCCCGTTGTCTTTTGCCCATTATTTTAATACACTTCGTACAGGCCTTAACTCTTTTATTGTTACCCAATTTAACCCATTGAAGATTTGGATATTTTCTCTTTTTGGTCGTGGGATTGTATTTGCTTCGTAACTTTTTTCGTGTTACGGTAACAAGAGAACCCTTACCGCAAATTGTACAAACTCGTGACATGTTTCAAATTCAAAATTAAAAATTAAAAATTTTTCTGTAATTCTAAAAATAACACACAAATATTATTCACGCAATACTTATGGACCCGATTATCTTAATAATACAAATCGTAATTCTATTAATGTCAGTGGTAATCCACGAAGTTTCTCACGGCTTAATGGCTAATCATTTAGGAGACTCAACAGCCAAATACGCCGGCAGATTAACCCTAAACCCGATAAAACACTTAGATTTATGGGGTTCTTTGATTATTCCTTTGTCATTATTAATTATTGGCAGTCCAATTCTGTTCGGCTATGCTAAACCGGTACCCTATAATCCCTTCAATCTTAAAAATAAAAAATGGGGACCAGCCATGGTCGCGGCTGCCGGTCCCGGTTCAAATTTAATTATTGCTCTTTTGTTCGGCCTAACTCTGAGATTTATTCCTTTAGAGGGCTCGTTATATCTTCAAAATTTAGTTCAGATTTTTGCCTATATTGTTCTTCTAAATCTGCTCTTGGTTGTTTTCAACCTTGTTCCCATTCCGCCCCTAGATGGCTCGAAGATTCTTTTTGCCCTCCTCCCCTACAAATATCAACGCCTATCATTTGAGCTTGAGCGCTACGGATTAATTCTGGTCTTATTCTTTATATTTTTTCTCTTCGGATATATTGTTCCTATTATTTTCTGGCTATTCAAATTAATTGTTGGTAGTTCACTGTTATAAAAATTTGCCAAAAATTTTTTATTGTAATAAATTAAAAACTCGATCTTTAAATCTAAATTAAGGAGGTAAAAATGGGTCAAAATATGTCTTCTTCGGAAATCGAACAAATGGCTCTTGGTTGGAAAAAGGCTGTTCTGAAATACAAAATATCAGGCACCCCTCAAAAAAAATACAAATTCACGGCAAAGGCTGATGAAGTTCTCAGATTTTTTAGAGCGATAGAACATAATCCCCAAACAAAGATTATTTCCCTTGAAAAGGCACCACAACTCAAAGACATTCCGGCTAAAATCTGGAGGACCGCAAAAAGAATCAAATATATTCCCATGATGATTCGCTCAAAAAGAAACGAGCGCCTTTACAGGCGCTCACAAGACAAGTGACCCAGAGGCAGCCGTAAGGCTGCCTTTATTTTTTTACCGAAAATTTCTCTCCATCGCTCAGTATCTCTATATCGCCATCTTTTCCGGTCTGAAAAATTTGAAGGTTTGCTAATCTGTCTAAAACTTCTTGATGAGGATGACCATATGTATTATCTTTACCAACCTCAATTACCGCCATTAAAGCATTAACTGCTTTCAAAAATTCTTCACCCGATGAGGTTTTGCTTCCGTGATGGCTAATTTTCAAAATATCGGACTCCAAATTAATGTCTGCTGCGAGCAATTTATTTTCAGCACTTTTTTCAATATCGCCGGTAAATAAAGCTTCGAAATTATTATAAATCAATTGACCGACTATTGAGGTATTGTTGGAATCAGAATTTTTTTGCCCGATCAAGCTTTCAAAAGGATATAAAATTTTAAATTTTAATCCGCCAGCCGGCAAACCAAAATCAATTTCTCCATTGGCTTGTGTGATATAAATCGGGATATTTTTCTCCTTAATGATTTCTACCCATTGTTTATATTGCTCGGTATCTCTAATCACTCCATTGGTAATAATCGCACCGACCTGATAACGTCTTAAAACCTCAATCAGACCGTTCAAGTGGTCGGCTTCCGGATGGGTTAAAATCACCAAATCAATATATCTGTCGTAAAACGGCATTGATTTTCCCAATTTTTCCAAAATAGACAAATCCGGCCCGCCGTCAATCAAAATCTGTTTTTTATCAGGCGTTATAATTAATTCCGCATCTCCCTGCCCAACATCGAAAAATTCAATCCTTAAATAATGGTCACTATTTTCTTCAATAAAAATACCAACCCAAACCAAAACAGTAATTATGAATAATGCGATTAGTACCTTAATTTTGTTTTTTTCATATAAAACCATATTCCAAAAATTAACAAAACGTAATATCCCATTAACCAAATCCAGTGCAAATTGGGAATCTGTTTTGCTGCCCAGGGAATTTTGGCAAACCAATCAATGATGCGCAAAATATAAGTTGAACCCAAATATGCCGGCCAGAGTAAAATCTTTCCCAGAAATGACCAAATAAGCGTACTGCCAATAAAAACTAAACCGATTGCTGTAATAAATGGAATTAAGGGCACAATTAAAACATTTGTTAATGGCGAAATAAAAGAAATTTTACCGAAATTGTAAACCAAAACCGGCAAAACCGCGATTTGAGCGGCAACGGTTGTCGTAATTATCTCTAATAAAAAACTGATTTGTTCTCTTTTCTGAAATTTTTTAAGCCATTCATCAAAAATGGGCTTAATATAAATCAATCCCAAAACAGCCAAAAAAGACAGCTGAAAACCGATATCGTACCTTAAAAGTAAAGGATTGAAAATCAACATTATTGCCGCGGCAAAAACCATTATCCGGCCGGCATTGCTGAGCCGACCGATTTTCTGGGCATAAAGCAGGATTGCGCCCATAATTCCTGCGCGCACAGCCGAAGCTGGCGCGCCGACCATGATAATAAAAAGAAATATCAAAGCCAGAACAAACCAAAACGCCTGCTTGCGCCACAAACCCATTCCGATCAAAACAAACATCAGGATATTGGAAATAATCACGATATTCATTCCGGAGATCGCGGTAATGTGGCTTGTGCCGGTAACGCTCAAATCATTTTTGATTTTCTCGGAAAATATCTGTTTATTGCCCAAAATCAATCCTTCCAAAATCGATACCTCCGGAAACGGCATAATTTTTTCAATCCTTCCGGTTAAATTATTTTTGAATTTCAATATCGTGGAAAAAATCGGATTGCCTTTGTTTTTTTCTATAATTTCAATTTTTGGCCAGTACATTACATAATATATTCCGTCTTTGGCTAAATAATTTTTATAATTAAATCCCTCAAACTCTTGAGGGATTTGTATTTTGCCTTCGATTCTTAAAACATCGCCATAAAAATATTCCGGATAACTGCTTGTGGTTACTAAAATCTTTCCTTTATCGATTTGAATTGTCAGTTTGGTATTATCGCTCCTTAAATCGGGATCTTTAATGATTTTACCAATAATAATCCCCTCTTCCGGCAAGGATTTAGGGATTCTTTTTTCAATAATCTTCGGCGATACAAAAAACACCACCACAATAAATATCAAACAAATTATCAAAAATATATTTGATATTTTCATAAACGAAGTTCAACTTCGTTAATATATTTTCCCAAAATATTCTTAAATACTTTTAAAACTTCGTCGGAATATGGCTGGATTTTTTCGAATTTTTTGTCCAAAACTTTTTTATTCTGAAATTGCTGCAAGGCAAATTTTTTAACGCCTTTGAGCCATTTGCCGATTTGTTCAATGTCTTTTTCTTCGACTTCGCCCGGAACAACGGTGGTGCGAAATTCGTAATCAATACCACTTTTTTTAATTAGCTCCACACTTTTTTTTATTTTTTCCAAATCAAATTTCGCGCCCACTGCTTTTTCGTATTTACCTAAACTTGTTTTAATATCCATCGCAATAAAATCCAACAAATGCTCATTAACTAATCTACTCAAAACTTCCGGCTTACTACCATTGGTGTCTAATTTGATTAAAAATCCTTTTTCTCTAATTTTTTGAATAAAATCAATCAAATCCGACTGAATTGTTGGCTCGCCGCCGGTGATACAAATCCCGTCAATCAAACCCTTTTTTGAATCTAAAAATTCAAAAAACTCCTTCTCGGAAATTTGCGGCTGTTTTTTGATTTCTTCAAGATTCACTAGTTCTGGATTCTGGCAGAATGGACACTTAAAATTACAGCCGATTAAAAAAACAGTGGCCGCAACTTTTCCCGGATAATCAACGAGAGTAAGTTTTTGCAAACCACCGATATGCATACACTAAATTTACTTTTTAACCTTAAACTCCAGCCTATCTTTAAATTCCTGCTGTTTTCCTTTATTCCATTGCTGAACCGGCCTCAAATAACCGACAATTCGCGAATAAACTTCGCACGGTTGTTCAATGGTGCATTTTGGACATTTATAATGTTCCCCGGAAAGATATCCGTGCGTGGGACAAATGCTAAATGTGGGAGTAATTGTAAAATAAGGAAGATGAAATTTTGAGAATATTTTTTTGATTAGACCTTTAACGGTTTCTATGTTGGAAATTCTTTCACCAATAAATCCGTGAAGTACTGTTCCGCCAGTATATTTTGTTTGTAAATCATCCTGTAATTTAACTGCCTCAAATAAGTCATCAGTATAATCAACTGGTAATTGAGTTGAATTAGTATAATAAGATTCACCATTTCCGGCAGTGATTATATCGGGATATTTTCTCTTGTCTATTCTTGACAATCTATAAGAGGTACCCTCGCCGGGAGACGCTTCAAGGTTATACATATTGCCGGTAGATTCTTGATATTTAATCAATCTTTCGCGCATAAAATTCAATACTTCAGCTGTAAATTTTCTTCCCTCTGAACTGGCTATATCTTTTTTCATAAAATTTAAAAGCGCTTCATTCATACCAATCAAGCCGATGGTTGAAAAATGATTGCCCCAGTAACTGTTTCTCATTCTTTTAACGCCATCCAAATAAAATCTGGCATAAGGATAAAGCCCTTTCTCGGTAAATATTTCCAATGTTTTTCTTTTTATTTCCAATGACTCTTTGGCAACATCCATTAAATGACCCAACCTGGCTAAAAATTCCTCTTTTGTCTTTGAAAGATAACCAATTCTGGGCATATTAATAGTCACCACGCCAATTGAACCGGTCAAAGGCGAGGCACCGAACAACCCCCCGCCACGCTTATAGAGCTCTCTATTGTCTAATCTTAATCTACAGCACATAGAACGAGCATCTTCGGGCTTCATCTCGCTATTTACAAAATTGGCAAAATAAGGAATTCCGTATCTGGCAGTCATTTCCCAAACCGGCTCTAAAACCGGATTATTCCAATCAAAATTCCTGGTTATGTTATAAGTAGGAATCGGGAAAGTAAAAACTCGGCCCGAAGCATCGCCTTCTGACATTATTTCGGCAAAAGCCTTGTTTAATATGTCCATTTCTGGCTGAAATTCTTTGTAATTTTCTTTCTGGGCTTTGCCGCCAATAATTACTGGCACATCCTTTAAATTTTCTGGGACAACCACATCCATTGTAATATTGGTAAATGGGGTCTGAAAGCCAACCCGAGTAGGGACATTACAATTGTAAACAAATTCTTGTATCGCTTGCTTAACTTGTTTGTAGTCTAGTTTATCATGTCTTATAAACGGCGCAAGCAATGTATCGAAATTAGAAAATGCTTCTGCTCCGGCTGTTTCACCCTGTAAGGTATAAAAGAAATTTACAATGTGGCCGAGGGCAACTCTTAAATGTTTTGCCGGAGATGTTTCGACTTTGCCCGGAACCCCCCTAAATCCCTTCAAAAGCAAATCGGTTAAATCCCAGCCGCAACAATAAGTGGCTAAAACCCCTAAATCATGAATATGAAAATCGCCGGAATTAACCGCTTCTCTTACTTCTTCGGGATAAATTTTATTTAACCAATATCTTTTGGTTACAAAATTGGAAATATGATTGTTCAAACCCTGCAGAGAATAAGCCATATTGCTGTTTTCTCTAACTTCCCAGTTTAAATCCTCTAAATAACCATTAACCGTATCCAGCGCCTCGTCGGTGGCAATCTTTGCTTCTCTGATTCTTCTCCTTTGTTCTCGGTAAAGAATATAGGCTCTGGCGGTTTCGGCAAAGTCGCCCAAAATTAAAACTTCTTCAACCAAATCTTGAATCTCTTCAACTGTCGGAACATGGTCTTTCTTGAATCTTTTGTTTAATAAACCCACCACCTTTTCCGAAAGTCGCTTGGCGACTCCTCGCCCTCCTTTGTTGGTGACGGTTAGAGCTTTAAAAATTGCTTCAGTAATTTTATCCTGATCAAACTCCGCTATTCTCCCGTCTCTCTTTCTAATTTTTATAAATTTATTTTTCATTAATTTTCATTACCAATACTTAATTTTAATCAATTAAAAAAACTCGGTCAACTACCGAGTTTTTTTAATATAAAATTTTCTCTACTTCATTTCTTCCAATGCCACATTAACAAAAATTTCTTTCTCTTCTCTTAAAATTTTCAAAATTACAGTATCTCCTGGTCTGTATTTGGAAATTATCTTCGTCAAACTATTTGTTTCTGTAATTTTTAGATTATCAATTTCTAAAATAATATCTTTTTCTTTAAGCCCGGCCTTATCGGCTGCACTGCCCGGAGCAATTGCCGGTTCGTTATTATCGCCTCTGGTAATCAAAGCGCCATAATCAACCGGTAATTTGTTGCTTTCGGCAATTGCTTTGGTTACCAAAACATATCTCACGCCCAAAAATGGATAAGCTATTCTTCCTTTTGCCTCTACGTCAATAATATCTCTCTTGACTTTATTTATGGGAATAGCAAAACCAATATTTTCTGCGCCCTGGACTACGGCTGTATTCATGCCGATAACTTCTCCATAAAGATTTAAAAGAGGGCCTCCAGAATTGCCTGGATTAATAGCGGCATCGGTTTGAATTATGTCTTCTAATTGCTCGCTTATTCCTCCTCCACTTGCTGTAATTGTTCTTAAAAGACCGGAAATTATTCCAGAACTGACGGTATTGCGAAATTCTCCCAGAGCATTACCGATGGCAATAACCGTTTGGCCAATTTCCAATTTTTCGGAATTGCCCAATTTTACAATCGGCAGATCATTGGCTTCTATTTTAATAACGGCAATATCCTGAATCGGGTCACGAGCCAAAACCTTGGCCTCATATTTTTCCCCATCATTGGTTAAAACCATGTATTCTGCTTCATCGTCTAAAACTACGTGTTTATTGGTGGCGATCAGACCATTGGAGGAAACAATAAAACCGGTACCGCCGCCAACCTCTTTTAATTCTTTTCCCTTTTCTCTGATTATCGGGATTCTGATATCAAAAGGACTATTTTCTCCAAATGGATTATAATAGCCCTGTTCATAAACCGGCACATATTTACTGATAATAATACTAACGACAGCTGGCGAGGCTTCTTTTACTATTTGAGGAATGGTTTCTTGAATGGAAACGATTTGCTTTTGTTCTTGTTTTAAGACTACATCTCTATACAGGATATGACCAAAATAAACAGAAGGTATTAAACCACCAATCAAGCCAAAAACAAAAGCAACAATTGCCACCCAAAAAATTGGTTTATTTATATGCTTTAATGCTTTTTTGGTCTTGGAAAAATCGGGTTTTTTAATTTTGAAATCGGGATTGTAAAAATGAAATGATTTCATATTATTTATAACGAATAAAAAATAAAAGAGTGACGAGCTTAATAGGTTGCCTCGACCCTTCTTGTCATTCCTCCATATGAACCAAGAGATGTGATTACCCTGGTTGGAGTGGTTCCCGCAACGGTAACGCTATAACAAATCTTATTTTCAGAATCTAAACAAATGCCATTAAAAGAATAGCTCTGAGTAGCCATACCATTGGCCCTATCTTCGTATAATGCCCGCTCTACCCCGGTTTCACCGGCATAAAAAGCAACTAACGACCGGGGCGACTCTCTGGTTATTTTTATTTCGCCAATATTAATGCTTGAAATACCAATAGCAATAGTTAAGATTGCCGACATAATTAAAAGCGTGAGAAAAAGAGAAATGCCCCTTTGGTTATGTTTTTTCATAAATCTAAAATAGGATTCCTTTGAGATAATGTTGCTTGAACATTTATTACCGCTCTTTCTTCGGGATTGGTTCCCTGGTCTTCAACCTTTAATACCATTGTAACTTTGGGCTGATATGCATCGGAACCAACTCCGCTAATGTAAAATCTCCCAGTAATAACAACTTCTGCAGAATTAATTGGTCCACTGCTGCCACCAACAACGGTTCTTAAGAGATTATTACTACTGAAAGAATATGTTATGGTCAGGGTATTCGGTGGGTTTATTGGGTCATATCTGGTAATGCTTAAATTATAAGATGTCCCATTTGTAGTATTTATTGTGCTCATTCTCAATTCCTTAGTTATAAAATCCATCATAAACCTGGCATTATCTTGAACATTTTGAAGGGCAATATTTTTTCTGAAACCTTTCAGAGTAGAAACGAATAAACTTGTCACAATAGTAATTGCTATAATAAATATAGCCACGGCAACGATAAGTTCAACCATGGATAGCCCGCTGTTTTTTCTTCTAATTAAATATTCCATATTTCTTATTCTTGCGGTTCAAGCCAATTATATAAAATAGTTTCGGCATTAACTGAGCCGCTTCTTTTGCCTGCTCTCCAATCTACTTGGCAAGTCACTTTAATTTCATTGTTATCTATATACTCAATGTCTATATTTCGATAAAATACTGTGTCAGTCCCGCTGTTATATTGGTAAAAACCATTGGTATTTATTTTCAGTGGCAGTCCTGTTGCCGGAGAAAGAAGGCTCAAGCTATTGTACTGAACTCGCCAAGGTTGTTGACTCTCCGTAGATCCCAATCCGTCTCTCCAGCTGCCCGCATCTCTTTTCCCGGCTAACCAATTATTGTCTCTTATATTTCTCACAATCTCTAATCCCTCCTGAACCAAGCCAAGGGCAATAACCCTTGATTTACCAATTTGGGCAGTGGAAAAACTCATAGAGATTAAACTAATCGCACCCGTCAAAACAGTAGAGATAATACCGATTGAAAGAATCAGCTCCATTAAGCTGAATCCTTTATTTTTGAATCTTTTCTGCATAAAATTTATTGAATACTTATTTCCCCGGTATTCTTTATAATAATATTTTTACAATATATGCTGGGACAGGTTTTTCCGATTCTTTTGATGACAATAGTTGCCACGCCTCCGGGAGCAGCAGGGAAAAAACCGGCAAACCCATCGGGAATGGAAAAAAATACGTCCAAAACATTCCCACCAAGAGAATCGATTTTAATGCCCGTCTCTATCCAGGTATTCGTTTCTGCAAGATCCTCAGGGGGCTGGTACCCATCATTACCAATATAATCGCCGTAGATAAAATAAAATCTTGGGTTACTTTTATCAAAATGAATTCCGTAAGATTTGGGAACTATCATTTGCCCCGTAGGAGGCCAATATCTTTCTTTGCCGCTGAGGGCAAAATTTTGAGCTTTTCTGATATCCTGAACAATCTTTTGAGCGGCTATTTTAAGCTGGTATTGCTTTTCGTTTTTACGCCAACTGGTTATTAAAATTGAAGAAAGCAGCCCAACAATAAAAATGGTCACCAGTACTTCTATTAAGGTGAACCCTGAATTTTTATTCAACTTCAAAAATTTCATAAACTATGGAGAAAAATGTTAAAATACCAGTCAATTAAGTAACTGCCCCAAAATATGATAATAAAACTTGCTCCGGTTAAAAAGGGACCAAAAGGAATTTCCGATTTCAAGGTCTTCTTCTTGAAAATTATCAAAAGCAAAGAAATTAGCGCCCCGAATAAAAAAGCCAGAAATACAGCGGCAAATAATTGGATAGGACCAAAAAACAAGCCAAGCAAAAATCCTATTTTAACATCACCCATTCCCATCCATCTTTCTTTTGAAATCAAGACCAAAAAAAGAAAAAATCCGCCCAAAATAAGCGAAGCGGCAAAAGACAGGGTCAGTATTGAAAACCTACCGGTAACAACGGCTAAATAAATGTCATATAAAATCGTAATAATAACCGCCGGATAAACTACTTTATCCGAGACTAAACTATATTTCAAATCATAAACAAAAATAACCAGCAGAAAACAGGAAAAAACCAAAAGATAAGAGAAATTTATGAAATTATAAAGAGAAAAATAATTCAAATAATAAAAAACCGACAAAATGAAAATTAAACCGGTAAAAAATTCAACCAAAGGGTATTGCCAGGAAATTTTCTTCTTGCACTTTCTGCATCTTCCCTTCTGAATAAAAAAGCTTATTATCGGAATAAGCTCAAACCATTTTAGTTTCTTTTTGCAATAAGGACAATGAGAGCGGGTCGTTAGAATTGACTCGTTTTTTTTAAGTCGGAGAATAACTACATTCAGGAAACTGCCGACCAATGTACCCAAAATAAAAAAGAAAATATAAACAAACCACATTTTTAAAAGATTTATTTTTAATTAACCAAAAAACTACGGCTCAATACAATAATACCTGTTATTATCGGGAGCAACGCCTTGATTATCGGTACAGACACAACCCAAGGGCGAAACATCAATATCGGTAACAAGCGACTTATCGGTGGCTCTTTCCAGTCGAGCGCGAAGTACGTAATCAGTGCCATCGCTTTCATAATTATAACAACCAGCCGGCTGAGCAACGACATTACAAGCAGCAATAGTCATATTCGGATCAACGGGGAGAATAGTTATGTAATTAGGGCCCTGGATTCCCGTTAAGGGTCTTACTACAGCAGCCCAGTCATTACAATTAGGATCAGCAACCGTGTCTCCCCCATCGGGATAAACCCGATTATTATCTTCGGCATACATTTCCAAAGCTAGAGTAATCTGTCTTAGGTCGCTTACTCTCCGCGCATCTTTGGCTTTTTGCCGATTATTGGTCAATGAGACCAAAACAATGGTTGCCAATAAGGCAATAATGGCGATAACCACTAAAAGCTCGATTAAGGTAAAGCCTTTTGATTTCTTCATAATAAGAAAAACAAAAATACTAATTAAATTAATAATCTACTCTGGTCCGGCTTTGGGTCGGACCAGAATCTGACTATTAACTTAATATTCTTTATGGCTGGATACAATAGTAACGATTAGGGGTATCAGCACAAGCACAACCCAAAGCAGGATTAGTGACATCAACATCAGTAGCAAAAGCGGCATTAGCTGCTTGCTCTAATTGGGCTCTTAAGACATAGCTGTCAAGATCTGTATTATAAGCATAAGCAACACTTCCGCCCGGATCACTTGGAACTTTAGTCATATAACCACCGCCTTCAAGGGCAGTAACCATACCTGCCCAGTCATCACAGGTACCCGCATCTGCATCTCCAGGATAACCAGTAGCGGCATTATCATCGTAATACATCTCCAAGGCCAAAGCAATCTGGCGCATATCGCCAATCCTTCGGCTGTCTCGAGCTTTTTGTCGGGCAGTATTTAATGACACCAAAACAATCGTGGCCAAAATACCGATAATCGCGATAACCACCAATAATTCAATTAAAGTAAAACCTTTTGATTTTTTCATAAATCAGGAATTAACTTTATTAATTTCTGTCCAAATCAATGAACTTGGACAGAATCTAGCTATAATTTTATTTATGGCTGGATACAATAACCACGATTGGTGGTGTCTTCACATACACAAGCATAGGGAGCGCCGTCAACATCAGTAGCAAAAGCGGCATTAGCTGCCTGCTCTAATTGTGCCTTAAGGACGTAGTCGGCATTGCTTGTACCAGTAGCATATGCATAAGGTTGAGCGCTTCCACCTGGATCAAGCGGAACTTTTGTCATATAACCAGGCGCTGCTTCAAGAGCGGTAACCAGGGCCGCCCAATCATCGCAAGCAGCATTAGCGACTCCGGGATAACCAGTAGCGGCATTGTCATCGTAATACATCTCCAAAGCCAGGGCAATTTGACGCATATCGCTAATTCTTCGGCTGTCTCGAGCTTTTTGTCGGGCAGTATTTAATGACACCAAAACAATCGTGGCCAAAATACCGATAATCGCGATAACCACCAATAATTCAATTAAAGTAAAACCTTTTGATTTCTTTTTCATATATTGATTAACAAATTAATTATTATTTTTTTCTGTCCCGAATCTTGCCTCGACTCGGCTTATATTTTCGGAACTTGATTATTAATTCTCGACCTTTGTCTTGTTTTTAAGTCTCTTCTTTTATTATATCATATTCCGGAAGCAAAGTTATAGATGGGCATCAAAACTGCCGAAAGCAAAAAGGCTACTCCCGCGCCCAATATCAAAAGCATAAAAGGTTCAATTAACTGAGTCATATTGGCTACGGTTCTATCTACTTCCTGCTGATAAAAGTAAGCAACTTTTTCTAAGATAGTGCCGAGCTCGGCTGTCTTTTCTCCTACTCCAATCATCTGGGTAAACATTGACGTAATCTGTTTTGGATAATCAGAAAAAGCTGAACTTATGGTTTTACCCACCTTAACTTGGTCTTTTGCTTTAATAATTATTTCTTCATAAATTTTATTGCCGATTACTATTGAAGAAATATCCAGGGCTTTCAAAATCGGAATTCCGCCGATAATAAGAGTTCTCAAATTCTCGGCTAAGCGAGCCAAGTATATCTTCTGAAAAAGAGATTTAAAGATAGGAATTTTTAATTTAACAATATCGAAAATTCGACGACCTTTTTCTGTTTTTTTAAATCTTAATAAGCCAACAACCGCTCCGACAATTATTAGTCCCACCAACCAAAACCAATTCTTTAAAAATTTACTCACGCTGATTAAAATTCGTGTGGTAATAGGGAGCTCCTGACCGCTTTCTTCTATCACGGTAGTCAATTGAGGAATCACATAAATCATCACTATTGCTCCTACAACCAAAAATAGGGTAAGAATTACTATGGGATAAGTGAAGGCGCCCTTTACTTTGAATGCCAGGTTATACTCCTGTTCAGCGTGGTCAGCTAAATATTTCAGCACATCGTGAAGTTTACCGGTGGCCTCGCCGGCCTTGACTACATTTACATAAAAGGCGGAAAAAACCTTCGGATGTTTAGCCATGGCATCGGATAAATTTTCACCTCCCTTAACATCATTTTCTATTTCAAAAATTATATCTCTAAAAAGTGGATTTTTGGTTTGCTCGGCCAAAATCCTTAAAGAATCCAATGGCGAGACGCTGGCCTCAAAAAGAATGGCTAATTGGCGATAAAAAATAGTTATCTCTTTTGCTTTTACTCTTTGGAAAATTTTTAAAGAACGGGTATAAAAAGGAACCTCTGATAATCCCTCAAGGTAAACTACAACCAAATCATGGCGCTGAAGAGTTTCAATGGCTGCCTCTCTGCTTCCGGCTTCTACGACACCTGTTTGCGTTTCTCCTCTCTTGGTTCTGGCCTGATAATTAAATCGCATAATTTTATTTTCCCAATAACATTCTCAAATCAGAAGGGTTTAAAGAATATATCTCTGCATTCTCTAAAGAAATTGCTCCTTTGTGGACCAAATCGGCCAATGATCGGTTTAGAGAAATCATACCTTCGTCGCTACTGGTTTCAATTACTAAATCTATTTGATAAATCTTGCCATCTCTAATTAAATTACGAACAGCGGAATTAACCAGCATCACCTCAACAGCCGGAATCCTTCCGCCATTAACCCGGGGTATTAGACGTTGAGAAACAACGCCCAAAAGAGTAGCGGCTAACTGGGCTCGAACTTGATTTTTGGATTCAGCCGGAAAACTATCGATTATTCTGTCAATTGTCTGGGCAGCGTTATTGGTATGAAGAGTAGCTATAACCAGATGTCCGGTCTCGGCAGCAGTAAGAGCCGTTGAAATAGTTTCCAAGTCTCTCATTTCGCCAACCATAATCACATCCGGATCCTGGCGCAAGGCTCCTCTTAAGGCCCGGGCAAAAGATTTTGTATCATTGCCAACTTCTCTCTGCTCAATTAGTGCTTTGTCTTGCTCAAAAACATATTCAATTGGGTCTTCAATGGTAACAATATGCTTGGCAAAATGATGATTTATATAATCAATCAAGGCTGCCATAGTTGTAGTTTTTCCGTGTCCGGTGGGACCGACAATTAATAAAAACCCCTGGGAATGGGAAGCAAATTTTTCAACAATTTGAGGTAGATTTAGTTCCTTGACTGTTCTTATTTTGGAAGGCAAAAAACGCAAAGCAGCCGAAATATATCCTCTTTGAAAAAAAACATTAACTCTGTATCTGGCTTTTTCTTTATAGTTATAAGATAAATCAATTTCTTTATCTGTAAAAAGTTTTTGCTTTTGTTCTTCGGTTAAAAGGGCATATATTAAACCCGTGGCATGTTCACCGCTTAATATCGGATATTTCACTAACTCTACCAACTCGCCATCAACTCTAATCGCCGGCTTTTTACCCACAGAAAGATGAAGGTCAGAAGCATTGTTTTTACCAACTATTTCTAAAAATTCCTCTAATTGCAATTGATAATTATTCTTCATATATATCAATTATACATTATGTTTTATTAATAGTGAAATTATTGATTATTCCTCAACTTCTTTCTTTACTTCTTCTAAGCCGACCATTCCTCTCGAAGCCTTTAAAATACCGTCTTGAAGCATGGTTACCATTCCTTGTCTTTTTGCTTCTTGTTTAATATTGGATTCCGATGCTTCCTTCAAAATAATTTCTTCCAACTCGGAGGTCATTTCTAGCATCTCATAAACTGCAATTCTACCCTTAGTTCCCTTGAGACATTCTCTTGAAGGCTTTGGCTCATAGAAAGTCAGGGGCTCCTTCAATTTAAATTTTTTAAACTGATCTTGATCAATTGCCCCTAATTCTTTCTTTACCATTTCTCTCATTTCTGGAGAAAGAGTCATCTCTCTTTTGCTGTTGGGACAAAGCCGCTGAACCAATCTTTGAGCAATTGCCAATATAAGAGTCGGAGGAATTAAATATCGATCAATACCCATATCAATCAAACGAGGAATAACTCCAATAGCATCATTGGTGTGCAAAGTAGATAGAACCAAATGTCCGGTTAAAGCAGCATGGATAGCCAAAGCAGCGGTTTCATTATCTCGAATCTCGCCGACCATAATTTTATCGGGGTCCTGACGAAGAATGTGGCGCAAGCCAGTGGCAAAGGTATAGCCAATTTCCGGTCTAACCTGAGATTGATTTACTCCGTCAATAAAATATTCAATCGGATCCTCTAAACTGACTATATTCACGCCTTCTTGATTCAAAATATGCAAAATACTATAGAGAGTAGTGGTTTTCCCGGAACCGGTGGGACCAGTTAAAAGAATTATGCCATGAGGCTTTTGAATGGTTCTTTTCAAAACATCCAAATTGCGGGCCTCTAGCCCCAAATCGGATAACTCTCTTAATCCGATAGTTGGATCAAGAATCCTCATCACCACTTTTTCACCGCTATAAGTAGGAAAGGTTGAAACTCGGAAATCAATTTTTTTCTTACCGCTTTGAGTAAAAAATCTCCCGTCTTGAGGCTTTCTTGTTTCGTCAATTTTTAAATGAGAAAGAATTTTAATTCTTGAAACAACGGCCGGATGAATACGAATTGGCAAAGTAAGATTAGTGTATAAAACGCCGTCAATCCTGTAACGCACCCTGATTGCTTTCTCGCCCGGCTCAATGTGGATATCGGAAGCATCTTGATCAATGGCATGTTTAATAATTAAAGCCACAACCTTGCTGATCGGGGCTTCCTCGGCTATTTTCTCTATTTTTTCTTCATCTCCTTCTTTAATAGATTTCTTTTCTTCTCTTTCTATTTCTTTTTTCAGCTCATCCAGAGCCTGCTTTATTTCTCCTTTCAAATTTGAGTATTCCTTAAGAACACTCCTAAAATCACTGAGAGTTATAAGATAGGCTTTCGGAACAAGATTGTTGCGATGAGCGATAAATTTCAAGGCCTCACTAGTATCAATATCTTCGGGATTAAGCACGCCTACCTCTAAAATATCATTATCAACATTCAGGGGTACGAAACGATAATGCTGAGCTGCTTCCAATGGAACCAATTTTAAAATGTCTGGCCCCGGCTTATAACCCGCCAGCTCTTTAAAGGGAATTTTTAAAAATTCTGCCTTTGCTTGATAAAGCTTTTGCTCTGTAATTAAGCCCTTTTCCACAATTAATTCTTCCAAATTTCTGTTATTTCTTTCAGCTTCTTCTTTGGCTTGTTCCAGGGCTTTTACTTCAATTAAATTCTTGCTTGCTAAAATATCTAATATGTCTTTTTGTTTGGGCATAATTAGTAGGGAATATAAGGATTATCTCTGCCGGTTTCCCCTTTTTCAACCGGCAAATCCCCGTGAATTTTTAAGAATGACAAAATTTTCTCATTCAAAAAATCAAAATCAAGTTTTATCTTTTTAAGCCTCTCTTCCAAAATCAGGGCTGACTGACTGCGCTGAGAAATTGGTATTGTTGAAGTTGTCGCCTCTTCTGATGGGGCTTTTTTCTTCCAAAGACTAAAATACAAAATTAAAAGAGTAATCACGACAGCGCCCAAGCCCACAAAAAGTAAAATCTTCTGACGCTTTTTTTGTTCTAAAGATTTAATAGGCATAATAAATTAAATTACTGATAATAAGTAGTCATTGTTAAATTAAAATCAAAAATCTGGGTCTCGGGACTAATCTCTTCACCTTCTTCGGCTCCTGATTTGGAAGAAAAATTTAAAGAATTGATATCCATCAATCGCATATTCTCTTCCACTGCCAGGAGGTAATTCTTTATTGCGGTATAGGTTCCCATCACACTTATATTAATGGTTAAGGCTTTGTAACCCTCTGCCGGTTTTTCTTGTTGCGTGTCGCCACCTCTTTCTTGACCTGTTTCTCTCGGAGTCATCTCTATTTTCCCCAATACCAAGCCCTGTTCAAAAGCCAATGCCTCCAATTGAACAATCAAATTGGGAATATCTTCGCCGGAAGGTATAATATAATTAATTTTATCTACACTCTCTTTATTGTCTTCGTAGAGTTTAACCAAATTCTCCACCTTGACTATGAGTTCTTGTTCTTCGATAAGTGCCTGCTTGCGACTATCTATTTGTTTTCTGGTATCTAAAATCTTTTGAACTCCCGGGACATTCAAAAAAACCACAATTGCTGCAAAAATTAATATTAAAATTATTGGGACGAATTTCTTAATCATTGTTTTCGCCTAATAAAATCTTGTTGGAAAAATTGACTGTGAGGCTAAATTTAATTCCCACTTTTTCATCAAGTGCGATACTGGAAACTTGGACTTTATCTACGGACGAGTCTTCTTGAAAGCTCAAAATCTGTCTGGCTAAATTAGTGTAACTGGTAGTGCCCCCCAGAGCGCCAAATGTTACAGTGCTTTCGGCAAGGTTGATGGAAACATTAGAAAGATAGGCCTCGGGAATAACAAGTTCCTCTATTCTTTCTAACAAATTAGACCAGTAAAGATGATTCTCAAATAAAGTTTTTAAGGTAGTTATTTTTTTATCCAATTCAACCATCGCCTTCTCGGCAGAAATATCTCTGTTCTTTTCCAGGGTTAATATCTCTTCATCTATAATCTCTAAATTTTTATCGAGATTTCTTTGATATAATAAAAGCCCGCCGTAAAAAAGCAGACTTAAAATAATCAAACTAAAAATTATTATATTTGTTTTGGAAATAAGGGCTCTCGCGCCTTTTTTTCTTTCAATATATTCTTTTGGAATTAAATTTATATCAGGCATAATATATTCAAATTCTAAATTCTAAATCCTAAATTCTAAACAAACACAAAATTCAAAATAATAATTTTAAACCTTTTTACATTTTTCTACCATTGAACCGAATATTTTTGTAAGTTCTTGAGATTCTTGAATTAATTCCTGTTGTTCTTTGTGTAAATCTTGGTTATCGCCAAAATCACACAACCTTAACCATAATCGACTTTCCTTGGATTCCTTGCGACAAATCTTGATTCTCATACAAAAATCTTTTTTACTTAAAGATTCGTTTGCCTCAATATAATTAGCTGCTTGCGAGCCCGATGCTCTCACGAGTTGCTTACTATATTCAATATTTGAAATCGTCTTTGGCAATTCTTTAATAAAATCTCTACATCTTTTGGCAAATTTTAATGTTCGTTCTTCTAAATCATATTTTTTAGAATTTTGATCTTCGGTCATTTGTTTGGAATTTTAGATTTTAAAATTCAAATTTATTTAGGATTTAGTGCTTAGGATTTTGGATTTGATGCGCGAAGGCTTTAGCCTTCGCGCATGGCTGCTCCGACAGCCACGGAAAACTCTGGTCCTATCTTTCTAAGCACCAACTGTAGAGCGGTGGGGTAAACTACTCTTGACCAGGGAGAAGCAACAACTGCTTTTATGTTTAATCTTTTCTGAATATAATCCTCTAAACCAACCAACGAAGCAGAGCCGCCGTTAAGGATTAATTTTTCTATTTTCCTGTCTGTTTTCATTTGATACGAAAGTATCATTCTTTCAATCTCGTCTACTATTTTCTCAAGAGGAAGATGTAAAAGCTCTTTAATCTCTTTCCTTCTCTCGTAATTCTCCTGATGGTCGAGCCCGAAGGTAACTTTAAATTCCTCGGCCCTTTGCGAGGCAACCCCCAAACCAACGGATAAACTTTTGGTCATCTCGGCTCCGGCTATATCCAGACTATGACTCATCTGAATCGTCCCTTTGTCAAAAATCGTAAAAGAACTCGCCCTTGCTCCGATATCCAAAATACAAGCCGAACTTCTGTCTCCGGACATTAATGACCTGGCCAAACTAAAACTTTCCAACTCAAGAGCAAGGATTTTTAAACCCAAATTGTCGGCTATTTTCAGATATTTATTGATTACCTCTGTGGGAACCGCGATTAAAAGAATTCTTTTACCCTTAAATGGTCTGGGCGAGATATCATCTTTTATCAATCCTGCCTCTATAATTCTCCAATCAAGAATAACTTCGGATACCGGAATGGGAACATAGCGCCGAGCTTCAAATTCTATAGCATGAGAAAGTTCTTTTTCCGCCATCTCCGGAACTTCTACCACACTTACAAAGCTCGAAAAAACCGGAATAGTCATTACTGCTTGCCTGGTATTGGCTTCGGCTTTTTCCAAAAGAACTCTTAACAATTCTCTGGTTACGGCTTCCAATGTCTTTAAGGAAGTAACCTGAAAGGCGTCATTTAATCTTTCCAAATAACTCTTGGTGGAAATTTCTCCGTATGTCTCCAATTCAAACTTCTCTTCCTGCTTTTTTAATTGGGCTATTTTAATGGAAGCTGTTCCAATATCTATACCTAAACAAGATTTTGTTTTTTTCTTAAAAAAACTAATTGGCATAATTTTAAATCCCTATATCTCCTTCCACCTGGGCAAAGGCAAACTGATTCTGACTGTTTTTTGAGTAGTACACTGATAGCCGCTGCCATCAGTAACCGTCAGACTAACAGCGTAACTACCATTATTATTGAAAACAATCAAGGGATTCTGCGCGCTGGAAGTAGAAGGATTAGCTGTGGTTGGATTTACTACCCAAGAAAAAGAAGTACAGGGAACAACGCTTTGGCTATTGTTATAGCAAGTAGAGGCATTGGTAAATTGAACATCTTCGCCCGGAATCGGACTTGTCGGAGTCCAGGTAAAATCGCAAATCGGGCAACGGTGAGACCGGGTAGTAAAGGTAAGGGGCGGCTGAGGCAGCCAGCCGGAATTAGTGCCTTGGTTATCCCAGACCCTGACTCGCCACCAATAAGGAATATTATAGCCAAGCATGCCGACTGGCGGTGGAGTAGAAGGCGAAACCAAAACTTGTTGATTATTCTGGCTTCCGGAAGCTAAAGGCGGCGAGACATTAATGCTTCGGTTAATAACCCTTTCGAGAAAACTAGAAATGGTAGCAATTTGAAAATCAAACCTTGTTTCCGGATTTCCGTCCGGGTCACCGTATATCCAGGTAAAAAGCCAGGAAGGATTGGCATCGCAGCAATTAGATTCCACAGTATTGAAAGTGTCAGCTGTTGGAGCATTGTTATTTACCGTAACAACTACTCTGGATTCGGCAGCCAAACTACCTCTTTCGGCAATCACTTTGGCCGTATAAGAACCGAGACTATTATAAACAGAATCGCAAGTCGTAGAAGGAGCCGAGTAAGGATTGGTGTTTGTGCCATCCAGTTTATGACTGTTGGGCGAAGTAACATTGGTGCCGGAATCAGAACGGTTACAATAGAAAGTATAATTGATTGTGCCTGTGGCTGTGCCGGCAACCGTGGCTCGAAGAACTGCGCCGATTAAAGGAGCATTGCCAGAAGAAGGAGTAACGGTTAAACTTACCGACAACGTTGCCGCGCCGACAGTTAAAGTATAAGTGGTTGTTCTGGTCAAGCTTCCACCAGTGCCGGTAATGGTAATCGTGTATACGCCAACTGGCGTGGTTGCGGCAGTACTGACAGTCATGGTGGAATTGCAAGTAGGATTACAACTGGCTGGAGAAAAACTGATTGAACCGCCGGTCAAAGCCGGTGATGATGTAGCTGAGTAAGTTACAGCCTGAGTAGTTCCGGAAGATAAGGTGGCTGTGGCTACAGGCGCAATAGAACCACCCTGAGTAACCGAACCGGATACAGGGCTGACAGCCAGAGAGAAATTGAAACCAGAGCCCACCACAATACTGGTAGTAGTCGTGGCTATGCATCCTCCTCTATTCGTCCTCACTTTTGCTGTGTATGTAGCCGCACTAGCATAGTCACATAAATCAGCAATCGTATAAGGGTCAACGCTCGTGGATGCTGATGAATGTTCCCAGGTACCATCATTGGTACAGTCAAACCGGTAACTGATATCACCTGTGGCCGTACCAGAAACATCACCAGTTAAATCTACGTCATTTAAAGGAGCAGTGCCTGAGGAAGGAGTAGCCGTGAGAACAACTGAACAAGTAGCCGCATTAACCGTCAAGGTATAAGTAGTTGTTCTGGTCAAGCTTCCGCCTGTGCCGGTAATGGTAATGGTATATATGCCCGCTGGCGTGCTTGCTGCAGTAGTGATAGTCATCGTTGAATTACAAGTAGGATTACAACTGGCCGGAGAGAAACTGATTGAACCGCCGGTCAAAGCCGGTGATGATGTAGCTGAGTAAGTTACAGCCTGAGTAGTTCCGGAAGATAAGGTGGCTGTGGCCGTGGCAGTGGTTGAACCGCCCTGAGAAACCGAGCCTGATACAGGACTGACGGACATGGAGAAATTAAAGGCCGCGCCAACAGTTAAAGTATAAGTAGTTGTTCTGGTCAAGCTTCCACCAGTGCCGGTAATGGTAATCGTGTATACGCCAACTGGCGTGGTTGCGGCAGTACTGACAGTCATGGTGGAATTGCAGGTAGGATTACAGCTGGCCGGAGAAAAACTGATTGAACCGCCGGTCAAAGCCGGTGATGATGTAGCTGAGTAAGTTACAGCCTGAGTAGTTCCGGAAGATAAGGTGGCTGTGGCCGTGGCAGTGGTTGAACCGCCCTGAGAAACCGAGCCTGATACGGGGCTGACGGACATGGAGAAATTAAAGACCGCGCCAACAGTTAAAGTATAAGTGGTTGTTCTGGAAATACTTCCGGCAGTACCGGTAATGGTAATCGTGTATACGCCAACAGGCGTGGAACCGGCTGTATTAATCGTCATTGTCGAATTACAAGTAGGATTGCAACTGGCTATAGAAAAACTGATTGAACCGTCGGTCAGGGCCGGTGAAGATGAGCCGGAAAAAGTTACTGCTCGAGTAGTGCCTGCAAGTAAAGTAGCCGTAACCGTAGCAGTAGTTGAACCACCCGGAGAAACCGAGCCCGATATGGGACTGACTGACATGGAAAAATTAAATATGGTTAGCGGGTCGTCGGTTGAATAGGCAGACCAGTTACCGCAATTATCTCTGGCGCGGTACCTGAATTGATAAGTATTGCCGGCAGTGCCGGTATAAATGAAATCATTGATGGTTGAACCGCCATTGGGTAAACCGGTATTAACCCAGCCCGCGCCATTTATATTTACATCAACATCTCCTTCAGCTATTCCCGAAGTGGCATCTGATTCGGTTAAAGTAACATTAATCGCAGTCTTGGTAATTGTTCCTCCCGGAGAGCTGATGGAAGCTATGGGCGCGATTGTGTCTTTGGTAAAATACCAATAAGCTGTTTCCGAGCTGGTAGCCAGGAGAGTGTCTTCTGCCCAGGCATTCCACCACCAGCCACCATCGCTTATCGCTACCGGCCCCCAAGAACTGGTGCCGCTGCTGGATACCAGGCTGCCGGTTCCGGCGCCGTACCCGGATATTGAAAAAACAGCATAAACATCGTCTCCATCCGGGTCAGAAACCGTGGCCTGAAAAGTTGGATTAGCGGCAACACAGCTATTATTGGCCGGAGCAATTAAAGTGGGAGTATTGGGAGGATTATTGGCAGGAGCCGAAACCGTAATTGTCGTTGTATCATTAGCCGTAAGACCGCCTCTGGTTGCTCTTACTCTGGCTGTATAAGTACCGGCTGATGCATAATCGCACAAATCAACAATCGTGTATGGGTCAGTGGCTGTAGGCACTGATGTGTATTCCCAGGTGCCGTCATTAGTGCAGTCAAATTCGTAAACAATAGTACCTATGGCTGTGCCCGAAACATTACCGGTCAAATCTACGTTATTTAAAGGAGCATTGCCCGATGAAGGCGTGGCCGTAAGAGCGACCGCAAGCCAAGGTGCAGCATTAACCGTAATCGTAACTGTGTCAGTGGCCGAAATACCACCGCGCGTTACCCTTACTTTAGCAGTGTAACTTCCCGCCGGCGTATAAGTATGACTGACTGTTTTGCTGGTACCGGGTTGAGTATATGACGCATCATAAGAACTATTATTGGTCCAGTCAAATTCATACAGAATATTACCTGTAGCGGTTCCACCCACCGTAGCAGTAAGATCGGTACTTAAAGGATCCGTGCCTGATGACGGGTTGGCTGAAAGATTAACCGAAAGAGTGGCAGAGCTTTTGGTAAAATTACAGCCCGTGGGCGTGCCCGTACTGCCATCAAAAAAACGAACGGTAAAATCAATGGTATGCGCGCCATCCGCTAAACCGCTTATATTAATATTACCAGTATCCCAAGTACTCCTAGATTGCTGGAAAGTACACGGACCCGTGCAAACATTATCTATCGCAACCTGAAACTCAGCAAGACTTGCAGTGCCATTAATGGTTCCCCCGCCAGGTGGAGTTCCATCTATAGAATAACGTACGTCTCTTACTTCATAGTTCGTGCGTTCATATGTACACGCAGCGCCAGGACCGCAGGTAAGTTGGTCATAACCGCTATCAACGGTGCCATCAACCCTATAAGTAGAAGAAAACGGTCCGCTGGGACAAGTGGCGTGGAAGGCCCCACCCGCAGCAAAAACATTTCTGTGGACTAAAATTACCCCGGAGAATAAAATTATCAATACAAAAATTAAACAAAATTTTTGATGTTTTTTAAACATATTTTTATATATTTTTATATTTAAATTATAAATTATCTGTCTAATTAAATTATACAATTTATTTAATCAAAAACAAAGTCAAGTTATACACAAATAAAAAAATAGCTATCCCATTTTCCAGGAATAGCTATTCGTCAATTATTGAGCCGTCTGATTGAGTTGTACACGCTGCTTTTTTTGCCTCAAATCCAGGAGGCAGGGCGCTGAATTGATTATCAACAATCTTCAGTAACTGTTTCTCAAAACCAGTTTCTACACACTTTAAAGTAAATATGTCGCCAACCGAATGCGGATTTCCCCAAGTTCTCCCATCGGACACTATCTTGTCTCTCCATCTTTTTGTATCAACAACGTCAATCCCCAACTTACTGCCTTCGGCAATCTGAGTACGCACATGACCAGTAAATAGATAATCGCTCTGTTTCTCAATAGAAACATCAATAACTTTTCTATCTGCGCCCGAATGATCTACTGTAATCGTTACAATACGAGGATCAATTTCGTCCAGCCTGACAATAGAGCCCAGAGGTCTTTCGTACTTTAATTCATAGGTGTACCGTTTAAGTGTTGGCGGCGGTTCATCGGGAGTCATTGTTTTGCAAGAATACTTACAATCAGCCATATAGAGCGTAAACAGCGACAGAAAAAAGAAAATCTTGAATTTCCAGTTCAACTTATGCACCTAAATCACCTCCTTTTTATTTAAATTAGACCATTCGCTAAAAAGCTAGGTCATCTATATAAAGTGCTAAAGAGCATCGTATTTTCTGTTTTAAGTATAGCAAATAAACATTGACTTGTCAAGGATTAAAATTTATTTTTTAATCAATTTTATAAATTCTTCTGTTGATAATTTCGCGTCTTTTATTATTTTCTTAACCAGTCCTTTCTTTAAATCCTTATTATGCCACGGCACAACAATCAAAGCTTTGTTTCTTGTATAAATCCTATGGCTTCCTTTTTGTCTAGCAAAACAAAAACCCACTCTTTCTAAAACCTTGATTAATTCTTTTGATTTAAGAGTGGGTAATTTCGGCATAATTCCTGAAATTAAACTTTTACCTTAATAGGGGCAACTATTACTCCCTCTTCTTTCGGAAATTCTTCCTTCATTTCTTGCACAACTTCTAAATATAAGCTAGTTGCTTCTTTTATATTTTCTAAAGTTTCTTCGAATGTATCGCCCTGGGTATAGCAGCCCGGAAGAGATGGAACGCTTGCCGTATAACCACCTTTTTGGGCTGGTTCAAAAACTGCGGTATATTGAAGAACTTTTTTCTTTAACACTTTCTTCATATGATTTTATTCTATCAAATATTTGGCGAGTGTCAAGCATTACATAATTACGCCTTTTTTCCATTCAATAAATCCTCTTTAAAAACGGACTGCATGAGATAGAAATTGCGGTAAATGCCGTTTTTTATTTTCATCAATTTTTGGTGAGTGCCTCTTTCCACGATTTCGCCTTTCTTAATCACAAAAATCTTGTCCGCGTGGGAAATCGTGCTTAAACGATGGGCAATAACAAAAGTTGTTCGTCCTTCAATCAGGCGCTTTAAGGCTTCTTGAACCAATTTTTCCGAAACCGAATCAAGCGCAGAAGTTGCCTCGTCCAAAATCAAGATTTTCGGATCTCTCAACAGTGCCCGCGCAATGGCAATTCTCTGCTTTTGGCCGGTGGATAATTTAATTCCCCTTTCTCCGACCAGCTGTTCATATTTTTTGGGAAATTTTTCAATAAATTCACGCGCATTGGCAGCTTCGGAAACTTTGATTATTTCTCTCGTCGAAGCATTCGGTTTTCCGTAAGCAATATTATTCTTAATTGTGTCATTGAATAAACTTATTTCTTGCGGCACAATGGCCATATTTTTTCTCAAGGAATGCAGATTGACTTCCTGAATATCATGGCCATCAACCAGAATTTTTCCTTTTGTCGGACTGATATAGCGCGAAATTAAATCTATTAAGGTTGTTTTGCCGACTCCGCTCTCTCCGACCAAAGCAATAACCTGGCCGGGTTTAACGCTAAAATTAATATTCTTGAGAACCATTTGCTTTTTCTTGTATTTAAAGCTGACGTCTTTAAAAACAACCTCGCCTTTTATGTTTTTCAGTTCAATTCCTTCTTGATATTTTTCCGGATCTATTTTCAGCAATTTCAAAGCTCTTTCAATGGTCACCATGCCCCGTTTTATCATTCTGTAGTTATTGCTTAACTGGCTTATCGGCTGCATGACCAAGCTTGTATAACCGATAAACATTACCATTACGCCTGCGGAAATTATGCCTGCCCTGAGAAAAATTATCCCCAGACCAAAAATAAAAACAAAACCGAAACCCATAATGGTCTGCTGCCAAGCACTCATACTCAACCACGCGTTCATAAAGTCCTGAACCCTTTTGACGATTCTGTCGAAATTGCCTATATTTCTTTTATTTTCGATGTCTTCGGCAACGCTCGACTTTACAACTTGAATATTGAAAGTGGAATTATAAAGGTCGCCAAAACCCTTTTCGTAGGCCTTATTCATTCTTTTCTGGTTTTTTATAATCGATTTTGTTTTTATAAGAGTTGCGGCAAGATAAAGAACAATCATAACAAAAATAGCCAATGAAAGACGCCACTCGACCGAAGCCAAAATAATCAAAGCGACAATTACCCTCAAAAACCCGGGAACCAAATCGAAAACCGCCTGATTGACGATACTCTCGAAGTAATCACTTGCCCGACCCACTCTTTGTAAAATCTCACCCATCCGTTTTTCTTTATGAAAACCCATCGGCAGCTTTAAAAGATGATAAGCTACTTCCAAAAGCAAATCATTCGAAGATTTGGCAGCGATACTTGAACCCCTCCTGTCAACATAGCGATTTGCCCAGTTGGAAATAAGTGTCAAAAACAACCAGGCGCCCAAAATTTCCAGAATCAAATTCAATTGCGTTGACGGTTTGATTGCCAAATCAACCAACTTGCCGTAAATATAAGGAATAACTGCACTGATTATTGAAGAAAACAAGGCAATAGAAATTATAAAATAGACCTTCTTTTTGTATTTTTGAAGGTATTGCCAGAGGATTTTGATGTCTTTATTGATTTGCATTTGCTTTTTATTATACCAAATTTCGCGGAAAATTTGAAGGGGCTTGTTGTGTTCATTTTTTATTTATTTTATAATTAATACAGATAACAATTAAATAAATATTTATATGAAAATAAAAACCCCTACTCTAATAATAATTATTGTCTTAATTGTTTTAATAGTTTCAGCAATTATTTTTAACGGATATAAAAAACCAAGTCCTTCGCCAGGGTCAGAAGAAGCTGTAATTGCCGAAGAAATCTTTGGAGTCTCCGGAACAATCGAAGACATTAGACAAGATTCGTTAACCCTCAATGCTGTAATCCTCCTCCAAGACGCGTCCCGGGAACCGATAAAAAAATCAATAAAAGTGTCGATTAATGACGAAACAAAAATATATAAACTGGAATTTCCCGATCCGAAAAATCTGACCCAAGAACAAATAGAAAGCGGGGTTCAGCCAAAAGAAACGAAATTGAGTTTATCCGATTTAAAGAAAGGAAATACAATAGACATCAGAACAGAAGAAAATATCTCAGAGAATATCAAAAACAATACATCATTTACTGCCAGCGTGATTAATGTGGTTGAATAGGATAAAAATTTTTCTTTTAGACTTATTCTTTCCCAAAAAATGTTTGGGATGCGGCCAGGCCGACACATATTTGTGTCCGGCCTGTTTTAATAAAATAGAAATTCTGTTGAATAACGAATGTTTTTTCTGCGGGAAAATAACCTGGCAGGGCAAGATTTGCCTTGAATGTAAAAAAGAAAATCATTTGGACCGGGTAATTTCGGCAACAAATTACGGAAATCCCCTAATCAGAGAATTAATCAAGGCATTCAAATATCATTTTGTTAAAGAATTGACAGAACCATTGTCTAAACTTTTGATTAAAGTTATAGAAAATAATTGGTCATTGGACATTGGGGCTTGGAATTCTTTGATTGTCCCCGTTCCCCTTTATAAGGCAAAACTAAGAAGCCGCGGATTTAATCAGGCTGAATTATTGGCTAAAGAAATCTCAAATTATTTCAATCTACCCACAGAAACCGATATCATAAAAAGAAAATTTCCGGGTATGCCTCAAGCAAATATCAAAGATACCGAAAAAAGAAAAGAAAACATAAAAGAGGCTTTTGAAATTTTAGAGCCGGGAAAAATTAGAGATAAAACCATTATCTTGATAGATGACGTAATTACGACCGGCGCGACCCTAACCGAAATAGCCAAAATCTTAAAACAAAATGGCGCCAAAGAAGTTTGGGCAATAACAGTTGCGAAAGGGTAAAATTTATAGTAGGATATAAAAGTAATTTGGAGACGTGGCTGAGCGGTCCAAAGCAACGGTTTGCTAAACCGTGGGGATCTTAAAAGTCCCCCGTGGGTTCGAATCCCACCGTCTCCGATTTTAAAAAATGAAACAGGAACTCAAAATTATAAAAAAAGAGAATAGAGAATTAAAAAATGAGATTGAAAGACTAAAGGAATTGGTCACGATTGATTTTTTAACTCAAATTTATAATCGTCACGCTTTCTCTCATTTCTTAAAAAGTGCTTGTAAGGAAGTGAAATGGACAGCCGAGCACATGAGCAGGCGCCAGAGGCGAGAATATTTTTCCCTTTTATTGGTTGATATCGATGATTTCAAAAAATTTAATGATAAATTCGGCCATCTTTACGGGGACAAAATCCTAAAAAGGGTGGCTAAATTTCTGAAAAACTCTGTCAGAGAATTTGATATTGTGGCGCGCTGGGGTGGCGAGGAATTCGTTATCATCTTACAAGAAGCAACCCTGGAACAAGCGAAAAAAAGAGCTGAAATAATTTTAAAAAACACCCAGAAAAAATTACCAATCACTTTCAGTATCGGGGTTATTGAATCAAGTCCCAAGTATTCGGCTACTCAAATTTTCAAAAAAGTCGATAAAGCTGTTTACGCAGCCAAAAGTCGAGGCAAAAATCAAATTATTGTTATTTAAGAGGAAGCGTGCCAGAGTGGTTGAATGGGCTGGTCCTGAAAACCAGTAGGCCCGCAAGGGTCTCAGAGGTTCGAATCCTCTCGCTTCCGCTCTAATCTCTAATCAAAATCTATGACCGAAAAAGTAATTCAAATCGAAACAAAAATCAATAATGTACTGTTTTGGATTTGTTTTTTCATCACCATTCTCGCAATTATAATGGTACTGGTGGAATTTTTTACCAATGGAGAATATCCTCCCTCGCATATCGGCGTATTTTATGTCGGTGTTTTGGCAATTTATTCCCTGCACAAAGAAGCAATCAGATTTCTGGAACACGCTTCGCCGGATAAAAAACAAAGGAAAGGAGAAATCTTCGTTTACTTCTGGATTATGCTGACCGCAGTTTTGTATTTGATTAATTTTCTCACGAAAAATTCTTTCTCCTACACGCAATACGGCGAAGAGACAAGAGGTTTGATGGATGCTACCTACCTCACATTGGAAGTGGGCACGGTATTTATTCTCGCCCGAATCCTTAAATTGGTAATGATTAAATTTTTCTACTCTTCACCCAAAAACAAAGAACAAGCATAAATCCTTATATTTAAATATTGGGCGAAGAGTCTACAATAATGAAAAATAACAAAGAAGAAAAAATTGAACTCAAAGAATTTGAATGGGAAGCGCCGGAATTTGAAAAAAAAGAAAAAACCAAATCCTGGTTTTTTATTCCGGCAATTATTACAATCGTCTTGGGCATCATTGCTCTTTTTACCGAAAATATTCTCTTTCTGATTTTTGTCGTCTTGGCTTTTGTTACTTTTTATATGTATGCCAACAAGGAACCGAGGGTTATAAAATTTAAAATTGATGAAAAGGGAATTGAGCTTGATAATAGATTGCATGAGTTTAGCGATTTGCGTTCCTTTTGGGTTTTTTACGCTCCGCCGGAAGAAAAAGAAATAAGCCTGAGAAGCAGAAAAACTTTCTTCCCATATATTCGCATCCCTTTGGCTGAACAGGATCCCAATGAAATCAGAAAATATCTTTTAAAATTCTTACCCGAAAAACGCCATCACGAGTCAATTATCGATATTATTATGAGAAGAATTGGATTTTAATGCGCCCATAGCTCAGTTGGATAGAGCGTGAGATTGCGGATCTCAAGGTCGCAGGTTCAAGTCCTGCTGGGCGTACATGATTTCCGCTCGAGGCGGATCAACCTTGGGCTGACCTCGTGGGGGCATAAATTGTTATTTCAATATAATTATGTCTTTAGAAGAAGAAAAATTTGATAAGGAGGGATTAAAAATAGACAAAGAAAGAGTATTGACCTATTCAGGATTAGCATGCCCATTGGACTGCAAATACTGTTTTACTGAGGATATGACGTCTATTCAAAAAGAAACCACTTCTTATTTATCCGAAAAACAATTTGATTTATTAAAACAACTCCCGGATAAAGTAAATTTAATAATGCTCGGTTGTGATACAGAATTTTTCCAATCGAAGAAAGATTCGTTAGAAATTCTTGAAAAGTTATCTGATTTAAATAAAGATATATCAATAATAACAAAATTATCCCTGCCTCAAGATTTTATTAAAAGATTAAAAGGGATAGATACCAAATTGAATCAAAAAGGAAATTTTCTTACTTTTTCTGAGACTATTCCTTGTCTGGGGTCAGCAAAAGAGTGGGAGCCAAAGGCACCCAACCCCAAAAACAGAATAGAAACCCTGAAAAGAGTACATAAAGAAAATATTAAAACGTTGGTTGCAATTAGACCACTATTGCCAGTAATCTCGGATGAAGAATTAGAAAAAATAGTTAATTTAAGCAAGGATTATTGTTACGGATATTATTCCGGACCTCTTTATTTAAAAAACTTAAATCATCCGATAATTAAAGGCATTGAATCAGGTGATTTAAAAGTCGAAAAATTACAACCTCACTGGATGCCAAAAGATAATATTTTTTACAAAGTAGAAAAAGAAGGGCAAATGGATTTATTAAAAAACATTTTACAGAAAAACAAAAAACCCTTATTTGAAGGAGCGGCCGAAGCTATTAAGTATCTAAAAACGATATGAAAAATATAGAATTAAAAATATCCATTAATAATTTTAATAAAGTAATCCCTTTACTCAAAAAAATAAAAGCAAGGCGCATCAATAAACTATATCAAAAAGATATTTATTATCATTGTAAGAATGGTCGATTAAAAATAAGAACCATTAATAATAAAAAGTTTGAATTAATCTTTTATAAAAGGCCTGATAAATTAGATAAAAAAATATCCAATTATCAAATCTTCAACATCAAGCCCAAACAAGTCAACTTTATTAAATCTATGTTGGATAAAAAATTTGGTGAACAAGTTATTGTGGAAAAAAAGAGGGAGTTGTGGATTTATAATCATACAAGGATACATATTGATAAGGTTCTGGGATTAGGGAACTTTTTAGAATTGGAAACGGTAATTAAAAATATAAATATTAAAAAAGCAGAAAAAGAATTTGGAAAGGTTATCAATTTACTAAACCTTAAAAAGGATAAAAAATATAGTAAATCATATAGTGATCTATTATTGCGAGATTCAAAAACCAACCAAACCAAATTAAAAAAATTCACCCCCTTCGTTCTGGCTAAAGCCATTTAACCAAAAAGATGTAAAAAAACAGCATATCTGCTGTTTTTTGATTTTGCTTGACAAAATCACACCAATTTGCTATAATGTAAGTATTGAAATCTAATCAAAAGGAGGTTATGTCATGGCACACGGAATAATTCCGGAAACGCGTGTGAAAGCTTTTCACGGCCACTGGGGAAGTCGATTCTCTGGCAAGCGCAAAAACTGGAGCAGAAACTCTCTGAAGAACGACAGCCGAAGCAAGTTCCGCGCTTTCATACAGCGGACATTCGGCCGGCCAGCCTTCATTCGACCCAAAATCGGCTGATTCTCCTGCTTCTCTCCTCCCCCGACATCTAACGGTGTCGGGGTTTTTCTTTTCAAAAATCCTTAAAAATGATAAATTTAAATTGATGATAAAGTACAATCTAGAAACGCCTATTGGCAAATTACCGCGAATCAACGAAAGATATCTGAAAAAATTCCACAAACTCGGACTAATTACGGTCCGGGATTTACTTTATCATTTTCCCAATCGCTATGACGATTTTTCCAAAATCATTCCGATTGGAAACTTGAAATTAAACGAAACCGCAACCATTCAGGGCGAGGTTTTAAAAATTGATAATATCCACACATTCAAAAAGAGGATGTGTTTAACCGAGGCTTTAGTAAAAGACCCGAGCGGTTCAGTAAGGGTAATCTGGTTTAACCAACCGTTTTTAATAAAAAACATCAAACCCGGCAAAAAAATCAGTTTATCTGGAAAATACGGCATGGGCCCGAAAGGACCATATCTTTCCAATCCAAATTATGAAATGATTCCCCTCGGGAAAATTTTTACCCCTCACCAAAAATTTGGTGGGGGGCTTACGCATACTGCCGGGTTAGTTCCGGTTTATCCAGAAACCACTGGTTTGGGTTCCAGATTTTTGAGATATTATATTAAACTGATTTTACCTACTGCTCTTCAAATTAAAGAATTCATTCCTTGGGATGTTTTAAAAAAACAAAAACTTCCCAATATCCAAGTCGCGATAAAAAATATTCACTTTCCTAAAAATTTAAAATCAGCCGATGAAGCGAGAAAAAGATTTGCCTTTGAGGAATTGTTTTTGCTGCAGTTATTTATTTTAAAACAAAGAAAAAATCTACAAAAAGAAAATTCTTTTTCCATTCCTTTTGATAAAGATTTGATTAAAAGTTTTGTTGATAAATTACCTTTTAAATTAACCGATGCGCAAAGGAAATCTGCCTGGGAAATACTTCTGGATCTGGCCAAATCCGAACCAATGAATAGATTATTACAGGGTGATGTCGGTTCGGGCAAGACCGTGGTTGCGACAATGGTAGCATTAGAGGTCGCCAAAGCCGGATTTCAAGTTGCTTTTATGGCACCGACTGAAATTCTGGCCCAGCAGCACTTCAAAGAAGTAAATAAATTGGTTAAGGGACTTGATATAAAGGTTGGTTTATTAACTGGAGATGAGAAAAAGTTTTCCGCTGATACAAATATCGTGATTGGCACACACGCTCTTATTCAAAAAACCGTAAAATTTAATAAATTGGCTTTGGTAATTGTTGACGAACAGCATCGATTCGGAGTTGAACAACGTGCCACCTTATTACGCGATAAAACTTATTTACCCCATCTTTTATCAATGACCGCCACGCCCATACCTCGAACTTTAGCTTTGACAATTTACGGCGACTTGGATATTTCTTTATTGAATGAAATGCCAAAAGGACGACAAAAAATAATTACTCGCATAGTTCCGCTCGAAGAAAGAAATTCGGCTTATGAATTTATAAGGCGAGAAATAAAAAAAGGTAGACAATGTTTTGTAATCTGCCCGCGCATCGAGCCTCCAGTTAACTCGTCTTCGGCGGCTAACGGGGCAGGTCCTCAACTTAAAATTGATACGCAAAAACTTTTATGGGCCGAGGTAAAAGCGGTTAAAGAAGAATACGAAAAATTAGCCACAAAAATATTTCCGGATTTAAAGGTAGCGATGATACACGGCAAAATTAAGGCAAAGGAAAAAGACAGGACAATGAATGATTTTCGAAATAAAAAAACCGATGTCTTGGTTTCAACATCGGTGATTGAAGTAGGAATCGATATGCCCAATGCCACAGTAATGATGATTGAAGGGGCGGATAGATTTGGCCTGGCACAACTGCATCAATTCAGAGGACGGGTTGGCAGAGGCGAACACCAGTCATATTGTTTTCTTTTTTCTACTTCCGGAGAAACTACTGCCAGATTACGCGCTTTGCAAAAATACGACAGTGGATTTGATTTGGCGGAAAAAGACATGGAAATCAGAGGACCGGGCCAATTTTATGGCGTGGCCCAATCCGGCTTACCTGACTTGGCAATGGCAAGTTTGAAAGATTTAAATTTAATTAAAACCACGCGCCAAGAGGCCGCTGATTTATTAATCAAAGACCCGGATTTAAAATATCACCCATCACTCGCCGAAAAACTCTTCCAATTCAAACAAACAATTCACTTGGAATAAAAATTTTGATATCGAATTTGTTTTCACCTCGACAATTTTATTCCCTCCCAGTGAGGGAATATTTGTTAAGAAGACCTCTCAAAGCCCGAACGGGCACGGTGCCCCGCAACTGCGGGACGAGCGAGGGCGAGAAAGAAGGCGGCGCCTCGCTGGGGCGCCGACCTGTGTCTTCGTACAAATAATCCCGAACACTCACTTCCTTTCTTTCTCCGTCACCCAAAACCCCATATACTTCCCGAGCATTAACCGGGTTTGGGAAATAAGAGCAGGGACAGCACCGAAAACAATCATTACAATCGGCACCAGAACCCACTGCAAAATCATCCAAATGTATTTTCTTTTTTTATATTTTTCCGGTCTCGGCGGCAAAAGTTGCAATGCGTAAAAAGCCGAACTTACCAATCCAATCATGGCTAAAGTCATAATCCACCTCGTCATTCGCGGTAAATTATAAGAAAGCATTGTCCGATTAAACTCATCTCCACCAATAATTAAAGGCAGCCAACCAAGCATAAAAATAAGCAATGAATTGGTTGCCCAAGACCAAAATGCCTCCCAGTGGTGAAAGCTATGATAAATTTTCTTTTTTAAGGCCATTGCTTTGTTTTTTATACAACCAAAGGTGAAATAAGGCACATTTTCCACTCCCCAGCTCCAACGGGTTTGCTGTTTAAAAATATTGGCTAAAGTTTTCCAAAAATTATCAGCCAGATTGGCGTCCATAGCCAACGGATAATACAAAGGGACATTTTGGTAATTGCCGTCATAAAACAAAAGCGACTGCCAAAAAATCCGTGAATCTTCGGAAACATTCTTCGTTGTCCAGAAATCCATTTCCGCAATTGCCTTAAAGCTCATTGAATGTGATGAAAAAGTGGACATTCTTTCCGGTCTTTCTTGTTGCGCCATATGCCAGAAAGTCGCGCCAAGAGCCACTACCCGAGAAATGGCAGGCGCGTCCCAGATATTGTTGTCATACCTGGGAATCGGCTGAAAACTCGAATGCAAAGGATCTTTACAAACCAGATAATTATAAGTTAAACAAGCAAAATAATAAGGATAAACCTGAGTATCGATATCGAAAGAAGAAACAATAATATTTTCATAAGGAATTTTTAATTCATCAATCATTTTTTGGGCTTTCCTTCCGGCCCAAGTTTCGTTGGCTCCTTTACCCTTTAATTCGCCAGTAATGTTTGCCGGATGAACAGTGATTAAAAATCTAAAAAATTTGTTGCCAAATTCTTGTTTAATTTTCTGGGCAATTTCCTGAGCTGATTCTCCTGCTCTTTCCTCGGTTGCCAAAACCACAATAAATTTATCTGAAGGATATTTTGAATTCATTAATGCCAAAAAAGTTGATTGAACAACCTCAAATTTTTCTTTGTACATTGGTAAAATTACTAAATGATAAATGTCAGACCACTCATTAATTTTGAATTTTGAATTTTGAATTTTGAATTTTTTAAGCTTTTCCAGCCAATCAATTTTTAAATTTTCCTTCATTTTTCGAAAAGAAGTTTGCTGATGAAAGGACAAAAATATCGTTTTTAAAAGCCAATATAAGTCAAAAGCAATAATAAAAAAGGCAATCCAAACCGGCCTTTGCCAAGAAAGAAAAATTACCAACAAAATTGTGCCCCAGCTCAAAACACCGGGTAAAATTTCTAAAAACCTGAATAATCTTCTCTCTCCTGGTTTTTCTATGTCTCGGGCAAACCCGATTTTGATATAATATTTTTCCATTTATTTGCCAAAAAAATATTCCCACCATTTTAGAATATTGGGAATATTTTTATTTTGTTCTTCCGGTTTTTGTTCTTCTATTATCGATTCTCCTTCCGGTCTTTTAATAATTACCAGTTTTTCTCCATCTTTGATTAAATTTAACTTTAATCTGGCTTCTTTTTCCAAAAACTCATCTGATTGTAAATACTTTTCTAATTCGCCTAATTCTGCATTACTCTTTTGCAATTCTTCAATTTTTTTCTCTAAGTTTTTGATTTCCTGATTTACTTTATAATTACGATAAGCTTCTCGTCCTGAGGCGATTGTTACTAAAACTAAAAAAATCACTAAAATCCCGATAAAATATTTTGAGTGCCAAAAACTTTCCCTCATCTTAATAAAGGAATTAATAAAAAAGCAATCATGCTTAAAACTACGATAATTACCACGATATACCAAACTATTTTGGCTAATTTTGTAAATTTTTTCTGGTCCATAATTTATATTATAACATTTATTATAAAATTGTGGATAATTTCTGTGTTGACTAATTAAAGAAATGTTATAATAAAATCAGCGTGAAAACAAACTAATAAATATATGAAAAAGTTTCGGTTAATTTTATATATAGCTGTTTTTTCCGCTATTTTTTTATTTCTGCCTTCCAATCACTATCTTCAGGCAAGAAAATGCGACAGCGCCTTATCTGATAATGGTTCTATCAACGAAAATGTTTCTGTTACCGGTTCCACCCTTACCATTACGGGAACAATAGACGGTGGGGATTGTAGCGTGAACTGTGGAACTGGATACCAGAGGACAATAGCTGATCCAGTTGAAGTTTTAGAATATAAGATTGATAGTGGTAGCTGGACAGGGCTTACTAAAGGCTCGGAGTGGTATTTAAAAAATTCAGCAACACCCACAAATTGTGTGGCTGAAAGTGAATATAATTTGTCACCTTATAAATACACTATTAATGCGAGTATTAATATTTCCGCATTATCATTTGGTAATCATACTTTAACTCTTCGCGCTAGTCATGATACGCCTACTGGAGAATATTTTGAATCCAGTAAATCTTTTATCAAGCCTACTCTTTCGGTTACTCTCACCGCTACTCCCAGTTCGGGTACTGCGCCCTTAAATAATGTAGACTTGAAAGCTGATGTTTCCGGCACAGCTACTGGTAATATTGTTTACAAATTTGACTGCACCAATGACGGCACCTGGGACCACACGTCAGCAGCTACAACCACTGATCCATATACGATTGCCGATTTGTGCGATTATGCTTCGGCCGGTACATATACTGCCAAAGTACAAGCGACCAGACAAGGTCTTACAGCTACTGATACAGTGACAATTACTGTATCTGCCCCCACTCTTTCGGTTACTCTTACGGCTAACCCTTCATCAGGCACAGCTCCTTTAAATGGCGTGGATTTAACCGGTAATGTTTCCGGCACAGCTACTGGTAATATTGTTTACAAATTTGACTGCACCAATGACGGCACCTGGGACCACACGTCAGCAGCTACAACCACTGATCCATATACGATTGCCGATTTGTGCGATTATGC